>ERZ1027231.9-NODE-9-length-198639-cov-21.722415_pt1 | contig 198639 bp, 162 predicted proteins | sample MGYA00520866_ERZ1027231 | MGnify/ENA primary metagenome ERZ1027231 (study PRJEB33311, sample SAMEA4378411) | marine metagenome | biome: Marine biome; feature: Fjord; material: Water | collected 2014-07-20T08:00:00Z/2014-07-... | depth 75 m ...
TCGATGGAAGCTTGGCCGATATTACTGGTGGCAGCGTTGAAGACGCATTAACAAATACTGATGACAATACGACCGACGGCGACGGCCTCGTGAATGATTTACTTGGCGGCAAAAAAAATCGTAACAAAACCAACAATTCCGAAACAGGATTTGGCACAGGCAACCCTGCAGAGGGCAATAATGGCAACGACAAGCCCGTTGGCAATGCTCAGGGCAAGAAGCCCAAAAACAAATCGCCTATCGAATCCGTCAGCGCCCCACTCGGGCGCAGCCTAACGCCACTGATTGACACCGTCGACGAAAGCCTTGATCCCATTACCAATGTGATCGACAAGCAAGCTGCAGAACCTATATTAAGCGCGGCAGCACCCGCTATTGACCCACTACTTGACGCACTTACCCCAATCACCCATCCGGTAGACGGTATTGTGTCTGACCTGAGCGGCGGTAGCCTTGAAGACGCCTTAACGACGCAAGATTACAACGACGAAGACGGCCAGGGGCCCATAAACGATTTACTGGGTAATGGACGAACCCAAAATAGTGGCCGCGAGGCAGGTGAAAGCTCGCCCCTCCCTATCGTCACACGTCCACTTGGAGAAGCTCTCGATACGCCTATAACGGATCTCGACAAAAGCCTAGCCCCGCTGACTGATCAGATAGACGGCCAATTAATTGCCCCAATATTGGACGCTGTAGCGCCAGTCACTACACCAATTTTATCCGCAATTGAACCGGCTACTGACCCTGTCGATGGAAGCTTGGCCGATATTACTGGTGGCAGCGTTGAAGACGCATTAACAAACACTGATGACAATACGACCGACGGCGACGGCCTTGTGAATGATTTACTCGGTGGTGGCCGCAATACGCCAGCGCCAGCACCGGCACCGAGCAGCGGCTCACCTTTAGCAGCCGTTACAGTGCCACTTGGCGAAGCCCTTGTACCAGTCATTGACGCACTTGATACCGGCTTAGATCCGGTTACCGACACGGTCGACAGCGAAGTTGGCGTGCCTTTACTCGACGCTCTCGCGCCAGTCACCGAACCCGTGATTGACGGCGCTGAACCGATCATTACCCCGGTCGACGCCATTGTTAACGAACTCACTGGCGGCAGTGTGTCTGATGCCCTCACTAATTCCGACGCCAATACGGCGGATGGCGATGGCTTGGTGAATGACCTACTCGGTGGTGGCAGCGCTGCTCCAGCCCCTGCCCCCAGCGATGGCTCACCACTAGCGCCCGTCACCGTGCCGCTAGGCGAAGCTCTTGCACCAGTCATTGATGCGGTAGATACAGGTCTCGACCCAATCACCGACGTCGTTGACAGCGAAGTTGGCATGCCCTTACTTGACGCTCTTGCTCCGGTCACCGAGCCTGTCATTGACGGCGCCGAACCCATCATTACTCCGGTCGACGCCGCCGTTGGCGAACTCACTGGCGGCAGTGTGTCTGATGCCCTCACTAATTCCGACGCCAATACGAGTGACGGCGATGGTTTGGTGAATGACCTACTCGGCGGTGGCAGTGCCGCCCCAGCCCCGGCCCCCAGCGATGGCTCACCACTAGCGCCGATCACCGTGCCGCTAGGTGAAGCTCTTGCACCTGTCATTGATGCGGTAGATACAGGTCTCGACCCAGTCACCGACGTCGTTGATAGCGAAGTCGGCGTGCCCTTACTTGACGCTCTCGCTCCGGTCACCGAGCCTGTCATTGACGGCGCCGAACCGATCATTACCCCGGTCGATGCCGCCGTTGGCGAACTCACTGGCGGCAGCGTGTCTGATGCCCTCACTAATTCCGACGCCAATACGACGGATGGCGATGGCTTGGTGAATGACCTACTCGGTGGTGGCAGCGCCGCCCCGGCCACAGCCCCCAGCGATGGCTCACCATTAGCGCCCGTCACCGTGCCGCTAGGCGAAGCCCTCGCACCTGTCATTGATGCGGTAGATACAGGTCTCGACCCAGTCACCGACGTCGTTGATAGCGAAGTTGGCGTGCCCTTACTTGACGCTCTTGCTCCGGTCACCGAGCCTGTCATTGACGGCGCCGAACCCATCATTACTCCGGTCGACGCCGCCGTTGGCGAACTCACTGGCGGCAGTGTGTCTGACGCCTTGAGCAATTCCGACGCCAATACCGCCGACGGCGATGGCCTAGTGAATGACTTACTCGGTGGTGGCAGCAGCGCACCAGCACCCCAGCCCGCCCCCGGTGACAGCAGCGGTACGCCCTTAGCGCCCGTGACTGTGCCTCTTGGCGAAGCCCTCGCACCTGTCATTGATGCGGTAGATACAGGTCTCGACCCAGTCACCGACGTCGTTGATAGCGAAGTCGGCGTGCCCTTACTCGACGCTCTTGCTCCGGTCACCGAGCCCGTCATCACAGGCGCTGAACCGATCATTACCCCGGTCGATGCCGCCGTCGGCGAACTCACGGGCGGCAGTGTGTCAGATGCCCTCACTAATTCCGACGCCAATACGGCGGATGGCGATGGCTTGGTGAATGACCTACTCGGTGGTGGCAGCGCCGCCCCGGCCACAGCCCCCAGCGATGGCTCACCATTAGCGCCCGTCACCGTGCCGCTAGGCGAAGCCCTTGAGCCAGTCATTGACGCGCTTGATACCGGTTTAGATCCGGTTACTGACACCGTCGACAGCGAAGTTGGCGTGCCTTTACTCGACGCTCTCGCTCCAGTCACCGAGCCCGTCATCACAGGCGCTGAGCCCATCATTACTCCGGTTGACGCCATAGTTCGCGAACTCACTGGCGGCAGCGTATCTGACGCCCTCACTAACTCCGACGCCAATACTGACGACGGTGACGGTGTGGTTAATGATTTACTCGGCAACCGCAATGCAAATTCAGGGAGCAGTAATCCAAATCCAAATCCAAACGACTCAGACAACGACGGTATTGACGATGGCGCCTCGGGTGAATTCAATGTAGTTGCTCGTCAAGACCAAGCAGGACTTACTCAAAGCGCGCTGAACTTAGCCATCGCGACCGCAGCGACCGGCGAGCAATGTGTCGACCAGGATGCAGATGGTGTATGCGACCAAAAAGACCGCTGTGAAAATACGCCCAAGACGAGTCTTGTTCTAGAAGATGGTTGCGATCTCGGCAACATCGAGCCTGCTCGCCTCAAAGGCGTTAACTTTAGCTTTGACGATGACAGCCTTAGCCCAAAGGCAAAGGCGACGCTTGACGAAGCCATATCCTTGTTACAACGATCCGAATATAAAACAATCGAAATTAATGGCCACACTGACCACTTTGGCAAGCAAGATTACAATCTGCGCTTATCCCAGCGGCGTGCGAGTAATGTAAAGGATTACCTTATTGAGCATGGCATAGACGCTAATCGCATAAAAATAGTTGGCCGTGGCGACCAGTCTTTAATTGCAAAGATTGAAGACAAGGATCAAGCCGAACTAAATCGTCGCGTTGACTTCACAATAATCAAATAATTTTTTACACAATTATTTTTCGGGGAGATACACAATGGCGATAGATTTGCCACCAACATTACCACCGGTACAAGCAACGGAAGTACAAGTAAAAAATTACGCTAGCAGCCCAGCGAGTGCAATCACAGCAAATATAAACGACATTCAACTGAAAGTATTCGGCGATACTTACCTCGGCAACGACGAAATCGTCCAATTGATCGAATCATCCAAAACGCCATCGGATGCGATTATTCGGCTGTCTAATCGCTATTACGAAGCAGGCCACCTGCTAATGAAAATTCGCTACTACCGCAGTTTGGACGCCATATATGTCTATGTTGATCAGCTGCGTTTAGCCGAACTACGCGGCGCAAGCCAAGTCACCGACCACTTTACTAATTTAGTGGGCGACAGCGATCTTACAATGAAAGAGTTTTACAGCGCTCGGGTTATCGCCGACTTACAGGCCAAACGCGCGGGTTACCACTATAGCGTGTCCTACGAAGAGCAAAGTAACAACGATCTCGTCATGGTGTTTAATCAAAAGGCGGTCGAGAATTACGATGCCACTGACTACATTTTAGAAGCCAACAACAAAGGCAATCGCTTCCTTGGCCGGTATTTTGGTTTAGCGGGAATTAACCACCGCTTTCAAACGGGTACGCAATTATCGGTGGCCTATCAGACGGCTTTCGCCGATTTGGGCGAATCCAGAGACGGCGAAAACCTTGACCAATTCAGCCTCGGCATAGACCACCCGTTTGTTAGCGGACTTTATGGTGTTGAGCTCAGCTATGTAGAGTATGAGCGCAGCCCAAGTACAGAGCAGAGCAGCAGCGCCTCCTGCCTACTCGGGGCGCTCTGCCTATTGCCCGGCACAAGTACAAGCACCACCAGCAAAATTGATCTCGAAGCAGAAATACTGCAAGCCAGTATTCACGGACAACAAATACTCTATAGCACCACTAGAAATCAATTTGTTCTGAAAGAAAAGCTGCAGCACATTGACTCCAAGGTTCACCGTACAGGTCAGAACGAAAGATTACTGGAAGAAAAATACCAAACCCTAGAAATTGGCGGGGAATACTCCAGAACCCAATACGACTCACAAATTACAACCGCATCCCAGCTTAATTTAGCACTGAACGCACGTGCAGGTTTCGGGGGTAGCGGCACACTTGAGGACTACGAATCATTTAAAGCACGGTATATCGCCGAAAATCCAAACTCAGTTGTGCCTGAAGTCGCCCCCGCGGCACGCAGTGCTGATTTCTTTACCTTGCTGCCAAGCGCAAGCTACCAAACTCGATTATTCAGTGACACGTCGTTGCAACTCAATGCCAGCGGCCAATTCACCAACGAGCAATTGCCGCAGCAGCAGCAATTTGTACTGGGTGGCATGGGCAGCCTCAGCGCCTACCTGCCAGGCGTATTAGTTGGTGATGAGGGTTATCTACTCACTGCAAAAATCGAGCGCAGATACAAATTTGATCAATTTGAATTAACACCCGGAATCTTTAGCGAATACGCCGGTAGCTGGTACAAAAACACCTCGTCTGCGCAAAAAAATGACGACAGCATAGCCGATGCGGGCCTCAGCCTCAGCCTCAGCTACGGTGAAAGCCTCTATACAGAGCTTGTCGCTGCGGTACCGGTTTACGACGATGTATTGGACGAACAGCGTTTAAACGCCCTAGAAGCCGATTTCTACTGGCGCATCCGTCTTACTTTTTAAATCACAAACCACTGACAATGGGCACCTGCCAGCGTGCCCATTGTGTTTTGGCCCTAGAAAAGCATCACCGTACTTAAACTCCCTGCCTAAAAAGACGCGCTAGCAAGGTAACCGCTGGGAAACATCAGTGCATATTGCGACATTAACCGCACCTTCTACTTATTAAGCCCCGAACCGGTAAACCAGAATTGACATTAATAGGCCATTTTCACAACGCAGCACGATTCACGAGCGTGCACCAATTTGATACAGCACTGAGTGCCGCAGAGACTCAATATTACTCAGGAAAAGCAGCCTGCTTACATATTGCCAATTAAGACCAAAATTCTCGCAAAGCCCCAATTCAAGAGGGTTTTGAGCCCGCCACATCACAATTAGACGATATATCACTAGGATACACATTTAATATTTGCTTACTGGCGTGAACTTTGCTAGCTTCAAGGTGTCCGATCAATAGTTGAGATTAGTCGTATCAGGATTAGCTTTTACCGCGTAGTAAACACCCACGTACGGAAAAGCAGTTAGCAGCAAAAAACCTCGCTGCATACTGAGAACAAATCAATGGCCAGCGTGTATTTGGCCAAATCGGCAAGACCCGACATTGTTTTTACCGAAAATAATACGCCATGTAATTTGGTGTCGCTTAAATTCTAAGCGTCAAAATTTTACGACGGCATAAATCGCAAAAATAGTGTCGAAAACTGAATGCTGTCATACATTTGTCATCGCAAGCAGCGATAGTGACCGACAGCAAAACAATAAATGAAACAACATTTGGCAATGGAAGAAGGCGCAGAAGCGCAATGGAGAAAGACAATGAACAAACAGAATCAAGAAGTGAATGTTAAAAATCTGTGTAGCCGCAAATTGTGGGAACTATTAAAGAACGCCGAATGGCAGGACAAATCTGAGCGTTTTGCAATTGAGCGCGAATTATCCGGTCGTCGTCACTATATAAAGGAACTCGAGCAACTTACTGCCCGAGAAACCATGCATTAAGCACAACTATAAACGGTAACATGCCCAGCAACAGCCAGGGCAACCATCCCGCCCAAAACAACAATTGTTCCTCACACGCTCGATGAATCGCCAGGCCCAATAGGGCCGGCACTTGTTTTGCATCTCGCATTTCTGACACTGGAGGCATAGCCACACCCTCCAGAATCCCGCTGCTTAGCAAAGCACTCGAAAATCGCCCCCCGGCCTCAACTTCACTCGCCAACTTAAAATAGCGGCTATTCACTGGCGCCTCGGGTAAACGCCGTGCGGCTTGCTTTAAAGCCTGGGGGAGTGAAAAGTCAGCGCTGATACAATCAGCCAAATGATTCATATAATGGTAATTTTGGTATTGCGTTAGCGCGGAACCTAATCCCGGCAAACGATAGGCCACACCGAGACAGACGCGCCTAAACCACGCTGAATACTGCGTCACTTGCCAAAGTCCATAGGCTGCGCCTAACGGCAATAAGCCGGCCATCGCCAGCCCTACCGCCTGCGGCATGCTTATAAAGCCCCCGCTCAGCACCATCAACGGCAGGCCCAAGGCACAAGCCACCAACACCAAAACCGGCCCCCACAAATGACGTCGCAGATTACGCCTAAACTCGCTTTGCAAGCGATAGTGTTCAGCAAGGCGCAAATAGATTTTTGCTAAATTGCCCACCGCCAATCCCAGTCGCATAAATTGCAGCTCCCACGGGGTGAACATGCCACCCTCGCGGAGTTCGTCCAATACAATGCGTTGCCCACTGGCAAACTGATCAGCAAGTTCATCTAATTGTGCCCGCTGAGCAGCGCGCTGCCCCTTGCTCAATAAGGCGACAACCTGATCCCAATTGTTTTCGCCAGATTGGCTGGCTTGATAGAGTGCTTGAAATAAGACAAAACGTTGCGCGGGGCTAGATCCTGAAACCATGAACAAATCCATTGAATACTATTGGTGGGTCTATCGCCCACAAGGCTTTATACTTTAGCACAGCTTAATTCACGGGTAGCGCCTGCACAGGCAATTACACCCATCAAGGACTTAGCATGATCATTCGTTTACTTTTTGCAGTGCTTGTTCTCTACGGCCTGTATCGTTTTGTAAAAACCGTACAAGCCAAACCTGCCAATGAGCGCCGAGGCTACTATACCAGCCTAATTATTGGCTTAGGCGCGGCTGCGCTGGTACTGCTGTCAGTAACCGGCAGAGTTCATTGGATTGCGGGCCTCGTTGGCGGCGCCCTGCCCTTTGTCCGCCAGTATATTCTTAAGCACATATACCATCGCATCAGCGGCAAAACCAAGGGCAGCGCGCAAGATGAACAGGCACCCCCGCAACGCCCCAGCAGCAATATGAATCAGCAGCAGGCCCTCAATGTACTCGGCCTTAAACCCGGGGCCAGTGACGAGGAAATCATTACCGCGCATCGTCAATTAATGCAGAAATTCCATCCTGATCGCGGCGGCAATGACTTTCTCGCCAGTCAAATAAACGATGCTAAAGATGTGCTGCTGGGCAAACGCGGCAGCTGAAACCCAATTCAATTGCTCACTCAAACGCGCTAAAATTCGCCCCGTTTCGACAACCGCTTATCCAAACAAGGGATTCAATGGCTACTATTTTTGTCATCCAAAACCAGCACGGACACTACCTCGGCAAACAGCAGCAGTGGTTAGATGGGCGCGATAGGCGCCTGCTATTCCGAACCGTCCACAGCGACGAGGTGGCAAATGTTATTTTTGAGCAAAGCAGTAAAGATATCCATCTACGCGCCCAAGCTTTAGCCTGCGAACTTGATGACAATAATCAACCCATCGTTAAACCGGGGCCGCCGATCCTGAGCGACACGCCCTCACTATTTGATGACGAAACAGCCACGACAGAGCAAAATGACTCGGCCACGCCAGCAAGTAGCGATATTGCGCCGAACGAAGATGATATTTTGGGTGCATGACTTGAAACTCAACGACTAAGCCTCCATCTAAGTTCTGCCCTTAAACATTGGAAGTCTGCGTCATGATGCGAATTCTGTTATTTCTTGCCACCAACTTGGCGGTCGTTTTCGTTGCGAGTATTACCCTGAGCCTACTCGGCGTAGAAAGTATCATGGCCAGCAATGGCATTGATCTAAATCTCAGCTCGCTGCTGGTTTTCTGCGCGGTTTTTGGCATGAGTGGATCGCTGATCTCCCTGCTTATTTCCAAATGGATGGCCAAACGCGCCACCCATGCGCAAGTCATCACCACACCCAATACCAGCGAAGAGCGCTGGTTACTCGAAACAGTTGCCGAGCTGGCTCAAAAAGCCGGTATCGGTATGCCGGAGGTCGCGATATTCCCATCGCCATCGGCCAATGCCTTTGCCACCGGCTGGAACCGCAATGCAGCGCTCGTTGCCGTATCAGAAGGCCTGCTGCGGCAAATGCGCCGCAATGAAGTGCGCGCGGTACTCGCCCACGAGATTGGCCACGTCGCCAATGGCGATATGATTACCTTGACCCTAATTCAAGGCGTGGTGAACACCTTTGTGATGTTTTTTGCTCGAATTATTGGCCACACTGTGGATCGCACGGTCTTTAAAACCGAGCGTGGTCACGGCATTGCGTTTTATGTCACCACGTTTATCGCCGAAATGGTCTTGGGCATTTTGGCATCGACTATTGTGATGTGGTTTTCACGGTGGCGGGAATTTCGCGCCGACGCCGCGGGCGCCAGCCTTGCCGGCCGCGACGACATGATCGCCGCGCTGCAGCGCTTGCAAGCTCAACAGGGCTTGCCCACAGACCTACCCGGCGAAATGAGCGCCTTTGGTATTAGCAGCCAGACCAAGTCAGATTTGGCCGCGCTATTCAGCTCACACCCACCACTCGAAAAGCGCATTCAAGCCCTACGGAATAGCCTGTAATGGCCTTTACCGTAGAGCGCTCGCAACTGGTTGCCGCGCTACATGGCATGAGCAATAGCAACCTAAGCCCCGGCGCCAGCGGCAACGCCTCGGTACGCACCGCTGACGGCGGCATGCTAATCTCGGCCAGCGGCCAGTTGGCGGGCAATACTCGCCCCGGCGATTTGGTCTATATCGACAGTGATGGTGACATTCCCAAGAATCAGCGCAAGCCCTCAAGCGAATGGCGTATGCACTGGCAGGTTTATCTCGATCACCCGGAAGCGGGTGGCATTGTCCACTGCCACTCCCGCTACGCTACCGTGCTGGCGTGCCAACGCCGCGCGATCCCCGCATTTCATTATATGGTTGCTATCGCGGGCGGTGACTCGATCCCCTGCGCTCAATACGCGGCCTACGGCACCCAGGAATTATCAGATTACGTTAGCACCGCACTGCAACAGCGCCGCGCCTGCCTCATGGCCAATCACGGCCAAATTGCCTATGCCGCAGATCCACTGCGCGCACTCGCATTGGCGAAAGACATTGAAGAATTAGCCGCCAACTACTATTTAAGCCTACAGGGCGGTGAACCGGTGATTCTCAATGAGGCAGAAATGGCCGACGTGTTAAGCCGTTACGCCGATTACGGCCAACAAAATTAAGCCTAAAGCACGGCCCTTTCCAACCTAGTTACACTGTGAATTTTACCTCCAAAATTCAAGCTCACCGCGGTATTCAATTCAAAAACCCTGTGCTAACCTCAATCGCACCAATATCGAGCAAAAACATAATACAGATCGATATTGGTGCAAATGTGTGCACTTTAAAATGTCACATAATCATAAAGAGCCTGTCATTAGCCAAGACTACATTGGCTGACAACTGTTCATAACGGGGATGTAAAAAATGAAAAAGACTCTATTAGCCAGCGCCATCGCGATTGTGGCAACCAGCCATGCCTATGCCGACTATCAATTTGAGCTTGGCGCTGTTTATGCTCAAGGAGAAGTTGCCGACACCGACTACGACGGATTTGGTATCGGTGGTGAATTTCATTTCGACAAAGTAGATACCAGCAAAGGCCCGCTGGCCGAAGCCAGTTTTCTCGACAAATCCTCATCCCTAAGCTTTATCTTTGTGAGCCTAGAGCCCGACGTTGCAAACGCTGACGAAGAAGAAACGACTAGTATCGGCGGCCGCTTTGTTACCGCAACCAACGTCATTATTGAAGCCGACTGGACAACAGAAGACGATGGTAATTCAGACACCGACACGATCCGCGTTGGTGTGGGTACCTACTTAAACGACAATACCGACGTGGTAGTAAGCTATACCACTGAAGATGACAATAACGCCGACGTAGATTACCTCGACGTTACCTTCCACGGTGTAAACCCACTGAACCAAGGTGCTTCAGTTGCCTTTGACGTGGCTGTTGGCTATATCGACACTGACGACGATAGCGGCTACCAAATTGCGGTAGGCGGTACTTATTACTTCAACACCATGTTCGGTATCGGCTTGAACGCTGGCATTGCTGACGTCGGTGATGTAACTCGCGACACAGTTGGCATTGATGCGAGTTTCTTCCCCAGTGAGCAAGTTGAGCTTACCCTGTCGATCTTTGACTCAAGCACCGAGTTTAATAATATTGACGTGGATTCAGACGGCATCATGTTTGGCGCCGCTATGCGCTTCTAATTTAAAATCACTTGTCACTACCCTGAAAACCGCCGCTAAACCGGCGGTTTTTTCATATCAGGTCCCGCGCGGTTTAAGCCGCGCAGTGGGCAGGCTTTCTAAAGGATTTTCTGGCCAGGGGTGCTTGGGATATCGGCCCTTCATTTCTTTTTTTACATCGTGATAACTGCCCTGCCAAAAGCCCGCCAAATCTTGCGTTACTTGCAGGGGGCGCCGCGCTGGCGACAACAGATGTAAGAGCAAGGGCTGACGTCCATTGCCCACTGCGGGGTTTACCGTGCAGCCGAACATTTCTTGCAGTTTTACCGCCAGTACCGGCGGCGTTTGACTGTAATCAATTTTGATATGTGAACCCGATGGCACCGCAAAACGCTCGGGAAACAACGCATCCAAAGCTTGGCGTTGGGGCCAGTCTAGGCTTGCAGCGAGAATATCACCCAAATTTAAACGCTTAAAATCATGTAATGAATTGACGCGATCCAAATACGGTGCAAGCCATTCTACAAGCGTATTCATTAGCGCCTCATCGCTTAAGTCAGGCCAGTTACCGGGCTGACAATCTAATTTAGCCGCCAGCATTAGCCTTGCCCGCCACTGAACGAGCGACTCAGGCCAATCAAATACCGCCAAACCCCGGCGCTGTACAAAAGCAAGCAAGGCGCTAATCTTTTGCTCGGCAGAAATCGTATTCAAAATCTGCCGCCGCCATACCAAGCTGCCAACCAGGTCACTGCGCTCGGCAATAAAGCGGCCTTTGTCGTCGTTCCAATCTGCTTGCTCAAAGGTTTTTACCTGGTTCGCCAGCAGCCCACCAAAATGCGCAGGGTTCAGCGACGACGCGAGCTGAATAAAATCACTGCGCCCCCCCGCCATGCCCCCCAAGCTCGCCACGACCAACCAAGGCGACGCATTCAAGGCATCGGCCTCGTTTAAGCTCGCGGCGCGACCATTGCTCAGCACATAATCGCGGCCACGCTCGCGACGCTGTTTGGCAATACGATCTGGATAGGCATAAGCGAGTAATACACCAGCATCAATATCCTTAGCGCCGCCCTTGATGTCGGCACTTTGCGCTAAGATTCGCATGTATTGCTGCTGTTGCTTTTTCAAGCGAGCAACAATACCTTGTTGCTGACGATCCGCACGCTGCTCCCCGAGTAGCACGGCAAGGCGTGATTGAATGTCGGCACTGTCGCGGGGACCAAAATCTCGTTCACTAAGCAGTGCAGCAATTGCACAGGCTAGCGGCGCGGCACCAAATTCACCGCCCTTTAACAACATATGCGCTAAACGCGGGTGTACCGGCAAGCTCGCCATCGCTTCGCCATGCGTGGTAATTTGTAGACGATTCTCGTCGCGACGCAGCGCGCCTAGGGCCAACAACAAATCCAGTGCCTGCTGAAAAGCCGCGACTGGCGGCGAATCTAACCACGTTAATTGACTCGGGTCAGTAACACCCCAACGCAGTAGCTGGAGCGCAAAGGCGCTTAGATCCGCCTGTAAAATTTCTGGCTCATTGTAAGCCGCCAACTCGGCTTGCTGCGATTCACTCCACAAGCGGTAACACACGCCCTCGCTTAATCGCCCAGCCCGCCCAGCGCGTTGCTGAGACGAGGCCTTGGACAAACGCTTGGTGGTGAGGCGAGTCATCCCCGTGCGCGGATCAAATGCTGGCAGGCGCGCCAAACCGCTGTCCACCACCACGCGGATGCCCTCAATGGTCAAACTACTTTCCGCAATGCTAGTTGCCAATACCACTTTGCGCTGGCCTAGCGGCGCTGCGGCGATCGCCAAGCGCTGTTCAAGCAGACTTAAATCGCCATACAGCGGCGCAATAATCACATCCTTAGCCACGCTGTTTGCCAAGCTCGTCGCACAGCGGCGAATCTCGCCCTGCCCCGGTAGAAATACGAGGATACTGCCCGTCTCATCTCGCAAGGCCTCATGCACGGCCCCACAAACGCGGTCAACGGTGTTTTGTTCATGGCGGTAGGCATTGCCATAACGCAGGCTAACCGGATACTGGCGGCCCTCGCTGCGTAACACCGTGGCCTGAGCCGCGTCATCGCGGTTAAATAAATCGGCAATACGCTGACCATCTAGTGTCGCCGACATCAATAACACTTTTAGCGGGGCGTCCCTCAGTTCGCCAAACAAGCTTCGCCCCTCAAGGGTGAGCGCGAGGCCCAAATCTGCATCAAGACTACGCTCATGAAATTCATCAAAAATAACGAGACCGATACCCGCCAACGAGGGATCGTCATGCAACATCCTTGTTAGCACGCCCTCAGTGACCACCTCAATACGGGTGTGCTTGCTCACTGCGCTGTCCATCCGCATGCGGTAGCCGACAGTTTGCCCCGCTGTTTCTCCGATCACCTCGGCCATGCGCTCAGCGGCGGCCCGCGCGGCAATACGGCGGGGTTCCAGCATTAAAATGCGCTGGCCAGCCAACCACGGCTCATTTAGCAAGGCCAAGGGCACCCGCGTGGTTTTACCCGCCCCGGGCGGTGCTTCCAGAACCAATTCGTGGTGATTTGCCAAGACTAGACGAATATCAGGGATTAGGCTTTCGATCGGTAGGTCAGCCATGTGCGGCTTAGACTCCAAGCTGGGAATACAGGTTTTTCTGGCTTGGCAGTATAATGCAGTTTACGGCAGGATTGGCGGAAGACACTTGATGGCAGACAGAAGACGCGAGTGAAAATCGACTCGCCTTTTAGTAGTGAGCTATCTGAGCAAGTTCACTGCGGGTTAAATCGCGGCTCTCACCCGGGGCCAAGCTCTCATCCAAATCTAGGCCACCAATGCGGTGGCGATGCAATGTTAAAACCTCATTTTGGAAACGCCCAAACATGCGTTTGATTTGGTGATAACGGCCCTCGCATAAGCTGACCTCCGCCACATAGTCAGACACAATCCTTAACTGCGCGGGACGGGTGGTGATGTTCTCATACTGAAAGTACATGCCCGCCGCAAAGGCCGCCACATAATCAGTATTTAACGGCTGCGCAAGCGTCACGGTATATACCTTTGGTATTTGACGCTCCGGCAAGCTTAACTGCCTAGACCAATCACCATCATTACTCAGCAAGAGCAAACCCGTGGAATTGAAGTCTAAGCGGCCGGCAATATGCAGTTGCTCACGGTCATCACGGCGCAGGATGTCTATAACGGTAGTATGCTCTGCATCTTTAGTCGCACTGACCACCGCTGCGGGCTTATTGAGCATGACATACAAAGCTTGTTGCGCTTGGAGGCTGCGACCGTCAAACGTAACGTGGGAGAACTGATCGATTTGCTGGGCAATATCCCGCGCCGCTTTGCCGTCTACCAGCACCCGCCCCTGCGCGAGAACTGACCTAACATCGCCGCGCTTAATACCAGTTTGGCGGCTAATAAACCGGTCTAGCCTTGACTTAGAAGAGGGCAAATGAGGGCCAATTTAGAGTTCTTCAATTGATTTTGGGTGTTTGACGTAAAGCAAGCTGCCGGTGTCAAAACCCAGTGATCGTGCCTTATTCACAAAGCGACTAATCAATTCGTCGCTCACCACCGGCGTTCTGGCCAAGAGCCAGAGATAGGACTTGTTATAACCGCTAACAAACGCAGTTTCATAACGCGCTTTATCCGCATCAAGATCGAGATCGAAGACCACATAAGATGAATAAAACGGGCCAAAAAACGATACCTTTAAATGAGCTGTCGAGTCATCATCAATGAAATAAGCTCGCCCTTCAACCTCACGCCATTCGCCATCCGCCGCGGAATAGCCACGATTAATAACCCGTATGCCGCCATCATCGCGCAAACTATAGTCCGCCGTCACCTGACTCAAGCCGGCCTCAAAACGATGATCTAAACGGGCTATTTCATACCACTTACCAAGATATTTGTCTTTATCAAAGTCGTGTACCGGCGTCACGCCACTGGGCAATTTGGTGCAAGCCGCCAAAAAAGCCAATAAGGCTAGGCAAATAAATTTAGGCATTCTCCCCCCAATCAACGCTATTCCCGAGGCACAGAATATCACAGACAAAAAAAATCGGGCTGTGCTTTGCGCAATAACGCACTAACACAACCCGATTAGCAGCGCGGTAAGCTGCGCTGCGACGTCAAATAGGCGAGCTAAAATTTAGCTGTGGTCGTCCATTTCGTCTTGTACTTCTTCGACACCTTCGTTGTAGGCATCTTTAGTGTCTTCAACACCCTGATCAATACTTTCGCCCGCTTTCTCAGCAGGTCCTTTTTCGCAAGCGCTAATCGCGAACATTGCGCTGGCCACAATAAAAAAGGCAACCAAAAGTTTGCTGCTTTGCGTTGATTTTAAATTTTCAAGTAATGCTTTCATGTTTGATACTCTCCATGAGTAGATTCAGTTTTAGGGATTTTCGTACTGAAAAAACTTACTTCCACTGAAATTAATATCGTCTTATACGATTTCTTTCAGCCTGACATTCAACCTAGCAGTTCCCTATAAAGTAAGTTTGAAATACAACAAGCGATCACAAATTAGCTCGCATCGAAATGTTTGCATTCGGAGTTTATGACCGCGCTACCCAGCCCTATGTTCCTGAGTTAGGCCATTTTTTTTCGCAATCCGCATTAATACCAACACGCCTTGTCGAATAAAATGGCCATTCATTCTCAGTTATCGCCAAACTGCATCTGCAATGCCAGCTCAATGCCTCGGCCTGCTTCAGGGGCGTAGTCGCGAATAAAGGAGCTCGCACTGCGAATTTCGTCGTCACCTAAGTTCCGGCCTTTTAGCATGATCGTGTATTGCACGTCGGCAAGATCAAAGGCCCGCGACACAGTCATATCAATGCGCTTATAACTCGCGGTAGGCAGCTCATTGGCTCCTGGTTTGGTCTGCGCGTGAGCGTAAACCACACTTAAATCAGCCTGCCAGTTCTGTGCTTGCCAATTAAGGCGCACACCGTCATGTCCCGGCGGCAGACGAGGGGCACTATCGCCGTTATCCAGTTCACCTTTTATACGGTCACCAAATAGGCCTAGGCGATAAGTCTGATTAGCACTACTGTAAAACGACCAATCAAGCTCATACTCAAGGCCTTGAAAGATCGCGTCTTGTTGCCGGTACGCGAGGACGTCGATGCCATCCACCTCATTGCCAGTATTTTCTAAATAAATAAAATCATTAAATTGATTCGAAAACGCGGTAATTTTAGCGCTGACCATTTCATACTCAGCACGCAAGCTCAGGTCGATATTTTGCGCCTCTTCGCTGTCCAATTGCTCATCACCAAGCTCAACGGCACCAGTGGCGCCATGCACAACGTAGCTGCCGGCGGTATTGCCGATATTTGAAAAACGCTCCTCGGCTGTCGGCGCTCGACGCGAGCTCGAAAGCGATAATGACGCCGTCCAGCTATTATTCAATTCATATAAGCCCGCCAATGAAGCACTAATGCTGTCGGTATCGTGGTCTTTTATAGTGTCCTGCTCTGCAGAAAGGCGATCCATATCGGCACGCAAGCCCGCCTCAAGCGACCAATTCTTAGCGTGATAGTCCTCTAGCCAGAACAAACCCAGCTGACGAGTGGTGTTTGCGGGCACAAAGGATTCTTCGCCAAGCGCCGAGAAATCGGCCTCTAGCCACTGCGCACCGAATACACCATGCAAGTCTCCACCCCAATAGCTAAACGTTTGATGCGCCAATTCCAGCCGCCCCGTCCACGCCTCTTTATTAAATGTAGTGCCAACGTCGCCATTGGCTTCTATCTCTTGATGTTGGTAATCGCTATACGCCAGGCGCCAGCGCAGTAGCTCCAAAAAACCATCAAAATGTTGATCACCGGCAAGATCCCAGCGCTTTTGACTTACTGCGAGATTAACACCCTCTTCAGCCTTTTCTTCTACTGCCCCCACGCCGTCTTCCTCATCATGGTGATGATGCACGCCTGCGGGAATACCATAGACATTGTCTAGCTCGCTATAACTTAGCCCAAAGTAGCCATCTTCAAAATGGTAGGCACTGCCTAAAGTCGTGCGACGGGTGCGACCGTCGGCATTGGCAATAAAGCCCTCACTGCTTTCATCGGTGTCCTCGACGTTACGTGGGTTAACCGCTAAGCCTGGAATTTCTGGGTAGCCCCAGTCGCGGTACAATGAGTCGATATGCACCGCCCAGTTGCCATCACCGGCGTCGACCCTAAACACCCCGCTGCGACCGTCATCGACACTGCTGTGGCGCAGCTCTGCCGCGCCGCTAACACCGTCAATCGCCTTGCTGGGCACTCGGCCATCCAAGACATTAATTACCCCACCAATTGCACCGCCGCCATACAGCAAGGTCGCTGGGCCGCGCAGAATTTCTATACTATCGGCCAGTATTGGCTCAACCGAAACGGCATGATCGGCACTATTAGAAGATACATCTAAACTCGACAAGCTATTTTGCAGTAGCTGTACCCGCGGCCCCTGCTGTCCGCGTATTACGGGCTGCCCTACTGCAGGCCCAAAGCTGGCACTGCTCAATCCCGGCGAATGATTTAGGGTTTCGCCAATCGTCGCTGCCGCCTGCCGGCGCAGCTCCTCTCCACTCAACACCGTTAAAGGCAAGGCGGTCTGCGCTTCGTTTTTATGAATAGAGGTGGTCACCAAAACATGTTCCATATGGCGATTGTCTTCTGCCAATACGGATAATGGCTGGGCGCAGACGCCCGCCAGAGCAATTTTCATTTTCCAGTTCATTGTGTTGTTCCTGAATATCGAATGTCTTAAAAGCTATTTGCACAAGGCTAAACACCTTGTTCGGCAAAATAGCTGCGCAAATTAGTGCCGCAGAAAACATCAGGCCCGACAGTGAAATAAATGCACAGGCGCATTGCGCCAATTCACAAGCGCAATAAATTTACGAGGCGAGCTGAAGTTTCGCGTAATGCGATTTAGACAAAAAATACCGGAGGTGCCCGAGCGGGCGGGCGCAGCACAATGCTTGTGCGAAAAACGCTGGGTAGCGCCAAGTCATGACGGCTTGGTAGTGCCGCAGGAATATAGGGGCTAAAGGGATCACTCGTGGCCGCAACGCCACTGTAATGACAAACCACACATTCACTGAGTGGGCTGTGCTCTGCCACATGAATATGATTACCTTGCAGCCATAGCGACCAACTGAGGCACAGTAATAACAGTGCCGCCAGTGATAGGCGTTTATGCTGAAGACTAAGTTTCATGGGAGCGGCGCAATGCTGCGTTAACAAGCGAGTGGCTATGCTAACGCAGGGCGGTGAGATTGAGCAAGGAGTTACGCGCTAACAGTTTAGGCGTCGAAATCGATACCCAAACGGCGACCAACTAATTCATAGGACTCAACCACATTGCCAAGGCCTTGGCGGAAGCGGTCTTTATCGAGCTTTTCGCGAGTGTCTTTGTCCCATAGGCGGCAGCCGTCTGGCGAGAATTCGTCGCCAAGATGGATTTCGCCATCGCTAAACACGCCAAACTCCAGCTTGTAGTCAACTAGTAGCATGCCAGCGTCCGCAAACATCTTTTGCAGCACGTCGTTAACCTTAAAGGTTAATTCCTTCATGCGATCAAGCTGAGCATCGTTTGCCCAGCCAAAGGAGCGAATATGGAATTCGTTGATCATCGGGTCATGCAGGGCGTCGTTCTTCAAAAACATTTCGAAGGTCGGCGGATTGAGCTCCAAGCCCTCTTCTACGCCTAAACGCTTTACAATAGAACCCGCTGCAATATTGCGCACCACGCATTCTATGGGCAGCATATCCAATTTTTTAACCAGCGCGTCGTTGTCAGACAACAGCTTTTCAAAATGGGTTGGGATACCAGCGGCCTGCAAGGCGTTCATAATGAAGGCATTGAACTTATTGTTCACCATGCCTTTGCGATCCAGCTGCTCTACCCGCAGACCGTCGAAGGCCGAGGTGTCATTTCTGAAATTGAGGATATAACGGTCTGGGTCGTCAGTCTTGAATACTGACTTTGCCTTACCGGAATACAACTCTTCGCGTTTTTCCATGGTTTGCCTCATTAGCACAAAAAGATCACGCTATATCCAGCCAGTCGAAACCAGCCTCTTGGTCGGCAGACAGCAGCGCGTCACTGTTTACCAACATCGGTTCAATCGCCATTCTCGCCAGCGCGGGCGTGTTGTTCTTTTCACTCAGGTGGGCAATGACCACATGTTGAAGCCGGGCAACCTCGGCGTCTTCTAGCAAACTCGCGGCCTGCTGATTGTTCAAATGGCCCCAGTCACCGCCAACCCGCTGTTTTAAGGAATAGGGATAAGGACCATTGGCCAACATAGTCACGTCGTGATTACACTCAAGTAAAAGCGCATCACAGCGTTGATAGTGCTCTCTAACGACGGGCGTAATACTACCTAAATCCGTGAGCAGCCCAAACGTTTTTTTTCGGTAACTGAACACAAATTGGCAGGGTTCACGGGCATCGTGGGGAACCGCAACGGGCATCACTGAGATTCCGCCAATGTCGATTGCCGCACCCAACTCCAAATGCCGCCAGTGATGCGAAAGCCGTAACTGACCGTGTTCACCCGTGCCGTAACTGCAATACACCGGCACCTTGTATTTACGCGCCAGCGGCAACACCCCTTTGATGTGGTCGCTGTGTTCGTGGGTGACAAGAATAGCGGTCAAATCACTTGGCGCGCGCCCTAGCCTCGCCATACGCCGCTCGGTTTCCTTAATACTGAAACCGCAATCGATCAGAATACAGCTTTGCTCAGTTTCAAGCAGGGTAGCGTTTCCTTTACTGCCACTACCCAGAGATGCGAAGCGCACTAATACATATACCCCATAATGCGCTTAAGGAGATTTTCGCGTTCAGTTTCCCGCAAGCGGCGACCTTTTTGGTAGTTCAGGAAGATCAGCGACTCAGCCTTGCCTTCGCCAACTGGGCGCAATTCTACGACGTAGCGACTCAAATCTGGGCGGCGGGCACTGAAAATACGCGAAAACCAGCCCATTTCCTCTGCCTCGGGATCGATATAAGTGAGCCAATATTTATTCACTTCGCGACGGTCGTCTTCTATTTCAAACCCGGCCTTAACCAATGCTAAACCCAAGGCCGCCCAAGCGCGATCTTCTGGCAACAAAAGGCGTAAATAGCGGCCATCAGCGCCGTCTTCCGCACCTTCAAGAAAGATTTTGCCCTTGCCATCACTACGCTGAGCCAACATCGACACTGACGCATCGGCCTCGCTATCGGCCAAATACTGGGCAACCACCCGCACCATCTGCGACTCGCGCTCTAGCGAGTCGGACGTCGCCGGCCAAGCATCGCCGCCGTTGATCTGGGTGAGTATATGAATTTCGCTGGTGCCTTTTTGTACACCTTGATCGAGACGAAAGCGAAAACGCTCACGCGTGCTACCGTCGCCATTCGGGTCCCGCCACTCAGTTTCGATTGTCGAGGTAGCGCCGTCAGCACGGGCCACTTTCAAACCAGCACGGCCCAAAAACACGCGCATCCGCGGCCAAACTTGATTCGGGTCACCGTCGAGTAATATCCAGCTCTTACCTTCTAAAGTTTGAATTTTAACTTCAGCAGTACCCACATTTTTAGTGAGTGGCTCAGGGCGCGGCAAATCAAATTTACCTGGTAATACCGTGTGGGTTTGTAAACCGGGCACGACATATTTATCGTCCAGCGAGGCTGAACTGATTTCAGGTGGCAATTCCAGTGGCGCACTTAATTTTGCTTGGCGGTAGTCGTCTCCACGATCACGAAAAGCGCCATTATCACCAAACATACAGCCGGACAATACCACCAGCCCGAGACTCGCTGTCATCAATCGAAATACGGTGCTGTGCATAGTTTCGCTCATTTAGTCTAATAATCCCGATTGTTTCAGGGCTTCGGCCACCTGGGGTCTAGCGGCTTCGCTAAGCAGTGTTAACGGTAAACGAATACCATCTTCCATCAGGCCCATAGCAAGCATGGCCCACTTCACCGGAATGGGGTTTGACTCCACAAACAGGCGTTCATGTAAAATTCGCAGGGGTGCGTCTGCTTGTTCTGTTGCCGCTTGGTCGCCAGCCATGGCCGCCACACAAACCGCCTTTACCGCAGCTGGCGCAATATTAGCGGTCACGGAAATATTACCCTTACCGCCAAGGAGCATCAGCTCTGCAGCCGTCGCATCGTCGCCAGAAAAGACACTAAGTTTGTCGCCAACGGCGTCGATAAGCGCTTTGCCCCGCGCCATATCACCCGTCGCATCTTTTATTGCAATAATATTCGGGTGCTCAGCCAAACGGATAGTCGTGGCATTGGCCATGTCACAGGCGGTACGGCCCGGCACATTGTAGAGAATTTGGGGAATGGCTACCGCATTGGCTATGGCCATATAGTGCTGATAAAGACCTTCTTGGGTCGGCTTATTGTAGTAAGGTGTCACCAACAAACAGGCATCAGCGCCCACTTCGCGGGCAACTTCTGTCAACTCAATAGCCTCAGCTGTGGAGTTGGCGCCAGTACCGGCAATCACTTTTATCCGCCCAGCCACTTGGTCAACACAGGCTTTAATCACCATTTTGTGCTCATCCATGGCCAATGTTGCGGACTCGCCGGTGGTGCCGACTGCCACAATACCGTCAGTGCCCTGCTCGACATGCCAGTCGATTAAGCGTGCCAAGGCCTGCCAGTCTATGCTGCCATCGCTGTGCATCGGTGTTACTAGGGCGACAATGCTACCCGAAATCATGCCTGTATCTCCAAAAATGGTGCAAGCCGCCAATGGTACTGGCCTGTGCCACGCAGCTCAAGGGACAAATCACTGTAAGCCAACGGAATCTCGAACGAATCCATGCAAACATGGTCTATAACATATGTCTTGGTGGCGTTAAGACCTATAATGCACCGCGTTTTGCCCATGTGAGACAGGAGAAAAGCCAATGCGTTTCCTAGTAATAGTATTTCTGCTTATTTTGGCGCCAATGAGTATTGCCGACCCCTGGCGCACCGACCCGATCACGCCCATGGACGAGCGTTACATGGACAACAGCCGCAAGGAGCTCAACGATCTTGCCCGAATTGAATTGGGCCGTAGCTTTGGCGAAGGCCGCGACAGCGACCTGAGGCTGATACAAACCCTGCTTGATCGCAAACTGGTTAAAGGTGATCAAACAGCTCTGTTACAGGCCATGGGTATAGTGCTAGGCGATCATCTGCGCAAAGAGCACAATTTAAAGTGGGTGATATATATTGATCGCGTCGGCCGCAGTCGCGCGCTGGAAGTCCCCTTTAAAGACGAAGCCATATTTCCCGTCACCCAAATTTCTAGCCGCGCTGCGGTGGGCGCAGATGTTGACGTTAAAGCGATTTACGAACGCTTAGAGAGCGAAATTGTCCGCGCCAAAAAGAAAATAATTGTCCGCTAATAAGCCCTTCAGCGCACACCGAGAAAATAAAGTAAAACGGGGATGCTAACAAAGCTAATCAGCGTGGAGCTAACCACCATCCCCGCCACAGTATCTGGCTCCCGCCGATACTGCATGGCCAACAAATAATTAAACACCGCTGCCGGCGTTGCCGATTGCAGCAATACCACATTGCGCAACATACCCTCTAGCTCCAAAACGTATACCGTCACCACGCCGCCACCCAAGCCAACTAGCAGCCGCAAACACCCCAAGCCCAGCGACTTTCCGGCCCCCTGCAGACGCAAGCTGCTCAAGGAAACCCCAAGGGTGATTAACATCAAGGGTATCGACATGCCACCTAGTAAACTCAAGCTATTTTGTATCGATAGCGGCAAGGTCCAGTGATTAAAAATCAAAATGCAGGCAAGTGCCCCAGCGTAGATAATCGGCGAGCTGAGCATCCCCTTCACCATTGCCTTGCCGCTGAGTACAGCAACGCCAAACGAGAAGTGCGAAATAGTGGTCACCAAAAAAATGCCTAAACCGATCGCCAAACCTTCTTCACCAAAGGCAAACAAACACAACGGCAGCCCCATATTGCCGAAGTTACCAAAGATCAACGGGATCAAGAAATCGCGCACACTCAGCCGGAACAACACGCACACGGCGGCGGCAAACATGGCGCTAAAGCCCAGCATGCAAAAACTGGCGAGCAAGACCTGCGCCAGCAACTCGGCCGAAATAGCGGTTTTACTAAGCGTACCGACAATCAGCGCTGGCGCGCCAATCCACAGCACAATTCGACGCACAAATTCGTGGTCGAAGGGCTGTTTAAAGCGCACCCAAAACACACCAATGGCAGCACAGAATATTACCGGCAGAACAACCGGCACTAAAGGCGAGACTAAAGACATGGAATTCCGACGAGAGCTGGAGTTTGTGTAGCTAAGGAAAATGCATTATCACGGCATCACGCGCAAATTCCAAGGCGCTGCAACGCATCCATTCCTCACCTTACAACGTAAACACTACTAACTCACGATTGCCTAGGTTCTCAAAATGAATGCCGTTAACCCCAAGAAACTGCTCAATAGTAAATGGACCGCCGTTAGTCCGCAAAACAAGGACAAACATTTTGTCATTACCGAAGTCGAGTTCGATGAATACCAAACCCTCTACCACTGCATGATCGAAGCGGTGATGAGCAAACGCAGCTACACTTTACAGTGGCGAGAACTACGCGATGCCAACCAGTGGCTCTGTGGCTGGCAGTAATCCCCGCTTTCCAATGCTTAAAATTGGTCTGGACGCAGCATGGCGTCATGACCACCATCAACGAATACGATAGCGCCAGACATGAAACTGGCTTTGTCACTGAGTAAAAAGCACACCACCTCGGCTATTTGAGCTGGCTGACCAATGGCACCCAGGGGTACGCTGTCGCCAAAATCCCTCATAACCTGCCCTAAATCCTTGTCGGCTAGCACTTTGTCGCTCAACGGTGTGTTGACAATACCCGGCGCTACCGCGTTAATCCGTACACCCTGACGGGCATAATCTGGCGCATTGCGACGCAACCAACAGCTCAACGCGTGTTTAGAACCCGCGTAGGCCGTGTGAGCATCTTTACTCGCAATCATCTCGCAGGCCGCCGCTTCGTCATCAGCCAGCAATAATTTCACGTAGTCGTCGTGAGCGGTCATGACGGCAGAGTTAGATGAAATCATCACAACACTGCCCTTGCGCCGCACCAGTAGATCTAAAACCCCTCCCGTAACCGCAACCGCAGCGAAATAATTCACCTGACTAATTAGCGACAGTGGCCGCACCGACGGGCCAAGCCCTGCACAGGGTATAAAGCCGTCTAAGCCCGCTGGAGCGAGCGCGCGGATTCCATCAATGGCTTTTTGCCGCCCCGACGCGTCGGCAAGATCGACACAAACATCGCCCTCGTGCAGATCGACCACAATAACCTCGTGACCCAAAGCCCTAAGCTGCGTTTTTATGGCCGCACCAATTCCGGTGGCGCCACCCGTTAAAGCATAAATTCCCATTATTTTTATTTTCCTTGGATAGCAACACCGCTGCATCAAGCAGCGGTCGATTAAGGCTCTCAGCTCGTGGCAATAACGTCCTCGGTGCTAATTTGCTTACTGCGCTCATATTTATGCGCAGGGGTGTTCTCCACCTCGCTAAGCGGTGCGGCACTGCGTGAACGCAAACTCTGCTGAGGGTCGGCTGGGCCGTATAAGGTATTGCGCTGAAAGGCTTGTCGGCCCGCCCGTCGAATACGCGCTTCCATCAGCTCGGGCGCGGCCTCCTGACCATGAACAGCACCCGCTGCACGAGTAATGGTTTCATTCATCAAGGTGCCGCCCAGGTCGTTAACACCGGCATTGAGCAATGCTTCGACTCCCTGCTCGCCCATCTTGACCCACGACGCCTGAATATTGTCGATTAAGCCGTTAAACACCAAGCGCGCCACGGCGTGCATTAAAATAGCTTCGCGGAAACTCGGACCACGGCGAGCGCGTCCTTTCAAATAAATAGGTGCTTCTGGCGGCACAAAGGGCAGCGGCACAAACTCGGTAAAGCCGCCGGTCTTTTCTTGCAAGCTCCGCACCCGCAATAGGTGCCGCGCCCACGACCGGTAGTTGTCTACATGGCCATACATAATCGTTGCCGTAGAACGCAACCCAACTTTATGGGCTGCCACCATAACGGCGAGCCACTGCTCAGTATTGATTTTATCTGGACAAAGAACCGCTCTCACCTCGTCGTCTAAAACCTCTGCAGCCGTACCTGGCAAAGTGTGTAACCCAGCCTCTTTAAGCTGCCTGAGATACGTCTCTAGATCCAAGCCCAAAGTCTCCGCTCCCTGCCAAACCTCTAAAGGCGAGAACGCGTGAATGTGCATATCCGGCGTCGCGGCGCGCAAGGTGGCAACAATATCTAAATAGGTTTGCCCGGTGTATTCAGGGTGAATCCCACCCTGCATACAAACTTCAGAAGCACCGCGCTGCCAAGCCTCTTTGGCCCGTCGGGCGATTTCTTCACCGGACAAATCATAGGGTCGACCGCGCAAATTTTCGCTCAATTTCCCCTTCGAAAAAGCACAAAACTGGCATTTAAAATAGCAGACATTGGTGTAATTAATATTGCGCGTAACCACATAACTAACACGATCACCGCAGCGCTGTTCTCGCAAGGTATTCGCGGCGCGGCACACCGCAGCAAAATCGCTGCCACGGGCAGTGAAAAGGCGAATAATATCGTCTTCACTCAGCGCCTCGGCGCGCATTGCCGCCGCAATAATATTTTGTATGTCGCCAGAAATGGCCACTGCAGCTGCCTGCTTATTGGTTTCACTGGTGAGCAGTGCCAGATCCGCTGCGGGCGCTTCAAAGTCTTGTCCGGCCACCCAGTCATCTTCTTTCGGCAAGCCTTGGCCATCGCTATAGTGCAAAACTTTGGTGTGCAGGGCGGGATCAAGCCAGCGCGAGTAGTCCTGTACATAACGCGGATAAATTGTTAAACGTTCATGCAGGTGCTTGCCCGCCGCCGCCGTTTCTCTCGCAAGGGTTTCTAGGTGCGGCCAAGGCGCTTCAGGGTTAACAAAATCCGGGGTTAAAGGCGACACCCCGCCCCAGTCGTTTAAACCCGCCGCAACGAGCTGCGGCAAAACACCCGGACTGAGGTTCGGCGGCGCCTGAATACTCATTTGCGAACCAAAAATAAGCCGCGCAACGGCAATTGTCCACAGCAGTTCATTTAGATCTGGCTCGGGCGCAGTTGCCATTTTGGTATTCGGTTTGGCGCGAAAGTTTTGAACAATCACTTCCTGCAAATGGCCGTAACGGCGGTGTAGCGCGCGCAATGCCAGTAGTGATTCCACCCGCTCCAAACGAGTTTCACCAATACCAATCAAAATACCTGAAGTGAACGGCACCGCCGCGCGTCCCGCCCGTTCAATTGTCGCCAAACGCAATTCGGGGTCTTTGTCAGGAGAGCCGTAATGCGGCATGCCTTTCTCACAAAGGCGGGCCGATGCGGACTCCAGCATAATACCCATGGATGCCGACACCGGGCGCAACATGGCGATTTCTTCATCGCTCATGCAACCGGCATTAATATGAGGAAGTACATTGGTTTCGGCCAGGACTCTGCCGGCGACATGAGCGAGATATTCTAATGTGGTCGAAAAGCCCATTTGCGCCAGCGCTTCCCGCGCCGCACGGTAGCGTAGTTCAGGCTTTTCACCCAAGGTAAACAGCGCTTCTTTGCAGCCCATACTCTCGGCGACTTTCACTTGCGCTAGCACTTGCTCGACAGGCAAATACGCTTGTTCGATCTTCTTGGGCGTTTTCGCAAAAGTGCAGTAATGGCAAACATCCCGGCACAAATGCGTTAGCGGAATGAACACTTTACGCGAATAACTCACCCCGTTATTAAAGCCGCGATCACGCAGCTGCGCGGCGGCCTGCATCAAGGCAGGGCTGTCGCTAAGCTCGGCTAGGCGCAAGGCATCTGCCTCACTTAATCCCTCTGGCGCCACTTCTGTTAAATAGCCCGTCGCTGTCATAAGGTATTCCACTCGGACAATGCCGATTCTGTATGGGCAATCAAGGCATCAACATTGGCTTCAGTGTTCATGGTATTAAGCCGTTGCGCGATGCCAGTGTCATGCAAAAATGTCAGGGTATGGGTGGCAACTCCAGTTTCAGGCAATGCCAACAAACGCAATAAATCCTCGCGTGTATCAATGTCTTGACCTATGCCGGGCAGCTGTAAGATCTGGGCGGGAATCCCTATTCGACGGGCCTCCTCGCAATGCAATGCACAGCTATCAGCACCATAGGCGAGATTCAGCGGCCGCGCGGGGTCACACACTAAGATATTGCTACCACGCTGATGGCGATCGGTAACGATGCTCAAGCCGGAATTACCCGCATTGAGCAACTGATGGTGTTCACGAATTACCGTATCGAGTTCACTGGCGCAGAGTAATGGCAAATCACCATGCACCACCATCACCGTATTTTGCTCACCAACTGCAATAGACTGTATTTTCGCCAACGCGGCGGTGACCACTGCACTTAAGCCGCGCACTGCAAAACTGCGCTCAGACCAACACTCAACGCGATAATGCTCCGCTAATAACTGCGCGGCGGGGTCATCTGAGACCAGCACCACTCGTTCTAAGCTGGGGTGGACCGACATCACCGTTAACACGTCTTCGACCATCGCATGGAATAAACCACGCCGTTCCGATACCGTTAGGCTACCTGACAAGCGCTGTTTGGCCTGAACAAAATCTTTTAATGGCAGCAGTGCCCACATACAATTTTTCACTTTATAGATAATTTTTATTTTAATTGCGCAGCGCAATTCCCGCGGCAAAATCCAAAATAATCTCGGCCAAACGCATTTTACTGCTCACATCACTCATCATCGTGGGCGCAACACACACGTCGATTCCCAGCGATGCGACTTCGTCTGCGCAGTCTGCATCTTGCTCATCCAAAACATAGCCGTCGAGTAGATCACCGTAATACTGAGCCACCGCCGTCGCTGTGGCTGGCATCGCCAACTCTCGCATCATTTTAGCGGCGGGGCCTTTTACCGCACGACCAGCAATTATCGGCGACACGGCGATAACAGGCGCTTTAGTCGCATTTAATAGCGCCCGACAACCTGGAATCGACAAAATAGGATCAACACTCACAAAGGGATTGGACGGACAAATAATTACTGCGGCGAGCTCGTCACCTTGCAAGAGATTAACAATAGCTGGGTGCAGCTGTGCAGTGTCGATGCCATCAAAGGCCAAGCCACGCACCTCTGGTTCACATTTGTCGCGAACAAAATATTCTTGGAACTCGAGCCAGCCCTGATCGGTGTTAACTTTAGTGGCGACTTTATCTTCGCTCATCGGCAATAAGGTCTGCGCAATACCTAAGCCGCAGCACAGTTTCTCCGTTACCTCAGCTAAACTCGAACCAGCCGCCAGCATTTGACTGCGAAAAATATGCGTTGCGGCGTCTTGGTCACCGATTTGAAACCATTCGTCACCGCCAAGGCGGCGCATGGCAATTCCTGTCCGCCAGCTTTCATCCTTTAGCCCCCAACCCCGGGTTTCATCATTGAGGTCGGCTAAGGCATACATGACAGAATCAAGATCTGGACATATTCGCAGGCCCCAGTAATCAAAATCATCTGCGGTATTTGCAGCAATAGTGAGTTGAGCGCCCTTGAGCACGCCAGCGAGTCCACGCGCCAATTTAGCGCCACCCACGCCGCCGGTTAATGCCAGTATTCGGCCCTGAAATTCAGAATCAACTGAGCGATGAGTACTCATTAGCGAAACATGTCCTTATCTCGGTCGCGAATTAATGAGGCCGAACCACCATTTGAGGGACGCAATTTAGCGCCCCGAATCAATACCAATGGCATTGCCTCACTGCCCTGCCCCATCAAAAAAGATGCCGCGGCGGCGAGTTCATCGGCAACCGCTACTTCGGTAATCTCTAGGGCACGACCGAAGAGATCCTGCTCACCAATACGATTTTCTACCGGTTCAAAACCTGCCGTGCCTATGGCAAAGCCGAGGCTGCCATTGCGCCAAGCTCGCCCTGCGCTGTCATTAATAATAATATTAAGCTGTGCACCCGTTTTCACAGCCAGTGCCTCGCGCAGGCGCTGGGCGCTGGCATCCGGGTTTTCTGGCAACAGCAGCAAACGAGGGTTGCTGTCATCACTTTGAATATTAGAGCGATCAATACCGGCATTAGCATGAACATAGCCTAACTTATGTTCAACAATAACCACCCCCGGTCGACGACGCAGAACTTCACGCGACTCGCTCAGTAAAACTTCCATATGCCGAGGGTCTTTATCGCACTCAAGCGCTAAGGCATGTGCCTCGGGGCTGGGTTCCACATTGTTTAAAAAGGCGTAGCGCCCCTCAGACTTCGAGACAATTTTTTGAGCCAGTACCAAGACATCGCCGTCTTGCAACGGCAAGTTTGCTTGATCTAGCGCGCTTAGCACCAGCGCGCAAAGATCGTCGCCAGGTTCTACCAGGGGAATACCCGGCACCGCATGTAACGTCAAAGCGCCTTGCGTCATATTAATCAGCGATCCAGACCGGTCAATTTAATTCCGGCGTGACACTTATACTGCTTATTGATAAAAATGAGCAGCGAGGTCATCGCCTCCACTGCCGCCGCATTGGCGATACTGCCGGCGTGAAAGCCACGCAAGCCAGCGGCTTCAACCAATTCGATTACTGCCGCGCGCGCCTCTTTATTATCACCGCAGACGAGAACATCGCATTCCAGGCCTTGACCATCTTGCAAATGCACCGCAGCAACATTCTGAAATGCAGACACCACATTAACCCCTTCGCCCAATAGATTTTGCGCAATTTGGCCAGCGGAGCCCTCTGCAGGTAGCTGCACTCTCGCCACTTTCGGCGGCACGAGCGGCACGGTAACATCGATTAAAATTTTTCCCTGCAAAGCCTCTTTGACGCTTAATAGAGTACTGGCGTGGTGAGCGAACGGCACCGCAAGGGCGGCGATGTCTGCCGCTTTTGCCGCGGCAACATTATCCATCGCCAACACCTGCACTTCCCCAGCTCCGCGCGCCTGCATAAGGGTGCGCAAATCTGCAGCGGCTTCCTCGGCCTTGTCTTGGCTACGGGAACCAATAATAATTTGGTAGCCCGCTTCGGCCCAGCGCCGAGCCAAGCCCGTTCCCAAGCCCCCGGTTCCGCCTAAAATCGCAACAACTGGTTTGATCTCGCTCATTATTGATACACCCTTTTCTGTGGAATTCGCGCTAGACACGCTTTACTTATTCGATACTTTGCCTGAATTACGGCCATAAACTAACAGCTTACAAGTCGCGACAACAACATCGAAGACCATATCCTATTCTTACAATGTGTTAATCCTCAAAACACGCTCAAGCATTTCCCATTTTTCACTGCAGTGTATCTCGCCTAGTTATAGGTGAACATTGTCAAATGAGTCTAACTTTAGGCAAAATCGGTCACTCTTACCTGCCATTAGCGCCTGCCAACTAGTCAATTTAGTGTATAAAAAAGTATGGCTGAGCACGTTACAATACGCTCTTCTCTAATAATTAAACAAAATACCTCTTGGAGTATGAATGCAAGCATCACTTGACTACAGCGGCAAAGTTGTCATTGTCACCGGCGGCGGCAAAGGTGTTGGCAGGGGCATTAGCGAGCGCTTTTTGAGCCTAGGCGCCACCGTTTTTATTTGCGGGCGCACGACGCCCGAAAAACTACCTCAAGTAGGCGAGAATATCGCGATTTTCCACAGTATTGATGTCCGCGATGTCGATGCCATTTTAAGCTTTGTAGAACATATCGCAGCGACTCACGGCCGCATAGATGTGCTGATCAACAATGCAGGCGGCGCACCCGCCGCCGACTCGGCAACTGTTTCACCCCGCTTTTCAGAGTCTATTATTCGCCTTAATTTGCTCGCCCCGTTAAATTTTTCCCAAGCCTGTAACACAGTGATGCAAAAACAAGCCAGTGGCGGCGCGATCGTTAACATTGCCTCAGTGAGCGCAGTGAGACCCTCACCAGGTACGGCAGCCTATGGCGCGGCCAAGGCCGGCTTAGTCAGCCTTACCACCTCCCTCGCCGTAGAATGGGCGCCGAAAGTAAGAACAAATGCGATTATTGCCGGCTTAATTCGCACCGAGCAATCGCACTTACACTACGGTGATGAAGCAGGAATAGACGCCATAGCGGACACTATTCCGCTCGGCCGCTTAGCGATGCCCCAGGACATTGGCGATGCCTGCGTATTTTTAGCCAGCGATTTAGCAAGCTATATCAGCGGCTCAACACTGACAATTCACGGCGGCGGCGAAAAGCCCGCGTTTTTAGGCGCAGCAAACGCTGAGTGATTGAACTGGCGCTGGCGCCTTTTATATAGGTGACCAGCGCCAGCCATCACTCTCTTCGGGTTCAAGCCACAAATCGGCCTACACACTTCATTACGGTAACTAGCTATACCACCCTCGGTTAGCTCTAATAATCATCTACCGCTAAATCCTCTAGATTAAAACCCAAGATGAGATACCAGCTCTGCAATCTCTCTTTATTAATTGCTTTTTGGCATCAATACGCGACCGTGAGGCGCTAGCCATGACACCGCAACAAATCAGCTGCATTCAAAAAAGCTTCCACACTATAAGCGTCGTCAGCCGCCCCTTTGCCCGACTCTATTACCTGCGCCTATTTCAATTGTCGCCTGATTTAAAGCGACACATTAACAGCCAAGCCGATTACAAAGGTCGCAAACTCGTCGCCCTGCTCGGCACCGCTGTTCGCTCACTCGACAATATTGACGGCTTAAAAGTTGTCGTCAGCAGTCTGGGCCGCCGCTATACCGCTCAAGGCTTGGGTGAGCACCACTTCGCACTAATGTGTCAGGCATTACTTGAAACACTGGAAATAGCCCTAGGCGATGAATTTACCGGCGACGTTGCCGCCGCCTGGACTGCAAGCGGCGCACTGCTATTGGAAACAATCAGCGAGTCCGCTGCAAAAACTACCTTAGAACACTGCCCCTGGGGTAAAGAAATTCCTATTGCCTTAGCCGTGGTCAGCTAAGCACAATAATTCGGGCACAAAAAAAGGCGCCACAAGAGCGCCTTAAATCGCGAATCGCTGGCACTAAGCAACTCTGACAATTTTTATGGTGTTGGTATGACCGTCAACACCTACCTCGTCGCCAGTAGTGGCAAGAATTAAATCACCGCTTTCCACATGGCCCCGCGCCTGAATTTTTTCAACACAGCTTGCAATTTCAATTCCCGCGGCCGGGCTGGATATCGCATATACGCCACGATATAAACTCACGCGATTACAGGTTGTCGGGTTTCGGCTGAAAGCGAAAATAGGAATTCCCGAGGTTAAGCGCGACATCAACAAAACCGTGCGTCCGGTTTCTGTCATCGACACAATCGCCTTTACACCGACCTGATGGTTTGCCGCGTAAACAGCGCTCATAGCCACAGTTTCTTCTACAGAATCAAATTTACGCTCAATTCGATAACTTGATTTCCTCGCAGAGGGGTACAATTCCGCGCCTTCGCAATTGCGCGCCATTGCCTTAACCGTCTCTACCGGATACATACCGGAAGCCGTTTCGGCCGACAGCATAACGGCGTCAGTGCCGTCCAATACCGCGTTGGCAACGTCAAACACCTCGGCGCGGGTTGGAACCGGGCAACTAATCATAGACTCCATCATCTGCGTTGCAGTAATCACCGGCCGATTCAAAACCCTCGCCCGCTTGATAATATGTTTTTGCAAGCCTATTAAACTGGCGTCGCCAATTTCTACGCCCAGATCACCCCGTGCCACCATTACACCGTCACAGGCGCGAATCAGATCATCGAGGTGTTCGTCATTTGCCACCGCTTCGGCGCGTTCGATTTTGCCAATAATATGGGCAAAGCAACCCGCCGCCTCAAGCTTTTGACGAGCATCGATAATATCTTCTGCGCTACTGGGAAAGGACACCGCAATAAAATCGAGGCCGATATCAGCCGCAAGTTTGATATCTTCCATATCTTTGTCGGTCAGCGCGGGTGCCGACAGGCCGCCGCCCAAACGATTAATGCCTTTACGGGAATGCAGCTTGCCTACGCTTTCGGAACGGCAATGTACTTTTTCTCCGACAACCCGATCTACCAGCAAACGCAAGCGGCCGTCGTCTAGCAGCAGCGTATCACCCGCCGTCACTGAGCGCGCCAAGGGTTCGTAATCGACACCAAGATGATAGTCACTGCCCTCACCGTCGGCCAGCTCGGTGTCCAAAATCACTTCCGTGCCCTTTTTCAGCTCCACGGGATCAACCGCTAATTTGCGCAGCCGAATTTTCGGGCCTTGCAAATCACCCAATATTCCCACAAAGCACTTAGCCTCTTCTGCCAATTCACGGATTAACAGCGCCCGCGCGCGATGCTCATCGCCGTTGCCGTGGGAGAAATTCAACCGAAATACATTCACCCCGGCGCTAATCATCTCAGCAAGCACTTCGCGAGAATCACAAGCGGGTCCGACCGTGGCCACAATTTTAGTACGACGCATGAAAACCGCTATCCTTTAAATAAATAGTAAGTTAAAGCCCTATGTTACACCCCTCACCTTGCGACAGCGACATATCGCACGATCAGTTTTAGCAGCAAAGACATACCGCCGTTTATTCAGACATAAAAAAACCCGGCAATGCCGGGTTTCAAAACTAACTCATATCAGGCTTAAACGAAGTAATCGCCGTTATCCATGCCCAAATCAACGCCACCTAAATTACGCGCAAAGCTAGTGGGGTTATTGGCAACATGCGCTCTAGCAGTGTGGATATCTAAAAATCGCTGCTGAATCTCGCTACCTAGAAATACTGACTGGCCGCCAGCTACTTCAAACAGGGAGTCGACAATCGCAATACTTTTACTAATCACTAAAGAGGCGTGGTAGCGGTAGCGCACCCGATCTTCCACGGGCACCGGCTGCCCGGCTTCAGCTAAGGCCATCATGGCATCGAAGTTGCGGAATAACAGCGCTTCCATTTCGTCAATGCCATTCACCGCTGCAGCAATACGCTCTTGCACCTGAGTATCACCGGCGAGCTTAGTTGGGTCGCCGCTGGCCTTGTTTAGTACCGCATGTTTATACAGTTCAACCGCGGCCTTACACGCGCCAATCGCTGGCGTGCAAACCACGCGAATAAAGGTTTGAGCCCACGGCAATTGATATAAAGGCGCTGTGTTTACCGCCTGTCCTGGATTCGTACAGGCAAAGCCGTCGCTCTGTTTGTGGGTCATATAATCGGGAACAAAGGCATCTTTCACCTCTATGTCATTACTGCCCGTACCCTCTAAGCCCATCGACCGCCAGGTATCAATAATCTGATAATCCCCCTTGGGAACAAGGAATGTGCGGTAACCGTCGCCAGGAATTATCGCGCCCAATAGCGCCCATGTGCAGTGATCGCTACCACTAGACCAACCCCAGCGGCCACTCAGTTTAAAGCCGCCGTCGACAACAGTGACCTTACCCATTGGCGCATAAGACGATGAAACCCGTGTATGAATATTATCGCCCCAAATAGCTTGCTGGGCACGATCATCCATCACCGCGATTTGAAACGCGTGCACCGCGATAATACCGCTGGCCCAAGCCGTCGACATACAGGCTTCTGCGAGCGCGATTTGCATACGGAAAAAATCTTGGGGAGACAATTCCAAACCGCCGTAACGCTTTGGCTGTAAAGCCAAGAAAAAGCCCAGCTCCTGCAATTCATCAATTGAAGCCTGCGGCACTTTGCGCAATGCTTTAGTCTCTGCCGCGCGCTCGCGCAAACGCGGTTGCATCGCGGTTATAGCAGCCATCATCTCGGCAACGATTGAGCTCTTGGCTGCGTCTTTAGCTTGCGCTTCGCCCATACTGTATCTCCTGTCATTATCTTCAATTGCACCACAGGGTGCTGCTTTCGCTATGCCTTAATACTTGTGGTTTAAGCGTCGGGCATATTAAATTTGTGACCCCACAAACTCGGCAAGCTCGTTACCGTTGGGGTAAAGCCTTCCCAATTCATTTGTAGACCGTCGGTGCCGAATTCCATTGCAAACCCAGCAGGCGTCGCCATATAAAAGGACAGCATATTGTCGTTGGTGTGTCGGCCTAAGCTAGACACTATCGGGATACCGGCTGCCTGAACGCGATCAAGACAATATCCAACTTCGTCTACGTCAGTAACTTCGAGCATCAAATGCACACAAGCAACAGGGTTCGCCGCATCTTCATATAGCGCTAAGCTGTGGTGACGCGGATTATTAACATGCATAAAATTCAAGCCTTGACCCGGATCATTGGGGTCAGGCGAAAAGTGAAAATGCATGTAATCGCTGTCGCCAAAACCCAAAACGTCGGTGTAAAAAGCGTGGGTCTCAGCCAGCTTGGACGCTGGCAATACGGCATGACCAAAGCCCATATCACCGTTAAAGCCTGTTTCAAAGCCGGAGATTCCCTGGGGTGAAATAAACTTGCCGTAATCCAGCTCGCCACCCCAATACAACTCTAGCTCGTTGCCGGAGGGGTCTTGCAACTGAATTAAACCGCGCACGCGACGCGATTTGGCACGGGCAGCAGATCCTTCAGTGAATTCAATACCCGCGGCCTGCAATTCTTCCTTTGCTTGTTTAAAGCCGGCTTCGTCGGCCAGTTCCCAACCGCAGTAACGAAGGCGGTTTTGTTCCGCCTTCACTATGGCAAAGCGATAAGGCCGCTGATCCATCTTCAGGTAGACGCTACCGTCGTCACTCGGCACGTTCATCAACCCCAGTATATTTGTACCGTAATCCTGCCATTCCGAGGGATTAGTCGATTCAATAACAACATAACCTAAGCTGCGAACATCCATCATTTATTCCTTTATTATCAAAGCTGGCGAGCCACGCTGTTTAGGTATTGCGCAGCGCGTAATCCACCACATATTCACGACGCTCGGCAAATACTTCCGGCACGTCAGCAACATTAACGTAAAACTGTTGATACCACTGACGCAGGCGATTTATCGGGCCATCGCCATCACACAACACCGGATTGTCGACTCGCGTTTTGGTATGCCATATATGTACATCTTGAAAGAAGGCCGTGCGATTTTGCTCAGTATACTGGCGCGCCATTTCATTATTTTGTTCGTCGCTCATGCCCGCAATTTTCTTCACGGCAACACCAAACCGCAAATCAAAACTATTCAGATCAATCGGCACATGCGTCACTAGCAAACGTGAAGCGACCTCCATACCCTCGACCTGCCCAGTCATATACGTGTTCATATACGCGGGGCCGTGGTAAGTCGCCTCTGACTGCAATTCACCATCTTCAGCTAGCAACTCAGAACCACCGGTTAACTGCTGGCAATAGGTGTGTTTGTAAACAATATTTTTAAACTCTTTAATTGGCGCGCCATGTATTGGGCCAAAATGGGCAACGTCAGCCATATTATCAATCAGCTCACGCGCATTGGTATTGATGCTCATCACATCCATTTGCCAAATTGTCCACTCGTCGCTGAATACGTCATCAATACGCGGCGGGCGCTGCTCTTCGATCGGCGGATTCCCTTCAGGATCAAACCACATAAACAGCAAGTGATTTTCTTCCAAGGTGGGGTATGAGCGAATCACGGCCTTGGCCGGTATACGCTTAGCGTAGGGAATATCATCACAGACGCCGTCAGCACCCCAGCGCCAGGCATGGAATGGGCAGCGGATCGAATTACCCTCGACACAACCTTCACTCAGGTCGGCCCCCATATGCGGGCAATAGCCGTCTAGCACATGCATTTCGCCATCTTCACCGCGATAGGCAACCAAGCGCGTGCCAAAATAGTTGAGCTTAACGGGTGTGCTGGTATATTCACTGGCCAAGCCGAGGCAATACCAACCACGCGCATAGCGGTCAGGTAATTCTGCCGCTTCAATAATATGCGGCTGACGCGACACTGGCGCTGGCTGACTCATGGTAATTCTCCTGATTAAACTCTGATCGCAATGGACTTAGCATGGTGAAAAATTCTCACACATGCCCCCACGCCGCACCATCCTCCGTTTAGACGACCTGAGAAATCACTGTAATCATCTGTTTTTTATAATTATTTTCATAATAAATCGCCGCTAAATAGAAATGTTTAGACTCTCCCGGCAAAATGGCTCAGACGCGACGAATGCGCGCATACTCTGCGACACATTATTCGCACACCTAAATTATTAAAGTAAAGCAGCCCAAACGCTAGATACAAAAAAGCCCTCGTACGAGGGCTTTTTATCAGTGTAAAACCGCCACCACAGTGACGGAAACACTTATCTCACAAACAGCATTTCGGCATATTTAGGCAGCGGCCAAAGATCATCGGCAACCAGGCCCTCAAGGGCGTCAGCATGCTCGCGCACTTCTAACATTAAGCTACGCAAAGTGCCCGCCGCATACTGCATATGCGCCTCAGTTGACTCAAAGTCATGAACAGCCAAAGCGGCATTCAACGTAGCCACTGCAGTCATCATGGCATTGGCTTCATTCGCTACTGCGGTCGCCACAGTGTTATCTAGTTTAATACCTAAGGACGACATTGCAGTGCTGGTGGTCGTCAGCTGCGACAGGTACTCGACAGCCGCGGGGTAAATACTCGTTGTGGCCATATCAACCACTAACTTACCCTCTACCTCAATCGCTAGCAGGTACTGCTCTGAGTAAACTTCGAAGCGGCTTTCTAGCTCAACAGGCGTGAATACACCAGTGCTTGAGAACAGCTTAACAATCGCCTCGTCACGCAAGTACGGTAGCGCATCAGCGGTCGTTGGCAGATTTTTCAAGCCACGATCTTCTACTGCAGCGCGGTGCCATTCAGCAGAGTAACCGTCGCCACCAAAAATAACATTGCTGTGTTTTTCCATCAGCACTTTAAGTACCTTGATCGCCGCTTCAGCGACATTGGTACCCGCAGCTAATTCAGTCTCTAACTGATCCGCAATCCAGTTCAGTGAGTCGGCCAGCATGGTATTCATAGCAACCAAGGGGCCTGAAACCGAGGCAGAAGAACCCACAGCACGGAACTCAAAACGGTTACCGGTGAAGGCAAATGGCGAAGTGCGGTTACGGTCACCAGGATCGCGCTCAAACTTCAGAATCTGACTCAAACCCAGATCCATAAGACCACCCACTTCTGACTTCAGTAACTTACCTTCTTTGATGTCATTAAAAACACGCTCAAGCTGGTCACCCAAGTAAACAGAAAGGATCGCTGGAGGTGCTTCGTTGGCACCCAAACGGTGATCGTTCGACGCAGAAGCAATAACGGCACGCAAAAGTGGTCCATAAAGGTGCACGCCGCGAATTACTGCACCACAAAAGAGCAAGAAGTTAATATTGTCGTGTGGCGTGCTGCCCGGATCCAGTAAATTACCCTGAGTTGCGTTACCAACCGACCAGTTTACGTGCTTACCTGAGCCGTTTACGCCAGCAAAGGGCTTTTCGTGCAGTAAACATACAAAGCCGTGACGCTTAGCAGTCAGTTTTAACAGGGTCATCAGCATTTGCTGATGATCAGAAGCGATGTTCGCTGCCTCATAATAGGGCGCGATTTCAAACTGACCGGGTGCCACCTCGTTATGGTGCGTTTTTGCCGGAATGCCCAGCTTATAAAGCTTGTCTTCCAAGTCCTGCATGAAAACCTGGACACGCTCAGGGATTGCAGCGAAATAGTGGTCGTCAAACTGCTGACCTTTAGCAGGTGAAGCGCCAAATAAGGTGCGGCCTGCCATGCTCAGATCAGGGCGACTAGCGGCGAAGTTAGCGTCGATCAGGAAGTATTCCTGCTCAGCACCACAGCTGGAATTCAAGGTCGCGATTTCCGTTTCGCCCATCAGCGCCAACACGCGCTGACCGGCTTTATCCAAGGCCGAGTTAGAGCGAAGCAAAGGGATTTTCTTGTCTAATGCTTCACCGGTCCAGCTCATAAATACGCTTGGAATCATCAAGGTAGAGCCGTTTTCGGTGTGCATGATATACGCTGGGCTCGTTGGATCCCACGCTGTGTAACCACGCGCCGCATTGGTCATCCGCAAGCTGCCGTTGGGGAAAGAGGAGCCATCGGGCTCACCCTTAATCAATAAGCTGCCGGTAAACTCGGTGATCGCATGACCTTCAGAATTGGTAATAATAAAGCCGTCGTGCTTTTCAGCCGTGGCGTTGGTCATGGGGTAAAAAATATGCGAGAAAAACTTAACACCTTTGCCGGTCGCCCAGTCTTTCATAGCCGCGGCAACTACATCTGCCGTCGCCGCATCAAGCGGTGCGCCGGTTTGCACGGTCTTTTTCACTGCTTTAAAAGCATTCTTAGAAAGACACTGCTCCATCTTTGCAAGATTGAAAACATCGCTTGCCCAGATTTTACTGAGTGGCTCAGGCATCGTAACGGCTTTAGGCGTACGATTAGTAATCTGGGAAATAGCTTGAACGCGCGCTTGATTGCGACTCATTAAGGTGACCTCGCCTTATAGAATATTTAAGTAATGGGTATCACTTGAGCTGACTGAGATTCAGAAACTGAAATGACTGCCGTTGTGCTAGCAATAATTGCACCAGCTTAGCGCAATTCCGATTAAATTGATAAAAAATTAATAGGCCAGCGCTGTAACCGGCGCAGTATAGCGCTAGTGGCCGCAAATACTAGCCAGACAATAGCAGCCTAGGCCACAGTTATGCCCGCTGCCTTATTTCCCGCTATACTGCGCGCCAAAACACCCTCTATAAAAGTGACACCGCTGCCGTGCAATTTGCCTCCAACCACTTCGACGTGATCATTCTTGGTGCAGGCGCATCGGGCTTAATGTGTGCGCTGACTGCTGCCCAGCGTGGCCGACGGGTATTGGTCTTAGAAAAAGCCAATAAAGTCGGCAAAAAAATCCTGATGTCCGGCGGCGGACGCTGCAATTTCACCAACCACTTTGTAGAAGCCGACAACTTTATCTCTGCCAACCCCCATTTTTGCAAGGCCGCACTTACCCGCTACACCCAGTGGGACTTTATCAGCATGGTCGAGCGTTACGGCATCCCCTATGAAGAACGCAAGCACAGCCAATTATTTTGCCTTGATTCCGCCAAAGACATCCTTAATATGCTGTTGGATGAATGCGCGCATGCTGGCGCAGAAATCCGCAGCCACTGCAGCATCGATAAAATATCGCCACTGCCCGAGCGTGCCCACTCCGACAAGCATCAGCCCGAAGATCGACGCAGCCGTTATCAAATCGCCCTACACCAAGGCCAAACGCCATTAAAGCTCGAGTGCCACTCACTTGTCGTCGCCACCGGCGCGCTATCCATCCCCAGCCTCGGCGGCAGTGGTTTAGGCTACGACATTGCGAATCAATTCGGCATTGCCCTCACTGAACGCCAAGCAGGCTTGGTGCCCTTTATGTTCAGCGATGCAATGAAGCCGCTATGTGAGCGCCTTTCGGGGCTCGCACTAGAAGTTGAGGTGAGCTGTAATCAGCGTAGTTTCACCGAAAACCTGCTCTTTACCCATCGCGGCATCAGTGGCCCAGCGATATTGCAGATCTCTAATTACTGGCACCCCGGCAACGAAATAGTCATCGATCTACTGCCCAGCATCAACGCCGCAGAATGGCTGCTCAGCGCGAAACAGCAGCAAGGTAAAAGCTTATTGCGCACGGTGCTTGCACAAAAGCTATCTAAAAGCTTGGTAACAGAACTGCAAACCCTCTGGTGGGCTGATAACGCCGACCAGGCGCTCGCCGGCTACAGCGACAAACAGCTTTTAGCCATTGCCGAAAAACTTCACGCTTGGCGGCTCAAGCCCTCGGCAACAGAAGGCTATCGCACCGCCGAAGTCACCCGCGGCGGCGTAGATACAGATGCGATCAGCTCCAAAACCATGGAAGTGAAATCCCAAGCGGGCCTGTATTTTATTGGTGAGGTATTGGACGTGACCGGCCATTTAGGTGGCTTCAACTTCCAGTGGGCGTGGTCATCAGGGTATAGCGCTGGCCTCGTTTGTTAATTCATTGCACGTAATTAAGTTTGAGCCATTGTTCAAGCACGTCAAACCCACAATCGTGATAAAATCCCGCTTAAAGACAAAACCGGAAATACACTGCGTTCATGCTCAGACTCACCGACATCAAACTGCCCCTACACCACAATGACACCGAACTACGCAGCGCCGTACTCAATAAGCTGGCTGTGGCGGAACATGAACTACTCGGCCTCCATATATTCAAACGCAGCTACGACGCCAGAAAAAAGCACAACATCCTACTGATCTATTTATTAGACATTGAACTCAACCCGGCCGCCGAGCAACGCGTCTTGGCCCAGTTTTCTGGCAAATCCTTTATCGGCCCCAGCCCCGACACCCAATATCACTTTGTGGGTCATGCCCCCAGCAACTTTCCTAGCCCCGAGCAACAGCGACCGATTGTGATTGGCTTTGGCCCCTGCGGAATCTTGGCAGCGTTAGTCCTAGCGCAAATGGGCTTAAAACCGATTGTGCTTGATCGCGGTCAGGATGTGCGCCAGCGCACCAAAGACACCTGGGGACTGTGGCGGGAGCGCAAGCTCAACACCGAGTCGAATGTGCAATACGGCGAAGGCGGCGCAGGCACGTTCTCAGACGGCAAGCTTTATAGCCAAGTTAAAGATCGCCGCTTTCTCGGTCGCAAGGTAATGACCGAGTTTGTTAAGGCTGGCGCGCCAGAAGAAATCCTGATGGTCAGCAAGCCCCATATAGGCACCTTCAAGCTCGTCAAAATGGTGGAGAATATCCGCGCCGAGATCACCCGCCTGGGCGGCGAGATTCGCTTTAATAGCAAGGTAGAAGCCCTACATCGCGAGACAAGCGATGGTGAGTTAGGCCAAGTCAGCGGCGTCACGCTTGCCGACGGCAGTCACCTCGCCAGCCGCCATATTATTTTGGCAGTGGGTCACAGCGCCCGCGACACCTTTGAAATGCTCTTAGCGCAAGGGGTTTACCTTGAAGCCAAGCCTTTCTCCATTGGCTTTCGTATTGAACACCCGCAATCGGTAATCGACGCCGCCCGCTTTGGCGACAACGCTGGCAACCCAATACTTGGGGCCGCCGATTACAAATTGGTTCATCACTGTAAAAATAGCCGCAGCGTCTACAGCTTTTGCATGTGCCCCGGCGGCACCGTGGTTGCCGCCACATCGGAAGAAGGCCGCGTGGTTACCAACGGCATGTCGCAATACTCCCGCAACGAACGCAATGCCAACTCTGCGATTGTGGTGGGCATTGAACCTGACAAAGACTATCCCGAGCATGTACTGGCGGGCATCGACTTGCAACGCAAGCTCGAAAGCTTAGCCTATCAATTGGGCGGCGAAAACTATAATGCGCCCGCTCAACTGGTGGGCGATTATCTACGCAACACGCCCTCTACCGAATTGGGCAAAGTCATTCCTTCCTACAAACCCGGCGTGAGCCTCGGCGATTTAAGCCTCGCCCTGCCCGATTTTGCCAATGCCGCTATTCGCGAAGCCATTCCCGCCTTTGACAAGCAGATCAAGGGGTTTGCCATGAACGACGCGATTCTCACCGGCATTGAAACCCGCACATCGTCGCCGATCTGCATTAAACGCGGCCGCGACTACCAAAACCTCAATACCAAAGGCCTCTACCCTGCTGGTGAAGGCGCAGGTTATGCGGGGGGAATTTTGTCGGCGGGAATCGACGGCATCAAGGTTGCGGAAGCGGTCGCGATTGATTTGCTGAGCTTAGACATCGCTATCCCGGACGGGCGCTAAGGCAGCCTGTCAACCGCCTCGACTTGCGCGCAAGCGGTGAACCGTTCCCTTGGTGACGACAAAGCCTATACCGGCCTCCTCACACGCTATTTTATCGGCAGCGTCGAATTCCTAGCGGTGCACAAGGGGCTTTTAGAGGGGCGCCGCGACGCACGAATAAATTCCTAGCCTCACAAAAATTAGAATCGCTGCAACGCTGTATCACGTGAATTGAACAGTAGTATTCAAACTCGACAAAAGCTTAGACTTTGCGAATGAATACCTGCCTACGCAGGTATGACTCACACGTGGATCCTGGGCGTGATTATATCGTCGCTCCTGCGAAAGCAGGATTCCATCTCTGCGGCGTAGTGCGGCATACATGTTTGAGCGTGCGGTGCAGATTACAGCGGATATTGCCTGCTATCGTCGCCACCCAATTACGCAAAGCCCTGGCTTCGATAATATCGCGGCACACAACGACGAAAAATTAATTGGCTTTGTCTACGCCATTTACACTAAGCAGCTCGACGATTTCAAATTTTTCTCTAAAGCCATCGCGAGCCACTGCGAGCTGTAGGTGCCGTGAAAGGCCCCTAGCGACGCTCATTTTATAAATCTAAATTCCGTGTCAGCACTTCTGCAGATTTAATAATACGGCTAACACGGTAAAGCTCATCGTGTTTTTCTTCATCAGAATAACCTGCAGGCTCGCCTGTTCCGGCGTTAACGAGCCAAGAGGTTTCAGGTCTGCGCGTACCCAACAGTTTCTTTAATTCAGGGGCGGTAATACCTAATGCTTTAGCTGCGGCACTATTGCTGCAACGGGTCTGATTTTCGTTCAGATAATCGAGTATTAGGGTGATTTTATCTTGCATTACAATAGGATCCTTACAAAGCTAATATGCGACAAAGTGTCCACCCTTGCGAGCTGATTAACTCTGTTATCAATAAAACGGGAGTTGGATCGACCAGTATAGCGCATTTCTAGGGCAATTATCTTGTCACCGTCACTAAACGGTTTGATCTGAGGTGGCATGATATTCGCGTCACGACGTTAACATCGCTATTCAGCCCTTAACACAGATAGCTACTTCACTGTCCACCCGCCATCCAAGACCAACTCTTGGCCAGTCATATTTCTCGCAGCATCACTAATAAGGTAATTTACCGCGCCGCTAAGCTCATCCATTTCAATAAAACTCTTTTTAGGCATTGGCTCAAGCATGATTTTGTTAATGACGTCGGCTTCGGAAATACCGTGAACTTTAGCCTGATTGGCAATTTGCTGTTCAACCAGTGGCGTTTTCACATACGAGGGACACAAGGTATTAATGGTGATATTTTGGTCTGCGGTTTCTAGCGCGACCACCTTAGAAAAGCCCAACAAGCCATGTTTAGCGGCAACATAGGCGCTTTTGTGGGGAGATGCCACCAAGGAGTGAATGGAACCGATATTAATGATGCGACCAAAATTATGGCGACGCATCAAGGGCAGCAGAGCGCGACTGAGCATTGCAGGGCCAATAAGCAAGATTTCCGTGATTAGTTTCCAGCGATCAACCGGAAAGTCTTCTAGCCTAGCCACATGCTGAATACCGGCGTTATTCACCAATATATCGGCATAGCCACCGGCGGCCTCAAGACTCGCCACCGCCTGCGCTATATCCGTTTCGCTCGTTACGTCAAGCTTTAAGGCGTTTACAGCAAAGCCTTGATCCCGCAAGTCTTTTGCAGCGCCCTCCGCCGCCTCATACTGGCTATCACTCAGCCACACCGCATAGCCTCGCTGGGCTAAATCACCGCATATCGCCAAGCCTATGCCACTGGCGGCGCCAGTGACTAACGCCGTTCTCTTTCTCATTGCTCACCTGCTTTTAATTATTGTCTCTTTACCGCACACCGCTCTAAACCCCGCTGCCATGAAGGGGATCATACGTTGATACGCTGTTTCAAAATCGGAAGACTGGCACTTACCCCCAGACAAGCGATCAATTCGCCCGGTTTGGGCCAAGGTTAATGCAAGGGCACCAGACACATAGTGATAACACCAGTGCAGATCCGCTTCCCGCGCCTTAGGAAAAATTACTTTCAATGCCTCAATAAACTCGCCGACATGCTTATCAAAGTTATCCTTCATCAAGGTTTTGCTCCAAACCGGCGAGGTCATTACATAAGCCAATAGCGCCATGTAATTTTTCCAACCGGGGTCGCCGCTCTCCTGCGCAAATTTCAATGGCAAGAGAAAAGCCTCGATAATTTGCTCCAAGGTTTGCGGCTGGCCACTGGCAGCTTGCAGGCTATTGCGCAGCACTTCGCGACGGGTATTCCCCAATAGTTCGGCGCGGCGATGAAACACCGCGTAGAACAAATCCAGCTTCTTACCAAAGTGGTAACTGGCCAGCGCAACATCGACATTGGCGCCCGTCGAAATCTGGCGCATGGTTACGCCGTCGAAGCCATGCAGGGCAAACAGCTCTTCCGCCACATCAAGAATGCGCTCGCTTTTTAGCCCGCTGTCTTTTTTATTCATTGTTACACCCCAAGCACCAGCGACAAATCGGTCTATGTGAAACGACGTGTCTTACGCCACTGGCCTGCAAATAAATCTGTTTTAAAAGCCGCGCTTGTTTTTTCAACAAGCGTTGAATATAGTGGCTCACGAATAATTAAAATACAAGGCGGATATTACATGAATTCGGCAGAAGTCTTTAAATATGTGCTGACTGGCGCTTACGTGATACTGGTTTATGGACTCTCTTGGATAGGGATGCGCCGCACCAAAGACATCAGTGGTTTCGCCATTGGCAATAAAGACATGAGCCCCTACCTCATCGGTATAACGCTCGCGGCGTCCATCGCGTCAACGGCGACCTTTGTTATTAACCCTGGCTTTGTCTATGCCCACGGTTTGTCTGCCTACCTGCACTACGGCGTCGCAGGCTCGGCGGGAATACTTACCGCGTTTATTGTTTTGTCCCGAGGCTTTTTGCGCTTAGGCGAGGAAAGCAAGGCGCTGACTATTCCCCAGTGGATATACCATCGCTATCACCATCGCGGCTTTAGTCTGTTCTTCGCCTTTATAAATTTATTATCGATCAGCTTTGTAGTGTTGATTTTAGTTGGCTGCAGCCTGCTCATGACGGGTATATTCCCAATTGAACAAAAGCCCGCCCTGATCGTGGTACTGGTGTTTGTATTTTCTTACGTATTAATGGGCGGCACCTACGCCCATGCCTATACGAACACTCTGCAGGGAATCATGATGATCATCGTGACCTTGTTACTATTTATTCAAGGTTTCCACTATTTTAATGGCGATATTTTAGGCGCCTTGCGCGGCATCAGCCCAGGCTACGGCGCCGCGCTCAATCCAGAAAGCAATCTTTACTACGACTTTTTCTCGGTGTTTGGCGGCGGCTTTATTGTTACCTTTGCGCTAATGCTCCAGCCCCATATTTTAACCAAGGTGCTGTATTTACGCAGCGAAGCCGACATTGGTAAATTTATTGGCACCACCGTTATTGTCGGCACCCTCTTTACTTTAATTTTAATGGTCGGCTTTTACGCACGTCTCGCTGGCCTGGAGATCCCCACTCAAGACACCGTGGTAAGAGAATACTTGTTACATGAGTTCACCGGCAGCCCCCTCGGCGAAATCACCTTAGTATTTATTTTTATTACCCTACTCGCGGCAGGCATGAGCACCTTAGACGGCATTCTTGTGTCTCTGTCAGCAATGGTGGTTAATGACATTGTCACACCACTGAGCAAGAGCCAAAATAACGGACTCGCCTGGTCGCGATGGACGCTAATCGCGGTGGGTATCATCGGTCTACTATTAGCTTGGAATCCGCCGCCACTGATTGGATTATTCGCGCAAAAGGGTGTGTACGGCCTTGCGGCTGCGTCTCTGGTGCCAATGCTATTCGGTGTACTGATACGTAAAAAGCTACCCTTGCCACTGATTGCCAGCGCCTCGTTTATTGCGCTGCTAAGCCACTTCTACTTCAACTTATTTGGCGGTGTCGCCAACCCTGCGGTGTCAGCCAGTTACGCGATTATTGGTTCCTGCGTATACACGCTCATAGGACTCGGTTTGCTCCATTTCCTCCAAAGAGGAAAATAATTTCGCTTTAGCCATATTGACTTTTCAACAAATGTTGAATAACCTCAACTGTAAATTCAACAATTGTTGAGTTAAAGCTGAGAAATCTACACCGCACTAATTCATAATCATAAACCTAACGCAGGTGCCCCATGATAAATATAAGAAATGACAAAAAGCGGATAGCCATGTTAATCGCGATAAGCAGCGCGGCGGCCACATACCACAACCCAGCGTGGTCACAACAAGGCGCAGCAATAACTTTAGAAGAAGTACTGGTTACTGCTCAAAAACGCGAACAAAATCTCCAAGAAGTACCAGTTTCCATCACCGCCTTTACTGCCACAGAACTGGCAAACAAGGGTATTAACACTATTACCGAACTGGAAAAGAGCGTGCCCAACACGCAGTTTCGGGCTAGTCGCGCCACCAACTCCACCCTCACCGCCTATATTCGCGGGGTTGGCCAGCAAGATCCGCTCTGGGGCTTTGAACCCGGCGTTGGGGTCTATGTCGACGACGTTTACTACGCCAGGCCACAAGCCGCTGTAATGGATGTATTCGACGTAGAGCGTATTGAAGTTTTACGCGGTCCTCAAGGTACCCTCTACGGTAAAAACACTGTAGGTGGCGCAATTAAATACATTACTCGCCGAATGACTGGCGAAGCCGAGGGTAAAATCACCGTCGCGACCGGCGCTTATGACCAACAAGATGTGAACATTTCAGCGCAACTTCCTATTATTGATAATGAACTGTATATCGGCGCCGCCATCGCCAGAATGGAACGCGACGGCTACGGCAGCGTCGACACCGGTTACGACATTAATACTGGCAACTACAGTGCCAGTGAAGAGAATTACAATAAAGACGTTTTAGTCGCGCGCGTCAGCATGGAATACACCCCAAGCGATGAGCTGTTTATTCGTCTTGCTGGCGACCGCACCGACGACAACTCCAATCAGCCCTGTGGCTCGCAGTCTAACCCAAGCACCTTAACTCACCCCGGCAACGGCCAGCCTTTTACGCGGTCGAGCAATCCCTTTGACGGCGCCTGCGGCACAACGCATCTCTCTAACGTCGAAAACAGCGGCTTCTCGCTCACAGCCCAATACCAGCTAAACGACAATACTAGTTTGAAATATGTATTTGCTAAGCGCGAAGGTGAAACCCAGCAGTTCATCGACTTTGACGGCACTCCCCTCGACGCCTTTGACGTACCCGCCAAATACACCGACGATCAAAAGTCCCATGAGCTGCAAGTCAATTACAGCATTGATCGCATCGCCGTGGTTGCCGGCTTGTACTACTTTACCGGTAACTCAGCGGGCGCTTTTGATGTGGTGTTAAACGGTTTGGGCGGCACTCCCTATATGGATGGTGAGCATTATGATCTGGCCATTGGCGGCGACGTCGACACCGAAAGCAGCTCCGCCTACTTCAATATTAGCTACGACATTCTCGACGATTTGACCCTCACCACAGGGCTGCGCTTAACCAAGGATGACAAAAACTCCAATATCAAGCGCTACGCCTATAACACCACTAATTCCTCACCCTATACCCAGACCCAAGGTAGCAGCTTTACCTACGGCTCCCCCAGCAACGATACCCTGCTATCTATAGCCACCGATATTAGCGACAAAGAAGCCGATAAAAACTGGAGCGAACTCAGCCCCTCCGTCAAACTCGACTGGCGCATGAACGACGACGTAATGCTCTATATTAGCTACGCCGAAGGCTTTAAATCTGGCGGCTTTGATATGCGCGGCAACGCCACCACCAACCCCAATGTCGCCCAGGGCTACGACCCTGAGACCGTTGAAACTCTTGAAGCGGGGATAAAATCACAGCTGTGGCATGACCGCCTGCGTCTAAATTTCACCGTGTTTAGCATGGACTACACCGACATGCAGCTGACTGTACAAACCGCCCAACCCGCACCGGTATTCTTCTCCTCTGACGTGGTTAACGCCGGTACCGCAGAAATACAGGGCGCTGAACTGGAGGCCTTATTCCAAGTCACCAGTAACATCAGCACCTCACTCGCTGTTGGCCACATGAACGCCGAGCTAACCGAGGTTATTTCCGGCGGCACAGACGTGTCCGACAGCTGGGAAATGCTCAATGCGCCCGACTGGACCGGCCAGTTCGCGATCAATTACGAGCGCGACCTCGGTGACGCTGGCAGCATCGCCCTGAACACTGCAGCCTCTTACCGCGACGCCTCCAGAAACTTTAACAATGTGGTGTGCAGCTGTGACCAAGATAAGTCTTACACCTTGCTCGACGCAGGCGCCAACTGGTATTCCACTGACGAGCACTGGACAGTTGGTCTGCACGTAAAAAATATTGAAGATAAGGAATACAAAACCGGCGGTTATAATCTCGGCTCTGGTGAACTCGCGTTTTACGGCGCGCCAAGAACCTGGACCGCCAGCCTGGCCTACGCATTTTAAAGCAAGCTTAAAAGGGTCTTGGCCAGTACTGGCCAAGACCCCATAACTTACTTTTAAGCACCCTGACTCACCTTTTCCGAGCCATAGCCAATGCAAAATTACAGCGACTACTGGTATCAAAGCAGCGACGGCCTGCGTCTTTACGCCCGCCAATACGGCCTTGCCAACGCCGAGCAAACCATCATCTGTATTCCGGGACTCACCCGCAATTCCGCCGACTTCGCGCCGCTGTGCGAGCACTTAGCAGTGCGCTATCGCATTTTTGCGGTTGATCTGCGCGGACGCGGCAATTCCGATTACGACAGCAACCCCCAAAATTATCACCCCGCCACCTACGCCAGCGATATGATTTGCTTACTCGACGATCTTAAGCTGAGCTCGGCCATATTTATTGGCACCTCTCTCGGCGGCCTGGTTTCGATTGTATTAGCTGCCACGGCGCCAGAACGTGTTGTGGCCGCCACCCTCAACGACATCGGGCCCGAGGCCGATCAAGCGGGCTTAGATCGTATTAAATCCTATGTCAGCAACCCGAACTCAGCCCGCAACTGGGCAGAGGCCGCAGCGAATACCAAATCGACGCTTGGCCACGCCTACCCAAACTTTAGCGACGACGACTGGCAACAATTTACAAAGAATATTTACCGCGAGAACGCCCAGGGTCAACCGGAGCTCAGCTACGATCCGAATATTGCCCTGCTCTTACAACAGCAAAATGACGCCCCCCCAACGAATTTATGGCCGCTATTTAGGCTTATTCGCGACACCCCCCTATTATTAATTCGCGGCGCATTATCCGATATTTTAAGCTCGGACTGTGTCGCCAAAATGCAAGATCAGCAAGCAGACATGCAGTTTATTGAAGTACCAAACTGCGGACATGCGCCACTGCTCAGTGAGCCAAGCGCGCTTGGGGCTATTGATCGCTTCCTAAATAAAATCAAAGCAAAAGATCAACACAGTTGACGTTAACGTAAACTAGAAGTAAAGTTGGCCAATCGCAACCACAAAGCCAACTAATTTATGCCCCAGCAGACTTTTAGCATTTCTGATTTGGCCTCAGACTTCGACGTAAGCACTCGCACCATTCGCTTCTACGAAGAAAAAGGCCTAATCAATCCTGAGCGTAGGGGTCAAACCCGAATTTATAGCGCCGCAGACCGGATTAAGCTCAAGCTAATTATTCGGGGCAAGCGCCTGGGCTTATCGCTGGAAGACAGCAAAGACATTATTGAGATGTACCAGCCCGAGCACGACAACAGCCCCCAGCTCATCAAACTCATCAATAAGATTCGAGAGCGCCAAGTTCTACTTAAAGAGCAATTGCGCGACGTCGAAGCCATGCTCGCCGAACTGGACGACGCTGAAGAGCGCTGCGTTCAAGCGCTCGCAGAAATGCAAAACACACAAAGTAAAACTGGCTAAGTCAGCTATACATAAAATACTCAATTAAAGGGCACCCTACTTATGAGCAACTCCTACCCCACATTGAATTTTGGCCTTGGCGAAGAAATCGACATGTTGCGCGACGCCACCTACCAATTTGCCCAGGCGGAAATAGCGCCCCGCGCCGAGAGCATCGACAAAGACAATGCCTTTCCCATGGACTTATGGCGCAAAATGGGCGATATGGGATTGCTCGGCATCACCGTTAGCGAAGAATTCGGCGGCAGCGATATGGGCTATTTAGCTCACGTTATCGCCATGGAAGAAATCAGCCGCGCCTCAGCGTCGGTGGGCCTTTCCTACGGCGCCCACTCCAACCTCTGCGTAAACCAGATTTACAAAAACGGCAACCAAGCTCAAAAAGAGAAATACCTGCCCAAGCTCTGCTCTGGCGAACACGTTGGCGCCTTGGCCATGTCTGAGCCTAATGCCGGTTCCGATGTCGTGAGCATGAAACTCAAAGCCGAAAAACAGGGCGACCACTACGTACTCAACGGCAATAAAATGTGGATCACCAATGGCCCCGACGCCAATACCTATGTGATCTACGCCAAAACGGATATAGACGCAGGCCCACGCGGCATGACTGCGTTTATTGTTGAACGCGACTACCCCGGCTTTAGCCGCTCGCCAAAGCTCGACAAACTCGGTATGCGCGGCTCTAACACCTGCGAACTCGTCTTTGAAGATTGCAAAGTCCCCGCTGAGAATATTCTTGGCAAAGAAGGTGAAGGCGTTAAGGTCTTAATGAGCGGCCTCGATTTTGAACGCACCGTCTTGTCCGGCGGCCCCACTGGCATTATGCAAGCTTGTATGGACGTGGTCGTACCCTATCTTCACGACCGCAAACAATTTGGCCAAAGCATTGGTGAATTCCAGCTTATGCAGGGCAAGCTCGCCGATATGTATACCGAACTCAATGCCAGCCGCGCCTATTTATACGCCGTCGCTCGGGCCTGTGATCGCGGCGAAGCCAGCCGTAAAGATGCCGCTGGCGTCATTCTTTACGCCGCAGAAAAAGCCACGCAAATGGCGCTGCAGGCCATCCAAACCTTAGGCGGCAACGGCTACACCAATGAATTTCCCACGGGCAGATTGCTGCGCGACGCCAAACTGTATGAAATTGGCGCAGGCACCTCAGAAATTCGCCGCATGCTCATTGGTCGCGAATTATTTAAAGAAACCGTTTAAATCAATTACGCACAACTAATAACCGCCCAGCGAACAAAAGGCACAAGGGAAATGACCGTACTCAAATCCAATATCAATAGCCGCGATCCCAGCTTTGCTGAAAACGCGGCACATATGCAAGCTCAGGTCGACGACTTAAAAAGGATCGTTGCCGCGACCACCTTAGGTGGCGGTGAAAAATCTCAGCGCCGTCATACCGAGCGCGGCAAGCTGTTACCTCGCGAGCGCATCAACGTCTTGCTGGACGTTGGCACACCATTTTTGGAGCTGTCGCAATTGGCCGCTTACGAAGTCTATGAGGAAGAGCTTGCCGCAGGAGGTATCATCACCGGTATCGGCCGAATCTGCGGGCAGGAATGCATGGTGATCGCCAATGACGCCACGGTAAAAGGCGGCAGTTATTTTCCGTTAACCGTTAAAAAGCACCTGCGCGCCCAGACCATTGCCCAGGAAAATCACCTACCCTGCATTTACTTGGTGGACTCCGGCGGCGCCAATTTACCCCGCCAAGACGAGGTCTTTCCAGACCGGGAACACTTTGGTCGCTTCTTTTTCAATCAAGCCAATATGTCGGCCATGGGTATTCCTCAAATTGCCGTGGTCATGGGCAGCTGCACCGCCGGTGGCGCCTATATTCCGGCCATGGCTGACGAATCAATTATTGTGCGCGAACAAGGCACCATCTTTTTAGCCGGACCGCCGCTGGTAAAAGCCGCAACAGGTGAAGTTGTGAGCGCCGAAGATCTTGGCGGCGCCGATGTGCACTGCCGCACCTCTGGCGTTGCTGACCACTACGCCCAAAACGATCATCACGCCCTGCAATTAGCGCGCAATGCAGTAAAGCGTTTAAACCGTCGCAAGCCCCAGTCTTTAGACGTGGCCCCAAGCCAAGAGCCAGCCTACCCCGCTGACGAGATCTACGGCATTATCCCCAAAGACAGCCGCAAGCCCTATGATGTGCGCGAAATTATTGCCCGCGTCGTTGACGGCTCAGACTTTGATGAGTTTAAAGCACTGTACGGCACCACCTTAATTTGCGGCTTTGCCCGCATTTTTGGCTACCCCGTGGGCATCGTCGCCAATAACGGCATTCTGTTTTCTGAATCGGCCCAAAAAGGCACGCACTTTATTGAGCTGTGTGCCCAGCGCAAAATCCCGCTGATTTTCCTACAAAACATCACCGGCTTTATGGTCGGCCAGCAATACGAAGCCGGCGGTATTGCCAAGCACGGCGCCAAAATGGTGATGGCCGTGGCCTGCGCCAAAGTCCCCAAACTCACGGTATTAATCGGCGGCTCCTTCGGCGCCGGCAACTACGGCATGTGTGGCCGCGCCTACGACCCGCGCTTTATGTTTATGTGGCCCAATGCCCGTATTTCCGTTATGGGCGGCGAGCAAGCAGCTGGGGTAATGGCGCAAATAAAACGCGACCAATACGAGCGTGAAAATCAAGACTGGCCGACAGACGAAGAAAAGGCTTTTAAACAGCCCATTCTCGACACTTATGAAAAGCAAGGTCACCCCTATTACGCCTCGGCACGACTGTGGGACGACGGCGTGATCGACCCCGCCGACACCCGCATGGTATTGGGTTTGAGCTTGTCGGCCAGTTTGAACAAACCAATTGAAGACAGCACATTTGGCGTATTCAGAATGTAAATTAACTACCACGCCAAAAGCGACAAAACCGTATATTCCGTATTCCAAACAGTGGAAACGCAAACATGTTCGATAAAATTTTAATTGCTAACCGTGGCGAAATTGCCTGCCGTGTTATTAAAACTGCCCGCCGTATGGGTGTTCGCACCGTGGCGGTGTACAGCGACGCCGACCGCAATGCCCTGCACGTGAGCATGGCCGACGAAGCCATTCACATTGGTGGCTCCGCAGCGCGGGACTCCTATTTAGATATTGATAAAGTTATTGCTGCCGCCAAAAAAACCGGCGCCCAAGCCATTCACCCCGGCTACGGATTTTTATCTGAAAACGCCGTTTTTTGCCGTCGCTGCGCCGCTGAGAATATCGTCTTCATTGGCCCACCTACACCAGCGATTGAAGCCATGGGCTCAAAATCCGCCGCCAAGCAAATCATGGAAAAGGCCGGTGTACCGCTGGTGCCCGGCTACCATGGCGACGACCAAGACCCCGAGATTATTCGCAAAGCCGCCAACGATATGGGCTACCCAGTATTGCTCAAGGCAACCGCAGGCGGCGGTGGTAAAGGTATGCGCCAAGTATGGAGCGCAGAAGAATTTGACTCTGCCCTAGCCGCCGCCAAGCGCGAAGCCATGAACGGCTTTGGCGACGACACCATGCTGGTCGAAAAATACCTTACCCAGCCCCGTCATATTGAAATTCAAGTGTTCTGCGACAGTCACGGCAATGCGGTGTATTTGTTCGAGCGCGACTGTTCTATTCAACGCCGCCACCAAAAAGTGGTAGAAGAAGCGCCCGCACCAGGCATGACCGAAACCCTTCGTGCGGAAATGGGGCAAGCCGCCGTGCGCGCCGCACAGGCCATTGACTATATTGGCGCCGGCACCGTTGAGTTTCTCCTCGACGTTGATGGCAGCTTCTACTTTATGGAAATGAACACCCGCCTACAGGTCGAGCACCCAGTCACCGAAATGATCACCGGCCTTGATCTGGTTGAATGGCAGCTAGAAGTTGCCGCTGGCGGTACACTACCCCTGCAACAAAACGAATTAAAAATTAATGGCCATGCCATTGAAGTACGTATTTACGCCGAAGACCCAGACAATGAATTTTTACCCCAAACCGGTAAGCTACACTTTTTAGAAACCCCCGCAGAATCCGAGCATGTGCGCATCGACACCGGTGTTATTGAAGGTGACGAAGTCAGTGTTTTTTATGACCCGATGATTGCCAAGCTCATTGTTTGGGACAGCAATCGCCAACAAGCCCTGCGCCGGCTAAGTACTGCATTAAAAGACTATCGGCTAAACGGGGTCACCACCAATATCGATTTTCTCTACACCGTAATTAGTCACCCCGCATTTTGCAGCGCCGATTTCGACACCGGCTTTATTGGTAAACACGAAGCCAGCTTGTTCAGCAAAACCGCCAGCCAACTTGGCGACACGCTGCCCCTAGCGGCGCTCTATTTGATCCTGCGCCAAAAGCAAATCATTGCCGAACGCGCCAGCAATAGCGTCGATGCCAACTCGCCGTGGAATAATGCCCACAGCTGGCGCCTGAACCAGCCTGCCCAGCATCGATTTGATCTGCAGTTTGCTGACGAAGTCATTGCCCTTAGCGCGACCGCACAGTCATCCAATTCTGACGCCAGCTTTGTGGTTCGCAGCGGCGACGCCGAATTTACAGTCAGCGGTGAATTGCAGGGGCGAGTGCTGCTGGCCGATATTAACGGCCACCGCCAGAGCGTCAGCGTGTCTGAACACGATGGTGGCTACAGCATGTACAGCGCAGAGCGCGCTGTGCACTTCAATATCAAACGTCCAGACTTAGGCGACAACAGCGGCGACGCCACCGAAAATCAATTAGTCGCGCCCATGAACGGCACCGTAGTCAGCCATTTGGCTGCCGAGGGCAGTGTCGTGAAAAAAGGCGATCCGCTATTGATTATGGAAGCCATGAAAATGGAACACACCATCCGCGCGCCAAGCAACGGCACACTCAAGGCCTTTTATTACCAACCGGGCGAATTGGTCAGCGGCGGCGCTGAATTACTGCAGCTAGAGGCCGCTGAATAATGGATGCCAATATCCCCAGCAGCGTCCGTATTGTCGAGGTAGGTCCCCGCGATGGCCTGCAAAACGAAAAGCAGCCTATTGATATCGCCACCCGTGTACAGCTAATCAATATGCTCAGCGCCGCCGGTCTCAACACTATTGAGGCCGGCAGTTTTGTGAACCCAGCGTGGGTACCGCAAATGGCCGGTAGCGAGGACGTGTTCAGCCAAATTAACCGCCTTCCCGGTGTTCGTTATGTGGCACTGGTGCCAAATAGCAAAGGCTTCGAGCGCGCCGTCAGTGTAAACGCCAATGAAGTCGCCATTTTTGCGGCGGCTTCAGAAGGTTTTAGCCAAAAGAATATCAATTGCAGCATTGAAGAAAGCCTTGCGCGTTTCAAGCCCGTAATGAGCGCAGCCAAAACCGCGGGCATTCCGGTACGCGGCTACATCTCTTGTGTTATCAGTTGCCCCTACGACGGTGAAGTCTCGCCACAAAAGGTCGCAGAGGTCAGCGAGCGCTTGCTGGCAATGGGCTGTTACGAAATATCCCTCGGCGATACCGTCGGTACTGGGACACCCGCATCGGTGACTCGTATGCTAGATGCCGTGCTAAAGATCGCTCCCGCCGACAAACTCGCCGTGCATTTTCACGACACCTACGGCCAAGCCTTAGCCAATATTTACGCCTCACTGCAAAGGGGCATAGCAGTCATCGACAGCTCAATTGCAGGGCTGGGTGGCTGCCCCTATGCCAAAGGCGCAGCGGGCAATGTTGCGACGGAAGACCTCGTCTATATGCTCAATGGCCTGGGCATTCAGCACGGTGTGGATCTCAACAAACTCATCGCGGCGGGTCAGTTCATTAGTGAAAAATTAAATCGACAAAGTGGTTCAAAAGTTGCGCTGGCTTCTTGCCAATAAATAAAAGTAATGCCGAAAGCTAGACGGTCTCAACTACATTAATCGCCCACAAATGCGTAGCGACCTCAGCTAGTTTGCGCAAGAATTTCGCCAAGCATTACTGCGCTTAGCACTCAGCAATTTTAGCTTCACTGGTCGGCAATATTTGTAAGCTAGGGCGCACTGCCACATCGTCCGACAATGAGCCATCGGGGTAAGCAAACGATTATGGTTTGCCGGAATCCCTATACTCCGGAAGCCGCAGTCGGCTTTCATCTATCGGTATTGGCGAGGTTAGCCAATTCAGCCTATGGTGCTTAAAATTCCAACTCTCATGCGTGAAGCAGAAAGGCCTTCTATTGCTAGCAGCTTAGTTACAATCACTGCAAACCACGGGAGATCATCACCGATACCGCGCTAGATCAGTATTGCGCGCGGTCGTCGAAAATTTATATGATCAAGAGAGTCGAATTCGATTGTCGCGATCATTACGTAATACGAAAATTCCGCTCCGGCGGGAATATAGAATGGATACGAGCCCATGTAATCGGGCAAATATGTAAACTCTCTGATCGGCCGTACTTTTACTCACAGATACCTGGCCGTCCGACTATCACTAGAGATAATTAAACAAAGACAAGCCCTGCACCTTACTAAACGCTTGCTGGGCGGCCTGCAATGCCGCTTGCTGCTGGCTGAAGCGTGAAATAGCTTCGGCATAGTCCAAGTCATTCACTAAGCTTAGATTCTCGGCGATTTGCAGGCTGGCGCCAGCATTAATATCGGTTTGCCGCTCGAGTGACTGCAGGCGCGAGCCTATGCCAGTTTGCTTGTTAATCAAGTGATCCATCGCCTGATCGATATTGCTAATCGCGGTATTAATTTCACTGTTTTGCAAGGCGCGACCACTATTGCTATTGCGCGGTGTTTCTAGAGAAACTGCCAGCGCCTCGACCATGGAAAACAAATCTTGGCGCTGGGCGGGCGCGATGGTGAATTCGTCACCGGCAGCCGCAGGTCCTTTAATTTTAACCGACATCCCGCCTACGCTAATATCGCCACCATCTTGGTAGGCGGCACTGGTGACCACGGCGCCGCCAGCATTAAGCACCTCGTATTGACTTGAGCTGGTAAAACGAACGGTAAAGGTTTCGCGATTAAACTGCCCCAGGTCGGTGACGCTACCAGCGTCAATCACTGCGCTCCCTGTATTGGCAGGATTACTTCCGGTTTGAAATTTGCCATTGCCATTGAGGATATTCATAAACACTTCTGAGCCGGGGTCGCCATCTGGCAGACTGCGCGCGGGCCCAACTTGCAATTGGCGCTGACCATCGTCGCCGTTATACACATAGCCTCCGGCCGTTTTAGAAAAGGGTGAACTGCCCTCTTGATAGCCGGCAAAAATAAAGTGACCACTGCTGTCTTTGGTGTTGGCGTAGCTGAGTAGATTATCGAGCTGTTGACGCAGTTCAAAGGCAATGGACTGACGCGACTCATTGCTCTGAGTGGCGTTATTGGCTTGCACCGACAATTCCCGCACCCGCTGTAAAACGTCGACACTATTGCTCACAATACTCTCTTCTAAACGCAGCCGACTGTCGAGGAGGTTGCCATTGCGCTCGTATTGTTCGGTTTTTTCTTTGGCCCGGGTCAGCTCAAGACTGCGCACGCTACCAACGGGGTCGTCGGAGGGGGTGAGAATTTTTTGGCCGGTGGCAACCTGCAACTGGGTTTTAGACAGTTTGGCCTGCTGGCTCAACATGCTATTAACCCCATTGGCGTATAGCTGACTGGTGGAGATTCTCATACGTCTACTCTCTGTGTCATATCCGCTGCACTGCGTCTGGCCGCATTTAGTGAGGCATTAGCGCCTTATTTAACGAAACGCACTCATCAGGTTCTGAAATAAATCATTGGCAATGCTGGTGGCCTGAGCAGCGGCTTGATAGGCCTGCTGAAATTTAAGGAGGTTGGCGGCCTCTTCGTCTAAATTCACCCCTGACACACTCTCGTAGCGCGCTCGGGTTTGACTCAGCAAGTTTTCTTGGGATTGCTTATTAATCTGCGCACTACGCGTAGCCACTGCGATATCGCCAACCAAACCATTAACCGCGTCTTGTACACTAACCGTGCCGCCATTAAGAAGCTTGAGGTTTTCGGCACCCGCCAGTTTTAGAATATTGCGGTTGTCGCCCACGGCATTGGTATTGGCACCGATAAAAAATTGGTCGCCCGCAACGGGGCTGCCATTAAGCACAAATTGATTGCCGTTAATATTCAGCTCAGCGCCCGGCGTATAACTAAAGCTACCGCTGCCATTAATTTGATACGTGGTGGCCGTCAAAAATTCAATATCAACATTATCCAATAAATTGGGATTGCCACTGTCAACGATATTGGTCTGACTAATACTGCCTGAACCAATATTATTGCTACCGCTTAAACTGCGGGTGGCAGCCGCCGCCGCGATGGCAGCAGGGTCGGTTAGCGCAAGTTTTAATCCGGCGGCAGCGCCCTCAGTGGGTCGCAATACAAATTGGTCACCCGCCGCCGCGGGGCCATTTAAACTAAATTGCACGCCCTTATATTCAAATGGGTCAGCGACACTGCCAGTGCCCGTTACGCCGCTAAGCTGCGCGCCATTGGCCTCATCAAAAAACGACCAGTTTGTGCCGTTAAAACGCATTAATACATTATTGCCAGTCACCTGGGACAGGTCGGAGATTTGCGCCGTCATTTGCGTGGCGCTGATATTGTTTAGGCTGCGATGTACGACCGGATCCGGCACCGAGAACAGATCGCCGCCCTGGTTACCCCGTAAATCAATACCCGCGCGGTTTTGCTCGTTCATGGAGCTGGCTACTGCCAAGCTAATACGACCCAGTTCATTGCGAGTTTCATTCAGCAGGCCGTCACGGAAGTTCAAACTGCCGCCCAAGCTGCCGCCACTGAGACTGCTGCTAATTACCGCCTGACCACCACCCATGTCCATGGCGACTTCAATTCGGCCGGGTTCAAAGACATTCGACACCGCATTCATTTTTATGGTGCGCTCACCTAGTACCAGCGCTTCGCCATTACCAACAAACACACTTACCGTGCCGTCATTTTGCTCAACCGATTTAATGCCAATTAATTCATTGAGTGACAACAGCGCCTGATCCCGCTGGTCGAGCAAATCATTTGGGGTAGTGCCGAACTTGCCTCTGGATTCGCTGATGAGCAAATTAATATCGGCAATTTGAGTGGCCAAATCATTGATATCGCTTACTGAGGTACTAATACGCACATTCACTTCGCGACCAAGGCTGTCGAGCTGGGCCGACAAATCAGCGAAGCGGTCGCCGAGGCCCTGGGCCTCGGCCAACATCAGTTGCCGAGATGAGATCGAGGATGGGTCGTCGGCCACACCTTGAATACTGTTGTAATAGCGCGACAAGGACGCACCCAAACCCAAATTGGGATCGGCCAAGGCGTTATCTAATTGCGAAGCCAGCTGATAGCTATTATTCACCGCCGAGAACGCCGCCTGCGCACTGCGTAACTGGCCTGCGGTGAAATTATCGTATACCCGGCTTACCGAGGACACTTTTACCCCGGAACCAATCGTGGTGTTGCCCAGCTGTTGCGGTACTCGCGTGGCAAAATCAACCCGCTGACGGCTATAACCCTCAGTGTCAGCATTGGCAATATTGTGACTGGTGGTGGCCAGCGCGCGCTGATACGACACCAGTGCCGACAGGGCATTACCTAGCATGTCACCCATGTGTTACCCCTTAATTCATTTACAGTTTATCGGCAGACAAACTGAAATCTTGAATACTGCTATTGTGGCTTTGCTTGCTAAGCTGTTGCAGCTTGCTGCGCAAGGCTGCGCCCTCGCCACTCATACCCGCCCCGCCACTATCTGCGCTCTTTGCGTTAGTAGCGGCAGTCGGCCCCCGTAACTGCGCCGAAATTGAGTCGGCCATGCCAATCCCGCCCTGCTCAGCAAGGGTGACCGACAACTGGCTGTCGAGCATTTCTTCATACATTTTGGTGCTTTCATCAGAGAACAAGCCGCCCTCGGGCACACCAGCGCGCATGCTTTTTAACATCATTTGCAAAAACAGCGCTTCAAATTGCTTGGCAACAGGGGCAATCGCCTCTTCGGCATTTTCGTTGGCGTCTTTACGCAAGGAGGCCAAACCTGAAAAGTCGTGGTAATTGCTACTGGCTTTAACGTCCATTGCCGTGCATCCTTTAGATCACTAACAGCTCGGCGCGCAAGGCACCGGCTTGGTCTAGGGCTTCAAGAATGGCCACCAAGTCGCTGGGCGCCGCACCCACTTTATTAATGGCTTTAACAATTTCCTCTAGGGTCACCCCGGCATCCAGTAAAAACATTCGCGAGCCAGTTTCCTGCACGTCGATACTCGACTCTTGCGCCGCCACGGTTTGACCGCCACTAAAGGCGCCGGGCTGGCTAATATCAACCCGCTCGGTGATCGATACTGTTAACGATCCGTGAGTCACCGCCGCAGGCATAACCCGCACATTGCCACCAATAACAATGGTGCCCGTGCGGGAGTTAACCACCACCCTCGCAATCGCCTCGGCGGGCGTAATTTCCAAGGTCTCCAACATCGAAATAAAGGTAACACTGCGGTCGGCATTGCTAGGGCCGAGTACTTTAACGGTGGCGGAATCCATGGCACTGGCGGTGCCGGCACCAAATTTAGCGTTAATTTCTTCTACCAAGCGGTGAGCGGTGGTGAAATCAGCTTTCTTTAAATTCAGCATAATTTCACCGTTAGATGACATCGCGCTCGGCGCCGCCCGCTCAATGATCGCGCCGTTTGGTATGCGGCCTGCACTGGGAATATTCACCGTGACTCTAGAGCCATCGCTGCCCGATACGCCCAAACCGCCAACCAGTAAACTGCCTTGTGCCACTGCGTACACTTGACCGTCTGCGCCCATCATCGGCGCCATCAACAAGCTACCACCGCGCAGACTGGCGGAATTACCAATGGACGATACGGTGACATCCAAGGTTTGGCCCGGTTTGGCAAACGCCGGCAAACTGGCGTGCACGGTAACCGCCGCCACATTCTTAAGTTGGGGATTCACATTGTCGGGAATACGCACACCAAAGCCGGTGAGCATATTGCGAATACTTTGAATGGTGAATTGCGCCTGGCTGGTTTGATCACCCGTGCCACTTAGGCCAACCACCAAGCCATAGCCGACCAATTGGTTGTCACGTACACCAGCGACGTTAACAAGGTCTTTTACGCGCTCAGCTTGGGCCAGCGGCGCGATAGCAAACAGCGCAATGCTGCAAACAGCGGCAATTTTGCGCAAGCATGAATTTGATTTAAATACTGACATTGCAGCCGTCCTCAAAAGGGTGACAACACAGACTGGAACAAACGTCCCAGCCAACCCATGGAATTGGCGTCGGCCAACGCACCTTTGCCGCTATAGGTAATGCGCGCATCGGCAACTTTGTAAGACGGTATGGCATTGTCTGCGCCGATGTCTTCGGGACGGATAATGCCTTTTATGCGAATAAACTCTTCACCTTGATTGATGGTGACCCACTTCTCGCCCCGCACCCGCAAACTGCCGTTGCGCAGTACTTCTGACACGGTGACGGTAATACTGCCGGTTAAGCTATTGCTCTGAGTACTACTGCCCTTGCCTGAAAAGTCCTGATCCGACGACACCCCGGTGGTTAATATCGGCACGCCATCACTCGTTACGCCACGACCAAACAAGGTCACGGTTGGCACTGAGATATTGCTCTCTTTGCCGGTGGCGGTGCTGGATGACTTACTGGCGTCGGTTTTCTCTTCTAAGGTGACGGTAATAATATCGCCAACCTGGCGCGCGCGACGGTCGACAAATAACGTCATGCCGTAACCTGAGCGGTAAATAGAACCCAAATTTTGGTCATCGTCTGGCGCCACCGAGGGCGCTGCCGATTCGTAATCAGCTGAGCTGTCTTTGGCAGGCGCCGATGAACACGCCGACAGCAATGCCACCATCAATACCGCAATGACAGTACCTAAACGATGGCGACCTTGTGTCTGTTGAATATTCATAAGCACTATCCTGCTCTAAATCGTGAATTAAAGATTATTATTCACGTACTGCATCATTTGATCGCTGGTGGCGATGGCCTTGGAGTTCATCTCGTAGGCGCGCTGGGTTTCGATCATATTCACCAGTTCTTCCACCACGTTGACGTTAGAACCTTCAAGGGCGCCTTGCTGAATACTGCCCAGACCACTCAAGCCTGGTGTACCGGTTTGTGGCGAGCCGCTAGAAGCCGACTCCATATACAAGTTTTCGCCCCGCGCTTGTAAACCCGAAGGGTTCACAAAGTCAGCGAGCTGAAAACTACCCACCTGCACTGGCGCCGCGCCACCGGCCAATACCGCACTCACCACCCCGTCGGAGCCAATAGTAATACTCAAAGTGCCCTGGGGTACGGTCATACCCGGATCAACCACGTTACCGGTATTGGTCACAATCTGACCTTGATCGTCGAGCTGAAAAGAACCGTCGCGGGTGTAGGCAATACTGCCGTCAGGCATTTGTACTTGGAAAAACCCCTTACCTTCAATGGCAACGTCCAATGAGTTATTGGTCTGATTCAAGGTGCCCTGCTGGTGAATTTTTTCGGTAGACACCACCCGCACTCCAGTACCAATATGCATACCGCTTGGTGAGCGAGTTTGCTGAGAAGTCTGGCCGCCCACTTGACGCATATTTTGGTAGAGCAAGTCTTCAAAGGATGCTCGATCCCGCTTAAAGCCGGTAGTATTGGCGTTCGCCAAGTTGTTACTGGTTACTTGCATCCGGGTTTGTTGGGCATCGAGACCCGTTTTAGCGACCCATAATGATGAATTCATAAATAACCCCTTGTTTATTCCATACGCATTAAGCGGCTGCCGGTTTCAGCAACCGTTTCTGCGGTGCTCATGGCCTTGACCTGCATTTCAAATTGCCGCGCCAGTGAAATCATATTCACCATGGCGTCGACGCTATTTACATTTGATGCTTCTAAATTGCCCGAACTGATGCGGATATCGGCTGAGGTTGGCGCAGTGCCACCATCGCGCATGCGCATCAAACCGTCCTCGCCTTTTTGCAACTGATTTGGCGCGGCATCGACGAGGCGAATTCGGTCTACCGTCGACAGCGATTCAGAGCCCTGCCCCAGCGGCACAATCGATACCGTGCCGTCTTCGCCAATCATCAAGCTTTCGTGTTCAGGAATCGCCACCGGACCGCCGTCACCCATCACTGGTTGACCGGCGCCGTTGAGCAGCATGCCGTCGCTGGTAATATGAAAATCACCACGGCGGCTATAGGCTTCGCTGCCGTCAGGGGCCGTAACCACAAACCAGCCCTTGTCGCCGCGAATAGCAACATCCAACTGACGGCCAGTGGCCATAATAGAGCCCACTGAAAAATCTGAGGTTTCGCCCTGATACACCGAGTTAAAACGGGTGGCCATACCCGGGCCTTCAACCTGCTTAGACAGAACATTCTGAAAATCGCCACGAAAACCCGCCGTGCTCACGTTCGCCAAATTATTGGCATTCGTGGTTTGGGCCAGCTGCGTATTCTTTGCCGCTGTCATGCCGATATACAGTAATCTGTCCATATAAACTCCCGATTAATGGCGGCCTAAACCGCCCTCAATTAACGGATATTGATGATCGCTTGGGTTACCGCATCGGCGGTAGAAATCATCTGGGTATTGGCTTGGAAGTTGCGCTGAGCGGTAATCATCTCAACCAACTGCTCGGTTAAATCTACGTTAGAGCTCTCTAGGGCGCCGGATTGCAGCAAGCCAAAATTAGAGGTACCCGCTTCGCCAACCCGTGGACTACCTGACGAAAAGGTCTCTGCCCAAGAGGTGTCGCCCTGCTGCTGCAAGCCATTGGGATTAGTGAAACTGGCCATGGCTATTTTGCCCAGCTGAGTAGACTGGCCATTGGTGTAACGTGCAGACACAACACCAGTAGAAGCCACCTCAATTCCGGTTAAGCGACCAGTGGTGAAACCGTCTTGCTGAAGATTGTTAACGCCAAACTCTTGGCCGTACTGAGTACTGGCATTAAAGTTAAACGACAAGTTCATGTCAGCAGAGCCCGTGCCGGGATCGTATGCTGGGTAAGTCACTAAACCATTGGCGGGCACCTGTAAAACGCCAGCATTACTAAACGTTAGGGTATTAGCGCCACCTACCGGGTTATTGTCGACATAGAGTTGCTGATTCCAGGAATTAGCCGCCGCATCGCGCACAAAATACAGGGTCGCGGTGTGCTGTGTACCGAGTGAGTCATACACGGTCATGGATGTTGCGTGGTTGTAGCTACCGGGCAGGGTCGGGTCAAAAGGCGCAACCGACGGCACTGGCGCGTTAGCGGGCAGGTTTACACCAATGTCTCCGCGGGCGGTTTGCTTGGGCGCATTTTCATTCACCTCTAATTGCAAATCGCTCAGTGAACCCGTTGAGAAACCGCCGTTGCCCGTGGGTGGAAACACCTGCAAGCGCTCAAGATTATTGTTCACCACGAAGCCGTCGCGATCAACGCTAAACGCGCCCGCGCGGGTGTAAGTCACCCCGCCGGAACCCTTCATGGTAAAGAAGCCCTCGCCACTCACCGCAAGGTCTAAGTTATTGTCGGTAAAGTCGACGTTACCCTGGGAGAACTGCTGGGTAATGGTAGCCAAACGCGCACCGGCGCCGGGCGTGGTTTTGGTCACATCATTATTGGCCGTGGCATACACGTCGGCAAAGGCCGCGCGCGAACCCTTAAAGCCGGTTGTATTCACGTTGGCAATATTGTGCGCGGTCACATCCAAATGCGATTGCGCTGCGTTTAAACCACTAAGTGCGATACGAAAACTCATTTTGTAACTCCTGCTAAGGATGTAGTGTTGTCATTGTCTGAATAGCGCAATCGCAACTCAGCTAATCTCTTTTATTTGTGACAGGCTGACCGTACCCAGTCCTTGGATTTGTACCTGGGGACTGCCACCGCCCGCGGGCACACTGACGCTAATGACAGCACTGCGCATTTCGGTAGTCAGTGCCTCAACTTTGTTGCCGTTTAAATAATTGGCCCGAATTTGGTAATTTCCCGGCGGCATACGCTCGCCATTCAAACCAATGCCGTTCCATTCAAAGCGGCTGGTGCCAGCCGCTTGCGGGCCCATTGGCACCTTGCCAATAACCTCGCCACTGGGCGCCAAAATTTCGATATCTAAGGCCGTGGTGCTGGTGGGTAATTCAACTTGACCACGCACACTGCCGCCGCTGGGTAACGCGGCAACGCCCGACTCAACCAATACGTCTTTACCAATCAATGACGAGGAATCGAGGAGCTGGGCGGAATAGAGCGAGCCAGTCAGCGCGCTGAGATTTTCGTTCATTTCGCTGATGCCACTCACCGAGGTCAGTTGGGCCATTTGGCTAATAAATTCGGTATTGTCAGTGGGTTTAAAGGGATCCTGACTTTTTAACTGCTGCAGCATTAATTTCATAAAATCGTTCTGATCTAAGGACGACGCGTCTTTCTTCGCCTTACTGGTCGCGTTCTGCATTTGCAGCTGTTCTAGGGTGCGCACTTCCATTACTCAGACTCCTACTGCTGGCCAAGCTGCAAGGTGCGCAGCATCAGGGTTTTGGTGGTAGAAAAAACTTCGGCGTTATTCTGAAACGAGCGCGACGCCGACATCATATTGGCCATCTCTTCCATGGTATTAACGTTGGAGGCGTACACATAACCGTCTACATCTGCCTCTGGATGACCTGGCTCATAACGTTTCATTACTGGCGCACTACTTTCAACGACGCCAGTCACGGCTACCCCCGCTACTTCGCGCTGTTGATCCAGCACCGTGGCAAATACCGTTTGCCGCGAACGATAGGCATCGGCCTCGCTGCCCGCCACTGAATCGGCATTGGCCATATTGCTGGCCACGGTATTGAGGCGCATCATTTGCGCATTCATTGCTGACGCGGCAATATCAAGTGGATTAGCCATGGTTTATCGGCCTCCCTGAAGTATGGATTTAAGCCCGCTAAGACGGTTGCCCAGAAACTGTAAGGTGGCCTGATAGCGCATGGCGTTATCAGCAAATTCGGCTTGTTCGATATGGGTCTCGACGGTATTACCATCGAGCGACGGCTGATAAGGCTGGCGATACTTTAACGACGCCGCCAAGGCATCGGCACTGCCATCGGCGCGGCGCTGGTGAGCTGCATTAGTCACCTTAAGCGACAGCATTGGCTGATCCCCAGCAGCCGCGGAATTCGATAAGGCCGTGCGGAAATCAATATCTTGAGCCTTGTAGCCAGGAGTATCGGCATTGGCAATATTCGCGGCCAAGACTTCATTGCGTTTATTCCGCAATAACAGGGCTTGCTCGTGAATGCCTAAGGCTTTGTCAAAATTAATCGCCATTTTCTTACCATTTCGCTAAAGTTATGCGGCTTGTTGCCGTTAATCGGTTAACGCCATATTTTTTTGCTGTGTACCGTGTTTGCAATGGATCAAGGCAAAGGCCGTGCCATATAATTTAGCCTTTATTTTTCAACAGCTTAAAAACCTTCCCCCGCACAATCGCCAAAATAACGGCAAAGCTTTGCCGCTAATCGGCAAAAATCCGGCACGGGCTATCCGCCTTTATCCCGACCTTGCGTCCTGAGACATTTTAGAAATTTACCCTTACAGACTGGCACAAGCATTGCAGTCACTACCTTACCGACAAATCTTTGACGTGAGTGATGGCTATGCGCGGATCGACAGCCTTAAGTAAAATTCTGCTACTGAGCACGGCACTTTGTCTGTTCAGCGGCGCCAGCACTGCCGCGTCTACCGAAAGCCACAACCGCATTGCGGCTACCGCCAAAGCCTATATCGCCGCCCGCCACCCATGGCAGCAACTCAGTACGACGATCACTGTTCAAAAACTCGACCCCCGCACCAAACTCAGTAGTTGCCCGGGTAAGCTCGAGGCCTTTTTATCTAACGGTGCCAAAATAAAACGCCGAACAACGGTCGGCGTTCGTTGTACCGCAGGCGCCAAACCCTGGAAGATTTATCTGCCCGTCACCGTAGAGGCCTATGCTAAGGTGATGGTGGCCCGTCATCCAATTGCGCCGGGCAGTAGCATTAGCGCTGGCGATGTAAGCTGGGGGAAGCGCGATATCACTAGCCTCGGCTACGGCTATTTACAGTCTTTAGGCGATAACGGCGGCTATCAAAGCCGCCAGAGTATTGCCCAGGGCGCGGTGCTCACGCCTAATATGGTCACCGCGAGCAGTATTATTAGTAAGGGCCAGCGCGTTCAGCTTAATAGCAATGATGGCCCGGTTAGTGTGAGTATGATGGGCATCGCCTTGCAAAATGGCGCCTTGGGCAAGCGAATTCTGGTTAAAAACCTCAATTCCGGCAAACAGCTAGAGGGAGTCGTCGCGTCTGAAAACAGTGTTGTGCTCAATTGAGCGCTGGCGCTGCCAAGCACGGGACAAGCCCCTATGCTCAGCACAGTGAAATTCGTGCTAAAGTTTTGGTTAATAGTGTCGATATATCAGGCGAAAGCTATTTAAAGAGGATTTAACAATGGTTGACCGTATCGATGGCTCATCGCTGAGTCAGGCCCGCAAGCTCGACAGCGGCCGTACCGGTGCCAGCAAATCAGACAGCACGGTCACGAGCCCAGCTGCGGCCGACACGGCAAAAGCAGCACAGGTGGAAACCCCGCTATTGGAGCGCACCCGTGCTCAGGTAAATAGTAGCGATGGCATTGACCGGCAAAAGGTTGAAGCAATCAAAACCGCTATTCGCAATGGCGAGTTTACTATCGACGCCAATAAAGTGGCGGCTGCGTTGGTTAATATGGAAGCCCTAAGCGGCAGCTAAATATGAGCGATGAACTGAGCGATGTACTGCACACGATCCACCTCGAAGCTCAACGCTTAGAAGCGCTGCTGGGCGAAGAGGCGCTGATTTTAAAATCAGCGCGGGATGCTGATCAATTGGAGGCGGTGGTTCAACAGAAAATGGACTTGGTTCAGCATCTCGAGCTCCTCGAAATACGCCGTCGCCAATTGGCCAGCGCGACGAATAAGGACGACGACGCGCTGTGGCAGGCAAGCCTCACTATTCTCAGTCGCTGCCAAGCCCTGAATGCCCAAGCGGGCGCCGACATTAGCACCCAGGCGCGCTACGGCAAACGCGCATTAGAAATTCTTGGTGCAAGTAATAATGAAACACCGATTTACAGCGCCGGTGGCGAAACCCTAGGCCCGCTTGGTGGTCAGCAGTTAGGCAAAGCTTAAGCCCGACATCCTTGCCTCCTCCTTAGCCTATTGCTGCGTAGCCACTTACAACGCCATTTCCATATAAAGATGGTTATCTAAAACACCGTTATAGCTTTTATTGCGTTTGATGACCTTAAAGCCCAGCTGCTGATACAAGCGCAGGGCGCCAACATTTAACTCTGCTACGTCTAAACTCAAGGTTGAATAGCCGAGTTCTTGGGCCCGAGCTGCCATAAAATTAATGAGCTGCGCCGCAATACCCTTACCTCGCCATTGTGGGTCAACCGCAATATGACAAAGGTAATAGCAGCCTTTGCGTGGCGGTTTAACTAGCCGCAATTCAAACAGCAGGCCTTTTACGATTCCCCGCCATCCGTACTGGGTAAAAATGGCCTTGGCATTGCCCATAAAGGTCGCGTCGTGGCTGGCTTTGTCAAAACCGCCTATGGTGGCAATCAGCCGACCATCTTGTTCGCAAACAAAATGATGACGGTGACTAAACATCGTTGCTAATTTGGCGAATTCACTGTCGAGGAATTCACGAATATTTGGGCCATGAGTACAATTAAATATATGCTCAAACGCCACCGGCCCCGATGAAAAAACCAACTCTGCCGCTACCGCACTGTCTTGCTCTTGCGCTGCCCTTACCGCCATTTGCCACCTCGATTTTAGTCAACATAGCATAGCGAACTCGCTTTTTTCTACCATACTACAAGTGTGTGATACGGCTTTATGGCGTGCCAGTGGTATGCATGACCACTCAAACACTCTATGCTAAAACTCAAGATACACCGCGCTTAGACACGTTTCCCGACAGTACTGCCACCACTTATAGTGGCCAGTCAGGAAAATGCGCTGAGCCGCATCAAACAATCGTTTCATTGAAGCCGTCACTAATGCACGTGAACCTAATTGAAGAGTGTAGCGATGACCCCAAACAAAGCGACACAACTTGTTATTTTCGGCGGTACTGGCGACCTTGCCTTGCGCAAATTGCAACCGGCATTGTACAAATTGCAACGTGAGGGTTTTTTAGAGGATGTATGCGCCATCATCGCATTGGGTCGCGCCCAGACGAGCGATGATACATACCGAGACTTAGTAAAAACCAAGATGCAGGAATTCCTCCCCGCACACTTCTGGGATGAACAACACTGGCAAAATTTTGCCGCCAAACTCAGCTTTGTGAGCTTAGACGTAAACTCACTCAAAGATTACCACCGCCTCAGCGACGCCGTTCAGCATCACAGCGCCGCCACCACTGTTTTTTACCTGGCCACGCACTCCACCTTGTACACCAGTATTTGCCGAAACTTAAACAGTATTGGCGTCGTCAATGCCCAGTCCCGGGTAGTGCTTGAGAAACCCCTTGGCCATGATTTGGCTAGCTGCACCGAGATCAACCACGAAGTGTTACAGGTATTTCCAGAAAAAAATATCTTTCGCATTGACCACTATCTTGGCAAAGAAACCGTTCAGAATTTATTGGTATTACGTTTTGGCAACGCCCTGTTCGGACCGCTGTGGAATAGTCAGTATATTGATAATATTCAGATCACCGTGGCCGAAGATATTGGCGTCGAAGGTCGCGGTGACTTCTACGCCAAAACCGGCGCCCTGCGCGACATGGTGCAAAACCATCTGTTACAGCTTTTATGCTTGGTCGCAATGGAGCCCCCCGCGAATCTCCGCGCCGATACTATTCGCGACGAAAAGGTAAAGGTACTGCAAGCGCTGCGGCCAATTACCGCCGCCAATGTCAAAGCTAAAACGGTGCGCGGCCAATATATTGCAGGCGCGGTCAAATCGGCACCAGTTGCCGCATTTCTTGACGAAACCGGCTTTGAAGACAGCGAAAATACTGAAACCTTTGTCGCCTTGCAGGCCGATGTACATAATTGGCGCTGGGAGGGCACGCCCTTTTACTTGCGCACGGGAAAACGCCTGAGCAGACGGTTTTCCGAAATTATTGTTGAACTAAAAAAGCACCCCTTCAGCTTATTTGAAGGCGACCCCAATGATCTGCCCAACAAACTGGTGATTCGCCTACAGCCCGAGGAAAATATCACCCTGTATAAGGTTAATAAAAAACCAGGCCTCAGCCGACAGCTAAAATTAGAGCAAGTCGAATTAAATCTCGACGCCGATTTACACGACGAATTACAGGCCCATGAAGCCTATGAACGACTATTATTAGATGTACTAGAAGGTGACCAAACGCTGTTTATGCGCCGTGACGAAGTCGAGGCCTGCTGGGCGTGGGTAGACAGTATTATTAGTGCGTGGCAAGAAGCGGGCATTCAACCTAAAAGCTATGCGGCGGGTAGCATGGGGCCAAACGCCGCACTGGCACTGCCTGAAAAGACTGGGAGAAGCTGGCATGAATAACAAACCAACGCTTATATTATTACCCAACCGCGACGAGCTAAACGCGGTCCTAAGCGAGGATATTGCCAAATATTTAAATACGGCACTAACTAAGTACAACGTCGCGAGTCTCGCCGTGTCTGGCGGCACAAGCCCAGCCGATATGCTAACCCTATTGGGCAATAAGCCATTGGACTGGCCCAGCATTCAAACCCTTTTAGTTGATGATCGCTGGGTGGCGGCAGATCATCAAGACAGCAACCAAGCCATGCTCAATAAAACCCTATTCAGTGGCCTTGCTAGCAATAGCCGCTACCTGCCTTTAAAAAATGACGCAGGCGACGTCAATGATGGCCAATACGCCTGTGAAGAACAGTTGGCGGAGTTAACTTGGCCTCTTAGTGTTGTTCATCTCGGTATGGGAAATGACGGCCACACCGCCTCGTGGTTTCACGACGCGCCAGAATACCCCATGCTAATGGCGGCTCATGAACAACACTGCACTGCCGTCCATCCTGGCGCTGCGCCCTACTCTCGCATATCACTCACCCCCGCCGCGGTGTTAAATAGCGAGCGAATTGTGATTCAGGTGTTTGGCAAGGCCAAGCGCGATGTACTGGAGCGCGCGCTAGCCAAAGACGCCGATTATCCAATTTCGCTGGTACTGCACCAACAGCGTGTAGCCGTCGATATTTATTGGGCGCCGTAGGTAGCTAGAGCTGGAGTAGCGCGGTTAAAACTGATCCAAGCTGCTCACTGGTACAGGCTTTTTAACATCGTTAAATAGCCTTCCCGATCTTTCGCCAAAGCTTCTTCACTGGGCACTATCCAGCTACCGCCAACGCAATGCACATTGGGCAGCGCCAAATATTCGTGGTAATTCGCCTGGCTTATGCCGCCCGTCGGACAAAACACCGCATCAGGAAAGGGCCCCGACATTGCTTTTAACAGCGCAACACCACCGATAGCGGTGGCCGGGTACAATTTAAATACGCTGTGCTCTTCTGCCATTGCCGCCATTATTTCAGTGGCCGTTGCCACGCCGGGAATATAGGTGGAGAGAGTTTTGTGCGCCAACATCGAGAGTTCTCGTGAAAAGCCCGGACTAACTGCAAAGTCCGCCTCGTCAACAGCCCGCAACATTTGACGGCGATTGATGACGGTACCAACACCAATTAAGGCATTGGGCACGAGGTCTTTAAACATTTTAACCATTTGCCACGCATCGGCGTGACGCAGGGTAATTTCCACCGCGGGTACGCCAGCTTCAGCAAATAATTCAGCACAGGCTCGGGCATGATCTAAGGATTTGAACTGGGCGACCGGCATCACCGGCGCAGTTTTCTTGACTAGCGTTAGTGCGTCATTCATTTTTCGCATCCTCTTTTAACTGCGTAACGCCTACTCTACACGCCAGCAACACGAGGGTCGATACGCCAAGATCGCCGTTAGAACCACTCAATGCCGAAGCCGTGAATAATATGCCACCGCCACGCCTAAACAGAATGCGAGGATACGTAGCTTTAATCTGCGCTAATCGGGCTGAAGCAAACAATAGCAAGGAGGCAGTTCATATTAAATTCAGCGTGGCTATATGTGCCAGTCAGCGTAAAATTGCGGTCTTCAGCATGAGCTAAGAGACATCGGAAACAATGGCGCAAAAACCAGACCCAAGACTACTTCAAACAGAAACCTACCCCTTTATCCTGAATATTGACACTCAATTTGGCGATATGGACGCCTATGCGCACTTAAATAATTTGGCCATTGCCGGCTTTTACGAAAGTGCGCGGGCACGTATGCAACTTCACATTACTGGTCGCCAGGATTTTTTTAAACCCGACTCCCCAGACAAGATACTGTTAATTGAGGCTCGGCTTCAGTATCTCGCCGAGGGTCACTACCCCGAGCCTGTTGAGATTCGCACCGGCATCGGCCATATCGGCAATAGCTCCTACCGACTGCACCAAGCACTGTTTCAGCTAAACCGCTGTATTGGTCTATGCGAGGCGGTGATGATTTACACCTTACATGGCAAGCCCACCACCATTCCGCACGATATACGCCAACAGCTGGAAAGCCAGCGTATTGTCGGTTTTGAAAGCAATCCCGTAGTCAGCGGTTAATCCACAATGACTAAACGACAATATTGCCCACACTGCGATCGCCCTCAACGCACCTGCCTCTGCGATGTGATGGTACTGCGTGACTGCGCGTACCGCCTGATTATTTTGCAAGACCCCAAAGAAGCAAAACATGCGCTGTCTTCTGCCCCGCTACTCGCCAAGTCGATTCGCGGTAGTCAGCTCCTTATTGGCGAGACGTTTTCGCCAGAAGAAATTCTTGGCGACAACTGGCAACGCGACAGCGTGTTAATTTTTCCCGGCGACAACAGCATCAGCGCGGCCGACATACAACACCGCGCCATTAAAAATCTTATATTACTCGATGGCACCTGGCGCAAAGTTGCCCGGATAATGCATTTAAATCCGTGGCTAAGCACGCTAGCGAATTTCACTATTGCCGCCAACAATAATAGCCAATACCGAATTAGGCGCTCGCCCCGCGCAGATGGCTTATCAACGATAGAAGCAGGAGTCTGTGCACTTAACGAACTTCATGCGCCACAAGATTACTCAAATGTCTTATTGGCCTTTAATAAAATGATTGATATGCAAATTGCAGCAATGGGCCCAGCAACCTTCGACAAAAACTATATAAAACGCTAACAAGCCAAGCCAACACAACTAACAAAAACACACTAAAAATAATCTAACTACTGTATTAATTCGCAACAATCTCACTTATATTGCCCGCCCCAGCGCGCCACAAAATGTCAGCGCACGGTTTATATAAGGGATTTTTGTGCTTAGGCTTACTCTTGTTGTACTACTATTAGCTTGCCATCTCACTAGTTTCGCCTCTACTAACACCCCGCCTAAGAGTTTTTCTGCGGCCAAAAAACGCTTAATTCAGCTCTACCATAACGAGTACGCTGAACGGAGTTTTTACTGCAATTGCAGCTATGCTGAACAGAAATTAAACGGTAAGAAAAAGTTGCTCGTCAACCACCAAAGCTGTGCGTATACACCCAGAAAAAACCCCACTCGCGCCGCAAGAATTGAGTGGGAGCATGTGGTTTCGGCGTGGGAATTCGGCCATCAGCTGCAGTGCTGGCAAACTGGCGGACGCAAGTCTTGCAGAAAGGACCCAGTTTTTAAGGCTATGGAGGCCGATGTCTTTAACTTGGTGCCCGCTATTGGTGAGGTGAACGGTGACCGCTCCAATTTTGGCTTCGGGATGATTAGCGGCGAAGCTCGCGCCTATGGCGCCTGCGATATCGAAATAGCCTTTAAAGAGCGCCGCGCTGAACCCCGCCCAGATATCCGCGGCGACATTGCCCGCAGCTATTTTTATATGGAAAAACAATACGACTTAAAAATAAGCAAAAAGAATCGTCAACTTTATAACGCCTGGGCAAAACAAGATCCGGTTTCCGAACAAGAATTACGCATTGCCCAGGCCAAGGCTAAGCTCATGGGCTGGGATAATTCGTTTATTGAGCTGCCCACCGTCTCGGCCAAGGTTAGGACAGTCCAATAAATTTACTTAGCCTGTGGCGGGTTATGCTCCATGACAAATCCCACGGCAGCTTCAATGGTTTTTTGCCGGGTATCTGACTTAGAGAGGAAGTGATCTTCGCCCTTTAGCTTCACAAACGTCACCGGCTTTTTCTTTTTCTTAAGACGGCTGTACATTTTTTCGCTGTGCACAATGGGTACTCTGGTATCGTCTTCGCCATGAATTAGCAAAATCGGCGCATCGGCGCGGGCGGCGTGATGCGCTGGTGAGATGTCTTTCAGTTCATCGGCGCGTGGGCTGTCAACACCAAGATACTGCTCCACATAGCGTTCATCGTCACGTTGACGGGTGTGCACAATTGACCGCAGCCATATTGGCAGATCACTTAAGCCCGCAATAGACACCGCGCAGCGATACAGACCTTGCTGCAAAGTAACCCCCGCCAATGCAGCATAACCCCCGTAGCTCGCGCCCACGATGCAGACGCGTTTAGAGTCGATCAGCCCGGTGTCGGCAAGCGCGGCGACGCCATCGGAGAGATCGGTTTGCATTTTGCGGCCCCACTCGCCAAACCCGGCATCGCGAAATGCCACGCTGTAGTTACCCGAACCGCGAAAATTAGGCTGCAACACCACGTAACCCCGACTGGCAAAGGCCTGGGCCAACCAATCAAAACCGAGGTAGTCGCGACTCTGAGGGCCGCCATGGGGAAGTACGATCAGCGGCAAATTCTTTTTATTCGCCAAAACCGGCGTGGTCACAATGGCGGGAATAGTGAGGCCGTCGCTAGCCTTATATTGCCACATACTCGGCGTAGCTACATGGCGCGAGCGGATCTCCGGGCGGTTATAGCCAATAGGCTTGGCGTCACCCGTGGGTATATTCACATACCACCAAGTGCCAGAGTCGCCTGCGCCGTCGGTGTACACTATAAGCTTCTGCCAATCCGCACTCATTGAAATAAAGTGCACATTGCTGTCGGGAAATGCCTTTCTCGTGCCAACAACAATCGCCTGTTGGTGTGCGTCTAACATTTCTAATTCAGGTACATCTGCTTCTTTCACGACGCCGGTGAGCAGCCCTTCAGCATCGTAATACAGGCTGACAATATTGATGTCGGCGAATAGTTCGACGGGGGCAGATTTGCCATCGACGGCTATTTCAAAAAGATGACCCGCACCGCGGGCGTCGTGCTGGTAGTACGCCACCGTGCCGGGGCTTCGACCCGGCCCAGCAAGACTGTTTGTGCCGAAGTTGTCTTTAGCACTAACTAGGACGTCTTTGCTCTTATAAGCCCGCAACTCCCATTTTGCACTGATATCATTGTAGGTTTCATATGCGAGCACATTTAGCCCCGCGCCTACGGCCCAGCCTTGGCCGTCGCGGCGCCCTCTAGCAATAATTCGACGCCTGCCACGCTCAAGTTCAATACAACTAAGATCGAAAGCATCAGCTGAGACGCTGGCGAGGGTGTCCACACATTGATACCAGCGACCGTCCGCCTTAAGTGGAGGGTGGATATGAAAGCTCGCGTTGAATACTTTTCGTGAATTTTGTAGGGGCCACTCGGCTTCGCCAGTTTTAACATTGACGATCATTAGGTTGCTAAGCTCATGCTTACCACCAAAGAAAAAACCAAGATTCTGGGTTGAACTCGCTCTGACAATAAGATGGTCTTCGCCAGCCCAATGCAAACCTCGCACTTTCATATCATCAAGGCCATAGTTGCGCAACACGCCACTATGGATGCTAACAATGACCAGACGGCGCTGCTCACCAAGTGTTGTCACGGTGGCAAGCAGATCGCCCGATGGCGACAAGGCCATGTCTTCCACCCCCGGCAGCCTTCCGTAGGCCGAGAGCGGCGGCAGTGAGCTAGTCTCATCAGCAGCCTGCACCGGCAACGCCACTATCGCCATTATCACGACTAACAAGCAGCCTAATACTCGCAATTTTATCATCCTTGAACTCGCGTCAAACACCGTAATTCGGGCGAAAGTTTAGCGCTAAAAATAGTCGCGCGTATATACCGCTCAGCTAGATTGAGTGAGCAATTTCCCGGCGCTGAGCAAAGCCAAATTTCAAACGGTATGCCCGGGGGCTTAAGCCCGTTTTACGCTGAAATAGTCGGTTAAAGGAGCTGGTATCGGCGTAGCCAATTCGCAACATCACCTCTTCGGTAGACAGGCTGGTAGCTTCAAATAGCTTCTTAGCGGCCTCAATACGCAGATTTTGCAGGTAACTATTTGGGGTATCGCCAACAGCCTCTTTAAAGCGACGCATGAGGGTTCGCGAACTGATATGAAAACTTGCCGCCAAACGCGCCAAGGAAAACGCGTCGTTCAAGTTTTTTTCCAAGTAATCTTGAATTTCTAGCATAAGTGAATCGCTATGCTGCTTTTGCCGAGGCAGTATGAGATACGGTGCCTGCTGCGTTAAATTAGTATCTACCAATAGGGTGCGTTCACACTGTGACGCAACTACCCTACCCATATAGCGCTCGACCATAATGAGTGCAGCCAACATCTCTGCGCCATTAGCGCCGCCGGTCAGCAGTCGACCGCCATCAACCACCAGCTGATCTGCCTTTAAGCTTATATCGGGATAGCGTTGACGAAACTGCTCAGCAAGCCACCAACTGGTGGTCGCACTGTGACCATTTAACAAACCGGTTTCAGCGAGAATAAAACTGCCGGTACAGTGGCTACAAATAATGCAATTGTTCTCATATTGTTTGACCAGCCAGTGGATAAGTTCACGTAGCGATTCCAGCTTTTTATTAAACTCCCTGCCGCCGGGGTAAGCCATTGCTGGCACCACGATAATGCTACCGGCCTCAAGGTCAATCAACGGGCTGTCAACAGCAATTCGCAGACGAGATGCCGTGGTAACCGGCGCCCCATCTTGCGACAACGTTTGCCATTCAAACTCGCCCTCCCGCCCCTGATACTGATCCCGCCAGTGAGCATTGGCGACCATATACAAGTCCTGAGGGTTAGAAAGGCTACCGGCATAGCAGCCCTCGTAGGCAATAACGTAAACCTTGACCACCGCAAACTCCTCATTACTAAAGCTGCCAGTGTCACTATCAACACTTTTAATGTCAATAATGACACTACCCCTAGCCGTAAATTAACCCTACAGTAGACGCTCGATTTCGCTGATAAGAGTGTTTAGCACTATGAGTCTCCCCAAGCTATTGGAAAACCGCCTTCGCCTACCCGCCGTCGTAGCCCCCATGTTTTTGGCCTCGGGGCCGGAGTTAGTCATAGAAACCTGTAAGGCTGGCATGGTTGGCTCGTTTCCCGCACTGAACCAGCGCAGCAGCGAAGGCTTTGAAGAGTGGTTAGTCAGCATTAATACTGCGCTGCAAGCCCATGAGCAAGAGACTGGGGAAAAACCGGCGCCCTTTGCAGTGAATCTGATTGTGCACAAAACCAACCCTCGTCTCAGCGCCGATTTAGCGCTGTGCGTTAAACATCAGGTCCCCATTGTGATTACCTCGCTAGGCGCGGCGAAAGAAGTCATTGAATCTATTCACAGCTACGGCGGACTCGTCTTTCACGACGTAATCAATGCCCGTCACGCCCGCAAAGCAGCTGGTGCTGGTGTCGATGGTTTAATCGCCGTTAGCGCCGGTGCCGGTGGCCACGCAGGCAGCACTAACCCCTTTGCCTTAGTCGCAGAAATTCGGGAATTTTTTGATAAGACTCTATTACTGGCCGGTGCCATTTCGCGGGGCAATGATATTGCCGCGGCCCAAGCAATGGGCGCCGACCTCGCTTATATGGGCACCCGTTTCATTAATACCAAAGAGAGCTTGGTACAGCCGGAATACAAGCAGATGATTGTCGACAGCGGCTCTAGCGACATTGTTTACACACCAAATATATCAGGTGTTTTCGCCAACTTTTTGATGCCCAGTATCGTCAAGGCAGGACTCGATCCCAATAAGCTAGAAGCGCCAAGCCACATCGATTTTGGTGAAGAGTTAACCACTGATGCCGACAATAAAAGCGGCGAAAAAGCCGGTGGCGCGTGGAAGGATATTTGGTCTGCTGGTCAGGGTGTGGGTGCCATTCACGACATTCCGTCAACCAAAGACCTAATTCAAAAACTGGAAGAGGAATACCGCGCCGCGACTGCGCAGTTCCGCTAAGCACGTAAAAGCTAAGAATCGCCGCCGCGCTAAATCAGGCGGCGGCGATTTTTACTGGCGCAAGAAATCGCTCTTCGGCAAGTAATTCTGCCACCCGCGCAGTCGTCTCGCCAGTGTGTTCGGCACGGCGAAAAATTCGCTGTAAGGTGTCGGCAATCGTTTCAACGTGTGCCGCCGACTTTTCAGACGAGCCTTCTGCCCGCTGGTAGTAAACATCAATAATGCCACCCGCGTTAATCACGAAGTCTGGCGCATATAGAATACCTAACTGGCGTAGCTGCTCACCCTGAATAGCATTGGCTAATTGATTGTTGGCAGCGCCAGCCACAATGCCCGCCTTAATCACGCCCACGGTTTGCTCGTCGATCACTGCTCCCATTGCACAAGGTGCCAACACATCGGCATCCATACTCAGCACATCAGCAACGGCAACTGTTTTTGCACCTAATGCCTGTGCCAATTCTAAATTTGCGGCGTTAATATCGGCAATAAACACCTCAGCGCCCGCCGCGACTAACAGCGCCGTTAAGTGACGACCCACCGAGCCCGCACCTTGAATAGCCACTCGTACCCCCTTTAAGGAATTGGCTTTATGGCGAAACGCCAAGGCCGCCTTAATACCACAAAAAACGCCCTGCGCCGTATAGGGTGAGGGGTCACCGCCAAAGCGGCTGCCGTCCATTACGCCCGAGACATAAGTCGTGCGCTCGCCAATCACTTTCATATCCGCTACGCCGGTGCCGGAATCTTCCGCAGTGATATATTGACCGTTCAGACCCGCAATAAACTCGCCCATCGCCAATAATAGCTGCCGACTCTTTTGCCTGGCGGGGTCACCAATGATTACCGCCTTGCCGCCGCCCAAGGGCAGGCCCGCCAAGGCTGATTTATAGCTCATGCCCCGCGACAGGCGCAGTACGTCTTCTAGCGCCTGTTCATCACTGCCGTAGGGATAAAACCGGCAACCGCCTAAGGCTGGCCCCAAAGCGGTATTGTGCACCGCAATAATGGCGCGCAAGCCGCTGTGGGCATCCTCTTTAAACGCCACCAGTTCGTGACTGTCAAAGGACGGCGAATTAAACACTGTCATTGCATTCTCCTTGCACTACTAAAGTCATTAGGCAGCGTTGCCCACATCGACTAATTGCACCGCATCGCCCCGCAGCCGCCCTAGCAATTGCTGGCGACGCACACGATATTGCGCAATGGCTTGATCTTTGACGTGACCGAAGCCGCGAACCTCGTCAACTAAGCTGATAATTTCAGTAATGAGCGCCAGATTATCGGCATCGAGCTGGCTAGTAAGTTCGTCTAGGTCTTGCTGAAACTCCTCGAGTAAAGCTCGTTCTGCCTTGCGCTCGGCGCTGTAGCCAAAAATATCCCAGGCACTGCCGCGCAGGCCTTTAAGCTTTGCCAAGTAGCTAAACGCCGTGAACATCCACGCTGAAAACACCCGTTTTTTGGGCAAGCCGTCGCGACCACGTTTAGAGAAGATCGGCGGCGCCAAATGAAACTGCAGCTTAAAATCGCCATCGAAACTGGCTTTGAGCTTTTTCATAAACTCGCCGTCGCTGTACAGCCGCGCGACTTCGTATTCGTCTTTATAGCTCATCAGTTTATGCAGCGAGCGCGCTACCACCTCGGTTAAATCGCCGGCTGCGCCGCTCACCTCAAGTTCTTTGGAGCGCACTTTCTCGACCCTACGACGAAAGTCTTCGGCATAGGCGAGATCTTGGTACTTAATTAAATGCTGGTAACGGAATTCGATAATGTCATCGAGGCTTTCCAAGGGCTGCCACTCCTCTACCGCCACACCAGCAGCGGCCATCACTGAGGCCATATTGTCGACCGCGCGACGCCCCCACAAAAAAGCTTGCTGATTAAATTCAACCGCGACGCCGTTGAGCTTAATGGCGTGCTCAATCGCTTCTGAGCTGATGGGCACATAGCCTTTCTGAAAGGCATAACCCAGCATAAAGAAGTTCGTAGCCAAACTGTCGCCCAGTAAATGACTGGCGATTTCTGAGGCCTGAATAAAATCGACCTTGCCCTCGCCCACTTCGGTAACGATGAGCTGCTTCATGGCATCGGCTGGGAATTGCGCATCGCGGTGATAGACAAAATCGGCGGTGATCATCTCGGTATCGTTAATCACGGCAAAACTGCGCTCAATATTGACCTTGGCGATAGCCTCGTCGGAACTCGACACCACCAAATCGCAGCCTAGTAACAAATCAGCATCACCTGCAGGAATACGCACTGCATTGATGTCATCTTGTTTATTCGCAACCCGCAAATGGCTGACCACTGGGCCAAACTTTTGCGCGAGACCCGTTTGGTTCATGGTCGCGCAGCCCTTGCCTTCAACATGGGCGGCCATGGCTAACACCGCGGTAATGGTGAGCACACCCGTGCCGCCAATGCCGGTTACCACTAAATTCCACGGGGTATTTAAGCTGGGCAGGGTCGGCTCTTGTAATACCCCAAAGCCATCGGCACTGGCGGCATTCACGCTTTGCTTTTTAAGCCCGCCGCCTATCACCGACACAAAACTCGGACAGAAACCATTAACGCAGGAGTAGTCTTTATTACAGGCGCTTTGGTCGATTTGGCGCTTACGGCCCAACTCGGTTTCTTTCGGCAATACCGACAAACAGTTGGATTTTTTACCGCAGTCGCCACAGCCTTCGCACACTGCCTCGTTAATAAAAATTCGGCGATCGGGATCGATCATAGTGCCCTTTTTGCGACGCCGACGTTTTTCTGCCGCGCAGGTTTGCTCGTAAATTAATACCGAAACCCCTTCTATTTCGCGCAGCTCTTCTTCAATACTGAGTAAGTCGTCGCGGTGATTAACGCTTAATCCCGCTTCGCCGGGCGTGTCGTATTGTTCTGGATGATCAGACACCAGCGCAATGCGCTTTATGCCCTCGCCGCGCAATTGCAAAATTAACTGGGCCACCGACAAACTGCCATCAATAGGTTGGCCGCCGGTCATGGCAACGGCGTCGTTATACAAAATTTTGTAGGTGATATTGACCCCAGCGGCAACGGACTGGCGAATAGCCAAGCTGCCGGAGTGGAAATAAGTGCCGTCGCCGAGGTTCTGAAAAACGTGCTTATTCTCGGTAAAGGCCGCCTGCCCTACCCAAGTCACCCCTTCGCCGCCCATTTGAGTAAAGGTGATTGCTGGCCGCGAGGGCATCCAGGTGCTCATATAATGGCAGCCAATGCCGCCAAGGGCGATGCTGCCCTCGGGCACTTGAGTCGAGGTATTGTGAGGGCAGCCCGAACAGTAATGAGGCGTGCGATTAATAACGCCCTGCTTATTGGCAATCGACTGCTCTTTTTGATTGTAAAAATTGAGGCGCTTTTCGATTTCTTCGCTTTTGTAAAAACGACGAATTCGCGAGGCAATGGCACGCGCCACCATGGCTGGGGTTAGCTCGCTGAGATTAGGTAGCAAGTCGGCGCCGTGCTCGTCAAACTCGCCAATCACACGGGGGCGATCTTCCACCGGCCAGTTATACAATTGGCCGGTAATTTGGTCTTCAATAATCGAGCGTTTTTCCTCCACCACCAGGATTTCCTCCAGCCCCCGCGCAAACTCATGGGTGGTTTCCGGCTCCAGCGGCCAGGGCATGGCAACTTTATACACCCGCAGCCCGATGGCGGCGGCTTGTTGCTGGTCGATGCCCAAATCTTCGAGTGCCTGCAAAACATCGAGATAGGCCTTGCCGCTAGTCACAATACCGAGGCGCGCTTTGGGGCTGTCGATCACAATGCGATTGAGATTATTGGCCCGCGCAAACGCCCGCGCCGCGTAAATTTTGTATTTATTAAGGCGTTTTTCCTGCGCCAGTGGCGAGTCTGGCCAGCGAGCGTGTACGCCGTCTTCTGGCATTTCAAAATTTTCTGGCAAAACAATGTTTACCCGATGGGCATCAATCACCGCCGATATCGCCGAATCCATATTCTCGGTGATGGCCTTAAAGCCCACCCAGCAGCCCGCATAGCGCGACAGCTCCCAGCCGAAAATACCGAGGTCTAACACCTCCTGCACATTGGCGGGCGCCAAGACTGGAATAGAAGCACCCATAAACATATGTTCTGACTGGTGCGGTAATGTCGATGACTTAGCGGCGTGGTCGTCCCCCGCCACCGCCAATACCCCACCATAGCGCGAGGTGCCCACCGCGTTGGCGTGTTTGATCACATCCATGCTGCGATCCACCCCTGGGCCCTTGCCGTACCACATGCCAAATACGCCGTCGTATTTAGCACCGGGGAATAAGCCAACTTCCTGGCTGCCGCGCACGGCCGTCGCCGCCATGTCTTCATTCACGCCCGGCACAAACTGAATATGGTGTTTATCGAGATAGGGCTTGGCCTGCCACAAGGCCTGATCGAGATTACCCAATGGCGAGCCCCGATAGCCAGAGATAAAGCCCGCCGTATTTAAACCGCGCTCTAAGTCCCGCTGATGCTGCAGCATGGGCAGCCTAACCAAGGCCTCGATACCCGTCATATAGGCGCGAGTGCTGTCGAGGCGATACTTATCTTCGAGCGAGATAGCTAATGCAGATTTAGACAGGGCCATGGTCGATGCATCCTATTATTGACAACGTAATGTCTTTAATAAGAGTCTAGACCCAAGATAAGGAAGAATTTATCTTAAACACCGCTAACGGCAAAATATATCGACTAAATAATCCACAAAATCAGAAATATTGGTCTAAATAATGACCATCAAGACCAACAAAGCCCCAGCGTAGACACGTAGCGGTATGACAGCGCGTTTATTAGCCAGAAAACAACAGAAGGGATTTAAAGAGCACAAATCAAAACACCCGCAACGAGCTAATCGACGCGGGTGTGGTTTACACAATGATGATTAACGTCGCGTATGACCAGCCTTACCGCTAGCCTCGGACCTGTTGACGAGGAAAATTAGGCTCGCGCTTTTCAATAAAGGCCTTAAGCGCCTCACGGTGCTCGTCGCTATTACGGCAGCGCTGAAAGTTTTTAATTTCTTCAGCAATATAGCTTTCACAGCTCATTTCTTGCGCATTCTTAAGATTAGCCTTAATACACGCTAGGGCATTGGTAGGGCCATCGGCTAAACGCGCGGCTAGTTTGGCAACATTATCTTCCAACTCCGAGTCCTCACACACCTTGCTCAGCAAACCACTAGCAAAGGCCTCTTGAGCCCCATAAACCGGATTTAGTAGGCAAAACTCCCGAGCTTTGCCAGCCCCCATCCACTTACTTAAAAAATACGCTGCGGCAAAGTCGCCGGACAAAGCGATTTTAGTATGAGCATAACTCAGGCTGGCAGTGCTGTCGGCAAGTCGAAAGTCGCAAGCCAAGGCTAACGACAAGCCGCCACCCATTGCCGGACCGCGAATCATCGCTATGGTTGGTTTGGGCATTTCATGCAGCAACATCGCAGCCTCTGCCCCCACGCGCAGCAACACCTCGGTGGAATATTTACGGGTATGTTCCGCGCCCAAGGCCAAGTTTTTGATGTCGGCTCCCGCGCAGAAGGCGTCACCAGAACCTTCTAACACAACAGCACCCACGCTCTCATCCTTCGCTGCTTCCCGAAGATTACGGTACAGTATTGTAACCATGTCCTCGTTTATTGCATTTTTCAAAGCAGGTCTACTTAAAGTGATGTACAACACCCGACCAAGCTGACGAACACCAACCGGCGCGCAATCATTACTCATTATTTTTATCCCGTGTTTTGCCAATCAATGTAGCGATCTTAGCACTATCGGCTCTTTTTCGCGCCCTTCCGCCATAGCAAATAGGCATTATCCGCTATAACTCGCAGTGCTAACACAGCCTTAGCTCACCGGACTACCTCACACGCACCATTTTAGTTCGGTGTTGCCCCACACTATTGAACACGTCAACATCCGGGGAGCACTCAAAAACTTCAAGCAATTGAATACAAGACAATTAACGCTGTGCAACACACTACTCCCCAGACTTCACCAGCAAGGCGAAGTGCCAGGGGAGCATGGTTGACCTCCATAAAATGCATAATCACCAATCGCGCCTTAAAAAACGCAATTAACAGCAGAACCGCCGGAATATTAAGCGCGGCATCGCCACCCATATACCAAGACAATCCAGTCGCTAGCGCCAATACAGCCCAAATTGCAGTATTCGCCTGCAAAAATATTGATTTCATATTATTTAATCAAATAGAGAATAGAAAATAGGATGATCCACAGCAGGTCAACCATATGCCAATATGTCGCACCACTCTCGAACAGCGCCAGATCGCCAGAGAGAACTTTATTGCCGCGCAGGCGCAATATCATATAAGCCAACACACCCATGCCAATAATCAAATGTAGAAAATGGATGCCCGTGAAAATATAGTAGTACATGAAAAAATCATTAGTCTCCAGGGTAATGCCGTCGTTTATTTTTTCACCATACTCAAAAAACTTTACAATGGAAAAGCCTAAGCCACAGAGCCACGCTAGCGACAGACATTTTCCTGCCATACTTCTATAACCCTGCCGTATCGCGCTCATGCCAACAACAACAAACCAAGAACTAGTTAGCAATAAAACAGTGTTCAATGCGCCCCAGTTTTGATTAAGCTTTAACTGTGACTGCCGAAACAACTCAATATCTAAGCCCCGATAATAGGCAAAGGTCACAAAAAAAAGACCAAAAATAAACATATCGCCTAATACAAAAACCCAGATTCCAGCTTCGCCGGGTATATGTTTTTCCCTAACAGTGGTATCCACAAACGCTCCTTCTTATTTTGACCAATGAAACTATCACAACACGTTTTACTAGTGTACAAAGATCTGCGTAAATTTAGGTAATTAACCCGATTAAAAACAGCTGACCAGAACATTTAATTGGGATGACATACAGTGTACTAGCGCATCAAAAATAAAATCTACGCAAACCCATTCTGTCTACCCTGATTTACAGATATAGCAACGCCCCAAGTGTTCGCCAGCAACATAAATCATGCTATAAAAAACCTTAAACATGACATTGAATAACAAAAAATCTGACATTTTTTAACAACAAGCTAACCCACAAAATCATAGAAATAGTCGGCTCAGAATATTAGTTGACAAGCCTCTGCGAAATGACTTCTCATACCTATTCGATGGAACGAAAGCCCAGCTCCGGAATTGACTTGCGACGTTTTTCGATTCAAATATAGACTGTATTTATGCTGAGGTATTAATGAAACAACTGTCACAATTTGACTCTGTGTTCGTATACAACGAAACGTCATCACATCCTTTGCATATCAGCCCAATTCTTATATACGACACCAGCGAGTGCGAGTCCACCGTCAGATTCAAAGACATACTTGAACGATTCAAAGAACGTATCCATGTTACGCCTGTATTTCGACAAAAACTGATTAAAGTTCCCTTTAATTTAGACAGTCCATATTGGATTGATGACGCCGACTTTGACCTAGAATTTCATGTGCGCCACTTATCTCTACCGGCCCCCGGCGACTGGCGCCAATTTTGTATTTTGCTTGCGCGATTGCACAGTCGACCGCTGGATCTAAACCGTCCACCGTGGGAAGCCTATATAATAGAAGGTCTGGACAACATCAATGGCATGCCGCCGGGTGCATTTGCCATGTATATGAAAATACACCACAGCGCGATTGACGGCGCTACCGGCAACCAGATTATTGAAGCACTACACGACTTAGCGCCAAACGAAACAGCCATACCCCCCGAAGATACTTGGCAGGGTGAAGCCCCACCGAGCTCATTTACCCTTCTGAAAAGTGCCTATGTCAATGCTTTAAAATCACCTAAAAAGGCGTTAAATGTAATTAAACACGGTTATAAATCCAGACAAGAAGGTAAAAAGGGCTATAACGGAAAAGCATTTACAAGCCACGATGTGAAAGACCGTATTCGATTTAATAATGCGGTATCACCCCACCGGGTTTTTGGTGGCTTCCGCGTTGAACTCGAACACATCAAATTAATTAAAAACGCCGTTGGTGACTGTACCGTTAACGATGTGTTGCTGAGCATTGTTGGTGGCGCAATGCGTCGCTACTTGTCTGAAAAAGGAGAGTTACCGGACAACTCCTTGGTTGCCGGAGTCCCGATCAGTGTAAGAACCGCCGAAAATGCCAATGCCGAAGGCGGTAACCAAGTCGCCGGCATGCGTCTACACCTGCGCACAGATATCGAAGACCCCATCGAAAGACTCAGATTAATAAATCAAGACGCGGTGGGTTCTAAGGTTTATGCCAACGCAATCGGCGTAGAAAGAATGACAACCATTGTAAACACCATCCCAGCCGGACTTGCGTCCTTAGGAATGCGGGTTGCAGCGGCAACTCATCTTGCGGCAAAAGCACCGATCCTACACACCATCGTCACCAACGTTCCCGGCCCCCAAGTACCGCTTTATATGGCAGGTGCAAAGGCCAGGCTGTGGCTGGGCGCCGGTTGTCCTCTTGATGGGGTAGGCTTATTTCACACCATTAACAGCTATTACGGCAGCGTCGCCATTACCTTTATTTGTTGCAGAACGATGATGCCCGACCCTGACGTATACCATCAGTGCATTACAAGCTCTTTTACCGAGCTTTATAACGCCGCCAAAACTCTATCAGCGGCTAATGCAAGTGAGAAGGCTGCCATAAATTGAGTACACCAATTCCCCCGAAGGTAAGGCAAAGCTGGCAGTCTCGCCTGCTAAATTTTATTCTGCAGCTACGTAGAAATGTTATGCGACACCCAAAACATTTAAGCCAAAGTCGCGCTATGGCTGCAGGTTTAAACCGTAGGTGGGCAAAACGTATTGAAGGAATGGCTGGGTTTGATCGTTATCGCTGTGACAATATCAACGTCGATCGCTATACCCCAGCAGATCTTGCCAGTAGCAATAAAGCAGAACAAAACCTACTACTGTTTTTACACGGAGGGGCGTACTGTTTAAAAACACCAAACCTGTATAAGCGCGTGTTAGCAGAATACTGTGACACACTTAAGTGCATTGGAATCCTACCCGATTACCGTCTTTCTCCGGAGCACCCCCACCCCTGCGGTATTGAAGATTGCCTGAACACTTACCAAAACTTGCTTGCGCAGGGCTATTGCCCCGAGAATATTATTATCCTCGGGGATTCCGCCGGTGGCGGCTTGAGCCTTTCGGTAATTCAGCGTGTACAACGACAAATGCCTGCGGCGGCGGTTCTACTCTCGCCTGCGGGAGACTGGTCCTTGCAAGGAGCGTCATATTTCGAAAACGAAGACCGTGATCCATTTTTCCGCCTAGCGACATTTCTGTTCTTTCGAAGCCTTTACCTCAACGGCTATAGCTCTACTGATCCAAATGTATCACCAGTGTATGGCGACTTTTCAAATTTTCCACCGACACTATTACTGTCAAGTAGCACTGAGTTAATGCGTGATACCGCGGTATTGATAGACAAAAACATCCGCACCGCGGGCGGTCACAGTACCCTGCATATTACACAGAATGCCTGTCACGACTATCCGCTGTTTGATTTTTTACCTGAAGCCAAAATAGCGAAACAGAAAATATTCTCGTTCTGTAATGCGATATTCAGTAAAACTGCTTTGCCAGATTAGCCGCAAAAGCCAATGCGACGCTTTAACTTCCCGCGCTAAAGAAAAAGGTTATGCAATGACAATAAACTATTTTGATCTCAACAACAAAATCGCTATGGTCACCGGTGCCTCAAGTGGACTAGGGATACACTTTGCCAAAATACTTGCTGCTGAAGGTGCCACTGTTATTCTTGCCGCCCGACGTCATGAAAAACTTGAAAGCATTGTTAGCGAAATCATTGCCGATGGCGGTAAAGCCAGCGCGCTATCATTAGATGTCACCAATCCAGAAAGTGTACAGCAATGCTTTAAAACCATTGAAGGCGATTTTGGCGGCCTGGACATACTGATCAACAACGCCGGTGTCGCCAGCGATCCCACAAAGTTCGTCGATATCACCGAGGATGAATGGTCCTGGGTTGTCGATACCAATATGACCGGGGCGTGGCGGGTAGCTCAGGCCGCAACCAGACAAATGATTGCCACCAACAAACCTGGCAGTATCATCAATATTAGCTCAATTTACGGCCTGCATACTGGTGTACTCAAGGCCGGTTACAACGTCTCTAAAGCTGGCGTGGTGCAACTGACTAAATCCATGGCGATGGAGCTCGCGCGCTACAATATTCGTGTTAACGCTCTATGCCCCGGCTGGTTTCTCACCGATATTAACAGCGGCTACTTCGCATCCGAATCAGGTGCGCGCTATGTTAAAAGCCTGCCCAGTCGCCGGCTCGGCAATATGGAAGAATTGACCGTGCCACTACTCATGCTAGCCAGTAATAAGGCCAGCTCCTATATTAACGGTAGCTGTATTACCGTCGATGGTGGTTTGGTGGAATCGCCCGTGTAACCCAGACATTAATTGCACACAGGAAGCGCTAACGATGACGCACGCACAAGGCCAACCCGGCACTTTTGGCGAACTAGTTACTAAACTAGACAGCGAACGCCCCGACCACACCGCATTCATTACCGACGGCATCGAAACCTCGTTTGCCGACCTTGCCAAGCACTGCACGCAACTAGGCTTGGCGATGTCAGCACGGGGCATTCGCAGCGGTGATCGTGTCGCGATACTCTCCCAAAACTCAACGCAATACGCCGAAATATTATTCGCTAGCGCCTGTTTTGGCGCGGTCACCGTGGGTTTAAATTGGCGGCTAGCCGCTACTGAACTACGCTACATTCTTGAAGATTCATGCAGCCGCGTAATATTTGTGGCACCTGAGTTTTGCCCACTGCTCATTGCTGCGACTGAGTCACTATCCGACATTGCGCACATTGTCGTGCTCGGTGACGGCCACGGCTATTGGCCAGGGTTCGACGATTGGTGTAATGACAGCGGCACTGAAACCATCAGCGTTGACAACTCAGTGACTGCTGATTCACCAGTGCTTCAGCTCTATACCAGCGGCACCACAGGCAACCCCAAAGGCGTCGTCTTACCGCATCGCGCCTTCTTTACACCGTGGGACTTTGAAGCAGAACCCAATATGGAATGGTGCGCAGGGCAAGATGACGATGTCTCACTACTCGCCATGCCACTTTTCCATGTTGGCGGTGTTGGCCTGCTAATGATGGCACTGCGCAGTGGCGCGACTTCGGTCATCATGGCCGAGTTTTCACCGGCCCAAGTTATCGATTTTGTTGCCAAATACCGCGTCACCCGCACCTTCCTGGTCCCAGCAGCAATTAGAGCACTGCTACTTACCCCAGAGGCGGCACAAGCCGACTGGTCAACCCTGCGCTATATGCTCTACGGCGCGGCGCCAATGCCAGAGGCCCTGCTCGTCGACGCCCTCGCCCTATTTGGCTGTAAATTTGCGCAGCAATACGGCATGACCGAGGTCGCAGGCACCGTGGTATACCTACCGCCGGAAGACCACTACCCAGGCAATCCCCGGCTGCGCGCTGCGGGGCTTCCGATACCCACTACAGAAGTTCGCATAATCAACGGCCGAGGTGAGACCGCTGCAGCCAATGAAGTTGGCGAAATTACCCTGCGTACACCCGCAGCCATGCTGGAATACTGGGGCTTGCCCGACGCCACGGCCAACACCCTGATCGACGGCTATATTCACAGCGGCGACGCGGGCTACCTCGACGAAGACGGCTACCTTTACATCTTCGACCGAATTAAAGACATGATCATCAGTGGCGGCGAAAACATCTACCCCATCGAAATCGAAAATGTGCTCTACAAACACCTCGCCATTACCGACGCCGCCGTTATCGGTATTCCCGACGATAAATGGGGCGAGGCCGTCACCGCCGTTGTCGTCGTCAAAGCCGAGCACAAGGTCAGTGAAGACGAGTTAATTCAGTATTGCCGCGGCGAGATCGCCAACTACAAATGCCCGAAAAAAGTGGTTTTTGTCGACGAATTACCACGCAATGCCTCGGGTAAAATTCTTAAAAAGGAACTGCGCAAACCGTTTTGGGATGACCAAGAAAGAAATATCTAAATAACGCTACGCTGGACTCGAAAACTGGGTTGCGGGAACAGCGTATTACCAAGAACTCCTGACAATCCTATAGGTGATGCCTTTATAGCCAAGGGCATCTTGCCCATAAGCATATGGTCAATCATTAGACTCATTTGAAGCGGTGCGCATTATATGCTGAAAACTGAGGATGGGACGAATGAGTAATTTTTGCTTCGCCCCCATTTTAGAATATTCACTACGAATACTGTGGTGCTTAATGGCGCACGGCGTTGATTATCGACGAAGGCACCCGCTACGTATTGCCTACTCGCCCGCGCTAGGTTACAGGCAGAGGCTAAGCAGGCATCAGCGCTTCGGCAGAATATTTAGCACATCCGCCGAAGACGGAGCCTTAGCGCTGCATTACTGCCGACGCAATATCGACAATGATTTTACCAAAGTGCTTACCACTTTCCTGGTAACGGAAGGCATCAGCTAATTGCTCAAGCGGAAAATGCTTATCCAGCACTGGTCTAATACCATTGCGATCAATGGCCCGAATCATATTGAGCTGATCTTCTCTGCTGCCGACAATGACACCTTTAATTGTCAGCTGCTTACCCATGATGACGTTCGTTGGAATATCGCCCTGATGCCCCCCTGCTAATACGCCGATCATAGCAATATGGCCACCCTCTCCACAGGCTTCAATTGATTGCGCAAACGTGCCCGCACCGCCAACTTCAACAACATGGTCAACACCTCTGCCCGCAGTAAGCTTGCGTACCTGCTTCGCCCAATTCGGGTGTTCCCGATAATTGATTAAGCCATCTGCCCCCATGCCACGCATACGTTCAAGCTTCTCGTCTGACGAAGAGGTAGCAATCACCTCGCAGCCTGCCGCTTTTGCAAACTGCAGGGCAAACAACGAGACCCCGCCGCTACCTTGAATCAAAACACTGTCACCAGGCTTAATACGGGCATTCACCATTAACGCCCGCCAGGCCGTTAATGCCGCGCAGGGCAGCGTTGCGGCTTCTGCATGACTAAAAGAACGCGGAACAAGGGTCAAGCCAGTTGCAGGAACAGTGATTTGCTCACAGGCATAGCCATCGGTTTGGTCACCCATCATGCCGCTATGATGATGAGCGCGAGACTCCCCTGCCGGGCAATTATTAAAAAATGTGCTCATTACGGCATCGCCCCGCGCAAATTCCGTCACACCCTCACCCACGGCAATAACTTCACCGGCGCCATCAGACATTGGTATACGACCGTCTTTGGTCGGCAATACGCCCTTGGCAACAAAATAATCGTGGTAGTTGAGTGAACTCGCGTGGAGTTTAACCACCACCTCTCCTGCATTTGGCTCCCGTGCACTAATGCTGTCGAGATAAAGATTGTCTAGACCGCCCGGTTTCTTAATACGTATTGCCTTAAACATCGAAACTCCCCGTTTCATATTTATTGTTACGCAAGCGTGATAATTTAATCGCAACACTGCAAATATATGTGTGAGCCGTCGCGAGCTGCGGTATTTATCCTATACATTTAGTTTTAGGGCGTAAACCACGACGATACGCCTGTGCCAGAAAAACTAATATCTAACGAGCTTCGATTATAGTATTATTTTCATATAATCCATTTTTATTTTATTAATTAGGAAAGCCATGGGACGCCCCTCTAAACCCATTATCTCCCGTGAACGTGCCGCACGTGCAGCGTTAAAGGTTATCGACAAAGAAGGTATCGAGGGACTCAGCCTGCAACTCGTTGCCAAAAAGCTCGGCGTTAAAGCGCCGTCGCTCTATTACCATTTTAAAAATAAGGCGGAAATTCTCACCGCCGTTGCGCGCTTATTACTCACCGATGCCAAGATTGAAAACGAATCAGAGTACGAGAATTGGCGCGAAGCCCAATTAGCATTGGCGGTCGCTACTCGACGCTCAATACTCCAGCACCCCAATGCCGCGTCACTGCTACTGCAATTTTTCCCCCGCCGCTTATTGCTCAATGCCTACGACCGGTGGGCCGGTAAAAATGATCTGTCTCCAGAGATGCACATGATCGTTCTGGAAGGTTTAGAAAACCTCACCTTTGGCTCGGCCCTGTTCGCCGCGCGCAGTCTGTCGACCAAAACCGACCCCATGCCAGAATTCTCCGCCGAAAAATTTCCCCACCTCGACGAAGCCATCAAGGCTAACCCGCTAGGGGAAGAAGAGATGTTTATTGAGATTGTGCGCAAATTTCTCTACGCGTTTTAACTCATTCTGTGGCCCAGTAAGCGTTCGGCTTAGCGGGCCTTTAAGCAAGAAAAATTACTGCGCTTTCGGAATATAGATCGCTTTAGGCTGGGTGAACTCCAATAAGCCATCCATGCCATTTTCCGCACCAATTCCCGACTGCTTGTGCCCGGCCAAGGGCGTGCTCGGCGATGACTGCAAGTTCTGATTAATCCATACCGTACCCGTTTCTAAACGATGAGCAATCGCCACCGCTTGCTCAATATCTTTAGACCATACCGCCCCCGCCAAACCGTATTCGCTATTATTAGCGCGGGCAACAACCTCGTCGACAGTGCTGAATTTCAATAGGGGCAGAATCGGGCCAAAGGCTTCTTCGGTAACCACTCGGCTATCGTCTGGTGGATTGTCTACCAAGGTAAGTGGTAAAAAATAACCCGTATCGGGCACTGGGCCACCCTCTAACACGGTCAAGCCCGCCTCCCGCGCCTCAGCCATTAAGGCGCTTACGCGATCGTATTGCAGTTTGTTCTGCATGGGACCAAACAGCACGCCCTCATCAAAGCCATTACCCACCTTGAGCACCTTGGCCAAGCCATGCAGGCGATCACGCATTTCATCGTAAATATCTTCGTGAATATACAGGCGCTTGGTGGCGATACAAATTTGCGCGGTATTAAAAAAGGCGCCCATAAATAATTGCTGGGCAACCGCTTTTACATCGACATCGGGCATCACAATGGCCGCGTCATTCCCCCCCAGCTCCAAGGTAATGCGCTTAAGATCAGTGGCCGCCGAGGCCATAATGCGCTTGCCGGTGGCGGTTGAACCCGTAAATGAAATTTTGGCAAAGCCGGGGTGGCTGGTCATCATTGGCCCCAGCTCATCGCCACCGCTGATAATATTCAGTACACCAGCAGGCAAAACCTCGTTGAGTAATTCGCCAATGCGCAAGGTCGTCACCGGCGTATAAGGTGATGGTTTCAAGACCATGGTATTGCCGGTTAACAGGGCGTGGGAAATTTTCCAAAACGCCAAAAGCACGGGGAAATTCCACGGGACGATTCCGCACACCACACCAAGAGGCACACGGTGCACTTCAACCCGGCGCGCTTCGGTATCTTCAGTTACCTCAACGGCCAGCTCATGCATGCCCATGCCCTTGAGCCACAGTGCCGCGCCCAACACCTCTTCCTTGGCCATCGCCAAGGGGCGGCCTTGCTCGGCAGTAAACAATTGCGCTAATTCCTCAGCATTTTTGCTGATGAGCTTAGCGCAGTCGGCGAGTAACTTGCGACGCTCATTAAAGGGCCGCCGTTTCCAGTCAGCAAAAGCGCGCTGCCCAGCGGCAACCGCCATATCTAATTCCTTTTGCCCTGCGCGGGGCGCGGTGGTAAATACCTGGCCGTTTGCGGGATTGACCACATCCAAACGCTCGGCAGTAGTGACCAGCTCACCACCAATCGTCATTGAAAATTCGCAACCGTGTTCAAATGTCGGTGTTGTCATACATACATCCATTGCGGCCCTAATGCCGGTAAACCAGAAGTAGCCGTTAAATTTAGGAATGATATCGAAACACGGTTTGCGCGAAGTCGATACCTCGCATAAAACTATAGCAAATAGATTTATGCGAGGCCAGCAACAGCAAAATACTTTTATACCTACCACCATTAGTTTAATATCGGGACATACCTCGTCCAGCGACCCCCAACATAATATCGAAAGCGGATTTAAAATGAGCAATGCAGCCCACATCCCCGTCATCGTCGGAATTGGCGAAATCAGCGACCGACCAGCGCGCCTTGAAGATGCTAGGGAACCCGTGGCATTAATGGCCGACGCCCTGCGCTGCGCCGAAACCGATGCCGGCGCAACGCTCTTAAACGATGCCCAATCCATCGAACTAATTGGATTAGTGAGCTGGCGTTACGCTAATCCGGTAGGCCTGCTCTGCGACAAACTGGGCATTTCACCCGCGCGGCAAATCAACGCCAGTATGGGCGGCGAAACGCCTGTTCGTCTGATTCACGAAGCGGCGCTGCGTGTCCTCAGCGGCGAAACCTGCACCTCGCTTATTGTCGGTGGCGAAGCCATGAACGCCGTCAGCAAAGCCATGAAAAGCAAAACCCCATTACCATGGACACCCATGGTCAGCCGTGAAGATGCCGTGCGCTTTGGCAATGACCGCATTGAGCGCAGCGCGATTGCCAAAAAGTTCGGCATTAACGATCCCGCCGCCATGTACCCATTGTATGAAGTCGCCCTCCAAGCCGAGCGCGGCATCAGCCCTAGCGCTGGCTTAAAAGAATCAGCTGAATTGTGGGCACGCTATGCCGCCGTGGCCGCAAATAATCCCCATGCGTGGATAAAAACCAAACCCAGCGCAGAGGACATTGCCACAATCTCTGACCGCAATCGCATGGTCAATTGGCCCTACCCAAAATTGATGATGGCCAACCCCACTGTGAATCAATCTGCAGCAGTTATTGTGACCAGCCTGCAAAAAGCGAGGGAGCTAGGGGTTGCCGAGCACAAGATTGTTTATATATGGGGTGGTGGCAACGCCGCCGAGTCTGACGACTTTTTACAGCGCAGTAGCTACAGCCACAGCACTGCCCAAGAAGCGGTTCTGGACAAAGCTGTAGAACTCGTTGGCGGCAATGCCAAGGCTTTCACTAAACTTGAGCTGTACAGCTGCTTCCCCGTTGTTCCCAAAATGGCGCTCACCCACCTCGGTCTAGACAGCAGCAAAATAGCTCCGACAGTCGCGGGTGGACTGACCTTTTTCGGCGGGCCACTCAACAACTATATGAGCCACGCCAGCTGCGCCATGGTTAGCGCTCTGCGCGCCGCTCCCGGCGAACTCGGCTTGCTTTACGGTCAGGGTGGCTTTGTGAATAAGCATCACAGCCTAGTGCTGAGCACAAGGCCACCAAAAGCGCCCCTTGCCGAAAACTACTCAGTGCAAAATCAAGCGGACAATAAACGCGCCGCCCCACCCGATTTAGCGCCGGATAACTACCAAGGCCCAGCCACCATCGAAACCTATACCGTGCTCCATGACCGCCACGGCCAGGCTGAGCGCGGGGTATTAATTATTCGCAGCAGCGATATGCGCCGAGGCATGGCAATGGTCAGCGCAGCAGACACTGTCGCCATGCACCGTTTACTCGACCCTCAGCGCAGTGCCGTGGGCCAACACGGACTGATCACCCTCGACGCCGAAGGGCTTCCAGTGTGGCAATTTACTGCACAGCCAAGCGTATAAGGACAGGCCATGAATATTGAATGGAGCGCCAGCGAACTTAACTTCCGCGACGAAGTAAGGCGTTTTCTTGCCGAAAACCTCAACGAGGATTTGCTTCAGGCCGGCCGACTAATGAGCAGTGTTTATGCCGAGCACAATGCCGCTATGCGCTGGCAAAAAATTCTGCACGACAAAGGCTGGCTAGCACCCGCGTGGCCACCTGAGTACGGCGGCTGCGACTGGACACCAGCACAACACTATATCTTTGCAAGTGAAAAAGCCGCCGCTGGCGCGCCACCCACCTCGCCAATGGGCATACAAATGTGTGCACCGGCGCTAATAGCCTTTGGCAGCGAAGCCCAAAAAGCCTTTTATTTACCTAAGATGCTCAGTGGTGAACATTTCTGGTGTCAGGGCTATTCCGAGCCAGATGCTGGTTCCGATCTCGCCTCGCTACAAATGTCAGCCGTCGAAGATGGCGACGACTTGATTTGCAATGGCGGAAAAATTTGGCAAACCCACGCTGATGAAGCTAACTGGATTTTCTGTTTAGTTCGCACCAGCAAGGAAGACCGCCCCCAAAAAGGCATTAGCTTTGTGCTAATTGATATGAGCACACCTGGCATTGATGTACAGCCCATCATCGGCCTGACTGGTGAACATATACAAAATCAGGTGTTTTTCAACGATGTGCGGGTGCCCAAAGCCAATGTCGTTGGCAATATTGGCGAGGGCTGGACGGTGGCCAAATACCTTTTAGAATTTGAACGCGGCGGCTCTGCCTATGCCCCCCTCATTAAAGTTAGGCTAGAAGAAATTCGTCAGTTCGCCGCAACCGTGCCAAGTGACACCAGTGCCAGTCTGCTCGACGAAGCCCTGTTTGCCGCCAAACTGGCCGACGCCGAAATGCAGGCCAACACCCTAGAGGTTTACGAGTTGCAAACCCTCTGCCTGCTGTCACAGGGGCAATCCCCCGGCGCCAATGCATCAGTGATGAAAATCTTAGGCACCGAGTTACAGCAAACCGTTACCGAATTGGCCCTAGATGCCGCCGGTCGCTTCGGCAATAGCTTTCAGCCCCAAGCAGCACGGCCCGGCGGCAAAGTGCACTACCCCCATGGAGGAAATACAAATGGACCGGCATTTTCCGCAATAGCACCGCTGCGCTATTTAAACGAGCGCGCGGGAAGTATTTATGCCGGTTCGAATGAAATTCAGAAAAACATACTCGCAAAACTCGCACTGAGAATTTAAGCAGCAAACACTAATCTAACACGGATAGTTTATTTCTAAACGCTGTGCTAGGATCAAAATAGGCAATCGAACATCACATAACAATGAATAAAACCGAGGCCTCACCCATGTCGGAAAAAATTGTATACAGCCACTGCCACTACTGTGTCAGCCTCTGCGGCACCAAAATCACCGTTGAAAACAATCGGGTAAAAAACATTGAACCCGACCGCGAAAACCCCATGACCTGGAAGGACTTTTGTCGCAAGGGTAAAACCGCTGCCGAAGTTGTAGAGCACCCTCAACGCATTCGTACACCCATGAAACGGGTCGGCGACCGCTATGTCGAAGCCAGTTACGAAGAAGCCATCAGCGACATCGCCAGCCGCTTGACTGCCATTATTGAGCAACACGGCAACGACGCCGTAGGCACCTACCACGGTAATCCCTTGGGTTTCGATTTTGGCGGCTCACTGTTTTTCAATGGCCTGCTCGATGCCCTCGGCACCGGCAACCGCTTTTGGGTAGGTTCTGTCGATCAAAATAATACCCACATTGTTCAGCACGCCATGTACGGCTCTGAATTAATTTCTCTGCCCGCCGACATTGACGAGTGCCAATTCTTTTTACTGCTGGGCATGGACCCCGTGCAGAGTAAATTCGGTTGGCTAGAGGTGAACCCCGACGGCTGGAACCGGGTCCTGGCCCAGCAGGCCAAGGGCGCTAAGATTGTGGTCGTCGATCCGCGCTACTCGGAAACCGCCAAATCTGCCGACGACTATATTGCGATTCAACCCGGTCAGGACTGGGCACTGGTGCTGGGCTTATTGCATGTGATTTTTAGCGAAAATCTGCAACGAGAAAGCCAAACACCCTTAAGTGGTATTGAGCCTATTCGCGACGCCGCCCTCGCCGCAAATTTAGGTGAACTCGCTGATCGCTGCGGCGTCGGTGCCGAGACGATTCGCAAACTGGCCCGTGCTTTTGCCCAAGCCGACACCGCCATGGCCATTGCCCATACCGGCGTCGGCCACAACCCCAATGGCACCATTGGCGAATGGTTGGTCACGGTATTAAATGCCGTTACCAACAGACTAGACACCCCCGGCGGCAGACGACTGGAACGCAGCTATCTCGATTTGGTTAAAATTTTTTCCAGCTTTGCGCCCCCCAGCAGCCACCGTACCCGCTTAAAAAATCTTCCCGCCATTGCGGGTTTTCACGCATTGGCGGAACTCAGCGACGAAATTCTCACGCCGGGCCAGGGCCAAATTCGCGCGATGATTATCGCCAATGGCAACCCGGTCATTTCTGGCCCCGACAGCGCCACCCTCGACAAAGCCTTGGGTAGCTTAGACTTGCTGGTGGCCGTCGATTTAGTACAGCGCGACAGCCATCGCCACGCCGATTGGCTGATTCCCGGCACCCACTTTTTAGAGCGCGAAGGCCTGCACTGCTTGTTTGCCGGACTCATGGACAAACCCTTTGCGCAATACGCCAATAAGGCCGTTGACGCTCCAGCTGGCATCATGCCTGAGTGGCAATTTTACATGGAGCTGGCCCTTGCCATGGGGCGGCCCATGTTTGGTAAAAAAGGCGCCAACAGCATTATTAAAGCCAGTAAGTTTCTTGCCAAAATTACGGCCAAACCAAACCTGCAACTGAATCCCCAATGGCTTGAACGAATTCTGGTTGCCAGTGGTAAGCGCATCAAGTACAAGGATATTCGCAAGCATCCCCACGGCTGGATTTTTGCGGAAAAAAGCTACGGCGACCTCGCCAAAACCCTACGCACCCCCGACAAGACCGTGCACTGCTCTCCGCCGTCATTTATGGCGGCACTGCAGGACGCGCTAATTGACAGCCGCCCCGTCACCAGCCCTGACTTCCCACTCATAATGGTTAATAAGCGCCAGCGGGAATCCATGAATTCTTGGCTAAATGAAACCCAGGGTATGCACAGCCTCAATCGCGGCAACACCGTTGACATCCACCCCGACGACGCCGAGGCGCTGGGGCTGATTGACGGTCAACAAGTCCGTATAAGCTCACCCCAGGGCAGTATTAGCCTACCGGTTCTCATTACCGCGGGCGGCATGCCCGGTGTTATTGCGGTCGGCCACGGCTGGGGTTCCACCGTTTACGAACCGAACAGCGGAAAAATCGCCCAGCGTTATGGCAGTAATCGCAATGCCCTTGTCGATCGCCACGCCATAGACCGGTTTTCGCAGGTGCCGCACTTTAACTCCACCGCCGTTCGCGTCGAGCCAATCGCCGCTGAAACTGAGCAAGCTTCACTCATTGCCGCTGCGCAAGCTTAGGAGATAATCCATGACATATGTCATTGTTGGTCACTGTATTAACGACACTGCCTGCGTCGATGTTTGCCCGGTAGATTGCATTCACCCAAGTCCATCGGAACCCGGTTTTAAGACCGCCGACATGCTCTATATCGATCCAGATGTTTGCGTAGACTGCAACGCCTGCGCCGAGGCCTGTCCAATCGATGCGATCATGCCCGCGCGCAAACTGCCCGATAATCTGCGCCACTATCAAGCCATCAATGCCGAACTGGCACAGGGTCGCAGCCATCGCTTAAAGGAGAGCGCCGCATGAACGCCCCCTCACTACGCGTTGCCATTATTGGCTCTGGCCCCTCAGGCCTATACGCCGCCGACGAATTATTAAAAGCCCATAGCGGCGCACAGGTCGATATGTTCGACCGCTTGGCCACCCCCGGCGGTTTAGCGCGGTTTGGGGTCTCCCCCGATCACCACCAGCGCCGCAAAATCATTGATATTTACGAGCGTCAACTCTTTGCTAGCGGTCGCTTTCGCTTTTTTGGCAATGTCGAAATTGGCCGTGATATTAGCCACAGCGAGCTCAGCGCTCACTATCACGGTATCATTTACAGCAGTGGCGCCTCCGCCGACCGAATGCTAAATATTCCCGGCGAAGACTTAAACGGCGCAGTAGCCGCCACAAATTTTGTCGCATGGTATAACGGCCACCCCGATCACCACCGCGACCAATACGATTTACGCGGTGAGCGCGCAGTACTTATCGGCAACGGCAATGTCGCCCTTGACGTTGCACGCATGCTTTTACTGCCCACCGCGTATTTAAGCAAAACGGATATTTCCGAGATCGCACTAAACGCACTGGCCAAAAGCGAAATAAAAGAAGTGGTCATTGTCGGGCGGCGCGGCCCTGCGCAAGCGGCCTTTACTCTGCCGGAATTACTGGAACTCAAACACCTCGACATCGACATTGAACTTCAGGGAATTTGCGACGAGGAATTAAACAAACTCATTGCTGAGGCGAGCAGTCGCGTCGAAAGCGCATTGCGCCTGCGCACCCTGCAAGAACTTGCCAAGCAGCCCAAGCGCCATGCCCGTAAATTGATTTTTCGTTTTATGCACTCGCCGCTGGCTTTGCTCGGTGAAAATAAAGTCAGCGCTATTCAACTTGGCATTAACACACTAAGCCACGATGGCAGTAAGGCGCTCGCTACCAGCGAGACCACCGCACTCGACACCCAATTAGTCATTAAAGCCATTGGCTATCGGGGCCGCGCCCTGCCCGAGCTGCCCTTTGATGCCGAGCGCGGTATTCTACCCAACGAAGCTGGCCGAGTGAGTAGCGGCGTCTACGTCACTGGCTGGTTAAAACGCGGCCCTCAAGGCGTGATTGGCTCAAATAAAATGTGCTCAAAAGAAACCGTCGCCAGCGTGCTTAAAGACTGCTCTCAAGGTGATCTTAAGCAAGCGATAGACGAAACCGATATTGCCACGCGCTTATCTAAAGCGAATATCAATTACATAGACATTAAAGCGTGGCGACAAATAAATAAAACCGAGTGCGCCGCGGGTTTGCAAGTCGGCAAGCCGCGTAAAAAGCTCCTTAGTCATGAGGAACTGATGCAAGCCGCACAGCCAGCAGACGCTGTGGCCGGTCGATGAAAAGCCCCAGCGAAGTAGATATCCCGAGAAACCCCGCCTACGGCAGCGGGGTATTTCGGCGTCGGATTTTACTAACTAGAAAAAGCGACACACAAATACTTTGCGCCTTAGAAGATTGCTCCCACGCCATGCAGCTAACACTCATCGTACTGGACAATAGCATTGCTCAGATACACGGCGAAGTGCTGCGCGCACCGGTTGATATTTGCAGTTCCGCGCCTATGCACTTAGCAGCATTTGCGGGTTTAGAATTGCACGATGATAGCCGCGTATACGCAAAACACACTCCGCCCAATAGCCACTGCACCCACCTCTTTGACATGACCATGCTGAGCATTTCTTTTGCGCTAAGTGGCAAGGCGCAGCGCCGCTATGACGTTAATGTCGCCGACGAAAAAGACGGTGTGCTCGACGCCACAATCTACCTAGACGACACCTTGGTTCACCACTGGCTAATCCGCGACGCACACATTATTAGTCCCAGCAGTTTAAAGGGAATAGCCTTGTATAAGGGCTTTTTTGGCCATATGCACGCCCATTTTGTCGCTAGCGAACTCCACTGCGCCAAGGCCCTGCAAAAAGGGATTATGGTAGCCGGTGCCCGGCGCTGGAATATGGCCGCCATTGCCGGTAGCCCAGCCGATAATTTTGGCCCCGGCATCAATATTTGCCACAGCTACTCAGAACAGCGTATACATCTCGGCAAGCGCAGCCACAATCCCAGCCGCGACTTTAGTGATACCCCAGAACAGTTACTAAAGTTTCAATAAGACAACTTATTTTATGCCTTAGGCGCCAAGGCAGTTAGAATTGCAGGGCCAGAGCTATATCACAGTCTAAGGCATCATCGCCCTTGTTTATCACCGCCTTATGCAGTTCGATTCGCGGCAAAATCTTATCAAAATAAAAACGCGCGGTTTGCAGCTTTGCGCGATAAAAATCAGCCTCGGTGGTTTGCCCCGCCGCCAGGGTATTTTCAGCGACCGCCGCTGCTTTTAGCCACATATAAGCCAAGCTGATATAGCCCGCAATCATTAGATAATCGACAGCGATAGCTGGCAACAAGCTATTACTTTGCTGGGCCTGCGCTTCTAAATCGTCGGTAAGTTCACGCCACTGACAAATTGCCTGCGCAAGTTGATCTTGCAGGGGCTTCACCGTTTCAGAGATATCATCACCACAGGCGGCGAGCATGATATCAGTCAGGCGCTGAAACGCTGGGCGACCACGGCCTAAAATTTTTCTGGCGAGCAGGTCAATTCCCTGTATGCCGGTAGTACCCTCGTAAATTCGCGTCACTCGCACATCTCGTACCCGTTGCTCCAGCCCCCATTCGCTGACATAGCCGTGACCACCGAGTATTTGCACGCCGTAATCGGTCATTTCACTTGCGAGTTCCGAGAGGCAACCCTTGGTGATGGGAATAAGCAATCCCAGTAATTGTTCAGCCTCGCGCTGTTCAGCGGCATTGCCTAGATCGCTGATATCGACACATTTCGCACACCAGTGAATCAGGGCGCGACCACCCTCGGCAATCGCTTTTTGACTCATTAACATGCGGCGAATATCGGGCTGATGAATCAAGGCATCGGCACCCTGCTCCGGATCAATGGCGCCACTGGGCGCGCGACCGGCGCGGCGCTCATGGGCGTAAGCCAAGGAGGTTTGATACGCGGCTTCAATCTGCCCCTGCGCCTGCTGGCCAACGCCCAGACGCGACTTATTTATAAATACAAACATATTCTGTAAGCCGCGATTGGCTTCGCCGACCAGCCAGCCCTCGGCGCCGTCAAAGGCCATCACGCAAGTCGCGCTGCCTTTTAAACCCATTTTATGCTCTACCGAAAGACAGCTAAGCTTATTGGCCTCACCAAGACTGCCATCGTCATTGATGTGCCGCTTAGGCACTACAAAAAGTGAAATACCCCGTGTGCCGGCGGGCGCATTGGGCAGACGCGCCAACACCAAATGCACAATATTGTCAGTAAAATCATGATCACCAGAGGAGATAAAAATTTTAGTGCCTGTAATTAAATAGCTGCCACTGGCAGTGGGTTCCGCCCTGCTTGTCAGCAAATTTAAATCTGAACCACACTGGGATTCAGTTAAGCACATCGTCGCTAACCACTCTCCGCTGACAAGCTTGGGCACGTAGCGCGCCAGCAAATCCGGCGTCGCAAAATTAATGAGGCACTTAATCGCTCCGTCGTTTAAAGCGGTATACATACACCAAGATTGATTGGCCGATTGTAGAAATTCGCCTGCGGCAATTTTCGCCGAAAATGGCAGCGGCATACCGCCAAAGGCTTCTGGCTGTGCCAAAGTGGGCCAAGCTCCGTCAACATACTGGCGATACGCTGCACTGAAACCCGCGGGGCTACTTACCTTGCCATGTTCACAACGTGCGCCCTCGGCATCGCCAATGGCATTTAAGGGCGCTAGCACTTCGGAGGCAAAGCGACCAATCTCTGGTAAAGCCGCTTCTAAATCGTCAAAACCATAACTGCTCTCAGGCAGCATATATTGGTAGTGAGCGGCAAAGTCATTTACTTCAGCCAAAGAGAAAAAAACGTCACGAATTGGCGCGGTGTAATGAGACACGTTAATCTGTTTTCCCTATTGATTTATTAGCGGATTTTTTTCAAACCCATTTTCAGCATATTGCCAATGGCCGCGCCGTAGGGCGGATCCATCATTGCAGCAATTTTTTTATACCAGCCCTGCTCAAATACCGATTTTGCGTGGGAGAACCGCTTAAAGCCCGCGCCGCCACCCCAGTAGCTACCCATGCCGCTATGGCCTACGCCACCAAAGGGCAGGTCCGACATCATCAGCTGCATCATGACTTCGTTTACCGCTACACCACCGGAATGGGTTTGCTCCAATACTTGCTGCTTGCCCTTGTCGCCGCCAAAATAATACAGCGCCAATGGCCGCTCACCGTCATTGATATAGTCGATGGCAGCCTGCAAACTATCACACGTTTTTATCACCAGAATGGGGCCAAAAATCTCTTCCTGCATCACGCGACTGTCGGCTGGGGGATCAATGATTATGCGCGGCGTGAACTGACGTTTATTGGCATCGGCGCCAATGTTTATTTCTTCTATGCGGCAATTTTTCGCTTTGGCATCGTCGAGTAATTCATTCATTCGTTTAAAATGCGCATCAGTGGCAATCGACGCAAAATCTTCCCCTGCGGCGGAAAGGGGGTACATGGCCATTACCGCCGTCTTGGCCGCTGCGAGGAAGTCATCTAATAAGGGCTTTTCAAGCAAGACGTAATCAGGAGTAATGCAGCCCTGCCCTGAGTTAATCAAGCGGCCACTCATAGTGCGCTGCGCGGCGTAAGCAAGATCCGTGTCGCGGTCAACAATGACCGGCGATTTGCCGCCCAGCTCAAGTGTCACCGGCGTGAGATTTTTCGCCGCAGCGGCCATAATATGCTTTGCCGTTCCGGCGCTGCCGGTGTACATCAAGTGGTCAAAGGGAATTGCCGCAAAGGCTTGGGAGACATCGACCTCGCCAGTAATAATGGCGAGTTCTGAGGCATCAAAATACTGGGGGATTTTGCCTGCCAGCAAGGCCGCTGCGGCGGGCGAAAATTCAGAAATTTTAACCATCACGCGATTGCCCGCCGAAAAGGCATCAATTGCAGCAACCAAGGCCATGGCAATTGGCCCGTTCCAGGGCACCATGACACCAACCACCCCCAAGGGCTGGTATTTAATATACGTTTTTGCACCCACCATATTGAAGGGGAAATCCGGACGCCGAATGTCTTCCCGCATCAAATTTTTAAGGTTTTTACGCACAATTTTGGCGTGGTTAATCACCGGCAAAATTTCAACAGCCTTAATAAACGACGCGGGCTTGTGCTGCCAGTCGGAAATGGTTGCTGCCACAACCTCATCTTGCTGCTCCACAATAAAATCGACAATGCGCTTTATACGATCTTGACGAATGGCTAAATCTGGAGCGCGCTCTTTTGCAAACGCGGCGCGCTGCTTACTAAAGCATAATTGAAGTGACTCAGGGTCGGTGTACACCGCGCTACTCATATTTTCTCCGGAACTGGCTTGTCATTTTACTGATCGGGCTTATGCCGCGCGGCGCAATGCGGCATAGCGGCTCAAATGGTAATCTACGCTGCCTTGCTCGTATTCAATTGCGGTAGCGCGTTTAAAATAGTGGCTAATTGCTAAGTCGTCGGTCATGCCCATGCCGCCATGCAGCTGCACCGCATTTTGACCAATAAAACGACAAGCCTTGGCTATAGTGACTTTAGCGGTGGACGCGGCAAGCTCTCGCTCCAGCGCATCGCCGCTTAAGCTCAAACTGACCAAATACGAGGCCGAGCGCGCCATTTCCAATTGCATATACATATCCACCATGCGGTGCTGCAATACCTGAAACTGGCTGATCGACTGGCCGAATTGACGACGCTGTTTACTGAATTCCACCGTGTCTTGATACAGGCGCTCCAGCACCCCCACTGCCTCTGCGCACAGCGCGGCAATCGCAGTGGGACGCAGCGCCGTTAGTAATTCATGTGCGGAATCAAGTTGGCCTAGCAAGGCCGCTTCCGCAACGATGACCTTATTGAACTCAATATCCCCTGCGCGGCGACCATCTATACTGGGGTAGGCGGAAAGGCTTAAGCCCTTTGTATTGCGATCAAGGATAAACAGAGACAGGCCCGCAGTGTCGCCAGGCTTAGCCGCCGTTCGCGCACATACCAAGTAGTGACTGGCCCAGGGCGCGGCATTGACAACCGCTTTACGGCCAGTCAATTGCCAGTGACCACCGACCTTAGTCGCTGTCATGGCGATCTGCGCGGGATTATTTCGGATATCGGCCTCGCCCCAGGCGAGCACTGGAACAGCCGATCCAGACAGCAGTTTACTCAACAACTCCTCGGCCATCGCGCCCCCAGAGCGAGATAATAACTGCCCGGCAATTAGCGCGGAGTCGAGATAGGGTTCAATCACTAAGGATCTTCCCAGCTCCTCCATCACCACCATAGTGGTGATGGCATCGGCGCCGAGGCCGCCACTTACCGCTGGCACATTCAAACCGAGAATGCCGAGTTCGCTACCCAGCGCCTGCCAAATTTCCCGACGCCAACCGCTGTCGCTCACCGCCACCTTGCGGCGGCTTTCAAAATCGTAGTGCTGATCTAAAAACCGCCGTACGCTATAGCGCAGCAGCTGCTGCTCTTCGCTGAAACTAAAGTCCACGCCGCTGCTCCCTGCTCACTTTTTCGCTGAACACAATCATCTATGCGCGCAAAATAACATCGGCTGCACGCCATGCCATCGCCATAACTGGACCGTTAGTATTGCCGGAGGGTATCTGTGGAAAAATTGACGCATCAACCACCCGTAGGCCCTGAACACCGCGCACGCGCAGTTCAGGATCGACAACCGAATCCTCGTCTTTGCCCATGCGACAACTCCCCACCGCGTGATAGCCGCAGCTTCCATGTTTGTCGTAGGCGGCCAAGATATCGGCTTCGCTGCGACAGTCTGGGCCGGGGTAGCTTTCCGCTTCAATCATCTCTGCCAGCGCTGGCTGGGCGGCGTATTCTCGGGCCAGCTCAACAGTGCGCACCATCAAGTGACAATCTTCCTCGGTAGTATGGTAGTTAGGACGCAAGACTGGCATGGCAGTTGGATCGCAACTATTAATATGAATACTGCCCTTGGAACTTGGCCGCAACGGGTAGGCAACAATACCCATTCCGGGGAAGGTTTCCAGATGCTCGCGGCCAGGCTTGCTCAAATCAAAGCTAAATGGCGCAACAAGGAACTGGATATCTGGTCGGGCCACAGCATCGCTGGATTTAAACCATGCGCCAATTTCATAAGCGGCCGACGCCATAGGCCCAGTCTTTTTAATAAAATACTGAAACACATTTTTTAACAGACGCCAGCCGGTGTACTCACAGTTCTCCGACAAAGGCTGCTTGAGTTTCCATTGCACTAGGATGCCGCGGTGCTCCAATAAATTTTCGCCAACGGCAGGGCGATCGGCCACTAGGGGAATGCCTAACTCTGCAAGCAATGATGCAGCACCGATTCCCGAGCGCTGTAAAATGCCGGGCGATGCCATGGTTCCCCCCGCAACAATGATTTCTCGTTTGGCATAAAAACGCTGAGCTTCTGTTTTGCCAACTTTATTCGCGACAACGGCAACTGCACGGCCATTTTCAAATTCGATTTTGTCAGCCAAGATGCCGGTAAAAATATGGAGGTTTGCCCGCGGCCGAGCGGGGTCAACAAAGGCCTTAGCGGCACTCTGACGCTGCCCTCCCCATATGGTGCGCGCGGCATAGCCCACCGCTGGCGCGTCGCTTGGCGCGTTGACATCCTCGCTTTTGCGCAAGCCCATACTCGCGCCGGCGGCAACCATGGCCTCGGTTAAGGCCGAACGGCGATCCGCCATGGTTATTTTCAGCGGCCCTTGTGCACCTCGGTCAGGGCCTGCACCCAACTCGTGGGTCTCCATTGCCGCATAAGCCGCACCTATATGCTGCCAGCTCCAATCGTCACTGCTTTGCGCAGCGATTTCATTAAAATCGGCGGGCTGGCCGCGCACATACATCAGCCCATTCATAGAGCTGGACCCACCCATGACACGACCACGAGTCCAGTTCTCTGCGGTATACGCGGTGCCTTGCTCAGGCTCAGAGAGGTAACTCCAAGTATGCTTGGGGTCAGTAATTAATTTGCCAACGCCCTTAGGCATATGTAAGAGCGGATGGCGGTCTTCACCCCCGGCCTCCAGCAAGGCCACTGAAATCGAGGGGTCTTCTGAAAGGCGATTTGCCAATACACAACCCGCGGCACCCGCACCAACTATTACATAATCAAAATGCGTCATAAGAGTTTTCCAAAATCGTATCTTAGCAAGCAACGATGCGTTCTTTGTGCGAGCGACCAGCCATTGAGAGCTTTATTTTTATACTGCAATTACCGTCCTCCCTGCGGCGAGGATTGACAAGTGCAGCGACATTTAATCTAATGTATTTAGTTTTAAGGTCGACGTCAAGCGGCAAGCCAATAGTAGCCTCGCTGCAAACCCAAAAGGCATAAGCAGATGGTAAAAATAATTTTTGAATCTCACGACGGTGCAGATCGCACTGAGCTAGAAGTGGACGCTGGCGGCTCGGTGATGGAAGCTGCTCTTGCGAATAATATTGACGGTATTCTCGCTGACTGTGGCGGCTCTATGGTCTGTGGCACCTGCCACGCCTTTGTAAGCCCTGAGTGGTTCACCAAACTGCCCCCACAAAGCGAGATGGAAAGCTGTTTACTGGACTTTGTACCGGATCCACAAGATTACGGTAGGCTCTGCTGTCAACTAGAAGTTACCGAGGCGATAGACGGCATTGTATTACGACTTCCCACACAGCAGCGCTAATAAGCGCTTTACTTATCTAACAGCAGTAGATATATTTTCACTCACGAGCACCACCAATAACAAAGCGTGACCCAGACAACGCTGGAGAGGACATCAGTATGAGCAGCCCAATAGCAAACCATATTCCCGCTCACGTACCCGAAAACCTGGTATTCAATTACGACTACCACGGTGACCCAAGAGTCACCAACGAGGTACATGCCAGCTTAAAGACCATTCAAGATGACGCCCCGCCGGTGTTTTACACCCCTAAGAATGGCGGTCACTGGGTAGTAAGCCGCTTTGATGAAATAAAGAAAGTGGTAGAAGACTACGAGGTTTTTTCAGCCAAGGAAATGACGATTCCTCGCATAGAGAACCCGCCGTTCTTCATCCCCTTAAATCTCGACCCACCAAATAATATGCCCTTTCGTCAGGCCCTGATGCCGGCGTTTTCGCCCAAGGCTATCAAGGAGCTTGAGGGCAAAATTCGTCACTGGGCCGGCAGCATTATTGACGAAGCACTCGCCAAGGGTAATGGCGTAGATTTTGTTCACGAAATTGCCTCAGTCTATCCAGTAAGCATTTTTATGGAGCTAATGGGTATGCCCATGGATAGATTGTGGGAATTCCGCACTCTATCCGAGGCCTTCTTTAGCACCAACGATCAAGAAAAGATCCACCAACTTGGTGGCCAGATCGTTATGAATATGACCGAAATTCTTGAGGAAAAACGAGCTAAACCCTGCGACGATTTAATGAGCCACATCTTAAATATTAAGGTAAAAGGCGAGCCGATCAGCTTGGGTGAAATGCAAAATATGTGCTTTTTGCTCTTTCTTGGCGGTATGGATACAGTTGCCAATGTCACTGGCTACGCGTTCCGCCAGCTCGCCAATATGCCGGAACTGCAGCAGCGCTTAATCGACAATCCAAGCGATATTAGCAAGTTTACCGACGAAGCCATTCGCATGTTTGGCGTTATTAGCAACCCGCGTATTGTTGCTAAAGATAGCACGGTATTTGGTGTTGATTTCAAGAAAGACGATATGGTGCTGTGCTTACTACCCATCTCAGGTAGAGATGAGCGCAAAAACAAAAATGCCCATGTCTTCGATATTGATCGCGCCAAAGAAGAAGGCAGCACACTGACTTTTTCGTCTGGCCCCCATATGTGTATTGGTAGTTTTCTGGCCCGCGCTGAGATTCGCATACTCGTCGAAGAATGGTTTAAGCGCGTTAGCAAATACGAAATTGTGCCCGGCACCGAGCTTGGTTTTCGTATGGGCTTCTCCGTTGCACTGACTCAGCTACCGCTAAACTTCCAAAAAATCTGAGAACACGTCAAGGACAAGCCTTGCGTGATTCCAGCTGTCTGATACCGCAAGTAAGTCGCCCTTTACAGGGCGGCCTGCTTGCCACAACAAGGTTCAATAGCATGAAAGGTCTAGGCGCCGACAAACCTTATTGGGATTCCCTGCTCGACGGCAAAGTTCGATTACAGCAATGCGCTCAGTGCCGTAAATGGAACTGGCCTGCGGTGTTCCGCTGCGGGGACTGCGGGAGCTGGGAGCACAGCTGGCAAGAAGTCGAAGCCGCCGGAAAAATTTTCAGCTGGACCCGCTGTTGGTACGACTTTGGCGGCCCTAGGGAATATACCGCCCCCTTTGTTTCCGTAGTGGTTGAATTAAATAACAACGCCAAAACAAGATTACTCGGCGTGCTTGAGCAGGATGATCAAGAGGTGCGCATCGGCGACCCAGTCACTGGCCGTATCGCGTTTTGCACCTTCGACAATGAGCAAATACCGGCCCTGCGCTGGACGCTTAACCGCCACCAGGAGCAAGGCCTATGAGCAACACAAAATTTTGTGGCGGCGTTGCCGCGGCTGGCGTCGGGCTCTGCCAATTTAAACGTGGGCAAGCGCCCATGCCGGAGCAAGGCGTTTTGGTTAAAGCCATTACCCAAGCCTGCGAAGACGCCGGATTCAATCCCGCTGATATCGACGGTTTTGTGTCCTACGGCGACGATCAAAATGAGCCGGTGCGCTTAATGCCTGACTTAGGCACAAAGGAACTGCGTTTTAACTCCCAGGTATGGGGTGGCGGCGGCGGTGGCATTGCCGCCGCTTTTGGCATTGCGGCGGCAGCCATCGGCAGCGGCCAAGCCGACGCCGTCGTGGTATTTCGCGCGCTGGTTCAAGACAATAGCGGGCGCATGTCGGCCGCGGTTATGCGCCACCATTTAAACGACCATATTATTGGCGCCGGTATCCTCGCCCCCGCCCAAATTTGCGCCCTGCGTGCCCAGCGTATGTTTGAATACTACGGCGTGCCACATAGCGTTACGGAGGAGCTGGTTAAAGCCTCCTACTACCACGGCTCGCGCAACCCTGAGGCCATGTCTTATGGCAAGGAATTGGATTTAGACGCCTACCGCAGCGGCCGCTGGATTAGTGAACCCTTTCGACTGTTTGACTGCTCCCGCGAAAACGACGGCGCTGGCGCCATATTGCTCGTCTCTGCGGAGCGCGCCAAAGACCTGCGCAAACCGCCGGTTCACTTGCTGGGCGTCGCCAACGGCGCCCAGCAAGGCTGGGGCGACCTCCTTGAAAACGACACCCTCTACGCCTCGGCAGGCTTTCAGCCCGTCGCAAAGCGACTATGGCAGCAAACCGGCCTAAGTCCTGCGGATGTTGATGTTGTTCAGCTGTACGAGAATTTCAGCGCCCAGGGCATTGCCTCGCTGATTGATCATGGCTTTTGCAACTATGAAAACGTCGCCGAGATTGTTAAGTTTGATAATCTGATTGCACCTAGCGGTAAACTGCCGGTCAATACCTCGGGTGGCAACTTCGCCCAGGGATTTATTCACGGCTTTGGCACGGCGGTTGAGTCTGTAAGAGTATTGCGCGGTGAATCAGCAAACCCGGTGCCCAATGCGAAAGTATGTTTGCTGGCTGGCGGACCCGGCGCACCAACAGTTAGCTCCGCCCTGTTCGGCAGCGACACCCTATAAGTTCATAACATAACAAGGAAAGAAAATTGAGCGATACCCTACTGAACTACCAGTGTGATGAGGGTATCGCCCTTATCACCATTAACCGGCCCGAAAAACTGAATGCCTTCACCCCGGCAATGGCCGAGCAGCTCATCGCCCTCCTCGACAAAACCGACGCCGCCGACGATGTCAAAGCCATCATTATCACCGGTGCGGGTCGCGCTTTCTGCGCGGGGGCTGATCTCTCCGCAGGCAAAGAGACCTTTGGCGATATCAGCGGCCAAAGCGAGGTCGTTAAACCCGATGGTTCACTTAACTACAGTGCAGAGGCAATACGTGATATTGGCGGACTGGTGTCGCTGCGTATTTACCGCAGCTTAAAGCCGATTATTGCTGCCATCAACGGCGCCGCCGTTGGCGTCGGTATTACCATGACCCTGCCAATGGACATACGTATTGCAAGTAGCGAAGCTAAAGCAGGCTTTGTATTTGCGCGCCGGGCCATTGTTCCTGAGGCGACCTCGACCTTTTTCCTACCCAGAATAGTCGGCATCTCAACAGCGCTTTCTTGGTGCTACAGTGGTAAATTAATAGCCGCGCCAGAAATGCACGCAGGCGGGCTAGTGAGCGAAGTCACCGCGCCAGAAACCCTGCTCAGTCGCGCCTTTGAAATCGCCCGGGAAATTGCCGACAACACCGCGCCAGTGTCCATTGCCCTCACTCGCCAAATGCTGTGGCGCGGACTAGAAATGTCGCACCCCATGGAGGCCCACAAAATAGACAGTCGCGCCGTTGCTCACCGTGGCCGCAGCGGCGATGCGGCAGAAGGGATAGAGTCTTTCTTAGAAAAGCGACAAGCCGAGTTTAAAAATAAAGTTTCAACTGACATGCCCGATTTTTATCCTTGGTGGGATGAACCTAAATACAAATAAAGTAGTTCTTCAAAACTCCAGCATAAGCCAGATACTTCAAGCAATAATCTTAATGAAAAAAGGGCCTCTCGGCCCCAAATCATAACTTAATGTTAGAAATTAAAAATCCCAGTTCACTTTCACACCATAAGTAGAAGGCGGTGCCAGATAATCCGAACGTCCCGCGTCAGTATGAAACTGAGAATAAGTATAGCGAGCATCATTTATATTTTTGCCAAAAGCGCTCACCCGCACATTAGAATCAAAATGTAAAAAGCTTATGTTCGCGTCAACCACATAGTAATCTTCTTCATAAGAAACAGGCGAATTCTGTGCTAGGTAAAAGAATCCATCGTTATAGTAAGCGGTAACACCAAACTCAAACTCCCCTGCGTCGAAAGGAGAATAAACTTGGTTTAGTCCAAAACTGCCACTAAATTCCGGCGTTCTGGTAACTCGATTACCCGTGAAATCGCCATTACCCTGATTATAAAGCCCCGTGCCCTCGTCATAGCCACTGCCATTTTCATAGGAAGTGTACTCAGAATCCAAATAAGAGCCGGACAAAGCTAAAACTAAGCCGGGATTGAAATTTGGCATGGGCACCCACTGCACATCAAAATCCATGCCTTGAATTAAAGCGCCACCGGCATTCTCGAGAGATACCGCACCACCGCTTAACAGGGAGATAAACTGAACCTGAAGTTCTTCAATCTCATTTTCAAACACAGCAATGTTAAAGGTTAAGCCGCCGTCGAGCCATTTAGATTTAAGACCAAGCTCTTTTGTGGTCACCACTTCGGGCTCAACATACTCAGGCTGATCATAAACATTGGTGGTATTAAAAGTACCACTTTTATAGCCTTGAGTGTATGTGGCATAGGCCATGACATCATCAGTAATGTTATAAGCCAGAGTTACTTTAGGCGACAAATTATTATCTCGCTTGCGGGGACGATCAAACTGCAGCAATTCCGTTATCGAGCCATCAGAGTTAGCTGTGTTGATGCTCGATTCGTACACCCGGCGATCCTCTTCCTGATAACGTGCGCCAAGCGTTAGATCAAAATCAGAGTAATGAAATGTCGTCTGAGCAAAATACGCATCTGACTTTGTAGTTAACTGGGAAACTAACGCGAGAGAAACGCCATCGGGTAGACCAAGCTGGGCGGTCAAGTCTATTAATGCCGGCGGCACCGGAATACCTAAAATGACGCCATCACTCAAATCAAGACCCAGTGCCGACAAACGGTTAAGGGGGAAGCCTGAATGTTGATTAATGTGGTACGCCCCGACAATCCAATCTACCCACTCAGGGGAGCTATCATTCGAGATAAACTGTACTTCCTGTGTCTCCACATCAGCAAATTGACCTTTCGCATCAAACGTTATAAATGGTGTATCCGAGCCATCAAAGTCATAAACATTGTCGGTGACGATATCTTGCTTACTCGCGAGTACTTTTAAGTCAAACCATGGTAAACGCCACTCAAACTGACCGTAATAAACATCATTATCGAGGGAGAAATAGCTGGGGACGTCGACATCAACATGGTAGTCACGGGTTTCAGCTTCAATTCCTTGCAGAGCAGCTAAATCACTCGGAGCCACATTCGGCATTGCAGTTGAACTCACACCATATTGATCAAATTTGATATAAGCGAGATTCAAGTCCATATCGTCGTTGGGGCTAATACGCACCTTAAATCGATAACCTTCTGCCTCTTCTTCAGGAAAGGCTTCCGCACCACCGTTACCGTCACCCCGAGTGCCTTCATAATAGTTTTCAGCATTGCTCGAGGTATAGCTAAAGCTTGCGCCAAACCAATCGCCAACAGGAGCACTGCCATGAAAGCGAAAACTCTGATCATCAAATCGTGGCGCGTATGAAGCTTGAATAGATGCCTCAGGCTCCAGCCCCGGACTCTTAGTAATGATATTTATTGCGCCACCGGTTGAGTTACGACCAAACAAGGTACCTTGCGGCCCCTTTAGAATTTCAATACGCTCAACGGCACCAAACGCCTGCGACTGCCCATTTGCAAACGGATAATATATGCCGTCTATATAGGTTGCCACACTCGGATCAGAATCTGGCAAAAATGCGTCGCTTCCAACACCACGAATATAAATAACCGCAAAATTTACTGTTTGTCCGTAGTACATACCTGGCGTAAATTGGGCAAGATCTTTCGGGTCATCGATACCCATCGCATCTAAGGCTTGATTTGTAAACGCCGACAAGGCAATCGGAACGTCTTGTTTGTCCTCTTCACGCTTTTGCGCTACCACAATAACTTCTTCAAGAAGCCTGCTTGCACCACGAGCGCGTTCCTTTCTCTCTTCTTGGGCACTCGCCATTTGGCTTCCGGCTACCGTTGCTAGCGCTACGCATATTGCCACTGCTGATTTAGTAAAATGCGAACGAGCAGAGTTTTGATTTACTATGACTGTGTTCACTTAATTAATCCTTATTGATTTATATTTATAACGATAAAATTCGTCTTGATTTAGCAAGTTTAAAACGCTGGCTACACATGCAAATGCAAAACTGATACGGTAATTTAAAACCGTATCATTTCAATGTCAACTAAATCTATTGCCGTTCGATTAAATATTTATTTTAATTATTTTAATCCTTATAATTCAATATATTACGAAAATATAAACAACAAAACCATCTCAGCCTGGCAAACCTATGAAACGCAATAAAGAGAAACCCGAGCGCGTTGGCGGCGTACCAAGTCACGATAAAATTATGACCGCAATAGCTGCATGTATCGAAAAGCTCGGCCTGGAAAAATGCACAATGGATGATTTCGCTATTGCCGTTGGCATTAGTAGAATTAGTCTCTACAGAACATATGGCAATAAGACTAAGCTCATTGACGCGGTGCTAGCACACAGGGCAAACCGATTTAATCAAAAAATGAGCATCAAACTGGCTAGTTGTAGCAGTCTTGAAGAAGCACTAATTGCTTATTTTGTTACCACGACACACAGCGCCATTAAAGACAAAACCATTCGCTATTTAATCGATAGCCAGTATGTATTTAAAGTACTCTATAGCGAAAATGGGTCAAGCATGAGAACCTCCGTCGAAGTCTTATGGCTCCCGCTAATTGAGAAGTTTAGCAATCCCATTGCAAATATTAATAAACTAGACAAGCGTGAAATCAGCAATTGGATACTTGTTTTGCAAGCCAGCTTGGCGCGCGTCGCAATTGAATCCAAGTGCTCAGACCGCGATATTACAGCAATGGTTAAGAACTTTATTTTGCCCGCATTTACTTTTTCTAGATTCACGCAACCAAACACCTAATGCGCGAGCGCTAACTAAACAAGACAACGTCGCCCGCGCCACTCGAAAATTGCTAATAATGTGCAATAGAGTCTTTGCAAGTCACTTGCAAGAAAATACTTTATCTAAGCTTTTCCAGCTGCAAATGCGCATCAGCATACTTTGTGCGAAGCGCCGGCTTTGCTATTTTCCCTGTTGCCAATCTCGGCAGCGGCTCTGCCTCTAATGCCACATAGCGAGGCACCTTAAACGCGCTCAGTTCCGCGTTACAGTGGGCAATAATATCTGCTGCATCAAGGCTGTTGTTACTGTAAACGATCGCTAACGGTGTCTCGCCAAATTTATCATCCTTGGCCGAGATAACAGCTACCTCAACCACCCCAGGCAGTTCAGAGATCACGCGTTCCAATTCCGCCGCAGAAATATTGATACCACCGGATATAATAATATCCTTCAGACGATCCTGCATGGTCAGTAAGCCATCTGCATCTACGACGCCGAGATCGCCAGTATGGAGCCAGCCATCAATCAATGTTTTAGCCGTTGTTTCAGGGTCATCCCAGTAACGCACCATCACGCCGGGGCCCTTTATAACTATTTCGCCAGGCACATTGGGTTCACAAAAATTAGCATGCTCATCCATGATTGCAATTTTTGTGAACATCGAGCCTTTGCCGCATTTCTCAGGACTTTCGATAGCCGCCTTATCCGTATTAACCGTTGCCTGTCCCCCCGCCTCCGTTTGACCATAGAGCTGACGTAGCAAAACTTTTTTATCTAGCCAGGTTTTCAATAGCTCATTCGGAACACGCGCGCCACCAACATTACAAAATCGCAGCGAAGATAAATTGGCAGCTGCAAATTTTGGTGAGACAGCCATACGCTCAAAGAAAATAGGTGCGCCGTTTAGCGAAGTGATTTTCTCCCGCTCAATAATCTCGATCGCACGGTCAGGATCAAAAGCCGCCTCCACATGCACTGTTGCGCCGTAACTTAAATACTGCGTAGCGACGACGTAGCCAGCGGAGGTGCAAAATGGCCCAAACACTAAGGCTTTAGCTGGATACATTGGAACAAATGGCATTGTCATTGCCGTATCTGCCGCATACGAGCTTAATGTTCTATGACTATAAACCACACCCTTTGGGTAACCCGTAGAGCCACTGGTCGGAATAATCACCACTTCAGTATCAGCGGTAATTACCGGACGCACACTGTTTGGATTGCGTTTTTGACCACGAAACTGCGCAACAATAGCTAAATTTTCAAGGCGAATACGTGGAACTTTAGTCGCTACACTTTCCGCTAATGATTGCCGATCATTATCATAGAATACAAATTTTGACTGGTAACGTTCGCCAAGAAGAAAGCTCACCTCACTTGCTGTTGACCGCGGATTTATAGGCGCAAGTATCGCACCCGTCAGCATTGCCGCCTGGGACATCACCAACCAATCAAGGCTATTTGTCGCCAAGATAGTGACACGATCACCCAAGCAAATGCCCTGCTCGATTAGCCAGTCTGCGACTAGCTGTGACCACTGATAAAATTCCGAATACGAGACGCGATCATTTTCGCTGACGATCGCCGCTTCGTCGGCGCGCTCATCAGCCCACCACTCAAAAATCTCAATTAAAGTATTGTTCACCAACGCACCTCTTTATTATTAGCCACCCGCTGGCAATCACTGCTAGCCCCATTGCCCAAACGCTGTCTATTTTAAGAACGACTCAACGGAATCGTGAAACGGTCCTATCATTTTTTCTAAGCCGCCGAAATAGACTGTGTCGATACCGCCGGCTTGCAAGCCTTGCTGCTGGATAAGCGCTGCCCTGAAATCTTCTCCACCGAATACTTCGTCAATTAATTTAAACGAGCGCGCGTAGAGTTCTTTACCCTTCTCAGTTTCGGGCTTTTCCTTTACCAGCATATAGTAGTCAACAACCGTTCTGTTTGCCGCCCGTGGGCAAAGCACCATCACACTGATGTAATAGGGACTGGTTACAACAATCGTATTCGGGAATGCGAGATATGCATGAGTAATGTATTTATGTAGATTCGAAGGGTTGCCCTCCAGAATACTTGGGTCAAAACCCGCTTTACCAGATACTTGGCGCTGATTGTGGCCCAATAAGGTATACACACTCGGCACGTCATCAAACAACTTGGCTATTGAATCAGCATGTAGACGCTGAACATGGTAGCCCTCTAAAAATGGCTCAATAACAAACTTCCAATTGGTTTCCAAATCGTACTTACGACGGCCATAGACATACATTTTATCTAAGCCAAAGGCTTCGAGATCTGCGCAGACTTGGTCGCTGCCCTCAAGCATATCGGGAGATTCTTTGTGATCCAAACCTACCCAAATGAATCCGCCGGCCTCGTAAGTCTTAAGCGCAACCAAACCGAGATCACACTTTTTAAGCGACGGAAAAGTTTCCTGACGCGGAACGCCAATCAATTTGCCGTCCATTGCGTAAGTCCAAGCATGGTAAGGACAGGAAACCCGCGCAGACTTAACTGGCTCACTGCCCTCAAGCAGCTTTGAACCACGATGACGGCAGGCGTTAATAAACGCCCTAGCGATACCATCGCGATCACGAGTGATTAACAGTGGCACCCCGTAGCAATCTTGGGCCAGCGACATTCCTGGCTCGGGTAGATAGGCCGACATAGTTGCGACAACAGGCACCTTTTTAAACAGATCCCGTTGCTCTGCTTGGTAGCGCTCATCGCTTAGATACACATCTACCGAACGGCTAGCTTCATCGGTAGGCACGGCCATTTCCTCTAATGGACGTATAGCTTGGATTGCCGCCCACTGGCTCTCCGTTAAGCCCATTGGAGCAGAGTTATTCTCAGATTTCTTCGTATCCATCAGGGACTCCATCATCCTCAATCACAAATAAACAGCCCACCCGGACCTGTACAGCATGGAAAAATAGTAACCAGCGATTTATCTAATGTCAATAGATTAAAAGACGCGTAAATTTTTAGGCGATCCAATTTAACCCTAATTATGCTCAATATTTTGAAGCAGCTTAGTCACATGATCGCGAAGCGCTAATACATAAATAGACTCTTCGCAAATACACCCGACGCCCTAGACGAACCATTGGCAGCTTGGCCTGAGTCCGCATTCCAACTTGTGTTATTTAGTTGTAGCGCGCTGAAAAGCGGGGCGACTCGACAATCGATTTAAATAAGCTCTAAGCTCACTGCTAAATCCTTGATCAAGCTTAAAGTGGCTCATAAGTACCAGCGCGTAGCCAACCGAAATGTCTGCCAGACTAAATCGCTTCCCGCACAGATAATCATTAGTGTGGTCACTAAGTGCCTGCGATAATACGGCTAGCCGCTCATCTACCATTACTTGGTAATCTTGCGCCACCGCTGGCTGCCGTTGATCCTTAGGGAGAAAAAAACGATATCGTAAAACAATGGATTGCAACATTGCTAAACTGCACTCGCCAAAATACAGCCAATTTAAATAATCTGCAAAATGATCATCAGCGGCCCCAAGCTCTAGCTTGCCATCGCCGTATTTAGCAGAGAGATACTGCAAGATCGCACAAGACTCATTCATTTTCACGTCGCCATCTATTAAAAACGGCAGCGAACCGAGGGGGTTTACAGCAAGGAAATCCGGCGCTTTTACCCTCGGCGGAAAATCCACACACTTCAACTCGTAATCCAAGCCCAGTTCCTCTAGCAGCCAAACGCAGCGCATAGATCGAGTTCCGGCACTATGGTAAAGCGTAATCATATTATTATTCCTTTTGACTCTTCTAATAATTATTATTTTCGCTTATGCAGCGAAAATTTGCGTGTTAGCTCACTAACCCAGCCAGCGCCATATCTTCATCACTTGCCGTTTCTAGCACCCCATCTGCGATCAGCTTGTCGATTTCAGAACCAGTTAATCCCAGTACCGCCCCTGCAATCTGCCGGGTATGTTGACCTTGTATTGGCGCGGCCTGTATTACCGGCTCAGGTAAATCACTTAAACCCGCAGGCCCATTCTCGGTAAGCAATGTACCAAGGGAGGGCTGCTCAAACTGCCGAAAGAAGCCCCGGGATTTAAGCTGTTCATTGTCGAGAAGCTCATTAATTCTCAACATTTTTCCCGCCGTTACACCCGCCGCCTGCATTTTTTGCATAACGTCCTCAGGTGAATGCAAACGAGTCCACTCCGCTACTATGGCCTCCAGTACTTCACGACGCTCTAGCCTGCCAACGCGGGTTCGCAATTGCCGATCGGCGGCCAGATCAGGTCGTTCAATAGCCTCGCATAGCGCCAACCAATCAGCGTTAGAGCGCACCTCTAACACACACCACAAATCCTCTCCTAGGCAGGGAAATAAATTCGCCGGCGCGTCAAACTCGTAGCGATTCCCTAGGGGTTTAAGTGCACCAGGACACAGCGATTCCCGCAAGAGCGGGGTCGCCAAGGTATTCAGTATTGCTTCTGCTTGGGAAATGACAATCTTAGCGCCCCTGCCGTTGCGCCGACGTCTAAGCAATGCTGCCAGCACCCCCGCCGCCGCGAGTCGCCCTACAAAGTGATCTGGAAAAATTGTTGTACTATCACTGTAGCTTTCCGCTATCTCTGGGTAAGTCCACAAACCGGTTAGACCTGAGGATGCCCTGACCAACGGCCCATAACCCATGCTCTTTGCCAGTGGTCCGGTATTACCCAGCGCACTGCTTTCCACCAGTACAATTCCCGGATTAATTTCTGCCAAACGTTCGTAGCCAATACCCAGCGACTCGAGAGTACCTGGCTTAAAGTTAGTAAGCACCACATCAGACTCAGCGACCAGCTGCTCAAATATGGCAATACCCCCATCAGAACGTAAATTCAAACCTAGCGACTTTTTATTACGACTTCCCTGAGCAAACGACTGAGTAATCAGCTTACCATCAGCACTTTGCCGAAGACCGTCAGGAAAGCTTTTGCTTTCCACCTTAATAAGCTCAGCACCTTGATCTGCAAATAATCGACCTAATTCTGCGCCAGCTACAATTACTCCCAGATCAAGTACTCGCAGTCCACTCAGAGGCGCGCGGCTAGCCGGCTCCCTTCCAGTTTCAGCCAATACCGACGACTCTTGCAACACCTCATCAGTGTGCTGACCCAAGCTCGGCGCTGGCTTCCGGATGCCCAATCGCTCGCCGTCAAACTCGTAATAACCAGACGGCATTTTCCCTCGTCTACCGGCTAACTCAACATCGACAAACGCCGCTCTTGCCTCAAAATGCGCGTTTTCCAAAACCTGTCGAGGTGTCGACACCGCCGCAATAGGCACCCCACGTTTCTGGCCCTCCGCTACCAGCACCTCTGCGCTCTGCTCACAAAATAGCGCCGCAATCAGCGCATTTATTTCTTTAATCGCCTGAAATCGCTTACCGATACTGCCGTAGCTAGGATCCGTAAAAGCATGATCACTACCGAGCCACCCCGACATACCCTGCCACTGCCTAGGGTTTAAAACACAGATCCGAACATGTCCATCTCGGCAGGGAAAAATAGGGTACAGTTTGCCAACGGGGGGACGCCCAAAATGGGCCATTTCAGCAGCGGATTTGCCCGCCGCCGCACTGCCTGTCACGCCTAAGCCAGGGTCAATAATCTGAGCCGTGGCTTCGAACAATGACATATCAATAAGATTACCTGTACCCACGTGTAAATGCTGCCAGTAAGCTAGAAGCGCTGCCCAAACCCCTTGAATAGCGGCTGCTTCAATCGCAAGTTCCCCAGGTGGTAACAGAGGCTCCTCCCCCTTAATACCCGAGCGAGCGAGAACACCGCTTAGGGCCATCAATACTGAGTTACTAGCTCGATATGTCTGCCAAGGCCCAGTAAGGCCAAAATCGGTGATCGACATAATAATCAGCGTTGGAAACTCCGCTCGCAATTCCGCCAGCTTAAATCCAGCAGCTTGCAAGCGCCCCCCATCGATAACAATCGCCGCACTCGCTAATAATTTTAAAAATGACTCCCTGCCAGACGCCGTATCCAGAGCCAAAACAACACTGCGCTTATTGGCCTGATGGCTGTAAAAGTGCAAACTTTCGTTTTCAAATACTGCTTGCTGCTGACGGGAGGCCAAGCCCTCTGGAGGTTCAACAAGCACAACATCAGCGCCAAGGTCCGCCAATACACGGCCACACATTTCAGCACAGCCATCAAGCAGATCAATTACACGCAAACCCTGCAATGGCAAATCAAATCCTTCGCAAGGCTTATGCTCGCACTTATTCGTTGTCGGCGCCTTCATGGGCTCATTGCCTCAAAAGTTATGTAAACTATTACCTACTGAACCTAGCCCCTACACCCAGCCTGATCTTGCCTACGGGACTCCACCACCTAATCTACTACAATTAGTTTTATGTGCCAAGTGCTTGGCCATAATATGGCCACACCTACGACACACGCCGCCCGCGTCATACAACATGCAAAAGCCCATTATTGAAAAAAAATAGTAAGATTTGATACGCGCTGCTATTACCTCGATCACAGCGACTTCCGTATGGACCGCAGATTAGTTCGCAACCGGCATACACCCGTTCGACGTAAGTAGTGAGAGACATATTGGGCAGGCGGTTACGCTGCAATAAGAAAAGTGAACTTGAGCCTATATAAGATACTGCTTCATTTAATTGCTTATTGTATACACTAAAAGCACCGCAGTTCCCCCACGGTGCTTTTCGGCATCACTTATAAATTAGCGGTAAAAGTGGCTTGTCGGACATAAGTAATTCAACACTATCCCAAAAACTGGATAAGTACGCTATGCCTTCAATCAATAAAATTCCACTGCAATGCCACGCCATAACTCACTGGTTGGGCAAGTTTGCCAACAACACCAAAATCGGTCTGGAATTGGTATATATAATACTCACTGCTCTCAAGGTTCGAGCCAAATATGGACACGTCAATATTAGAGCGATCGTGGGAATAGCTCATGCGCGCGTTGAGCTTAGTAAATGGATTTTGTTCTAGCTGATTAGCAGCATCATAGTAGTATTTAGCACTATAATAATAATCCGCGCTGATATTAATATTACCGCCAGGCACAGGATGGTGCCAATTTACCCCAAATGTCGCCGACACTTTGGGGTTTCTAACAATTGTATTGCCGCTGTAATCTTGCTCAGTTGTGTACATGCCGGCGAATTCGCCGTCTGATTCGGTATAGCCAACTGCATCAGTGAAGGTATCGTAACGCCCCTCTAGATAGCTAGCGCCCAAACTCAGCACCCAATGTTCAGACGCTGCCCATTTTATATCGATGTCTGCACCCTCAACAATGGCGAGCTCCGCATTTTGAAACTGCACTACCCCGCCAGAGAGCAGTGAGACAAATTGTGACTGCAAGTCTTCGATTTCGGTTTTAAATATTGCCGCGTTCACTTGAACTCGCCGGTCCAGCATCGACGTTTTAACACCAAGTTCAGTTGATGTAACAGTTTCTGGACGTATAAACGTAGGCGCTGCGGTAAGATTGATAATATTGTAACTTCCGCTCTTAAACGCCTTTTGCCAAGACGCGTAGATCATGGTGTCGTCGCCCCATGGGCGTAATGCAATATTTAACTTGGGTGAAAAATTATCTTCCGCAAATCCTTCACTAGGGTAAGAAAACAGCGTGCTATTTATCGGTTGCCCAACGGCCACTACCTCGGCGCCAACTTTGGCGTTATAGACCCGTCTTTCTTCCCGCTGAAAGCGCCCACCCGCAGTAACATCCAGCCAGGCTGTCGGGCTCCACGTCGCCTGGGTAAACACCGCATAAGCTTCAGTATCAAGTGAGCCGGTTACCTGAAGAGAATTACTAACAAGGCCATCTAGTGGTAACAACAATTCTGCAAGTGAGCCCGTTAACGAGGATATATCTAGCGGCAGCGGCGGGGCACCACCCAAGGCACCAGACAGGCCATTATTCAAACCCGCCAAAGCAAAGCCAACAGGATCGTAACCAACTGTACTGTCAATAAAATACAATCCGACAATCCATTCGAGCTGATCCGACCACAATGAGTCCGCATTAGAAACAAATTGCAGCTCCTGCGTAAAAATTTCGCCAAACAACTGGGGCTGATTTTTCTTTTGTCTACCGTCCCCGCCAAATTCGACCAAGTTTGCTTTGGAGCCATCAAAATCGACCAGAGACTGGCCGTTGGTATCTTGATATGCAGAGATTGACTTCACATCAAAGGGGCCTGGAAAAAACTGAACGGTAAGCGCGGCGGCTTTTAAGGTACTAAACGCGGAGTTATCCAAATTCGTATTGGTTTTATATTTAGGCGCACAGCTAATGCCCAGTGCGCTACCTAGCGCCGACGGCTGCTGACAAGCCAATAGCGAAGTACCCACCCCCTGCGATTTAAAATAATAGCCCGCAAGTGATGCCTCCATCCACTCGGTGGGGAGCCAGCGGACTGAAAGGTTTGCGCCAGTTTCACGATAAGGCTGAAGCTCGTCATACGACAAACCCGCTATCGGTTCGTAGTAGTCGTCTCTGGTATTATAGATCGCCGCAGCACTCGCACTGATACTGTCTGATAATGGACCACTGACATACAAGCGATTATTATTTTCATTAAAGCGCTCATAACTCGATGAAGCTTTAAGCGTCAATGTATCGCTGGGCTGCCTTGTGGTGATACTTATCGCGCCGCCGGTGGAATTGCGACCAAACAGTGTTCCCTGAGGACCTTTCAGTACCTCCACTCGCTCCACTTCACCCAGTGAGCGAGCTAGGCCAAAGGAAATAGGGAAATACACACCGTCAATATAAGGCGCAACGCTTAAATCTGCAGAAGGAATAAATGCATCGGTTCCCACTCCGCGAATAAAGATCACGGCGTAGTTCACTAAAGTATCGTAGACCAATCCTGGGGTTTTAATGGCCAGATCTGCCATGGTTTTGACACCGGCGCGCTCTAGAGCATCGCCGCTGAAAGCATTTATTGCAATTGGTACGTCATTTACATTTTCAGAACGCTTTTGGGCCGTAACCACTACTTCTTCGAGTGCATAGTTAGGCTTTTCTGCTTGGGCAAATGAGTTGCCATGGTGCGCCAATACAAGACTTATAAAAATCACATTGCCGACAGCACGGAGATTTTTCACATTTTCTTTGTACATAATTATTGTCCTATTTACTGTTAATAGCAGATATCGTCTTACTGGCCTTTTAAGGCATGAAGAAGCTATTCCAGCCAGTGAAAATTCTGACACTTAACAGCGGTACTATTAGACACAGCACAAAAGTAATATTAAAGACAAAAACCCACGCTAAGGCACGAATATAGGGAAAGGTAGAACTCGCCTCAACTACCGCGTTACCGTCCTGAACATTAAGCTTATTAAAGCGCGCTAAACCCGACAATTGCTCCAAGCGATTCAAGCCTTTGTCATCTGGCGCGCCAACCAACCACGATATTAAATTTGGCCACACAAACATGGTCAGCATTGGCCACATCAACGGAAAATTACCGCGCCCCATATCCAAATAGGGACCGATTGGCGGATCGTAGGTCCACCAGCCCATATAGGCTGCAGTGCCTTCTACTAAAATATTCCATACGAAGGTAAGCGGCACCGTAAACATAATAATTGCTTTACCCAAACTCGCACGGGGGTTTCTGGTCTGATAGAACTGCGCCAAACGCAAAATCGCCCAAGTGTGCAACACCCAATACACCGCGTACATAAAAGGCATCCACAGCGGATTATGCGGCGCGGTTAGCGCAAGATCGAGACCATAGTGATGGAAATTGGGGCTGTAAAGTAAATGCTGCCCCCAGTCACCAAAGGTCTCCAACCAAAAGGTGGAGGCGCTCGCGACGCACATCAACACCCACCAAGTAAGTTCACCTTTTTTGATGCTATCGCGAATCAATATAATTAAAACCAATATTGCTAGCGCGGGTATCGCGTAGTTCAGTAGCCAGCTCAGTGGCGGGTCAACGATACCTTCTGGCACGCAGCGACCGTCCTGCCAAAAAACCCCTTCCCCTCCCGCGCAAACCTCACCAGGTACGCCGGTATAAGCATTGTCGGCCGCGATTAATTCTGCGTGAGCGTTATTATTCGACCAATAAAACTTTATCACCGCTTTCTCCCCAATTATTATCATTCATTCTAGGGGATATAATCGCAGCGATTAGCGCGACACCAAAGCTTATTTGGGTCGGAATACAGCAGGCTAATTATTACAGCTAACTTATTATTATTTATCGTTTTTATGACATTAACCAGCACTTAGAATTCGGGGCTGTCCAGCTTTACAATTAGCTATATGAGACTTGGTAAAAAAAAGCTCAGCGCCATCGAGAGCAAAAGGTCCCGCAACAATGGCTGATGCCGATAATCCGGATTATCTCGTAAGATATGATATGAAGTTTGCTCAACAGCTCTACCCATTGCGTGGGCACGCAAGTCTAAATCCGCACTGCTCATCGTCGGATAATGCCGAGCAAAAAACTCTTTCAAGAGATCCGCGCCGGCGTCGTGCTGATCGGAGTAGCTGTCATATGCCGTCCACACACCAAAATAACCACTGTGTGATTGATAAAAATCGGCATCTAAGTCAATCAGTGCAGATTGCAGTTTAATCGTAGAATCAACAATCATTGCCAAACCCTCGGCAAGCCCCATTGTGTTCCATTTAGATTCTAAGCGTGCAGACCAATCTTCAAAATGCTGTTTAATCTCATGTCGAAACACTTCTGCCTTGACTGCATCTAGACTAGGAAAATACTGATAGATAGAGGCTTTAGGGACACCCGAAACCAGCTCTAAGGAAGTTGTCGTCAGCGCGTCGCTACCAGCATCTAATAGGATTTTTCGCGCCGCTTGTTCAACGGCCAAAACCATACGCCGCGAGCGCTCTTGCTTTGGCTCACGCCGCAAGCCAGCGGGGCTAGAATTATCCACGGCCATAACAAGCCATCGCCATCATCATCCGTAGCACCTATTATCAATATTTATTTTTTAGTTAATGCTTATTTTTGAATTCTGAACGCATACTATTCTTGCCAACGTCAAGCTTGATGCAGGATTGTTTTTAAAAAATACATCAGCTGATCCGGTGCATTACTAGAATCACTGTCATCACCAACATCGAGACTCAAACCCACAACCAAGGCTCGGAGCAATACCGCTAGCTCGCCAAAATTTGGTGGTTCAGCAACCCCTGCACGGCTGTATAAAGCGCTTAACATTAGGCGAACACTCTCATTCACCTCATTTAAATAGCCTCGATACTTTGCAGCAAAGTCCTTATTGCGCTTAGCGTGGAGCTGAGCCTCAATAACAAACATACCCCAATCAGCCTGCCCCAGATATCGCGTAAAACTCTCGCGCATATAATTAAGGACCGTCTCGATATCTTCAGGCATCGCCAAAAACTGCCGCCACTCCTGAATCTCTCGATTGTTATAAGCTTTGAGAACATCGATCAAGATGTCCTCTTTGCTTTTATAGTTTGCGTAAAACGCGCCGCGAGAAAAGCCCGCAGACTCGGTAATTTTATCAATTGCCGCGCCGCCAAAGCCCCAGCGAGCAAATTCTTGCAGGGCTGCGGTTCTCAGCTTTTCTTGAGTAATACTGCGGCTGTCTTCTCGACTAAGTCTCGTCACGCGCCTACCTTATTGAGCCAAACTAACGGTTTTTAAACGAATAAATTCATCCAAACCAGGGCGACCACCCTCTTTGCCAAAGCCCGACAAACCCAAACCACCAAAAGGTGCGTGCGCAGGAATATTGCGGCTGCCATTAATATGAACAGAGCCAGTTGTCATTGCTGCAGCAACACGATGTGCCCGCTTTAGATCATTGGTTTGAATATAACCGCCAAGACCATACTGGGTACTATTGGCAATTTCAATAACCTCTTCTTCAGTACTGAATTTTTGTATTACCAATACTGGCCCAAATACTTCTTGCTGGGCAATTTCACTTTGCGGATCAACATCAGCAAAAATCGTTGGCGAAACAAAGAAGCCCTTGGCAAGATCACCACCTAAACGTTCGCCACCCAAAACTAGGCGTCCAGCCCCGGCCAACTTGGCACGCTCAACCATGGCCAAAATGCGGTCACAGGCCTCTTCGTTGATTACTGGCCCAATAAAGGTATTAGGGTCACGCGGATCGCCAATCGGCAGAGATTTCGCTATTGCGACGACTTTCTCAACCATTTCATCATATACACTGTCCTGCACCAGCAAGCGCGTAGGCAGTTCACAGCCCTGACCGCTTAACAAGCCTACACTCATCATCGCTGCATGCTGGGCAGCAACATCAAGATCGGCATCCGCAAATACGATATTGGCCGACTTACCACCCAACTCCATCACCGACGGTTTAAGTAGTTCGGCACATTGATGCAGTATCTTGCGCGCGGTAACTGGCCCACCGGTAAAGCTGACTTTCTGCACATCGGGATGGGCAATCAAGGTCTGGGCAGACTCTACTGCACCGGGCAATATATTAATAACGCCCGGTGGAATACCGGCTTGCAGGGCCAATTGGCCAAACAGCGCTGCAACAAACGGAGTCTGTTCTGCGGGCTTAACCACAACTGTATTACCTGCGGCGAGAGCGGGAATCACCTTCATACCCAAGCTGATAAGCGGGCCATTCCAAGTAATAACTATGCCAATAACACCGTAGGGCTCCGGTAAGGTGTAAATAAACTCATCACTAGGAAAGCTGCTCACAACCTGGCCGTCAATTTTGTCGGCCCAACCTGCGTAATAACGTGTCCACTCCTCGGCGATTCCAGCCCCGCTTGCGGCAATACTGAATGGCGTGCCGCCTTCAAGCACAGCTAAACGCTGAAATTCACTGGCATTCTCTTTAATCAGATCTGCCAAACGCGCCAGTAAAACACCCCGTTCGCGCCCCGGCATCTGACGCCAAAGCTTAAAGGCAGCCGAGGCCGCAGCCACAGCATCCTCGGTCTCGCTTGCACCCGCCAGCGGTATCTCTGCCTGGGCCAAACCGGTGGCCGGATTAATATGTGTGTACACACCGCCAGAGGCTTTTTCAATTACTTTGTCGCCAATTAACAAGCAGCCCTTGGGGCAGGTTGAATCAAATTCGATAGTCATAATATTTTCTCTTTAAGTTCGTAGCTTAGATTCGAATGACCGTACCGCCATCGACCGGGAAAACCTGGCCATTCACAAAGGCCGCCTCGTCGCTGAGCAGGAATACACCGACTTGAGCGATCAACTCAGGGCCAGCCACTTGACCGGTCGCTTGGCCAGACATCTTCGCCCACTGGGCCATTTGCTCGACCGACATAATCGGCTTCATGCCTTCGGTGTCGACCGTACCGGGTGCGATCGCGTTAACGCGAATATTGTCGGCGGCGAGGGAATGCGCCAAGTTTACCGACAAGGTGTTCACGCCCGCTTTAGAAACTGAATAAATACCCGTCGCCTGCCAGCTGCCAATAGAGGAGGTATTTACAATGGCACCGCCACCCTGCTTCCTCATTTCTGGCACGGCCGCTTGGGTCATATACAATACGCTGTGCATATTGACTGACATAACACGTTGATAATCATCTACAGAAAGGTCCTGCAAAGGCGGCATAAGCGCAGCGCTTAACAAGCCCGCATTATTGACCAAAAAGTTTAGCTGACCAAAGACCTTCACTGCCGCAGCAATGCACTCCTTGCAGGATTCAGGTGAGCCTACGTCAACCTTCACCGCAACCGCCTTACCGCCAGTAGCGGTAATACTCGCCGCAACCGACTCGGCTAGCTCAAGATTAATATCAGCCACAACAACGGCAACATCACGCTGACTAAGTAATCGTGCATAAGCGGCGCCCATACCCTGCGCGGCACCGGTAATAACTGCAACTTTTCCACTAAAACTCATAATTTTTCTCCTCACAAAATGTGTGGTCAATATGAATAAATGTATCGACCAATATGTTTACGGAATAATTGTTCTTAATAATTTTTGCTAATTGCTACCAACGTAGCTGCAAACTTTCCATTGCCATAACTGCGCCGCCGCGAACTTTAGGTTTAAATCCATCTTCAACAGAAAATGGGGGCATACGCACCAGCCATTCTTCCAAGAAAACCCGCAATTCCAAGCGCGCCAAGGTCGCTCCTGCACAATTATGGGGGCCACCATTAAAGGCCATGTGACGAAATTTTGGACGTTCTAAATCCACTAAGCTCGGATTTTCCAAAACGCGGTCATCGTTATTTGCTGCCGCTAGACTGCAGATAATTCGATCGCCAGCACGCATCCGCACGCCCTTAAATTCCACGTCGCGCGCCACGCGGCGCGGAATATTTGGAAACGAATAACGTCGCAACAACTCTTCAATCGCGCTGGGAATTAACTCGGGCTTGTCGCGAAGTTGCTGCTGAAATTCAGGATTTTCAGCCAAGTGCCGAATCGAAAAAGTCATCGCATTAGTGACTGTATCTAACCCCGCCAAAAACAGCAGATTGCACATTTCCAACACACGCTTGTGACTGAGTTTTTCACCACCCACCTCAGAAGCCAACAAGATACTAATGGGGTCGTCAGATGGGTTTTTAACTCGCTGACGGATCAATGATTTAAGGTAAAAACGCATACGCACAAAGGGCGGCAGGCGCTTTAGCATGGTGTCAGAAGCCAAAATGCCATTGGCCCAACTAACGAACTCCTCGTAGCGAGACTGGTCCATGTGCATCAAGCCCATAAAGGTTTTGACCGGAATCGGCACCGACACCGCAGACATAAACTCACAAGCCCCCTTGGGCTTAACATCTTCGATCAAGCCAATCGCCAGCTCACGAATCTGACTCTCTAACTGCACTACCTTCTGCGGCGACAGGAATTTCATCAGTAACATGCGGTAATGGGCGTGATCGGGGCGATCCATATCCTGCGGTGGCAACGACAAACCGAGTTTGGCAACATCGGGAGAAAACGGCGCTTTACTGCTCGAAAACAACTCTGGACTGAGCATAATTTCACGAACGTCATCCATCCGCGTCGCAATCCAGTGACCGCCATTACGGGGCGTGTAAAAAATATCAGGCGCGCTGTCGTGCAAGGCTTTATGACTAGCATGAACATCGCCGCCACGGGCTGAGTCGCTAAAAATATCGAAATCATGAATAAGACCAGCAGCAATATGCGGCGGTGCCACGCTTGGTGATTTCGATTTAAAAGGGAACATAAACTGACCTTCCGAGCAATTATTGTAATTTAGGGTAGCCGCAACTGCTTACGAGCTGTCCAGCTCAATATAGGTGAAAAGCAACTTCAAATACAATAGTGTATCTAAATATATTAATGTATCTTAATTTTAAGACAACACTACCTAGCCTTTAAAACCCGCTGTTTAACGGCAGCAGCAACATCTAAATCCTCAACCGCAGCATTAATACGCTCCCAGCTACGATCCATACTTTCTCTGCTCTGCAGGCCTTCCCAGTTGCGTGTTAGCTGAACCGCATCCCAGCCATAAGCTAACCAGAAACGATAAATATCAAATGCTTCGTCTAAATCCAGATCAATAACCACGCCCTTCTCGCGCAGCGTCTCAATGTAGAGGGCTAATAAATCTTTCTCGTGCTGACGCCGCAACTCAATTGGCGCCCCGGTTCCCATAAAATATGCAACTTCGCGCAGGCCCTGGCCCCGATGTGCGATCTGCCAATCCAGCAAACCACTGCGGCCATCGTTCAGAATATAAGTATTACCAAGATGGGTATCACCGTGAACCAAAGTATGGGGCCCTTGCTCACGAACACTAATGACATCGTCTTCGTATTCGGTCAACACGTCCGCCAACTGACAAACTTCCTTGGCGGCCAGTTCTTTGCCATTAATAAAACGCTGCCGGAAACGCCGATGAACCGCCATCATCATTTTAAAGCCCGGCCGAGAACGCTCGCGGTCGAGCCAAGCCAACTCATTATCGAGTTTTGGCGACTCCCAGAATGCCGCATGCAGACTTGCTAACGCGATCATCATGCCGCGCAAATGCGACAACGGCGCCTCGTCAGCCAAGCTAAAAGTTTGACAACCGCGCTCAGATAAATCCTCTAATACCAGTAAAAAACGCGCACCCAAGCCAATATTTGACGCGTAGACCTTTGGCGCCTCATCGCCAAGAAAATGCCGCGCGGTGCGATAAAACTGCACCTCATTCGACGCCATTTTAAGCGGCCCAACCATAAGTCGACTGCTTGCCGTTTTGGGCGTCGACTTAACAAAAACCACGCCGGGCAACCCGGCCCGTTTACCAATCTCATTCCACTCCAAACCCAAACGCTGACGGTCGGTGGTACCAAAGTCACCACCAATAAGCGACGTCGACAATAGCTCTGCACCAGCAAAGCCGCTGGCAAGTTGTTTTTGCAGCCAAGACTTTTTAATATCTTTGGCCCGCATTGGCCCTACACTGGGCACCCACGGCGACACGCTTGTTGCTGCGCGACCAAGCATTAGCGAGGCATCTAATAAGGCATTATTTTTATAGGTCACACGCAATCACTCCTAAGTACATTGAGCGCAGAATAAACTAGGCTGCTTTAAGCTTTTTCACTTGCTTAAGCGTGAGATTGGCCAACATATCTGGCGAAAAGAGCTGCATCATAAACATAGAGATGCGCAGCATTGGCGTTACCGAAATACGGCGTTTACCCGCCATTAGCCCCTTGTAACCCGCTTTGGCAACATCTTCAGCAGTAAACATTTTTCCCGACACAAATTTTTCTACCGCTTTGCCGGTATCGTCGTCACCCTTGGCGGTCGCCATGAATTTACTCTGGGTAGCGGGTGGGCACAGCACACTGACCTGCACACCATAGTCTGCCAACTCGGCAGCTATGCCCGAGCTAAAATTATTAACATAGGCTTTAGACGCACAGTAAGCTGCCATGCCAACAGTTGGAATATAGCCAGCCATAGAACCAATATTGAGAATTTTGCCGCTACCACGGCGCTTCATATCCTCACCAAATACTCGGCACATTTGGCTCAAACCAACCACATTGAGCTTTAACATACTTTCTAGACGCTTGCCGTCTACTGCGACGTGGTCGCCAAATACACAGAAGCCCGCATTATTTACCAGCACATCAATGCTCAAGTTTTTTTGCTCACAATACGCTAGCATCTCCTCGGCAGCGCCATCTTGGGCAACATCTTTCTGAACAAGTACCGTCTCAATATTCGGAAAATCCCGCTGCAACTCAAGCGCCAAATCGTCCAGTTCGTCTTGCATTAGACTAAATACCACCAAGCGATAAGCATCCGCTGCAAACAAACGACAAAACTGACGGCCTATTCCGCTACCACCACCTGTAATTAATGCTGTCTTCACTTTTAACTACCTCAATATTTTGCAAAAAAGCTGCGAAGGAAACTCCTTCGCAGCGCAATGAGCCCCCTACTGGGAGCACCGCTAAAACTCGTAATCGAGCCGCATTCCGTAAACCCGCGGCCTACCGGTATAACGCACAAACACATCTGGCTGGAATTGGGTTGAATTGAAATACACTTCATCCGTTAGGTTTCGCACGTAAGCTTGGATATTCCACGGGCCATCGTAAGGGCTGAAGCCAACTCTGGCATTGAGAATAAAATAGCTGGGCCGAACGGTAATGGGATCATTAGACAGGTCGCCCTGAGCGGCATCAGAATACTTACCATCGAAGCCGATACTCGCAGAGTAATCACTCAGCACAGGCCACTCATAATTGACTACAGCGGTCACTTCCATTGGCGACGCATAATCAAGCTCATTACCAGAGAAATCCTGCTCATCGCCATTGATATCAATACCCTCGTAATTTTTAACTTCGGTATCTAGCAGAGAAAAGCCTATGGAAGTAAACAGCCCACCAAATGGCGCCGCCTGAACTTCTAGCTCTAGTCCTTGCACTATTGACTCAGGCACATTATCTAGACGTTGAATGGCGCCAAAAATAGGGTCCTTAAATACAGTAAATAGCTGCTTGTCTTGGTAGTTATAACGAAATAATGAACCGTTCAATTTTAACAGCCCGTCATACCACTGAGCCTTCATACCAAGCTCAAAAGCTTCAATACGCTCCTGAGTAACAGGAGTATATTGTTCATCCGTTGCGGACAATAACGAGGGGTAACTACCTGCTTTATAGCCAATACTGTATGAAGCATAAAACAACATCGCATCGCTGGGAGTCCAATCTACTGCAATACGGCCAGAGATATTATCTTCATCCAAGCCTCCCCGAACCATACCGGACTCATTGGTTTCGCTATTCAATGTTACACAATCACCAACACCCGGTCCGCCCGAGAGGTCGCCCGTTAAATCCAGTAAACCCGCATTTGCAGCAGCTACCAGCGCCTGACCAATAGGTTCGCTCAACGCCGTTATGGGCAACAGACCCGCAACCACCTGCCCTACTTGGCTAACCTGATCACTGGTCAGTAGCGAGAACACATCGCCAAGACCCGCGCGCTGCAAAGCCCCAACCGCCTGAAACAATGACGCGGTGGTACCGTCAGCATCGCGGGTACATGCATCATATTCTCGGGAATCGCTGGTATAGCGCAAACCAAGAGTGTATTTAAATTCTTCACTAGCCTGCCATTCGACTTGTCCAAAAAGCGCATGACTTTCAGCGTCTTGCTTGGAGTACAGATCTACTTGACGGACGAAAATCCCGCCATAACCACCGCTGGATTCGGTGGGATAAGTAAAGCGGGTATCCTCAAGCTCATCACCACTGTAAAAATAGCCCGCGACCCATTGCACGCTGTCGTCAAAGGCGTAACCGGAAAAGCGAAACTCTGCATTCCACGCAGTGGTATCCGTTGCCGTATCGTAATCGAGGTCGCTTACATTGAGGCCGTCATTGTTATAACTGTCGTTACCGTCAAAGCGCTGCAAGGCTAAGATCGATGTGAATGTAGTAGATTCACTAAATTGCCAATCGGTGCGAACAGAGGTAGCAATATAATTCTGATCCAAGCCCAACTCGCGCTCGGGATTATACGCTGTGGCGCGTGCGTCACCTTCCGGTGCAGTAGGGTGGTTTTGGACATTTTCTGAAGCCTCAGCAGCGGGCAAGGCAGAAAAATTCTTAAACTGAAAATATTGTGGTGACTGCGGCTCGCCCCGGTCACGCCAGCCGTCTACCGACCACTGTATAGAAACGTCTTCATCCGCGTCCCACACGAGTAAGAATCTCGCGGATTGCTTATCCACCTCACCCAACTCGGCACCCGGCCGCGTATAGTCGTATTGCCAGCCTTCGCTGCTGCGAATATCACGCACTGCAAAGCGCGCCCCAAGAGTGTCGCTGAGCGGCCCGCTCACATACGCCTCAAGATCTGACTGACTGTATTTTTGATAGCTCGCGGAAATACCGGCCTCAAACTCTTCACCAGGCTTTTTACTAATATAGTTTACTGCGCCGCCGGTAGTGTTGCGGCCGTATAAGGTACCCTGAGGCCCCTTCAATACCTCGACCCGCTCTAAATCTAGGTTTGCACCCTTGGTCATTACAGGGAAAGGTATATTCACTTCATCAATATACACACCAACAGCAGAAGTCGCGGTCTGACTAATCTCATTAAATCCAACACCACGCAAGGTATACACCGGAATCGAGAAGCCGCTGTCGGTGTAGGAAAACCCAGCCACTAGGTTAGTCAAATCAGCGGTATCAGTGATGCCTAGGGCTTTGAGGGTGTCGTCACTAAATGCCGAAATAGCAATACCAACGTCTTCAGCTGACTGTTCTCTTTTTTGAGCCGTAACCACAACCTCTTCGATTAGTGAGCTACGTTTGCGCTCTCCGTCCAGTGCTAGCGCTGCATCAACACAAACCACCGAGCTAAGCGCCATCAGCCATGCCAATCGCATTCCCATACCTCCTATTATTATTGGACCGAAAACCTCAAGCACTAACCGAACACAGGAGCATAAAAATACGACTACTGTATTTACAAAGCCGAAGCAGCAGTGCGCGACAACTGCGCAACACTCATGAAAAAGTGAGTAATTGTGGCTAAAACCTCACAAAATATGAGGAAAAAGTCGAAGCACTATCAATAAGCATACTATAACGCCATTTTCAGGATACTGTAAAGTAATCCTATATATCAATTAAACAATTACTATAAGATACTGATTTATAATGGTATATATTTTATTATTACAGCCATAAACCAACCACACCCAGTATCCATATTGAAATTTATTACACTTTTTAACTATTGTTACCATATAATGTGACATATAATAAAATATGAACCTTAAAATCGTATGCACAGGCCTAAACAGCAAAACTCAGCGCAAGAAAGCAGTGCAAACTATTCCCAGCGATCAAATTTAATGCCAAGCGCGTCATTTCGCTTACGGCCAAAGTCCAAAAGAGAAGCCCTAATAGCATGAGCAGTCTTCGTATAAAAATCCTCGCTACGGCTGAGCACTACCTAAAAAACCATAGCCTGGCAGATGCCCAGATCAATGCACTGTGCCAATCGGCAGGGGTATCCCGCACCTCATTTTATCGAGAGTTTAAAAATCTCGACGACATGTTCTCCTGCTTAGTGGCAAGCATGTGGGCCAATATACTCAAAGACATTATTGCCGACGTAGAGGCCATTGAAGCCCCCGAACAGCGCCTTTTTGAGTTCAGCAAGCAAGTCGCCAGCATCGCCCAGTCGCGCCGCTATTTACCCTGGGATGAAAAAAACATCACCCACGCGGTGAAATTGATGCACAAGGAAGACGGCAAGGGGCTCGCCGCCATTCTTGGCGTGGTATCGCCTTTTATGCTGCGCTGCCAACAACAAGGTGGGCTCCGCCAAGACCTGCACAGTGATGAAATCGCCGACTGGATACTAAGACAAATGTGGACGCTGATGAGCATTCCACTCCCCCCTAGTTTCGCGAACGAACCACTTGACCGCTATATACAAATTTTTATTGTTGATGCGCTCAGACCTAACACAACTACCGCAGCCAAAGCTGACGACATCAACACCAAGCTTGATCAAATATTAGACAAGCTCCGTTATCTGTAAACCAAGCCTAAGCCCCTAACAACGACGACAATGAGTACCGACTTATGAACCAGCCACACAAAGACAGCGCCATGCCATTACAAGAACTACTGCAAGCACAACGCGATAGCTTTATGAAAGACGGCTTTCCCGACGCAGCAATCAGAATCGACCGCCTAGCCCGCATCGCCGACATCCATCTGCGCTATAAAGATCAACTAATTGAAGCCTTGTCTCATGATTTCGGTCACCGCAGCCGCTTCCAATCAACCATCACCGACGTACTCGCCAGTAGCCGCGAAGCCAAAGAAACTCAAAAAGAAGTCAAAAAATGGATGCGCCCCGAAAACCGCAAAGTGCCCTTCCCCATGAATATAATGGGCTCTAAAGCACAGATTCACTACCAGCCACTCGGTGTGATAGGCAATATGTCGCCGTGGAATTTTCCCGCGCACTTAGCGTTTTCGCCTGCTATAGGTGCTATTGCCGCCGGCAATCGGGTTATGCTTAAACCTTCAGATTTAACACCAGCTACATCTGAGGTCATAAGCACCATGGTCGCAGATGGTTTCGACCCCACTGAGATGACCGTGGTAAATGGCGACGTAAACACCGCCATTGAGTTCTCTAAGCTTGCCTTCGATCACTTGGTCTACACTGGCGGACCAGAAATTGCCAAATCGGTCATGGCTGCTGCCGCGCAAAACCTGGTACCACTGACCTTAGAACTCGGTGGCAAATGTCCAGTTATCGTCGATCAAAGCGCCAACATCCAGCAAGCTGCGCAACGTACCATGACCATGAAGGTGATGAATTCTGGGCAGCTCTGCTTGTCACCGGATTACGTGTTACTGCCAGAAACTAAGCTAGAGGAATTCCTCAGTGCAGCGACGGCTACGCTTGGCGGTTTTTTCAACTCAATCGCTAACAATGAAGACGTCACCTCGATTATTAACCAGCGCCACTACGACCGTTTACAAGGGTATATCGACGAGGCAAAAGCCGCCGGCTGCCGAGTTGAAGATTTCAACCCCGCCAACGAAGACTTTAGCAATAGCCCACGAAAGATGCCCTTCCGCTTTGTGATCAACCCCGACGAAAGCTTAAGAGTAATTGACGATGAACTGTTTGGCCCGATACTGGTGATTAAAACTTATCGCGATTTCAATGAAACCGTGAGTTACGTCAACAGCAAACACCGGCCGCTGGCGCTGTACTGTTTCAGCAATGACAAAACCAATATTCAAAACCTACTGCAGAACACCTGCTCTGGCGGGGTAACAATCAATGATGTAGCACAACACATTACCTGCCCAGATCTTCCTCTGGCGGGTGTTGGCAACAGCGGCATGGGTTCTTACCACGGGCACCACGGCTTCTTGCAATTCAGCCACAAAAAAGCGGTTTATCACCAGGGTTTACTGAGCATAGGCAAATATTTAGCGCCACCATCGACCGATAAAAAGCAAAAATTTGTCGACAAAATGCTGTAGCGCGAGCTACACACCCGCTATATATTTTTCAATTATGTTGTGGTGTTGCAAGACCCTACGCCGCGCTAGCGCGGGGTCGCGGTGTAGCACCGCGTCGACGATAGCAGACTGGCTCGCCGTAATTGGCTCGGCATATTTTGCTAACTTGGCCAAGGCCTGCTTACCCTGCTCGGTGAGATAAATACTGTCTAGCAAGGCATCGTAATAGAAGTTAAGTATGGTATTGCCACCCAGATGGTTAATCGCTTTTTGGGTGGCCATCGCCGCACTGGTAAAATTCGCCTCGCCAACTAACGCCTGTTGGGTTTCAATCAAAACTGACAAAGACTTAGCATCATCTTCAGTCAGCATTTCTGCAGCGAGGGGTATAGCTGCAAGCTCAACCGCAGCGCGCACTGCCGCAATATCGGCATAGGGCGCTGCGGTCGCATTCAAGTAATACACCACCGCCGATATCGCATTATCAGGCTTTGGCTGTCCTACTCTAAGGCCGCCATCGCGCCCTTTTTGCATATAAACCAAACCCACTGTTTCCAACACCCGACACGCTTCGCGAAAGGTACTTCGGCTTACCGCATAGCGGTTCATGAGCTCAGTTTCTGTTCCCAGGCGCTCGCCATTTTCACAGCCAGTATCACGGATATCGCGATGTATCCGGTAAATCAAGCCTTCTGCCAGCTTACTATGGCTGTCATCAAACCAATCTGGATAGGCCGACACACTGTGCAACGTTGCTATTTGACTGGCCACCGATTCAGCCGTGAAATCCAAAAACCCTTGGAGGTGCGTACTCGCTATTGCGCTATTACCCGCAATAATTTCATTCAGCAATAAACTGAGTTTCGACCACGCCAAGGCACTATTAAGGGCAAACTCCTCGTCACTCAGCTTTTCGAAATTGACCAAATCAACAGTGACAAAAATTAAAGGCATCAAACATAAGGTAACAACGTCGTTATCAGCAATATCCATTAACTGCCGATAAAAACCAAATAATAAAACAACAAATTGCTCTCGCGGCATTCCCTGCTGGTATTGGCCCTGCAAGATCCGCAATTTAACAATGTCGCGGTCGTCCAATTTCTGCAGCGCCACCCGCACTAAATCTTGTTCGAGTACCGCTCGCACCTTTAGCAGATCACTAAAGTCGGCTTGGGAAAAATCAAAATAATCTCGGAGCAAATTCACCACCAGCGACTGCTTGGGCGCTTGCACGTATATTCCACCATTAATTCCGCGCTGCGATCGCGTAATACCGAGCCACTCTAATTGGCGCAAGGCCTCGCGAAAGGTATCTCTACTAACCGAATATCGAGCGCGAAGGTCGGCCTCGCGACCAAGCAGCTGATCGGCCGAGAGCCCGCCAGCAACAATGTCTCGCGTAATTTGCTTGGCGAGACTATGCGCCAACTTCATATCCGGAGCTGTATTAAATACCATGAGCGGTATTGCTATCCCTCTATGTAAAAGTCCGACAACGATGCGCCTAGAATCCAGGCAACCCCGGCAAGGTGGCTAAGGTGGCTAAGGTGGCTAAGGTAAATAGCTACCAGCCATTTACCCGCAAACACCGACATCGATGCTATTTATCCAACAGGCTGTGACTAATCATGGCCACGGCCTGCTGAATCTCACTCAGCCGCTTCTCCATATTATCTAAACGCTGTTCCGCAGGCTGCTTGGTGGCAGCAACGCCAAGATCATTATCGAGATTATCCTTCAAAAGCACCGGCAATAAAAATTGCCGCACTCGCCGCCGCAGGCGATGCTCGGTCCAGTCGCCCTCAGAAACCAATAACAAAAACTCGCGCATCAACCATTCAGCGACTTCCTCGTTGTCGAGGCCATCCCGAAGCTCACCAGATTCCCGCGCCGCCTCCAGCGATGGGATCAAAATCACCATCACCAACTCGCGGTAAACAGGTCGAATAAGGCGCAAATTCTGAGGATCATTGCCATGGGCAAAAATAGCCGCGAGCGCCTTATACTGATTAATATTCAACACCGCCTGCACGGTGTTAATTTCCATCTGCTCCGCAAAACTCTCAGCGCCCGCCGACAGACGTATTGCATCTTCAACAAAAGGCCGCGCCTGCTCAGAAATCAAGGCGGCAATAATGGCGTCGCGACTGCCGAAGCGCCGATACAGTGTGGCCCGCGACATCTCGGCCTCGGCGGCAATATCGTCCATCGCCACCTTGTATACGCCAAGGCGAGCCACCGCCCGCGCCGCCGCGATCAAGACCTTATCCAGCCCCTCGTCGCTGCGCGGGATTGCTCCAACTACCTTCATTACCGCCCCTTGTTTTTCCTTAATCGTTCAACGAACTTCGTAAACATCATAAATGAGTTTACTCATGCCTTCCGCATGACCACGCCCCACCGCCTGCACCTTGTTTAGCCACATATAGCGTGGATCTGCCGTTTCAAACTTTGGCGTAATAATAATCGGCGCCGTACCGCCTTTTGAATAATCCGAGCGCCCTTCGTAACTAATAAAAATGGTTGCGCCGTCATGGGTCTCAATTGTCGCCCGCACATCAATCATCAGCGTGCCGTCGGCACTCACCGTCGCCCAATCCCCTGCCGGGCATGGCGCGCCAACCGCTTTAATTCGCGCGCCATCCCAGCTCGCCTTAGTAACATCAACCATCAAGCGAGTACCCCGCGGCCCCTCAGGAATAATGATCGGTACGCCCAGCTCCAACACCACCTTGGCAAGATGCACCAGCTCAATCCCGTGCCCCTCACTGGCCTGCAATACCACTTCTGGCTCGGCGGCATTGGCGCCCTGTTTCAAGGCCGCCTCGTAGCCGGAGGCATACATTGTGACATGAGATGCATCTGCCGTGGGCTGGGCTTTACTGAATTTTACCGGCATACGCTTGATACCGTTGGTGAAATTACTGCGCAGACGATCAACCTTACCACCCAGCTGTACATCAGGCAGACGGGTCACCAGCTGCTGCAACATGGCGCGCAATTCGGTGCGGGCCAAATTCGCGCCCAAGCAGCGATGAATAGCCCCGGTCGCGCCAAAGGATAAATGTTTATTGGCATTTTTGCGGAAGATATTAAAGGTATCTGGATCGTCAAATACCGCCTCGTCGCGATTGCCCGAGACATACCACATCAAGACTTTTTCACCAGCCTGAATCAACTGGCCATTAACCACATGATCCCGAGTCGCGCGCCGCGCAAAACACATCGCTGGGGTGGTCAAGCGCAGCATTTCTTCAAGCGCATTGTTCATCAGCGATGGATCTTCCCGCAGTTGCGCCGCCACTTCAGGATGCTCAATGAGCAGTAGCGCGCCCTGCAAAAATTGGGTGCGCGTCGTCTCGTTACCCGCCGTTGCCAGTACGATAAACGTCGCACCAAGGTCGATGTCACTAAGCTGCTCGCCATCTTCCTCTGCAGCAGAAAGCATACTAAATACATCGTCGCTAGGATTAGCCCGACGCGCCATACCCAAACGGCGTGCATAGGAAAACATTTGAAACGCGCCCATCATATTGCGCTGGGGATCAGACAGCTCTGGGTCACTGCTGCCAAACATGGCATTGGCCCAATCAAACAATTTTTGTCGGTCGTGGGCGGGCACACCAAGAATTTCCGCAACCACTTCAATCGGTGTATAAGCTGCCATGTCGTGGAGATCACACTCACCCTTGTCGATAATCGCGTTCATCGCATCTACCGCACAGGTTTGTATCGTCTCCTCAAGCTTTTTAATCGCCTTGGGCGTAAAGGCTTTCATTATCGCCTGACGCAAAAAGGTGTGGCGCGGTGGATCACTCATAATAATCGAGTGATCAATGGTATTTTCTAAGGTCGACTGCGGCACTGGCATCGGACTGATATCGCAGCGGCTGGTAAAAACCTCAACGTTCTTTTCAATTTCTTCAATGTCTGCATAGCGAGTGATATTCCAAAAGCCGCCGTTCTCCTCATCTGGCTGCGGCTGCCACGTAATCGGCGCCTCCTTGCGCAGCAGCGCAAAGTATTCGTGGGGAACAGCCTTTTCAAAAATTTCAGGATTAGCTAGGTCGACGTCGCCAACCTTCAGGGTATTACTACTCATGGCAGAGCCTCTCACATATCAAAATGAAACAATTAATAATTTAGTCTCACATATTGAGACATAATATTTAATTGTTGTAAAGATACAGATGATTAAGCACGCTCGAATCACGGGTCTTAAAATGCTGCCAAGACAAGGTTTAGGCGGCGACAGCCAGTATCGACAGGTGCAGCGGCGCCAGATAAGACGTTTTAATGTCGTGCTTTTGCGGTGTCGGAGGTTTTCGGGGGAGCTGTGCTTTAGGGGTTGCTACAGGGGGGATTGCTTTGAGAGCTAAGCGTAGAGCTTAAGATTAGGGGCTTAGCACAAGCCCCGTCGATCAATTAAAGACCATTAACTAGCTATTGCGACTGAGCACTTCCAGTATGGTGGTGTCTTCGTAGCCAGATATCCACATGAGATAGGCGGCTTCATTATGGCTGCGCCAGTGTGCCACCGCCTTGTCTGCCTCGCCCGCTTCGATCAAATCAATCAGCTTTGCCTGTGAGCGCAGACCGGCAGCAAGAGTCTTTTGACCTGCCTCCTTATTGCGCCACTTAACTTCGGCGACGATGGCTTGATGTGCAGAGATAATCGAGGAAATAGCGCTATACATAAGGCCAAGAGGACGATTACCCGCAAGGTCAACCAAGGTACTGTGAAAATCGGCAAGAGCCCGCGAAAACGCCTGAGGGTCTTTGAGCAAAGCGGCCTCTTCAGCAGCCAAGCAAGCCCGCAACTTCGGCGGTGCGGTCTCCTGAGCATTATTGACCACCAAACGCACCAAGGCAGGCTCAGAAGCATTGCGCGCCAAATAGACTTCAGCAACGGTCACGCCCTGAGACTGCAACACCATTAAGGTATTTTCCGCAATCAGGTCTGGGCTCGGCGCATGCACTACCGCACCACCTTTGGCGCCGCGAGTTACTGATACCAGCTGCTGCGCCTCTAAAATACGGTACGCCTCACGAATCGTGGGGCGAGAAACATCAAACTGCTCCATGAGGTTAGCTTCAGCGGGCAGCTGATCACCATCCCTAAGCTTGCCCCGTATAATCTGGTCGCGAATATTGCCAGCCAGCAGTTCAGAAGCCTTAGGCACCTTAAACCGCTTAGCGCCGCGACTATTTTTACCCTTACTCAGTTCACCAGTACGGCTAGTTACATCTGCAATTTCAATCATGTCTGCACTTCTTCCTATTACCCCTACTCAACAGAAGCGGGGCGCAACTACTAATAACGGTATTTAATCATATATATCATTTTATTTCTGTAGGCAAACCAACGCATTTTAAAACTAGCTCTAAGCTAGACCAAAACGCCTCTTGTTAATCATGTATACGATTGCTATGATTAATACAATTAAGGCGACTTATGCGCCACCGATATAATTTTAATGCCGCCAGCCAAACGCCGTGGGCAATCTACAGTCATCACAACAGGATTCAAGCTCATGCAACCGAGCCTTATAGATCGCATCAATCAAGTATTAGCGCTATCTCCTAGCAGCGAGGCTTTAGAATTTCAGGGACAATGGTTCAGCTGGCAGGACATTAAAGATGCCATGTCCAGTCTAGAAGAATGCCTAGAAAAAGCTGGTTTAAGTGAAGGTGATGTTGTCGGTGTGCTTTTACGTAATCGCCCGGCTCATGTCGCAACCCTAATGCAAGTGCTGGCCTCACGACGCTGTATTGCCACGATCAACCCTTTTCAAAGCCCAGAAAAAGTCGCTCAAGATATTCGCCAATTAAATCTCAAAGTCGTGGTTTGTGATCGCGACGACTTAGTGCACACTGAGTTACACGCCGCCGCCAACGACAGCGGTTCGCTGCTTTTAGAGATGCATGCCGACCAGCATCTCAATATCACGCCAATTAATGCCGACAGTGCGCCAACAGCAAAGGACTACCACCCAGCGCTACCAAACACCGCCATCCTCATGCTGACCAGCGGCACCACCGGGCCTGCTAAACGGATCGAACTGCCCTATTCTAGTTTTACACTCTCGCTAATGGGCACGCCAGGGCACTACAGCAGCCATGCCGAGATTGAAGAAATTCGCCTAAAGAGCACGCCAGCAGTACTGACCACGCCACTGGTTCATATAGGCGGCATGTTCGCAGCCATGGCGGCAGTAATCCAAGCCCGCCCTATCGTGATTCTTGAAAAATTCAGCGTTGCTGAAGTCCGTCGCGCACTTGCTGCCTATCAGCCAAAATTAATTTCGTTGCCACCTACTGCCCTGCGCATGATTATGGATGCCGACGTGCCGGTAGAAGAACTCAGCTGCCTGCTCGCTATACGCACCGGCAGCGCACCACTACCACCAAGCCTACAAGAAGCCTTTGAAGACAAATACGGCGTGGCCTTACTCGACTCCTATGGCGCCACCGAGTTCGCTGGCGCGGTTGCTGGCTGGACCATTGGCGACCATAAAAAATTCGCCAAGCAAAAACGCGGCTCTGTAGGCCTAGCGCAACCCGGTACAAAAATTCGCGTGGTGAACGCCGAAACCGGCGAAGTACTGCCCTCGAATAGCGTCGGCGTACTTGAAGTAATATCCACGCAAATTGGCAGTAAAGAGTGGACTCGCACCACTGACCTCGCCGAAATTGATGACGACGGTTTTCTTTATATTCGCGGTCGCGCAGACGATGCGATTATTCGCGGTGGCTTCAAAATTTTACCCGACGACGTCGTAAACGTGCTGCGCAGCCACGAGAAAATCAAATACGCCTGTGTGGTAGGTATACCGGATGAACGTCTTGGGCAAATCCCCGTTGCCGCCATTCAGCTGCATCACGGCGTTACCGAGATAGATTTGAACGAGGTCAAAACCTTCCTCAAATCCAAGCTAACCTCGTATCAAGTACCAAGCGATATTAAAGTGGTAGAGGACATGCCCCGCACGCCTTCAATGAAAATATCAAAACACGCCGTTAAAAACCTATTCCTCGACGACGCAACAAGGGATTAAAACCGTGGCAGAGCAACTGGTATTACAACAACTCGAAGATGGCATTTTAACGCTGACCTTAAACCGGCCAGATAAAGCCAACGCCCTAAACCCGCCCATGATGCGCCAGCTCACCGCTGCGATGAGCGAAGCTGCCAGTAATGAGCGTGCGCGGGTTGTTATTGTCACCGGCGCAGGCAAAGCCTTTTGCGCGGGCGGTGATATTGGCGGCAAGCCAGAAAAGAAAAAAGACTTAAGCCCAGAAGAAGCAGCGGCGGCGGCCGAGCGCCGCGCCAATCGTCCAGCAGACACTTTAGTTAATCGCATCAAGTGGCTGCGCGACAATATGGAAACTACCCGTATTTTATACGAGATGCCCAAGCCGACTATCGCCATGGTCAACGGTGCCAGCGCCAGTGTTGGTCTTGCCCTTGCCGGTGCCTGCGATTTCCGGGTCGCCTCATCAAAGGCAGTGTTTGTGACCTCGTTTATCAAAGCCGGTTTGTCTGGCGATTACGGCGCCAGCTACTTTTTAACTCGCCTACTTGGCAGCGCCAAAGCCCGCGAACTCATGTATTTATCTGAAAAAGTCAGCGCCGACGAAGCCCTGCGTATCGGCATGGTGACGAAGGTATCTGCACCAGAAGAGCTCTACGCCGACACCATGGCGCTGGCCAACAAACTAGCCGCCGCACCACCGATCACCCTGCAATTAATGAAACAGAATATGAACGCGGCAGTGAGTGCCAGCCTCAGTGAACAGCTCGATCAGGAGGCCACCAATATGGTGTTGTCGTCGCTGACCGACGATCACCGCGAAGCGATCAAAGCATTTATCGAAAAACGCGAGCCGGTCTTTACTGGCAAATAAGCCGTAAACACTCGCAAGTAAGCACCGAATTTAAAAGAGGAATAAAAGATGTCTGAGAAAAAGACCGAAAACAAAATCAGCGACGAGTTTGAAAAAGCCACCAACTACGAACTCACCGATCACGATATTGAGCGCGCTCGCCTATTAATCGGTATCGATTTGGCCTGCCGCGACAAAGAGCAGATCACCAAAATTACCGAAGACAATATCCGCACCTACGCGCAGGGCTGCGGCAGCGACAACCCACTGTTCGTCGACGAAGACTACGCCGAAGGCACCCGCTGGGGTGGCGTATTTGCGCCGCCAATTATGTCGGGCTTTGTCAACAAGCCGATGCTGGGCGACCCGATCCCCAAAGAGATCAAAGACCAAACCAAAAGTGTATTCCGTGGCATTCACGCCTTTATCTCTGGTGGCGAGTGGAAGTTTTACAAGCCAATGTATCCCGGCGACACCATTTACAGTTTCTCCGGTGAAACTGATTTAGAAGTCACTCCGTCTGAATTTGCGGGCCGTAAAGTCACTCGCTTAAATCGCTCGGTAAAAATGAACCAGCGCGGCGAAGTTGTGGCCGAATACACCTACCGCCTAATCTTGACCGAGCGCAAAAAAGCTCGGGAAAAAGGTAAGAACCTCAGTATTGAGCCAGCCAGCTACAACGACGACGATTTAGTTCGCATTGACGAGCTGTACGCCAACGACAATCCCCGCGGCGGCGACAAACTCTTTTTTGAAGACGTCGCCGTAGGCGGCGCCCTCACCGATTCCGTGCGCGGCCCGCTCACCGTCACCGACGTAGTGAACTTCCACGCCGCCGGTTATGGCTGGGTACCCTATGGTCTTCGCACTGGTCGGATGTGGCACAAAAACCGCCAGCGCATTGCACCGTTCTACGTAAAAAACGACATGGGCGTGCCCGATGTGGCGCAGCGTCTGCACTGGGACAGTAGCTGGGCACAAGCCATCGGCAACCCCCGCGCCTACGATTATGGCGTAATGCGTGAACACTATCTTTACCACTATTTAGCAGAGTGGGCTGGCGACGACGGCTGGGTAGTGAGCATGTACGACGAGATTCGCAAATTTAACTACATGGGCGATGTCCAGTTTGTTAAAGGCGAAATCATCGGCAAGCGCGTTGAAAACGGCCAGTGCTTGGTCGACATCAGCGTGAGCATGATTAACCAGCGCGACGAAGAAACCGTGCGCTGCACCGCAACTGTTGCCCTGCCAAGCAAGGAACACGGTATTGTCATGCTGCCCGAAGCCGCGCCTGAGACCAAGCGTCGCGCTGTAGAAATGCTGGCCCGCCACCGTGAATTGATGGCGGCTAAAAAGGCCTAAGGGTCTTATTCCAAGTACTTATTGGTCCCAAGCAATTATTGGAGAGATGAAGTGGATCTCAGTTACAACGCGGAGTACGAAGCTTTTCGCCAAACGGTGATCAGCTTTTTAAAAGCCCATTGGCCCGTGCCAGACAGCGCTGGCGAAGGTGCCGCTGATTGGCCTCGGCCTAAAAAAGAAGCTTGGTTTCGCAAACAGGCTATTGAAGCGGGCTTTTTGTATCGCGGTGTGCCCAAGGAATTTGGCGGCGCCGAGCAGGAAGCCGACATTTTAAAAGCCACCATAATCCGCGATGAATTCTCCAAACGCCGCGCCCCCATGGAAGCCCCCGGCATCGGCAATATGATGCTAGTGCCCACCTTATTGGAATGCGGCACCCAAGCGCAAAAAGAGCGTTTTGTGGCCAAAACCCTGACTGGTGAATACCACTGGGCCCAGGGCTACTCAGAACCCAATGCCGGTTCCGACCTCGCCTCCCTGCGCACCCGCGCTGAACTTATCGAGGGCGAAAACGGTTTGGAATGGTCTATCACTGGCCAAAAAATCTGGAGCACTTTAGCCCAATATGCCCAGTATATGTTCGTTCTCGCCCGCACCGAGCCAGACGCGGGTAAACACGCGGGCATCTCCTATTTGCTGATCGACCTCAAAGCACCGGGTGTCACCATTCGCCCAATTAAGCAGGTCACCGGCGGCAAGGAGTTTTGCGAGGTGTTTTTTGACGACGCCCGCACCCCCGCCGACTGGATTGTTGGCGAGCGCGGCCAAGGTTGGACAGTATCAAAAGCCACCCTCGCCCACGAGCGCAGCTCTATTGGCGGCGCGCAAACCTCGGTCGGTTTGTTTGAAAAATTATTAAGCCTCGCCAAAGGCGTTAATTACCAAGGCGTACCGGCCATTGAGCACCCAGTGATTCGCGACCGCTTAGTGATCTTAGAAGGCTATGTGCAGTCGCATTTGTATTCTAGCTATCGCCAACTGTCGATGGCAGCGGCCAAGCAAAATCCCGGTCGTATCACGCTGATGAACAAACTGATTAACACCAATATTGGTCATATGGTCGCCGACCTCGCCAAAGATTTGATTGGCGATGCCGCACTGACCATGCCGCCCGTTAAAGGCCGTGCGGAGGGCCACGAAAAATGGCTAAACCAATTCTTTGGTTCCCTCGGCGTTGCCATTGCCGGTGGCACCTCAAATATTCAGCGCAATATCATCGCCGAGCGGGGCTTTGATCTGCCCCGTGACGATGCTCAGGAGTAGCGCGCATGGAATTTTTACTGTCAGCAGAACAACTTGAAATTCAGGACACGGTAAAACGTTTCCTCGCCAAAAATTGCGAGTCGACCAAGCTGCAACGCTATATCGACGAGCCGCAAAATCTGCCCACCGATATTTGGCAGGGTTTGATCGACATGGGTGTGCCCGCCCTGATCGTGCCTGAAGAATTTGGCGGCCTTGGCATGGAATTACTGAACTTAGCCATTATTGCCGAGACCCTTGGCTACGCCGCCGCCCCCGGCCCACTGCTGGGTCACAGCTTGTGCACTCAAGCCCTGATACTCGCAGGTAGCCAGCAGCAGAAAGAGAAATGGCTCCCGCTACTGGCCAGTGGCGAAGCCCTCGGTAGCTTCGCCAGTGCTGAAACGGGTCAGTGGTTTGGCGCTGAATTAGCCCTAACAGGCAACAGCCTTAACGGCAGCAAGCAGCACGTACCATATGCTGAACACGCTGATCTCATCGTCATTGCACTAGCCGACAATCAGTTTGCGCTGGTCGAAAAATCCGCAAGCGGTTTAAGCATCAGCCCAGAAGACGTCACCGACCGCAGCCGTCCGCTGGCGAGCCTGAACTTTGCAAACTGCGCCGTGGAATTACTGCCCAATAGCAGCACCGAGGCCGCCGAGAAAGTGCTAAACACCGCACTGATTCTGCTCGCCGCAGACAGCTTTGGCGGCGCCAGTCGCGCAATCGACATGGCGGTAGACTATGCTAAAACTCGGGAGCAATTTGGCCAAATCATCGGCAAATTCCAAGCCCTGAAACATCAGCTCGCCAATATGGCCGTAGACGTTGAGCCCATGCGCGGTCTTTACTGGCATGCGGCCTACGCCTTTGACCGCGAGCCAGAGGCGTCATCACGGCAAGCGGCGCTGGCCAAGGCCCACCTCTGCGAGCGCTATTTACACGTCGCCCGCGAGGCCGTGCAGGCCCACGGCGGCATTGGCTATACATGGGAATGCGATATTCAAGTCTTTTTAAAACGAGCACTGTTTAACAATGCGTATATGGGCGCTCCCGCCCTACACCGCAAACGCGCTGCCGACTTGGCCGCGTGGTAAACACCAACAAATAAGATCGCCTGGAATTAAATTTCCCGATATAAAAAGCGGAGCACAAAAATGAAAACACGCGTTACAGAATTACTTGGCACCCAATACCCGATTATCCAAGGTGGTATGCAGTGGGTCGGCCTCGCCGAACTCGCCTCAGCGGTATCCAATGCGGGTGGCCTCGGTATGCTAACGGGTTTAACTCAGCCAACACCGGCTGATTTAGAAAAAGAAATCGCCCGCTGCCGCACCATGACCGACAAGCCCTTTGGTGTGAACATGACGGTATTCCCCACCATCAAGCCGCCGCCGTACGAAGAATACATCGACGTTATTATTAACAGCGGTATTAAAATAGTCGAAACCGCCGGCCCCGGCGCCGTTGAGTATATGCCCAAGCTGAAAGCCGCCGGCATTAAAATCATTCACAAATGCGTCGCCGTGCGTCATGCCCTAACGGCGCAAAATTTAGGCGTCGACGCCATCAGCATTGACGGCTTTGAGTGTGCAGGCCACCCCGGTGAAGAAGACATTCCGGGCATGGTGCTAATTCCCCTCGCCGCGCGCGCATTAACTATTCCCGTTATTGCATCCGGCGGTATTGGCTGTGGTCGCGGCATGGCCGGTGCCTTAGCACTGGGCGCCGAAGGCATCAATATGGGCACACGTTTTTGCGCTACCCAAGAAGCGCCTATTCACGCCAATATCAAACAAGCCTTGGTGGATGCCAAAGAGCAAGACACCAAATTGATCTTCCGTACATTGCGCAACACCGCCAGAGTTTTGAAGAACGATATTTCTACCGCCGTGGTTGAGATTGAAGGCCGCGATGGCAAAACTGACTTTAAAGACCTGCAGCCACTGGTAGCCGGTGCACGGGGCCGCGCGGCACTCGCCGCGGGCAATGTTAACGACGGTATTGTTACTGCGGGCATGGTCGTGGGTTTGATAAACGATATCCCGACTTGCGCCGAATTAATCGAAAGCATCGTTGCTGAATGCAAAGCCGAATTAGGCCGTGCAAATAGCTATTTATAAGTGAAATAACACCAAGCAACGCCACTTACGGGTGGCGCTGAATGATAAATTGAGAGCGTATTCATGAAAATAGCCAAACAGGCTGCCGTTGTCGGCATCGGCGCCACCCCTTACTACCGCCGAGGCGAGTCACACCCGCAGACGTTTAACGAGCTGATCTGCAAGGCCATTATAAACGCCACTGAAGATGCGGGCTTATCGGTCAAAGACATTGACGGCTTTTCTTACTACTCCTTTGGCACCGACACCGGCTTGCTGATGGAATCGCTGGGTATTCCTGAAGTGCGCTACTCCTCTATGGTCAGCGGTGGCGGCGGCGGCAGTGTTGGCGCGGTGCAGAATGCCGCCATGGCCGTAGCCACGGGCGCGGCCAATGTTGTGGTCGTACCCTTTTGTATGCAGCAGCCCACTGGCAAACGCTATGGCTCAATCATGTCGCAGATCGACCCCACGCCAGACAAAGCCTTTTTTATGGCTGGCGGACTCGTCGGCCCCGGCCACTTCTTTGCGATGCTGGCTAAGCGCCATATGCACCAGTACGGCACCCGCCGCGAAGCCTTTTGTGAAGTGGCTATGTCGACCCGCGAAAATGCCATCACTCGCCCCGGCGCGCGCTTTCAAAAAGCCCTCACCAAAGAAGAATACTTTGCTGGCCCAATGATCGCCGACCCGCTGTGCCGTTACGATTTCTGTCTAGAAAATGACATTGCTGGTGCGCTGGTTATTACCAGTGCCGAGCGCGCCAAAGACCTTAAGCAGCGCCCAGCCTATGTATTAAATGGCGAACAAGGCGGACGCCGCGAATGGGGTCGCTCAATCGCGTGGATGAATATGCCAGATGAGTATTTTGCATCTGCGGGCCACGCCAGTATCGCCAAACACCTTTACGCCGATGTTGGCATCACCGCCGCCGATGTTGACGTCGCTTTACTCTACGACCATTTCTCGCCCATGGTGGTGATGCAATTAGAAGACTACGGCTTTTGCGCACGTGGCGAAGGCGGCGCTTTTGTTGAAGACGGCAATATCCGTTTTAAAGGGGGCAGCATTCCGGTGAATACTCACGGCGGCAATTTATCCGAAGCTTATGCAGTGGGTATCACCCACATGATTGAGGGCGTTCAGCAAATTCGCGGCACCGCGACCAATCAAGTTAAAGATGCCGAAATCGCGCTGGTTACCGGCGGCCCAGCCTCACTGCCTGTCAGTGGCCTGCTGCTGTCCCGCTAAGCTAAATAAGAATTTGGAGCACACCATGAGCACAGAAGTTTTCGCAAAAGCACCACCAGACGAGTTATTCCAATTGGAAGTCGACACTTGGACCCAGCCCTATTGGGACGCGGCCAAGAATCACCAGCTTAAACTGCCGAAATGCGGCGACTGCCAGCAGTACTGCGAACTCGGCGCCAGCCACTGTCGGCACTGTCTGTCACAGAATATTAGCTGGGTAGAACACAGCGGCAGCGGCAAAGTGTATTCCTTTACCATTATTCGCTTCCCGGTAATCCCTTCACTGCAGGACTCCGTACCCTATGTACCGGCAGTGATCGAACTAGACGGTGTTGACGGCCTTAAATTAATTTCAAATGTCGTTGATGCGCCGCTGAGCGAAATTGACGTTGGCAGTGCGGTCAGCCTGCGCTGGCACGACCGCGAAGACGGCGTGTCACTACCGCGCTTTACCCTCGCAAAATAGCACCGAGCATATACCGCGTTAGCAAAAGGTAATAAGAAATGGCCACAATAACAGATGATCAATTTTTCGACCCGACGGTAGAAACCATGCCCCGGGCGGAACTGGAAAAACTGCAGGAAGCGCGCATTCTGCAGTTGGTTCCCTACGTTTATGAACGCTCGCCGCTGGTGCGCGATCTCTGGGAACAACACGGCGTTACCCCCGACGACATTAAATCGCTTGCTGACTTTAAAGCGAAAGTGCCGTTTATGGACAAAGACACCATTCGCGCCTACCGCGACAAACACAACGACCCCTACGGCGGTTTGGCCTGTGTCAGCGCGCCCCATTTGCGCGGCGTTGGTTTCACCTCTGGCACCACCGGCGATCCAACCCCGCTGCCTCGTCCAGAAGACAATGCTGTCGTGAACGGGCTTAAACGCGAATTGTGGCAAATTGGCGTGCGTGCCAACGACAAGTTTGCCTATATGCTGTTCTCCTTTCGCGACGGCCTAAATGCCGACCGCTGGATGGACTGCGGCATGATTCCCGTTGCTGTACAGCATTCGCCGCTGGAGATTCCCTACCTTGTTAAAATCTCGCGGGAACATCGGCCGAAGGCGCTGTTTATGATTTCCACGCCCATTATTATGGGACTTGACGCCTACCAGAAAAAATCTGGCGACGACCTGCGCGAAGCCTTTTCATCCATTCAAGGCGTGGTGTTTGGCGGCGAGCCCATGAGCCCCAATCTGCGCAAAATTGTTGAAGGCTGGGGTTTAGAGATATTCGAACTCAGCTCACTCGGTGACCTTGCCACCGCTATGGAATGCAAAGCCCACGACGGTATGCACACCTGGGAAGACATCGCCCTTATCGAGCATTTAGACCCCAATGACAATATCGAGATGCCCGACGGCAGCCGTGGCGAATTAGTCGTAACCGCGCTGACCGACGATGTTGCGCCGTTTATCCGCTACCGCACCGACGATCTTATCTCGTTCACCCGCCAGCCCTGCACCTGTGGTCGCACCCACGGCCGAATGAAACCAGTTGGGCGCAAGGGCGATGAAATGCTGATTGGCGGACGCTCAGTTCTGCCTATCGATATATTCCCCTTTATTGGCGACTTCCCCGAAACCCGCAGCGGACTGTTCCAAATGATTCGCCCCCAGCGCGAAATGGACGCACTGCGACTGCGGGTCGGCTTTGACCCAGACGAGCTCCACGACGACGAAGCCGCACTCTGCGAACGTATATCTAGCAAGCTGCAAAGCGAACTGAATATCCCCATTACCGTAGAGCTGATGTCAAACGAAGCGCTATTAAAACTTGGCCCACCAAATAAAATCCCGAGGGTGAGCAAATCATGAGCCAAATAACCCAAACCACACTAAGCCCAATCGCGGTTGGTCGCTACCTTAACGTCGATGGTGAAAAAACTTCGCTGCCTTATTCACTGATGGAAGTGGATCGCTCACGGCGCGCCATATTGCGGGTGTTAAACACCTTCCATTTTCGCACCGGCGCTAACATTCTTATTACCTCGCTGTTCGACGAAGGCGCGCACATGATGCCCTTTGAGCGCGCCGTAATGACCTACGGCATGGTTGCGGCCTCCGCTGACTCCACGCCATGGGACGCCAAACGCGTCGAATCCATCGTCCGTATGTTCGCCCTCTCTGGCGCCGCCGGTATCAGCGGCGACGTGCTCGACGGTTTAGCGCAATTGGGCTTTAAGCCCGAAGAACTCTTCGACGGCATGAAAGTTTGGGCAAGACCCGATGCCTACGAAAGACTCAAAGCCTTTCCTAATCTCGACGTCTACCGCTGGATGGAGATTGGCCCTGCGGTTGCCGTTGAATGCAGCCAAGGCGCCGGTGCCCATATCGATCGCTTCGAGTGGAATGTTGAAGAGATCGATGGTGAAGTTGTGCTAACAAATCGCCTTAACCGCTGTGTGGAATTCAAAAATTACCACACCGGCTTAAAAGCCAAAGTCCATAACGGCGGCTGCGACTGCGGTAATCCAGATCCGCGAATCATCCCAGCATGAATACCTTTACAAAATGCAAGCATAGGGTCTAACCATGAGTTTTGGCGACAAGCAGTATCAGGCAATCCGCATGCACGGTATCGGCGATGTACTTCGCGAGCACACCCGCTCGCGCCCGCACATGCTGGCAGTACTGGATGGCGACATCAAACTTAGCTGGCCCGAGCTAGATCGCCGCGTAAACCGCTTGAGCAATCTGCTGCTATCCGCAGGATTAACCGAAGGCAGTCGCATTCTCTGGCTGGGCCAAAACTCCTTTCGGCTTTTTGAAGCCCTGCTCGCAGCAGCAAAAATTGGCGCCATGGTGTGCCCTATTAACTGGCGTATGAGTAGCGACGAAATCGCTGCGGTCATTGACGATTTCACGCCCCATATTACGCTGTGGCAAAACACCGACATTGGCGCGACCTTGCTCGAGGCAAAAGACAAAGCAAATCATCAAGGCCGCTGGATACAACATGATGGCAGTGATGAGGCGAGTTACGAAGCACTGTTACACGGCGAGTCAGAAACTGATCCCAATATCGCAATTCATCCCGACGCGCCATTAGTCGCGATGTATACCGCCGCCTTTGATGGCAAACCTAACGCTGCGCTTTTGTCGCAGTCAGCCATACTCTATCAAAGCTTGATGATCGCCTATGGCTACTCGATTACCGAGCAATCGGCAAACCTAAACTCTGGACCCTTGTTCCATTTGGGCACCATGCTCGCAATGTGGGCAAGCTTTAGCTTTGGCGGTAAAAACCTGTTCGTCGCACGGGTAAACCCCGAAGAAATGCTGCAATTAATTGAACGTGAGCGTGTTGGTCATGCCTTTGTTGCCCAGCCCACCGTTGAGCAAATGCGGGAAATTAATAAAGACGGCAAATACGACGTGAGCAGTATTTGGTCCGATCCTTCAGCGCCCGAGTGGAGTAGTCCACTAGTAATGCCCGCAGACTCGCCTTTTGCCAAACAAGCGCGGGTATACGGCCAGACGGAAATTATGGGCTTTGTCAGCTTGGGCTTTTTAGGCGGCGGTGGCGCTGGCCGCGTTTCACCGCTGGCGCAAGTGCGCATTGTCGACGACGAGGGTAATGACAAAGCCATTGGCGAGGCCGGAGAAATTGCGGTGCGTGGAGCGCTAGTGATGAGCGGCTATTACAACCGCGACACTGAGAATGCGCGGCGCAGCCAGCACGGTTGGCATCTCACCCGCGATTTGGGCAAACGCCTAGAGGACGGGAGCATTGCCTTTGTCGGCCCAAAGACCACCATGATTAAATCTGGGGTTGAGAATATTTACCCCGCCGAAATTGAAGCCTGTATTCGCCAGCACCCCGCCATTCAAGACGTTTGTGTTATCGGCGTGCCCGACCCTAAGTGGCAGCAAAACGTGAAAGCCATTGTGGTGTTTAAAACCGGTGAACGTGCGAGCGCAGAAGACATCATTGAACACTGCCGTAGCCGCATGGCCTCGTACAAAAAGCCCAAGCTCGTCGATGTGGTAGACAGCCTGCCCCGCAAGCCCGACGGGCAATTAGATCGCAATGCCGCAGACCAGTTGTTTGGCGGCGGCGGCTATCCAAGCACATCAGGCTAAGGAGTAAGAATATGGCCTGTTGTATTTTTGCGGCGATGATTATCACCAATGTATTGGTGTACTGGCGCCGCTTAAAAGCCTTTTTGGGTTATGCCGTCAGCGACAATCCCGGTTTAGTGACGGCAAATACCGCACAGCTAGCCAAAAAAGACATGTCGTTGCGCTACAGGCTGCGACGCAGCGCCGTTCCCACCCTGCTCATTTTGGCAACGGTAAGCTTTGGCACCATGCATTGGCGCCACATGCTACACGAACTCGACCTTGGCAGACCACATGTTGTGTCCGCCGATGCACCAATAGAAGCCTCATTTTTTAAAGGTGCTTACGACTTTATTTGTAATTAAATCGACGCCTTTAAATTTAGCGTCACCACAACACTAATCATAATTTTATCCTGAGGTTGATATGGACCAAGCCCTAAGTAATATTGAAAAAGATCCGCGCTTTAATCGCGAGGTCAGCGCTGGGCCACTGTCAAAAGCGCGACTTAAACGCACCAAATTATTCTTTCTTGCCATCGCAATTGTCGGCTTACTGCCCAGTGTCTTTGGCCTGTCCCCTGCCCTGCAAAGCGCGGGCTTAGGCTTGCTATGGCCGGGCGGTGGTTTTGCTGCCATGGGTGGCTGGTCACTACTAATGATTCCGGTATTTTACGGCCTGTACTGGCTAACACTGGTGGTGTGGTTTGGGACGGGGAATATTCTCGCGCCTATTTCGGTTTGGGTATTAGGCGCCATGATTCCCGCCTTTATGATGGGCGACACCACCGTGGTGTGGCCGTATGCACCGCACTTGGTACTTGCCCTCGTCGCCCTGCGTGAAGGCCGCGATATTTACAAAAATCGTAAGCAACTCAGCGAAGCCGTTGCCCGCCGCGAAAAGCGCAAAGCCTATTTAGCAAAAGCATTGAGTAATGTCGACGCCCGCGCCATTCCCGAAGCCGCCGCTGGCAGCCGTGAACTCGACGAGAAACAATTGGCATCAGCGCGCTATCTTTACGAGCGTGCCTTGCAGCCCATTGGCCAGTTTCAGGGTTATAACAAAATTGACCAGTTTCAAACTTCAGCGCTGCGCTACCAGATTAATACCGTTGGCTATGCGCTGGCCGAAATGCAGTGTCACTACACACCCAACTTCCACGGCTACCTCAACGACGCTCAGCAGCGCCTCATTGAGCAAATGTTGCAAAAGCCAATTTGGGGTTACTGGCCGCTGGAAAATATGTGGGGCAATTTCAATTTTAATTTTGATCCCTGCGCCAAAGACAATATCATGCTGACCGGCTTTTTCGGCCTGCAAATTTGCCAGTATATGTCTAACACTGGCGACATGCGTTACGCCGAACCTGGCTCGCTGACCTTTATCTACAGCGATAACAAACAGTACAAGCACGACATTCACAGCATTATCGGCTCCATCGTCAAAAACCAAAACGAGCAGGCATTTTGCCTCTACCCTTGCGAACCAAACTGGGTGTACACACCCTGTAATTTTATGGGTATGAAAGCGCTGGCTTTATACGACCGTTTGTTTGGCACCAGTCACTTTAAGGATATTTATCCGCAATTTATAAACATGCTCGACGCCGAATTTACCCAAGCCGACGGCAGTGTTATTGCGCTGCGCTCTAACCTGACGGGCTTCGCCGTGCCCTTCCCGTTTGCTGACGATGGCCGCGCATTGTATTTCAACCCCATCAATCACCAGCGCGCCAAAGAAGCATGGGCACTGGCCCGCGCCGAGATGTTCTATCGCGAAGACGGCGTGCTAAAAATCAAGCTCGAAGGCAAAGGCGTTGACATGGGTAACTACAGTCAAGGTCAGCAAGCCAATATTCAAAACCTGCTGTCCGCCGCCAAAGAATTTGGCGATGCCGAAGCGGCAACCACCGCAGAGCAGTTGCTTGAAGAAATGTATCCGCCAAAATTTGAAAACGGCACGGCCATCTACCCTGGCTCCTGTTCAACCAACACCACCTTGGCGCGGGCATTTATGTTCGGCGCCAATGACTACCTCAACTCGGTACTCAAAGGCCCCGCCGAATCTGCGCTGCAAGGCCCTATTCTGACCGGCATCAAATACCCAGAAGTGCTTGTCGCCAAGGCCTTTAGCCATAGCGGCGCAGATTTGGAACTGGTGCTGTATCCCGGCGATGGCAACCGCGAAGTAAACTTTGTTATTGAGCGCCTGCAAGCCAACACTAGTTACGACTGTGTGATTGCAGGGCAAAGTGCGCAACACCAAGCGGATGCCGATGGTCGCCTACAGCTCTCCGCGAGCTTCGACGGACGCTGTGTGGTCACCTTAACCCCCGCATCGGCCTGAAGCCCAAAGCTGGTTCAAGTACTTGGGCCAGCATGACCCTTTAGTCGAGAGTGGTGATCACCCGCCACTCTTCTGAGGCAATAAACCAATGGCCGACTCTTCAGAAAACGTCTCAACAATAGATCACAAGTTTATCGACGAGAGCAAAACTCACACTGGCCGCGCCCGCCGCATGATCGATTTAAAACGCTGGGACCAAAACACGGTTGTCGGCTGGTTAGAAGACGATTTCCATCATTTTGGCGTGACACTGGTCCACGAAGGCACGGTGATTACCGACGTTTCTGCCACCGCTGTTCGCTACCCCTGGTCGAGCTGTGGCTTAGCGCCCCAAGCGCTACGGCCGCTGATTGGAAAAGCGTTATCCCCGCGCTGTAGCGACATTGGCCAACGCCTTGCCATGCGTGAACAATGTACGCATATTTTTGATCTCACCGGCCTTGTTATGGCCCATGCGGTGCGTGGCATTCCACACCGGCACTACCAGGCCATTACTGAAAGTCGCGAGATTATGGGCTGGAAAAATCACAAAAATCCGATTTTTGGCCCCACCACCATACACCTAGAGCAAGACGGTAAAACCGTTATGCAATGGCGCAGCGAAAAATCCGATATCATCGATAACGACACCGGCCATCGCCAGTCATTAGGTCGGGGTTTTCGGGAATGGACTGAGTCCCTAGATTTAGAGCACGGTGAGTACGCCACTATTTTGCGCCGCGCCCTCCTCGTGTCTGGCGGGCGCTCGATGGTGCACGACAACTACCCAAGCGCAGCAGCCATGGATCAACCTGAACTATGCTACTCCTTTCAAGCCAGTCGCCGCGACAACGCACTACGCATGCACGACACCACCAAAGATTACGCAGACGCGGCCGAAGCCATGTTGGCCTGTGTAAACAGTAAGCCCTGAGGCCGTAAGAACATGACTAATTTTTTGCTCGTCGCCCTAATCGCTATCGCAGCCTACTACTGGTTTAGGCGCCCCACCCCCGTAAAGCCCAAAATTGCGGCACCCGAAAGCCTGCGCCAAACGCACTATGGTGAGGTAATCGGCTTCAAAGATCGCAATGGTTTATTGTGCTGGCAAGGCATACCTTTCGCGGCACCGCCAATTAATGAACTGCGCTGGAAGGCACCACGCCCACCCGCACCGTGGCAAGGGGTGCGCGAAGCATTGGCCCCCGGCAATAAGCCCGTGCAAGTTGGCAGTGCAACCGGCGGATTTAAAAAAGCGGATTACGGCAAACCTGCGGGCAGCGAAGACTGCCTGTATCTGAATATTTGGGCACCAGAAAAATCCACAAAAAAACTTCCCGTCATGGTCTGGATTTATGGCGGCGGCAACGCCGCTGGCGCCGCTGATCTTCCCGCCTACAATATCCCCTACTTCGCCGCAGGCGGAGATGTGGTTGTGGTGACATTTAATTATCGCCTCGGAATTCTAGGCTGGTTTTACCACTCGGCACTGGCCGCCAGCGCCGATAATCCCGAGGACGCCTCTGGCAATTTCGGCACCCTAGACTGCGTGCAGGCGCTGCGCTGGGTAAAAGAAAACATCGCTGTATTTGGTGGCGACCCCAACAATGTCACCGTTTTTGGTGAATCCGCTGGGGGTATCAACACCTTAAGTATGCTCCTGGTTCCTCAGGCCCGTGGTTTATTCCACAAAGCCATTGCCCAAAGCGCCATCACCACTTGTTACAGCCTTGATGAAGCTCAAAACTACAGTGACGATGCTATTGCAGGGCATGAGCACAGTTCAAAAGAAATCATCAGCCTGCTACTACAACAGCAGGAACTTGTCATTAGCCCCACAGCTGCCCGTGTGCTGCAAAACAGCATGGACGACGCGGCAATACGGGAATTTCTCTTTGGCCTAAGTGCCGAAGAATTACTGACGCCGTTTAACAAAGTCGTTATGGGCATGTACCAGTCGCCCCGCCCGATTGCTGATGGCGCGGTATTCCCCACTTGTTCCTGGCATGAGGCCTTTAGTGATCCGGCGCTGCACAACGCAGTGCCGCTGATGATTGGCGCCAACCGCGATGAGTTTAAGCTGTTCTTAGCTGGCGACGCCGACGACTACGTTGATATGCGCTTTGGCATCATTCCAACCCCCAAAGATTCTGTGCGCTACCAGCGCGATGGCCGCTACCTCTCAGACCTATGGCGCGCCTCGGCGGTGGATGAAATTGCGCAGCGCCTCGTCGCCCACAAACAAGCTGCGGTATACGCCTACCGATTTGATTGGGATGACTGGCCACGCCTGCCGTTTATGAATCTCCCAGAACTGGTCGGTGCCGGTCACGGCGTCGAGATTATGTTCATGTTTGGTATTGTCGGTGAGCGCCCTTGGTTGCGCTTTTTGCTTGGCCGCCGACGCTTCAAAGAAATGCAAGCATTGGGCGAAGCCATGCGCCAATACTGGATTGCTTTTGCCAGCAGCGGTGAGCCAAATGCTAAACAGCAAAACGATGCGCAACTTACGCAGTGGACGGCATGGCCACAGCCAGAGCAAACAACAGAGAACACCTTGCTGTTACTTGACTCACCTCTGGAGAGCAGCAGCCACATGGTTCGTGACATTCTCAGTATTGCCGATATTCGTCAGAACCTGCTTGCCGATCCGGCAATTAGCGCAGACCCCGAAGAGCTTCGGCGCATGTATGCACGCTTATTTATTTACGGTATTCAAGGCCGCTACTGGGACACTCTGCCCTACCCCGGATTAGAACAATATCAAGTGGACGGCGCCGAGCGTTATTTGGCTGTAGCTTGCCGACCAGCGCTTATCCCGTAAAAGGCCGCAATCGCGACACTCCAAATATTCAGGAAAAGTGAACATGGACATAAAAACAGGCGACGCGGAGCTTCCGCTACACGGATTAAAAATAGTCGAGCTGTGTAATCGCCGCGGGCATATTACTGGCCGCTTCCTCGCCGATCTCGGCGCAGAAATTTTATCAATCATTGATGACAGCAACGAGGCGAATCTCGCTGCGCCCCAACACCTAGGAAAAAGTCTGCGCTTTGCGGTTCACAGTGCGAACAAGCAAGTCATAACGGCAAAGTTTTCAGTCAAGCAACAACAGGCCGCTATTCGCTCGCTATTGGCCGACGCAAATATTCTCTTAATTGACGAAGTCCCTCGCGCGCTGCAGGACGCCGGTTGGAGTTTAGAAAGCTTGCAGGCCGACTTCCCGCAATTAATTATTATGTCGATTCGCGACTTTGGATTGATCGGCCCCTACAAAGATTATGTCGCCAGCGAAGCCGTGCACATGGCGATGGGTACCGTTCTCAGTCGCTCTGGTCGCGCTGGGCGCGAGCCACTACTTCCCCCCGGCGAAATGGCGCTGGAAACAACGGGGGTGCAAGGCGCATGGGTTGCTTTACTCGCCTATTGGCAGAGCCGTCGCCTGGGTATTGGTGGCGTGCTGGACTACTCTATTAACGATGCCCTTGCCCAAATTCTTGACCCAGGCATTGGCTCCTCCGGTAGTGCTTCGGCGGGTCGAACGCCAGTTGAAGTCGCGCCGCATTCGCGGCCATTGGTCGAAGCCGAGCCAGGTAAGCTGCCATCGGTTGCACTTATGTACCCTGTTTTTAAATGCGCCGACGGCTCTATTCGTCTCTGCGTGCTCAACCCACGGCAGTGGCAGGCAATGTCTGAATGGCTGGGCGACAGCCACCCATTCACTCACCCAAAATACAAAGAAGCCCGCAACCGGCTCTTAAATATCGACAAAATTAATCCGCTTATCGCCAGCCTGTTTACTGACAAAACTCGCGCCGAGCTGGTTGCGCAAGGGCGCAAGCGCGGCATTCCTATTGCTCCCCTGGCCAAACCTGCGGAGTTATTTAAGAACCATCACTTTGCCGAACGGGCGTTTTTTGCACCTCTCGATGTTGCTGGCAAGCAAGGCCGTGTACCCGCAGGGTATTTGTGCGTCGACGGTCAACGTATGGGCATACGCCAAGCCGCCCGCCCAGTTGCTTTAAAAGAAGCACGCTTTACAGCATGCGCTGACGCCATGCCAGAAGGCAGCGAAATGGGCGCCAGTGCGCGCCCCTTATCTGGCATTAGAGTCTTAGACCTTGGCGTTATTGTCGCTGGCGGGGAACTGGGCCGGATGTTCGCCGATCAAGGCGCCGACGTTATCAAGCTTGAAAACAAATCCTTTGGCGATGGCTTACGGCAAAGTATCGACAATAATCCCGTGTCGATTAGCTTTGCGCAATCCTCTCGGGGCAAACGCTCTTTTGGCCTTAATTTGCGTAGCGACAAAGGCAAAGACATGTTCTATAAGCTCGTGGAACAGTCAGATATTGTGCTCTCAAATTTTAAACCTGGCACCACCGAATCCCTCGGTATCGACTACGCTACATTAAAGGCGATTAACCCAAGCATTATCTGCGCAGAAAGCAGCGCCATGGGCAGCACCGGGCCAGATGCAAAAACCATGGGTTATGGCCCATTGGTGCGAGCTAGTACCTCGCTCACCGGATTATGGCGCTACCCTGATCAAGACGACGGTTACGGTGATGGCGTCACTATTTACCCAGATCATTTTGTGGCTAGGGTGAGCGCTACCGCGATTCTATCCAAACTCATTGCGCGCCAGCGCAGCGGTGTTGGCGGCTTTGTCGATCTTTCTCAGGCTGAATGCATTATGACCGGCCTCAGCACCGAGTTTCTGCGCGAATCACTGGAACCTGGTAGCATGGTAGCCAAGGGCAATCAAAATGAGTTTGATGCGCCGAATTCGATTTTCCAATGCGCTGGTGACGACCAATGGTGCGCGATTTCGGTTAGCAGTGACAGCCACTGGCAAGACCTGTGTAAGGCAATGGATCGTGACGACTGGCTCGCAAATCCCGAATACAGTCACAGCCAAGGACGCCTAGCCGCCCGCGACATCATAGAAAAGCAGGTAGCCGACTGGTGTAAAGAACGCAGCCCCCACACCATACGAGATGTGCTCCAGGCCCAAGGAGTGCCCGCGGGCGATATGCTGCGGCTGCAAGAGTTTTTGCAAAACCCGCACTACCGCGCTCGCGGCTTCTTTCGCGTATTGCATCAACCCACAGCAGGCAGACCCCTAGACACCGAAAATGGCCCAGTACACAGCTGCGAATTAATACCTGAACCACAAATTCGACAAGCACCGGCCAGAGCGGAACACAGCCGCGAGATCGCCACTACCCTATTGGGTATGACTGCAGATGAGTTTCAGCAAGTGCTTAATAACAAAGACTTAGAACAAGGGCACTCGGCCAGTAAAGGCGCGCGCACGCAAAAATACAAAACCATGGCAATTTCTGCGGCAATGGCCGGCATTCTTAAATTCGCCGCCATTCGCAGCAGGCTTGATCAATAAGCCAATCAACCGTAATTAAAAATGCCGCGCTTAGCTTGCGCTAAACACGGCCACAAAGTGTCTTCATAGAGGGAATAAAAATGAAAAAATTAGGTCTATTAGATGCAATTTTCGTCCATTCAGAATCCAAAGATGCACCTCGACACGGCTGCGGTTTACAAATATTTTCACCGCCAAAAAATGCCGGGGCAAATTACCTTAGGGATCTATTCGATTCCATGCGCAGTGTGCCAATAAGTGAGGCGCCCTGTAACTGGAAGCTAAACCAAAACTCACTACTGCGGAAAGTCGCTCCTGTGTGGGAAACATTAAAAACCGTCGACATTGATCAGCATTTTTTCCGCTGGGGCCTGCCTGCGCCCGGTGGCCAAAAAGAACTAGGGGAATTAGTTTCGCATATTCACTCCCAGCCGCTGGATTTTTCGCGCCCATTATGGGAATGCCATCTTATAGAGGGTTTTGAAGACGGCCGCTTCGCTATTTTAACCAAAGGCCATCACGCCATGTTTGATGGTATGCGGGCGCTGCGCTGGCAGACTTGCATGCTCAGCACTAACTCCAAAAAACGGAATATGGTGCCCTTCTGGGCGGTAGGCCTGCCAAGCAGCGTGCAAAAAGAAATTAAAGAAAATCCTCGCCTACTCCCAGATGTACTGCGCGCTAATCTAAAAAGTAACTTTAGCTCGGTAAAAAGTTTAGGCAACGCCGCGCTGGAATCCTTTAACGCAGCCACTCAAAAAGACAGCGAGTTGATCGCCCCCTACTCAGCACCTAAGGCAGCCATGGGCGACCCGCTAACATGGCGCCGCCGGGTTTCTACCCAAACCCTTACCATTGAGCGGGTTAAGGCCGCCTCAGTCGAGGGCGCAACCATTAATGACGCGGTACTGGCACTCATTGGCGGTGCATTCCGTCGATATTTAATCGAACTGAATGAGCTACCCGAGAAGTCGCTGGTCTCTGCCGTGCCAATGGCCCTAAAGAGCAAAGACGCCGCAATGAGCGGAGGCAACGCCCTGGCCAATCTGCTGGTGCCCATTGGCACCCATATTGAAGACCCCGTAGCACGTATGCAATTTGTGATGGATGCCAGCACCAAAGCCAAAACGCACATGCAACAAATGTCTACCCAAGGTATGCAGGCGTGGATGATATTGACGACCTTGCCTGCACTGTTAGACGTCGCCTCTAAAGAAAATTTTATCGCGCGACGCTTCAGTAATATGCTGATCTCAAATGTGCCGGGCTCTAAAGAGGCACTGTACTTTAACGGCGCCAAAATGGAGTCTTGGTATATTCCCTCAGTGCTCATTCAAGGCTCGGGCGTTAATATTACGGTGAGCAGCTACAACGGCAACCTCGACTTTGCCTTTACCTCTTGTCCAGACATTATGCCCCATGTTCAAAAAGTCTCGGTTTACCTAAAAGACGAAATTGCCTTACTCGAGTCCCTGCAGAGCGTTAAAAGTGCTTAAATGTCGAATAGCAAATTCTTTACCCGCATCCAGCTTTAAGGGAGAAGCCATTGAAAAATAGCAATGTCATATCGCTATTCAAGCCATCCACGCTGACTAAAGTTCAGGATGCCCTTGCCGATGCACGCAGCTATTCACAGTGGCAAGGTCTTGCCACCATGCACGACAAACTGACCGGTATGGAGCAGTGGCGGGCGGTAGAGCGCAGCCGTCTCTACGATTACCAAGAGATTAGCCGCCGGCACGCGCGGCTCACCACTCTGCTCAAAAATGGCGACCCTAAAGCCTTGTTACTCCATCTTAATGAAGGGATACACGGCAATATGGGCGGCATGGGCAGTTCCCAGCTGTATCACCGCAGCTTAGTCGGCACCAAGCATTTAATAGAAGAGTACATCGACCTCCAGCTCGCCGCCCTAGACTGTATTTGCAACGATGCGTCCAAATGCCTAAGCGAAGCAGAAAAGGTCGACTTTCTTCGGCGAGCAAGTCACTGCTATGGCAGAACGGCACTGATGCTAAGCGGTGGCGCCGGACTCATTTATTTTCACCATGGTGTGGTTGCCGAACTCGCCGAGCAAGGCTGCTTACCCAATGTGATCTCCGGCGCCAGTGCTGGCTCCTGGGTATGCGTGCAAGTGGGTGCCCTCACGGATCAGGAGTTAGCAGCAGGCTACTTAGATAAACAACGCTACCCGCCGGTTGTCGGCAAACAAATATGGGGAAGCCTTCGCGACAAATCAGGCAAACAAGCTAGCCAGATCAGAACCGATCTCATCGACAGCTTTTGCAGCAAAATGACCTTTCAAGAAGCCTATGAACACACCGGCCGCTACATTAATATCGCAGTAGCACCGGTAGAGCGTCACCAAAAAGCGCGGCTATTAAATGCCATAACAGCGCCTAACGTCACATTGCGCTCTGCCGCCATGGCGTCGTCATCAGTGCCGGGGCTGATCGATTCAGTCCAATTAGAATGCAAAGATACCCAAGGCAGGCTCAAGCCCTATCTACCCACTCGTCGCTGGGTAGATGGCTCAATGACCCAAGACCTACCCGCCAAGCGTCTGGCCCGCTTATATGGCGTCAATCACTCTCTGGTCAGCTTAATTAACCCACTGGCCCTGCCCTTCGCCAAAGAACCTGCGCTACACAGCAATAGTCTAAAAGCCGCCGCCGGACGCTTTGTTCACAACATCAGTTTAGAATTATTAAAATTAAGCCAAACCACCCTAGAAAAGTCGCCACGAACAGCCCCGCTCAGCAATTTAATTTCTACCGGCTACCACCTGCTGGATCAGGAATACACCGGGGATATCAACTTTATGCTGAAGAGCGACGACTATCGTCGCGCCAACACCGTGTTCATGTATAAAGACAATGATATTGAAAACTTAATATTGGCCGGGCGGCGCTCGGTGTGGCCCCGCCTAGCCCAAACCAGAAACGCCCTGTGCCTGAGCCAAAAGCTCGACGAGCTACTGGTGAAAGTAGACCAGCCAAAGGGCATACAGCGCTTTATGATTCATTGACCTGAGTCCGCTCGCCCTCAGCACACCCAATTGTGCTGAGGGCGAGCGGAGCAATGCTAAATATACGCAGTCACAAAATCAGATTGCCGCCAAACTACTGCCGACAACAATCGCCGCCAACGCCGACACAAAAGTGCCGATCAGCATATATTCGGCAAATTGTTTGTCTTCCAATTGCTTCATTCGCGCAAGACCTTTCGCGGCAATAATAAACGCTAAGGCACTAAACTCGCTGGTCTGAAAGATAATCATAAACATCAGCCAGCGCTCTAAAAAGCCAATCACCCTGCCGGCATTGTATTCGGCATTATCAATTGCACCGTCAACGCGATCTGCCGCTGCGGGTTTGGGTTCTAAATGACAATGGTGGAATACCGCCCGCAACAAAATATTCACTTCGTTGGCCAGTATTAATAAACCAAAAACGATTAAGCCAATTTGATCGGCACCGGTATAGCGCGGCCACTGCAATATCGACAGATGCGACTGCAAATGCGCACTCACCGTCAGTACCCAGGGCTGTAATTCAAAGCTATCACCAAAAGACGCGGCGTAGTCTGGCAGCAACAGCAGAATGAATAGCGTAATAAGGCGATAACCCTTACTCAAATCGAGGCGATGCTCTAAACCGAGATTAACCAAGGCCACCAGCACCACGGCGAACAAGCTCGCCATTCCTGCCGTATTCCACGTAAATACCAATAACACCGCTAGACCTTGCACGGCGCTTAACAAGAGATTTGCGCGGCGGCTTAGGGGGCCGTCATTGCGCAAATACACCAAGCGGCTCAGCAAAATTAAAATGGCGTAAATTAAATACTCAGTGCTCATTCGCTTGTTCCAAACTTTCAGTCATCAGTACGCCAATTTCATGCATCAGCCCTATCACGCTCTCTAAGTCACCGTCGCGAATATTCCGATACACCGCCTGTTCAGACACACCCAGCTTGGTGGCAATATCGTTAATCGACTGCTGCTGTAAAAGTGCAGAGAGAATTCGATGGCGATTCTGCTGCCACTTATCGCGATTATGCGACAGCATATCAAGACTGTGACGAACAAGGCCTTCGCCGCGATGCAGACCCAGCAGCCGGTAGCGCACCTTATCTTTTTTCATCGTCTCAATTCCCGCGCGGGCACGATGAAACGCTGGGCCATCCATCGCCAAGGCCGCTTCGCGGTTGATCTCGGTGGCAATATCGCCCAGCCCGAGGGCAAAACGAATCTGCACCGGGTACATCTCGGCCTCAATCTCGGCGATACACGACCAAATACCATCGGCGCCATCACCGGCAAATAGGGCCTGAAACTCATCGCCCAAGGTCACGGTAAAGGGCGAGATTATCCTTAGGGCGTCGGCTCGGCTATTTAACGCAGCACAGCACCGCGTTAAACGGCGCTGCACCGCAGCGCGATTTGACAGAGACTTTGAAGCGACAATATCGCCAATAAGGGCTATATAGCTCATATTAAACCAAATCAGTTTAAAGGTAGAAATTAAACCATATTGAGTTAATATGCAAATTTAAACCCATCGCTTAGCCGCTTGCCCCTAAGAGCGTCCCGTTAGCAAAATTTGCATATCGCCCTTAGCCCGAACACTGGCCACCAGTATATACAGCATACTGACCAGCCCGCCGCCCAACACACAGGCGCAAGCCAGCCCAAAACCGGCGGGCGAAAAGCGATGGCGCCATGCTACCCAGCTCCCCAAAAGCAAAAGATGGGCTAAAAAATCCACATTAAACTGGGCGCGCCAATTCAATGCCTGAATATCTGACACAAACAGCTCACCGGCAATCATGCCCTGCTGGTTAAAAGCCTGCACGGTTACAAAAACAATGGCGAGCCAACAGACAACGAGAAATATTTTGAATAAACTCATATAAATTTTTTCCCTTGAAGTACATTATTTTATTACTTTCATAAAAATTAATTATCGTTAGACTAACAGTACTATACGCATTCTTGGAGCGCTATGAAGCCGAATAAAATCCATCCCGAACTACGCGATGCCGTCGCTAAGTTCCCCTCCCTGCCGCTGCATAATCGCGCCGTACTTTTTTTAATTAAAGCTATTACGTCGCTAAGCGCTAAAACGCTAAAAGTGCCCGGCGTTAGCATTAGCACCAAACGAGTAAATGGCGTCAAAATTCGCATTTATAGCCCTACTGGCAAAAGCTCAGCCGTCGGCCTGTTGTGGATTCACGGTGGCGGCTTAATTATCGGCTCGGCCAAAATGAATGATCGCGAATGCAGCGACTACGTTAATAAATTTGGCAAGACGGTGGTATCTGTTGACTACCGCCTAGCCCCCCGCCACCGCTACCCTGCCGCCATCGACGATTGCTTTACGGCGTGGAATTGGTTTCAAGAAAATGCAGCAAGCTTGCAGGTAAAGAAAGAGCGAATATTTATTGCCGGCCAAAGTGCTGGCGGCGGTCTGGCAGCGGCTCTTGTACACCGAGTTCATGATCAGGGCGGCACACCCGCCTTAGCGCAGCTATTGTATTACCCCATGCTAGATGACCGCACCGCCACCCGCCGCGACTTAGATACGATTAAACACCCTATTTGGAATAATTCACTTAATCTCGTTGGTTGGTCTGCCTACCTTGGCGACGCCGTCGGTGGCCCCGCTGTTCCTGATTATGCCGCCCCAGCAAGGCGGAACAACCTAAGCGGCCTTCCCCCGGCTTGGATTGGTATCGGCAGCATTGATTTATTCCACCAAGAAGATATCGAATACGCCGAACGTTTAAGCGCAGCGGGCGTCCAGTGCCAACTAGACGTAATTGACATGGCGCCCCACGGCTTTGACAGCTTATTTCCAAACACCGACGTCAGTCGCGACTTTATCGCAAAGCACGACAATTTCGTCGCGGCAATTCTTGCCAAACAAGTATAGTGCTCGCCGCGTAACACCAAGGGTTAAATTCGTTTAAAGATTAGCAATAAAAATGCGCTATCTTAAATTTACTTTTTAAGATAGCGGCTTCAGATATTTATAATTTTTTCATTAAGCTCGATAAACGCCCAGCAATGTCATTCTCTACAATGGAACCATTAGTTGCGATTAAGCCGCGCTCCAGCGCTGCGGTGTCGTGATTGTAGCTGCCATGCACAAACGCGGTGATGTTGGCATCCCAATGGTCTAGCACGAAGAGGCAGTAAAGATTCCATGCCTCATCGGTTTTAATAGCTACGCCCAAATCCCGCAGCGTGTCGATATAAAGATTGAATATGGACTTTTCGTGTAGCTTGCGGTCGTCTTCGTCGATTGCAGATAACAGAAAATACGCGAAATCTCTTAAGCCGTGACCACTGAACACAACCTGCCAGTCAAATAGCCCAGCGCTGCCATCGCTGTAAGAAAAGGTATTGCCAAGATGGGAGTCGCCGTGCAACACAGTGCTTGGCAGTGTATCCATATATTTGAACACCGCATCGGCGCCGAGGCTCCAGTCTTGCAGCATAGACTTGGAGGTTTCCGGCAGTAATATCTCGCTGGCGGTTTCGGCAAAGGCCGCTCGTACACTTTTATTCAAGCCATTGAGCCACGGCCAGCCATAGCGGCAAGTGCGTGGTCTTACCCAGCGCAAATCGCTTTCAAGGCGCGGCGACTGCCAAAACTTAGCATGCAATTTGGCGAGGCTTATCGTTACCGCCTTAACATGCTCAATACTGGCCTTGTCACGAATCCAATACGGCTTACTCGCCGAGGATTCGAGGTCTTCTAAAACAATGAGAAAACGCCCACCAGCGTAAAATTCCGAGTAAAAGCTGCGCGGTGCAATATCCGCGATTTCTGGTTGAATGGTGTTGTAAAAACGCGCCTCAAGTTCCTGCATATGCAACACCGACAGCATTTCTCGGTGGGCGGGCTCTGGCGGTGTCGACTTTACGAATATCGCCTTGGGAAGGCCTGCACTTTGCCCGGCAGCGTCCCAGTTGAGCGTCCATTTCTGTCTGCTCGTCATGCCAGAATGTTCGTCGGCCGTTGTCATGGAGCTTAGTTTAGCGCCGCCAGTCGACAGTATTGATTCCACAAAGGCTTCGTTAACGTCGGTAAGAAAATGCGGGCCGTCGATTGCCAAGGCGGGGGCATGGGCGAGCGCTACATCAGCGGCAATCAAACTATTCAATGCATCCTCATGGTAGGCATCAGTATTTTCTAAATGGTTAATTGTGTGCGCTGACATAGGCTTATTCCTTGCGATGGTTTTATTACTATTGTGATTGGCGACAACTGACAACAATAATATGTAAACATATCACCAAGTGTCAACTAGTTTACATAAATCCATTAAGCGTATGGCATTGGCGCCCAAGATCGGCCAAAATGCGGTGGCTTACCGCGCAGTGCAGCCATCGGCATAGCGCTACATCGACCGGTTATTTTGAGGTGATTTTTGACAAAGCAGGCTTTAGAAAGCGTATCAAAAGCGGACAATGCTGACTTGAGCACCGAGTTTCGGCTGCACGTATTTAAGCTAAACGGCTTATTACTGAAAGACACCGAAGTGTCGCTAGATAAATCCAAGCTTACCCGCGCGGGTAGCTTGGCCTTAAGCGTATTGGCCGCCAGCGACCAGCCGATGACAGCGTCTCAATTGGCAAAAGAAATTGGCCAAAGTCGTCAAGGCGTGGGCCGCTTGGTTAATTTACTCGCCAAAAAAGGTTTGCTTGAACTTTCTGACAACCCCTACCACGCCAAATCAAAACTGATCGCCGTTAGCGCAGAGGGCCGCAAGGAGTTTGAAAAAGTGCGGCGCACGCATAATCAACTGCAGGCAGATCACCCATTACCCCTCAGTAACGACGAACTTAAGGCGGCGATCAGCGTGCTCAATAAGGCGATCAACCACCTCAGCAATACTGACGGCGCCTACTAATCTACGGTTAACAACATTGCCCCCGCCAGCGGCCCGCCCGCCGTCGATAAAGTTGCCAGCACCCTCGCGCTTACAACAAACGAGTTTTCTAAGCCCTTAGTTTAGCTGGAAATCTCATTGTGGTCATGGCGCCAAAATCGGAGAAAATCTTAGGCAAAACACTATAAAAAAAGATCTAACAGCGTACCTGACCGACTTATTCTAATGACCTAGTGTATTCAGTATCACACCTCCACCGAGCAATACTGCGTCCCTATGCGCTGCCGCGCGAGGTAGTACGTGGAAAAAACAAAAGCGAGCTGCAACAATCTTATTGCTTAACCACTGCTGAGATTGAGCATCGCCCTTGGTGCTCGCTGCTTCTCCTATTCGCAACCATTGATACGCCAGCACGATATAGCCAGAGTACATGAGGTAGTCAAAGGCGATAGCCTCGATATGCCCAGGCCGATTGCCAAGCGTTGCAAACACCTCTTTATTTAACGACTGCCACTCAACAAGTCGTCCTTGCATTGCGGTAGCAAGCGGCGCTAAACAATCGTTTGCCATACAGCTTTCAGTAAACACGTGGATCTCATCTAAGTAGCGTTGCAATACCTTGCCGCCATCGAGAAGCACTTTCCTGCCTAAAAAATCTAACCCCTGAATACCGTTAGTGCCTTCGTATATCCGCGTAATACGTACGTCGCGCAGGCGCTGCTCAATGCCCCATTCTTGAATATAACCATGGCCACCAAAAATCTGAATTCCTGCGTCACAGGCCTCTGAGCCCCACTCCGACAAACAACCCTTCGCTATCGGCGTTAGCAAAGATAGCAATTCGCTTGCCTCTGCCGCTTCTTGTTTATCCGTAGAATGACACTTATCGACTAACTTAGCGCAGAAATGCGCCAGCACTCTACCGCCTTCACAAATAACCTGCTGGTTAAGCAGCATGCGCTGAACATCCGGCTGCGCCGCAATAGGATCTGCAATTTTATCCTTTGAAGATTCGCCGCAGGGAGAACGCCCTTGTAAACGGTCGTTAGCATAAGCGCGAGACATTTGGAATGCCCCTTCTGCCTGTGCCTGCCCCTGAACAGCCACGCCTAAACGGGATTTATTAATAAACGTAAACATGCAAGACAAGCCTTTATTGGCCGGCCCTAATAGAAACCCTTCGGCGCCATCAAAATTCATTACGCAGGTCGCACTGCCTTTCAAACCCATTTTGTGTTCGACCGACCCACAATGAACATTGTTTAAGACACCAATACTTCCGTCGTTGCCGACTTTGAATTTAGGCACTACAAATAACGAAATACCGCGACTCCCTTCCGGCGCGCCTGGCAATCTAGCCAATACCAAATGCACTATATTTTCGGCCAAGTCATGATCGCCAGATGAAATAAAAATCTTGCTGCCGTAAAGTCGGTATTGGCCGGTGTCGGTCGGCTCTGCCTTGGTTCGCAATAGCCCAAGATCTGAACCCGCCTGCGCTTCGGTCAAGCACATTGTACCCGTCCACTCGCCGCTAATTAGCTTAGGCAGATACAAGGCTTTCTCGGCGTCACTTCCGTAGGCCAATAAGGTTTCACAGGCACCTTCTCCCAGCGCAGAATACATGCACCACGCTTGGTTTGCCGATTGCCACAGTTCCAATATGACTGTCGACAAAGAATGAGGCAGGCCCTGGCCACCAAACTGCTCAGGCTGAGCCAGTGATGGCCAACCACCGGCAAGGTATTCTTGATAGGCATCTTTAAATCCCGTAGGTGGAATAACCTTGCCATCAATAAATTGCACGCCTTCGCGATCACCGCTTGCATTAAGGGGAAACAACTCTTGCTCGGCAAGCTTCGCCGCTTCTTGAAGAATAGCAGTGACAACATCACTGCCAAGATCATAATTTTTATAATGCGTTTCAAAGTGATTAACGTCATACATCGAGAATAAAATATCGTCGAGCGGCGCAGCATATACAGACATAAAAAGTCTCTTTAAATGGGTATTGCAATGGCGATGGATTTACAAAACACTCACTAGGCGAATTGCTCGCGAAGCTCTCTTTTCAAGAGCTTTCCTGAGGGATTTCGCGGCAAAACATCGACGCATTCATAACGACGGGGAATTTTGTAACCAGCAATATGCTCACGGCAATACTCAATCATGGCCTTAGCATTTAGTTCTGCGCCGGCGCTCATCACGCAAACGGCAACCACTGCCTCGCCGAACTTTTCATCGGGCAGCCCTATCACAGCAACATCGTTAATATCAGGGTGCGACATAAGCGCGTTTTCTACCTCAGCGGGATAGACGTTTTCGCCGCCAGAAACGATCATGTCTTTGATCCGGTCCTTAATAAAAACATAGCCTTCGGCGTCGATATAGCCACCATCACCAGAGTAGTACCAACCGTCGTCATCCAGTACTTCTGCCGTTTTGTCGGGCTGTCTGCTATAGCCTTCCATCACGTGCGGCGCGCGCACAACGATCTCGCCAATTTCGCCTTGGGGTAATTCCACACGGCTTAGGGTGTCGACAATTTTCACATCGACAAACAGACCCGCTCGACCACAGGAACGCAGCAATTCCGGGCGACCATTAACGGCTTTAATATGGTCATCTGCGGTCAAAGCCGTCGCCGACGCAACCGTTTCGGTCATACCGAAGCCTTGCTGAAAATGACAGCCAAAGGCCTTCATAGAGCGCTCTAAGACATCAACGGTAATTGGCGAAGCGCCGTATATAATCTTCTCTAAATGGCTAAAATCGTACTGATCCAAATTTGGCACGTACTGGAGAATTGCATGCAACATCGCAGGCACCATCATCACATCGGCGATCTTTTCCTTTACCAGAGTGTCGACCACCAGCTGTGGATTGAAATCCTTTAAAATGACAACCGGCCGACCAGCACATAGCGCCATAATGCCGCTACATAAGGCACCGGCATGAAATATCGGCGCTACCGCCAGATGCGGTTTACCGGCATCGACCCTAGGTGGAATCCAAAGTGAATGAACTACAAACGCCGCTGACTGCTGCTGGGTGACAATAACGCCCTTTGGGAATCCGGTCGTACCAGAGGTATACATTTGATAAACAGGAGTTTCTGGGCTTGGCTCAAATTCCAGCGGCAAGACCGTTGCGCCAGTAGTAAATGCGTCAAAGGACTGCCAGTGATCTGCTTTGTTGTCGCCAACATCAAGGCGAACAAAGGTAGTCAGCGAAGTTTCACTGGCAATGCTGTCGATTTTATCGCACAAGTCATCGCTCTCAATAAATATCGCCTTGGCTTCAGACTGATTGAAAATATATTTAAACTCCCCCGCCGCCAGTCGGTAATTAACGGGCACATAAACTGCGCCTAATTTCATAGAGGCAAAAAGAATCACAAATTGCTCTATGCGATTGAACGTCAAGACAGCCACCCGATCACCAGCGCCTATACCGGCGTTTGCAAGTGCGTTGGCAACACGCGTCGCTTGATGATTCCACTCAGCGTAACTGAGCTCGCGATCATCCTGTTTTAATGCCGTTTTTTCTCCGCCAATACGCACAAAATAATCGAGCATTTCAAAGGTAGTGATGGCTGACTTTCTCATCAATTAATCTCCAGCATACGAAATCAACTTATTACTGCCGCTGATCCCGCGTATCAATTTCAAATATTCACAAGTACTTTCTTACTGGTTTTCTATAAGGATCTCGAATGCTATTTCTTACCATCCCCTAAAATTTCAGAAATATCTGCCTCGGAATAACCTAGCCCACTCAGAATTTCATTATTATGCTCACCTAAGCTCGGTGCATCATTGCGCACACTGGCGGGGGTAGCACTAAATTTAACGGGGTGCTTTACGCTTAAGTAATCACCAACATCAGGATGATGGCGCTGTTGAAAGAAATTCGTTTGCTGTAAATGCACGTCATCGAGAACTTCTTCCATTCGATTAACGCGCATACAGGGCAGGCCTATCTCTTCCAATAATTCAAACCACTCTTCGCTAGTTTTGGTCTTGGTGATTTCTTCTACCATACCGTAGAGAATGCCGATATTCTTGGTGCGAATTTCGAAGGTGGAGAAGCGCGGATCGTCCAAAATATTGTCTATACCACCAAAATCCATAATGCGCTGCCAATGGTCCGGGGCATAGGGAACGATGGATATATAGCCGTTGAGGGTTTTAAAGGGGCGGCGATTGGGGTCAATAGAACGGTCGTAGGCAATATTGCCGCGCGGCGGAACAAAGCTGTAATCGTATAAATTTTCAATCATATGAAAGGAGGTAAAGGTTTCAAACATCGGCACTTCTATGAACTGGCCCTCGCCGTGGCGCTCCTTATGAAACAGCCCGGCCATGGTCGCGTAGGCGGCATGTAAGCCCGCGGTTTTATCAGCGATTAAAGAGGGAACATAGCGAGGCGCCGGATTGCCATCTACCCTTGGCAATAAATCGGCAAAACCAGACGCAGCCTGCACCACATCGTCATAAGCAAGCTTGCCGCCGTAGGGGCCATCTTCGCCAAAGCCAGTACAATGAACATAAACGATGCTAGGGTTAATCGCCTTCACTGCGTCATAGCCAAGCCCAAGCCGCTCTAAGCCCGCTTTACGCACATTGGTGTAGAACACATCTGCGTCTTCCAGAAGTTTACGCATTGCTGCAAGTGCTTTTGGATTCTTTAGTTCAAGCTTGAGTGACTTTTTGTTGCGGTTAAGCGCCAAATACAATGGCCCCATTCCGCGCTTAGGTGAATTGCCCGGCAAGCGCATATTGTCGCCATGCCCACTCTCGACCTTTATGACGTCCGCGCCTAAGTCAGCCATAATTTGACTTCCGTAGGGGCCAAAAACAATCGTACTTAGATCAACGATTTTTACACCACTGAGCGGGCCTTTAGCACTTTCATTTTTGTTTTCCATAATCACTCTCGTCAAGCTTAGTTTTATCTAGTAATTGTCAAATATTCTAAATTAATAGGAAAAGACCTATTTTTTAATTTGCTTCGCAATATAGCCTCGGAGCCTCGTGGAGAACGGTGGCCGTATCATTTTGAGGGGATCAAACTTAGATTGCTGATAAACCGCTTTAGCGTGGCTAAAATTCTTAAAACCGTCGAAACCATGATAGGCACCGCTACCACTGGCGCCGACACCACCAAATGGCAGATTCTCTTGTAAGCAGTGGGCAATAAGATCATTAACAACTAAGCCACCCGACATCGTTTGAAAGGTCACTTGATCAATTTCTGCTTGGCTTTTTCCGAAGTAATACAATACCAAGGGGCGTTCACCACTGTTTATTGTGTCAATTACCTTGTCCAACTTGTCGTACGGTGCTACCACCAACAAGCCGCCAAAAATTTCCTCCTGCAAGACTCGGCAATCGTTACTGGCATTGAGTATTAAACTCGGTGGTACGCGGCAGCCGTCGCTGCTACCTAAACTAATAACAGTGGCACCTTTATCTTCTGCATCACGGCACAAATCAGCTAAGCGATCGGCATGGCGCTGGCTGATAATATGGGTATAGTCCAGATCACTCTCGATGACAGGAAACATCGCTTTTACCGCGCCTTTACAATAGCCCACAAACTCATTCACGCGATCACGGCCGACATATATGGTATCGGGGCACAGACATATCTGCCCGCCATTCATGGTCTTAGCCCACATGATTTTTTCTGCTGCTAATTTAAAATCTGCAGATTCAGAAATAATGACGGGGTTTTTACCGCCTAATTCCAAGGTCATAGGGACGAGATTAGGCGCAGCGCTGCTCGCCACTAATTTGCCAACTTGGGTAGAGCCAGTAAAGATAAGGTGATCGAAAGCTAAGCCGGCAAAGTCTTTAGCAACGTCCGCGCCGCCTTCTATCACGGCGAACTCGTCTTGATTAAAGTTCTCAGCAACAGTCTCAGCCAGTAATCGTGATGTTGATGGGGTTAACTCAGACGGCTTGAGCATTGTACGATTACCGGCGGCAAACACATCCGCAAGCGGCATGAGCGCCAACTGCACAGGAAAATTCCACGGCGAGATGTTGCCCACAACACCGAGCGGCAAGTACTCGACCTTCGATTTGGCGCCCAACAGGCCTAAGGGAAAATTACTTTTACGCCCCTCGGTTTTCATCCAATGCGGCACGTGCTTTTTCGCATGTTTAAACGCTTGCAGCACTGGCATAAGATCTAAAGACTGGGTATTTATACTTGATCGATTACCGAAATCAGCATGCACGGCGTCGCAGAACTTCTGCTCATTGCGCACCACCAAATCTATTACGCGATCCAATCTGTCTACCCGGGCTAGCGCCGACGGATAAGGGTCTTTGCGCTGTGTGCTTTTTTGGGCCGACAGAATCGTTGCAAGATCTACAGCAGTATCTAAGCTATTAATAGCTTGATTCATTATTGCCTCTTTTTTGCTATGGATTTAGTTCTATGTACGTTGGTAAGGCAGTAAAAATAACGAAGACTCTGCGCCGCCCAGAGTACGAGTCTCTATTCGGCGACAGAATCAGTAACGCATCTAAAGGAACAATTCTTTTGATAGCCCAATTAATACTAGCCTTGGCCTAATTTATATTCCGCAGGTGAACCCGGCCAATTCCTTACCAGATCAGGTAATTCACAAAATACCGATTTTGGATCTGGAACTGTATATTTAGATTCTAAAGCCGCTACGTTAGTAGGATTTTCAACCTTAAATGCCCGAAGAAAAATGCCACCGACCTTCGTTCCCACAAAATCGGTAAAAAATGCAATACCCTTTTTACTCGCCATGTATTTAGCTAATAAGTGAAAGGATGCCCGCACCGCAAATTTCCAGCGCAGCTTAGGAGCGCGATTTATCCCGATTAACAAACGTTCCTCTGGGTTCATCAAGAAAAGCGCCATATCGGAAATCATTCGTAACACCCACATTATAGGTTTACGTTTGTACCACGCTAAATCACCGATAAGACTGCCACTAGGAAAATCGCTATCTACAAACACCGCGTTTATCTGTCGACTCGCCAAGCCAGCCGCCCAATGCTGACGGGCGTCAGCTAAGTAGCTCATCAAACTATCATAGGTAGACGGGGTGTGATCAGGATTCACGCCGATTACCGCTCCCAACACTAGCTGTTCAGCAATGAATTGGTCACGCTGTTTACTCGGCAGCTCACCGTACAACTCCTCATAAGCAAGCAGAAAACCAAAGGTTTGAACGGCCAAGGTCAATGCTAACTCGTACTCTGAGTTGGCTTGAAAAGGCTTTTGCGTTATAGGTTCTACGCCCTTGATCATCGTATGACTTTTAATAACGTACTTGCTGACTTTAATCGCGTCTTCCTTACTGCCGTAACCCGCCATATAGGCAAATATTGCAATTCGCCTAAATCGCCCTAATGGGTCAGTTAAATAGGACGTATCCAACTCTGCCGCGGCCGCAAACGGCGGGTGCAAGGGAATAAGCATTGAAGTACGCAACATACCTATGAAGAAAACCGCAGGATTTTTTAATACCCGCCACGTCATTGAACCTGGCCCTATTGCCCAGTCAATATTTTCACTTGTCTCATCTACGACTTCTGAGTCATTCTCACTCGGGGCCGTCTTACTCACACCGCCTATTGGGCAACCGGGAGCTGGCTGAGATGTATTGTTCATGTCCAAACGTCCTTTATTCGCGCCAAACTTAATACTTACTAAATAAGTAATTCAAATTATTGATGCTAATTAAACATAGTTACTAAGACTTAATGTCATAAGTAATTGGGAGTGATTTAAGTCCGCCGATAAATAAATTTGACGCCCACTTAGGCTCGCCAGCCAGCTGAATATTATCGACCCTTTTCAAAATCTCTTCGAATAACATGCCAATCTCCAGACGAGCGAGATGTTGACCGATGCAAACATGTATGCCGTAGCCAAAGGCCATATGCCAATTTCTGCGCCGCTCAATTTGGAACTGGTGGGGACACTCGAAAAGACTTTCGTCATTGTTCGCTGAGGGATGAAACACGACAACAGACTCACCTTTTTTAATATCTACCCCATTCAAGTTGTAGTCTTGGCTTGCCGTTCGGCAAAAATGGCGCACAGGTGAGGCGTGTCGAATAGTTTCGTTTACGAAGGAGAGAGTGTGGTCGCCACCGGACTTAAGCTTTTCTAGCTCTTCCGGGTTTTTAATTAGCGCGAGCATGCCAGCTGAGGTAGAGGAGCTGGTAGTATCGTGTCCTGCGGTGGCGACAATGACATAGTAAGACATCAGCTCTAAGGTCGGCATTAGCTTATCATCGATACGCGCATTTGCTAGCAAGCTACACAAATCATCTCGCGGTGACTCCTGCCGATCTTTGGTGATGGCGGCAAAATACCCGAAGAAATCGTTTAAGGTCGCTTGAGCTGACTTAGCTCCAGCTGCATCTTTTTCGCCCTTATCCCGACTGAGGTCAGCATCTTCAAAACCAAACAATTCCATTGTCCACTTGAGCATGCGCTCTTCGTCTTCCCGCGGGACACCCATTACACTCATGATGACACGCAGGGGGTACCACAGAGCGATGTCGTTAACGAAGTCACACTCGCCACCCATTGCCACCATCTTCTCGGCAAACTCGACGGCAATTGCTCTAACTTCGTCCTCTAACTCACCAACCGATTTTTGCGAAAACCAGTCCTTAGTAACGTTGCGGTAAGCACTATGATCGGGTTCGTCCATATCGGTGAGAGTACGTAAAGCAAGGCCGTATTCATTGCCTGAGCGCTCAATCATTCCCTGCTCAGTCGGAATATTGAAAAGCTGGCGACGTGGTGCATTAAGAAAAACTTCGCTATTACGCAAGACTTCTTTCATATCGTCATAACACGTAACGGCCCAAAACGGACGATAGTTATCAGGCTCCAACCAGCAGATAGGTGCTTCTTCGCGCATACGCTTAAATGTAGAGTGCATTAGTTCTTGATCAGCATAAAAACTCGCTTCTGCTACGCGATTAAATATGCTTTTTTGCTCGTCACTTAATTGAATACTCATTTTCATCTCTCAATTTATGTGTTTTCTATATTGCGCTTTTAAATAGTAAATCAGCGCATTTTTCACCGATCATTATTGCTGCCGCATTGGTATTGCCACCAACAATTGTCGGCATAATAGAGGCATCCGCCACACGCAAATTATTTATACCGTGAACCCGCAGTTGAGAATCGACCACAGCGTCTTTATCGCTGCCCATCTTGCAAGTTCCCACGGGGTGGTAGACGGTATTAGCGTGGTTTCTAATGACATTAATCATTTCGTCGTCGGACATTTCTGGCTTAAAGAAATAATCGCGAAGTTGAAATGGTTTGAAGTGAGGCTGATCAAGAATTTTTTGAGCCAGTTTTATACCAGCCAATAAGGTCTGTACATCTTTCTCGGCTTCAAGCAGCTTCAAATCAATACGTGGTGCAGATAGTGGATTGCTATCATTAAGCCCAACCACACCTGTCGACGTTGGTCGTAATACACACACATGCAGACACAAACCGTGCCCGCCAAGCATCTCGCGACCGTGGTCGACGCCTGCGGCGGGCATATAATGCATTTGAACATCCGGCAAATTTAGATGCGGTTCAGATTTAAAAAAGCCCCCGGCTTCGTACAATACCGAAGCAATTTTGCCTTTTCTGTGGAGTAGGTATTCCAAAGCCGTTTTAATGGCGGGTATTAATTTTCGATTAGACTCACCCCAAAAACTGGTATCGTCAGTTTTGTAAACCAAGCCAAAATCCACATGTTCCTTAAGGTTTTTACCCACTCCAGGTAAGTCTTGTACTAGCGGTATAGCATGTTGATGCAATTCATCCGCAGCACCAACGCCAGACAGCATCAACAATTGTGGCGATTGGTAAGCGCCGGCAGAAAGAATAATTTCCTTCTTGGCGCGTACAACTTCGGCCTTCCCTTTACGAATGATCTCAACTGCCACTGCGGTATTACCGTCGAAAACAATACGAGTTGCCTGAGATTTAATAAGAATGTCCAGGTTTTTACGTTTGCGGTTGGGTTCAATAAAAGCATAGGAAGAACTACAGCGCATATTGTCGCGTTGAGTAAGCTGATACCACCCTGCACCTTCTTGGGTTTTGCCGTTAAAATCGTCCGTTTTCCCGAAACCCAGCTCCGCAGCGGCGTTTATAAACAATTGGTGAGAATGATGTTCATATCCCCTATCGCTAACTCTTAGCGGGCCGCCAACGCCATGGTATTCATTAGCACCATTAACATTATCTTCGGACTTTTTAAAGTAAGGCAGAACGTCTTTATAAGACCATCCTTCATTACCCATTGCCGCCCATTCGTCATAGTCATTTGCATTACCACGAACATACAGCGTGCCATTTATTGCAGAACTACCACCCAAGCCCTTCCCTCTAGGCTGATAGTTGACTCGGCCATTTAGGCCCGGCTGTGCCACCGTATCAAAACCCCAGTTAGCCTTTCCCTTCCTGGGGACATTTAGTAAAACTGACGTCAACGGCTCCTTCATAAAACGGGTGCGGTTATTGCCACCGGCTTCAATTAGACACACCCGCACATTAGGGTCTTCACTCAAGCGACTCGCAACAACGCAGCCCGCAGAACCACCACCGACAACGATATAATCGTATACATCAGTCATTTTGTGCTCCCAATACCGCCTTCACCATACCGGCGACATGGGCTTTAAGCTGCTCGCTGTGTGGCGGCAGCATTGGAGCTAGAAAATCTTGTTTACACTGGGTATACACTGCGCGTGCGTGAGAAAATGTTTTAAACCCTTCTACTCCGTGATAGTTGCCCATGCCACTACGACCAACACCGCCAAAAGGCAAATCTTCAACGTTGTAATGCGCAGCTAAGGTATTAAAGCAAAGCCCGCCTGACTGGGTGCCATAGCGCAACTTATCCATTTCCTGCTGATCATCACCGAAGTAGTACAAAGCAAGCGGTTCACGAATATTTTCATCGCTATTCAAGCGCTCAACTACGGCATCAAAATCCGTATAGGGAAACACAGAAATAATTGGCCCAAATACCTCATTCTTCATTAACTGGGTATCACTAGACGGCGACTTAACAATGACTGGAGGAAAGCGACGTGCCAAAGGCACTTGCTCGCGGTCAAAAAAATACACCACGTCGCCAGCTTGTTTTTCTTCAACTTCTGCCAATAAACCCTTAAGCCGTTCTACTTGGCGATCATTAATGATTTGGCCATAGTCAGGATCACTCTGCATTTGCGGGAAAAATTTATGAGCAATGTCCCTGCACTTTCCGATGAATTCTTCTTCCAGATCCGCCGGCACAAACAGCACGTCTGGCCCTAGGCAGATCTGTCCACCATTCACCATGCGGATCATCATAATTTTCTTTACGATGTCGCCAAGATCGGCAGTTTTAGACACGACAATAGAATTTTTGCCACCTAATTCCAGTGTACATGGCACCAAATTTTGCGCGGCGGCAACCGCCACCTTACGACCGATTGCAGTCGACCCGGTAAACATAAGATGATTAAACGGTGCACCAGCAAATTCTGCCGACACCTCGGGACCGCCGGTGACCACCACCAACTCACTCGGATCGAACGTTGCTGCCACCATTTCCTGAATTAATTGCGAGGTGTTTTCGGTGACTTCCGACGGCTTTAATACAATGCGATTACCCGCCGCGAATATGGCGCCCATAGCGCCAAAGCTGAGGTTGATAGGCAGGTTCCAAGGCGAAATAACGCCCACCGAACCTAGTGGCATATACTGAACTTCCGACACCGCGCCAGCAGGACCTGCAGGTGGCGGCGTGTTTCTATGACTCGGCTGCGACCATTTTTCGAGATTATCTAAAGCATACTTTAATGTAGAAATCGTCCCCAAAATTTCCGCCATTTGGGTCGTAATATGGGGGCGATTACCAAAATCAGCCATCAATGCGTCGCAAATTTTCTGTTCATTGGATGCCAACATCCCAATCAAACGCTTAATTCGACCAGTTCTAACTTCAAGCGACGGAAATGGCTCATCCTGTTGCGCCTGTCGTTGAACATTTATGAGCGCTTTTATATTCACTTGCGTTGTCATTATCTACCACCTAAATAGTAATTTTTTCATCGTCTGCGAAAAGCTAAGTGGCACGAAGCGTCCCGCATTCCTAAATAAAATTTGTAACTAAGTCGTAAAAATATTCCTTAGAATCTATAGCTAAGCTCTACGCCATAGGAGTTTGGCTGCCCCGCGGGACCATAAATTCGGCCGGTGCTGTCGCCAGCGGAATACAGATAATATTCTGTATTTCCGATGTTTTTACTAAACAAATTAATAGACAGACTTTCATTCATATTCATCACACTGAGATAGGCGTTAACTAAGGAATATGATTCTTGACCATCTTCTGCACCACCGTATGGCCGATATACAACATCGTCGCTAAGGAAATACTCTACGCGGAAGCGCCAGTGAGCCAACAAATCCCAGTCGGCTTCCCACTGATATTCTAGGCCCGTATTCACGGTGTATTTTGGTGCACGGGAGAGCTGTACACCGGCTAGATCTTGCTCACCATTTCCCGGGTTTGAGCTATCAGAATCTGAGAATTCTTTATAGTAAGCATCTAAGTAAGATCCAGACACTGTCAATAATAATGGCTCTAAAAGTTGCGCCTTCATCTCCAACTCAGCACCCTGAATTTTTGCTTTGGGAGCGTTGATAATGCTTGCGGCAATACCTTCAATTTTTAGCACTTGGAAATTTGAATAGTCACTATCAAATATCGACATATTGGCGATTAACTTGCGATCGAACCAAGTCGATTTCAGCCCTACTTCGTACGACGCCACTTCCTCTGGCTCATACGTATCACCGCAGGAAGAAAAGTTACTTCCTCCAGATTTATAGCCAAGGGTATATTGACCGTAGAGCATATGTTCATCGCTTACATCCCACTGAATACCGTACTTAGGCGTATATTTTCGGCCACTTTCGACTGATAGCGGTGCCGACTCACAAGAAGTGGGCAACACGGTGCCAACAGGAATAAGCTCTAAAGGTAATAATTCTAAAGGCACGCCACCCAGTCGATACAAATTGGTTTGCGATGCATCCTTCTCGTCTTCAAGTGCGCGGTAACCTAGCAATAATCGTATGTCATCCGTCAGGGAGTAAGACATATCGGTAAATAACGCTACCGACTCCGCGGTTTCATCGGCCGTTAGTAATGCCGTTAGGCCTGCACCAAGAAATGCTTTAGGAATAGCCACCTGAAGTGAGGGTGTGTAATCTTCTTTAAAGTAATAACCCCCGACCAACCAATCTAGCCGGTCTGTAGATCCAGATAGCGTGAACTCATGGCTCATAGAATCGGAGCTAGCACTAAACCCATCAGGCGCAAAGTTGTAGATATCATCAGCAGTAAAATCTGCGTCGTAGATATAGTGATATTGATGACGTTGGTAACCAGAAACTAGTTTGAGCATTGCCGAATCCAGCTCATAGGCAATGGTTAGATCCACATTGGTTGTGTCTCTTTCGCCACTAGGGTTGTAATTTAAACGCCGCTCCCAGGCCTCGCCCTCAACATACTGATCATCCGTTGTAGTTAGCAATGGATTAAAAAATAATCCGGTAATTTCTTTTTGCGGATCAGGCGCTATACGAATAACGTCTCGCGGAGTAAGACCTGCGCCCTCGTCATCCCGGTAAATCAAGCCAAGATCAAAACTGAGCGACTCAGACGCCAACCAAGTCAGTGCAACGCGTCCGCCATAGCCTTCCAGCTCATCTGATGTACCACCGCGCTCCAGCTCTTTTACGTAGCCATCACTTTGACTCCATTCAAGCATCGCTCTTCCTAAGAGCTTGTCAGCTATTAACGGCCCGGAAACAACACCAGAAACTTTCTCGGTACCATAATTTGAAACACCAGCACGAACGACGCCTTCAAACTCATTTGTCGGCTTATTGAGTATAAAATTAACCACCCCGCCCGTGGAATTACGTCCATATAAAGTACCCTGCGGGCCGCGAAGCACCTCTACTCTAGCCAGATCATTCAATCCCACCGGCCCCGTACTCGGACGAGGCTGATACACACCATTGACGTGTACCGCAACGCCAGGTTCAACAGCACCGGAGTCTACATTCATACCAACACCGCGAATGCTGACCAAGGTAGAGCCACCGCTCTCGCTTACAGAAAGACCAGGAACTTGGGTTGCCATATCGGTAATGCTACCGACCTGGCGGTATTTCATTTCGTCGCCGGATACCGCACTTACCGACATCGGCGCGTCCTGCAGACCAGACTCACGCTTGGAGGCTGTAACGATTACCTCTTCGATTTGAGCTGTAACGCTGATAGGAATACAGACACCCACGACCGCCAAACTGAGTAAAGCAGTCGCACACTTAAAAGGCCCACAAAATGACGATATCTCTTCTTCGCTCTTTATTGTTTTTTGGTACACGTGTTATCTCCGGAATCTGACGTAAGAATCACTATCACGAAGAACAAGATAACACATAAAAATCAATATACAACAACAAAAATCAATAAAAAGTGCGATTAATTATAATAAATACACATTTATTAGACAAAGAGACCAAGAAAAAAGCCATTATGAACTTTCTGCCCCCCCTGAACTCGGCCATTGAATTGTACTAAAGTGAGGGCCAGCTAATTAAATTTAGCAGCCAGCCCACCAAACAGTGACTACGTTACGGGAATCATGGCTAGCGTAAGCTGGATGGGGCTAATGGTTCCGCCCAACACCTCATCAGATAAAGCCCCCCGCGCCAAAACCAACACCAAAAGCAGGCGGTGCCATCGCGAACACCACCGCTGTTGAGGTCATTAATATAGGGCACATGCGCTCGGGGCATGCGCTTTGGATCGTCTGTGCAGTACTGACTCCCTCACGCTTACATCGATTAATGAGATCAACCAATAGAATCGATTTTTAGAAACCAAGCCTACCAATAAAATCATGTCAATCATCGAATAGATATTTAGAGATGCTTGGGCAATCCACAAACCAGCTATACCACCAACAATAGCAAGGGGTTGCGCAATCATGATTAATAGCGACTGGAAAATCGAATCAAATTAACCATGCGACTACAGGATTGCTTTCGGCACAAACAATTTTTCCTTGAATGTCGTAAATAGGCTCATTTAAAGAACAGATTAAGGCTCCAATACAAGCAAAACCAGGTAGTAAATTTTTACTTTTGACAGACAGCTAAATACACCAAACTATTAACGCTACAACGACAGATACAAATAACTACGAAGGCAAGTTGCTACCAACCGCTGAAGTTATCTGGGGATATTGAAATAGCTCAGCAATATCCATTTTTCACTCCTAATTCATATTTTTTTATTTTATTTAATAATACTAAATTTGACGGCGACTTTTTAAATCAGTATCTACAAACCATATTGCAGCAAACGCTAAAAATAGGGTTATCGCCACAGCGACAAGATCACCAACAAGCGGCATGTCAGCATGCAATGAGAAGAAGATAGGCCAACTAATGCATGAGAAAGCCAAATTAAGCAGAACACCAGGTAGTAAAATATAGGAAAGTTTGGCGATGCCATTTACTTTCTTATCTAATACAAATAGCAGCCAGCCTGAGAGTACAAGAAATGGGCCCATTGAGAAAGATCCTGCAACATGAGAGAACGGGCCTTCGCCATAGTATTGCCAGTGGCCGCTGCTAATTCCGACAAAATCGGTAAGCGTGACGGAAATAAATACAGCAACCGCCAAAATATATAGCACCTTGCCATTCATTCCCTTTTTAAATTGCTCAAACATCAGCCAAGGCATCGTAGCCACCCAAAGCAGGTACCCCGGGAATAGATAGCCAGGCGTGTTTAGACCAAAGGCCTCAAATCCAAAAAATGTATCTCGGTAAATAATACCGGCCAACACATCATAGATTGGCTCCACGGTCACCGCCAACACGCCGCCTATGCAAAGTAGTAATGGTATCCACTGCTTATGCCTAAATCCCGTATACAAACCATGAAGTACGGCGATAAGCCCTAAGGCACCGAACACCAAATAGGCATACAAGCCGTCATGTGGCGCCGCCTCAAGAATAGGAGCAGAAACTAACGGATTCATTGATTGTGCTAAAACATTACTCATCTATATTTATCCTATGTATATACTATTATCTAGCTCGCTCTAGAGGAGCAGCTTTTTCGATTCCGTATAAAATGTTTTTTAGATCCTGCAGGGCGTAACATAGCCAGCTTTTCCGGTGCTCCCTGCTCGCCCTCTACTTTTTTTAGTAAAAAAGGGGCAACGTTGACGATTAGCTTACTACCCAGCACGCCATGGGTGACAGTGCCATACTCATTTTCTGGTATTTGCCCAGAGCCACGCCAATCAGACAATGCATCATGCTATTCAAACAGCGCCTTGTCATGCTTGTCTTCAAGCAAATACTTTGGCGAAGGCACCCAACGATTAAGGCAATTGACTTTTCCATTTTCAAAAATAAGGCCTTGAACTATTCCATCGTGCGAGGAAAAGCTCGCTATACTTTGAACCGTCGCTCGCGTCCAGGTCGGACCGCAACGATAAAATCCGCCAGTTAGGTCGACAGGTATTTCTCCCTCAACAATACAATCTTGAACTGCTGCCTTGAATCGCCGAGGCTTCATCGACCCCGTGAATTGCACTTACTCAGGATAAAGCCTCATAGATCACTCCCATACAACACCCACTCCACTAATAACTCATATAAATACAAAATTAGCACCCGGTCAACACTAAATGTGCGAAAACATCAAATTAAATGAAATATTCGACATTAACAGTCGCCATAATTGCTGTATTAATGCAGCATGAGAGTGGCTCAAAAATACCGGTAAAGCGCCGCTTTACACTGACAACCGAAACCCGAATAATCCGGCTCGTAATGCGGCGCCGACTCATTGATGGCTATGCTTTTAACTTTCGACAATATCAACTTAGTAATATTTCAACGTACAATAGGCCCCTGTATCGCCACTTAACATTTTGCAATGCCCATGACTTGAACAGCTAGCTCCAAGCAAAAAGGGCCTATAGAGATCGCCATACCTCTCGTAATTTGGAACAAATCGATGAATTTTATAGAACTAGACGCACTTGACGAGTCAATAATATCAGCGCTAAAAGCAGATGGGCGTGCAACCACTAAAAGCTTAGGCAAGATGTTTGGTGTTGCTCACACCACTATCGCCTCACGTATTCAGCGCATGCGCGAATTAGGCGTGATGCACGTGCGAGCAGTAACTGACGCGAAGGCTTACGGCTTTAACGAACTCGCCATTGTTGGCTTTCAAGTTCGCGGATCCGCCCTGGAAACCGCACAACAGATTCCAAAATCCTACCCGGGCGTGGTGGTTTATGTCGCAAGCGGCACACTAGGTCGATTTGATTTAATAGTCGTACTGTTGGCGAAAGACGTTGCAACACTGCAGCACTACGTTGATGAGAACATATCAAAAGTAAGCCAAATAGTGTCATCTGAGATATGGCTAGCGGTCGATGTTTTAAAGTTTGTTACGGAATGGGCATTGCTAAACCAAGTTGGTCACCCACTGCCGCCAAACCCAGCAATAGAAGACGAGCTGCCACTGCTAGATCTCTTTTATGAGGACGGCAGAATCTCGTATAGCCGAGCGTCTCGTGTTCTTGGCCACACCGAAGTGCAAATACGCAATAAAGTTAACCGACTAGTAAAAGACAAGCTCCTTCACTTCTCTGCGGTTAAAGACCCCCAAACTATCGGGCCGCCATTAATGGCACTTATATTTATGAAGGTCGAACTCAAGCATACAAAAGCCATCGCAAAAAAGCTTTCTTCGATGGAAGAATTTGCCTTCGTTGGCCGCTTCATAGGCCGATTCGAAATCATCGGACTAGTAACACTGCAGGATTTACCAGCGCTGTTTAACTTAGTAAACAACCAACTGCGCCAACTAAAAGGCATGATACGCACTGAGTCCATGCAAATTGTAGAGAACTACCATCAAGAACCTAGATGGGTTCGAATACTTTAGTCGTGCACCACCGCAGGGGAATTTTTCTCCTTAATCGCAATGAGTGTAGCAAGCACCCTTCTTACGTTACTTAACGCTAATTCCTTTAAGTATTAAGCAACGACTTTAAGGATGCCTAAATATTAAAAATATTATCGCTAGCTCCGCTATTCCGCCGCCAACAACATACACCCCGCCAGCGGCCCGCCCGCCGTCGACAGTGCGGCTACGTTTAGAGGTTTTGCTATTTGGCGCTCCCCAGCGCCGCGCCACAACTGCAAGCAGGCCTCGTGCACCTGACCATAGGCGTGCATACGCCCCGCCGATAACGCGCCGCCATTAGTGTTTATTGGCAGCATGCCGTCTAGCGCAATATTGTGGCCACCATCGATAAAGTCGCCCGCGCCGTAGCGTTCACAAAAACCAAAGTTTTCTAACCAGTTAATCGAGTGGAAACTAAAGCCGTCGTATAACTCGGCAAAGTCGACATCCTTGGGTTTTAAATCAGTGCGCGACCACATCATCTCGGCGACTTTGGGTTGGGCTTGGGTATCCAGCGCGTCGAGCTGAGTCCAAGAATTGCGGTAGGCCATGCTGCTGCCTATGGCCTCTATTTTAATCGGCTTGTTCGGCAGGTCTTGGGCGCAGTCCCAGCGCGAAATAATAATGGCGGTAGAGCCATCGATTGGCACATCGCAGTCGAACATGCGGATTGGCGTCGAGATCATCGGCGATGCCAAATAGTCTTCCAAGCTCATCGGGCTGCGGTACACCGCTTTAGGATTAAGCGCGGCATTGCGACGCCCGTTAAGCGCAATCTGGGCATATTGCTCTTCGCGTATACCCGACTTATGCACGTAAGCCTGAAAATACATGGCCTGCTGAATCGCAGCGGCATAGGTGTGATACGGCGAATACCACTGAAAAAGGCCGTGGTCGCGCTGGCCTGATGTCATTAGCGCATTGGCGAAGGCCTTTTTGCGGGCAGTGGCTTCAGTCAAGGTTCTAAACACAAGTACGTGCTTACACAGCCCTGCGGCAATGGCGCCAATTGCCTCAAACATCGCAGCGAACTGGCCCGGGCCTTCGGGGCCACCGCTATACCAATTTAGCTCTAAGCGCAGCGCATCTTGAATATGAGGTATACCAACCGGCGAAAAGCCCGAGGCATTGTAATCGGCACCAGGCCAGGTGGCGATGCCGTCGATATCGGCTCGGCTCAAGCCTGCGTTAGTGATCGCTTCCATACAGGCATCGACCGTCAACTCTAGGCCAGTCTTACTGCTGCCGCGAGAAATCTCGGACTGACCAATGCCGGTAATGGCGGTGTTTTTCTCAGCGTATTTAGACGAGGTATTCATAGCGCAACATCCGGTTCAAATAAGGGCACCCACAGGTCTTCGTTGTGCTCAAACAAGACCTTCACCGGCATACCGATATACACCGCATCTACCTCGCAATGCACAATATTACTTACCAAGCGCACATCTTCTTGCTCGGCAATCGACACCAGCGCAACCACGTAGGGCACCTTCAAGGACGGCAGCCATTGTTTGTGGTTAACAGTAAAACTGGTGATTACACCTTTGCCAGACGTTGGCGAAGGTCCTACTTTTCGACTTTCGCATTTAGGGCAAAAAGCCACGGGGGGATGAACATAGTATTCGCAGTCTGCGCAGCGAAATATCAGCAGCTCCCCACGCTCGCCCCCAGTCCAATACGCCTGCGTATCGGCATTGGTGGCGGGCAAGGGCCGTGGCACACCTTGATCGAGATCTAACATAATTATTTAACTCGGTTTTATGGTGAGTGGGCACGCCCCAGTTCTGCGCAAAGCGACTGGGGCAGATACAACAACTTAATTACGATGCCTAGGCCGCCGCGTCATCCCCGCCTTTACCTACATTGTCGGCAAACAACTTAATCACGTCGCCAGAGGTCACTACTTTGCCGCCCGCCTCAAGATGCGGATTGTGACCGCCCGCCGACACCACGCTGGTGTCTACGCCATCGCGGCGGGCCTGGGCCTGCAGTGCGGCAACCGTGCAATTCTCGCGACCCAGCAAGGTGATTGGGTCAAAGCTAAATTCGCGAATTGCATTTTGGTGAGTGACCTTGTTAATGACGCGCTCGGGGAGGTCTTTAACACTGTCCCACAGTACATCGGCGGCATTGGGCCACACACAGTCGGAATGCGGGTAGTCGGTCTCAAAACAGATAATGTCTTCACCAATATCGGCGTAATTCTTAATGCCAAATTTGTCGTCGATAAAGCAGGTAATAAAATGTTCTTTAAACACCTCACTGGGCTTTTTGCCGCCAAAGCTCATATTGGTCCAGCCCGCGTGCTGCTCAAAAGAAAAGTCAGCGCGCTCCAGCAAATAGGGAATCCAGCCGATGCCGCCTTCGGTGAGGGAGATTTTAAGATTTTTGTATTTTAATAAGGCGGCTAAGTGCATCCAATCTGCGGCAGAATTGGCAATCGAGATCGGCATGCTGGTGATCCAGCTATTAATTGGCGATTCCATAGACGGATGCGGTGGCTGATAACCCGTGCCAATGTGGCAGTTCACCACTACCCGCAATTCATCGCAAATCGCCCACACTGGGTCCCAATAAGCATTATGAATAGACGGCAAGCCCTTCACCGTGGGGTTGTCGGGAAAAGTCACGGCGTGGCAGCCCTTCTTCACCACCCTCTTAATTTCTGCTACACAGGCCATATTGTCCCAAAGCGGAAGAATCGCCAGCGGTATCATCCGGCCAGGGTGTTTAGCCGCCCACTCGTCAATGTGCCAGTCATTGTAGGCACTCACCATGCGCACGGCGTTTTTCTTGTCTTTGGCATCTACGAAAAAGCCACCGTCAAAGCCAATAAACGTACCAAAGCACATACAGCTCAAAATGCCGTCGGCATTCATATCGTCAATACGTTTATCTATATTGTAAGCGGCTTCGCGGATCTGACTCAGCGAGGTCGGCTCACAGCCGTATTCCGTCTTTGGCCGACCAACCACCGCATTAAGACCAACGTTAATGACTTTACGCCCTTCAAATAGCCAGAAATCGACACCGGACTCGTCGCTAATAAATTGCGGCGCCTTGGCTAACTCAGCTTTACTCAGATGTTGTTTAAACATGTCTGGCGGCTCAATCACATGATCGTCTACACTCATTAAAATCATGTCTTCTTTATTCATTTCAACACCTCTAATTATTGCCTTAGCACTACAGAAATAGGCCTGGTAGCTCAATCGCTTAACAACAGTATAGGGTTAAAATACGGCGCTTATTATTCGCATTCCGGTTTTGCTGGCGCGTTATTTCCCTTTGATTTATAAGGATTTTTGCGCATACTAGCGATAACTATAATTTATTCGCATTTACGCCTATGCAAGCTCCTAAGCCCCGTAAGCAACCCAAGCAAGAACGCTCGCGATTACTGGTAGAGTCGGTAAAGCAGGCCTGCCGCGAAGTACTCAATAATGAGGGCGCCGAGGCACTCACCACCCTGCACCTGGCCGAAGTCACCGGCATCTCGGTTGGCTCGCTGTATCAATACTTCCCCAATATCGAATCGGTGGTCGCCGCGCTGTACGAAGATTTACTGCGGGAGTATTTAGAAGAGCGCAAACACGCGGCAATGGTGAAATACCGGAATATGAACGCCGAAGCCGCCCTGCAATCCATGATCGACGGCACCATTGGCTTTCACGCCAGCTTATTAAAATTAAATTTTAAATTTCACCAGCGCTACCACCGCTGCTTTGACCTAGACAAAGCCTATGACGAAATCGCCGGTGCAAACAAATTCTCGATCAGCGTTATTGCCAATGCCCTACTCAGCGAACACAGCAATATGAGCGAAGCCGAGGCCCAGCGCTGCGCCCTGCTCTCTACGCGGTGCTGCAAAGCCTTGGTAATGGAAATTATGGACGAGCAGCCTGAGCTGCTGTTTGAGGAACGTTTTGCGCAAGAGATGTTGGCAATTTGTAGTGCGGTGTTGCCGCCGAAGTGATTTCTGCACTCAGGAGTCTAGCGGCTTGTGGGCGCAGCATGCTAGAGGGGGCAATTAACGCCGCGTTCACCGGCTCGTCCGGTGCAACGCTTTGTTAAATGCTTAGCTCGCAAGCAAAAAATCTTTCCGCCCATAAGCAGTGGTAAGCCTTCTTGAAACCCCGCCGATAACTGATTTACAGCACGCAATAAACTCTTGATATTCCTTATCATCGATTCCCTGCCTTCTTTTCCCATGAGAAATATCATTTCTCACATTTAGCAATCTATTGAGTGGTGAGTAAATATCTTTGAGGTCCTTATACTCTAACCCAACTTGATATAGAATTTTCTCTAAAACCTGTTGGCCAATATTATTATCGGTACTCACGTAACCCTCGGGGATAAAAACTGAGTGGTTTTGAAAGTCTGAAATATTCTCCACAAATTCGACTTGCCTAGACAGGCGGTGCAAATTAGCTTCATCTGGAAGCGTCTTACGAAAAATAGTACTTTTTTTATCTTTGTTCTGGAGTGCAATAAACTCTCGATGCAAGGTAGCCGCAGCGATCACAGGCTTAACTTGCGAGCAAGTTAATTCGATTTTATTTATTTCATCAATATATAAAGAAAATGCAAATTGAACAAACCCCTCTATATGCGCATAAACTAGACAAAGCATCGAGCGGCGAATTTTTTTTCTAGCGCTCTCATCTACCATTGCTCTTTGATTATTATCCAGAAATCTAAGCTCCTCTTCTCGCCACTCCCGCTCAGACTCAAGCTGTAATTGAAAATTCTCTAGGCTCATAGCGGGAATTCCGCAAGCTTGTCAATAACCAGTTGCACTCTTCTATTAAGGGGGCCGGGGGAGTTTTTACCTCCACCTGTGGTTACAGTGATAAACTCATGATCTGATTTTAATTCTTCTATCTTAGTCTTCAAGCTTTCAATATGAGCTTCGTCTTCAGGATCAATGCAATCTATTTTACTTAATAGACCTGTGCATATGCCTTCGTAATGATAAACCGAAAAATTAGATTGAATGCCATTTCTTCCAACTCTTCCAAAAGATTTATCACCTAAAGATTTTTTTAAAACTAGAAATAATTTATCAAATACACGCTCCTCTTCCACGTAATCAAACGTGATTTCGACATTTTCTGGATCAGAAACTGCTTCCATATATTCCGTCAAGAAATCCGCCACATCATGAACAAATTTATGTTTATAGTTTTTTAGCGAAAAATATCTCAAAACTAATTCTTGATCAAATGATCCTAATCCCTGCTGCTTAGATATATTGGAAATACATTCTTGGAAATCTTGAGACTTGCTCTTATGAATCACAAAGTCTATAAATGTTGGATCTAGCATACGTATGGTGCAGTTTCTAAGCTGTTGAGCTGTTAATTCTTCGCCACCAGTATTTAATCGCTTGAACATATGGTAACGAAATTTACTATCACTACCTTTCCTTACCACTTCTACTCTTACAAAAGCACGTTTTAACCTAATTTTTAGAGAAGTAGGTAATTCGTCGTAAACAAATCCATTTAAATCTTCTACAATGTCACATTCTTGTAATTTCAGAAAATCACCGACGTTAATCTCAGGATCCAAATGCTTAGCTTCTAATTCACCTCTTAAATGTAAATATGAAGAAAATCTTTGTAAACCATCTATTAACTGGTAGCGCCCTTCATCTGATTCAACAACGTAAATCGGAGGAACAGGCATTTCTAATAAAAGAGATTCAATAAACCGCGATTGCGCCCCTTGCGTCCATCTGAAAAGCCGCTGATAGTCAGGATTTATATCCAACTCTCCGTCCATATACATGTCAAGAAGCTCATTAAATGATAAATCAAGGCTTTGGGTATGTACTTTTTCTACGCTCTTCTCAAGAGACAGAATTAATTGATCATTGTCCATTCGGTTAACCCTTCTCAAATATTAAAACATTTTCAAATGCTACACTTTTACTTCTATATTGTTTATTTTTTAGGTTTGCCATATTTCTTTTGCTCTCAAACTCTATGTTTTCTAGCAACTTCAAGTGACGCATTTCAGCCATTTCAATCACAATTTTTGGCAGATCGCAATGAAGGTCTTTGTAATATGAATCTTGGACAACACAAATAAACTTGGAATTGTTTTTGAGTACTCTATCAATCTCATTCATTGATAAATTTAAATCGAAAAAATATTGAACTAAATTTTTGTAATAGTAAGTTTTAGAAGCCTTTGAATCATGTGACTTAACGCCATCTAAAAATTTGACACACTTGTGAGGTAGACCGCTTTCTTTGCCTTCAATGCTTTTTGGAACCGTAGTAGTCCCCATTAATTTTCGCCTAATTGCATCAACCTCTCCCTCTCCATTAACGCATAAAATCGATAATTCAGGCAAAGTTGCGACCCCATAGTCGATTCTCGTGCAATAAGGAGGAGAAGTTAGTACGAAATCAATAGATGAACTTTTGATAGGAAGACTTGTAGAAGAGCCTATAGTAATGTTGGAAATGGTTTGCGACCATTCATGCTCAACAGCCGAAATTCCGTCAATCATTTCCTTGACGTAGGAGACATACTGCCTTTTAAATTTCGCCCAAGAAATATCTACCTTCTCTGCATGGCTTTTAGGCTTTTTTATCCACGTGGGGTTACTTGGTATAAAATTAGTTAGGTAGGTTCTAACACAATTGAACAGTGCCGTAAACATTAGGCACTGAGCAGGCGTTAGACTAAGGACTTTCTCAGTCGTCGATGTATATAGATATTCGCCCAGAATACATTTCTCTATCTTACGAATTGATTCTATTGCTTTGACATTAAACCAATCACCTAATGGATCATCATTCCTGATTGATACCCTGATATTCGCATTTATCATACTTAGTCGGCTCGTTACGAATTCAAGATTATCTTTTGTAGCTTGTTTTGCTGACGCAATCACTCTCATCACTGGGTTTAGATCTATGCCCATTGATTGAAATCCATTCACAGAAGACATAAGTGTTGTAGTTCCGGCACCATTCCATGGATCCAAAATAACAGCACCTTCGGAAAGTTTTGCCGACTCTATTATTTTCTGAGTAAATGTATGCGAGTAGCCGGCATAATAGTTGTACCAAAAAGGCTTAACCTCAATTGTTTCATTTATTCTTTTTGGATTGATTATTAACAAGAAATTACCGCCATGTTCTCAATTTTCCAGATTATACAAATTGGGCATTTAACGCCCACGCCAGGGGCAGGCAAAGTGGAGCGCGTTTTTGTGCAAGACTGAGCGAAGCGATTGCGCAAAAAAGTGCGTAGCTTTGGCTGTCCCGCCGCATTTTTCAGCGGCTAACTGCGCGTGATTGTTAAGTTCACTTGCCACGAAATATACTTTTAATCGCCAAATACAATGGGTGGTTATCCACCTTAGCTTCTCTATCGTTCTCCATATACCCAGTCGTCCAAATGTACTCCAACCAAAGTAATAAGGTGGTTAAACACAACAGCAAAATTATTGGAAGCTCAATGCCATTTTGAGCTTCATATTTAATGTGAAAAAAGCAAGCCAGAAGATACGAGGAAATCATCAGGGGCGGATATAAAATTCGCGTAACCTTTCTTGCAGCAAAGGCTCTTTTCAACCCGGACAAATATAAAAGCAAGAAGGCAATAATAGTGAGAACGGCACCAGCGGCTGGCCCAACTGCTCGTGTCACTAATATAGGCATACAAGCCACGATGGATAAAACCCCGCCAACCTGAACTCCAGTATACTTGCGCTCAGCATTGTTGCGCCTTTTGATTACTTCTTGTTTCATAGCCTATAAACTTAACATTGGTATATCAAGCACGCTCGGTTTGCGCTGTGCACCAAACCACAACAACTAGCGTAGCTCATTGAATTTAAATTGGGATAATAGGAATTGATACGGAGCAGCGCTTTGACAAAGCGTGCGTGCGCATATGTATTTTTGGCGCGGTCTCATATGTCTTGCCTCACCGCCCTACGTGGTTGATCCTAAATTCCTTTTTGTGAGTAGGGTTGGCGAAACGAGCACCCTACTCGCAGAAACCGAGCATAAATCTTTGCGTCGGAAAAATATACTGCTTATTCAGCTGGGTGCGATATGGGTGTATTTAAGTTCCGTTTTTTGGGACATGTGACGCCGTTATGCTGGGCTTGAACTGACGTCTAGTTGGGTGGGTGTTAATTGTTTTGGTGGTGTATGGATTCTGAATCAAGTTCAGAATGACAAGGTGTGGCGCTCAGAATGACAAGGTGTGGAGTTCAGAACGACGAGGTCGTGACGCTCAGAATGACGAGGTGTGGCGTCCTGAATGACGGCATTAGGGCCTCAGAGTGACGACCTTTGAGGCATAGAATGACGGCGCGGGGTTCGGGGT
>ERZ1027231.10-NODE-10-length-195056-cov-50.723771_pt1 | contig 195056 bp, 174 predicted proteins | sample MGYA00520866_ERZ1027231 | MGnify/ENA primary metagenome ERZ1027231 (study PRJEB33311, sample SAMEA4378411) | marine metagenome | biome: Marine biome; feature: Fjord; material: Water | collected 2014-07-20T08:00:00Z/2014-07-... | depth 75 m ...
TCTATCTCACCGCCACATTAAAAAAAGCCGCTAACTGAAAAGTTAGCGGCTTTTTGCTTTTATAAAATTTAAAAGTAATATGTTATATAAAGCTATTGCTGATTATAAAGTGATTGAAAACTGTTAATAATTAAGGACTATGTGTGATCATTGTAGATACGGATATAAATTCAAATAAGGCAAATACTTACCCTATTAAACGTATTGTTTTAGCTGTATCACTTGTAACATCTTTTTTATTACCTACGCACTCTTTTTCCCATGCAATAGCAAATCAAGATTCAGTTGCTCAACTATCAACTGAATCACCGCAAGCAGAAAGTGTTATTGAGTTAACTCCCGCAATTACTGTTGATAATCTTGATGATATTTATCGAGAAATGGCGACTAACTCTCGTTTTGAAAATTTATCGGTATCAGAAGACTTTTTTCAATCACCTTATCAAGTCTCTATTTTTTCAAGTCCTAACGGTGAAGATAGAGACAGACTCTGGTCTCAAACAAACTCGATCTTTGCCTATGGTTTTGGCGTTATCGGCTTAATTGCATTATTACCAGAAGATATCTCAAACTGGGATAAAGAAGAAGGCATATTTAATAAATGGACCGACAACGTGAAAGGCGGTCCTGTCTGGGACAGAGATACAGGTATGTTGAACCTGGTCGGTCATCCATACTTTGGTGGTGTTTATTACCAAGTTGCTCGTAAGTCAGGCTATCGCCAGTGGGACTCTTTTTTATACGCAACAATTATGTCAACCTTTTACTGGGAATACGGTATTGAAGCTTTTGCTGAGGTTCCTTCAATTCAAGATTTAGTTATTACCCCTGTACTTGGTTGGGCCTACGGTGAATGGGCATTCAATACCGAGATGGATATTAGAGAAGACGGTGGTGATGTTTGGGGCTCAAGTATTTTGGGTAGTACGGCATTATTCTTTCTTGATCCCGTTGATAGCATGAGTGTTGGCATAAACAACATGTTTGGCAAAGAAATTATCAGGGCTGGTACAGGTTATGTCAGTTTTAATGAAATACCCTACGGTGATGCTGGGCAAACAGATAGTCAAGTAAGCTTTAATATTTCATTGCAACTGGGAGATGGCGGCCATTATTCACCGAGTAAAGCTAAAAGGTCATCAAGAAATAATGATCCTGTCGATACCGGTATTATTGGTGTTAGTTATGGTGTAGGTCAGACTCAGCTTGATGATTTGTGGGACGTTGAGGGTGATAGTACATCTGAATACAGCTTAGGTTTATATTTTACACGCCAATTCTCAAGCAGAGTAACTTATTCTAAAGGTAAATTTACCGACGGTTTAAGCCCTGTAGAAATTAATTATGAAAACTATAGCTTAGACAGCCAATTCTATTTTAATAGTGAAAATGACATCAGACCCTACTTAACGGCTGGATTTGGTGAAACGTTGTGGATGAAAGAAGTAGACACTAAACGATTCCAAGTGAATGCCGGTGTTGGCGCACATTATAAGCTTAATAATAATTTTGCCTTACAACTCGATTGGCGCTTTTACCACAGCACTAATGCGAATACTTCAGATCATAATACTTCGTTACGCTTAGTATATTTGTTAGGCAAGGGTGAGAGATAATCAGTCAAAATTCGTTGTAAGTTAAGTAATTAGTAACTGCATAAATTGTAATTAAATATGAATAGTTAGTTGCTTAAGTAGCAAGTTTTTATTTTTTATAATAGGCTTTAATCATTCCTAGTGTTATTGGAGTGATCATGAAAAGTAACTTATGTAGTCTTTTATTATGTTTTCCACTTTTACTTGCATGTCAAAGTAATCACAACCTCCATGTTGACCAAGCTAGTTTACCATCTGATTTATACTTAGACTCTCAATACCTCTCTTTAGAACCCATTCATATTGAAACAGAACAAGAAATTTTTGAACTTGATGATGGCATGCGTGCCATGGTTAAAGATAAGTTAAGTAACCATCTAACCACCCAGCAAAAAGCGCGAGTTTTACTCAATCATTTATTTAACGAAGAAAATATCGCCTTAAGTTATGACGGCAGTGCGAACGTGACTGCAAAAGAGGCGTATCATAGTAAATTAGCCAATTGCATGTCATTGACAATTTTAGCGTATGCTTTAGCAGATGAAGCAGGTATGAACATTAGCTTTCAAGATGTTGAAGTACCAGAGTACTGGGTACGTAATGGTGAATATAGCTTGTTAACCGGACATGTGAATTTACTCGTTAGTGAAAGCGAAGAGGTTGATAAACGAGTTGTTTGGGGTAAAAGAAACATCCGAATTGATTTTGACCCTTTTGTTGCGAAGAAGAGTTTTCCTTCCCACACCATTGAAAAACATACATTGCTCGCTATGTTTTATAATAATAAGGGCGCAGAGGAAATGCTAAATAAGAATTACCCTCTTGCTTATCAATATCTTAAAAAGGCAACTATCACGGATGAAAAATTTTCCTCTGCTTGGGGAAATCTGGGGGTTTTATATAAACTTTCGGGTTACTATGATATGGCGGAAACTGCTTACAGTCATGCTATTAGTTTGAACCGTGACAACCTTACGTCACTGGGGAATCTAGCGTTACTTCTTAATAAACAAGAACGTTATAACGAAGCAAAACCAATAGAAGACTTTATACATAAAGTACGTGTTAAAAATCCTTATTATCATGCTTTACTCGGTAATGAAGCCTTCTTTAATCAGTCTTATAAGCAAGCGGTACAACATTATAAAAAAGCCATTCATCTTGATGATGAACAGCATGAGTTTTACTTTGGCCTAGCTAAGGCTTATTACAAACAAGATAAGTTAGCGCTATCTAAAAAAGCGATGAAAAAAGCAGTATTGTTAGTAAAAACGAAAGATACGCAAAAACAATATATTGCAAAGCTTAACTTTCTTAAAGACCAACAGACAATTAGCCATTGATTAAAGCCTGGAAAATAACAGCTCTATTACTTACAAGCTTACTTTATGTATCTGCCACTTGGGGTAATACTGGGGTTGGCACAGAAATATTGCCTAACATTATTACTGATAAAGACAAGCTATCAGCTCTTGAGCATTTACAAATCTTATCCTCAGACCATTTTTCAGGTCGTAAATTTGCTAGCCAAGGTAACATTGATAGTCAGGATTATCTTGTTTCCACGCTTAAAGCTCTCTCAATACCTGCATTTAATAATCAATACCGTCACAGCTTCAAACAATCAGGTTTATTTCAGTCAAAGCAGGGCACTAATATCATTGGCTATATACCTGGTACACATCAAAAAGATGAATTTATTGTCCTTACTGCGCATTATGACCACCTTGGCAAAACGCGTAATAAAATTTATAACGGTGCAGATGATAATGCCTCAGGGACCGCAGCATTATTGCTCTATGCAAAGTTATTGAAGGATACCCCCTTAAAGCATAGTGTTATTATATTACTAACTGATGGTGAAGAAGTTGATTTGTTAGGTGCTAAAGCCTTTATTTCTCAGCAGAAAAAATTACTCAGTAACATTAAACTAAATATAAACTTAGATATGATTGCAGGAAGTAAAAAAACAAAAAAACTTCGCTATTTGAGGAGAGATCTCCTTCAAATACTGTCAACTAATCAAGTTGATGAGTTTGCACAGTTGCAAAGTTACTTTAAAACAAATTCTATTGCTCACTTAACTGCTGGTTTTAGACGAATCAAGAGCGTAGGCTCTAACGTTAATCGAGCAAACTGGCTTATGGCAAGTGACCATGGTGTGTTTAGTAAAGCAGGCATCCCTTTTATCTATTTTGGAGTAGGTACACATAAAAATTATCATAGTGAGTTTGATGATTATGACAATATAAATAAAAATTTTTATTTAGCTGCTATCAGTATTATTTTTCAACAACTGGTCTACATAGACAATGCTATGTATGAAGGAGTAATACCAAATTGATAACACTATCGTTGTGGTACACTGAAATAAAAGTTTGTTCAGGCACAATGCATTAGCTGATTATACTCTCTTGTTGCTTATATGATTGCTAAATACTCTGACCTGAAACAAACTTAATGATAATTTATGCTAAAGCTACATAAATGATACAGATGAATACCACCAAAATTAGTTACACTTAACACTTATTTATTAAAGACAGATAAAGGCAAATGAATAATACAAAAACAGCTGTCGCTGAAAACAATACACCTTGGAATTACCTTTTTTTTGCATGGATATTTGCTACTAGTGGCACTTTGATTAGCTTGTTTTTTAGTGAAATAGTGCAGTTACCCGTTTGTGTGCTGTGTTGGTATCAACGAATTGCGCTTTACCCTTTAGTGATTATGCTACCTTTGGCACTTTTTCCTTTTGATGTAAGTATTACTCGTTATGCAAGCCCCTTGGTTACTTTTGGCTGGTTTGTAGCGTTATTTCATGTGTTAGTCGTTGCTGGAATCGTCCCTGAAGCGGCACAACCCTGCGTGAAAGGTATTCCATGTTCTGAAAGCCACTTTACTTTACTCGGCTTTATAAATATCCCCGTGATGTCCTTGATCACGTTTTCTTTATTAGGACTGTTACTTTTTCTTGCTAAAAAATCGTACATCCAAACGCATAACAAAACACTTAACAGAACATAAGTTCTCAATTTACTAGGATCTTTACTCGGAATTATCATGAATAATAAAACTATTTTTATCAGCGTTGCAGCATTTATCGGCGTAATATTTATTGCAGCAGTTGGAATGTATAAAAGCCAACAGTCATCAACGATAGCAAGCGACAAATTGCCGGCATTAGAGCGCATTGGTGCACCGTCTAAAGGTGGTAAACAAGCGAAAGTGACCATAGTTGAGTTTTTTGATCCTGCGTGTGGAACATGTAGTCAATTCTATCCACTAATTAATAACTTAGTTAAGAAGTATCAAGGTAAAGTTAACGTTGTTATGCGTTATGCGCCATTGCATAAAGGCTCAGATGATGTGGTGAAAATGTTAGAAGCAGCACACCATCAAGGGCAGTTTTGGCCTGCTCTTGAATTACTCTTTGCTAACCAACAGCGCTGGGTTGAACATCATGTATCGAACCCTAACAGTGCATTAGCGGGAATAAAAACATTAAATGTAGATCATGACCAACTTGATAAAGATTGGCAAAGCAGCAAAATAGAAAAAATTGTTGCACAAGATATTCAAGATGGACAAACATTGAAAGTTCGCGCGACACCGCAATTTTTCGTCAATGGCAAACCTTTAGTGGTTTTTGGCTATGAAGAACTTGTGAGTCTTGTTGAACAAGAGATTGCCGAAGCTTATTAAGCAAAGTTCTTTTAAGTCCAGTACAAATAAAGTCTTATCTGTACTGGACTTGTTGTTAGCCGTATGGACCTATCTATCGTTGTTATTTAAGCTATTTGAAAACTCATTAGTTAAATAAGATAAAAACTCTTGACTCACCTTAGACAGGCGTTTGTCCTCAAGGTACAAGGCTTTGACAGGAAATGTTAAAGGTGGATTAAAAGAGGCTATGGCGGTATTGTCTGATAAATTACCTTCTGCGGTAAAACGATCTACCACGCAAATACCAACGCCTTGAGCGACAAGTCTGGCGGCAATAAAATAGGTTTGTACCTTTATTAGCGCTTCAAGGTTAATGCTGTCTTGCGTCATTCTAGTCCACAATAAATCTGCCAATGGACCACTGTCACCAATATCAATATATTCAAATTCTTTTAATTGCTTTAAAGCCAATTCTTTAGGACAGTCTGGAAATCTTGCTTTTGGATAAACAATGACTAACTCTGATTGAGCCAATTCAATTGAGGTTAAGCCGGGCATGATACTTGGTGAAAATAATATCGCTAGATCACATTTATGCTCTAACAAGGCTTGCATAACTGTATCGTTATGTACGGTTTGAACATTAAAGTTTACCTGGTGATGTTTGGAGTGGTATTTTGCGATTGCACTAGGAATAACTTCAAATCCCAATGCCGGACTGCCGGCAATGCTTATTTGGCCATATTCTGATTTTTTTATGTTCTCTGCAGTATTTTTTATCGAACTCATTTGTTGATATATTTTATCCACTTCATCAAAAAGCATTTCTGCTTCGTCAGTTGGAATTAAACGACCTTTGACTCGTTCAAATAAGTCAAAACCAAGTTGCATTTCAGCATGAGATAGTACTTTACTGACCGAAGGCTGTGAAACATGTAATATTTTCGCCGCATTGGTAATTGAACCTGTGGTGTAAATGGCATGAAAAATCTCAATATGTCTTAAGCGCATTGTTATTTCCTAAGTGGGTTAAGGATTTATATTTTATTTGATATTATTTAGGCAAACAGGTAAACGGTTAAAGTCCACAAACTAGCAGCGAATGTTGCTGCATATGTTGCAGGGATTAGCTGTGATTTCACATGGTCCATTAAATCACAACCTGTGGTCATAGCACTTAGTATAGTAGTATCTGAAATTGGCGAGCATTGGTCACCAAATACACTGCCGTTAAGTACTGTAGCAAAACAAACCATCATAAAAAGTTCAGGGTTAGCAAGTCCTTGAGACTGACAAACAGCCCAGGCTAAGGGCATGGCTAACGGAAATGCGATGGCATAAGTGCCCCAGCTTGTGCCGGTAGAAAAGGCAATGATCATAGTAATTAGTTGCAATATCAGTGGTAACAGCCAAAAAGGCAATTGCTCGCCAAGTTGTGAGACCAAATATAAACCACCGCCTATTTCTTTACTGATACTGCCTATAATAACAGCCAACATAAGTATTACCGAAGCAAGTACCACGCCCTTTAAGCCATTACCAAAACCATCTATAACATGTGTTAATGACATGCCCTTTGCTAATGCGATACCTGCTGATAATAATAACGCAGTACCAAAAGCCCAATTGATTTTAGGTGAGCCTAAAAAGATAAAAGTGAAAACAGAAATTGAGATTAAAGTCACTAAGGGTAAAACAAACTCTAAAACATGGGGACTATATCCTGGGGGGACATCACAGTTGTGTAATTCTTTAGCACTTAACGGCCTTGCGCCTTCAGCATCTAATTGGTCAGTTGTTAATGCTCTTTGATGGGCATCTCGAATTCTTTTACCTGAAAAGGTGGTGATATTTAAACTTAGTAACAAAGTACCTAGTACGGCAAAGATGGCATAAAAACTAAAGGGGATACTGCTAAAAAAGAAGTTTATTCGATCTGCTTCCGTTGCTAAAAAGGAGATGCCGGGTACAAATATTAACGCTTGAACGTAGGCTGGCCAGGCGTTGAAGGCTATTATAGTTGCTATCGGGGAGGCGGTAGAGTCAACTATATAGCTCATCTCTTCATGACTTACCTTTGCTTTGTCTGCTAAAGGTCGAACTGTAGTACCCACTAGCACTGTGCTCATAGTACCGCCTTGGAAAAATAACATACCAAGTAACCACGAAATCACTTTGGCTGAACGCGGACCTCTTACATAATGAAGGGTCATATAGTTAGCAAAGGCTTGTGCAGCGCCAGTTTTAGACCAAATACCTAATAAGCCACCCAATAACCATAAGTACAGCAAAAGTAACGCTGCAGTGCCTTCTTTTGCTAAATTGGGAATGATAACGGCATCAGTTAGATCATATTGGCCTAACATCAATGAACCAACCACTATACCGCTAAACAAAGAAGTAAGTGGCTCTCGGGTAAGTAAACATAAAACGATGGTAATAAAAGCAGGCAGTAATGACCAGAGGCCAAAGTGAAAAGCCGGTTTTAGAAGTATTATTTTATGTGCTTTATCTTCAACCCATTGTTCTTTTAATATCGGTTCTTTGTTGAGTTTATCTAAGTTCTCTTGCTTAAGTGGTGATTGTTGATAGGGGACAATATCTGAAATAATCACTTCTTTACCTTTATATTTGTAGGCGTGATTACCAGCGTCTGTTTGGTAAGTATCAAAAACATACAACTGCTCTAGCCATGTTTTATTAACAGAATTGCCGACAAAAATTGCAGTAAATATACCTAATAAAATAATAACTAAAGCAAGGGCATTATTGTTACTCATTAATGAAACCTTCTAAGATAAGGTTTCTATATTGTTTAATCATTTGAATGCCTCTTTTGATCTCAAATCCAGAAAATAAACTCAGTGAATAAATAAGATGAATTAGATAAGTTATAACCTAAGGTTATAGGATAGATTTAAGTAGATAAAGGAAGTAGTGATTTTTATATTAATTATTTTGAAATAAATGTCTTAGTATTTGGCTTATAAAACAATATTACTTGCCTGATAAACCACATACTTAGTGTAAATAGTGACTGCTTATTAGTAACTTATGATCCCACAAAAGGAATACTTAAGTAGAGCTGAATAACTAGAGCATTAGTAATATCTATAAAGAATGCGCCAACTAATGGAACCACTAAGAAAGCTTGTGGTGACGGCCCATGTCTTGCGACAAGTGACTCCATATTGGCTACTGCTGTTGGAGTTGCACCTAAACCAAAGCCGCAATGCCCTCCAGCGATAATGGCAGCATTATAATTCTTGCCCATTATTCTGAAGGTAATAAAGTAAGCAAACATCATTAACATGATTGTTTGAATTAAAATAATCACCACCATTGGACCTGCCAAGTTTGCCAATTCCCACACTTTTAGCGACATTAAAGCCATGGCAAGAAAAATTGAAAGTGACATGGTGCCCCATAAATCTATACAGGCTCTACTGATCGTATAGCGTTTAGAGAAGTCACATATATTTGTCGCTAAAACGCCGAATAATAGCGGCATTAAAAAAGCAGGTAAAACGACATCTATTGATTTTAAGTGTTGATAGAAAAAATGGCCAACCACGATACATAATAAAATAATGAATAAGGTTTCCATCATTTTTTTCGGAGTAACTAAATCGTGATCTTCAGGATTAAAGGTGATGGTATCGTCAAGCTCTTCGTGAAATTCATCAGCCTTTAAATTATAGCGCTTAATTAATCGTTTACTTACTGGGCCACCTACCAAACCACCTAATACTAAGCCTAGGGTAGCTGCAGCCATAGCCAATTCAAATACACTGGATGGCATATTGTATTCGGCGATAAATAAATCAGCATAAGTTGCTCCATTACCATGACCACCCGATAAGGTAACTGATCCACCAATAAGCCCCATTAATGGATCCATGCCTGTGGCTACTGCTAAGGAAACTCCTAAAGCATTTTGCACGAGCAAATATACAGTTGCCAAACCTAAAAACAACACAACTTTCGGACCACCTTTAAGTAATAATGTATAACTAGCCCCTAAACCGACCGTAGTAAAAAACATGGTCATTAATGGATTTTTAAAACTCATATCGAACTGAAAGTTAATTGAAAAAATACTGTGAAGCAAAGCGGCAAAAAGTGAAAAAACAATACCACCGACTACTGGCTCAGGAATATTATTGTTTCTTAAAAATGCTATTTTACTGTTTAAAAAGTACCCTATAAACAGGATCAATAGTGCTATCACTAATGTTTCGATTAAATTTATTTCGATATTCATACTTTATTATCCAATATTATTATAATTGATATTTCTATTGATTTATAAGTGTTAACAAGTTAATTCAAACCTAGAGTTTTTGCGTTGGGTCTTCTGGGATCAGATGCTCCTAAGAAATAACCATCTTTAACCATAATGGATTGTGAACTGCCCATAGTTCGAGTTTCTTTAACATTGTGTCCTCTATCAATTAATAGCTGCATAGTGTCACGGTTAAAGCCAGGCTCTACTTCCAATTTATCAGGTAACCATTGATGATGTATACGTCGTTCGTTTGTTGCTTCTGCTATGTTCATATCGTGATCAATAACATTGCTAATCATTTGAATAACGACATTAATGATACGGCTACCACCAGGACTACCTACTAACAGGAACGGCTTACCATCTTTGAGTACTATGGTTGGGGATTGCGAGCTCACCGGTCTTTTAAAGGTTTCAAGTTTGTTGGCCTTACTGGCAATAAAGCCTGTGGCTCCAGGTATACCGGCACGAACAGAAAAAGTATATAACTGATTGTTCATTAAGATACCCGTGCCTTCAATAACCTTACCCGTACCAAATGATGCTGATAGAGTGTAGGTATTAGAAACTGCATTGCCTTGTGCATCTATAACAGAGTAATGAGTGGTATCAGGGCCTTCATGAGGTAATGAGCCACCTCTTATTTCTACTGAAGGCTTAGCTTTATTAAGGTCAATTTTGGCAGCAAGTGCTTTAGCGCGGGTTTTATCGGTCAACCATTTAACGGGCACATCATAAAAATCTGGGTCTGCCATGTGTAAACCACGGTCAGCAAAAGTTAATTTCATCGCCTCTGCTTTTACATGAAGTGACTTAGCCGAAGTGCCCCATTTATTCAGTGGAAAATTCTCTAGAATGTTTAATGCTTCAACAATGGCTACACCGCCAGAGCTTGGCGGTGGCATAGAAGCTATTTGGTAACCTCTATAGCTACCCAATATGGCAGTTCTTTCTTTTACTTGGTAATTTGCGAGATCATTTGAATCAATATGACCACCGTGAATTTCCATATCTTTAACAATTTTATTTGCTATTTCGCCTTTATAAAAAGCATCTTTACCATGGCTTGCAATCTGTTTTAATGACCAAGCAAGATCTGGCATTTTCATTAAATCGCCAGCATGATATAAGTCGCCGTCTTTTTTGAAAAAAGCTTTAGCTGTGGCTTTATTTTCTAGTAGCCACTGACTTTTAGCTGAAATTAGTTGTGCTAAATCAAAATTAACGATAAAACCTTTGTCAGCTAAATCAATCGCCGGCTGCATAACTTGTTGCCAAGATAATTTACCACTGCCGTATTCATGCCAAGCCTTATACAAACCAGCAACCGTACCGGGTACACCCATAGCATGCCAAGAATTTTTAGTTTTTCTACTTCTTTTCCCGTCAGGCGACAAAAAATGCTGCGCGGTAACGCCGCTTGGTGCTACTTCTCGGTAATCTAAAGTAATAGTTTTACCGGCTTCAGCCGAATGTAAAACCATGAAACCGCCGCCACCCAAGTTTCCCGCTCGCGGTAGTGTTACGGCTAAAGCAAAGCCCATGGCAACTGAAGCATCAATAGCGTTACCACCGGATTTTAAAATGTCGATACCGACTTTTGAGGCTAAGGTATTTTGCGATGACACCATACCTTTTTGGCCAACAACAGGATGAAACACATCTTCATAGCGAACAATTCCAGCACTGCCCATATTGTATGGACCCGTAATAGGCTTTGTCACTTCAGCACTATTTACTTGTGCGGCTTGAAGAAGCAAAAAACTAAGAGCAATTTTTTTCGCAAACTGTTTCTTTGTAAATAATTTTTTTGAAAACATTTTCGTTGAAAGCATCAGGGCGCTCCTTGTTACATTTTACTTAAAACATCTTCGACAGTGTCTGCTTTACGAATACATTCTATTTGTAATGCATCGTCCGTTCCTGAAACTGCATACACAGCTACTCTTGGTAAGCTATTGTAATCAAAGTGGTTACTGAAATAATAGCCACCAGTATCATGCACCATAACATAATCATTTACGGCTAATTTTGGCAATAATTGGTTTACGCAAATCAAATCGCCTGCAAAACAGCAGGGGCCAGCGACATCAGTAGTAACTAACTCTGAATTATCTACCGTTCGCTTTTCCCCACTTGGCAAATAGCCTGTTACCCTCAGAGGCCATGATTTGGGTAAAAAAGCGGTTCGGGTAAGCACTTGAGCACCGGCATGTGTTGTTGCTATGTGACGTCCGCCAGAGTTTTTAGTATACTCAACACGTGTAATAATCATGCCATTTTTAGCCACAATAGCTCGGCCAAATTCGGTTTTTATTTGGTATTTTTTCGTAAAAATCAAAGGGACGGTGGCTTTTAAAATATCAGCGTATTCTTGAAATGATGGTGTCACTTCTTCTGAAGTAAAGTTTACAGGTAAACCACCACCAATATCGAGTCGTACTATTTGTTGATGACCAATAAAAGTATTAATTTCTTCAGCTAATTCTGTAATAGCTTTAACGCCATTTGCCATGAGCTCGAGTTCACATCCCTGTGAACCAGTATGAGTATGAATACTTTGCAACCATGGGCGCTCTTTATAGATATTAATGAGCTGTTGACGATTGCTTCCGTCTGCCAACGCAAAACCAAATTTTGAAGTTGCTGTTGCAGTGCTAGTAGAGGCTATTTTACCACTACCTATTTGTGGATTAACACGAAAACCAATAACGGATTTAGTGTTTGGAAATTCTTTGATTATATGATCAATTCTTTCTAGCTCTTGCAAATTATCAATATTCAGAGAAATATTATGTTTAATACAAGTACGTAAATCTGAGATTGTTTTAGCTGGTGAATCGAAAATAATATCTTTAGCTTCAAAGCCAGCAGTTTGTGCAATCATCAACTCGCCGGGGCTTGCAACTTCTGCGCCCATGCCATATTCACGAAGTGGCTTTAGTACATTCACAAGGGCGTTAGCTTTTACTGCAAATGTGTGAAAAAAGTTTTCAGGGAAAGCAGCGTAAGCATCTGCTACTGTTTTTTGTAATCTATCTAAATCCATTATCCCAACAACGGTTAAATTGTCATCAATAATATTTGCTTTGATTGCTCTAGCAATAATATTTTGTTTTCTGCTCATGTTGGTATCTTATTTTTTGATAACTGACAGTATTGTCTTTGAGGACATAGTCAGTAAGCTTATTAGGTAACTTTAAGATAGTGTAGCAATAGGGAAAGAGATAATAGTTAATGTTAGGAGGGTGATAACTTTGGGTTATGTGTTGGCTCTCAGTGCGAGCTACAATGTTTGGTTATACCTTTATCAATAAAATGAATTTGCCAGTCTAAGCTACGCTGGCTAGTCTTTATTTATAGCGATGCTTCTATAGTCAATGAACTTATTACTAGGAAGCTTATTAAAATAGATGAAGGTAAATTATTGTGAATGTTACTACCAATTTAGAGTTATGCAGTTATATAAATGAAAACTATTCCAAAGAGGATCTTAGGGCTTTTGAGTGCTTCACTTCACAATTATTTCTTCGTCTACATAGTGATGATATGGAAATATTATCTATTATGCAGCGTTATCAAATGGCATTGTCATTATGGCAGTCATTTTCATGTCGGTCAGTTAATGAAAATAAAGTTGTTATAGAAAACCGCCTACAACAAGGTGTTTTAGCTGGCACTTCCGTGTTGCATATTATCACGGATGATAGAGCCTTCTTAGTTGATTCGATATCAGAACTCTTAATTTCGCAAGGTTATAAAATCAACCTACTTTTACACCCAGTTATTAACCGTGCACAAATTAATGATTTTCAGAAAGAATCCACATTAAATCAGTTAGGTGATGAATCAGTACTATATATTGAACTGACTAACCAACTTGATCCAGTTGCTATTGGAGCTCTCATTGAAAAAATACAATGGTTACTTTCACAAATTACTAAGGTAACTACAGATTGGCCTTTGATGACGGCTAAAAGTCAAAACATTCCCCATCACCACAATCCCTTAACCAGTGTTGATGAGACTAAATCTTTTTTGTCTTGGCTTTGTTGTGATAATTTTGTTTTTCTTGGATATTGTTCTTTTGCCGTAAAGGGAGTAGGTGAGTCTCCGGTTAGTCAAAGTAACTATGGTATTTTTCGCAATAGTGATAACGCAGCCACATTAAATAATGAAGAATTAAAGCCGGGTAGTACTGAATTCGCTTCTTTTATAAATTCAAACTCACCTTTGATGGTGAGTAAATCAAATGTTAAGTCAATCATCCATCGTAGTGACTATTTAGATCTAGTGAATGTGAAAGAGTTTTCAGCTAAAGGTGAGGTTATTGCCGTTCACCAGTTTATTGGTTTATTCACTCAAGTGGCTAATAACCTTAACCCTAAGGAAATTCCTTTTCTAAGTCATAAACTCAAGCGAGTGTTGCAGCGCCTTACGGTGAAACAGGACAGCCATGACTATCGTAACTTTGTTCATATTCTAGCTTCTTTACCTAAAAGAGAATTATATGAAAGTAGTGTCGAACAGTTACTTGCTCTTGCCAAAGGTATTCATAACCTTAATCTTAGGAGTAAACCGGGCACCTTTATAAGGGAGAGTGATTATAATAAGCAGGTGTCAGTCTTGGTTTTTGTTTCAAAAGATGCTTTTTGTACTGACTTGCGCGATGAAATTGAGGAAGAATTATCAACGGTTTATCAAGGTGAAGTCTTATCTCGTCGTTCAATGCTTAATGATAGCTATCTCGCTCAGTGGCACTTTATTGTTAAAAAAGGTGAATGTCTTAATCATGACGTTGATGCCAGCGTACTGATAATAAGTATCGAGTCTAAAACGCAAAGTTGGAACGAAAATTTAACCACGCTGATTGCGCAATTATGGCAGGGCCAACAAGCAGGCTTGTTACTGAATAAATATAATAATGCGTTTTCAAAAGGCTATCGAGAGCACTTTTCTCCTAAACAAGCCATCAGAGCGATAAAAGGTCTAGAATCTTTAAATACCGATAATGCTCATCAGTTTCAAATTTATCGTTCAGCACAAAGTAGCAGTGAGCTTACCTTGAATATATTTACCTTGGAGCAAAGCATTGCTTTAAGTGACTCTATTCCTATTCTAGAGCAGTTTGGTTTTAGACCTGTGGATGAATTTAGCTTCAAAGTCAGCTGTTCAAATAGCGATGCTAGTAGCAAAGTTTATAGTTATACCCTTGAATACCCCAATGAAGATGCAGATATTGATACCTTAAAAATCAACCTTGAGCAAGCATTAGCCCAGGTTTGGCTGGGTAATATTGAAAATGATGGCTATAACAAGTTGTTACTGTCAGCCAATATAAATATCAGACAAATTGTTATTATTCGTGCCTATGGCAAGTACTTGCGCCAATTAGGTCTGGGCTATTCAGAAGAATATTTCCAACAAGCCTTAATCAACTACCCTAGCATTGTCCTTGGGTTGATCAAACTATTTGAATCTCGTTTTGCCTTAACCGCTATAGATATTAGTGAACGTAAAGTCACGACTGATGAAATAAAGGCCGAGCTGCTTCAAGCGTTAGCTATGGTTGAAAAAATAGATCATGACAGAATTCTTCGCAACTTCATTGCCGCAATCTCGGCCACAGTTAGAACAAACTTTTATCAATTGTCAGCGACTGGTGAGCCGAAAACCTATTGCTCATTTAAAATTCGCAGTGGTGAAATAGATGATGCGCCTCAGCCTAGGCCTTTTGTTGAAACCTTTGTTTATTCTCCTCGTGTTGAAGGGGTTCATTTACGCTTTGGCTTGGTTTCTCGTGGCGGTTTACGTTGGTCTGATCGACGAGAAGATTTTCGTACTGAAGTATTAGGCTTGGTAAAAGCGCAACAAGTAAAAAATGTGGTTATTGTACCGCAAGGAGCAAAAGGGGGGTTTGTACCCAAACAATTACCTGTTACGGGCTCACGTGAAGTCATTACTGCAGAGGCGATTGCTTGTTATAAAATTTTCATTTCTGCTTTATTAGATCTTACCGATAACAATACCCCTGAGGGCATTGTAAAACCAAAAGACATTATTTGCTTTGACGGTGATGATAGCTACTTAGTGGTTGCCGCTGATAAAGGTACTGCAACCTTTTCTGATATTGCCAATGGCTTAGCTGATGATTATGGCTTCTGGCTAGGCGATGCTTTCGCTTCTGGTGGCAGCGTTGGTTATGATCATAAAAAAATGGGCATAACTGCAAAAGGTGCTTGGGTTTCTGTACAGCGACACTTTAGAGAAATGGATATTGATGTACAAAAAGATGAAATTAGCGCCATTGGTATTGGGGACATGTCAGGCGATGTTTTTGGTAATGGCATGTTATCGTCTAAAGCAATTAAGCTAGTTGCTGCTTTTGATCACCGTGATATCTTTATCGACCCGACCCCTGATGCGCCGTCAAGTTATGACGAGCGCAGCAGGCTTTATCATCTTGATAGATCGTCATGGCAGGATTATAACAAAGCATTAATTTCTACCGGTGGTGGTGTTTTTAGCCGAGCAGTAAAACATATTCAATTAACGTCTGAAATAAAACAGTTGCTCAATATCGATAGCAAAATAATGAAGTTATCTCCGGATGAGCTAATACGTTGTATATTGAAATCTACAGCCGATTTACTTTGGTTTGGCGGTATTGGAACCTATGTAAAGGCCAGTAATGAAATTAATACCGAGGTAGGTGATAAAAGTAATGATGCCCTACGAGTCAATGGCAATGAATTGCAATGTAAGGTTATTGGCGAAGGCGGTAACTTAGGCTGCACTCAGTTAGCAAGAATTGAGTTCTCTAAAGGCGGCGGTAAAATCAATACTGATGCAGTAGATAACTCTGCTGGCGTTAACTGCTCTGATAATGAAGTAAATATTAAAATTTTACTGAATGGTTTAGTTGATAACGAAACTATGACTAAAGCACAGCGTGATGCTTTGTTAGAAGCAATGACGAGCGAAGTTGGCGTTATGGTACTGCGTAATAATTATTATCAGGCACAGGCACTGAGTATTGATGAGGCCAATAGCCAATTCCACTTTGATAGCTTTACGCGTTTAACCCAATACTTAGTGAACAATGCTGAGTTGAATCGCGAGCTAGAGTACTTACCTGATGATGAAGAGTTGCAAGCAAGGCATAACGCTCAACAAGGGCTAACAAGGCCAGAGTTAGCGGTATTAATGGCTTATTCAAAAATGGATGTTCACAATGCCTTATTACAAGAAAAAGAGTTAATTACTGATAACTATTTTGAAAAATATTTATTGTCAGCTTTCCCTAGTGCTTTAGTGGAAGAGCATACTCAAGCGATTATTAGCCACCCTTTAGCTAAGCAAATTATTGCTACCAGTATTGCCAATGAAATCTTTAATCGCGGTGGCATTCATGCGGTTCGGGAACAAACAGGCGCGACCATAGCTGAAATTGTTAAAGCATTTATTATCGCCAAAGAAGTTTTTTCGCTGGATGATATTTGGCGTGAAATAGAGTCGCTACAAGATACAGTATCAGCACAAATTCAAATAAAGTTGCTGGTGGAAGTGCAACGTTTTTATCGTCTGATGGCTATTTGGTTTATTAACCATGCTAATGCTGACGATAGTATTGAAACAATAGTACAAAGATACTCTCCAGGAATAAACACCTTACAGCAGCATAATGATGATGAAATTAACTTACCCTTTTCTCCGGTAGATGAATCACTTTATCAGTTAGAAAGTGAGACTGATGGCTTGATCATTGTGGATAAAATTCATCAATTGAAAGTTTCAAGTGTGGTATTTTGTGACATTGTTAAAACTGCTTTTGAACTAAATTTGTCGGTGGATAAAATACTGCCCTGTTATTGCCAGGTCAGTAAATTGTTGGGTCTTTCATGGTTAATAGAGCAAATAGAAAAAGTACAAAGCAAAGATCATTGGTCAAGGTTAGCTCGCTTCAGTTTGTTACTTGACTTACTTGAGTTTCGAGAACAACTTGTTGTAACCATAGTTAATAGTAATCCAACAGCCTCTCCTGGTATCGCCATTGAGCTTTGGGCATCAAGTAAAACTTCAGACCTTAATCGAGTATCCCGTGTGATTGACGATTTAAAATCGACGGGTAGGGTGCATATTGATAAATTGTACTTTGCGAATCGTCAAATACGGACATTGCTTACTTAAATAATGTTTATAGTGTGGCTGGCGCAAGTTGTTATAACTTGTGCTGGGCATTACTCCTAGGGCCTGTTGATCCTGAGTGATTTTTTTCAGCGGTTTGTTGGATATTTATACCAAGCAGAGCCCATGTCATGTGGTTGTTCATGACAATGTGCTCTGGATAATTGCTCCTGCATTATCTAATAAGGTACTTCCTGTAAAGTCTGCATTAACAGATAAGCTACATCCATGTAGCGTCACATAATAAGCTTATAACGCTGGATAAATGACCAACAAACGCTGTCCAAAGGATTCGGCTAAAAGCGCCTTAAGCTTTGTTGAGTCGTATTTGATTAGAGTGACTTGGCGGCACACTTCATTCGCCGCGATTAAAATGCTTCTCTCTTTAAAAAAGACGAACAAAATTCAACCATGAAAGCTCAACAGTCCCTAGTTTTTATAGCTAAATTAATTTGGTGCAATTTTACTGCATTCAAACCATACACTAAACTTTAATAACGTGATTACGAATAACATCTGTCTTACTGTTGTAACTTAGCAATTTATCTAAGAATTGAGTGATTAAAAATGAGTACATAACCTCAGGTTATGGGTGAGTAACAAAGCATCAATTGTGAAAGGTGTAATTTAAGTTCATGGTTAATGTGAACAAAACGTAACTAAATGATCAGGTAGCTAATAACCTGACAATTATAAAACAAGCGATATTACAATGGTGGATGTCATGAAAGATAAATCAATGTTTAAGTCTAAACTATCACATTTGAGTTTATGTGTGCTAACAGCACTTACTTCTCAAGTTGCCTTTGCTGCAGAAACAACAGAAGTAAAAGAAGAAGAAGTTGAAAGAATTTCTATCGTAGGTTCAAACATTAAGGGCAGCACTATGACAAGTGTTTTACCTGTTACTGAACTTAGCGCTGAAGACATTATCGCAACGGGTGCGCTTGATGGTGATGAACTGTTACGCTCAATACCTCAAATTGGAGCCGTTGGCTTTACTGGTACACGAGGTGGTAATACCGGTACAAATGCCGCACGTGGTGACGTTGGCTCTGTAAATTTACGGAGTATTGGTGAAGGTAATACCTTAGTTTTACTCAATGGTCGTCGTATGGTTAACCATCCTATAACTCAAACAAACTTTGGTGTACCGGTAACATCGGTAAACTCTAATACTTTACCAGTATCAGGGCTTTCTCGTGTTGAAGTTTTACGCGATGGTGCTGGCGCATTGTATGGCTCTGATGCTGTAGCAGGTGTAGTGAACTACGTAACTAAAGAAGATTATGAAGGTGGTAACTTTAAAGTACGTTATGGCGCAGAACAAGGTACCGACCGTAATGATTTTACCTTATCGGGTAATAAAGGGTTTGAATTTAATAACAGTCAAACGTTTTTCATGATAAGTGCAAACTATGCTAAAAAAACGGGTTTACAAGCATCCGAAAATAACTTCTCTAGTAATCAAGACCTACGTTCTAGAGCCCCAGAAGAATTTGCTGGAGATACTGATTTTGACAATCGTTCAACATTAGAGGCTTATGCCGACTTACATTATATAGGTTTACCGAGCAGTATTGATGATTACATCATTCGCCCAACATCTTACATTAACGATGCCGGTGAACAACAATCTGCTGGTAGTTGTGGCGGTGGAGCTTTAGCTTCTGGCGGCGGAGTTATGGGCGATGTTTGTCTTGATGCCGCTGGTAGTCACAATAGGGCTTTACGTCCTAATCGTAATGAAGAGCGTACCTTAGTACCCGATATAGATCGATTGAATCTGTTTGCTAACTTAAGCCATGAGTTTAACAATGGCGTAGAATTTTACAATGAGTCAACCTATTACCGCTCTAAAACTAAGCGTCAATGGGAACAATCAGCCATTTTAAGTAATGGTACTTTTGATGTACCAGCTCACAGTTATTACAACCCACTGGGTCCAGTTAATTTTGCTGATGGTCGCGTAAACCAAAATCGTCTTGCGGGTTTAGATCCTTCGGTAGTACCTGTTGAAGGTCTTGGGTACAACTTACGTATCCGCCCAACGGATGTTGGTCCACGCCAAGTTGAAGTCGAAAGTACTAGTTACCGCTTTTTAAATGGTTTACGTGGCACTTACGATGATTGGGATTGGGACACAGGTGTTTTATACAGTGAAGCAAAAACTGACGATAATATGAGTAATCGAATTAGCTCACCTTTATTATTGGCTCAGTTAAGTTTAGATACAGCTGATGCTTACAATCCTTTCACCGGTGTGAATCCTGATAATCCAGCGAGTATTATCGATTCAACGCCTAATCCTCAAACGAGTATTAATCCGTTTTTAACTACCGCTCAACGAAGTGCAAAAACGTCATTAACTATGGTCGATTTTAAAGCATCAAATCCATTTATGTTTGAATTACCTGGCGGTGAAGCCGGTTTAGCTTTCGGTTTAGAATATCGTAAAGAAACATTAGATGAAGACAACAGTTCAAACTTTGATGGCTCAGAACCCTTTGTTGAGGGGAATGCCGATCCTGTTAACCTTAGTAGCTTACAAGGTAGTAGTGTTCGTCTAGATGTTTCTGGTGAGCGTAAAGTCTTTTCTGCTTATGTAGAGCTTGCTTTGCCTTTACTTGCCGATCTTCCTGCTGTTCATAGTTTAGATGTACAATTAGCCGCACGCTATGAAGATTTTAGTGATATCGGTAATATAACCCGACCTAAAATGGCCGTTTCATGGTTCCCCGTTGAAATGCTGCAATTTAGAGGCGCGGTATCTAAAGGTTTTAGAGCACCTAACCTCATACAGTTAAATTCACCTGGTGCTACGCTTACCACAGGTGTCGATGACTTTGCCGAAAACTCCTTGGATGCCAATGGTAATGTCGTTGTTAATGCTGATACGTTAGCAGACGGTGGCTCGGGTAATGGTAATTATAATTTATCAACATCAGGTAACAAAGACTTAGAAGCAGAAGAAAGTGAAAACATCAGTGTAGGTTTAACATTACAACTTATGGATAACTTAACCTTTACTTATGATTGGTGGGAAATCGAGACAACAGGTACTGTTGGTGTGCTTTCAGATGAAAATATTTCCCGTTTAGACTTGATAGCACGAGGAGAAGGTTCATCAAATCCTGATGTTATTCGTGGCCCAATTGATGCTGACAATCCTTTAGGAGAAATTGTTCAAATTAATCGTCGCTATGAAAACCTCAACACTCGTACCATTACGGGATACGATATTGCGGTTAATTATAATTTGGATACTTCCATTGGTGATTTTGACCTAACGTTAAATGGCGCCAGAACACTCAAATTTGACCAAGAAGCAGGCGGTGATGCCTCAATAATTGTCGAAGCTGGTGCAGATCCTAGCGTATTAGGTACAGCAGTGGGTGATATTGTTGGCACCAACAGTATCCCAGAATGGCAGGCTACAGCATCATTGAAATGGAAATCGACAGATGCATTATGGGGCGCAGGTTTATTTGCTAAATATGTTGGTGCAGTAGACAATACCAGCGTTTCAAAAACCGTTGATAGTGTAACAACATTCTATGAAATGGAGTCTCAAACTCGCGTTAATACTTACCTAACTCGTCATGACTTTATGGGTTATGAAGATTTGAGTATCTCGTTTGGTATTAATAACATCTTTGATGAGGAACCACCGCTGGCTGATACAACTTTTGGCTATGATGGCTCATTACATTCAAGCCGTGGCAGATACTTTTATACCAGTGCTAGTTTTAGTTTTTAACGTTTAACTCTTAATTAGTAACGCAACCAATATGGCCTGGCTAACGTAAAGTAGTCAGGCCATATTTCCTTTCCCATGAAGTTAATAAAGAACCAATTATGAAAATTTTTTTTAATTCATCATCTTTGTTATTACCGTTATTATTTGTATTTTCCTGTTCAGCTCCCCAAACTGCAGTTGAAGAGACACCGTCCGTTAGCTCTAATAACACTCAAGCAAATATTTCAGCAAAACAATCTATTCCTGTAGATGAACCTCAACTTACGGAGCATAAGGACTCCACAGCTAATAGTCAGTCCTGTAGCAGTGGCCAAATAAAATTAACCAGTGATTTTGCTGCGGGTCGGATGGATGAATGTAAAAGGACGGGTGATAATGAATATTTAATTACTTTAGTCCCTGAAAATACGCCTATTAATTCAAGTCCTTGGTATGCTTTTAAAATAGAAGCAGAGCAAGTTACTGATATTATTATTACCATGAAAGTACGTGGCGATAAGCATAGATATCCTCCTAAAATCAGTCATGATGGCAAGTCGTGGCAACTACAAAATTACCAATTAGAAGGTGAACGCTTAATCATGAAAGTGAAAGCCTCTCCTCAATCAGTCACTATTGCTGCACAAGAAATTATTAATAATCAATATTATGTTGATTGGGCAGCAGAGCTCACCGCAGGAAATGCTTTTACCCAGAGAATTTTAGGGGCCTCTACTCAAGGCCGACCTATCTACAAGATTGAAAGTCGAAATGAAAATGCCAATGAGTGGGTGGTTATCTTAGGTCGACAACATCCGCCAGAAGTTACTGGCGCTCTGGCTTTATTTCCGTTTGTAGAGACACTGTTATCAAACAGTGAACTTAGTAAGTACTTTCTTAGAAAGTATAATGTGCTTGTTATTCCTAATATAAACCCAGATGGTGTGCATGCAGGTAATTGGCGCAGTAATGCTAATGGCAAGGATTTAAATCGTGACTGGGATGACTTTACTCAGGTCGAAACACGATTAATAAATGACTATTTACAGGGCTTAGTCGCCCAAGGGCAAAAAATTAAGTTTGCAGTAGATTTTCACTCTACTCAAAAGGATGTTTTTTATACTATGCCAGTGGATTATGGCGTTGAAAGCTCTTATTTTGTTAGGCATTGGTTAGGTGAACTCGACAGACAAATGCCAAACTTTAATGTGGTCTTAAGACCAGGAAATAACCCAAACCTAGGTGTATCAAAACAGTATTTTTCTGATAAGTTTGGGGTTCACGCCATTACCTATGAAATGGGTGATGACACCGATCGTACTAAGATAAAACGTATTGCATTTAAATCAGCTAATATATTGATGATTAACATGTTATCAGATATTGATCATGATAAAGAATAGGAAAAACTATGAATTTATTTAATAAAAAAGTAATCACCTTATCGGTAAGTTTAGCACTACTTAGTGCTTGCTCAACCGAAGAGCAAAAGGTTAACGCTGATAATGTTGATTTATTAATCACCAACGGTATGGTTTACACCGGCGAAAGCAATCAGGCACAAGCACTTGATATTGCTATTTGCCAGCAAATTATTTGCGGTATATATCCTAGTGGTGAACACAGCATTAAAGCCGAAAAAATAATTGATGCTAAAAATAAAATTGTTAGTCCGGGTTTTATTGACCCACATACTCACTCTCTAGCAGAACTATTAAGTAAAGATAAAAACCATAACTTAAATTACTTAACCCAAGGTGTTACAACTGTTGTCAACGGTAATGATGGCGGTGGTCCAGTTGATATAAAGGCTATGGCTGAAAAATTGAAAACTAATGGTATAGGGACTAATACAGCATTATTAGTTGGCCATGGAAATTTACGAGAACAAGTCATGGGTAGAGCCGAGCGCTATGCCACGCCAGAAGAACTTACTGAAATGTCAGCGCTATTGACAACAGCGATGGAAGCGGGCGGCATTGGTTTATCAACAGGTTTATATTATGTTCCAGGTAGTTATGCCAATACAGAGGAAGTTATTACTCTGGCGAAAATTGCTAGTCACTATGGTGGGATTTATGATACCCATCTACGTGATGAAAGCACCTTCAATATAGGTTTTACTGCCGCGTTAGACGAAGCCATTAATATTGCAGATAAAGCAGATATACATTTACATCTGGCACATATAAAAGCATTAGGCGTTGATGTTTGGGGGCAAAGTAAGCAAGCGATAGACATGATTACCCAAGCACAACAAAATGGCACATCAATATCTGCCGATCAATACCCTTGGTTAGCATCAGGTACTAAATTGCGTAGTGCAGTAATGCCCAAATGGGTCATGGCAGATTCAACAGAAGCTTTTCATCTACGACTTAACAAAACTGAGTTTGCTGAGCAGTTAGCAGCAGAAATTACTGAAAATATACGCCGAAGAGGCGGGCCAGATTCACTTTATATCACAGAGTTTAGTGATAAAAATCTGATCAGTTTAAATCTACTTCAGGTGTCTGAGTTGAAAAATTTATCTGTCGTTGATACTGCTATTTGGATGGTGCAACAGGGTGACGTTAGAGTAGCCTCTTTTAATATGTCCCCTGAGGATGTAGAACGTTTTATGGTTCAACCTTGGGTGGTCACTTCATCTGATGGCACAAACGGTCACCCAAGAAAATACGCAAGTTTCCCGCAGAAATATCAAAAATATGTAGTCGATAAAAAATTGCTCACTATGGCTGAGTTTATCAATCGAAGTTCTTCCCAGACAGCCAAAATTCTTGATCTTAATGAGCGAGGCATATTAAAGGAAGGTTATAAGGCTGATATTATTGTTTTTGATCAACAAAATTTTGCACCTAAGGCAAACTTTAGCCAGTGGAATAATTACTCTGTAGGAGTAGAACAGGTGATTGTCAACGGTACATTGGTGATAGAAAACGAAAAGTTTGGCGGCATCTTAGCTGGAAAATTTATTCAATAATAGATTAGTCGCTTTCATCTATTATTACTTGTAGGTGAAAGCTCTTTAAATGCTTTAAGCCATATTGAAAAATACTTCTGTCCCACGGGTAATTATACGTATACTTGTTATTTGCTCTTTAAATTCTCTTCTCCACTATATTATCTCACCAGTTAATTTTGATTAATATCAGCTATGAGTAACTGGTTTTATTCCGTTACCTATCCATAAACAGGTTTGACTGAAAAAGGTTAATTTGATGTGACAAAGTAGCGTCTATGTTAAGTTTTAAAGGGTAAGCTACTGAAAGGTATGGTTAACTATTATTAGGGGGTATTACAGGTAATGGTTCTTTCTATTGATTTTATCGGCTTATCTGTTTACGTATTCATGTGACGTTAAATATTTTACTAGTATTAACAGCACTTCACACCTAGAACAAAGTAGGTACGATTGGTTATCAACGCCAATTAATGCTGTTATTACCAAAGTAATTAACCGTCAGATTTTATCAAAATACAGCTGAATCATTTAATCCAGAATGTATTACTCAAAATCAGCACTCAATCACTAGCGAATTACTGCACCAGCTAGCGTTTTGATATGCTTAAAGATGTGTTAGTTGTAGCCTAAGACATAGCTATAGTTCGCTTCCTCAACTAAATCAAAACATCGCATTAATGGCGATTTTTTCTCAATAATCTTTTTACTTATTGAGTCGCTATTTCTTGTTGTGTTAGTTACTGAACTCGTAGAAAAATTATCCTTCGTGTTTTTGTTTTTTGTCATTTGCGCTTGTGTTTGGGTATTGTCGATATCAGCCATTATCTTCACCTTTTTTAAACAGTTATTAATTACTTTGTATTAACATAATGTAATTTAATTTTGAAAAATGAAAAGACTTAAGTTTTGCTTAGTCATAAAGGTAGGTTATGACTTGATTGCCTGCACCTATAGAAGGCTTTCGGGCTCTTTTACTAATAACGCTTCACCCCATACCCTTAGGTTATATAGCATCTAAAGATAAGAATGAATTTATTATTTTTGTTTGTATATACTTGATTGACAACTTATTAATAGCCTTCTTAGGGGCTACAGGCTTGGAACAAGTATGCAAAAGTTTATAACAATAATAATTTTAGTAACCGCTTTATGTTTTCACCTTAATGTTAATGCAAACCAAATGGTCGATATTACCGGTCGTTTGCTTGATGAATCGCAACTTCCCCTGAGTAACGTAACAATAAGTCTGAATGATGAATCAGTTACCAGCGATAAACAGGGCCGCTTTATTATACCTACCGTTGCTAAAGATATTTATCAGCTCAATTTTGCTAAAAAGGACTATTTCAAAAACATTCAAACGTTTAGTCATTATGAACTTTTCTCTCAGAATAATGAGAAAACTAATGCTGCTATTGCTGATCTCACGTTAGTTGCCAAAAAAGCTAAACGTGTCATGTTAGCTTTTGGTGGTGATGTCATGATGGATCGCCGTTATTATAAACCTTATTTTGGTGACTCTATTTTGATTCATCCTGAGACTAGGCTCAGCGACAGTAAGGCAATTGTTGAAAATATAAAACCTTATATGAGTATCGCAGATTACGCCGCAGTGAATTTAGAAACGCAAATCGCCGATAAAACCCCGGGTGAACGCGCACGTAAGTCAGTTACTTTCTATTCGAGACCTGAAATACTCGACGCCTTAGTATGGGCGGGTGTTGATTATGTGAGTTTAGGTAATAACCATACTTACGATTATTTAGAACCCGGAATGGCGTCTACTTTAGCCTTTTTACAAAAGAGTCCTCTTGCATTCTCTGGTGCGGGTATGAATGAAAAACAAGCACTAAAAGCGCATAGAGATACTATAAAAAATACCGAATTTTCTATGTTAGGTTATGTCGGTTGGGAAGGGCGATCAGACCTTACACAAACAGCCAACCATCAACACGGCGGTGCCGCATATGGTTCTATGACTAATATTGTTAACTCAGTTCAACAAGAAGTAAATCAAGATAGAGTCACTGTCGTGCAATATCATGGTAGCCAAGAATATGCGAACAGCCCAACGGGTGTTACCGAACAACGCTTGAAATCAGCATTAGATAATGGCGCTGCACTTGCCATTGCCCATCACCCTCATGTAACCCAAGGGCTAGAGCTGTATGATAATAAGTTGATTGCGTATTCTATGGGCAATTTTATTTTTGACCAAAACTTTAGCGCAACAAAACACAGCTTTATTTTGTATGTATGGCTAGACGAGGGCATATTTCATCGCGCGGAAATAGTGCCTTTATATGTTAAAGGTTATAAACCTACGCCAGCTACAGGTACGAATCGTTATACCGTAATGAAGCGTTTAACCGAACTTTCTAAGGTGAGAAATACCTTGATCACTCAATCAGGAGGCCACGGTGTCATTACCGCTACAATACCCTCAGTGACTGTTAAATCAGTTAACAATGCTCAGATTAAAGTTAAAGCTGATATCAGCACAACTACTAAGCATGAGTTAATTTTTACGCAAGGCAGCAACATAGCAAGTTTGTATCATCTGCCATGGCATCAACAGCTTAGTGAAGTATGGGTAGAGGACGAACATATTAAGTATCGTCTTGGAAAAAATTTAGTCAATGGCAGTAACGTTGAAAGTTTCTCAACGTTTAATAGTCCAGAACGTGGTTTGTTTTTTGATAGAAGTGTAATGTCTTTAAACAATTATGGTGCTAGTGGTAATACAAGTATTGCTTTAGCGCTTAATAACCAACAAGCAACGGCCTTTGGGGTGAAAAGTTTTTGGCGTGTTTATTCTGCCAGTAGGCCTGTGACTATTACAGCAAATTATCAAAGTAAGAAAAACGTTAAACTACACTATTACTGGCAAGGAAGAAAAAAGAGACAAAAATTGTTTGATGCCTTTGAAAATAGTCCTACAAACTTAATTGAAACTGTTGAATTAGCCGGTTCTGATACTTGGCAAAACGTAGAAGTTGATTATAACTCCCCAAGGATCGGTTACAAAAGCTATCGTATCTTAGTTGAAGCTGAATTGGCTGATGGCAGCACAAGCCAACTAGATATTGATGATTTTGCTGTTATTGAGTGGCATAGCGCTTTTACAGATAGCCCAGTTCCGCCGTTCTTTTCCCTAGATAGTCGACAACCTGCTTATTTGGGCTTATCTAAAGCAAGTAAAACAATGGATACCAAACCAAGAACGGTTGTTGTTATCACCAAGTAATAAAAAATCTCATCTGTCATTATATCTACGGTCAATAGCCCTTACATATACTTAAGGGCCACTGACCGTTAGTTCTTATTATTATGATTACAGCGGCATTGCTTGAAATTGTCTTAATTCATACCAAGATATGAGTAAAGCTCATTATTTTAATACATTGGTATTATTAAGGTTTTATTTTGATTATTCTTTTGCCTCTATTTATTGGTATAGCGATTATTGGCTATTTAGTGGCAAGGCCATATTGGCGTGAACACAAGCGCGATAAGATAAGAAGTCGACCTTTTAAAAAGCAATGGCGTAAAATAATCCAGCAAAGAATGCCTTATTTTAAGCAAATGCCCACAGATCTACAGCTACAACTGAAACAGCACATTCAAGTGTTTATTGCAGAAAAAGATTTCATCGGTTGTAACGGCATTAAAATAACGGAAGAAATAAAAATTACTATTGCTGCTCAAGCTTGTTTATTACTGTTAAATAGAAAAACGGATTATTACCCCAAATTAAAAACAATTTTAATCTACCCAAGCGCTTTTCTTAAAGAGCAGAGCCAACGTAATGCTGATGGTGTTCAATATACAAAGAAAGTTACTTTAGCTGGTGAGTCATGGGACTTTGGCAAAATTGTCTTATCTTGGCAAGATAGTCTACACGGCGCAGAACTACCCAATGATGGCCACAATGTAGTAATTCATGAGTTCGCTCATCAGTTAGATCAAGAGAATGGTAAAGCCAATGGCGCCCCTATTTTAGGTAAAGATCAAAGCTATCAATGTTGGTCTACAATCTTTTCAGAGCAATTTAGCATACTACAAAAGCAAGCGGCTGCTGGTACGCCTTCGATATTTGATTATTATGGTGCCACAGAGCCGGCAGAATTTTTTGCAGTAGTGAGTGAAGTGTTTTTTGAAAAATCTAAGCAACTGTCCATAGAGCATCCAGCACTGTACCGCCAGCTGACCACTTACTACAAAGTTGACCCGAACCATTGGTAAAAAGTTAAATTAATCAATGTTATAAAACAGATGACAACATTATATATTTAGCTATACTACTATTTGTTAAGGAATAACAAAACAGCAATAGGGATTAAGTAAATATATGGGAATACACCAAATATCATTTGCCAAAGTCAGCGTACTTAGTAATGACATGGCCGAAATTACGGTTGATAGTGGTGCAGACATTACCCTTGATATGGTAAATGAACTTCATCACTTATTACTCTCACTTTATGATGGATCCTTTTCATTACTGATTAATAAAACCAATTCTTATTCTACGCAACTTGATGCGCTCATTCATTTCGGTACTTTGCCAGCCATAGATAAAATAGCAATATTTGCGCCGAATAAACTGGCTAAGATGAGTGCCGATTTTTCAGCATCTATTCCAAGCTCTGCGGTATTAAATATAGAAGTATTCACTGAACGTGATGATGCACTTGCTTGGTTGGGTTAAACACCTACCTCAGCAATGCATTTCAGTCATTAAATTTTAAGTCAGCAAAATATCACCCTATTAGTTAACTCATTATTTCTTTTCATTATTTTCTGGACCAAATAATCCCTTCAGTAAATCCATGGGTAGAGGAAATAATATGGTAGAGTTTTTCTCTTCTGCAATTTCTGTCAAGGTTTGTAAATAACGTAGCATTATTGCATTAGGCTCGGTACTCAGCTTATTGGCAGCTTCACTTAACTTTTCTGCCGCTTCCATTTCACCCAATGCATGAATAACTTTGGCTCGACGGGTTCTTTCTGCTTCCGCTTGTTTTGCTATGGCTCTAATCATGGTTTCATTCAGGTCGACATGTTTTATTTCAACATTAGATACTTTTATTCCCCAACCATCCGTTCTTGCGTCTAATATTTCTTGAATATCGATATTAAGCATCTCTCTGCTTGCCAACATTTCATCTAATTCGTGTTGACCTAATACCGAACGCAAAGTGGTTTGAGCTAACTGGGATGTGGCTTGTAAGTAATTTTCAACATTGATTATCGCTTTTTGTGAATCGATAACCCGAAAATAAATTACGGCATTGACTCTGACAGATACGTTATCTCGACTGATGACATCTTGACTTGGTACATCCATGACGACGGTTCGTAAATCAACGCGAACAAGCTGTTGAATTAAAGGAATAATAATAACTAAACCAGGGCCTTTGACTTTATCGAAACGGCCAAGAAAAAATACGACACCACGTTCATATTCACGTAAAATTCTAAATGCACTGAGCAGTAATGCAATTAATAGAATAATAACCACAACGGTGAATATTTGTTGGGTATGATTAAGCACAATGTCCATGATTGTTCTCCTCTTCTCTACAAGGAATGGTAATTAAGGTTAAACCCTCAATGGCCTTAATCTGAACAGCTTGGTGTTGATTAACTGGATGTTTAAATTCTGCCGCCCAACGTTCACCATTAATAGTGACAAAACCTTTGTGACTATAACTTGCTTCGGCAAAGGCAATCGCTCCAATAAGCTCTTCTTGTCCAGAGACCACTTTGTCCTTTCTTTTTCGCCACAATAATCCCAAAGAAAGCACAAAAAAGAGTACTGATACAAAGGCAAAAGCAGCAATTAGAGGTAGTGAAATTTGGTACTGGGGTTGTTCAGTGTCAATTAAAAAAATAGACCCAAGTACAAAAGCAATAGTCCCGCCGATACCAAACACACCGAAGCTCGGCATGATCGATTCAATTACTAGCAAAGTTATCCCTACAAGTAACAAGGCAAAACCTGAATAATTTAAAGGTAAAAGTTGAAAGGCATAAAGCGCAATCAAAAGGGAAATCACCCCAGTAATACCTGCTACCCCAACGCCAGGGCTATAAAATTCCAAAACTAAACCATAGATGCCAATAAGCATTAAAATATAAGCAATATTTGGATTGGTGATCGTTGCAATAAACTCATTACGCCAATTGGGCGAGATAGTTTTTAGTTGTGTATTGTCTGTGGTTACTTCAGAAAAACTATGCATTGAATTCTTTTGTTTTATGATAGTGGCAAATAATGCTTCGGCTGTTGGTTCAATAAAATTTATAACATTTTTAGCAAGCGCTTCTTCTGCAGTAAGCGTTGCTGCTTTAGACACGGCTAATTCAGCCCATTGCTCATTTCTATTGCGTAACTGTGCTAACGAGCGGATATAAGCAATGGCGTCATTTAATACTTTTTTTTCCATGGCTGAAGGTGATTTGTTTGTTTTATCTGGATCTTTATTTGATGGTGCAGGAGCTATACTGACTGGCGTGGCAGCACCTAAGGTCGTTGCTGGAGCCATAGCGGCATAATGACATGCGTATAGCATATAAGTACCAGCACTTGCCGCACGTGCACCTTGAGGGTAAACCAAACAAGCAATGGGTACTGTAGAATTTAAAATTTGTTGATTTATTGCTCGTAGACTTGAACTCAAACCACCGGGTGTATCTAGCTTTATTATCACCAACGGAATACTTGAATCATTATTGGCTTTGGTTATTTCTGCGACGAGATACTCACTTACGGCGGGTCCTATTGCACCATTAATTGAAAGTACAGGCACTGTCCACTTACCTTGACTGAGCGGGGAGCTCAGCTGTGCATTGCCATATTGTTGAATAAGCAAAATAAAAGTTATAAGAAACAAAATCTTTTTTAGCATCTGCATTTCCAACCTTCACTCTTATCTTCAGTATAGTTATAAATCTGAGTTTTTTGATCACACTCACAACAAATGAAAGAGTAAAGTAGGGCGCTAAAAAGTTAAAATTATTACGCTACCACATAATAGTCACTGGATGTAAGTTGATGTCTCAACAATATTCGGGCCTGTGTTTTGAATTTAATAAAGCATGATCCATTTAGCTTGGATCACCGTGAAACTCTAATTTGAAGTGTCGTGAGGATAAGTTTAGAGGTAAGTAATAGCGGATAGTGACCGTCAAACAAAATCAAATTATAGACTCAGTGCTTCATAAATTAAGTAAACCACACTATACTGTATATAATTACAGTGTAGTGTGGTTTTTATATGAAAGTTATCCCAATATATGCCGAGGCTGGTATTTCAGGCTTTGAATCTCCGGCAGCAGAATACAAAGAATTAGGTTTATCGCTTGATCAGTTAATTATTAAGCATCCCAATGCTACCTTTATTGGGCAGGCTTCTGGGCAATCAATGAAAGGAGTTGGCATATTTGATGGTGATATTCTTATTGTCGACAGATCGTTAACCGCTCGAAATGGTGATGTTATCGTCGCTAATTACAATGGCTGTTTTGTCTGTAAGTTAATCGATAAGGTACAAGCGAGGCTATTATCTGCCTCTGCTGATTTTGCGCCGGTATCCATTACCCCTGAAGATGAATTCTCATTAGAAGGTGTTGTTACTCGCTCTATCCGTTTACACCATAAATCTCCAGAGCTAGCAGCATGTATGCTTTAGTTGATGCTATATCCTTTTATGCCAGTGCTGAGAAAGTCTTTGATCCAGGCATACGTAATAAACCCGTTGTCGTATTAACTAATAATGATGGTTGCATTTGCGCTGTTTGTCCACTGGCAAGACGTCTTGGTATTCCAAAGTTTATACCGTATTTTCAAATCAAATCATTGCTTGAAAAGCATGGTGTGGTTGTTCGATCGTCAAATTATGAGTTATATGCTGACTTAAGTGAGCGAATGATGAATGTCATTGGCCGTTTTTGTGATAACCAGTATATCTACTCAATTGATGAATCATTCCTGTATTTTGATCATTATGAAAGCTGTATAAAGGATTGGCATGAGTATGGCCACCAAATAAGGCGAGCAATTTGGAAAGAAACAAGGCTGCCTGTTGGTGTTGGTTTTGGAAATACTGCCACACTGTCAAAAGCGGCAAACCATGCAGCCAAAAAACTTTCGGGCTTTAATGGTGTGGCTGTTATTAATAACAAAGCAAGCAGGGATGAAATACTCAACCGCATGAATGTGGACGAAGTATGGGGGATCGGGGGCAAAATAGCTAAACGGTTACGGCTGGAGGGTATTAATAATGCCGCTCAGTTAGCAGAGCAAGATGCTAAGCATATTCGAAAACAATTTAGCATAGTGACTGAAAGAACCGTGAATGAATTAAATGGCATCAACTGTTTATCTTGGGATGAAGTGAAAGCACCCAAAAAAGAGATTTTTTCAACACGAAGTTTTGGGCAGCGCATTACCACAAGAAATGAGCTTCGCTCAGCGCTAGTCACGCATGCAGCCATTGTTGGTAAGAAAGTGAGGAGGCAAAACTCACTTATTAAAAAATTAATGATATTTGCCTCTAGCTCACCGCATGATGACTTATATTACAAGCAAACTATTGTTTATCCCTTTATTCTAGCTACCGAGAATACGTGTGAAATGGCGAACGCAGTAAACCAAGTTATTGATTCTATATACAAGGTAGGCGTGCCTTTTTACCGCTGCGGTGTAGGTGCAATCGAATTAAATAGCAAAACGTTTATACAACCCGACTTATTTATGCCCGATCACACTAATAGTAATGTAATGAAATCATTAGATAATGTGAACCACAGGTACGGAGATAGCACATTAAAACTGGCCGCTGAAGGGCAACATGAAAGATGGCAAATGCGACGAGAATTTTTAAGTCCTCAGTACACCAGCCAATGGCGTGATATTCCTAAAATACAGTGCTAGTGGTGCTGCATAGCAGTATTTTGTAGCCTCTAGACAACTATCTATATACCTAACGTTTTCTCTATTTAATGAAAAGACAACATTTAATACGATTGGTATAACCCCTGATTTAGTGTAAGTTATTTAATATTCAAGGAAATAAGATTTCTGATACATCGAATAAGTGATTGTGTTTTTAATAGGGCTGAGTATGAATCAAGTTAAAGGTTTTACTTTATCAATTGTAATAGTGATTATTTCATTTGTCGCTTCAGCCTTCGCGGCAGGGTTTCTTGCCGATTTAGCTGGCGTTTGGAAAAAACCGATTATAGGCTCGGTTGCTGCCTTTTGTGTGGTTATTATGGGTTATGTCACCGCACCTAGCCATAAACGCATGGCATCGGTCATTTGGTTAATTGTAGGCGCTATTTCAGCGTGGTTTTTAGCGGGTGATTCATATTATCCTGAAGATCATCAGCACGCATACCAGCTTACTGTCATTCCTTTACTCGCAACCTACCTTAGTGGGCTATTTGCTGTCTTACTCTGTATGATGTGGCACAAGAAAAAAACAATAAATACATAAGTTTAGATTGGTGACTCTTGGCTGCATTATTTTACTAGTATTAGCATACTGTATTAAGATATAGGCCTTGCTACTATTACTATTGTAATCAAGTTTTAGTAACAAAACTGAGGAGTATGAAATGAAATTAGGCAAGGCATTTATTTTAAACAATGGTTATTCTCTTGTTCAAATGAATAACGTCGCTTAAATCGCTTTTAAACCCATCGAAGAGACGCTTGAGCAACAACACTACATCGTTGCACCTCTTTGTAAGGGAATAACCATTACTACAAAGTCGCGTCTTGTATTGATATTGCTCAAGCCGCCTTAAACAAGCATCTTGAATGGCAACGGGTATATAGGTTTATTTCAGGGCATGTTTAAAGGTAATATAATGACTTTCAATCCTGGTTGGGATAAAAACTGTAAAACGCTAGAGTCCTTTACTGACATTAGAGAGCTCTTAAAAGAATTTGAAACTCAAGGTGTCGACATACGACAACAATCTATTAGTGGTGAAAGTGGTCCTTCAAGTTTTTCTATTAAAGATCCTGATGCTAATGCAATCTTGATAGATCAGCATGTATAAATAACCATCTCAAACCATAAAGCATTAATATAAATAAGCAGGTAACCCAGTGGAACAAAATTTTAAATCGATTATTGAACAAATAGGTGAAGATTCAAGCCGTGAAGGTTTGGTCGATACGCCAAAACGCGCAGCCAAAGCATTGAAATTTCTTACTCAGGGTTATGAGCAAGATTTAGACTCAGTTATCAATGGTGCGTTATTCAGCTCAGATTGTAATTCAATGGTCGTGGTTAATAATATTGAACTCTACTCCTTGTGCGAACATCACATGTTACCGTTTACCGGACGTTGTCACATTGGCTATATCCCAAATGGTAAAGTATTAGGCTTATCTAAACTGGCGCGTATCGTTGATATGTTCGCACGTCGTTTACAAATTCAAGAGAATTTAACGCAAGAAATTGCTAATGCCATTATGGATGTTACCGGTGCAAAAGGGGTTGGTGTTGTCATGTCTGCATCACATTTATGTATGCGTATGCGTGGTGTTGAAAAACAAAACTCTGAAATGAAAACCTCATGTATGCTCGGTTCATTCATGAAATGCAAAGATACCCGCGCTGAGTTTTTACAGTTGATCAAAGATTAATGAATAGCGCTGCTTGGGTATTAGTAACTGGAGGAGCAAAGCGCATCGGTGCGTTCCTCAATCAAGAGTTTGCCAAAAGTGGTAAGAATATTGTGCTGCATTACAATCATTCTAAAACCGCTGCCATTGCATTAAAAACGCAATTAGAAGCACTTAATATTAAGGTGGTCTTATGGCAGGCAAATTTAGATGATCCTGCGACAATTGAGCAACGATTTGAAGCATTGCTGGCGCAAGTACCTCATATTGAATTACTGATAAACAGTGCCTCGGTATTTGGTCAAGGCTCATTACTTGAGTCGTCTTTAGCGCAAATTCAAAGCAATGTAAATATTCACCTTACCAGTCCTTGGTTGTTAATTCAGGCCTTAGTAAAACAAAACAAACCGTGCCAAATTATTAATATTTCAGATGCTAATTTATCGCATCTTTACACCAATAAATCGGCATATTTTATCTCGAAAAAAGCGCAGGAAACATTAACCGAATTGGCCGCAATAGAATGTGCGCCTAATGTGCGAGTGAATGCGATAGCGCCGGGCTTTGTGTTAGATGCGATGGAGCCAACGACTACCGCGGAAAGTAAACAGGATTCTAGCCAAATAGCGACCCAGGTCGATAGTAAAGATATGAACCTTTTACAGCGTAAAGTACCGTTAGCTGATTTATATTCAGCCATTGAATTTTTAGCTAAAAATAATTCCATTACGGGACAAACATTACAGATAGACGGAGGGAGTCACTTACAATGTCCAGCATATATGTTGAAAAATTAGAGATTTATGCCATTCTCGGTATTACCGAAGAAGAACGCAAGAATAAACAAAAACTCATTATTGATTATTGGATTGAAGCAGACATATCTAAAGCTATGTTGTCTGATGACATCGAAGATTGCGTTAATTATCGCACTATAAATAAAGAAATTTTAGAAGTTGTGCTCAATTCCAGTTATAAAACTATTGAACGATTACTCGGTGTGTTATTAGACTTAATTATCTCCTTTGATGGTGTATTACACGCTAAGTTGCAAGTGGCTAAACCGGGCGCTTTACGCTACGCAAAGAATGTTTCTATCACTGCAGAGCGTTCAGCTTAATGCCATTTTACATTGTCGCTGTCGGCTCAAACATAGATGCACAAGCAAATATACAGCAAGCGTTTGAGCTGATAAAAAAAATGGACTCACAGGCAAGTATGGCGACATTACTAAGTACTGCGCCAGTGGGATTTACCGAACAAGCAGACTTTATTAATACCGCCTTTTCGTTTGAGTGTGAGTTAAATGAAGTCGCCTTAAAAGTGCAGTTAAAAGCTATAGAAGCTCAGTTGGGCCGAAGACGAACCAGTAACAAAAATGGTCCGCGTACTATTGATTTAGATATTGTTAAAATAGATAACGACATTGTTGATGACGATTACCATCAATACGATTTTGTTAAGAAATCAGTAGATGAACTCGTGTCTAAACGAGAGCACCTTTAGAAATGAACAATAAACGATGGTCCCTTATTACTTGTTATTATTGATTTTTATTTTTTTTATTTGGGTTACGTGTTGCTATTTTGTTGAGGTTTTAGTTAATCCAGTTACAAGATAACTATCTGATTCATGCTTTACTTGAATCTAAATAGCCAAGGGGAGCTTCAACAAAAGTACTGGTCGATTTCATTCTTATTACTGAGCTTTTTAACTAAAAATTGAGCAGTTAAAACTTAACTATCATTATAAGTTTGACCCCACAGGGCTAGCACAGGATAATACGGCTTTTCGTTTTACAGGTAATAGTAATGCTTAAGTATTTTCGTGCCATCAGCTTGTTAGAAGGCTTATCTTTTTTAGCTATTTTAAGTGTTTCATTTGGTTTAGTCAGTCGAGATTTTGTTTATCAACTGGGAATGACTCACGGAGTATTATTCATGCTTTACTTATTTTTATCGCTAATCGTTTCTAATAAGCAGCAATGGTCATTACTCACTTGGGTGTCGTTATTTGTTGCCTCGATAGTTCCTTTTGCCTTTATAGGTGTAGAAATATTTTTGAGTAAAACAGCAGAAAGTAAAGAATTGGCTGAAGCATAACAGTAAAATACTGGATACTGAGCGATAGGATGTCAAACTAGCATGTATAAAAGAAAGCAAGATGCCAAGCCACAAGTTATCTCTTATGATCGGGTAAAATCATACATGCTGTGGATGATCGAAAGATATGGCGATTACTCCGCTAAGACGTTGCTACAAAAAGCAAACTTACTCTTTAAAGACGATAAACAGTTCAACGAACCTGTACTCAGTTATTTAATAGAACGAGGTATTGTTGATGACCGTCGTTATGCAGAACGCTTAACCATGAGTCTTTCAGAGAAAAACATAGGTGCCAACAAGATAAAAGAGAAGCTCTATGCCAAAGGCTTTTCATCTCAAATAATCAATAATTGCGTTAGTGCGCTAGAAACTTCTGATGATGATTATTTTGAGAAAGCACTGATTTTAAAAATAAGAAAGTTTGGTGAAGAGCCCATTGAAGATATTAAATTAAAGCAAAAGGCGTTACGTCATTTAATATCGAAAGGGTTTTCTTATTCCATCGCTAATAAAGTGATTGGCTATTCAGACAACGAATATTAGGGTTCACTGCTTTACGCAACCAAGCCCTTACGCTGAGATTATCAAACATGAACCAATCTCTTCACTATATCAGGGGAGTTGAAACGATAAAACTATGCATTTTAATTGCTTTGAATAGCGCTAACACAAGTATCGACGTCCCCCAAGTTCAACTTGATATTCTGGTTTAACCACCAGCAATAAGCTGACACTTAGCAGTGTTGACTCTATATTGATAATCAGCTTCAAGATAGTTAGGATAACTTCTCATGGGGTTAAGCTCTGGTCTGGCTAAATAAAATCCTTGTGCGTACACCATGCCTAACCGTTGCAATAACTCAAACTCATCACGGCTTTCTATCCCTTCAACCACAACTTGCGCTTTTGCCGACTGTGCTAAATCGAAAATTGCTTTTAGAAACTTACGCTTAAAACTGTCTTGATGGCAATTTTCCACAAAGTACCTATCTATTTTAACGATATTCGGTCGCAACTGGCTCCATAACTTCAAACCAGAATAGCCTGCGCCTAAGTCATCGATAGCAACATTGAAACCAAATTGGCGGTATTTCGCTAGCGCTTCGTTCAGCATACTGTCATTGGGTACCGGATATTTTTCACTTAGTTCTATCACGATTTGATCACAACTTAAGCCAGCACGCTGGACAAACTTGATCGTTTCACCCTGAGGATGATGCTTACTTAGCAGTACTAATGGGCTAATATTTAAAAATAATTTTCCCGGTAATTTCAGCTTAGCAAAGCGAGTGATCGCTTTATCTCTACATAATATCTCTAATTCAGACAATAAGTTGTGCTGAGTTGCGTAGTGGAAAAGTTTATCTGGTGAGTACAACTCAGTATTTTTAGGGCCACGAGTGAGTGCTTCATACCCCATAATAGTTTTTTTTTGTACATTGTATATTGGTTGAAAAAGCGTGGTGACCGCTTTGTTTTCTATAATATTTAAAAGTTTATTTATCACGTATACACTCCTTGATAAGTAGAGTGTAGGTGAGTTTTATTGTACTTTTATGACAAGGTGCTAGCTTTAGTGAAGGTTAAACCTTGTCTCGGCAAATAATCACCAAGTTACAGCATTACCCCATGATAAGCATCAATGACATGCTGAACATCATCTGTCTTACTTTGATGAACTCCTTGCTGAATACGTTCATAATGATTAAGAGTTTTAGTTAAGTACCTCTGTGCAGTACCAGCTTGATGGCTTGATGTAGACCGCCACATGATATCACCAACCGGATTAACTCTCTTATTATCGTCTTTAGTTGTTGAGACCAATACTATTTCATAGAAACGACGATTTTCTTCCATCAGTACTTCATGTTTTAAACTAAACTCTAATGCTATTAACGTCTGGCGCATAGAAAATTGGTGATGAACAGGACACAGTAAAAAATCTATAGTTAAATCTTTGTATTTTTTATAAATGGCTTCAATAAACTCAATCATTAAATCACCACCAATACCGGCAATAATAATCAGGTGCTTTCCCGCATATTGCGCTAATGGCAACTTTGCCACATCAAGACAGTGAGTTTTCCAATTTGAACTCGGATAAAAGCGATGAAGCTTGCTTTCTAGTTCAGCCATGAGTTGCGGAACAATATCTACAAAATGTACTGTGTTGCTTTCTGGGCGCGACAATAAAGCGCTGCCAAGTAGGCCATGATCACAACAGCAGTCCCAAATATGGTCATACTGTGAGGTCACCATTTTTTCAATTTTCTGTAATCGGTTACTTATTTTAAAGTTGAGTTTTAAGCTAGATTTGACACTTAATTTCTCGTTAGTTTGGGAGCTGACTTTTGACATAGCTTTCAAGAGTGATACTTAATTGACGATTAAAAACGTGCGTATTGTATAGCGAATTAACTTAACCACACAAGCCGTTCAAGCACGATGAAAGGCGCCAGTAGTTTAGCTTATGAAGAGCAAGAAGATTCTATTGATTAATAAACACTTAACGAATTACTTATAGACACATTTATTTACATCATATTACCTAAATACGGATATTTTTAACAAACTCTATAATACAATGTTTGCTGCTTTTATTATGGATTAGTTAGATGAACTACACACGAGCTGCACTAAAAAACCCCGCAGCAATTATTGTTATCGTCGTTTTAATTATGGTTTTTGGCCTGTTAAGTGTCTCAAAACTACCTATTCAATTAACTCCTGATATAGAACAGCCTCAAATAACTATTTTTACCGGTTGGCGAAGTGCAGCGCCGTCTGAGTTAGAGTCTGTCATTATTGAGCCCATCGAAAATGTGGTGAAAAATACCCAAGGTGTCATTCGGGTTAATACCTCAATAAACCAAGGGTTTGGGCGAATTAACCTAACCTTTGATGTTGGCGCTGATATGCAAAAAGCCATGCTTGATGTCATCAATAATTTGAATCAAGTGCCGCCTTTACCCATCGACGCCATAGAGCCAGTAGTGTTTGCCAATGGTGGTGGTAATACCGCAACCATGATGATTAAAACCTTGCCGGATAATCCGGTTGAAGATTTTGGTCAATACCAAAAACTCATTGAAGATGTTGTTGAGCCAAGGTTTGCACGCATTCCAGGTATTGGAGAAGTTAACCTTGCTAGTCATAGGCAAAGAGAGATCAGAGTCACCTTTGACCCTGTTAAAACCGCCTCGTTAGGTTTATCAATTGCAGAAATAAGTGCTGTCATTACCAATTCAAATGATACCTCTGCAGGTACTGTAAATGTGGGCCGTCGCCAATACGTGGTACGTTTTTCAGGTCAATATAGCCTAGATAATCTCACACAAATGATCATTGGCTACAGTGATGAAAGACCTATTTATTTACAAGATATCGCTACCGTAGAGAGCACTTTAGCCGACAGACAAGGTTTCAATTTACGAAACGGACAACCATCATATTACCTCACATTGAGGCGTCAAAATGGTGAAAACATAGTCGCCTTGCTTGATAAAATTAACATCGCCATTAAAGAGTTGAACGACGGACCATTAAAAGCCGAAGGATTAACCATAGATTTAAGTTTTGACTCTTCTGTGCATATACGTAATGCCTTATCTCTGGTACAAAATAACTTGGGTTTAGGAGTGTTGCTTTCGTTAGTGATCTTATGGTTATTCTTAAGAGGCATGCGCAATATATTGATTATTGCCATTACCATTCCCGTGTCTTTATTAGTCGCTTTTGTTGCTTTAAGTATTTTTGACCGAACATTGAATGTGATATCCCTTGCGGGTTTAGCTTTTTCGGTTGGTTTAGTGCTAGATGCAGCCATTATAGTGCAAGAAAATATTGTCCGACTCAAAGGTAAGGGTATGGATAATCATAAAGCAGTGCTCAAAGGTACAACCGAGGTGACCGGCGCTTTATTTGCCTCAACCGCGACCAGTGTTGCGATATTTTTGCCGATATTATTTATGAAGGGCATAGAAGGGCAACTCTTTTCAGATTTAGCGCTAACACTCTCTATTGCGGTTATTGCTTCATTGCTTGCTGCTATTACCGTATTACCCATTGCCAGCAAATACTTATTAAAAGACGTCAGTGATATTGACCCTTTCGCGCATTATTGGGAGCGCCTTACTGTATTGGTAATGAAATTAACCAACAATAAATTCAAACGAGTAAGTTGGATCAGCCTTTTGTTAGCTGGCTCATTAATCATTAGCATTACATTATTACCCAAAACAGATTTCATGCCTAGAGCACCAACAGATGGCTTCTTTTTCAGCCTAGATATGCCACCAGGAGGTAATGTTGACTTTATTGAACATGAAATGGCGAGTCTGGTTAAAAAGCGATTAGCGCCATACTTAACAGGTGAAAAAACACCAAAATTAAAAAGTTATAATTTCTACTCATTTGGCTCTAATGCGACGGGCGGTTTTATCTATTCTGATGATCCAAGCCGAGTTGAAGAGCTAATGGAAGTGATTAAAGCCGATGTATTTTCAGGTTTACCCGATACTGACGTATTTTTGTTCCGTGGCTCTATGATTAACATCTCTGGCAATGGTAATGGCAGAACAATCGACATAGATATTCATGGTACTGATATCGAAGGCCTAATGGAGGTAGCGAAAACGGGTATAGCAGCGATTAAGGAAAATATGCCGAACACTAACGCATTTCCGATTCCAAGCCTTAACTTAGCAGAGCCAGAGCTAAACTTACTACCTAATGACCAACGTATTACTCAAGCTGGATTAAATCGTAGTGACGTTGCTAGGGCGATAAGTGCTTACACTAGTGGTTTATTCATTGGCGAGTATTTTGATGGTAACCATAGATCCAATATTATATTGCGTGGCGAGCAGTGGGAAACTCCTGACGAACTTGCCATGATGCCTATGCATACTCCTCTAGCTGGTATCCAAACTTTAGGAGAGTTAACCCATATTACCCGATCCGCAGGTCCTACAGAGTTAAAAAGAATCAATGGTAAACGTACCGTAAGTATTCAAGTATCACCACCAGCGACCATGTCACTTGAAGAAGCAACAGCACTGATCCATGAAAGAGTCATCCCTAAAATGCAGTTAGATCTGCCTACGGACTCGGCTATTTCCCTTAGTGGTAATGCCAATCAAATGGCTTCAGCTATCAGCGATATGATCAACAACTTTATCTTAGCCTTGCTTATATTATTTTTACTGATGACAGCACTGTTTAAGTCAGCAAAAGATAGTCTCATGGTGTTATTAGTCATGCCATTAGCTACTGCAGGTGGTGTAATAGGGCTGAGTTTCTTAAATATATTTACCTATCAATCGTTAGATTTATTAACGATGATCGGGTTCATTATTTTACTTGGCTTGGTTGTCAATAATGCCATCTTACTGGTAGACCAAACCAATCAAGGTGGTTTAGAAGGTTTGTCACGCTGTGATGCCGTTGCTCAAGCTATTCGTATTCGTGCTCGACCTGTCTATATGAGTACATTAACCAGTTTATTCGGCATGTTGCCATTGATGTTAATGCCTGGTGTCGGCAGCGAAATATACCGCGGTTTGGCCGCTGTAATCGTAGGTGGTATGACGGTCAGTGCTATTTTCACCTTAGTATTGTTCCCAAGTTTACTTAGAATGACACAAGGTAAACATGCTGCACCTGCAACAAATATCGTCTCCATCTCAGCAACAGAACAAGAATTACGTATTAGTAATCGTTAAGAGAAATTTATGCTAAAAATAAATCAAGTGAAGCTAACACAAGTAAACGTAGCTCAAATAAATACTTCACCGAGCAATACAGTTCAAATAAATAAAACACCAGCAAAAGTAGTGCATAACATGATAAAAAAAATAGCATTAACCACCCTAATTGCAATGAACTTTATGCAAGTAAGCGTTGCTGCAGAGTCTGTTGATAAAACTGAAACAAAAGTCGTGGCAAAACCAGTAAAAGCAGGGGCAGTGCTTAGTATGCCACTGGCAGCAAATACTGAACTAAACGCAACCTTATACAGTAGATCACACATCCCAATAACTGCATCGTTGAATGCTAGAGTAGATTATTTGGTTGAACCAGGGGATTTTGTTGCCCAAGGAGATAAACTTGCAGGCATGGATTTATTGCCTATTCAACTGCGCCAAGCAGAACAAAAGGCCCAGATAAGTCGTGCAAGAATCAATGTCGCCTATATAAAAAATGAATTATCACGCTTACAAGAGCTAAGTAAAACGCAAGCTGTCTCGCAATTTAACTTAGACCAAATGCGTTCAGAACATGATTTAGCGGCAGCAGATTTAGAGATTGCTCAACTAAAACTGGCACAAATAAACGAGCAATTATCCCGCGCCATCATTACTGCGCCATTTTCAGGGATCATCACTGAGCGTCTTATGAGGGTAGGGAGCGAGGTAAGTCGTGGTGATATTTTACTTCGATTACTTGATACTGAGCATTTAGAAGCGCGATTATATATCCCTATTAAATATCTCGCTTTCATCAATAAAGGTGACAAATTAAACATGTCAGCAAGCGATCAAAAAACATTGGCTGCTGTTACCGCTAAAATCCCCAGAGCTGATCCAAGGTCACAAACATTTGAAGTAAGAATAAATATACCTAAAGAACTTAATAAACACTGGGCTGCAGGTCAACTTGTCAGTGTTAGTGTTCCTACGCAAAAAGCGACAGAGAGCTTAACCGTGCCACGCGATGCCCTTATTTTGCGAAAAAGTGGCAGTTATGTCATTAAGGTAAATTCAGACAGCACTGTATCTCGTTTAGCCGTTGTTGTAGGTAAGGGTAATAAAGAACGCGTTGCCATCACAGGTTCACTTAAACATGGTGATAATGTTGCGATAAGAGGCGCAGAAAGATTAGCCGATGGCGATAAAGTCATTATTCAATAATTTGACTCGCTTATGTTTTTTGCTCTGGCGTTCATTACAAACGCCAGTAAAGTGCTCATTGGAGACTTTAACTACGGGTTGTTCCTTAGGTCAACTGATCCGTCAGAGCGGTCGTTCTTCTGACAACATCAATTTGGTAACTATTTTATTTGAAATGAGTCGGTGATTGCCGAGACCTATTAACTTGAAGACTGAATACATCGGGCCTTGAATAGTGGCCAGCAACATCCAAAGCCCGCTTTGAGCTTGCAGCTAAATCAACATCAATATCTAAAATAATATTCCCCTTTTGTTTCGATAATGGCCCTGACACGATTTCTCCACTTGGCGATATAACAAGAGAATCTCCCGGATTGATCCACTCTTCATCTGCGGGATAAAGTTCATCTAAATTTGGAAAATCAACGGGTAAATCTTTTCTTTCTAAAGCAACACCACATGATAAAACCCAGCACTTACCCTCCCGAGCAATATGTTGCATAGTGCCCGTCCAAGCATCACCACTGTCATAGGTTGGCGCAATATATATTTCTACTCCTTGTGAATATAGAGCGTACCTTGCCAGAGGCATATAATTTTCCCAGCATATTAGGCTACCAACTCTTCCGACAGGCGTGTCTATAACATTTAAACCATTTCCATCTCCAAAGCCCCAAACCATCCGTTCTGGATTCGTGGGCATAAGTTTACGGTGATGGTTGATAATTTGACCTTCAGTACTAATAGTTAGTGCTGAGTTATAAATTGTGGATTGGCTATTGGCATTATCTCTTTCGTTAATGCCACAAACAACGGTAACACTATTACTTTTGGCAGCTTCTAGTAAGGGGTCCAGATCATCCGACGACAAGTCAATGGAGTTTTTTAGGAGTCGAACATGTAATTCTTCACAGGTTCCCCAGTCACCGCCAGGTCTTAAACGCCATATCCAAGCAGGGTATCCGGGAATAAATGCCTCCGGAAAAACAATGAGTTCAGCACCCAGAGCTGAAACACTATTAATGATTTCTACAGCTTTTTTAACGGTACGTTCTTTATCTAAAACGTAAGGTGATTCTTGGATAATAGCTATTTTTTTCATGGTTAATTTCCACCCAATGAATAGTCGAATTAATGCTTCAATGAGAAAAGGTTAGAGGTTAGAGGTTAGCAAAATTTAAAATAAAGCTGAACGGTCTAATACAGTATAGGTAAGCTTAATAAATATACAATATGGGTGACAATGTCCGCTTTCTTTGTGGCTGTCTGTTGATAAGATTCAGGTTCATAATTTTAGACCGCTTTGTCGCAGTAGCCTACCATCAAAAAATAGTACAGTAGTAAATATTATGATCCAAAGAGATTACGTTGTACGCAAAACGGAAGAAATCTTGTCTTGAAAATGAACATCAACTATAAAAATTATCGCGATTATTAAGCGGCCAAGGTAATAAGTATTTTAAGTGCTACTCTCACGCCATCGATGTTGAGTCTTACTTTTTCATAATATCTACGTTTTATTAGAACAATTGTTTTTCTTGACTATACTTATCACACTTCAATCATAGCTCTAGGGAAAATGCTATGTCATTAACAAATTTTCGTGCAAAACGTAGTCTTCTTAAGGGCTTATTGGCTCTATTTATTTCTTCAATTTATGCGTCTTCATCCTTAGGCGGTGATCTTTTACATCGTCCGTCAGATCGCACCCAATGGCCGGAAAATTTGATCCGTGCAGTACAGGAAAAACTCAATGCAATGGGGTTCGACGCGGGTACAGCTGACGGCATCATTGGTCCAAATACGCGTAGGGCCATTCGGAATTTTCAGCAAGATACAGGAATGGAGGTCGATGGACAAATTAGTTCAGCTTTGCTTGAAAAATTGGGGTTTAAGCAATAATGACCCATTGCCGAGTTTGTGGTCACCCAATACCCAAAAAAGCAAAAAAGTGTATTCAATGTGGTGAGTTTCAAAGCCTTGGCTATCGTTGGTTGTCCAGCAGTATGCTCAATAGTTTGATTGCGTTAGTACCTATTTCTACTCTCGCATTCTCATTTATCTACGATAAGTTAGAAACAAAAGGATCTGATTTGCAATTTACCTTGGCCGCATGCATGGCAAAGCAAGTTGAATTGTTTGCCAGTAATCAGGGTAATCGCGCTGCTATTTTTACGCATGCTGAGTTTACCACTAACCAAGAAAAGCTTCAGCCGCTTAAAATGCAGCTTAGTGCAGAAAATAAACTGATAGAAGGTGGAGAGACCCGCTCAATTTTATTGACCACAGATGATAGTAAGAGTCCAGGGGGGTTGGCATCATACTCCGCCCGTCAGCAACCCAAGTGTATTGTTCAAGTTCGTTTGCACAGTATTTCTTTTAACCAAAAATCTTCCTTTGAAGACGTGAAATGCCCATGCCCAAAGTATTAATATGCCTAATTTTAGTATTAACAGCTTTCCCCTCAATGGCTGAGCCGCGCGCAAATTTGCATCTATTTCAATATGGGCTGACCACCACTGAACATCGTGAAGCCCTATTTAAGGACTTTCGCTATGTGTTAGAACAAAAAATGCCAAGGCTGTCTGATGAATTAGCGCTGAACGATGACTGGCCTGCACTAAATTTCCTGATGGTTGTACCGGTAATCGACGAAAAGAAAGAATTACGCCTTCCAGCAGGCTTAATCGGAAATTCCCAGCTTAAAGAAAACTATTGGCGAGATACAGGCGCATTGGCGTTACTTACTGGTGTAGTCGTTGATCATGGCGAAGTACCCTATATTCATACAAGTCTCTATTGGGGGAAACTCAAATCGCCGCTCGCACAGAAGATGATCGACTTGCAATTACCTTTAGTCGGCAAATATTTTGATACTACATTTGATAGTCACTCTGTCGCCATTTTGTATGCTATTGCCAATCAGCCCGATGTGCAATGTACTCAGCTCACATCAATAATAGCATTACTTAGTGAAGCGCAAAAACGGGCTAAATCTGTTTCCGAACAGCAACCCAAACTCGGCGCTGAGTTGGAAACATTGATTGTTGAAAGCATCCAAGCGCATAGAGAGGAGTGTAATCGATGAGAGTCCTGTTATATTGCCTTTGCTTAACTGGATGTTTGTTGCCCTTAAAAGCGCAGATTAATCCTGATCAAATTACTGTTTTTTTTCCTGCCTTTACCGGCCAAGGGGCTTTAGGCCAAAATGTAAGCACAGTACTGTCGTTGCAACTGGCTCAAACTACACGAAAAAAACCTTGGCCACATAATCCTAAAAGCTTAGATTTTGGCCGTGGCATGTTCAAGTGGGATGTTGCTGCTTACAGCATGAGTCAATACAAGCAAGTGATTGGTATTGCACAATCGTCTAAATTACTGGCTCAAATGATTGTTCTCGGCAATACACAACAATTTGGTAGTGAAGTGGTCGTTGAGGTCGATGTATTGCTGCCGAGTTATCAATCTTCTCACAAAGGTTGTGATTTCAACGTTAAGCAACCATGCGATTTTCGTCAAAAGAACCTCGAGGTTTGGCCATTAGTCTGCGGACAGCATAAGCTTTACACACAGTTACCAAGACGTCGCTACAATATGGCGGGGATAGTTTTAGATGAAGACGTAGTAGCAAGGTTTCGTAACGTGAAAGGGCTGCCTATTACCCCGACAATTGAAAGTAAAGAGGTAATTGGCTATACCGGAGACGATTTGCAGTTTCTAGAGTTTAATCGCTCCTTACCCAACGCTCCGACCAAGTTGCGAAGCAAAGGTAATGAAGGCTATGTGTCCCTACCTAAGATTTCGAAACATAATTCTGAGTTCACCGATATGGCTGGCGGACTTTTTCAAGTATTTAGAGGTGATTGGCAAGAAGCTCACAACAGTTTTAGTCGCGTTTTAAACAATCCCGTCATTCGCATACCCTTGAAGGTGGATGCGTATCTATTACGCGGTATGGTGCAATTTAGACGCGGTTATAATGGATTGTCTGATTTTAGTCAGGCAGTAGGACTAGCTCCTTATGATGTAGGAGCTATTCGATATCAATTAACAGGTATGCTGGCGATGGGAGACTCATTAGATACAGTGAAGCAAATACTGAATGAAAAGCGGTTTTTATTTGAAACAGATGATGAGTGGCTAAAAAACATGGAAAACTTTGTTGCTTGTCGTGCTAATGCAAGCTAGGGAAGAGACTTTAACCAAGCAGCTCTTTGCTAAAGAGCTGGCATATCAATGACAATAAGAAAGCAAATAGTTTGATCGTTTCTTTGAACCTCTAGACATGTCAAAGCAATAGTAAAAAAGTTACATGGAAAAATTAATTAATAGTTTTTTTATAGTCTATCCTGTTGCCTTTCTGTGACTATTCAATCCCTTAAATTCACCTGTTACTCCATAGACCTTGTGACTAAGCCCTTTAAGGGCCTTTGGCCTATAGCCATCTATATCTTTAAAGCGATGGATTACTGAATTATGCAGTAGTGGTAGCGTTGCGTCTCCTGATTCGACTCTAACACTACGAGTACTTAATGTGGCCTTTTCAATTGGCCACCAACGATCTTGCGAATGGGTTTTGCCTTTGTGATTTGGTAAAATGGCTATGTCTTCATCATCAATGGCATATGATCCATCAGATGCGATCAGACTAGAGAAATCGATGTCACTGACGGCCTGAAAATTAACTTTTCTATGCTTTGTGCTAATCCAGTCAATCATAAAAGAAAGGGCAATATCTGATAATCCGTCATACCAAAAACCTCCACCAACATCGGCATGCGCCCCCGGAAACCAGATTTCGGTAACTTTATCTTCATTCTGCATAAGGGTTGGTAAGAAAGCTGTTCTTTTTTCATCAAGAGCGAGTAGATGTAAAGCCTTTTCTATTTTAGGGGATATACAATTGTCCTCAAAAACAACGTCCGATATTGGTTTATCATTATCATCCAAGTTTGGTACACCAATTGATGCTACGGTATCGAAAACTCCCAGAAACTTAATAGGAGTTTCATCGTTAGTACTAATATATTCATCAATAAGACAAGCAAATCGTCTAGCGATTGCTGCGCCACGGCTGAAGCCAAAAATATATATACTATCACCGTCCTGATAATGCTCTATGAGATCTTTCTTCGCATTTTTAATGATCCGGCTTACATCGAGTTTTTCAGGAGAAAACCCCGCATTAAATATCTTTTGAAGTTTGTTACCGTAGGTACCAACACCAGAGTAATAAAAGCTGTGTTGCTGGGCCTTTGACTTATTAGCGGGTAATAAAGCTGTGTTGTCTAGGTTACCACCGAAGAGTACATGCAGTTTTAGGACATTAGTAATGCCGTTATCTTCGATTTCTCCATGCCCAAACCAATTTCGTTCTTGCTTAGCGTCTTTAGGATGATTACAAGTACCATCAAAACAAATCATAATATTTTTCGTTGCCATCTTAAAACCCCTTACATTTGGTGCTTATGTTATATTGCTAATTCATGTTATCTCGTTGTATTGCCAATAGTACTGCTTACATCAAAGTCCATACGTTCAAAGTCGAGAGTTTGATTATCTTGTAGGCAGTCAATGAAATGTAATTCAGAATTATTGGCTCGCTTACCTATTTTTAACCTATTACCGCAATTTCCTTCGCCTGTGTATATCGTATCCCCATCTTCGGTGACCGCAACAATAAATCCCGTATGACCTTTACCCCCGGAAAATAGCTGGACAAATATGTCTCCAGGTTTAGGCGTATCTGTTGCCATGTTTAGTCGTTTAGCAGTTCGCCACATCCTCTGAACACCTAAATGGTGTTTGCCTTCTATTGGATAGGAGTCAGTGACCTCTTTTAAGGCCCATGAGACAAAGGCACAACACCAGGCTAATCCTATCACACCCGTATTGCCCCAATAACTGTCTATATCGGGGCTGCGGTTAGAGCCGTCAGGCACTTCAAATACAGGCTTACTGTGCTCTTCAATAATTAATTCTATTAGCTGGTGGCGCTTTGTGGTTAATCCTGTAGGTATGCTTGCTGATAAGTGATTACGCTGTTTTTCGCCCGAAGGATTTTTTAAAGCCCACCAAGTTTTCGCACCAACAACCCCGTCTGGTTTTAATGGATTACCATCTTTATAGATGTGTTGAAGCTGGAATAGAACAACATTTTCAAACGTAATGCCATCAAATAGGCCATGAGGGGGTTTAATTTCTTCAAAATAGCCGTTTGAGCTCAGTAATTGTTGAAGCTTAATGACATCAGGATCAGGAATAAGTCGTTTAAGCGTGTTTGGCATGAATTTCTCCTTGCGGCGCCATGTCATGGGCAAGCCAAATAAAGCGTAGAAGCTATATTTGAATTCTTCAAGTTGGAACGAAAATTTATTGGTTAGTATCCGATTTAATTGTTCAAGGGAGATTGTCACGTTCATATTTTAAAACAGTTACTTGAGTGTATGTATTATAAGGATCTAAACCGATAAATATTATTCTATGGTTATCTAAGTCAGCTTCTGTATTAAGTTAATTCCCAAATTAATTATGGCTCTGTCTTTTAGCTGTAGCTACTTAGAGAATGAAGGAGCAATTATCCTGAATTACCATTCTATTCAATCAATGTCTTGTCTATGAGCCTTTTCATTCTCGCTAAGTGAGCGATAAATTAGTCCGATTGGTATAATTTGATGTAGGTCAACAAAAGGCAACGTAAAAAACTAGATAAATACTATACTTTCTACATAGTATGCTTAATTGAATATTTGTTCATGTCTGAAAATATAATAAATAAGATGTCGTATGGTAACCGTGATGTGAATCTGCATGATTATCAGCAGTCTTGTGATGACTTTAATTGGCAAGACGATCCTCAACAAATATTAAATATTGCCTATCTAGCCGTTGATAGGCATTTAAATACCGCCATTGAAAATAAAGTGGCCCTTCGTTGGTTAAGTAAATATGAGCAGATAATAGATTTTAGTTATCGTGATTTAGCAGAACAAACCAGTCTTTTTGCTAGCGTATTAGCACAGCTTAACTTTGAACAAGGAGTACGTGTATTTAGCTTGGTAGGGCGATTACCACTACTTTATATTTCAGCGCTAGGTACGTTAAAATTTGGCGGCGTTTTTACTCCCTTATTTTCTGCCTTTGGGCCTGAGCCTATTCGTTCGCGCATGGAGATAGGCGAAGCGAATGTTTTAATCACTACCAAGAGTTTATATCGCAAAAAAATTGCTGCTTGGTGGCATGAATTACCTCATCTTAAAGCTATTCTATTTATCGATATCCCTGAAAAATCAAATGACTCTGACTCATCTTATAATGATTTAAACGAAGGTTGTTATTGGTTAGTAGAGCTAATGACCACTGCTGATTCAAAGTATCCGTGCGCTAAAACGCATGGTGATGATATGGCCTTATTACATTTTACGAGTGGCACAACGGGTAAACCTAAAGGTGTTATTCATGTGCATCAGGCCGTTGTTGCTCATCAAACTTCGGCAAAATATGCGTTAAATCTGCAACCAGATGATATTTATTGGTGTACAGCCGATCCAGGCTGGGTGACAGGAACCTCATACGGCATGATTGCGCCACTTTGCCTTGGCGTTACCATGATTGTTGATGAAGCAGAATTTGATGTTAAACGTTGGTATCACATTTTACAGCAGCAAAAAATATCGGTTTGGTATACCGCCCCAACGGCTATTCGCATGTTGATGAAAGCAGGTGTTGATACTCGTCAACAGTATAATTTATCGGCCTTAACTTTTATTGCTAGTGTTGGTGAACCCCTGAATGCAGAAGCAGTACGCTGGAGTGAAAAAGTACTGGGTTTACCTTTTCATGATAACTGGTGGCAAACAGAAACAGGCTCCATCATGATCGCTAACTTGGCTAGTCAGCCAATAAAACCAGGCTCAATGGGCTTACCGTTACCAGGCATAACAGCGGCTATTGTTAACCGTGATGAACAAGGGCGTGTTGAAGCGATAGATCAGAATATGGAAATAGGTGAGTTGGCATTAAAACAAGGCTGGCCATCAATGTTTCGTGGCTATTTGCATCGCGATGAAAAATACCAAGAGTGCTTTCAAGATGGTTGGTATTTAACTGGCGATCTCGCTAAGCGTGATTCAGATGGCTATTACTGGTTTGTTGGCCGTTCCGATGATTTGATTAAATCGTCTGGACATTTAATTGGCCCGTTTGAAGTTGAAAGTGCCCTTATGGAGCATGAAGCTGTTGCTGAGGTTGGTGTTATTGGTATTCCTGATGAAATCGCAGGAGAAATAGTTCAAGCCTATGTGGCATTAAATCCTGATTTTGAATGTAGTGACGATAACTTAGCCGCATTGCAAAAAGAGCTAAAAGGATTTGCCCGTAAAAAATTAGGCGCAGCCGTTGCACCTAAAGAAATAATTTTTCGTCAAAATTTACCAAAAACTCGCAGTGGCAAGATAATGCGACGCTTATTAAAAGCACGTGAACTCAATTTGGCAGAAGGCGACATTTCTACCTTAGAAAGTGAAGAAAAGTAATGTTCAATCAGTAGTAATTAAGAAGAGTGATAAAAATGAAAGATAAATTACATCTTGATAAAGCTCATTTACTTGAACAATTAAAGCAAATGTTACGTATTCGTCTTTTTGAAGAAAAATGTGCAGAGCTTTATACCCAAGAGAAAATACGAGGTTTTCTCCATCTTTATATCGGTGAAGAAGCTATCGCTGTTGGCGTAATGACTGCACTGTCACCACAAGATGAGGTCGTGGCCACTTATCGTGAACATGGTCATGCGCTTGCTCGTGGTTTATCAATGAAGTCTGTGTTAGCTGAAATGTACGGCCGCACTAATGGGTGTAGTAAAGGGCGTGGCGGTTCAATGCACTTGTTTGATAAAAAGCAGCACTTTTATGGCGGAAATGCCATTGTTGGTGGGGGCTTGCCTTTAGCTGCAGGTTTGGCCTTAGCGAATAAAAAACTGAAAAAAACAGCTATAACCGTATGCTTTTTTGGCGAAGGGGCCGTGGCAGAAGGTGAGTTTCATGAATCGATGAACTTAGCAGTGTTATGGCAATTACCTATACTGTTTATTTGTGAAAATAATCGCTATGCCATGGGTACTGCATTAACTTTGTCTGAATCAGAAATCAATATTGCCAAAAAAGCACAAAGTTATGGCATGACAGCAGGGCAAGTTGACGGTATGAATGTTGTGAACGTGGAAGCGGCGGCTACCATAGCGGTTGAGCATATTATAACCCGTCAACAACCTTATCTCTTAGAATGTAAAACTTATCGTTTTCGTGGTCATTCAAGTTTTGATGGGCAGTTATACCGCGATAAAGAAGAAGTAGAACAATGGAAAAATCAGGGTCCGGTGATGCAATTAAAGCGTTGGTTGATACAAAACCATCAGCTGAATGAAAAAGATTTGAACGTAATGGAATCACAAATAAAGCAAGAAATTGTCGAAGCAATTCATTTTGCGGAACAAGGGTTATGGGAACCAGTGGCAGATCTTTGTAAAGATGTTTATAGCCCATGAATACAGAAAATAAATGGTAAGGCTGATCAAGGAGGTTTGCCATGAGTGAACAATTTAGTATGAATGAGCACAGTAACAATAGTCAAAAAATGACTTACCGAGAAGCCTTGCGCGCAGGTATTGAACAATGCCTGAAGGATGATGAACGGACATTTTTGATGGGAGAAGACGTTGGCCGTTATGGTGGTTGTTATGGTGTGAGTAAGGGCTTGTTTGAGCGTTATGGTGCAGAGCGAATTATTGATACCCCACTATGTGAGTCTGGCTTTGTCGGTGTTGGTATTGGTGCTGCGTTGGGAGGGATGCGGCCTATATTGGAGGTAATGACGGTTAATTTCAGCTTGTTGGCTATGGATCAAATCGTTAATAGCGCTGCCACCTTACGTCATATGTCAGGCGGTCAACTTAATGTGCCCGTTGTTATTCGCATGGCCTGCGGTGCAGGCTTACAACTTGCCGCGCAACATTCTCATAGCTGGGAGAATTTATACGCACATATTCCGGGCTTAAAAGTATTAAGCCCAGCAACACATAATGATGCTCGATACATGCTATTACAAGCAATACGAGATCCAGATCCTGTGATTATTTTTGAACATGTGATGTTATTAAATAACCAAGGTGAAGTGTTAAGTGAACCAGAAGCTGATATGGAAAAAGCCTTAGTTCGTAAACAAGGTAGGGATGTTACCTTACTTACCTATGGCGGCAGTTTGCCTAAGGTATTGATGGCAGCAGCTGAGCTTGAAGCGTTAAATATTAATGTTGAAGTTTTGGATCTGCGTTGTTTACGTCCGCTTGATACCGGCACCATTTTAGCCAGTGTTAAGAAAACACACCGCGTCATTATTATTGATGAAGGCTGGAAAACGGGCAGTTTAGCGGGTGAACTCAGTGCCATTATTATGGAGCAAGCTTTTTGGTCTTTAGATGCGCCCGTGCAGCGCATCTGTACTCAAGAAGTCCCCATTCCTTATCCAAGTCACCTCGAACAAGCCGCTTTACCTCAGGTAGAACAAATTATTAGTTGTGCGCAAAGTCTTTTTGAAGGTAAGCAATAAAGGTGAACGTAAAAATTTAACAGTTAATGTAAAATCGAAGGAATGTACTTATGACAAAATCCATAGATATTACCATGCCGTCATTGGGGGCTGATATGACCGAGGGCATATTGGTAGAGTGGTTAATTAAGGAGGGTGATAAGGTACAACATGGAGACGTCATTGCAGTGCTTGAAACACAAAAAGGTGCCATCGATATGGAAGTGTACCATGATGGCATCATAACCCAATTATTGGTACAACCGATTAATACTGTTCCTGTGGGAACTGTATTGGCAACGATAGAGGTAATAGCTGCGGCAGAAGACACAGAAGAACAATCACTAAATAAATCGAAACAGCAAAGCAGTACCACTGAAAGAACAGTCACAGAACAAATAACCGCTGAGCCTGCTTTGCTATTGGCAGAACCGTTAACTGAAAAACCGTTAACAACCGCCCAACAGAGTCATAGTCAAAAGGCCAACATAAGTACAAATGCCGATATTGTACTTGCTTCCCCCGTTGTTCGTAAAATAGCGAAAGCACAGCAACTGGATTTATCGATAATTAAAGGCAGTGGCCCTAACGGTGCAGTGATACTCAAAGATATTGCTCATATAGCACAAAAAACAAAGTTATCTGCTGATGAGCCGTTAACAAACATGCGTAGCGCGATCTCCGCCGCTATGACGAAGTCTAAGCAAGAAATCCCACATTTTTACCTGAGTTTAGATGTCTCTATTAATAAAGCGCAGCAATGGTTACAACAAACTAATCATGATAAAACGCCCAAAGAGCATATTCTACTTATTGCACTCGTATTGAAAACGGTTGCTATAACCTTAAGGAAATATCCTAGCTTAAATGGCTTTTACCTAAATGATCGCTTTGAGCAAGCGAGTGAGATCAATATTGCTAATGTTATTAGTTTGCGAACCGGTGGTGTGGTTGTGCCGGCATTACGTAATGTCGAACAGTTATCTGTGTCAGAAATCATGGTCGCTTTGCGTGATATGACTAATCGAAGTCGAGCGATTGAAAGTGGTGATCGTTTACGTAGCTCAGAATTAATGAACGCCACTATTACCATAACCAATATGGGCGAGCGCGGAGCTGACCGAGTTTTTGGCATTATTTATCCACCACAAGTGGCTATTATCGGTTTTGGTAAAGTAAAAAAAGTACCACAAGTGAGTGGTGATAAGATTGATATTGGTGAGCAATTGACTGTTTGTTTAAGTGCAGATCACCGCGTGGTTGACGGCATGTTAGCGGCGAAGTTTTTAAATAGTTTGGCTAAAAAATTACAAAAACCGGAGCAATTATGAAGACAACAGAAATTGAGCGCTTGGTTATTGAGGCTATACAAGAAGTCGCGCCTGAAATTGAACAAAATACTATTGATTTTGATGAAGATATCCGTGAGGAATGTGATTTAGACTCAATGGATTTTATTAATTATTTAGCGGCGTTGCAAAAGTCAACAGGGATAAAAATTATCGAGGGTGATTACCCTGAATTTCATAGTTTTAATAGTGCTTTGGCTTTCCTTAAAATAAAGCAAAGTTGAGGGAGATGATTAATATGCAGTCAAAACAACACGCGCAAACTATTTATTGGTTTGACCAGTTAAGTCTTGGTAATCTTGAACAAGTGGGCGGAAAAAATGCCAGTTTAGGAGAAATGATTGCAAATATGAGTGAAACAGAAGTGCAGGTTCCTATTGGCTTTGCTACCAGCGCACAATTATTTATTGAGTTTTTACAACAAAATAAACTCAATGAGAAAATAAAACACCATATTGCTGCCTATGAATCAGGGCAACAAACGTTGGCCATCGCTGGTAGTGCTATTAGAGCCTTGATCGCTAATGGTGACTTTACAGAGCTACAAAGTAGTGAAATTACTCAAGCCTATCAAAACCTATCAAAGAGAATACAACAAGTAAAAACTGGAAAAATTAATGAAAGTGCTATTAAAAATAAAACTCCATATCTGGCCAGTGTAGCGGTTAGAAGTTCAGCAACCGCAGAAGATTTACCCGAAGCAAGCTTTGCCGGGCAACAAGAAAGTTACTTAAACGTCACCGGCATTGATAATTTACTGAACGCTTGTAAACAATGTTTTTCTTCGCTTTATACCGACAGAGCCATTGTTTATCGAGAAAAACAGGGCTTTGAACATGATAAAGTCGCCTTGTCGGTTGGTATTCAACAGATGATTAATGCTCAAGCGGCGGGGGTGATGTTCACGCTTGATACCGAAACAGGCTTTGAAGGTGTAGTTGAAATTAATGGTGCTTGGGGCTTAGGCGAAACAATAGTAAAAGGTAGCGTTACGCCAGATAGGTTTATGGTTTTTAAGTCTTTGTTAGAAGAGAATGATAAATTTTCATCTAGTCAAAAACAGCACAGGTTTATTCCTATTATTGAAAAAAAATGTGGCAGCAAATTAGAAAAAATGTGCTTTGCACACGTTGATAAAGCACAAGATATCACTATAAGTAAAGCCGAAGTAAGTACGCAAACACTGGTGACCAGTATTGAGGAACGTACAAGTTTAGTCTTGTCTGACGATGAAATTCTGCAACTGGCTAACTGGGCGGTAATAATTGAGAAACATTACGGCAAAGCCATGGACATGGAATGGGCAAAAGACAGTGTTTCAGGGCAGCTTTTTATTGTTCAGGCGCGTCCTGAAACGGTGGAATCACAGAAAAATCATGCGGTATTAGTCAATTATAAACTAAAAGAAAAATCTAAAATACTTGTGCAAGGTGCCAGTGTTGGTAGTGCTATTGCTACGGGTAAAGTGTTTAAAGTGCTTAACCCTGAAGATGTTGAACCATTTCCAGAGGGTGCCATGTTGGTCACTCAAAGAACAGATCCTGACTGGTTACCTTTAATGCGTAAAGCCGCGGGTATTATTACAGATACTGGTGGACCAACGAGTCATGCGGCTATTGTTAGCCGAGAGCTGAAAATTGCGGCTATTGTTGGCTGTGAAAATGCTACCCAAGTGCTGAAAAATAATCAAGAAGTAACATTAAGTTGCGCCCAAGGTGCACTTGGACTCGTTTATGAAGGAAAGTTAGCGTTTGAGAGTCAAGAGGTTAATTTAGCCGAAATACCTCATACCACCACAGACATTATGATTAATGCGGCTATGCCCGATGGTATTTTTAAATGGAGCTCTTTGCCTGTTGCTGGTATAGGTTTAACGCGCATAGAATTTATTATTTCCAGTCAAATATCTGTTCATCCTATGGCGTTACTACACCCTGAAAAAGTGACTGACGTTAAGGTGCAGCAAAAAATTACTGAGTTATGTCGAGGCTACAAAGAAGGGGCGGATTATTTTGTTGATAACCTTGCCCTTGGCGTCGCTAAAATTGCCGCTTCGCAATACCCAAAAACTGTCATTGTTCGAATGTCAGACTTTAAGTCTAACGAATATCGCGGGTTATTGGGTGGCGAGTTTTTTGAACTCACGGAAGAAAATCCCATGCTAGGTTTACGGGGTGCCTCACGGTATTACCATAAACTTTATCGCGAGGCTTTTATGTTGGAATGTAAAGCTATTGTTAAGGTGCGTGAGCAAATGGGTTTTGATAACGTTATTGTGATGATCCCATTTTGTCGCACACCAAATGAAGCGGATAAAGTACTTGCCGTAATGAGTGAAGCGGGGTTAACGCGTGGTGAAAAGGGTTTGCAGGTTTATGTCATGTGTGAAATACCCTCAAATATTATTCTGGCAGAAGAGTTTGCTCAGCGTTTTGATGGATTTTCTATCGGTAGTAATGACTTAACCCAACTTGTTTTAGGAATAGACCGTGATTCCACTGAGCTTAAAACTTTATTTGATGCGAGAAATGCTGCCGTTAAACGTATGATTGCGCAGGTGATAACAGTTGCCCATGAGTGTGGTTGCAAAGTCGGTATTTGCGGGCAAGCTCCTTCGGATTATCCTGAATTTGCCGAATTTTTAGTGGAATGCGGTATTGATTCCATATCATTGAATCCTGACTCGGTTGCTAAGGCTAGTGTGCATATTGCTTTAGCCGAAAGGCAAAAGCAGAGCAAGGTAAGAATGTAAACCTTAAAGCAATTAATTAGCTTTTAATTGCATTAATTCTTGCCAGCTGAAGGTCGGCCCACTTTTACAAACATATTGATGGTTAATATAACAATGACCACATAACCCAACCGCACAATGCATGCGCCGCTCAAGGGCAAGGAAAATAGCGTCACTTGTCATGCCATACTCAGTCAGGTAGCTGGCGACACTATTCATCATCACTTCAGGTCCACAAAGCAAAGCTGTTGTTGGTGGGCTAGTAAAAGTGCTGAGTGCTTTGGGTAATATAGCTAAAGGGCTACCTTGAACTGTGGTTACCGGCAACTCATCACTGGCGTCTTCACTGGTATGTGGATATTCATCAAGGGTGTTAAATATTTTGATCTGCTTTTGCCAATGAGCACGCTCTGGGGTTAACATTTGCGTCGCTTTGTTGCGAGCAGCATAAATTAGTACCAATTGCTGTTTGTTGTCTGGTTTTTCAGAAAGTTTGTCAATTAAGGTTACCAAGGGGGCTAAGCCACAGCCACCCGCAACGATGAGGGTCTTATTGTTGTTAATAATATCCACCGGCCAGCCACGTCCAAAAGGACCACGGGCACCGAGAATATCACCTCGCTGCATGTTGAACAAAGCAGAGGTTACTTGCCCCATTTGTCGAATAAAAGCCTTAAATTCACCTTGCTCGTTGGGTGGCTCGGTGAAGGTGAATGGAGCTTCACCAACACTAGGTACATTGAGCATAAAAAACTGCCCTGGTTGTACTTGCTGCCAGTTATGCGGATGGTTTTTAATTTGATCTTTCTTTAAATTTAACAAGCGAAAACGATAATGACGAGCCTGCTCACCGTCATCAATATAATCAACTAATTCAATGCTATCAGGAATATGGTTAAGCATTTGTATCCTCCTGCCCATTTTTTTGTTCTTTTTCCTCAGTAAGGCGCTTCATTACAGAATGTATGCCAATAACACCGGGGCAGGTTTGTTCACAACGGCCACAGCCAACACAGCCATGGCGAGAAAACTCTGTAAAAAACTCATTACCAAATTTATGTTGCCAAAAACGCTGTACTCTCGTACCAGCTTCTGCAGAAGGGTTATTAAAACTTGCTTCTCGTTGAAAACCTTCATAAAGACAAGAATCCCAAAAGCGCTGCTGACTAAAATGATTGTTGTCTTGTTTTATCGTTCGGGTGCCATAACAAGAACAAGTTGGGCACAGAGTCGTGCAACCAGAGCAGCCAAGGCATTGTATAGCTAATTTTCGCCAAAACTCACTGGATATCTCTCCTGAATTTATTTTTTTTATCCCATCGGTTATATATTTATCGTCAGGAAACTCGTTTTCACATTGATGCAAAACTAAATCTCTTTGAGTTAAATAATGCCAGTGTGTTTCTGTAAGCGCTAAGCCTTGTAATGCTTTTGAGCCCTTAATCGTTTGTGCAATCAGTAGCCATTGTTTATTGACTAATGAATGTAAAATTATATCAGCGTAACCGTCTTTTACCCCAGGTCCTGCATTCACTGTTGGACAAAAGCCATGCTCACAAGGGCTAATGCAATCAAGTCCTACCAATAAGCATTGTTGTCGTCTTGCTTGATAATAGGGATCGTCTTTGAAAAATTTATCTTGATAATGAATGGCGGTTAAATCACAACTTTGTACGCCAAATAAAACAAAAGGCTTAGGCGTAGGTAAGGTTTCTTGAAAGTATTCGCCATTAAAGATTAGTACACTTTCTTGTTCGGCAAAAAAGAAGCTTTTGGCTGAACTTTGCGGTTTTTCATAAATTAACGGTTCATGTACTACAGGTTTAGTTGCCGCTGAGGCAATTTGTTGCCAATGACATTGACCATCACTGTTTGTTACCACTTGATGAAATTGATAACTCTGAGCTAAGTGCTGCTGCAAATGCTGTAAGTCATCAATTAAATAAATTTTCATCTTATGACTCCTGCTTCAATTGCTCGATTGTTTTTGGTGTTTGTCCTTGGGTTAATGCGGTAACCATTACCGCACAGGCTTTTAATTCCGGCATTTTAGTGACCGGATCTTGAGCGGTATTCGTTAATTGATTTGATGGTGCCTCCTTAAAATGATATGGCATGCTCACTAGTCCTACGGGTACATCTTTGGTGAGTATCGCTCTTGTTTCTAAATAACCACGACGTGATTTAACGCTAACCGCACTAAAATGACTTATATTTAGGTTATCGGCATCAATGGGATTAATGAATAAGATACCTGCGGGTGTTTCTCTTTCTAGTAAAGGTGAGTTTCGGGTCATTGATCCACAACCATAATGAAAATGCAGGCGATTAGTGGTTAGTTGCAGTGGAAATTCTTCATTGGGCATTTCATCGATATCACTATGGTTGATCGCAATTAACTTTGCTTTGCCAATAGGAAAGCTAGTGCTATGTAAGATAGTCGTGCCATTAGGACTGTTATTGGTACAGGGCCATTGTAATCCGTAATTATCATCAAGCTTTTGATAATTCATCGCTTGATATGGCGGGGTTAGCGAGGTAATTTCATTAAATACTTCTTCAGAATTTTGCCAGTTTAATTGCTCAGAGCCCATTTCTTTTGCCAATGATTGTAACCATTGCCAATCACCTTTTGCTTGGCCAACAGGTGCTAAAGCTTGGTTTAATTTTTGTACTCGACGCTCACAATTAGTAAACGTACCTTCTTTTTCGGCAAAAGAAGCTGCGGGTAACACTATGTCGGCTAGCTTGGCTGTTTCGGTTAAAGTGAGTTCAGCAACGACTAATAAATCTAAATTTTTGAGTGACGATTTAACTTGGTTTTGATCGGGATCGGTCACCACGGGATCTTCACCAAATAGTAATAATGCACGAAAACTTCCGGATAAGGCGGCCTTGGTCATGCCTAATGAAGTCAACCCCGGTGCTTTTGCTACCTCGGTATGCCATGCATGACTAAATTTTTCTTGGGCCTTTTTATCATCAACACATTGATAACCCGGGTAAACATTCGGTAAGCACCCCATATCACAAGCACCTTGAACATTGTTTTGTCCTCTAAGAGGATTAACCCCTGTACCAGCTCTGCCAATATGACCACAAGTTAACGCTAAATTAGCCAAGGAAATAACATTATTGGTGCCACTCATGTATTGAGTGATACCCATACCATAAAAGATCATGGCACGTTTCGCTTGGCTGTAAGCCTTAGCTACGATTCGAATTAATTGCGCACTCACGCCAGTGAGTTGTTCTACTGACTCAGGCGTGATGCTTTTAACGTGCTGGGCTAAATGTTCGAAACCATCACAACGAGCCTTAATAAAGGTTTTATCTAAGTAATTTTCTTCAATAATGACATGAAGCATGGCATTGATCAGGGCTATGTTGCTACCAAGTTTTAGCTGCATGTGTTGATTGGCAAGTTTTGCTAGGCGAGTTACTCTTGGATCAATGACGATGAGTTGTGCTCCCTGTAAATGGGCTTGTATTATTTGTCCACCAATAATGCTGTGGTTTTCGGTAGGGTCCGCGCCAAAAACTAAAATTAAATCACTAGAAAAAATGTCTTTTGCGCTATTGGTCATAGCGCCTGAGCCTAATGATTGTTTTAACCCTGCAACTGTTGGGCTGTGACATATTCGAGCACAATGGTCTATATTGTTGCTTTTGAGTACCGCACGGGCAAATTTTTGGGCAGCATAATTATCTTCATTAGTGGCTCTAGCACTGCTAATAACCCCTACAGCTTGACTACCCCATTGCCCGATAACTCCCTGTAACTCCTCGGCAATGATGGATAATGCTTCTTGCCAGCTTATGGGATAGAAGGTTTTATTAACACGCTTTAATGGTTGCGTTAAACGTTTTGGTGAAGTTATCGCATAGGCCGTACTCCAACCTTTGTCACATAACTTTCCTTGACTAATAGGGTGATTTTTTTGGGGTTCAACACCTACAAGCTGGTTGTTGCTATCAAGCTTCAAGTTAATGCCGCAACCAACCCCACAAAATGGACAGAGTGTATTAATAAGCTTTGTTGACATAGCAGTACCTTTTCCTTAATAAGAAGCGGTAAAAACATAAACAGCTGATCAAGCTATTAGTATAGTAGTTACTCTAGTCTTAGCTTAGATAAGGTATGAATTAAATGATCCATATCAAATGATAATAAATTCAACATTTGTTGGTCTATATTTAATCTATACTTTATTTATCCTTTATTTCGAGAATTTACCATGTCTGAAATATTTGGCTCAGATGCATTTTCTCCCAAAGAAATAGCCAAACGTATCAATAATGTTGGAGTTGCTAAAGTACAGTTGCCACTTTTGTCGCTACTAATGTTAGGTATTCTTGCAGGGGCATTTATCGGCTTGGGTGGGCTTTATTTTGTTTTGATAAAATCAGATGCCACCTTAGGTTTTGCCACCAGTCAGGTATTTGGTGGGCTAGCATTCTCGCTGGGTTTGATTTTAGTCATTGTTGCAGGTGCGGAATTATTTACCGGCAATAATTTACTAGTGATGGCATGGGCTGAAGGTAAGATATCTACAGTCGATATCTTAAAAAACTGGGTTATTGTCTGTCTTGCTAATTTTATTGGCGCAGTAGGCCTAGCAGTATTAGTATTTCTTTCTGGTCATAATGAAATGAATAATGGCGCTATTGCTGAGCAATATATCAAAATAGCGATTATAAAATCTAGCATGCCATTTTGGAGCGCATTCTTTAAAGGGGTATTATGTAATGTCTTGGTGTGTTTGGCAGTGTGGATGGCCTTTGCGGGGCGCAGCTTAATTGATAAAGTGGTGGCTATTGTTTTTCCTATTTCAGCTTTTGTTGCTGCCGGGTTTGAACATTGTATTGCTAATATGTACCTCATTCCTTTGGCTATGTTGGAGCAGACTTTTGGCAGCACTAATTTGGCTGTTGCGACTATAACTTGGACAGGTTTTTTTAGCAATTTGGTGCCTGTCATTATGGGGAATATTATCGGTGGCAGTTTATTTGTTGCTTTGGTTTATCACATTATTTACCGACGAAATGTCGATTAATAGCCTAAAATATATTTTGAAGCGCTTATTTCTTAGTAAGGTGGTTTATGTCTTATTTTTTGATTGAATCTCAAAGTACAAATCTAGTCAAATATCATTTTACTTTTGACATCAACGAATTTAAAAATGAACATGTAGCTTTTTCAGGTGCCGTAAGGAAACACCCCTATGATGCCAATAAGTTAATGCTAATTTCAGATCCCTATGCCAATTACACAAGCTATTATGAATTTGATAGTGCAAATATTGGGCTGGTTGAAAAGCTACCTAATATTATCAACAGTGAGGGAGAGGATGTTGTTATGGCTTTGCTATGGATAAAAAAAGGCTGTATTGCCATTAAAAGTTCAGTTTTTTTGGTTGGATCTTAGGTTAGTTAATTTCAATAACAATATGAGAACAGGAGTAAAGCATGTTCGAATCATTAAAACATTGGTTAGAAACTTTTAACAAAGAAAGTCAATTATTTGAACATGCTGACTCCGAGGTTATTCATGTTGCTCTTGGCTCTTTTTTGTACAGCGTAATTAGTGTTGACGGTATTGAAAACAATTGTGAAAAGAAAGAATTCAAACTTATTAAGGCAAACGAGTTTCATTTGTCAGAACAACAAATAATGACTCTTTATGGCTATGTGAAAAATCTAAAAAGTGACTTACAATCAGATTTACTAACCGTCAACAGCTACCTTAAAGATACTCCAAATTTGCATATGACACGCATGAGTAAACTAAATCAGCTGATTGGGGTCGATGGGGTTAATAATGACGAGCTGAATATATTTTATCAGGCAATGAAAGTTATTTTTCCTGACGTTGCTAAACAACTCACCAATAGATAGTGATTTCCTACCCAAAAAATTTAACTAAGCAGCAAGCTGAAAAAGCATTAGCTAAGTTTGGCTTGAATGTTTTGCCTGAAGCTAAAGCGCAAAGCATGATGTTAATATTTCTGCGTCAGTTTAAAGGGCCTTTCATTTATGTATTATTTTCCGCGGCAATTTTATCCTATTTTCTTGGGCAAAATATCAATGCTGCTTTTATTCTTGCGGTATTGTTAATTAATGCCATTATCGGCACAGTGCAAGAGTATTCTGCTGAAAAAGCAGCCAGTGCTTTAAAAAAAATGGTGCCTTCCTATGCCAATGTTATTCGTGATGATAAACCGATAAAAATAGACAGCCAAATAGTTGTGCCAGGGGATTTGATACAACTATCCCCTGGAGATAAAGTACCTGCTGATATGGTATTACATACCTGTAATAGTCTTAAAATTGATGAGTCTATGCTTACGGGTGAATCTATGGCCGTTGATAAGGCCATCACTAAAGCAACAGATAAGATTGACTCTACCCTAAGGTACAGAGATAAAAATAAAGCGGAAATGGCTACACAACAAACTTGTTTTGCCGGCACTGTGGTACTTAATGGACGCGGTAGCGGTTATGTTATAGCTACAGGCAAAAATACTCAAATAGGGAAAATTTCTCAAGATATTGAAAGTGAGCAAACCAAGCCGCCATTATTACTGAGAATTGAAGCCTTCACCTTGCGTATTACTTACGGCATATTAATTCTAATCAGCCTTATTTTTATTATTACCTTAACGCGTGGTGACGAACTTGGTAGTGTTTTTTTACTCGGTGTAGCTTTAGCTGTGTCAGCAATTCCAGAAGGTTTACCCGCTGCAATTACTGTTGCACTAGCTATTGGTATGCGAAGAATGGCAAAAGTTCGAGTTATTATTAGAAACTTATTAGCGGTAGAAGCACTGGGCTCTTGTACTTATATAGCTTCAGATAAAACAGGCACACTGACCGTGAATGAAATGACTATACAGCATATAATTTTGGCTGATGGTTGTGTATTTAAAGTGACAGGCGAGGGCTTAGATTTACATGGAGAAGTAGTTCCCTTAGTCGAAAAAACAGATATACCGTTAAGGAAAAACATTCAGCATAGTGAAAAAGGTGGCAGTCAACAATCAAACACAGCACTGGAGTTATTAGTTAATGCAGGCTTGCTGGCAAATGAATCTTATTTGGAAAAAACAACACAAGGTTGGCAAGGTCAGGGAGATATGGTTGATGTTGCCTTTTTAGTGTTGGCATCAAAATTTGATATCAATTATCAACATACTCGAGCTCGATATAAGGAATTAGCTCAGATCCCCTATGAGTCAGAAAACGCTTATTGCGCCAGCGTTAATCAATTCCAAGGCAAGCAGGTACTTTTTGTTAAGGGAAGCGTTGAAACCTTAGTTTCTATGTGCACTTTTGCTAAGGGAGAAAGTACTCAGTTTCATATAGAACAGCAGGTTGACCAACTTGCTAGTGACGGTTTTCGTGTCTTGGGGATAGCTTATACAGTATTAGAAGTTTTGCCTAATAATCTAGAAGACGCACTTACTGATTTAACCTTTATTGGTATGGTTGGCATGATAGATCCATTACGCAATGACGTTATTTCGGCCGTAGCCGCGTGTAAAATGGCAAAGATAAAAGTTGCTATGATCACTGGAGACCATCCTAAAACAGCATTGGCTTTGGCTAAACAGTCAGGTATAGCAACAACGGCTATGGCTGCAGTTACTGGTGAACAGTTAGCATTTGCCTTTGCTCAGGGAAAAACAGTATTTAGTGACTGTGTACATAGTACTCAAGTGTTTGCTCGAATATCACCACATCAAAAAAAACAAATAGTTGAACAAATTATGCTTGATGGTGATTTTGTTGCTGTTACTGGTGATGGTGTTAATGATGCACCAGCCTTAAATAACGCTCATGTCGGGATTGCCATGGGATTTCGAGGTACAGATGTGGCGAGAGAAAGTGCCGATATTATTCTAACCGATGATCATTTTGCCTCAATTGTTGATGGTATTACTCAAGGGCGCATTGTTTATAACAATATTCGTAAAGTTATTTTTTTATTGATTTCTACTGGCGCAGCAGAAATATTATTAGTGATGTTTTCTTTGCTTTTTGGTACTCCTTTACCTTTATTTCCATTGCAGTTATTGTGGCTTAATTTGGTTACTAATGGCATACAAGATGTCGCGCTAGCGTTTGAACCTGCTGAAGGCAATGAATTAAAGCAAGCTGCACGGCCACCAAATGAACCTATCTTTAATCGCTTGATGGTAGAACGTATTGTCGTTAATGCCATTGTGATGGGATGTTTAGCTTTTGCAGTGTTTAAATGGCAAATAGATACTGGCGTAGCAGAGCAAGAAGCACGTAATATTACTTTATTATTGATGGTATTATTTGAGAACGTACATGTGCTTAATAGCCGCTCTGAAAAGCTGTCGATATTTAAACAATACTTTTTTGGTAATAAATTTCTAATTTTTGGTATGTTGGCGGCACAAAGTATACATATTGGAGCCATGTATACACCAGGAATCCGCGAATTATTACAGTTAGCACCGGTGTCATTAAGCCAGTGGTCTAGTTTACTTGGCATTGCTGTATTTCTTATTGTTGTCGATGAGTTACATAAATACTTTCATCATTAATGACTATAAATTAGTCTACACCCGTTACCATTGTTTAATATGCAAGCCTTTCCTAAAGCACTTTTAATATTCCCTCTGAAATCTCGCACTTTGAATGGTAACGGGTATAGAGGAGTTATTATGAAATATTTACTTTTTTGTTGCTACCCCTATAGTCCTTGTGCCTTAAATATTTTTAGTTAGCTAAGCTATTGGAAAATATAGTTTTAGTAACTAATGTTTTATCAAGTTGTTCTCAGTTGTTCAGCTATGGTGTCTACAATACTAAAGGCATTACTGCTATGCAGTACACTGTCTGAACTCCAAATGTTAGCGACGCCCAAATTGGTTAGCCTTGTTATGGCGTTATCAACAAAAAAGGCATGGGTCACTATGATTGAAATGCTCGCAGGTGCTTGTTGTTGTATTTGTTTGACCGCTTGTTCAAGGGTTTTTCCTGAGCTGGCAATATCATCAACAATGATAACGTCTCGATTGGTTATGCTTAGTTCTTTGGTATTCTCTTTATCATGAGTCGCTAGAGTTACAGAAACATTCTTATCGCCAAAACGCTCTTTTGTCGCGATGGCATAATGCCACTGGTGAAACTTGGCTATCGCTTTAACCCATTGTTCTGATTCTTCGTCAGGGCCAATCAATACAGGCTGACTAAACTGTTGTTGTAGAAAGGCCGACATGGCGCTACCCGCGTGCAAAGCAGTGGCTTGCTTGCTTGGAACTACCTCACTTAAATTATTGATGCGATGTAAGTGTGGGTCGATAGTGATAACACGGTCAAAATAATCATCGAGTAATTTTCCTATTATTTTTTGACTAATGGCTTCACCTGCATTAAAAGCAATATCTTGGCGCATATAGCATAAGTAGGGCGCTATTAATGTTATGTGCTCAACACCTTGGGCTCTTGCTGCTGAAGCCGTTATGATCAGTTCAATGAGCTTAGCATTAGGTTGGTTTAATGTGCGGCAAATGATAACGTGCTTTGGCAACTTTATCGGCAGTGTCACTTTTGTTTCACCATCGGGAAATTGATGCAGTTCAACCTGTTTAAACGGGATCGATAAACTTGTGGCTAGCTGCTGAGCAGGAAGTAAATAATCGTCAAAACCCAGTATTATGGCCATTGTAACCCCTAAGGTATAAAATCAAATAAAGTAGTTATCGTCTTTCGAGGGTGGGTTTTTCTCTATGATATAAGCATCGTTTTCATCGGCAAATTGTGTGGCAAATTCAAAATTACTTTTAAAACAGGCGTAGATAGTAAAAAGAGTGTTACCTTTTTTTATTTTATCGCCTACTTTTTTGCTTAGATTAATACCTGCATTTTTATCTATAGGGGCACCAGCAAGGCTTGCTATTTGTGCTATTTTCAAGTTATCTATTGCGTAAATATAGCCACTTTTTTGCGCAGTCACTGAGTACTCTAAAGCGGCCTTACTTTGTGTTTTTTGTTGACCCCCTTGTGCCGAAATAATGGCTTGCATCTTTTCAAAAGCACGGCCAGATTCTAAAATATCTCTAGCAATAATATAACCTTGGCCACCTCTGATATCGGGATCAAATTCTAAAATTCTGCCTGCTAAGCGCAAAGATTTTTCTCGTAAGTCACTAGGGGAGTTTTTTTGATTGCTTAAAACTTGCTGTACATCTCTTGCTTCTAGCGCAGGACCAATACCATTACCGATGGGTTGAGAGCCATCACTAATCACCACATCGATATGTAAAGCAAAGAGATCGCCAATATATTCAAATAATTTTCTTAAGGCTAACGCCTCTTGATTATTATGAATTTTAGCGGACGAGCCTACGGGGATATCGATAAGTAGATGAGTTGAGCCAGCCGCTATTTTTTTAGATAAAATAGACGCAACTAATTGTCCGGTTGAGTCCATAGATAATGGTCGTTCAACCGAAATTAAAATATCATCCACGGGCGCTAATCTTGCCGTTCCTCCCCAAGTCAACATGCCACGATGTTGCTGTACAACCTTTTGCATTTCTTCTATGGAAAGCTCTACATTAGCCAATACCTCCATGGTATCAGCAGTACCCGCAGGTGAGGTGATTGCACGACTAGAGGTTTTAGGCATTAGCATACCGTGGGCAGCTATTATCGGCATAACTATCATGGTGGTACGATTACCTGGAATGCCACCAATACAGTGTTTATCTACCACAATAGCTTCGCCCCAGTCCAAGCTTTTACCTGTATCGACCATGGCTTTCGTTAAAAAGAATACTTCTTCACGCTCTAAGCCGTTATGGCTACAGGCAACTAAAAATGCAGCGATCTCCATCTTAGAATAGCGATTTTCTAATATATCTTGACAAATAAGATGAAATTCATTTTTGTTTAGCGTTTCACCCGCAATTTTTTGGTGTACAGCTTTAAGAGAGATTGGCGGTTTGGCGGGCGCAATTCTTACGTTAATTCCTTGCTCTTTACCTAACTGCCTAAAGGCTTGAGCGCTTAAACCAAGTTCATTAATATCTACGATAGCGCAGTCATCAACAATATTTAGTACCGCAAGTAAAGGGTCACCATCGCCTTTTATGTATATTTCTAGTTTCATTAATGCCTGAAAACCCTCGGTACGGTACAGAGGACAATCGCGGTGTAGGTAGGCTACATTTTCTTTGAAGGTGTCGATGGCAACGGATTTTAGCTTTAACATAAGGTGATGAATCCTTTTCCTAAATAAAATATATTCAGCACACAAGGAAAAACAGTACTTCATAATTAGCATAGCTGAAAAAACAAGCGAATGACTGTGTTTTAGATTACGTCTAGTGAGTTTTAAAGGTTCTATTTTGCGAAACAGTGCGCTGTCAGCTAATTTATACTAGAAAGCTCATGTTTTTGTTATTCAACGGAGAACAATGATGAAATCGATCAAGCATATTTTAGTGGTTATGGATCCAATGACAGATCAACAAGTAGCATTACTACGGGCGGTAAATATAGCCAAAAAAACATCTGCAACTATTGAGCTATTTTTGGTCGCTTATCATCGTCAGCTTGTTAGTCATTGGAGCTTTGATAAGGAACAAATTGCGGCTTCGCAAAAAGAGTATTTAGCTACAAAATTTAGATGGTTAGAAACCTATCTTATCGGTGTGGTTGAGCAAGGTTTGACGGTAAAGCTTGATGCTTGTTGGCACAAAGATGTGGCAGCAGCGGTATTAAAAAAAATTAAAAGCTGTAATACTGATCTTGTTGTTAAGTCTACCCATCAACATACTAGTATTAACAAAGTTTTGTTTAATCCTAGTGATTGGCGCTTGCTACAACATTGTCAAGTACCGCTTTTATTAGCAAAGGAATCAACGGGTTTATCCTATCGCACTATTATGGCTGCAGTCGATCCAGTTAAAAACAACGATAAACCACAAGGTTTAGACAGTGCAATTTTAGATGCCACCATTGGTTTAGTTGCTTTATTTGAGGCGTCAGTTCATGTTTGTCATTGTTATCAATCGTTGGGCTTGACGTTATGGCAGAGCATGAGTTCGGTAGATATGGATCAAAGTGTAGCGGATTCTAACTTTGAAAATTATCAACAAGGTATGCAAAAGCACCATCAAAAGTTATTTAATGCCTTACTTGATGATTATGATTTTAATAAGGCTTCTACTCACCTAATTGATGGCTTGGTTGAGTATCAATTATCAAAATTCGTTGATAAGTATCAGGTTGATTTACTCATTATGGGTATGGGCGATACTATTAACTTTGTCGGTAATACAGTTGAGAAAATATTAGATAATGTTCACTGTGATATTTTATCGGTTAGAGTCGAAAGTTAAGCTAGCTTGCGGCATAACAAACAGCAACAAAAGTGATTATGCCTTTGTTGCTTAAATATGGTTCTATAATTGGCCATCAAAATTGTTTTATTCCTTTAACCGCACGGCTAATACATCACATTTTGCCCCGTGTAAAATGGCATTAGTAGTAGAGCCTAATAGTAGTTGCAAACCATGCACACCATGACTGCTCGTTATAATTAAATCAACGCTTTCCTTCTTCGCAAAGGCTAATATTTCCCCACTGGCATGTCCTGTGGGTATATGTAAATCTTGCTCTGTAATATTGAGCCTTTTAACCAAAGGTTGTAATGCCTCTTTAGATCGCTCTTCTAATATTTTAGTAGAGCCTATGCCATCTACAGAGTCTGCACCAGAAATAATACCATATTCACCACTATAATAAGCGCTAGGTATAGGTTCAATCACATGGATGACGCTCAGCTTTGCTTGAGTAAGCTTTTGTAATTCCCTGACTTTATCCTCAATGTAGCTTTTAGTTTCATTAAGTTCGGTGGCAAATAAAATATGCTTATACATAAATTTCTCCTAGTTGTTAGATAATAATATTTTGTTTATAGCTTGCTTGTACAACCTTAACTTGGTGTTGATGTTTTAATTTTTGTGCTAGTATTTCCATTGCTTCTTCTTCGCCGTGAACAAGTACTACCGGAGGTTTATTTTCAAAACCTTGATACCAATCAAGTAAGCCTTGTTGATCAGCATGGGCGGAAAATCCACCAATGGTATGAATATTCGCTCTCACTTGTATTTTCTCTCCCCATAAATTAATACTTTCACAGCCATCAACAAGGGCTCGACCTAATGTTCCTCTGGCTTGAAAGCCAACAATAATCACATGAGCATTTTCACGCCAAATGTTATGTTTAAAATGGTGCTTAATTCGGCCACCTGTACACATGCCGCTACCCGCAATAATAATAGCGCCGGAGTTAATTTGATTGATTTTCATTGAATATTCTGTTGTTTCTGACATATGTAGATTAGGTAAATCAAATATTCCATCATGATTTAGCTCTATCTTTATCGCTTTTTGATCGTAAACTTCACGGTGTTTTGCATAAATATTGGTCGCCTTTATTCCCATTGGGCTATCGAGAAAAATTTGCCAATCACCTAGTTGCCAAGGCTCAAAGTGTTTCTTAAATTCATAGAGTAACTCTTGTGTTCGACCAACGGTAAAAGCAGGAATTAATATATTACCTTTGCTACTTTTTGCACTGGCAATAATCTCACCCATTTCTTGCCAAGTCTGCTCCCAACCGCGATGTAGCCTATCACCATAAGTACTTTCCATTATGACTAAGTCAGCATACTTAACTATATAAGGATCTCGCAAAATAGGGGCGTTTGTATGTCCTAAATCACCACTAAAGACTACTTTTTTGCTCACACCATTTTCGATAAGTGTTAATTCAACAATAGCTGATCCAATTATATGACCCGCATCTCTGAGTGTTAGTTTAACGCCCTGGCATATTTCCAACTCTTCATCGTAGGTCAGTCCTTTAAAATACTGTAATGTTGTTTCTGCTTCTGCTGTTGTATAAAGAGGCGCTATTAATGTTAGGCCTTTACGTTCGCGCTTTTTATTTTCCCAACGAGCCTCCTTTTCATGAATATAGCCAGAGTCTACTAGCATAATTTCACATAAATCTACGGTGGCATTATGGGTATAGATGCAGCCATGAAAACCTTCGTTTATTAGCATGGGTAATCGACCCGTGTGATCAAGATGTGCATGACTGACGATCACGGCATCTAGGTCAGCAATATCAAAAGGGAATTCATCATGGTTGTGTCGAGCATTCTCATGAGAGCCTTGTAACATGCCACACTCAAGCAGTATATTTTTGTTGTTAACTTGCACCAGATAGCAAGAGCCAGTGACTTCTCGTGTAGCTCCAAAAAATTTAATATTCATTTAAAATCCTGTACTGTAGACTTTATTTTCTTATAAAATCAATAGATTAACTACAATGCTATAAGCGCTGATAGCATCATTATGAGCAAAATGTGTATAGTACATTTCATTTAGTGTTTGTAAATATCGCAGTATGAAGGCTTCATTTAATACATTTTTCACCATGGTAGCTGGTGTGCTTACTTGTTTTTTTATGTTTATTGGTGATGTCATTGGCGCAGCAATATTAACCAGTGTTGCTGCGCCAAACGTGGTAGCAGGGGATATAGCGGCAATATGGTTAGCATACAATATGTAGGTGCCTGCGCTGGCCGTGCGCGTGCCTTGCGGGTAAACTAAACAAGCAAAGGGAGTATGTGAATTTAAGATACTTTTATTAATATCACTTAGGTTGGCACTTAAAGCACCATGAGTGTCGAGTGTTATAATAATTAAAGGGATGTTATTTAGCAGGTTGGCGTTATTAATTTCTCGGACAAAATAGTCACTTGTTGCAGGCCCTATAGCACCTTTGATTGTCAGTAATTGCACATGTAATAGATTTACGGGCATGCTCTCTTTTTGTAAAGGGGAAGCTATTGATTTTTTAGATATCCCTATTTCGGCTGAAATCACATTGCTATATATGAGCCAGAATATCCACAATAATTTACGCATAGCTAATTCCTATGATAGGTTGATTATTAGTCTAGTTGATGTTGGCTGATAACTCTAATTAGTGTCAGAAAATGTGGATAAAATGGAATAGCCTAGTAGTCGTTAGCTAATCAATTTTCATAAAATCATTTGATCTAGAAACCAGTAGATTAAACTCTTTTGACTGGATATATAAACCATGGCGGGAGAGTCAAGGTCATAACATAACTTTGCAATTTTTAAGATGGTGGTATCGCTGATTGAGCGGTGAGTCGCTGATTCAGTCTGTTCCCAATTATCTTGGGGGGATTTTCTTGGCCACGTCAAATTTGTGTAGTAGAAACCATATTACGTTTATATTGTTAGTACTTATTTTCTGAATAAGAGTTTTAAAGCCGTAATATGCTTTTATAGCTCGCTACTTCGACGTTATAGGTGGTGTTTTTCTTCAAATAGTCGCACATTGCCTCTAAAGCGGGCGGTTCACCATGTACTAATTGGATAGCCGTTTTTTTATGTAGTGCTGATTTTTTAAGCCACTGTTCAATATCCACATAATCTGCATGTCCAGATAGGCCATGCATCACTTCTATCGTTGCCCGTACAGGTAACCACTGCCCGTGTATTTTAATACTGTCGTCGCCATTAAGTATTTTCGCTCCACGCGTGCCTCCTGCAAGATAACCTGAAAATAACACAGTGGTTCTAGGGTCACCTATTAAGCGTTTCAAATGATGTAAAATTCGACCGCCAGTTGCCATGCCACTACCCGCAATAATAATATGCGGTATGGTAAGATCAGCAATGGCTTTCGATTCATCAACACCGCGAGTATAAGTGATCATTTCACTCATGCTCTGACATTGTTCAGGGGTTAGGCGATGCTGTTCACTGTAGTGACAATAAACATCAGATACACTAATTGCCATCGGACTATCCATAAAAATAGGAATTTCTGGAATACGATTTTCCTGTATTAATACGGCCAACATGTGCTGTAACAATTGCGCTCTACCTACAGCAAAGCTAGGTATTAGTAGGATACCTCCTTTATGACTGGTTGAATTAACCACTTTGGCTAATTGTTCAAAAGGATCATCTTGATCATGTCGGCGATTGCCGTAAGTTGATTCAAGCATTAATAAGTCTACGTTAGGTAGTGGTTTAGGAGGAAACATAAAAATATCATTAGGCCGACCAATATCTCCTGAAAATCCTATTCGCTTTCCTTCCGCTTCTAAAATGATACTTGCAGCACCTAAAATATGCCCGGCATCTTGTAATTTAAGTTTAATATCACCAACTGTAATTTCTTGTTCGTAGTCAACCGATTCAAATAGCGCCATACTTTGTTCGGCGGCGAGCTTGTCATAAAGCGGTTGTGGTTCTTGGTGTTTGCCAATTTTATGCTTATGATAAAATTTAGCATCATCTTCTTGAATATGTCCACTGTCGGGTAATAGAATAGAACAGAGTGCGGTGGTCGCTTTGTGGCAGATTATAGGCTTGCGGTATCCCTGATTATACAAAACAGGGATATACCCTGAATGATCTAGATGGGCATGAGTCAATACTACGGCATCCAACGCTTTAATGTCTAAAGGTAAAGGCTCTCTATTTCTTTTTCGAAGCCATTTATAACCTTGATATAGCCCACAATCGATAAGAATACGCGTGTTTTTTGTTTCGACTAAATATTTTGAGCCGGTGACGGTTTCAGTACCCCCTAAAAAGACAATATTCATTAGCTATCCCCAATTATTTACATAAGATAAATTGCACCAAGAAAATTTACATTTTTCATATGTTGTTATTTTCAGATTAATTGTTGAAAACACGATAGGTCATCATTTTTATTACATCATTAATTAAAAACCAAACAAACGCATAAAGCCAACTATAAAGCCAACTATAAAGCGCAAACTCCCATCCTATAGGAATAATGAATAGCCCATGAACGGCAATAAGCGTACCGAGTATTTCCTTTCCAAATGTTGCAATGAGTATTAAGGAGAAGGGTAAGGTTTTTGACAAAACCAACCGTCAGCTCTAGTAATATAAAGCGTGCTATGTCCGGTAATAATCAACTTTAAGAATAAAAGGCTTTGAATTGTCTCCTCAGTAAATCCATGTTTTTGTAATTAGAAAAATAAAAAGAATGAAGATAAAACACCTGCTAAACCAAGGACTGTAGAAACGGTGACTAAGGTATGCATTTTCCAAATAACAGGACGGCTACTGACTTTAGTATTGTCAAAAGCAATGGCAAGAATAGATATATCGTTCAATAATGCTAAGAGAATGATCATAACGGCTGTAATTGGCTAGAAATTAAAAATTTGAATACCTACTGCCATAAACAAAACAATGTGGATGGTTTCTGCAACACGAAAAGTGGCATAACTCTTCATTCATTTAAAAGTAATAATAAATATTAGTCTGATATTTTGTTATTGTTAGTTAATTTATCATTAAAATAGATTTTGATTAAGATAAGCTATCAAATCACAGCAACTAAAGAATTCCTTCAAAATTTATCTTTGTTAATGAGCAAAATGTTCTCGAGGTGCCTTTTTACAGTAATTTTTTATGACAGTTTTGTGGTAAATAATTATAGGGGAGCTATCTCACTCGGGGGGGCGTTAGCGAGATAGATTATATATCCTAAAATAACTTTATATCTCACTCAGGAACAAAGTGAGATAAAGCTTTTTTTCGTACTTGTTTGAGCTAGTAGTAAGTTTGTATCTGGTCAAGAGGGATATTTAAATTAATACAACGATTAATCTTGGTTTTTATATATTAATTGCCTTATTGAATGGCGATAGTTCAATATCAAAGCCATAATTAAAGTTAGTCGATATAGCTTTAGGGTGAACTAATGACCTCTGTACGCTCAATCATGACGGATGATATTTTAACTTTAGGAATCGAAAACACCTTATCAGATGCTCGTATTATGATGGTGGAAAATAATATTCGTCATATTCCAATTGTTAATGATGAACAGGTGCTCATGGGCTTGGTTAGCCAACGAGATGTTCTATCTGTAGAAGAATCAACTTTATTTGATACCAACGTGACTGCAACTAGTCGATTAGATCGTGAACAACACATTAAGATTGATGATTTTTATCGCCGTGATGTTGTGACCATCAATGGCCATGTATCTGTGCATAATGCGGCATTAACTATTCAAAAGTATAAAATTGGCTGTTTACCTATATTGTCGGGTAACAAATTAATTGGTCTGGTAACTGATAGTGATTTTGTCAACGTTGCGATCAACTTGATAGAAGTGTTAAGCGCAAGAGAAACGGGTTAAAAATCAATAAAAACTTGCGCTTTAAGTTGGCTAGAACACTTGAGTTCTTATCTTGATTTTGAATGATTTAGGTAAATAGGTTGCGTTAAGATCCTGGGGCACAAGCTGCAAGATATTATGTATAAATTTAAAACTAGCAGCTGGAGACTGTAATTTATTTTGGCGTAAAGTGGCAGGTAAAATGCCTAAGCATTGGCGGTTGCCAGCTAATATTTACGCCGCAAAGTGTATTTTTATCAGCATTAATTTCAGCAAGACACTCTATACAATAGTCAATATGAGATTGAGTATAAACCCGTCTTGGAATAGCCATGCGTACTAAGTCCATAGCTGCAAGTTTTTCAGAGCCATCAGGTTGTTGGCCAAACATTACGGTACCAATTTCACAGCTTCTAATACCGCCTAAGCGGTACATTTCAATTGCTAGAGCTTGCCCTGGATAATCATGCGGATCAATATGAGGCAACATGGCTCGTGCATCAATATAAACCGCATGCCCACCAACGGGCTTAACTATGGGAATGCCCAGTTTGTCTAAGGCATTGCCAAAATAAGCTGTAGAGGTAATACGATAATGTAAGTAATCTTCTTCTACTATTTCTTCAAGTCCTACAGCCATGGCTTCCAAGTCACGTCCAGATAAGCCGCCATAAGTTGGAAATCCTTCTGTTAAAATTAAAATATTACGCGATTTCATGGCTAAATCATCATCATTTAGTGCTAACCAGCCCCCCATATTGACTAGTGCATCTTTTTTGGCACTCATGAGCATGCCGTCAGCGTAACTGAAAATTTCTTGCACAATTTCTTTTGGCGTTTTGTCTTGGTAACCTGCTTCTCTTAGCTTGATAAAGTAGGCATTTTCTGCAAAACGACAAGCATCGAGAAACAATGGTTTACCAAATTCTTGGCACAGAGCTTTAGTTTGACGAATATTTTCCATTGAAACTGGTTGCCCACCACCTGAATTATTAGTGATAGTAAGCATGACAATAGGCACATGCTCACCTTTTGCTTCTAGTAAATCACGTAAGCGAATTAAATCTATATCTCCTTTAAAGGGTAAATCTAGTTGAGGATCTAGGCCTTGCTGTTGTACTAAATCTAAAGCTTGGTTGCCTGTTGATTCAATATTGGCACGAGTCGTATCAAAATGGGTATTGTTAGGGATTATTTGGTCATGCTTATTATCAGATAAGATGGAAAAAAGAATTTTTTCAGCGGCGCGCCCTTGATGTGTGGGAATAATATGCTTAAAAGGTGCTAGTTCTTTTAATGCACGTTCAAAGCGATAAAAAGAGGGCGAACCAGCATAACTTTCATCACCCATTTGGATGCCAGCCCATTGTTTTGTACTCATGGCTGAAGTACCAGAGTCAGTTAATAAGTCGATAAGCACATCATCAGATTTAAGAGCAAACAAATTATAATTGGCTTTTTTCAAAAAAAACTCTCGTTCACTGACGCTAGTCATTCTTAGCGGTTCTACCGATTTAATTCGAAAAGGTTCGATAATAGTTTTCATTTTATTCTCTATATTATTTCGTATGGGGAAATAGGTATTAATCTCTACACTGCGTTAATTTCAGCATAGACAATAATTTTGAATTCCAATAAATAAAGAGGGAAGACTAGTAACAAAAGCGAGCATAGGCCAAGCGAAAATCTTGGTTATACCATTTGCCAGAAAGTTGGTGGTTAAGTCGATTGAGTTTTTCCATAAAATTGATTATGCAAACAAATTTTTGTATTTGTCAATATTGTAATTTTGCATTATGAGCTGTACCAAATATTATAAAATAATCTTTTGTGGCGGTTTGGGGCACATTGCGCCAGTAATTCCTTGTTGAATATTACCGTTTTTTTAAGGGAAACCCACAGCTATCGTTATGACCAGCCGGATCAAGGATTAAAAGTTGCTAGCCTTTGTAAAGCACCTGTAATACCAAAAATACCTTTTAGCATAGCGTTAGGTGTATTACAGCCTATTAACACCATATCTTTGACATGTCAGTATTTTTTACAGTCAGTTAACGCTTGGTGTTTTTGCTCTAATATAACCATTTGAAAAACGCGTATAAACTTTATTGGTACTAAAATTGCTGTGTATCGAGCGCGATGAAATATGCATTCCTTCTTCTGAAGTTACTGTCTGAAAATTTTTAAGACAGGGTTGAAAAGAGATTTTTCATTAAACAAATAACTTAAAGGAATTCAAAATGACAATAAAACTAATAAAACCTATTAAATTAGCTTTTACAGTATTAACTTTATCATTGGCATCTGCTGTTATAGCAGCGCCGCCAGAAGTTGGCCCACCTGGACAGGTTAAAAAAGGTGATAATTATTCCCATCCGTTAGGTAAAAAACAAAAAGAACTTAAGCAAAAAGCCTTACAGGCGAAGCTGCAAGGTAAAACACAGGGTAAAACACACCAAGTAGCACGTGGACAATTTGTTGAATTGGAGCGAGCAGGCGAAGATTCAATTTGGACTGTGTTAGGGGAGTTTAGTAACTTTAACCATAATAATATCGCTGAGCCAAATGACAATAATAACTCAACAATTTGGCAAAGCGATTTTAGTAAACAACATTACATGGACATGTTGTTTTCAGACGAGAGCGGTGCAAATTCAGTCCGTAACTATTACATTGAACAATCATCAAATCGTTATGCCGTTAACGGTGATGTATCAGAATGGGTCTTAGTACCAGGTACCGCCGAGAGTTATGACGATTCAAACACACTGGCGTTATGGTCCTTTTTAGATGATTCAGTTGATGGCTGGTTTCAACAAAAAATAAATGATGGGATGACTGAGGAACAGATTAATGACTACTTAAGTCAATTTGATGTTTGGGATAGGTACGATTACGACGGTGATGGTGATTTTGACGAGCCTGATGGTTATATCGATCATTTCCAATCAATTCATGCAGGTGAGGGCGAAGAAGCTGGAGGTGGAGCGTTAGGTGCTGCAGCAATATGGAGCCATAGATGGTATGCACGATTCCATGTTATCGGCTCGGAAGGTCCTACTGGTAACCTTGCTGGTGGTGTACAAATAGGTAACAGTAACTATTGGATTGGCGATTACACCATAGAACCCGAAAATGGTGGTGTTGGTGTTTTTGCACATGAATTTGCACATGATTTAGGTCTACCTGATTTATATGATACAAGTGGAGGCTCAAATTCAACTGGTTTTTGGACCTTAATGTCTTCTGGCTCTTGGTTAGGAGACGGCACAAAAGATATTGGTTCTATGCCGGGTCATATGGGCGGCTGGGAGAAATTCCAACTGGGTTGGTTAAATTATGAAGTTGCTTTTGCTGGTGAAAAATCGCAGCATAAACTTGGGCCAGCAGGAACGAATACCAAACAAGCTCAAGGTGTTTTTGTCATATTACCAGACAAGCAAGTGGAAACACACATAGGCACGCCATATACTGGTAGTAATAGCTATTATAGTGGCTCTGGTAACGACCTAGAAAATACCATGACTAAAGCCTTCAATTTAGCAGCTAATTCAAGCTTAACCGCATATGTTAATGCGGAAATTGAGTTAGATTGGGATTATGCTTATTTAGAAATCTCAAACGATGCGGGTGAAAATTGGACGACTGTTGCCACAAATTTATCTACAAATCTTAACCCTAATGCTAATAATGATGGTAATGGTATCACCGGTAATACTTTTGGATGGGTAGAGCTTACAGCCGACTTGTCAGCCTATACAGGGGATGTAATGCTAAGGTTTAGATATTGGACCGATGGCGCCGTAATAGAAAAAGGTATCATGATTGATGAAATTTCTATTTCAGGTGAAGCTCTTGATGGGGCCGAAACAGATGCTGGTTGGACTTTTAGTGGATTTTCAGTAACTAACGGAACAGAATCCGGCTCATTCTTCAATGCCTACATTGCTATGAACCGTACCTATTTTGGTTATGACAAAAATCTTGAGCTTGGTCCATATAACTTTGGTTTCCAAGACAATTCTGACTTGCTTGATAAAGTAGAACATTTCCCTTATCAAGATGGCTTATTGATTAGCTACTGGGATACTTCTCAGTTAGACAACGATGTTAATTCACACCCTGGTGAAGGATTAATTTTACCTATTGATGCCCACCCAGAACCCATGACAATGCCAGCTGGAGGGTTTTGGACTAGCCGAGTACAAGGCTATGATTCCACTTTTACTATTGCTCCTACCGATGCTATAACTTTACATCGAAATAGTGTGGAATCAGTACATTCAAGCCTGCCGGGAGTAAGGATATTTAATGATAATAATAACTACTGGAATGTTAATACGCCAAATGCTGGTGTGAAAAACCCTCATACCGGAACAGAAATTTGGATAAAAAGTATTAGTGCTCACGGTAATCTAATGCAAATACAGGTAGGTCCTGCTCGATGATAAAGTACAAGATTAACCTACTTTTTAAGTAAGTATGAATCACTGCAAGGATTAAACTAAGCTGCACAATACATATTTTGCAGCTTTTTTTATTCTCATGATTCATTAAATGAAAGGCTAAAGATTAGAGTTTATAAATAGAGGCAATTAAAAGCTGGCTTAATAGGTTTAGTTTGAGTTGTTTTCCGTTAAGTTCATCTTGAAAAAGGGTACACACAGCCAAAGCTATTATGTTATCAAAGTGCTGTGATCCATTGAATTCACCGCGCTTTACTAACGTTAGCCAAAAATTGTTAGCTGTATATTTATAAGAACCCTGAAACAAACTTTACTTGATTTTACCTCATGCAAAGAGTTTCAACTTGCGTGTCACAAATAAAAGTGGCGAAAATTTTCTGGCTAACCTAGTGTAAAGGTAATGGACTGTTCAGGTGAGGCTTGCCTTGGTTCAGTAATGATAAATCAATACTTATGAATCAGATCGGAGGAACGACATGAAATTTCTAGACAGTTTTCAAGAACAATTCTATGCCCTTTTCAGGATAGTCATTGGCTTTTTATTTTTATGGCATGGTACACAAAAGTTTTTCAACTTCCCTTTAGAATTCCCTTGGCCACTCAACCCTATGTTATATGCAGCGGGTGCAATTGAATTAGTCGCCGGTATTCTTATTATGGTTGGTTTATTCACGCGCCCAGCAGCATTCATTGCTAGCGGCACTATGGCTGCTGCTTACTGGATTGCGCATGGATTAAAAGACATCTTCCCAATTGCAAACGGTGGAGAGCTGGCAATAATGTTTTGTTTTGGTTTTTTGCTTATCGCCTCACGTGGTGCTGGAATTTGGAGTATTGATAAAACCTAACAATTAGCTCTAACGGACAGTTTCAAACATAACTTGTTTTTCTAACGTAAAAAACATGTCACTTTAAGCTGCCGCTGAGCAAGATCGTAGGCATAGGAAGGCATCATGGAATTATCAATTAAGGAAATCATTAGCTTATTAGGTTTACTATCTGCCGCTATCTGGTTTTATTGGACGCAAAAGTTTAAGCCTAGAGTGGAATTTTACGTAGATTGTGAATTCTTTCAAGCTAGCAGTGATAGTGATAATTTAATAGCCGAAATAAGATTTGTATTTAATAACAGGGGCTTCGTACAACATATAATTAAGCATCTTGAGTTATCTGTTCACGGATTGATTGATGAAAGTAGAATTATTAGTAACGAAAAAAAACAAAATGTTATTTTCAAAGACAAAATATTTGACCGGAGTTCAGTCGTGCCGAAAGGTTGGTATTTTTGGGTTCGACCAAACGTGAATCAGGTCATAACAAAGGTTATTTCAATTAATAAGCGGCATTCAGTAATTAGAGTGATTGCCGGCTTCTCATACACAGATCCAAAGAAATCAAGGCATACTGCACAAAAGGTTTTTCAGGTGCCAAACAATAATGTCTAACCGGCCCCCGCAGCAAATGAATATTATTGTTTCCATGTATCTGGGTTATGCCGCCATGATGGTTTGTCGTCAAATGGTCACCATTCTCAGTCCTGCTATGCTTGCTGATGAGACCTTAGAGTTAACAAAAACAAATATTGGGGACTTTGCGGCTTATGGCACCTTAGGTGCGCTGGTTGGAAAAATTATTTGGGGACCCCTTGCTGATAAGCTTGGCGGACGCTTTACTTTTTTAATTGGCATTTTTTTAACTGCGTTATTTATCATCGCATTTGGGCTTTCGCCCAATGTAATCGCTTTTACTAGCTTTTCATTTCTCCTTTATTGCACCAAATCTTCGGGCTGGCCAGGTATGACTAAGCTGATTGGTGAGTGGTATCACCCTCAACATTATGGGCGGGTATGGAGTATTCTTGCTACCAGTTCGAGGTTTAGTGTGGTGTTGGCTACACTGTTTTTTGGTTGGCTGATGAGTTTCATGCATTGGCGAATAGTCGCGTTCATCACAGCTATTTTTGCGCTAGTCATTTTTGTCGGCTGCTATTTTTATTTAAAAGATAAACCAGAAACCCCTAATTTTTTCAAAGAGGATGAAAACAATACCGATAAAACTGAGCTAGCTTATGCATCAAAACAAGCACTGAATAACAAATATAATCACCCGCTCAAAGGAAGCGGCACGTTTGATGGATTGGTAGCATTTGCAAAAAGCCCTAGGGTTTGGCTGGTGGTTATCATGTTGATGGTACTTACTTGCATGATGGCCTTTTTGGACTTTGTTGCGGTTTATCTTATGGAAAGCTATCAACTTACGCCATCACAGGCAGCAATGGCCTCTACGGTTTTTCCCGTTGGCTCTCTGGCTGGGCTTTTGGCTTCAATGGCATTTTACGACCGCTTTTCAAAACGAGAGATCAGGACAGTATTAACTATAGCGCTGATTCTTAGTTTATTGAGCGTGCTTACCTTGCAGTATTTATCTTTGTTTAATTTTAGCGCTGAATTGAACTACTCGGTTGCACTGGGCGCAATTTTTTTGTTCGCTTTTTCAATTTCTCCGGCCTATTACTTACCCATGTCGATATTCTCCATTGAATACGGCGGTCCACATAGTGCGACTTTGGTGTGTTTAATCGATGCCTTTGGTTTTGCGGCCAGTGCAGCATTTGCTTTCATTGGAGGAAGATTGGCAGATAGCGCGGGGGGGTGGTCTAGCTTTATGGATATGCTCATCTTGATTTCTGCTGTTGGCATCATATCAGTTTGGGCATTTATGCATTCAGAATATAAAGCAGAAAAGCAGGGGAGACACTTGAACAATTCCCTTAGCTAACAGGTCTATGGCTACCTGCAACTTGATATCATTGAATAGAAGCTATGGTTGCCAATGAAGAACGCATTGAAAGGTTACTTGATGAATGCAAACCAGTATTAGCTAACGTTATTAATATAAAATATAAAGCTAATTTTTGCTATCTTGTAGTCAGTGTTGAAAAATAGAAGTAAGTGTTGTTTGTTTAACCTGTAAAAAGCAGGGGTTATATTCGTCCAGATGCTTTTAATCGTTTCTGTACTCTTTGGTGATAAATCTTTGCCAAATGAGGGCGAATTACTGGCAGAGAAGTGAGCCAGGCGATGCTCTTTAGCAACCATACCCGCTCCATTAGGATGATGTATGCATCTAACTCAGATAAAATTTTACCATCGGCTAGCTGGAGGTGAAGTTCAGAAAGCGCTTTGAGCGGGTCGATGGACAGACGTTTTAAATATTCATCTTGACCAGTAATGTCAAACCATCTGATCTGTTCACCACCTTGCCCAGCAAGACGTTCATAAAAGCGCCTATCTTTTACGCATCTAGAACAGGCTCCATCATAAAATACTGTGATGCTAACTCGATCAGTATCCATAACATGGTCCCCTTCATACTAGCTATTTTAATTTAGCTCGTTCAAAGCTGGATATGATCTCAATTCTTGCTTCATCAATATCACCCCAACGATCTATTGTGACCCATTTTCCTTGTTCAAGACTTTTATAATGTTGAAAAAACGACACTATTTGCGCTTTTAATAAGTTAGGAATATCCTCTATATCTTTAATTTTGTCATATTCGCTACTTAGCCTACTGTGTGGAACGGCAATTATTTTGGCGTCTTCACCCGACTCATCCGTCATTTTCAATACTCCCACAGGACGACAACGGATGACGCTTCCAGTCATTAGGGGATAGGGAGTCTTTACTAAAACATCGATAGGGTCACCGTCAAGTGACAGGGTATTATTTACATAACCATAATTGCAGGGATAAAACATTGGCGCAGCAATGAAGCGGTCAACAAAAATAGCACCACTGTCCTTGTCTATCTCATACTTTATTGGATCGGCATTGGCAGGGATTTCGATAATTACATTGAAATCATCGGGTAAATATTTACCAGCTGGTACGTCGTTTAGGCTCATTAAGTGAACTCCCATCCCATTTTAATTAAGTATAGATCACGGTTTACGTATACTGAATAAAGCACAATAAAAGGGGAAGAAAAAGTCAGTTTGAAATATCACGGAAGTTACACGATGAATACCGTATAAGGCGCAGTGGAGTACTTATCGCCAGAGAATTTATAGTCACTTTGTGCACATAGACATCATTAGTTGGTACTTGTAGTTAACATCCGCTCTAAGCTCATACCAGTAGTGGAATTTATTTAGTGTGTCTATTACGCTCCCCATCTATCTCCTCCATAGCGCGGCTCTATCAGTCAGTTAAATGACTTTGAACCCCACAATCATATCTAGTTGATAAATTAGGGTTGTGTTCTATATTTCATATACAACATTATTAAATGGAATTCACATGAAAAAATATCTTTGCGAACCCATTGTTATTGCCCCAAATCTAGTTGCTTTGGATCCAATAAAGCAACCGACACCAATCCCTCGAATAATTGACTTTTTCGTCACGACCGACAGTATCATGGCTTGCGCGACCATAGTGGTCGATGCCCCCACTCGGCTTATTCGTATTGATTGGGGAGATGGGCAGGCTGATACACTACGGCTGTTGCCAGGCTTTTTGGTGATTGACCAACTGTCACTTGGTGACAACCCTCTTGAACCAGGCACGTATCAATTTGAGCATGAGTACGGTCTTCCAGATGAAGTGGAGCCATTCCCAAGGTTGGTCATAGCGCGGGTAGATGAATTTAACGGTAATGTAGATTTTCGCCAACAATGGGTGAATGTTGCACCGAAATACAAAGTGAACCATTATGCCTCACGGGTCATCCTGAATGACGATCTTGAGCCATTTTGGGAATCGGTTACTGAATTGAACATTCGCATGCAAGTAGACGGTGACACCCTTATTAATTGGGCTAATGATGTCAGTTTTTTACCGGCTAACGGATTCAAATTGAATGGTAGCCAACTTGAGCATATTTTCGATCTTGGCGATGAAGATGCTAATACTAATGCTCCCCGAATTCACTATCATGTATGGGATGCAGATGCGACGGACGATGATGATTACTATTTTAATACTTCCATGGTCCCTCAGGCTGGTGCGCTAAGCGCAGATGTATCTGAAGAAATCTTGCTGCAACCAGCAGGCTACAGCGGAGCCGGAATACAAACAGTGTTAGTTAAATTTTGGAAAGAGGTGCGTCTATTAAAACCCAGGAAAAACCAGAGCAATGCGGTGTTTGCCCCGGCTAATTCGCCAGTGGGTCCCGTTGCTTAGCTCAGCTAAATTAAAGCCGAAATATCACATCAAGAACTAAAAATATCGGCTTTACGCTCACTGTTGTGCCCTGAGGCGAGCTCTAATATCTGCTATTTAGTAGCCAGTTACCTCAGCATAACCATTACCAGTAAAGCCTCCACTAGCTTTAACTCGGCCTTCCCAATAGGGAATCGTTAATTCATTGCGTGAATCTTTAGTGATACTTTCAATAATAATGATAGGGGTATTCGGTAATTCAACTTGCCACTTGCTTGGGTAGTCGTGGTTATCAATTGTCACCGTTTCAACGACAGACAACATAATACTTTCGTTCGAAATATCTGTTGCTTCTCCATCGGCCGCTATGCGTGTGCCTCGACAATAATCATAATTATTTCCGTTACTAAGACCGCTATTGTCTATGCTGCTTTGTTTTTCTTTTTGTTCTTCTTTTGATTCGGCTTTTTGTTCATGCCCCCGAATGCAAAAAAGCATTAACCCTTTTTTATCTGATTCCTCTGCTTTTCCTGATTGGGAGTCAACTAAGCTAAACCAATCCCAACCCAGTTGATTCTTGTCGAGTAAACTCGCTGACCATTCTCTGTCGTACCAGGCATTTCCTGATACTTTATGGGTTTGGCCGGCAAAGGTGAGGCTACCTTTAACCTTTAGAAAGGGATAGCTAAAATAATAAGACGCATGACCACTTTGTGTTTTTTGGCTATAGCCTTTATCACCATGTAATACCATTGGGCTGTCGCTTAGTGTTAATGCGATTTGGTAGTTTTCATGTGCTGCCGTTAGCTTTAGTGGTAAAAAATCATTAGTAAGACTGCTCAATTGCCAATCATCAATGGCGGCAGTAAAGGGAGAGCTCGTTACTTTGGCTTGACCTGCTCGTGCAAAACGCTCAAAAGCAACATGCTTTTGGTTTTTCTGCATAGCAAAGTGGGCGAAATAAAGGTTGTTATCCCACCATTTTGATTCAATATTACTTGGCATTAACGTGCGAAACAGTGTCCATTGCACACCAAACGTTTCTCCGGTGTCGCTTCGTAAATTTGCCGTTAAATACCACCATTCAATACCTTGCTCAGCATGAATACCATGATCTTTTGGAAAGACTAATGCTGTGCCTTTCGTAACTGGCTCACCATTGGCCATTTGCAACGTAGACGGTGCCTGTTTTTGCTCCACGGGCTGACAAGCGCTCAGTAAAAAAGCAAAGCATATTAAAACAAACCTAGTGACTATTAACTTATTCAGCCCTTTCATTTTCTTCACGAGATCATAGCTCCTTTACTTCTAAATTGGTTAATTTTCGTATCGGTAAATAAGCACATAACACGGAGACACCAACCAGTGTTAAACACATCATGAACAAACTGGTTAAATCTAAACTAAAGTGAATGGTCCAACCAAACGCGATAGGCATGACAAACTTTAATAAAGCAAAACCAAGGGCAAAGCCCAGTGGCATAGCAAACAGTGCGGTAAATAACACAATGCCTGCGGTTTGCAGCAGCTTCATGGTTAATAATTGCTGCTGTGTTACCCCTAAGTTGCGTAATATGGTTAATTGCTTTAATTGACTAGCACTTAAACTGAGTAGGCTGGTACACAAACTTAATAAGGCAATGGCGAGAATAAAACTATTAAGGGCTTTGGTAACAACAAAGGTATCATCAAATAAGGCATTGGCTATTTGTTTAAAGCGTTTGTTAGGTAAAATATGAGTACTGTCTTGATTGAACTCTTCAACTAATCGCTCGCTAAATAGTTGAACGCTTGCACTGTTTTTTAAACGGATTGAATAACCGACATACTCAGTATTTAGCGCCGCTACTGCGTGTTGATTTTCTAAAGTGAGCAGTGAAATACTCGGGTTGCCATAATCATAAAAAAATCCGGTTATACGGCAGTTAAAAAGTGTTGAGTTTTGCACAAATATTGCAACATCACTTAAAGAAAAGCCAAATTTAATTTTACTTTGCTCATTAGCCAAACAGCCTTTATCAATGAAGTTATCAGCACTGATGGGTAAACCTGATGTCAGTGATATATGCTGATAATGCGCAAAGCTATCACCAAAACTTGAAAGCTTTGCCGGTACATTATTTACTCTGCCTTCACTTTTCATATAAATGCTGACTTGTTCAACTTCAGGCAAGTTACTCAGTGTTTGCCTTAACGTGTGATCAAATTCATCTGCGCGCAAATAAATATCCGCACTCAGCTGTTTTTCAAGGTGTGCATTTAACGTCGTACTAAAGCTTTTCACCATGATTTGCATGCCTATGGCGCTACCAAGGGCGACTAAAATAGCAATAATGGCAATATGTAAATCTTTTAGATGAAATCGCGTATCGGCATGTAACCAATGGCTTAACGGATTGTTCAAAGTAAAAGGTAATGCTACTAAACCTGATAGTGCTTTAGGCACAAGTAAAATAAACAGCATCAACAGGGTAAAACATAACAATAACGCTTGGTATTCATTCGTTGCATAATTGAGAAGCCAGATTAACCCCACTGAAGCACTGACCAATAAACCGTAAAACATGATTTTACCTTTATTAGCCACTTGTTTTGCTTGCATGAGCAGTATTACCGCTAACGCAGCTATATTAAGTGAAAAACCCAATAAAGCGTTAGCCCACTGCCAATGAATCACGAGTGCTTTATCGAGTTGATATAAGCCAACTAAAGTGCGATTTACATCCAGCACTAAGCCATTCGCAATGAAGTAACCGCCTAATGAACCTAGTAGCGCAGTAAAAATACTAACAAAAACCAATTCAATACTAAGGCTAAGCTGAATACTTAGCTTGGTGCAGCCCAATAACTGCATTTGCCTTAATATTTTTTTTCGTGCGGTTAGGGTGAGTTTTATTGCGTTGAAACTTAAAAATGCGGCTACAATATAGCCAAGCATGGCCAGTGCGGTAAGATTAAAAAAGAACGCTTGTGACAAAACATCAAACGACTGTTGTTGCGCATCAACCAGTTGTGCTTGCCCTGCAATCAATTGTTTTATAATAATTAATTGCGCTTCGGTTACATTTGACAGTTCAATGAAACTGAGCTGTCCTTTAGCGGCCAACAAGTGATCAGCATGAGCAATATCGGTAATAGCCCATAGGCCAATGCCATCCATTAAACTTATCTCTGGTTGGTGTTGCTCATGTTGCAAAACAAATTGCGCTTGATTACCTGACTTTGTAAAAACTCGACCTGAAAACTGTGAATCTACTAGGACGGCAGACAGAGAAAAACGGATGGACTTTTCATTACCCTGTTCATTAGGGGGGGGGTATTGTGTATTATTCAACCACAACAAGGTGTCTACACCTTGAATGGCCAGTGTTTTGCCTTCATTGGTTGTTAATCTACCACGTAATACAGGTTGCGCATGTATTACGCCATGCTGTCGTAAATCCATCCATAACTTACCATCGATATACTGCTTTCCCGTGAGTGGTTTAATTAAATACGAGACAGGATTATAGATTAATGCAGAGGAGTGTTGGTAACGGGTTTTGGCTTCTTGATTAAGCCCAGAAATTGCGGTTAATAGCGCGCTACCTAAACTAAATCCTAGAATAAATAATGCCATTAACCAGGGATGTCGCCGATAAAACGCGATATGAGTGGTTAAAATGAGTTTGATTTCATTAGTCAAAATGACCATCTCTTAGCACGTTAACATGATCAAAATAATCAGTTAATTGATGACTATGAGTCACCATAACTAGGTTGATATTGCGTTCACTGCATAACTCGGTAAGTAACTTAACTACTTGGTGAGAACGTTTTTGGTCCAAGTTACCAGTTGGCTCATCGGCGAAAATTATCTGAGGTCTATTAAGTAAAGCTCTGGCGATACCAACTCGCTGTTGTTCGCCACCAGAGAGCTGATGGGGTAACGCATTAAGCTTGTTTTGTAGCCCTAACTCTTCAATGAGAGGTTCAAATTCACTCGCAGTTTGACCTGGAAAATTTAGCTTGTGCTGGAATAAAATATTCTGCTTTACACTTAGGCAATCGAGTAATTGATAATGTTGAAATATTAGCCCAATTTTACGACGGTAAAGTGCGAGCTTTTGCTCATTTAACAATGATAACTCTTGGTTGTTAACACTGACGGATCCACTATCTGCTTGCAAAAGGCCAGCTAGAATGTGTAAAAAAGTGGTTTTTCCGGAGCCACTATCACCAAGCAAGGCAAGATGTTGCGCTGCAGGTACGAATAAATTTAGTTTATTTAAAATTCGTTGTTGGTTATCGCCATCATTGCGACTAAAACACAAATCTTTTACTTCAATCACGGTAACTCCTTGTTAGCCTATGGTATTTTAGCGTAATGAACCTTGTAAAACTATCAGGAATTACAGAGTTTAATAAGTTAGGACTATACAATTTATTTAAGAACATAATCTCAAGTAAAATTCAATTACTCATGAGGAATGTAAGAATGAAATAATTATTAGCCGAGTTTTAAGCAGTTCACAGTTGCTAAAATTGGTCGTTGTTTCATAAATTACTAGCGCCTCGAAGAAAATTACTAAGGCGATTACCTAACCCCTTAACAAGGACGAAACCTAGAGTAGAGCAAATTGAGTAGGGCACATAAATCGCTTTTTGTAATATTAAATTAACTTTTTTCAATGCTAGAATTATGTAAATTCGAATAAATTTTACCGTTTTTATAGATATTACCGTCTATTTAGCATATTAATCAGCTATTTAACGCTCGTTCAATCTCATTTAAACCAGACTTAAATTGGTTGTATCCCTTTCATAATGCGGGTCTTAATGTCATTTGTTTGATTACTGTACTAACGCTACGTGAATTCTAATACACTTTACCTGTCATTACAGGTGAATAACTACGTAGCGCGCCGTTTTAGTGCGTTATATTGCTCAATTTGTCATCACCTATATTTTAATGATCTGATTAATCCACCTTTCTTCGTTTACCACTTTCAGCTCGTTTCTTATTCTCACTTTGAACATAAACGGTATCAGTTGTCGCCATGCTGGCATGACCGAGATCTTCAGAAATATCTTTAAGAGGGCGCCCACGTTCAATTTCCATACTCGCACCTGTATGCCTTAACCAATGGGCAGACGCTTCTTTTAATTTTAGCGCTTTGTTTTCACCTTCAGATCTACGCATATTGTCATGTGCTTGGTCGAAAACACTTTGCACAATACGGCGTAAATGTCGTGATGTCATGCCACCTTGGCCACGTACTTTTTCAACTAAAATTGAGTTTTCATTGCTTGCCGGTAACCCTAACAAACCACGGGATGCACGATAACGCTCTAAAAAGGGTAAAAAGTCGATGGGAACCGTGATATCACGTAACTTACGGCTTTTACCAAAGATTTTAAGCCACCAGTTTTCATCATCATCTTGCCAAAAGTGTCCCATAGTTGGGGACCAGTTAGGTCGTTCGGATAACTCTGAAATCCTTAAAAATAGTGTTTTTAAGGCGGCAATGACAAATAAGTTTCGTTCAAACATTGGATTTTCATCAGCCATTTCAACAGCAGTATCTAAGACGAATTGCCATTGGCTACCAGTTAAACGTTTGATTTCTTTAACTTGTGAGTCGATGATAAAGTGCCGGCAATCTTTTTTAGCAATTTGTGCAGGATTACCAATGCAAAAATCTTCAGCCATTAGATAGTTATAAAAAACAATAATGGCGGTAAACATAGATGAAAGTGTTTGTTGTGATGGACGATATTTTTTCTTATCAATAACGTACTGAGATTTTAGACTTTTAGGCGCTTGAATTTTATATGGGAACCAAAGTTCATTAGCAGCTGAATAACCATTAGTAATTTTGAAACGTTCTTGATTAGATGTGCCAATCCAGTCAACTGGTGGCTGCCAACAAAAGTCAGCGTATTCTAATAAGTCAGATTTACGTAATTGGTCGATAGGTTTTTTCTTAACAATGAATGACCATAAAAGAAAACGCTCAACATCGTTTCTAAAACGTTCATAGGTATGTGCAGATTTGTTTCTACCAATGTAGGTTAGGAAAATCTTTCCCCAGTTAAATTGTTCAAGCCACCAGGGTTCATTAGTTGAGAATATTTTATCTAGCTCGGGATAATCGTCAAAGTCGAAATCACATAAATCTATGTATGGTGGATATAAAGGAACGGGTTTAGTTAATAACATTATTTGTAAAACCAAGCAGATAAGGCAGATGAAGCTAGTTTAAATCATTATACTCACTATGTCCAATACTGAAGAGTATCGGACATAGTGAGTATGTTTTATTAAAGGGTAGTTGTCCCTGTCGTTATTCAGATTATGAAAAATGTTAAACCAAATTAATATCTGGATTGATCCAGTTTTCACTCGCGAACACATCCAAATGATTTTATTGGGCTTTATCCATTTTTAGACAAAGTTAAAAATCACATCGCTAGTTAAACTCTGGATCCATATTCATGTGACGCTACGAGCATGAAATATATTTTTGTGGATATTTCCTCACAGATTTTACGTAGCGTTACGTCATTAATATGAATTATTAGTCTATTTAAACTTTGTTTTTAATTTCTAAATTGAATGAAACCATTTATCTATTGTTGGTTTGCACACTGAGCTTTGATTGCCAAATAATCTTGTTTCACTAAAAACAAGTTTAATAGATTTTGTTTCATGCCATTTTACTGTTACTAAATATATAGCCATATTTTCATAACCTTTGAATTGTCATTTCCTACTCAGTAATTATCCACCAATACCTACATAATATGATTATTCCAAACGTTGAAACTTTTTAATATACTTGAATGCCAACGTACATGAGAAGCAATGGTATAGCCATACTTTCTGGTACCGCTACTCTTCACCTCAATAAAACCGCGAGAAAATCAAAAGGTTACTTATTTTCTGCTGTGAATCACCGTAATTAACATTACTGATATCTATGCCAAATTTTGATTTAAACGCCCAATCTAAGTTTGCTCGTTTTGCACATGACTACAGTATTATTTTTTGATGGTCGACTCCTGCCACATTTCGGTCATTAGGAGTTAATGACGAAATGACATTTCGGATTAGCTTTGTTAGGTCAAAACTTCATGAAACTGTGATCATTTACCAGGATTAAAGCAGAATTCGAATCAAACATATCTATATCCTTCAATTTCTTATTTAGCCCAGTACGAGTTAACTTCGCGAGTTCAAAAGACTGACCAATAGTCTTTACGTTATACGTTCCGATGCACATACGTATAAAGATGAATATTACTTGATCAAAATAATCATGTGCGTTTTCAACCAAACTTGGAAGATATTGTAAAGTTCTTCCTGAATGGACAAGCAAGTTTCTACTTCGATAAATGCGTCTTATCTGCCACAAGACTTTCTTTTCGTGCTCAGCCAGCAAGGAAATTACCTTTTCTGGGCTATTTAGTTTCTCATGTAAAGTAAAAGCTCTAAATCTTAACAAATGAAAATCTTTTAGATCTGAGTACAACTCAGCTCTAAGATCATCACACTTAGGACAACACAACAACACAGCAATTTTATCTATTGTTTTTGCGCCTTTTGGGATAGGAATTTTTTTTAAAATTCGGTTAACTGTCTGCCGATCCCATCGAAGTAAATCTTTTGTAAATACGCCTATTAGTCTCTTCGTATACATAATAGACAGGAAAGGCATAATACCATTACATATTTGTGTGATTTTTGCGTGCCCAGAGTGAGTAGGTGTTATGGTCTCAAGTCCAATCCAAAGATTAAGAAGCTGATTTTCAACATCCCGAGTATTTGCACTCAAACTATGAAAATCCACAGCCCTGTTGAACTTTTCAAAACTATCCCTAGACAAGTTTAAATTCTTTAATAGTCTGTTTAGCTTCCGCGAAGCTTGCTCGGGACGCTCGTCTTCAATTTTTTCAATCGGACTGTTTAATACCCCTAATGTTCTTGGTTCATCCTCGCAACATTGAACTACTACGACTTTACCATCCCATTCTATTTTGGATTTATGATGATATAAATTGTAAAGATCCCTTAATCGAGAAAGATTTTTCTCCGCGATCTCTTTAGCTGAATACCAGTCGAGCGCTCGAAAGCCTGATACCTTTGCAATTTTTCTATATGATATAGAGGGAATGCCCGCTTTACCCTTAGGAAGTTTATCTGCCACCTCTTTAGGCAATTCATCAAGTACCTCGATGCCAAATGCCTCAGTTGACTCTGAAACGACGTCAATAAGACCAGAAACCCAAAAATACATCTCAAAATTATGACTTTTAGGATAGATAACATCTACATAATCTTTGAATGCTTCACAATTGGCAATTTTTTTGGGGTCGTTACCGACAAAGAAAAAATCTAAGGTTTTTTTAGATAAGTATGATTTACTCATACCCTGATTAATCAGATTTGTAAAAAGTAATCTTGCTATAGAATCAATATCCTTCTTTTTTTTATTTTCTATTGCAATGTATAAAAGATCAAAGCACTCAACGGTATAACGATAAGAATCTAATGTTCGACGTAGAACCGATAACTTTAATTCAATCTCTTCTATTGATGCGTTTTCTTCACTTAAAATATAGCTTTCGTAAGGCAGATCAAGAAGCGACTTCGCGACCATATCATCCTTAAAACTCCAAGAAAGCTCTTCTAATATAGGACGTAAATTTGCTTTATCTAAAAGGTCTTTTTTAACATCCCCAATGACACTAAGAGCTTCTTCACACAAGAATGGAGCATTAAGGGACATAGGCTTATAGCTATCTACCGTATAGTCAAAAAGCAACTCTTCTGCCCTTTGTGCAAAAAATATTAAGCCTTCAATTTCTGGTGATATTTCCCATTTCTCTAAACTTCGAAATCTCATTTTATTTTTACCTAACAGCTTTATTTAGCGGACGATTTCTTTATTTCCAGAAGAAAACATTCGTTGAAAGTTAACTTTTTATCTTGTCAGACTACTTTGTAACTAACTAATAATCAACATCTTAAAAGAAACTTTGTATAAATGTATATGTAGAAAACAGGATAAAACTCTCTGTTCTGGTGGAAACAACCAAAATACAATAATAGAACAAAAACAACTTTATCTATTCATTAGAAAATATATGGTAAAAAGTTAAATATTAGTGTCCTCTTTGCGCACAATCAAGACACGATCCATTTGCCTCATTGCAGACATTAGCTAATAAGCGCCTATCAAGGCTTCTGATTATATTTTGCATCGATAATGCCTAATACCACGTATTAACAGTTAGTTAGGTAGTATTAGGTAATAAAATATTGTTTAGGAACATGCTTTGAAACATAAGGTATGAGAGGAGGCGTTATCTCTGAAGGTAGAGCTTATATAAACATTGTAGTAGCAGTTAGCTAATTACAAAGGGGGCAATAAATAAACCATAGCCCCCTTTATCTGCTGAATTTAGGCTCGAGGATTAGTTATAACCGCGAATATAATTACAGGTGACAAAATCGTTTAAACCCGTCCCGTCAAAAGCTTTAGATGGCGCAGCCCTAGCCTTTAACTTCTCATCATCTGTTGATTGTCTGTTATATTGATCTTTTTTAGTTGTCTGCACTTTTTCCTGACGCAATAGACCCTTTTCCATTAGTGCCTCCATTTATCGTTGATTTTCTTACCATAGCGTTGAATATATTCAGTTTATTGTGCACCATCGAATAAAATATTCGATGGTGCACAGGCTGATAAGGGTGATTAGTCAAGCAGTTTTACAATCACAGCGGTACCCATACCGCCGCCGATGCAAAGTGATGCTAGTCCTAACTTATTTCCACGTTTTTTCATTTCATGGATTAACGTAACGATGATTCGATTACCAGAGGCACCTAATGGATGTCCTAACGCAATAGCACCGCCATTAACATTGGTACGTTGTTTTAGGTTATCCAAGTCTTCATCATGCTCAGCACATAACTGCTTCATTACACCTAATGCCTGAGCGGCAAAGGCTTCATTGAGCTCTAGCAATTCGATATCAGAAAATTCAAGATTGGCTTTAGCCAGTGCCTCTTTAATTGCGGGCACTGGACCTAGTCCCATCACGGTTGGATCGACACCCACTTGAGCATAACTCACCAACTCCGCAACAGGGTTAAGCTGATGTTGATCAACAGCTGCCTGCGAGGCAACTAAAATTGCAGCGCCGCCATCATTAACACCTGAAGAATTTCCTGCGGTTACAGTGCCCTCTTTTTTAAATGCTGCTCTCATTTTTGCTAAAGAGTCTAGTGAGGCATCTTGGCGGGGATATTCATCTGTCTCGACAACAGTCGTCTTACGGCGCACTGTTACGTCAACGGGCACGATTTCATCACTAAACTTGCCAGCTTCTTTGGCGCTAACGGCGCGACGTTGGCTTTCTAAGGCAAATGCATCTTGCTCTTCACGACTCACACCAACTTGTTCCGCTATATTTTCAGCGGTAATGCCCATGTGGTAGTTATTAAAGACATCAGTCAAGCCATCGGTGATCAGCGAATCTGCTAATTCTAGATTACCCATCTTGCTGCCAAAACGAATATCTGACGTTACGATATAAGGGAAACGTGACATGTTTTCACCGCCACAGGCCATGACAAGGTCGGCATCACCGGCTTTGATGCGTGACGCTGCATCCATAACCACCTTCATGCCACTGCCACAGATCATGTTAACGGTATAAGCAGGTATTGTCTCGGGAACTCCTGCTGCAATAGCGGCTTGACGTCCTGGTCCCATGCCCTGCCCGGCAGAAATTACGTTACCCATAATCAATTCATCTAATTGCTCTGGATTAACATTGGCCTCAGCCAAGGCACCGTTAACGGCTGCTGCAGCCAAATTAGCGGCTGGTACCGATTTTAATGACCCGCCAAAACTTCCGATTGCGGTACGCTTTGCTGATACTAAATATACTTTATTCATCAGTAATTCCTTAATTAAGTCTGTAAGTGTGTGATGTACTGGGGTTAGTGCATGTATTGGCCGCCATTAATATTAAGCGTTTCACCAGTAATATAAGCCGCATGTTCGCTGGCCAAGTAGCTGACTGCTTTGGCAATCTCTTGCGGCATAGCCAGACGGCCCAGTGGAATTTGCGCCTTAATAGAATCGAGAATTTCATCTTTGAGTACATTGACCATAGGCGTTGCCGTGTAACCTGGGGCAATTACGTTGACTGTTACGCCGCTACGGGCAGATTCTAGTGCTAATGATTTTGAAAAACCTATCATACCGGCTTTAGCAGCGGCATAGTTTGCCTGGCCAAATTGGCCTTTAAGGCCATTGATAGAAGAGATATTGATAATGCGTCCGCTACCTTGCTCACACATAGGGTAAAAGACAGGCTGGGTAACATTGAACAGGCTATTTAGGTTGGTGTTAATGACATCGTTCCATTTATCAAAAGTCATGCGCTTGAATGCAGAATCTCGAGTAATGCCAGCATTGTTAACCAAGACATCAATAGTGCCATAGTCCTTCATTACCTGCTTTAATGCCTCAACGCAACTTGTTGAATCGGTGACATCTAAAGACAATAGATTTAGTGTGCCCGAGTCAAATGATTCATCTTCAAGCCATTGCTGTGCAGCATCTTCTTTGCCCGGGCGATGAGTGGCCAGTACTTTAAATCCATCTTCTACCAACTGACGACAAATCTCTGTGCCAATTCCACCCATAGCACCAGTAACTAAAGCAATTTTCATATTTTCCATAACGAGCCTCCATAGCTTCTTAAGGTAATGTATTCTTATCATTAACAGGGTTTAAATTAATTGCCGACATGGCAGTTAGCCCCGATGGTTAATTAAACGTTTATTTACAGTAGACCCTACAACTTCTAATATCACTTTCTTCCAGACTTGCTATTCTTCTCTCCAAAACCCAGCACGGTTATTGTGTTTTAAACACAACTTCAGTGCGTCTTTCTTACAACCTTTGTATAAGTTAGCAATGGTCTGTGACGATAATATGACAGTAAATTTTATTTGATAATTTAACTGCAAGATGGTCAGGCTAGTCAGGTAAAATGGTGTAATTAGCGTATTAAACAACATGTGCTTACTACGCTGACTATCCCACGACTAACAGTATTACAATAATCACACCACAATTTAACTCGCTGTTTTATAACGAATTGTAAATTCACTCTTTATATTTTAATGATGATTATGTGACCATGTGGTGCGTAATATTTAGCCGATGCACTAATTTAGTACCTGAGAAATTGCTGCCTGTACGGAGGGATAATAGTGTGCTGTTTTGTTCTTTTTATTTGAAAACGATGCATAGCAAACTGTCTTAATTCAGTTGAACAATTTGCAGATACGCTTGTTATGGCGCTGGTTCGCTTGATAATGCTTTGAGTGTTCTAAATATTTTTTTACAAAGAAGAATTTAATTCTTTAATGTTACGTAGCGGACTGAGTTTATTGAAAATACTGAATAACTGAATAACTGAATAACTGAATCATTTTTACCAGAAATACCATAGCTATCACCATGCATGTTTGTATTGGATACCCGATAGTTGTTACTACGCTTAGTTAAACAATTTCATATATCTTCCATGCGGTTAGATCCTTGAACCATTTGCATAATATGGTGTTCTTCCAATTCAATTAACTGTTTTAACAACTCTAACAAAGACGGGATTTCAGCTCTTGCATGTAAATGCTTATACAATGATATTATCTGATGATGCTGAGCAACAACAATTTCAATTATTTTACTTAAATCCACCCCTATAAAGGATTCATCACAATGTTGCTCTGTCTCAATAGGTTTTCGATCTAAATACTCCAAACACCAGGTACTTAACACGCTTTCACTGGATGTATCGACAAAACCTTGAATCAATTTTGTTAGAACCTTTTCATGCTCAGATAGATAATCCAATAACATCACTGCACGTTCATTGTCATGATGATCTGAGGATTGAGCCAAACATTCAGATAAGTTACCATGTGTTGATTTAGTCCACTCAAGTACATCTTTTACTGTTTCGACTTTCATGATTAACTCCTCTACATTGTTTATATCTAGTCGCTTGATAAATTAGATAAAATAAAAGCATTATGCTTGTATCTATAAACTAAAAAATATAATAATTATCTAAATTTTTTCATAATGTTAGATGACCAGTTATATAGGAACGCGAGTAACAACAAGGAGATCATGGCACCAATACAATGGGTATACCAACAGTATGAGCTAGCTTATTCGCTACGCTACCAAATAAAGTATCACCAACACAAGATCTCCCATGACGGCCAACAAATAACATGACTGCATGTGTTTCTTTAACTTCTTCTTTTATGATTACTGTTGGGTCTCCCCAAAATAACTCCGTGCTGATATCCATTGCTATGCTGTTATATTTTTCTACCAACGGTGTTAACACCTTGGCTGTGACCGATATTTCTTCCGCTTCTTTATCTAATACTGGCGGAGCCGCACCTTCAATGATCATGGGATGCAAATATGGCCAATCTATTACAGTAACTAGCTTTACTTTAGCATGTGTTTTTTCAGCTAAATGAATTGCTCGATCAGCAGCTCGGTCTCCCCATTCGCTTCCATCAACAGCAACCAGATACAATGATTTACTCATGTTAACCTCCCAATAATTTATTACGAATACGATCTATTTAACCCCTTCGTTATAGCCATAATACGGATAATCACTTCTTTGAAAAGGAATTAATTCATAATTAGACTGTAAAAAGGTCACTAAGTTTACTAATTCAGTCACTGTCATCACATCGTTATAAACGGTCATACTGGAAACGCCATCAGTTTGTATGCTGTCAAGTTTATAGCCTTTTGCAAATTTATGAGATGGATTGATAACTGACGTGAGTAAATCTGCGTAAGTTTTCACTTCGGTTTTTTTGCCACCAAGGAATACTGAAAATTTGGGGTTATTGTTTTGTTCAGATAACGGCTCTAATCCCTCTATCGCATGACATGCTAAACATTGGTATTTTAAAAAAACGAGTTTACCGTCATCACTATTTCCTTCAGGCAAACTAAAGCCTTTAGGTGATTCTGGCCCCAAGTCACAGCTGAATAAACCAACAGCAACAAATGCAAATAAACATAATATTGAATATTTCATATTCCCTCCTAAGTATAAATATTTAAGGAATACTAAAATATTAGTTTACTGTACGTTTTTTAGACAGTAACTATTTTTCATTATCTTGAAGTAGATCAATATTTATTTAGTTAAGCTATAAACAGAAAAGCTTAACTAGTACTGGATAGTATGTTTGAGCAATGTTAAGACTATATATGCCCTATTACACATGAGCCGTTATTGATGTTTTCGATATTTCGGATCCGTCCAACACTTAGGTAATTCTTCTCCTGAAAGAAAAATTAAATCCACTTTGTTAAACTCCTGAGGATCTTGTAATTCTTCACCTACTTGATAACTTCCTAAAACTTTATCGTGAAATAAATTAGTTAAATCACAAAGATTTTCAACATCTACTATATCGCCGTTATTTCGATTTTTTAAGAACATACCAGACTCCTATAGATCATATACTATTTAATGAAATCAAATGATTGTGCCAAATGATTTTCTCTGGCTAGATAAATTATATCTCTTACTATAACGTGTATATTTCAGCATCTGAGCGTTTATGCATTTCACCTCGGGCAAGTAATCCATTTATTGCAGTTTGCACTTGATCAATATTATGAGAATACCTTTCATTAGCAAGCCACTGATTACAGATACGCTGTGCTGAAGCTGACGCGGTTGGGTGAATTGAAAGGTAATTGATAATACCTGTTTGAATTTCACTGTGGATGTCTAGCATTTTCATCATCACTTTCCTCATTTTATAATATTCCTTAAATAAGTTTAGTTTGATTTAAGGTATTTTTCCTACCTTCAATACCTTTGACTTTTACAGGATAACTACTAAGGATTGTAATCACCTAAATACCAAGCTATATGCTAAATGAAAATTACAAAAAAACCTCAATAAAGAGGCTTTTATAAGAGAAAATGAACAAGTTAAGAACTTTGGGCTGATTTGTTACAAGTTCTATAAAGTTTTAGCTTGGTTTACGTGCCAATAGTGTCGCAAACTGTAATTTTGCGCCATTGTGCATAGTGCCTACATCCTCATTGTACTTAATCAGTTCCCATCCTTCATACGTTTCACGTAACTGATCCGTTTTTAGGGTAAATGGGAAACCAACTGGGCATGGGGTTTCTGCTGTATTCATGGCGCAAACAATCAAGTTATAACCACCGGCTAGCGTCCGGTTTTGCATATTGGCAAGAATTTCATCAACTCGAGTTGGGTCCATAAACATTAACGTTACGGTACAACTAATAAAACCATAGTCTTCACTAAGGTTTGCATTGTTAATGTCATACACTTGCGCTTTAATATTATTTAGATCCTCTTCATGAATAATGCTTTGCAGCATATTAATCGCACCGGGATTAGCATCGATGGCGGTTACATTAAATCCAAGTTGCCCAAGGTGAACAGCATTTCGTCCATTTGAACAACCCATATCTAAGGCATCGCATGGCTCAATAATTTTACATGCTTCTACCACTTCACTGTGTGTAGGGCTTAAGCCGTAACGGCTATTTAGATCAACTACCATGATAACTCTTAATTTTTTGAAATAAGGACGATTATCTTACTACTAATCTTGTTCAATAAACTTGAATGGTCACCTTTTGATGAGGTAGATCAATATTTATTTTTTACTTAAGAAGGTGTGTTAACTCAGTTCAAACAAGGCTACAGCGACATTGTGCTTAAGAATATGTTCTTGTTTAAGGGTCTTTCTATGGGTGAGTAGGTTTTCAAATAGTTTATGCCAACAAGCAATTTCTTGATTAGGCGTAGTGATTATCTTTTCTTGTAAAAAAGAGATTGAAGCGCCCTGCTTATACCATTCTTGTTCATTACCAGATAACTCCATCGCTATTTCATTTGTATTTTCAATGGATAGCCAATAATCTGCATCGCAGGTAAAAGCAATTTCAATCCCTTTAGGGTCTAAATCACTGAAGCAAACTAATGGAATATGTCCTTTAAAACGACGAAAAAATTGATAACTGGTGCTGGTTGTTTGTTGTACTTTAACATCACCTCGATAAAGCCACAAAGCCTTGCTCAAATCTATGTTCTTGTTTTTAGGCGAACTATTAGTTTCGATGGATGCTAAATTCACCGCATTGAGATTAGCCATGACAGTAAGGTTTTCAACAATAACAATGGCCGAGTGTTCAACAGACTTTATTTCTTCAGCTTTTATATACATGCCTAATGAAGTTAACGGCGATATTTTATGACATGTTTGATTAACGTTTATGTCAGTTAAACTATTAATTAATACAAAATCTTTGCTAACAGCGTAACTATTTTCTTTTTCATTTCGGCTTGTTTCTGCCGTAGTCAATCTATCTTCCTTAACAGGATATGGATCATTTCTTATATCAACACCATGACTACTTTGTACTTCTTTAGTCAGCGCTAAAATATCTGTAAGGCTAAACGTTAATAACTGCTTCGTAAGATCAAACTTACCGAAGTGAAACTCTTCATACAACCTTGTTGCAAGCGCAGAGTTTTTTATCCGCCCGCCATTACGATTTTTTTGAATCTTATCTTGCGCGAAATTATAAAGTGGTTTCTTTATTGATGTTTTCATTTTGCATTCCTTTGCGACTACACTATAAATTTTATGTCATAATTGACCTTAGTGAAATACCGACATAATTTTTACTTAGGTTTAACTGAGCTTTAATTAGGCTCTCAGTTCTGCTTTAAATTCGCCTCTTAGTTCGATAACTACATCACTATAACCGTAGTTATCTGTAGTGCCTTTTACCGCAACGCCTTTCATTCTTATATTCAGTGCATTTTGTTGAGCGCTAGTTAATTTGCAATAACAACTAAAAACTAATTCTATCCAAGCTTTAGGCGCAATAGTTTGCGATTGTTCTAACCAGGTATTTTGTAGCTCTTGGTAATAACTTAACGCTGAAATAGCAGTATTATTGATGATCACGCGTTCAAACAATAATTCAGTTTGTTGCTCAAAAAAGTCTTCTTCTGCGGCAATTTTTTCAATTGGTTTAACACTGACTTCGCTAGTTTCTCTTGCCTTAATCGGTGTAACGATACTTTGTTTACGTAGAGACTGAACCAATTCAAGTAAAGGTTGTTCAATACCCGTTTGCTTGGTATCAACATAACTTTTAAGTGGCATCGGCGGTGCGTATTTTAATGTTTCAGGTAAGTTTGGTAGCTCATACAGGTTTTCATCCAAGGTGAACTCTGGATGTTTACGTAAAAACCGCGCCATATTACGTAATTGACTTGCTTGTTTTTCATCACGACGTAAGCGAAATAAACTTATGCGCATATTATCAATGATCAAACGCAACTTAGGTAATATTTGGTTATACCAATAAACAAAGCTTGTAATTTTACGAGCAAACTCATTTGGGCACGCTAACCAATCGAGCCATTCATAACAGTCATGCGGATCAATTTGTTGCAGCTCATTTAGCAGTTTTTGCGCATGAGATAAGTACCGCTCATTTTGGCGAATTTTGTTAGACAAGCTACTGACGAAACCAAACTGACTGACAATTGCAAAATGCATTGTATCTAAATTGTTGTTTAAACTATCTTTTGTTTCATAAAGTAAATCATCGAGTTGATCTAGGTAATACTCAGCGTCTTCTTGTTCTTTTGATGTAATGGCATGTTGATAATCGATAACAACTTCATCAATAGCATCAATCACTTTACCCATATCGGTCAGTTGACGATAACTTGATTGCTTGCGCATTAGTCGGTTTAACATGCGCTTAAGATCGGTGGTTACTCGATATTCACCAGGCGAATCGTCAGGTCTGATCAAGCCAGATTTATGTAACAAACTAAGGGTGTTGGCATCTTGTTCGTCACTTGCTATCGAACCGTAAACATAGGCATTAGCAAGTAAATCATTGTACGCGCCAATTTGTCTGAGTAAGCTTGCTACTTGATTAGAATCAAAACCAGCCATTAGAAAAGCAGCTCATCTTGTTGGCTTTTTTCTTGCTCAGGTAAGCTAATCAGCTCAGCATCATTTAAAAACTCAATCAGTAAATAAATTAAGTCAAAACGTGCGGTGGCATAATATCGACTACTACCAGTATTTTTACGGACAAAATAATGCATTTCTTCAAGTTTTTGAAAAACCATTACTAATTGCTCACGCGTTTCAGTTTTGTTGGTTTTAAAGGGCTTTATCGATGTGAGTCTACGTAATTGCTCACTCAATGTTTGATCGTGTTCAAAAGGTTCAAACAACTCATTAATATTTAAAACTGACTTAGCGCGAATAGGTAAATCAGCTTGCGTTGCCGTTAACAGCAAATCTAAAAATTCTACTAATGGCCTAAAGGTGCTACGCATTTCAGTAAATAAAATACTGAGCTCATGATGGTTATTTTCATCCACCTGATTAAACGTACAGTAATAGGCATCGGCGCTATCAAGATAAGTTAATTTTCTATCTAAATTGGCTAAAAAATCATTTACCTTGTCATTATGACTTTCAGCTTTTAAGTACAAATATTCGGCTTCGTGCGCGGTTTGACAGATAACAGCGCCACAAAGTAGCTTTTGAATACTTTCTTTAAACATGACTTGGCTCCCCTGCTTTCAGTTCTTTTGCACTTGTTACTGTTTGATTTCGTTGTGCGAGTAATTCGTCTAAACGAGATTGTGGAATATCTGCATGATAAATTTTGTTATCTTTTAATTTATAATGACGGTGATATAAGGATAATATATGGCGGTCTGTTGACGGAGATGCAGATAACATACTGATATGGTTGTCATTAAACATTTGTAATAACAGATCAATATTTTCCGCAGCCAGTTCACCAAGCTCATCTACCGGCAGGATTATTTGGCTAGCATGTTTGCTGTCACCACGTAACATAGCTAATAAACCAGCAAATAAAGATAACATAGCAAGATAGGATAAACCTGTTGAGCTCACTTTTTTAAGCTGTTTAGCGTTACGCGCTTGTTTTACTTGTCCTTTTTCAACAATAGTAAATTCTAAATCAAATAAATTATTGTGTGCTAAAACAAACCCTTCGTTAGGCAAGTAACTCGCCAGTTTTTGCATAGCAAACACTAAGTCATCAGGCACATCACCCAAACCATCACGTAACTGGTCTTTATATAACTCAAATATTTCAGCAAATTTTTGTAAAGGCCCCCAATAATCTAGCTCTTCTTGCTTCATTACTGTGGTTACACTGATATCAGCTAAGGCTTCAAAATGAGCTAACGCGGTCACTTTAGTCGATAAACGTTTACCAATTTGTTTGATACGTCGACCAAAGTTTTCTATGTGCTGATAAAATTCGTTAATCATGGTGGCATTAACGGTAACCAGTTGATAGGTACTTTGTTGCTTTTGCTCGGCGCTGTTTAATAACTCGCTAATGGGCTCACGATACTTAAATAATGCTTTTGCACCTGAATAGCTGTCGTTATCAAGCAGTAGTTTTTGCCAGTTTTCAAAAAGTTCACTACCAGAATGGTCTTTTCTAAAGCGTTCACTAAAGGTATTTAGTTGCGTAGCCAAACGTTTTTCAATGGTTTTAAATTGCTGATGGAAGTCATGACAAAAACTGACCGTCAAGTCTGCTTGGTTTGCAGGCTCTTGCTCAGATAACTCACTGTCAATTGCTGACATTTCACATAAACGTTTATTGTCATTTAGTTGCACGAGTAAATCATCAGTAGCTTGTTTTTCTTGATTATTTTTTCTGATTAACAGTTTTAAGTCATTAATTTTTGCCGTCAGCTCAATATTACTGTCTTCAAAGTTAGACTCTAGATTACGCTTGATGATTTTTCTGTTTTGATTTTCTTCAACTAAGGCATCACGGTGACAATAACGTTCATTAATAAAGCTTTGATAATCGCGTGCTTTTTGGGCAAATACAGCACATTGCTGTAAGTTTTTCTCTAACTGTACTCGCTTGGCAATACTTTTATCGACTTCCCCTTCAGGATCTAGGTGTTTAATATCACTGGCTTGTTGCTTTTTAAGCTCGCTGGTACGTTGTTTGGCACTGATTTTTAATGTCGCTAGCTGTTCAGATAATAGTGTTAACTGATTGTCTCTATCACTTTCCACTACCATGCACTTTTCTAATTTATCATTAGTCAACTCATGCAATTGCTCAGCTTTGTTTTCTTCAAAGCTATGCTGCTTTTTTTCTAATACTTTTAATTGTTGATTAACACTTTGCAACTGTGTCTCAATCGTTTGGCGGTGCGCTTTAATGGCTAATTGTTTTTTAACGACCAGGCTTTCTTGTTGTGTTTGCAATTGGCCCATGGTTAATTTTTTCTGGTTTACACTTTGTGCATGCTCGGAAACGCTTACTTTTAACTGGTTAATTTCTTTAGCTAAAGATTTTAACTGCTCATCGAGGTGAGTAATTTTATCTGTTTGTGTTTGTAGTTTAGCTTCTATGACTTGGCGCTTTTCTCGTAGCTGCGCTTCGTCTAAAAATAAAGAATCGTCGCAAGGCAGTTGTTGTAAATCTATCGATAAACCATAAAGGCTTGCTGGAGTATCGTTACTCTCTAGCCACTGTGGGTTTAAGTCAGTACGTGAAAGTTGCTCAGTAGTTAGTAAACGACCAATAGTATTTTGCCAATCAGCCGCTTGAGGTTCATTGATCAAGTAATGATGTAAAGAATCAGCTTGCGGCAAGAGTTGTAATTCGACTTGATGATAATCTTGTCGCAATTGTTCTAAATAACGATTGGCTTCGCTGCGCAAAGTTAGTTGTTTGTCTTGTTGTTTGTCTAATTGATATTGCTGTTTTTGCAATGTTGTTTCTTGTTGCAGCAATTGATTATAACTTTGTTGTGCCTGCGAAAGCGCTATAACGTTTTCATCAATATCAGTTATTAATTGTGCTGGTATTATCGGCTGTGCTAACTGATGTTGCGCAGTACTTAATTGATGCTGTAAATACTGCTGATCTTTTTGTAACTTCAATTCTTCTTTATGAAGTTGGGCATTAAGCGACTGTTCTTGCTGATGAAAAACTTCATTGATATGCGCAAGTTGACCATTCGACTGGCTAGTAATAAGTGCTGATTTTTCTTTATTGGCACTGAAGGCTTTAAGTTTTTCCACTTCAATTTTTTGAATAAGCTTATCGAATTTTTGCCCAATTTTAGTGATATTACCTTCAAAAGCATCAATAACGGCAATAACTTCTGTAAGCTCTGCTTGAATTTGTGGTGCTTGTTCGGCCTTAATTTGATAACTGCTGGCATCGTCGTCATCATAATTAAGTTTGTCATCGTCGAGTAATTCAATTTTGCTTAAATCGGCTTCAATTTTGGCATTAAGATCAGCTGCTGCTTTTTGATATTGCTCAACCGTGTTGGCTAATTCAGACTCAAGAGTACTACGGTTTGTGATACTGCTTTTTTTAAGCTCATCTCGTTGTTGCTGCTTTGCTTCAAGGCGCTCTTGATGGGCTAACGTTTCGGCATGAAGATGTTGTAACTTACTGACTAAGCTGGCAAAGGCACTAAAATCATTTTGCCAAATCGAAATTTTGTCAGCCACCTTTTTAATAGCACGACTTGCCTGGATGTCAGCGAGCCAGTTAGTAATATCGGCTTTATTTAAACTCAGTTGTTCTTTTTCATCACTGGTGTTACGGGCAAGATGATCACTAGCAATAGCCACTAACATACGTTTAACGGCTTCAAAATCAAGGTTCTTTTCTATTGTGCCGTTGATCACTTTATCAATATGCGGACAGGCTTGCTCACTAAAAGAAAAGCGATTTTGAAGTACTCTTATTTCTTTGTGCTTGCGGCCACTGCGTAGATTTTGAATAACTTGACGATATTTATCTATACCTAAAAATTTAGAACTTTCTTTACCAATATTTCGGTAATTCTTTTCTATTTCACTAATAGTAAATGGCTTAGCTTTACTGCCTTCGGTGCTAGCAATGAAATGCTGACTATCATATGCGTCATCAATAAACTTAAAATGCACACCTCTACCATCACTAGTGGCTAATACCTGGCATTTTTGGCCAAACGGTCTTGAATATTCGTACACTAAAATACTGGACTCGCGCGGTAAGTAAAAATCAGCAAAGTTCTTTGCTTGATCAACCTTACTGACAATATCACTTGGTCGCATACCGTAAAAAAGTGGCAACAAACGCATTAATGAGGTTTTACCCGCGCCGTTAGTGCCTTCAAGTTGCGTGTGGCCAGTTAAATCAAGTTCGTTGACTTGTCCTTGCCAAAAACTGTCAATAATAATAATGCGTAGCAGCGAATAGCCATGTTCTGCCATAGTGTAACCTTAGAGAAATTTAGTGAGTGTAGATAATATTAATGAAGAGGTTTAACTTTTAAAACGAGCGCAGGATCAATTTTGACATTGAACCAGTTTATACGCCAATCTAAATGAGGCCCAGTTGCTCTGCCACTTTTACCAACTGCAGCGACTACTTGACCTTGTTCAACCATATCACCTTGTTTTACATAAGAATTACTCAAGTGTAAAAAAGTAGAGCTTACGCCATGGCCGTGGTCAATAATCATTGTTCCACCTGAATAAAACATGTCAGGCACCCATAGTAATACTGTGCCTGATGCTGGAGCTTTTACCGGATCGCCAGTATTACCCGCATAATCAAGACCAAAATGAGGGTTTTTAGGTACACCGTTGTAAACACGTTGGCTACCATAAACACCGGTAATTGTGCCTTCTATAGGTGCTATAAAACCTTGAGCAAAATAGTTAAGTGAGCTGGCAACTTTACGTGCAGTTTTCACCTGTTTGCTATCTTGTTTTGCCCTAGCAACCGATTTTGGGTTTGGTTGCATAATGCTTTTTTTAATACCTTCTATTCGCTGAATATTATAACTGCGTTTTTCAGGCGTTAATATTTTCTCTACCCGATCACCATTAACTGAGGTGACGACTAACTGGTAACTTTTATTATCATCACGGGAAAAACCGAAAGTATAATCACCCGCGCTTGAAACACTGATCGCTTTACCGTTTAAAGTAACCGTATTTTGCGCTGACGTTTTACCAACCAGTAAACCGCCCTGCTTAATTTCACCCGTTAATGCTATTTGTTCTGCAGAGCTTGCGGCAAAACTAGTGATGAGTGCTAAGGAAATTAAGCTTTTGCTTAATTTCTTAGTAAAGCTATTGTTTGTCGTCTTAACCATGAACAATTGCCCCTTTAGCGACACCTTCATAGGCAATAACTTTTACATCATTATTGGCCAGTTCAGTATATTGTGCTTTTATTTGTCGTAAAATAAAATCGGCTAATAATTCAACCGTTGAATCACAATCTACAACATCAAGTACATTGCTATCTACGGCGATGTCAAATCGACCTTGCGGCGCGTGGTAACTAAAATATTGGTGATCGGGTGTTAAATTGTTCATTGCCTGAGCAGATAACTGAATATCGTTGAGAGAAATTCTATCTGCTTCACTGGCAATATAGATATCTTGCCAACGTTTACACCAAGCTGCTTCAAGCTTTTCGTCTCTTTTGTCATCAACTAAAATCTGAATTTTAGAGCGATGACCATGTGCGATGCGTTGACAATTTCCGTCATGTAACTTCAAACCATGGGTATAATGATAATAATCCGTTGGAATATTTTCAGGACGCAATACTAAGGTTAAACCTTGCACGTTATCTGGTAAATGCGCCAAAATAATCGCCGTTAAGTGTTTAGTTACCTCTGGTATGTTGATGGTTATGCAATCAATGGAGGCAAAAGCACAGGCCGGAGATTGCAAATAATAGCTTGCTACATCACTAATAAAATCAACTGTTTGATGACCATCGTTATGTGTCGACTCTGCCAAGGTTAATGCTCGTTCTTGAATGGGCAATAACAGTTTATGATCAACGGCATCATCTATAATGGCTTTGATCTGCTTTTTAACTACAGCAAAATCAAGCACCATACTCATTTCGTTTAACGATCCATCGAGTAACACATCCACAATCCAGCTCTCACCAACTATACCGCGCTGTTTGCACAGGTATGAGAAATCAATAACGGTAAGATCATCTACAAATAATTGCATTTTTTTCCTTATATTAAACTTAGCTTTACTTTTAGTTTTCTAATCATTTTACAAGGTTAACGTAGTCGTTAACCTTCTACTTGCCACAAAATATCTTCATCGGCACGAACAGGTACAACTACATCATCGCCAAAGCTCATTGTTGCTGGTACTTTCCATGCTTTTTTAACTAGGGTGATTTTATCTGTGCTTACAGGTAATTGATAGAAGTTTGCACCATTAAGGCTGGCGAACGCTTCTAATTTGTCCAATGCATTCTCTTGTTCGAAAACTTCAGCATATAACTCAATCGCTGCGTGCGCAGAATATACCCCAGCACAACCACAAGCTGACTCTTTGGCATGTTGCGCATGTGGTGCAGAATCAGTACCTAAGAAGAATTTTTTATCACCGCTTGTTGCTGCTTCTATTAACGCTTGTTGATGAGTATTCCGTTTTAAAATAGGTAAACAGAAGTAATGAGGACGAATACCACCAACTAACATGTGATTACGGTTAAACAATAAATGGTGAACAGTAATGGTAGCTGCGACATTGTCTCCGGCTGATTTAACAAAATCTACCGCGTTTTTAGTGGTGATATGCTCTAAAACAACGTTAAGATTTGGGTAGTTAGCAACTAACGGCTGTAATATGGTATCAATGAACACTTGTTCTCTATCGAAAATATCAATTTCAGCCGATGTTACTTCGCCGTGAACTAAAAGCGGCATGCCAACAGATTGCATTGCGGCAAATACGTCGGTTAAATTGGCAACATCAGTAACACCAGATGAAGAGTTTGTCGTTGCACCTGCAGGGTATAATTTTGCCGCATAAACTAAACCAGACTCTTTCGCTTCAATAATATCTTGTGCGCTGGTGTTATCTGTTAAATATAAAACCATCAAAGGTTTAAAATGAGCACTTGGTGCAGCTGCCATGATTCGCTGATAATAACTTTCTGCTAAGGCAGCATCAGTTACTGGCGGCACTAAATTTGGCATTACAATAGCTCGACCAAAGTAACGACTAATATCTGCCACGGTATTTTTTAAAACTTCACCGTCACGTAAATGCACATGCCAATCATCAGGACGAGCGATGGTTAATGTATTAATTGAGGTGTTTTTTTCAGTTGTCATGTTCATATTTCCACTTTTATGAGTACAATTAATGTACCATTCAAATTTCTGCAAGTTTTTGTCAATTTATCGTGAGCATACCAAGATAAAAAACCAACCAGCTGTTATATATAGCTATTTTATTAAATAGACATTTTACCACAAAGTAACGCGATACTTAATTAGTAACGAGTTACTTTATTTGTTGCCTTATTTTTACTCTTCTGGGCTTTGGTCACTCTCAAGAAGTGCCATGAGTTGTTCTTTTAAATTAGGTGGTACTTTATAGATAACTAACGAGTCATTATGTGGATTATAAACGACATCCTCACCAAAGTGACTACGCTCAAAACTTAAACTTATACCATTTCCGTAACCTGAATATTTAGTAATTTTGTTAACCACGGCCTGCTCATGCGGAAACGATTCTTCAATAGGGTAAGATTGCGTTTGGCAAAACTCATAAAAATCTTGTTCAGATCCTGCACTTTCAATCACCTTACCTACTTCTTGCAGCGACACATCTTGAGAGCTCGCTTTTTGGTCTTTACAGTAGTTAAGTAAATCTTTACGTGTTTTTTGTTTTTCTGCTGGGTCTAATTGATTAACCGCAACGTAGTCTTCAACCGCTTGTACTAATGTTTGTGTTTGTTCTTTTGCATTTAGACCTTCTTCACAACCTAAAAAGTCTAAAAAGAAGTCTGATACTTTACGTCCGGCTCTACCTTTAACAAAAGAGATATAACGATTGCCTTGGCTATTATCTTTATAATCAAATAAATCGATACGTGCAGCTAACTGTAATTTATTTGTATCTAAGTGCTGCGCTGCTGAAATATTTAACTCACCATCAACGCTGTAATGTTCTGATACGGGGATAACGGCAACGAATAAGTAACGACCACCCATGTATTCATAATGACATATGACAAAGTAGCCTGTCTCTTCTATGTCATATTTTTCGATTTCATTTTTTAATACGTTGCCAGCTTGCACACTAAAATCATAAAACTTTTGCTGTTCAGTTAAGTAGCTTTCCATTAGATCAACAAAGCGGGCTGAATCACCTTCACTTGGCATAGACGAAAAACTACCATAAGCCTTACTCCCCTTTGCATTATAGATGGCATGTAGACCGTCAACAAAGTTGATTATTTTCGCATTTTCTTGGGCGAATTCAGCATTTTCAGGCCCTAGGCGTAAAATAACTTCGCCTGACTCTTCTTTTTTAGACAAAAAATGTAGTGCAATATTATTAATTATTAAGCTCATATGATTCTTTATGTTCAGTGACTGATGTTAATTAAAGTTGGTGTATGTACTGCAACGACCGTTATTTTTATACATGGTATATATTAAAGTGTGCAGGCATTTGATAAACTAGAGAAATTAAAATTATCATTAACGAAAACTATTATTATGCCTATTGTATCTAAATATTCGAACGAACGTGTAGAAAAAATTATCCAAGAGTTGTTAGATGTACTTGTAAAAGAGAAAGCAACGCCGGATTTAGCCTTAATGTGTTTAGGTAACGCAGTCACTAACATTATCGAGCAAGTACCTGAAAGCAAACGTGTTGCTGTTGCAGACAATTTTACCAAAGCATTAAAACAATCGGTTTAAACCCTTTTATTTAATTTTCCTGCAACGAGAAGAATTATTATCAATGGTTTCATTTGATACAAAAAGCTACAGTAAAAAACTATTACATTTGATTAGTTGGAGCCATTGGTTCACATTTTTCAATATTTTAGCAGCAATTGCACTCTCCTCTTACTATTTATTTAACGAAGCTGCACCAACAACACTCTTTGGTCAAGCTTACTTAGTAACGACTTGGGTGAGCCATATTGCATTTCTAACCTTTATGAGTTTTGTTTTAGTGTTATTTCCATTAACGCTAATTCTGCCACACACAAAGTTTATTAGAACCAGTGGCTCTATCATCTTTACCATTGGTTTATTACTGCTGGTATTAGATGGCTTTATATATAGTCGTTTGGGCTATCATTTGAACGCCTCTTCTAGTGCACAAATTATCAGTTTGATTCAAGAACTAGCCAAAGAAAACAACTTGTTGTATACCTTTATTGGTGCGCTGGCTATCGTTATTTTGGGCTTTGAATTTATCGTAAGTAATTATGCGTGGAAACATTTAAAGCAATTACAAAAAACAATTTTTGCCCGCTTTGTTATTTTTGGCTTAGTTTTATCATTCTTCTTTAGTCACGTAAGCCATATTTGGGCTGATGCTAACCTTGATTATGATATTTTGCGTCAAGACACTGTTCTTCCTTTATCTTATCCTGCAACCGCTAAAACACTATTAACCAAATATGGTTTATTTAACATTGAAGATTATATAGAGCGTAAAAATAGCCCACTATCCTTTAGTCACGCTATCCCGACTTACCCTACTATTGATCCAGGACTTTGCTTAAGTGAAAATGCTGCTAAAGCCCCGACAAATTCGACTTTCTTAATCTTAACCGAGCAGCAAGTCTCTATTTCGCAGCTTAATCAATTTATTCACCGAGCAAGTGCCACCACTTTGCACTTAACCAATAACATTGATACCGGCCTGAACGATGATGCATGGTTTAACCTGCTTTATTCATTACCGAGTATTTACCAAGACGATATTTTAAAACAAGGGGTTAAACCTCTTTTATTCCAACGTATCGAACAACAAGCTTTAACAACAAGTTTAACGGTAATCTCTGATGAATTTTCAGCATCCGCCCTAAAAGAAGCAAACGCAGAGGGAACTTCAGCTGAAAATGATGCTGTTATTGAACCTCGCTGGTTTGAAGCTTTATTCAGTGATAAAACGGAATTAGAAAATGTCTCTAGTTTATTATTTGCTGATAAGTTAAATAATAAAGCCCCAGGTTTGCATATCATCTACTTTAAAAATAGCCTTGCTATTGATGCTAATAAAGCCGTTAAAAATAATAACCAATATCAATTTGAGTTGTTTATTGATGCGTTACTATTGGCTCAGAAACAAAAAGTACAAAAGGATATTATTTGGATTAGCTCCATAGGTAATCAAAACAATGAAACACGTTTAAGTACTAAACCGGCATTATTTATATACCCACAAGCTGGTAAGGCAAGCCATAAAGATATTACCTTTAACACCAGTAATATGGACTTACAGCCAACCCTAATGAAGCAATGGTTAGCATGTAAGCTTACAGGCATTAATAATGGCAGTGATTTATCTACATTAAATAAAGATAGAGTCATTGCGAATACAACGGATAAAGGCATTATTATTTTTGATAAAGATAAATCTGTTTTTGTTGATCAAAATGGTAATTTTCAAAGTTATTCGAGTCAGTTCTCTTCGCCAATAACCGTGAATGAAGACTTTCCATTAATGATTGACGGTGTACATTTCATTAAGCTGTTTACCCAACAAGATAAGTTGTAACAGACACAACGTGAGCCATATCGAGTAATAGTTAGCCGTTTAAGTCATCTAGGTTAACTATTCTCTTAATTCTCATTGCATTACGTTGATAAATCATTAATATACATGCGGTAAACTTGTTAAACCCTAGAGTTTACATTGTCGGGGTATAGCGCAGCTTGGTAGCGCGTGCGTCTGGGGGACGTGAGGTCGCAAGTTCGAATCTTGCTACTCCGACCATATTAGAATAAAAAAGCCACTTAGATATAGTCGTAATGATTATTCAAGTGGCTTTTTTGTGTCTGATTAATAGGCTACAACTGATTTATTATACGCTGTTACTAGCAATTATACCTTTCGATTTTTTAATACCCTATCCAATCCACATACAACATCTTATTTAATTTTATTAAGTAACCTGAACTTTGGATAAGCAGCACTTGCTCAACATTCCTCTTCATCCAATTCTCAGCGTTAAAACGTCGATAAATAGCCAGCTATTCATAAACGTTTTGCCTTGATAATTGAATAAAATGAAACATTGATAAAGCTCATAACTACTTTAATTTTATTACTTTTTATATGTAACAACCTAAGTTATTGATTTTACGTAAACATCAAGCACTCATTATCCAGAGTTCAGGTTAAGTATGTAACAGTTCTTTGGAATAAACGTTATTCCAAAGAACTGTTACATTTCAGGCATGATGACCACACAGTTTATTATTCAAATATCAATATAAAAGTTGTATAGCCGAGGTCGACTCTGTTGCAAAAAGTATGGTGATGTTAAAATTCCTTTTTGATAATAAAAATAAAAAACTATCGAGTAATTGAGGACTGCAGAATGCCGGCAGCGTTACAGTAATTAACCTCAATAATAGCCAAACCCTGAATTTAAATTAGATTAAAAGCAGCTGATTAATCAACACAATGAAAAAATTAATAATAATAGTATTACTAACTACAGCACTATCTTTCAATGTGTTAGCAAATGAAAAATGTGGCGATGAAGATCTTCAAATAATTGCAATGCAAGAAAAAAGTCTTTATTACGGTGGAGAGAGAACAAGTTCCATTTTAGCCTATACAAGGGCAAGCATAGGTTCTGGAGGCCTGGTTTACGCTGCGGTTAATTCAACTCCAGGAGTTGCTTTCTTTAGTTTTGTTGTGTTTCTTGGAGGCGCGCTAGATATTTATATCAATAGTGGAAATGATGAAATAATCGAACAACTCACTGAAAAACTCTGTGCTTAATGATATTGATAAGGGTAAAAATTATAGAACTACCTGATTTACTTGTTAGTACGGTGCTTGTTTCACTATAGGCGTACACAGCTCCATAAGCCACTGTACCTTTGCTGAGCTCCTTCTGGAAGTTTTACAAATCATAGCCACATCCGTTGGGGTGTTTTTCTTCTCATCATCATTGGCAAGGCCATAAGTATAGTGTTCATCCATTAACTGCCCTGACAGATGTTGACTATCTATGATGATACTCGGCTTTATATCAGCATTCACTAATTGATACATCCCACTATATTCGTTGTAATTATCAAAAATGGTTTTAACAAACTCCCCTTGCCTATTACCAATAAACTGGCCGCTAACAGACATAATCTTTTTTTGGTATAAGCTCTGCGGTCTATCTTTAAGGGCGTGCACTGCTATATCAATCTGCTCTTCTAGAAGTAATGCTTCACTGTGTGGATTCCATTCTCTTAGCTCAATAACTGCCGGAGTTTTCTGTCTAATTTGAGTAATCAATACTTTGCCAATGGGGATAATGAAAGGTGCTGCCAGATGAATAGTAATTTTTTCAATGGCCAAAGGATCAAATAATTCGGGCTCGAGAGCACTGTGCATCAGTGCGAGTGCTTCTTTTACTTTTGGAGCAATAGTATTTGCGTAGCTTGTTGGCTCTAATCCAGTGGTTGTTCGAACAAATAATGGGTCCCTCATCTCATCTCGTAATTTTGATAATACCTTAGAGATATATGATTGTGAGCGATTAAGTTTTAAAGCGGCTTTTTGAGTCGACCCCGCCTGATAGAGCGTAATAAACACAGATAAAGAATTAAGGTTAAGTTGTTTCATAATGTGGAGCTATCTAAATATTAGTCAATTACTATTTTGGTTTACTCTGTTTTCATACCCAATTAAATAGCACAATGAGGCGAAGATGGTTCACACTAATCACTATCCTTATCATTTTTGATCAACGCAACTTACAGTCGAGTCATTTGAGTGGAAAGGCATTGGCCGACAAATCCTGTTAGTTTGTTTAAGCTTAATTTGCTAAAACACTATTGACTCTGACATAATCACCCACAAAAAAGTAACGCGTAACATATATACCTTTGATATATATATGGTAATAGTGATTTAACCCATTAAAAGCAAGTTGGTCGATAGACCAGAATTCTTCTGAGGATTTTTAGAATTAAACTCTCTAATCGTGCGAATGAAACCCATTTAATTAGCAATAAAAGGAACTATTAGTCAGTTTATTTAGCTATTTAATTGATATGTTTTTATCAGACTAATCATCGTTAACTAAAGTGATTTTCTTCGCATATGTCTGTAAAAAATAATGAATACGATTAGAACGCCTTTTTGACAACATCACTCGAATATGACCCGCAAGTAATGCGTCACTTCGTTTAACTTTAATTAATGGTACAAAAGGTTTGTTATCAATACTGATAGTGGTCATGTGCTGACATAGTGCTTTTTTTCTTGCTTCTTCGATATCCAATGGTCCAATTCCAATAGCAGTTATTTATGCGTATGATAACTTTTGCATAACTTATAACTGCTTTTAGTTGTTGTAGAAGTGTATCTTTTTGTATTCACTTACAACATTAACCACTATAATAACAATACGTTAACGGGTTATTTACACCAAACTTTACCGCCAATCATTTTAAAGGCAGGTGTACCTCTAATTAAGCAATCTCGGGCAAACACTTTATTACATTTTGGGCATGTACAAGGTGTTTCGGTAAAGTTTTGGCTAATGCGTTCTTTGAAACATTTTAGTAATGCACCCTTACCTCCTTTACGGTATTTAAACAGCAAAAAGTTACAGCCCTTACAATATATATCAACTGTTTTGCTTGGGCCTTTTTTATTGGGTTTTGACATTAATTAATTCTTTTCGATACCTAACGCAGCTAAATTATTAGCCATATCTTGGGCTGCAGACTTCGGTGAAATATCATCGTCAATTTTGATAATTTTACCCTCTTTAGAAATATAGAAAGTCACACGACTAGCAACGTTGAACATATTAAGCACTTGATATGCTTTAGCAGCTGACTTAGTAGGGTCACTTAACATAGGGAAATCAGCGCCTGTCTTCTTAGCAAAGTCCCTGTTATCGTCAATGGGGTCGACACTGGCCATCACATAACTTACATTGAATTCTCGAATAAGATGTCCTTGCTCGGTCAACGATTTACACTCGATTGTACAACCACGGGTGTTCGCCATTGGATACCAAGCTAATACCACCGCCTGTTTACCTCTATAATCACTTAATTGGTAATAATCACCTGTGGTTGCTTGTAACTTAAAATTTGGAGCCGTATCGCCTACTTTTAATTCAGTTGCTAAAGCAGAAAAACCAAGCAGACTAGCTATGCTACATAGAGCTAAAATTGATTTTTTAATATTAATTTTCATGTGGTATCTCTTTTACTTAAAGGGAGCTAATAGAATTAGCTATAGTGTATGGTGTTAATTCGTTGATTAAAAGTTATTAAGTGACATTCTTAAAACGGTCTCGATAGTAAAAACCTTGCACAAAATCACACTCAAGCTGTTGAGCTAGTTGTAAGTCTTCATACGTTTCAATCCCTTCTAAGATCACTTTTTTCCCAGCACTGTGCGCATAATTGATGATTGATTTAACCAACAGCATGAAGTTTCGGTTGTTTCTATTTTTAACTACAAATTTATCTAACTTTATGTAATTGACTAATTGGATCACTGAAGTAGAAATCATAGATTGCGGGTTGCATACGTCATCTATTGCCGTGTGAATACTGCTTTTAGCTAAATTATCAATCATGGCCAAGCTCATAATGGCATCATTAATTTCTGAATTTTCGATTAATTCAACTACAACATTAGATTTTTTAAATTCTTTGAACAATTTTAAAAAAGGATTGTTTTGCCCAATGACACCACTGGAAAAATAGGAGTCTTGATCTAAATTAACGAATATATCGTGGTCATTAACCGCATAAGATAGTTGTAATTTTTTCTGCTGGTATTCTACTTGAAACAAACTTAAAGGACTGGTGTGAAGTGACTCATAAACTAAATCTGGTCGTATTAGCTCATTATCTGCAGAATAGAACCTAGCCAACGACTCGTAAGCAAAAATCTCTTGGTTTTTACAACTTATTATTGGCTGATATTCAACACCAAAACGTCTATTTTCGATCAGGTCGATTAAACACTCAGCGCTGAGTAATTTCTTATCTTTCATTCATTAAGGTCGACAATTTCTTACTCGACCATTCCTATAACAGTTATTTAACAATGACTGTAAATAAGAATGATTATCATGTAAAGAGATGTTTCATTAATCACGATTGATTGCCATTAATTTACGCGTAATTGCCGGAATATCGGTCATTGTTTCACCTTGGTTAATAAAACTAAGTTCATCATCGATATATGCGGGCCCATCCGATTCAACTACCTTTTCTAGTTCGCTGCTGTTTTCTTCATGCACAATAACATCTTTAATTGATTCAGGTTTGACGCTGCTTATGCCCGACCCTATTATCAATATTTCAATTTCTGATGATAAATTTGGGTCGAGGGTGACTCCAGGTACAATGAGAACAGATTGGTTCGTCACTCTTGTTCTTATGTGATCAATCAAGCCATTGTACGTTGATAATTTAGGCTCTGATTTGCAGAACAACTGAAAGATAATGCCTTTTGCTGTATCTATGTTTGCAATAGAAACAAGTGGATTATTAAGAGCCTGATCCAGTGCATCATAAGCTTCTTCTTCTGAATTTGCTTTGCCTACCCCTAATATGGATTCCCCTTCAAAGGACAAAATGGTTGAGAAGTCATTTTTGTCGACGTTGACATACCCTGTTTCATTCAACATTTGTACTAGCGCAATTAACAAGTTTTTAAGTACTTCATTACTTTGGTTAAAGGCAGAAAATAAACCTACACTCTCACCTAAGCCTGCAAGCAAAAGGTCATTTGAAAGTGTGATATACGCGTGTATTGGTTCTTTAATGTCATCGATACCTTGTAGCGCGTAATCCATTCTGATTTGCCCTTCAGACTCGAAGGGTAAAGTCACAATGGCTAAACAGTTTATATTAAGTTCCCGGGCTATTTTAGCAACTAAAGGACTTGCTCCCGTACCAGTACCGCCACCAAATCCTGCGGTAATAATAACAATGTCACTGTCCATTATTGCACTTCGAAGCAGTCCTTCACTCTCTTGTGCAGCTTGATAACCAATACTAGGATCAGAGCCTGCGCCATAACCATTTGTTAAGTTCTCACCTATTAGAATTTTGTTTTCAACATTAATACTATTTAATGCCGCAAGATCTGTATTGACGGCAACAAGGTTAACTTGGCCTGATAAATTATTTTCATGCAGCATGTTTACTGTATTGCAGCCACAGCCACCAATGCCAATGACAGTAATTAATAATTCTGGATTACCTTTTAAAAGTTCTTTCATACCATTCCTTTTCGATCAATAAAGCAATCGCTAAATCTGTTGGCTAATAAGTCATTAAAATCTGTGAAGAGACTAACTCTTTAGTCTCATTTATTAGGTTGTATTTTTGAAAAATTTATCTCTTATATATTTCATTATAGAGATCAAATTCTGCATGATCCAGACCAAGAGATAACTCTTATCCCTCTATAATAATATTTTTTCAGATTGACAAAAACTCTATAAAATTTGCTTAACAAACTTTTGCTGTTAACAAATTTTCAAAATCATTTTCAATTAAGTAATGCTCTATAGAAATAGTAAACAGTCACCTACAGAAAGATTAAAGGGTTATCGGGGTTGCCGGACTGAGTGATATGGAGTTATCAGAGTTACTATCATAGCAGCCAATAGAGTTATCAGGGTTGCTGGGTTGTTGCCTTTTAGAGTTGCTGGAGTTACACTGGTTTATGAGCCGTTTTAGTCGTGTTAGGAGTTAAAAATGAAGTATGCAATTGTGTTTGTTTATGATGATAAAAAGTCTGAATATCAGGTATCAGTTCCCGATCTTCCAGGGTGTGCTATTACAGAAAAAACAATAGATTTAGGCATGGAAGAAATAACCAAAGCGATAAAATCACACCTTGCTATATTAGCTGAGTACGGTGAAAAAGTGCCTAATGCAAAAGGCTTAGAAAGCCATCGACAAAACTATGTGCTGGAGAATCCACATACATTTTCACAAGCTTTTTGGGCGATAGTTAGTATTGATATTACCCCCTACCTTGGTAAGAGCCATAAAATAAACGTAACTCTGCCCGAGTTATTGATTGCTCAAATTGATGACAAGGTAAGTAAATCTTCAGATTATAAAACGCGATCTGGATTTATTGCCAGTGCGTGTATTACTGAATTGGAAAAATAGTATCGGATGTTGATAGGATGAATTAAATTATAAACTTGACGATGATTTTTTTAACGTAGACATAAATTTAAATTTTATAAGTAGTGATAAAGTTATTTTGTTAAACCATGCCCACCGTTACTCAACTTTATTTTTTATTAAAGTCGAGTTAACGGTAAATAATTTTTTGTGACTAAGTTGTTTTTAATTTTTGTAAAACCGAGTAAGTGAAATAAACTTAAAGTAACTTTAGTAAGTAAAACTAAATTGTGTAAGCATCATTTCATCAATACAGATAAATTAATTTTGTTCGCAGTACGATTAATTTTTTCAACGTAAGAAACATCCTTACCCTGTTCATCAACATCAGTTATAAAATCAAGTTGTGCAATTTTAGGGATAGGGAGAATTTTTTCTAACTCAATAATATTTTCTGATAAGTTGTCCATCTGATCACTCGAGGCGCAATTCGCAATCCAGGCAATGCAATGTAAACCGTCTGCTAAAATGGTTTCATAGGTTAATAATGCGTGATTCAAACAGCCCAATTTCATATTTACAATTAGAATGACTTCTAGTTTGGTCGCTTTGACAAAGTCAGAAAGAAAGTGATAACCAAGTTTAGTATTATCTGCACTGTTATTGGAACAAGTTGAAACAGGGCCTAGAGGCAAACGCCATCCACCAGCCCCTTCAACCAAAGTCACATCGGCATCAAGGGATTTAACATGCTGATAATAATAATTAATTTCTTCAATGGTTATTGTTTTATTTTGTTTCTTTGCTGCAATGTGTGGTGCTATAGGTTCTTCAAAAGCAATGGGGTTAATTTGGCTAATGCTTTGATCACAATTTGCAAATTTACTGAGTAGTTTTGCATCTTCATTAATAAGCTGTCCGTCGATTAATTCACAACCAGCAGAAATAGGTTTATACGCAGCAACTTTCATCACACCAGTAGAAGTAGCTTTTTTGTGCTGGGTTAACGCGTGGATTAAAGCACAACTAACAAATGTTTTACCGGCATCGGTATCTGTTGCAGTGACAAAGAATTGTTTCATATATATTTCTTAAGTAAATTTTAAAAGAAGTTTATCTTGTGTAGTTTCATTTGATTATTCAAATTTGTGAAGTTATTGCTTTTCTGACAAGTTCCCAAGGGCAAGTTTAAAAGGCTTACATGCAGCGTTATTAATTTTGACAAGGACGCTGCATGGATGCAGCTTATTAGAGAATGCAGGAGCATATTCTCCTGAATAACCATTATCTTCAATCAATGCCTTGCCTCTAAGCCTTTTAATTCTCGCTGTGTGGGAAATAACTTAAAGGAACTGGTATTATACTTTTCAGAAATGCTAAGGCTTATGTAGTGACGTAGATGATAAATACCTATACGTTAGTGATTTAATTTAACTACTAAACCAGAAAATAAACGATAGGTCGCTGGATAAATTCCGCTAGGCTCAAGAAAATCTTGATAGTGTTCAGTCATTTTAAACCACTTATCTTTTCCTGATAGGCCTCTATTTTGTTTTTCTGCTAAATGATTAGCACCTAAGCCTTTTAATTCACGTGCTAAATGGATCACGTTTTGATATTCCAATACGATATCTTGGCATTTTTGTTCTACTAACTTACCGTTTTCATTGTTGAATAAAGTATTAAGTTCTGTAACCGTTTTAAAATCGATAACATGTTGATCATCGTCGACTTGTTTCCAAGACGATTTCAGCTCGTGTAATGTACCGTCTACTAAGGTGGTGAAAATAAGTAATCCACCTGGCTTTAATATTCTTAACATTTCAGTAATAGCTTCATCGAGTGGGTCAAACCATTGAATGACTAAATTTGAATAAATGAAATCTATGCTGTTATCTTTAAGCGGTAATTTATGTGCATCGGCTTCTAACCACCCTATTTTTTTATCACGGTGTTCTTTGGCAAAATTTAGCATTTCTTTGGAAATATCTAAACCAATTACTTGCTTATATGTGCCTGCTAATAAGTCAGTAAAAAAACCAGTACCCGACCCTAAATCTAAAACGGTAAGGTCATTACGATTTGGTAACCAAGGCATTAAATGCTTACCAGAAAAACGTTGTAACCTCGCTGACACATCATAAGATTTACTGGCAGATCCGAAACTTTTACCAATCTTTACTCTGTTTGTATTTTTATGTTCTGTTTGAACCATTAAGCTATTGCCTTATTAATGCATTCTGCTAAATATCTGATATCTTTAATGTTATGGTTCGCGCAAATGGTAACGCGTAACCTAGAGCTGTTAACAGCAACCGTTGGAGGCCTTATCGCTGTTAACCAAATGCCTTGTTTTTTGAGCTTATCACTTAACGTCAGTGCTTTTTTCTCATCGCCAATTATTATGGCATGAATTGAAGATTCTGTTGAAATCAACTCAATTTCTGGCGCTAATAACTCACCAAACAATGCGCTTAGTTCACTAATTTTTTCTCTGCGCCATTGTTCTTTTTGAATAAGCTCAATGCTTTTTCTCGTTGCCCAAGCAATCGCTGGTGATATTGCTGTAGAGTAAATATAGTGACGAGAAAAGTTAACCATATACTCATGCAGATCTTCACTACAGGTTAAAAATGCGCCGCTAGTTGCAATAGATTTTCCCATGGTCGCCATCGTAATGTCTATATCAGCAAAATAATTACTGCCCTGTCCTTCATTTCCGATGACACCAATACTGTGTGCATCATCTAAATATAGCCAGGCTTCATGTAATTTTGCGATTTGTGCGAGCTCTATTACTTTAGCTTGGCAACCATCCATACTAAAAACACCTTCCGAGGCGATTAGTTTATTTGGAGATTTAGCTGCTTTACTTAACAAGGTTGTTAGGTGCTCAATATTATTATGATTGAAACGTTTAACCTTCGCTTTACTATGGTAGGCACCGTCAATCATAGAGGCATGACTGAGCTTGTCTAAATAGAAGTGACTTTCTTCACTTTTCCCTAACGCTTGAAACAACGCTAGATTAGCAGAAAATCCACTAGAAAATAACAAACATTTAGGTTTATTTAACCACTGACAAACATCTGCTTCTAATGCTTGATGAGCATAATGATAACCAGTAACTAAACTTGAACTACTTGAACAAGCACCAAACTTTTCAGTCCCTTCTTGTAGTGCCTTATTTATCTCAATATGGTTATTTAAACCTAAATAATCATTAGAAGAAAAGTTAAGATATGCTTTTCCATTGATAATAATTTCATTGCTTTGGCTTGTTGTACTATTACAAACCAATTGACGATACCGAGACTTAGATTTTTGCTCAATGACATCATGTTGAATAAAATCAAAACTCATAATGAAAATCTACTTAAATTGATAGGTTTAACAATGGCATAAGAGAGTATATCGTTATCATTTTTCATGATAACGATTACCCTAAATCATTTATACATACACTAAAAAACGTGTTGGAAGTTTTTATGCTGAAGCGTTATAAAACAAATCACTGTTTTGCTGATCAACAATTGCTGTTTTAATAATTTTGTCCGATAGCTCAGTATCGCCAGCCACTGTTTCAGTATTGATGCCGAGTTTTTCAAACAAAGCAATATCTTGGTTCGTTTCAGGGTTTTCAGCGGTAAGCAATTTGCAACCGTAAAAAATTGAATTAGCACCGGCAAGGAAACACATTGCTTGCATTTGTTCATTCATAGCCGTGCGTCCTGCTGATAATCGAACATGACTTTTTGGCATCATAATACGAGCAACAGCAATACAACGGATAAAATCAAAACTTTCTAAATCGTCAACATCTGCTAAAGGTGTACCTTCAACTTTAACTAACATGTTAATTGGCACACTTTCCGGTTGTGGGCTTAAATTAGCAAGTTGTATTAATAATGATGAGCGATCTACAGATTTTTCACCTAAACCGACAATACCACCACTACATACTTTCATGCCTGCACCGCGAACATTACTTAATGTATCAAGTCTATCTTGATATGTACGTGTCGTGATGATTTGGTTGTAGTGCTCAGGAGAAGTATCTAGGTTATGGTTATAATAATCTAAGCCAGCATCATTTAACTGATCTGCTTGATCACCCGATAACATACCTAAAGTCATGCATGTTTCCATTCCAAGTGCTTTAACACTTTTAACCATATCAAGTACATAAGGCATATCGCGTTCTTTCGGATTACGCCAAGCCGCACCCATACAAAAACGTGTTGAGCCCATTTCTTTGGCTCTTTGTGCCGCTTCCAATACTTTTTCAACGGCTAGTAAACTTTCTTTTTCTAAGTCAGTTTTATTACGTGCACTTTGAGAACAGTATTTACAATCTTCTGGGCAAGCACCTGTTTTAATAGATAATAAGGTACTAACTTGTACTTCATTAGGATTAAAGCTTTCTCTATGAACGGTCTGCGCTTTAAACATAAGGTCATTAAAAGGCATAGCAAATAATGCTTCTACTTCTTTTAAGTTCCAGTTGTGGCGAACGTTAGAGTTTAACGACGGTGATTGTGACGATAACTCTGGTGATTGTATTGCTTGTGACATATTTAAATCTGACATAGAACTCAATTGCATCTAATTAACTTAACGAGTAGTCTAGCCAGACTACTCATGATGTCAACGATTAATAACTTCTTTGGTTAACAAATGCACAATAAACACACAATTATGACTCCTTCTGAACAAAATTCGCTCCTTCGTTTTGATAAAGAGAACGTCTGGCACCCTTATACTTCGATGTCAGAGCCTTTACCAAGCTATTTAGTGGATAGTGCACAAGGCGTAACAATAAATTTAGCCAGTGGTGAGCAGCTCGTCGATGGGATGTCTTCGTGGTGGTCCGTTTTACATGGTTATAATCACCCTTCCTTAAATGAAGCCCTTCAAGAGCAAGCATCAAAAATGTCGCATGTTATGTTTGGGGGGCTAACCCATCAAAGTGCAATTACCTTATGTGAAAAGTTAATTAATTTAACGCCCGAAGGTTTAGATAAAGTCTTTCTGTCTGATTCTGGCTCAGTGAGTGTTGAAGTAGCCATGAAAATGGCACTGCAGTATCAACATGCCGTGGCTGAAAAAAAGAAAATTACCTTAACTAAAACAAAATTACTCACGGTTAAGAATGGCTATCATGGCGATACCTTTGCTGCGATGTCAGTATGTGATCCTGTTACCGGTATGCATCAAATATTCGAGCAAGTATTAATGCAGCATTATTTTGCGCCTGCACCTTCGATCAAGTTTGGAGAAAAATGGTCAAATGATGACATCACTGAGTTATCAGCTTTATTTGCACAACATCATAATGAAATAGCTGCATTTATTATCGAGCCAATAGTACAAGGCACGGGAGGCATGCGTTTTTATCATCCTGAATATTTAAAAGCCTGTCGTTTACTGTGTGATGAATACGATGTGTTACTTATCGTCGACGAAATCGCTACAGGTTTTGGCAGAACCGGCAAATTGTTTGCTTGTGAGTGGGCTGGCATTAATCCAGATATTATGTGTTTAGGTAAAACTCTAACAGGTGGCTATATTACCTTAGCGGCAACATTATGTACTAGCCACATTGCACAAACCATCAGTGAAGGCGCGGCAGGTTGTTTTATGCATGGACCTACCTTTATGGGAAATGCCCTTGCCTGTGCAGTCGCTAATGCCAGTATCGATTTATTATTAGCAAATGATTGGCAGTCACAAGTACAAGCGATTGAAAATACGCTTGTTGAACATCTTAAACCTTTAAAGAAACATGCAAGAGTAAAAGATACCCGAGTGTTGGGTAGTATTGGCGCAATTGAGTGTAAACAAAGTGTCAACGTAGCGCAGATACAAAAACGTTTTGTTGAATTAGGTGTTTGGATAAGACCCTTTGGTCAACTTATCTATATCATTCCACCACTGATCATTACCACAGAGCAATTAACGACATTGGTTAATGCCATGGCAACGGTTTTAGATGAAGATGAGTGTTTTAATTAAAGCTTTCAGGGGCTTTCGTTGTTTATTTGATTAATGACTTAGGTTAAATGAGATGATGATTAAATGAAGTGATAGTTAAAGATACAGTGATTTTTTACATCGATATTACTGTGCTTTAACTAATATATAGACTAGCCAAGTTAGGTTAACGGCTAATAAGAAGATCAAATTACCAAGGGGAGCGTCACTACGGCGCCGACTTCGATATTTATCTGTCATCAAGGCTAAATAACTGCCCAGCGCACTTAGCCATAATAAAATATAGAGATAACCCGTTAATGGCGTTAACCAAAACTGACGAATTTCGATGTCATAATAGCGAAGCACGCCATAATCTTTATCAGGTGCAGCGTAATAAGACATCACTAGGGCGATTATAAACAGAAGCCAACTTAGCAGGACTAACGCAATTTGGGTGTAACTCCAAAAATCTGTCGCTACTCTCCTGTCAGCTTTTTGTTTTATATTAGTGTGATCGTCACTATTTTGTTTCATTGCCGCTGCTTTCATCCGCTTATGCGCTTTATACTACTATAGCAAAGGGTTAATTAATTAACCTTATGGGTTTTTGTTATTGTTCAGTGCAATTAAGCATTGCAATTCAGCCTTGTCACGGTAACATATCACCCCATTTTCAGCATAATGCCAATTAATTTAACTTTATCCCTCACTTAGCGTGAATAGGTAACAAGTAAATTACTGGTATAAAGCAATTTTAATCAATTACATAAGAATAAGAGGTCATTAAATGTCAGTTATAGCAATTACTGATGTATTAGCGGGAAAGTTTCCTGTTGATGAGAGCATTACGGTACACGGTTGGATTAGAACTCGTCGCGATTCAAAAGCGGGTATTTCATTTTTAGCACTACATGACGGTTCATGTTTTGATGCTATTCAAGCGATCGTGCCTAATGAACTCGATAATTACGAAAATGACGTTCTTAAACTAACGACAGGTTGCTCAGTAAAAGTAACTGGTATTTTGGTTGAATCTCCGGGTAAAGGCCAAGCTTTTGAAATTCAAGCAACAGCGGTTGAAGTATTAGGTTTTGTTGAAGACCCTGATACTTACCCAATGGCAGCTAAACGTCACAGTATTGAATTTTTACGTGAACAAGCACATTTACGTGCCCGTACAAATATTGGTGGTGCTGTTACACGTGTTCGTAACTGTTTAGCACAAGCTGTTCATAGATTTTTGCACAGTAAAGGTTATTTCTGGATAAGCACGCCACTGATCACTGGTAGTGATTGTGAAGGTGCTGGTGAGATGTTCCGTGTTAGTACATTAGATATGGAAAACTTACCACGTAACGACGAAGGCAAAGTTGATTACAACAAAGACTTTTTTGGCAAAGAGACGTTTCTAACCGTATCTGGCCAATTAAACGTAGAGACTTATTGTAACGCGTTATCAAAAGTATATACTTTTGGTCCTACGTTTAGAGCAGAAAACTCTAATACTACCCGTCACTTAGCTGAGTTTTGGATGGTTGAACCTGAAATCGCTTTCGCCGACTTATCTGATGCAGCTGATTTAGCAGAAGAGATGCTAAAATATGTCTTTAAAGCCGTACTTGAAGAACGTGCTGATGATATGGCCTTCTTCCAACAACGTGTAGATAAGACTGTTCTTGACCGTTTAGATTCTGTAATTAATACCGATTTCGTTCGCCTTGATTACACTGATGCAATTACTATCTTAGAAAACTGCGGTAAGAAATTTGAAAACCCAGTATCTTGGGGCGTAGATTTAAACTCTGAACATGAACGTTACTTAGCTGAAGAGCACTTCAACGGTCCTGTTGTTTTACAAAACTACCCGAAAGATATTAAATCATTCTACATGCGTTTAAATGATGATGGCAAAACTGTTGCCGCTATGGATATTCTAGCACCTGGCATCGGCGAAATAATTGGTGGTAGTCAGCGTGAAGAACGACTTGACGTATTAGATAGTCGTTTAGAAGAAATGGGCTTAGATGTAGCTGATTACGGTTGGTATAGAGATTTACGTCGTTACGGCACAGTTCCTCATTCTGGTTTTGGTTTAGGCTTTGAACGTTTAGTAGCGTATGCAACAGGCATGCAAAACGTACGTGACGTAATTCCATTCCCAAGAACACCTAATAACGCAGCGTTCTAATTAAGCATTACGTTACAGTTAAATGTTAACGACAAAAAAGGCGACATTATGTCGCCTTTTTTATTAGCTAATTTTTATAGACTAAACGATCAGCTATAACTACTGCCAATAAGTCACGTTATCTTGATAATCTTTTGCGGGTTTTGTGTTACATTCTTTCTTTGGTGTACCAATATATAAAAATCCGGCAATATCATTGCCCGCTTCAAGGCCTAAACCTTGTTTAACCGTTTCATTATATGCCAGATCACCTGTCCGCCACATAGCACCATAGCCTAATGAAAAGGCAGCCATTTGCATTGCGTGAGCACAACAACCCGCGGTAATTAACTGTTCTTGTAATGGTACTTTATTATGCTCAACATACTGTGTTGAAATAACAATAATCATTGGTGCTCTAAATGACATCTTAGCTACTTTTGCCATTTTTTCATTTAAGGCTTGTTCATCAATGCTAGTACCTTCAAGTAATCCTGTTTGGTTAGCAAGCTTAATAGTCGTCGCTTCCACGTAAAGATCGCTTAAGCGCTGTAATCCCTGCCCAGTAATCACATGGAAATGCCAAGGTTTTAATCCGCCATGGTCTGGTACTCGCATACCGGCAGATAATAATGTGGTTAGATCAGTTTCATTTGGCGCAGGTTCGGTTAAAACTGGCGTTGACTGTCGTTGTAATAATAATTCAATAGCGTCCATAAAATACTTCTAACAAGTGGTTATTGCTAAAGTTTATCGTTAACTTTGCGCTTGTGCACGTAGTTATCAGAAAAAATTACATTAAACACAAAGTAATGTTTTTTATCCTTGACTTAAATTTACGCAACCGCCAATATGAAAGGTAACTAAACTGTAAATTTAAATGAAAAATAAGATTACTTAAACAATGAAAAGCACCCTACTCGCCATGACATATATTCGAGCCCATAAAACAGCAGCTATTAACTGTCTGTTTGTGGTCAATCGACTGTGGCTAGTTAAGGGCCAGTCAAATTGGCCTTCCTTCTGCGACGCATTGAAAAATCATAATTAATCAATTTTAATTAGTTCACTTTTAAAGCCGCAGAAATCACCTCTTGCGGCTTTTTTGTTTCTCGATTATTCCTTACAAAAAAACGCAACAGTCTGCTTGATGTCAAACAAGTTAATACGTTAGTTCGTTTTGTCTTTACTTTAAAAGGTCACGTTAAAGCATATCGTCAACTTAGAAATTTTAAACGTAAAAAAGGGAGAGAAAAAATGTCAGTGTCAATTGCCTATTTGGCGGTACTATTAATATGGTCTACCACCCCATTGGGTATCGTGTGGAGTAGCGAATCAATTAATCCAAGTTTAGCCGTATTATCCAGAATGCTTATCGCCCTGGTGTTAGGTGCGCTTGTGATTAAAGTACGTAATATTCATATTCCATGGCACAAACAGGCATTAAAGCTATATAGCTTTTCAGCGTTAGGTATTTTTGGCGGTATGCTTTTCTCCTACTTATCTGCAGCTTATTTATCTTCTGGCATTATTTCCTTGGTTTTTGGTTTGTCACCGGTTATTTCGGCATTATTGGCAAAAAAAATATTAGCCGAGCCCAATATCAGTGCTATGCGTAAATTTTCTATGGCTATTTCTTTGGTTGGTTTAGCCATTGTGTGCTCTGATAACTTTAACTTAGCGGATGATGGAATTTACGGCGTCATTTTTATATTAATGGCGGTATTTTTCTTTAGTTTAAGTGGGGTGTTAGTTAAAAGTGTATCACTTGCAATTCATCCGTTAGCAACAACAGTAGGCGCGTTATCGGTTGCCACTCCTTTGTTTCTAATAAGCTGGATAATACTTGACGGCACTTTACCAATTGAAACTTGGCAAGCAAGATCACTTTGGGCCACCGTATATTTAGGGGTATTTGGTTCATTGATTGGTTTTTATGCGTACTTTACCGTGTTACAAAAATTATCAGCCAGCAATGTAACCTTAATTACATTAATTACCCCCGTGATTGCTTTAACCTTAGGCGCGGTATTAAATGGTGAGACCATTAACGATAAGTTGGTACTCGGTGCTTTTATGGTGCTATTGGGATTAAGCATTTATCATTTTGGTCATTTACTACCTCGCTTTAAAAAAAAGCGGTTAAGTCGTTAGCTAGGCGATGTCTATCTTTATTCTAGGTATAGAAAATACCTTGATGTTAGTGTTTTAGTAACAGACATAAAAAAAGCTGAACAGGATAAAATTCTGTTCAGCTTTTTTATTTTAATGAGTGAGAAGTTATGGTTATCTAATCAAACATAGCATTAAGCATGATAGACCTAGCTAACTAAAACGTTTCTCTTCTATCAAAAATCGTTTGGCCACAAAATAGTCAACACTGGTATAGCGCCCAGCACCTATAAAGAATATCGACAGCAACATGATGAAGTATGTGGTTGAAAACTCAATACCGTTATTCAACACGACAATATTACCCTTTTCATAAAGCCAATCAGTATTGCCATTTTCTTCAATTAACTCACGCATTTTTGCCAGACGGGTAGCCGTTTGTTCACTGTTATCTAAACTGGCTTGTGCACTATCAATACCAAGCCAAATAGCTACTTTAGCTGGACTAATATCACTGTTTGTCGGTGTGATAGCAAACCAGCCGTTGTCAGCATGAACTGTTGTCGCAGCTACTATCATGGTAAACATTAAAGGAATACTAATTAAACGAGTTAACGCGCCAAATAATAACAACCAACCACCAAAAAACTCGACCAATATGACTAAATTAGCTAATAGAGCTGGGAATGGTAAGCCTAAGCCCCAATCACTATTACCAAACCAAGCAATAATATTTGGATCAGCCATAATGGCACTAAAACCGCTGACCTCTTCATTGAGTAGTTGGGTTTTACTAAAACCAGCCATGATAAATACAGGGGCAAGATATAGTCGTAATAATAAAGCGGGGATACCGTCAAAGTTCTTTAGCTGTGTTAAAAAGCCTTGGTAGTAATACTGTAGTCTTTGCATAGTGAATATCTTTTAATAAAAATTATGATTAATTATAAGAACGTTGAAAGCTAAAAAGTCTTTCAAAACATCTTTCGAAAAGCACAAAAAGTCTTATAAATCGTTGTAAAAAGGCAATTGCCATAAATAGTTACAATCTAGCCTTGGACGTATGTTAAGTTTTGGTAAACATTAAGGTAGTATAGCTGTGAGTTTTTAATTTAATCAATTTAAGATAAATATATATGAATAATAATCCAGGCATTATAAAACGGATCTTTTCTTCAATCTGGCGTGTATTTACGTTTACCCGCTCTTTTGTGCTAAACCTAGTATTTTTTATACTGTTATTTTCATTCATTGGCGTCATTCTCTCAAGTGGTGAAGAACAAGTTCCGGTCCCAGATAAAACCGCGTTAGTCTTAAACCTTGTTGGTGATGTAGTAGAACAGAAACGCGAAGTTGATCCTATGGAAGCTTTTCTAAATGAAGCCATGGAGCAACAAGATGATAAACCTGAAGTTTTATTGTCTGATATCGTTGATGTTATTGGAAAAGCTAAAAAAGATGATCGGGTAGAAATATTAGTTTTACAGCTACAAGGTTTAAATAGAGCTGGATTAACTAAATTACAAGACATCGCTGCTGCACTAGAAGATTTTAAAACGAGTGGTAAACAAATTATTGCTTTGGGTGACCAGTTTTCACAAGACCAATATTATCTCGCCAGTACAGCCAATGACATTTGGTTAAACCCACAAGGTTTCATGTTACTTGATGGTTATGGCCGTTATAAGATGTATTTTAAATCGGCATTAGAGAAGTTAGCAATTAATCAACACATTTTCCGTGTTGGTACGTTTAAATCAGCCGTTGAACCTTTTATTCGCGATGACATGTCTGAAGCAGCCAAAAAAGCTAACAAACTATGGTTAGCTGATTTATGGATGCAGTACAAAGAAGATGTTGCTACTCGCCGTGGTTTTGGTATCGACAATTTTGATGAGAGCATTGATAACTTAGTTGCCAAATTCAGCGCCGCTGACAGTAGCTTTGCTCAATATGCACTTAAAAATAACTGGGTTGATCAGTTAAAGTCTCGCCAAGAAATGCGCAGCGAACTTATTGAATTAGTCGGGGCCAACAAAAAAGGTGATAGTTATAGCCATATTGGTTACAAAGATTATATTGCTGCTACAAGTACTGCGTTAGATTCAAGTGCTGAGCTTACGGGTAAAACTGGTGATAAAGTTGCTATTGTTGTTGCGAAAGGCAACATATTAGACGGCACACAAAAGCCCGGCACCATTGGTGGTGATAGTACAGCAAAATTACTTCGTAAAGCACGTAACAATGATGACGTTAAAGCGGTAGTACTTCGTGTAGATAGCCAAGGTGGCAGTGCTTATGCCTCAGAAATTATTCGTCAAGAAGTTGAGTTATTGAAACAAGCAGGCAAACCTGTCGTTGCTTCAATGGGAACTTACGCTGCCTCAGGTGGTTACTGGATTTCAGCCCCTGCAGATAAAATATACGCGGCGCCTTCTACTATTACTGGCTCTATAGGTATTTTCGGCATGATGATGACTTTCGAAGATTCATTAAGCAAAATGGGGATTTATACTGACGGTGTTGGTACTACTGATATTGCTGGATTTGGTCCAACTCAAGCCTTAACTCCAGGTATGGCCAATTTATTCCAATTATCAATTAACCGAGGTTATCAAGAGTTTATACAACTTGTGGCTACTAATCGCGATATGACGTTAGAAGAAGTTGATGCGATTGCCCAAGGACGTGTTTGGTCGGGTAAAAAAGCAAAAGAGCTGGGTTTAGTTGATGAACTAGGTAATTTGACTGATGCTGTTGTTGCTGCTGCAACGTTAGCAAAACTTGAACAATACGACACCTTATTGATTGAAAAAGAGCAATCGTCACGTAATAAAATCATGCAACAATTATTAGGCCAATCTTCAACCTTGGTCAGCTTGTTCTCAACTAACGAAGAAAACATTGCCATCGACTTGGCAACTAATTCAGTGAATAGCAAACCTTTATCACAGTTCATTACCATGATGAAAGACGAATTTAAGCTAATGAACCAGTTTAATGACCCACAAGGTCGCTATACTTTATGTATTGCGTGTGGTGCAAACTAAACCTTTAGGTTACGCAAAAATATAACACTAGATTGAGCGTCAGCTAGTGTAAATTTAAAGAGGTAGTTAAGTGATTAACTACCTCTTTTTTATGTCACATTTCCTTTAGTAAACACGCTATTGCTAAGATATAATATGACTCATATCAAAAACGATCAGATAAATCATTACCCACATATTAATGAATACCGATCACATTAATCTATCGAAATAAATAAGTAGTCAAAGTTATGATGAAAAAGAGAATTTACGTTGCTTACACTGGCGGCACCATTGGCATGATGCAAAGCACACAGGGCTTTGTCCCTGCTAAAGGCCATCTTACTGAATCGATCAATGCCCTGCCTGAATTTCATCGTAGTGAAATGCCAGATTTTACCATCAGTGAATATCAGCCATTAATTGACTCATCAAACATGACTCCCAGTGATTGGCAACGTATCGCTGATGACATTAAAGCTAATTATGATGACTACGATGGTTTTGTGGTATTGCATGGTACAGATACCATGGCGTATACCAGCTCTGCTTTATCGTTTATGTTTGAAAATTTAAGTAAACCCGTTATTGTCACTGGCTCACAAATTCCGTTAAGTCAACTTCGCTCTGATGGACAAGTGAATGTACTCAACGCGTTATTCATTGCTGCTAATTACCCAATTAGTGAAGTTAGCTTGTTTTTTAATAACAAGCTTTATCGAGGTAATCGCTGCATTAAAGCGTATGCCGATGGTTTCAACGCCTTTGATTCACCTAATATGCCGGTGTTGCTAGAAGCGGGTATCAATATTCAGTTGGTTGCAGGCACGCTTGCTCATTCGGTAGACAAAGTCGAACCCTTGCAACTTTCAACAATGACGCCACAACCCGTTGGTGTTGTTCATTTATACCCAGGTATAAGTAGTGAAGTCATTGAAAATGTAATAAAACAACCAGTAAAAGCGCTTATTTTGAGAAGTTATGGCGTAGGTAATGCGCCTCAAGATAAAGCGTTGCTTGCTTGTTTAAGAAAAGCTAAAGAGCAAGGGATTGTGGTGGTCAATTGTAGCCAATGTATTAAAGGTACGGTGAACATGTCGGGTTATGCGACAGGTAATGCCTTGAGTGAGACAGGCGTTATCAGTGGCCATGATATGACCCTAGAAGCGACATTAACCAAATTACATTATTTGTTAAGTAAAAACTTAAGCTATGATGAAATGTGCGTGCAAATGGATAAAAGTTTGCGTGGCGAACTGACTTAAAGAGTCAAATTTATAAGTTAATGACAAATAGATTTGAATGCTACCAACTGAATGATTTTATTCATCCAGTTGGTAGCGAATCACAGAGAAAGAATTAACCCGTTTTCTGCTCGTCATGTAATTCTATATTTAGTTCTAATACGTTTAAATCGCCATCTTTTTTATCAAGATTTATCGAAAAACTTTCATCAGAAACTTTAATATATTTACGTAGCACCTTAAGTATATCTTCGGTCAATTGTGGTAAATAATCTGGTTGCTTGTTACGGCTATTACGCTCATGCGCAACAATGATTTGCAGACGCTCTTTGGCTTTAGAAGCTGTTGTTACCTGCTTTTCTTTTTTACGTAAAAAATAATCTAAAAGTGCCATGCTATCCTCCAAACATACGACTGAAAATGCCTTTTTTCTCGGCAACTAAAAATCTAAAGTCAACGGTTTCACCAAGAAGACGATCAATAACGTCTTGATAAGCTTTACCAGCGTCACTTTCAGTATCTAAAATGACAGGCTCACCAGCATTCGAGGCTTTAAGCACTGCTTGGGATTCTGGAATAACACCTAATAAAGGTATGGACAGAATATCTTCAACATCTTCTACGCTAAGCATTTCGCCTTCTTCCACACGTTTAGGTGAATAACGAGTTAACAATAAATGCTCTTTTATAGGATCTAAGCCAAGTTCTGCTCTACGTGAGCGACTTGCTAACATACCTAAAATGCGATCAGAATCACGTACCGAGGATACTTCTGGATTGGTAGTCACTACCGCTTCATCAGCATAATAAAGAGCCATCATAGCACCCGCTTCAATGCCAGCAGGTGAATCACAGACAATAAAGTCGTAACTTTCACCTAATTCTTCGAGCACTTTACCGACATTTTCTTTATTTAACGCATCTTTATCACGGGTTTGTGAAGCGGGCAATATAGATAAACTGCTCACGCGTTTATCTTTAATTAGTGCTTGATTTAAGGTTGCTTCACCATTGATGACATTGACAAAATCGTACACTACGCGACGTTCACAACCCATGATCAGATCAAGGTTTCGTAGACCAATATCGAAATCAATTAAGACAACTTTATGACCCTTTAACGCCAAACCAAGACCAATTGCAGCGCTTGATGTTGTTTTACCAACACCACCCTTGCCTGATGTAACCACTATTATTCGTGCCATAGACCGAATATCCTTTATAAGTTAATAATTAAATAAGTTTTGATGACGTCAATTCGCTATCCGTCAAATTAATAAATGCAGGAGTGCCCCAGTGTTGCTCCATTGACTCACTCAGCCAATAATTACCATTAATTGAGACCAATTCAGCCTCAAGGTTTTGGCAGTATATTTGCGCTTTATGGTGCCCTTTGGCTCCGGCAATTGCTCGACCCCGTAATGAGCCATAAATATGTATATTACCGTCGGCAATCACTTCAGCGCCTGCTGAAACAGAGCCAATGACCACGAGGTTTTGATCTTTTGCATAAATTTGCTGACCCGAGCGAATTTGCCCTCGGTGGACTTTGTCAGTGTATAAATGGGCCTCAGGGACAACAGCAGCCGATAGACTTTCCTTTGCTACGGTTTGTTGAACAATAGCCGTTTTTTCTGAATGGTCAGCTTTACTTGTATTGACAAAAGAAAAACCCAGTTCGCGTATCTGCTTGCGTTGCTCTTTATCCACAGCACCAGTAAAACCGACAAAAGTAAATTTGAGTTCTTCTATTAATGTTTTAATCGCTTGGTAATCAAGTGAACAATTGAGTTGTTCAATATTAACCACGATAGGAACGAGATAAAAAAAATCAGGTGCTTGGGCGATTTTTTTTATTAAATCAGCACGGATATCGGCTAATTCTGATGTTTTTATATGTAAAACTGATAGGGTAAAACTTGTACCTTTAAATTCAATGCTGGCATCAGCCATAATGAAATTTTTCCTAAATAAGACAACTAAATGTCACTTGATACTCAATCTAAAGCAACGGTCTTTAGACTGAGTATCAAGCAGAATGTACTTAGACATAAAACCTCCAGCATTGCTGCTACCTTGCATGTAGATAGTGGCGATACTGAAGAAAGCACAACGTTAGATTACTAATCGGATAAGTTATTGATTGCTTATCGACAATGGTTCCGACTGGTATAACGCACTCTTTAGTGTAGAAATTAACGCATCTTGCCCATGTTGGTAACGCTCAAGTTTATTATTCGCTATTAACAATGAATAACTTAAATTAATTGACGCAACCAATAAAGCACGCTCGCTGTTAGCCATACCATTTTTTTTCTTAATGTCTTCGCACATAACGGCGAGGCTGTTTGCTGCTTGATTTAAATCCTCTGCTTGTTCAGCTGAGCAATTAAACTGATGTTGTTTGCCCATGATCTCAATGCTGATACCTTTAGAGTCTTCAGCAATCATTAATTAACCTCTTCCACACTTTGTAACTTACCTAATAAGCTGGTTAATACACTGTTGGTTTGTTTTTGCTTTTCTTCACCGTCAAGTGCTTCAAGTTGTAAAGTTTCGTTTTCATCAAGCAATACGGATTTTTGTTGCTCGAGTTCAGCTACTTGGTTTTTTAGCTGGTTATTTTTTGCAATGATATCTTCAATCAGTTGTTCGAGTTGAGGGAGAGTATTTTCTAACATAAGGCGCTCTTGTTAACTGTAGTAAATTAAGGCGGCAAATTTAATCTAAAGTGAGACAGAATGCTACTGTTTAGCGCGATTATTGGCGTAAATAATGTAACAAATTTCAACGTTGAGAAGGATTAATAAATTACGTTCAAAAAACAAACGTTAATGATAAAAATCATACAATTACATTACCATTAATAGCCAAAGAGAATTTCGAAGATGACAGTTGTACGACTGCTTAAATTTAAAGCAGCAGTTTAGAAAATTCCTCACTTGAGTTAAAGTACGAGAAGGTCAGAATAGTGACTTAAACTCTAGCCTAATTAATTTAGTTTTTTCGCGGTACGGTAAAGTTTGCATAAATGGTTGTCGCACCGCCAGCAATAAGAGAAAGCATAGCAATACCAAACATTGCATTATTTTGAGACTCAAATGCTAAAAGATATAAACCTAAGGCAACAAAGAACAATCCACCGATGGCAAAGGCCTTAGGATGGGAAGATATCAAGCCGGAGGGTTCAGCTGTTTTTACTGTGGTTGTTTTAACATGTGAAGTCGCTTTTCGTTTATGTTTATTGGTTGGCATCACCAACTCCTTAGCGTTGAGATAAATAAAGATAAAGACTGTATAAGACATGTGAACGAATATAGTTTAATAATACATTATCAAAATAGACTATAACCATCACAGCAAATGACTAAAATGAATTAGTAATTCCCCAAGCCAAATACTTTAAGATCTTATTAATATCCACACTATCAAATATTTGAGAACATTAACAACCAAGACATTATAAATACTTGGATATCTTTTAAGCGCTTTAGTTATTTTTTGAGCATTAGTTTACTTGCCTCAGCGTTGATGGCGTTTGCCCTGTCCACTTTTTAAAGGCAGCCCTGAAGTTTGATACATCGTTAAAACCAACAGAACAACCAATATCTTCAATGGTTAGTTGAGTTTCAATTATTAGCTGTTTAGCAGCACTACAGCGTAATTCTTTGACAATCTCTCTGAAACAGGTACCTTGCTCAGATAACTTTCTGCGCAAAGTTCTGGGGGTAAGATACAGAGCACTCGCCAAGTTTTCAGCACAAAGCTCCTTATGCATGTTTTCAGCGACCCATTGATTAATAGTGATTAAAAATTCATTTTTGCTCGCTACAGAATTTAAAACAGTATCGCACTGACTGAGTAACAATGGCATGGCAAAAGGATTGCTTCTTGGTGTGTTCAAGGACAATTTCTCATCATTAAAAACAAACTCGGTATATTTATTACCGTAACTTATGGGGCAGCGAAAAAAGTCTTCGTAACCCTGATGATGTATGGGTTTATCAAAATTGAAACGTAAAGCATCAAAAGAAAATGTCTCACAATCAACACAATCTCTAACCAAAGACAAAACGATGACACATTGCAGCTCAATATTAAATTCAACTAGATCATTCTCAACTAATAGATCTTCAAAGCGAAAACACGATTGTCCCAATTCATCGTCATGATGAAGTGACATGTTGACGGTTTTAGTCACCAAGTTATGATAACGGATAGAAAACTCCAGTGCTGAATGCAGAGTCTTGCAACATAAAAGTGTACAACCGTATAGACCGTAATCTTTAGGTTTTATCGCTGAGCCCAGTAATAAACTAATACCTGGTATTTCTAATGCCACAACGTTGCGATAAAACGCGACTATTTGTTCCTTGTTAATTTGATAATCACGGTCATTTAATCCGTAGGCTTCAATTTCAGTTCCCTGTAATAAGCGCGATAAATCAATGCCTCTTTCTGACAATGTAGTCGAAATAAAGTTAAGTTTATGAGCAAATACTTGACCAGTGAAATTAACAGGTAAACTATTTTGTTGAACCATATCATCATTTCTCTTTTTATTATTTCACACCAGTTAACCACATATTGACCGCTTTTCACTCAAAGTTGACCGATTATCACCTTATTTTCACTATCACTCCTCTTTATATTATCAAGGTCTTTTTAACTTTATTGCTTGTCTTTTGTTCACTGTAAACGCGTTTTGAGTTAGCGATTTTACTTGTGTGTACCAAGACCAAGCCTGCAGCGAAAAGCGATGCAAAAGCTAGAAGACCATAATAAAAATTATAATAAGAGAGCGAAATAACATGAAAAACAAAGTAATAAAAAGCGTATTCACCTTAAGCGCCTGTGCTTTAGCCATTAATGCCGCAACAGCGCAAGAGCAAACAGCCTTAGAAGTAATTCAAGTAACCGCGCAAAAACGATCAGAAAATGCACAAGAAACCCCTATATCGATGAATGTACTTAGTTCAGATGATTTAAAAGAAAAAAGCATCGAAAAAATTGATGATTTGCAATATGCCGTGCCAAACCTTCATATGACAGAGACGGGAATAAGTACCCAAATGTTTATCCGCGGTATCGGTACTGGTAATAACCAAGGCTTTGAGCAATCGGTTGGACAATACATCGACGGAATACATTATGGTCGACAACAGTTACTGCGTATGCCCTTTCTTGATTTAGAAAGGATTGAAGTATTGAAAGGACCTCAGTCAATTATGTTTGGTAAGAACTCTGTTGCAGGTGCGCTTAATTTATCTTCAGCAAAACCAACACAAGACACCGAAATACACCTTGGCCTACAGTATCAACCAACGATTGATGCAACTGAATTCACAGGCATGGTATCAGGTGCTTTAACAGATACCTTATCAGCAAGATTAGCCGTTCGTGACTATTCAGAAGATGGTTATATAGAGAATACTTTCAAAGACAGAGATGAAACCATTCGTGACGAAACTGCCGTACGTTTGAGCTTGTTATGGGAGCCAAGCGATTCAATAAACTTTTTATTCAAAATAGAACATGATGAATTTGATGGAACAGGCCGGCAAATTGAAGTAATTAAAGACGAACCGTCTCTAGCAGGATCTCCTATTCCTGGTGCAACCTTTAGTCAAATATTAGGCGCTTTAGGCCACCCTGATGCTATTTCTGAAAGTGAATTAAATTATGAGCGTCAAGCTGACGAAGAAGAGAGTAATAACAATAGCTTAGATAATGCCACCTTAACCGCTAACTTCAAATTAGGTGATTATACCCTTACCGCTGTTTCTGGCTTCGTTTCATACGACTTTGTTGAAACTTGTGATTGTGACTATACCGCAGCACCGATTTTCTCCGTATTTATCGATGAAGAATATGAACAATTCAGCCAAGAAATTAGGTTGGTTTCTCCAGTAGGTGAAAAGTTTGATTGGTTAGGTGGACTTTTTTATCAAACGAGTGAGCTGGGCTTTGATGACAATATTAAAATACCAACCGACAGTGTGTTAGGTCTGTTATCGGGTGGCGCGTTATCACCTCTTACTGGACACGGAGCTGGCCGTAATTATCAATTAGACACCGATATGTTCTCTGCCTTTTTTCAAGGCCGATATCACTTTACTGACGCCTTAACACTAACCTTAGGCGCGCGTTTTACCAGTGAAGAAAAAACCTCAACTCGTGTGATGAATATTACGGATTTAAGCACAGGAGATATCACGACAAACCCAATGGCGCCTATTTTATTTGATACCGTTTTTGGCATACAAAATGAGCAAAGTCCTTTATCACCTCAAGGCCATAACTTAAGTGGTAAGCGTGATGAGAACTCTTTTACCCCTTTGATTAATATCAGTTATAAAATTGATCAAAATATTATGGCCTATGTTTCTGCTACCACAGGTTTTAAAGCAGGTGGTTTTGATGCCAGAGCAAATAATGTTAATTCTTGGGAGTTCGAAGAAGAAGAAGCCACTGCTTATGAAATGGGGATAAAGTCATTATTACTTGATGATACTTTAGAAGTAAATTTATCTTTTTACCGCACTGAATATGATAATTTACAAGTTAGTCAGTTTGATGGTGTGCTCGGTTTCAATGTCGGTAATGCTAAAGAAACCGTGGTGCAAGGGGTTGAAGTCGAAGGCCGTTGGATAATACTTGATGGTTTATCAATGCAATACGGTATTGCTTATTTAGATCATGAATACAAAGATTTCACCAATGGCAACTGTCATAGTAGGCAAGTGCCTGACGGTGATATAGGTGCTGATGGTAACCAACTTTGCGATTATACCGGTAAATCAGGTCAATATACCCCTAAATTAACGGCTAGCATTGGGTTTGACTACTTCACAGACATTTCATTTTTAGGTTTTGAGTACTTTAGAACCACGTTAGGTCTTTATCATTCAGCAAAACAAAATGTCGATGTTAACTTAAACCCACTTTATGAAGTTGATGCGTATGACAAAGTAGATTTGCGTATTGCCCTTGAAAGTGAAAACTGGAACATTGCCCTATTTGGTAAAAACATTACCAATGAAGAAGTATTAACCTACGTAGGAAATAATCCATTATCAGGCAGTACCTTTGGTACAGATACTTTTTATGGTTTTGTTGACCGACCTGCAGTGTATGGCATACAGCTAGATTATAACTTTTAGCTAGAATAGTAACGTTACTTAACTTTTTTGACCTGAGTTATGATAACGAGTAAAGCCGACATTTAATCATTGTCTTTTAATGGCGTTAATTAAATGTCCAATTGTCCCGCTTTATTTTTTGAATATTGCTCGAAGTAAAGCGGGGATCTATCACGGAAAATAAAACCTTATTTACCACAACATTTTTTATATTTTTTCTCACTACCGCATGAGCAAGGATCATTACGGTTCGGTGTTTTATCAAACGTAGTGGTCATTGGCTTGTTTAGCATACCATCAAGCTCAAGGGTATTTTCTTCAACAGTACTATCTACAGAAATATCAGCAAAAAGTTCATTTTCACTCACAATTGCTGCCACTTCTACTTTTCTTTCTTCGCTAGCAACCACGAGCGTTAATGGATGTTTTTCAGTACCAAGCTTAACGGCACGCTTATTATTATAACCTGTGTTTACATGGTTATGTCTGGTGTGAATACGTCCTTTATAATAAAGATCGTGCATAATGGCTCTCCGCTAATAGTAAAAACTTGATTTAAGCGCGGCAGTATAACGTAAAGTAATAAATAGTCGACCGTTGAATCAACTGTCTGGCCATTATTTTTTTATTTAATACTTTACCGTTATAGTAAAATTTTTTTTGAGAGTACTTCTCTGGACAGATATAAGATTTATTAACTATAAAACAGCTAGTTATTAACTGTGGTTATTGCTCTGCAATGACCAAGGTTTTAATTTTAATCGCCTTTTCAAAGTGATCAAGCTTATGAGTAATGATCCACCAAGTTGCAGCTTCCATCAATAAATCTGGATCATCATTTTTATTAGCAAAAAAAGCATAAAAAGACAGTCCGACATTAGTGCCCTTTTGCAGTACTTTTTTATTGCACACTCCAATAATTTTATCTTGTAAACTTTTTCGCATACATTAATCCTGTTAATTTTATCAGTAGCATATTTAGCTGTAAAAAAGCCAGCAAGAAAGTCTTACTGGCTATCGTTTAACTTGATGTTAATGCTTTCTACTTTTCTTCGAAATAGAATTTTTTACGTTTATTATCGTAGTTACCAATTTCATTCATGGTATCTGCGTTATACAAACGACCATTAATCATGGTGTAAGTAACTTTATCACTTAAACGAATATCCGTAGTGATATCACCATCAATAACAATCATATCAGCGAGCTTACCTACAGTTAATGAACCTAAGTCTTTGTCCAAACCAAGAGATTTCGCTGGTGATATAGTTGCGGTTCGAATGGCTTGCAATGGCGTCATGCCGCCTTGTGCCATCATCCACATTTCCCAGTGCATCGCTAAACCTTCGCGTTGCCCGTGACCACCTGCATTAACTTCTACACCTAAGTCTTGCATTTCTTTGGCAACTTTTGCGACATTAAAGTGATTATAATGATGCAGTGGTGCTTTTGGTCGACGCATAGAGCGAGGATCTAAAAACTCACTTGGCACATACTGACTTAAACGTGGGTGTTGCCAAACGTTGGTCGTATCATACCAGTAGTTTTCACCCGAAATACCGCCGTAAGCTACGCCCATGGTTGGTGTATACGCCATATCAGATTGTGACCACAATTGTTTAATATCCGCATAGACCTTCGCGGTAGAAATAGAGTGTTCTAATGTTGTATGTCCATCAACAACCATAGTTAAGTTATGTTGTAATAGTGAGCCACCTTCTGGTACCACCATCATTTCTAATTCACGCGCTGCTTGAATAAATTGTTGGCGTTGGTTTCGACGCGGTTGATTGTAGCTTTTAACACTAAAGGCCCCTGCCGCTTTCAAACGTTCCACATGGAATTTTGCATCGTCCAAACTATCAACATGCGACGTATACCCAGGAATAGTAGCGCCATACAAAATAGTACCGGTTGAGAATAGTCGTGCGGCAACTATTTTTCCGGCTTTTTGCATTTCACTTGCGGCGAAAAATTCAGTAGTGTCGTTAGAAGGATCATGAATTGTGGTTACACCTAATGCCAAGCCAGCATAATTTTTCCAGTTTTGCTGTGGGATAATTTCATTGCTACCTTGCGGGCCATGAGCGTGTGCATCAATTAAACCGGGCATCACGGTTTTACCCGTAATATCAATAATGGTCGCATCACTTGGAATATTTACCTGACCTTTAGTACCAACCGCTTTAATTTTGTTACCTTCTACAAGGACAACACCATTTTCAATGACCTGTTCACCTTCCATTGTGATGACTTTACCGCCAACAAACGCAACATGACCAGACGGAATATCAACTTTTTGTTTATAGCTCAAGTTAACAACACTAATATCGTTGGTTACAGTCGATACATTAGTTTCATCCTTTGGTTTATCCTCTTCTTCCTCTGAGGTTTTGGCGGTAATATCAAATAACCCCTTTATTGATGCTTGATATAAATCAGCACCAAGGCTCCAATAAAGCTCATTTGATTTACCATTCCAATTGATACCTTCACCAGCACGCATTGATAATTGCTCTACTGGTAAATTTTCAGCTTTAGGACCAATTTCTATCACATCACCACGCTCAACAAAAGGCGTAACAAAGACTTTAAAGCGCTCAGCAAATGCAAGGTATTGACCATCTGGCGATACTTGGTATTCCGATGCGAACTTACCTTGATATAACTTGGTATCATGCTGGCCATCAATATCTATGCGTGAGATATGTGGTGTTTCGCCATCACGTGTCACATAAATACGGTCATTTCTTGCACCAAAGTGTGGTTGAAGCCCTTCTTCAGTAACAAGTTTAGCCTTGCCGCCCTTAGCTGAAACAGCATAAATACCAGGATTTAATCCCCAAGTAGGGTCCGTAATAAAACCACCACTTACTTTGCGATAGACTACGGTCTTGCCATCGGGTGAAAAGCTTGGTTCAACGTATTTCCCAGGTTCTTTGGTAATGGTTTTACCTTTACCACCACGACTAGAAACAATACGTACTTGGCCTAAATTTTTATCATCCCAGCTAACATAAACAATTTTTTTACCATCACGAGAAAAACTCGGGTTTAACTCAAACTGGCTTTTTTGTTTAGTTAAGCGTTTAGGTTTCCCCTTAGGCAGGCTCTTGGTATAAAGGTGCCCCATTGATTCATAGACAACGAGTTTACCGTTAGGTGATACTTTGACATCTCTAAGCATTTTAGTATCAAAGCTTTTTTGATCTAAATCTTGTGGAAAACGTACTGCTGTTTGTATTTTTTTTGTTGTTTTAACATGAAAATCAATCACTTCAGATTTTTTAGAGTCAAGTGATAGCTTGTTGATTTTCCCCCCTGACCAAAAAACTAAACCGTCACTATCAGGTGTCCACGCCATCGTAGGATACACTCCATGAATGGCCCACGTCTCTTGCATATCACGGTCTAAACCATCGTAAACTTTGGATTGCTTACCGCTTTTAAGGTTATACACATATAGATTTGATTGAAAATCATCGCGACTAATAAAGGCTAAGTAATTTCCATCGGGTGAAAGTGTTGGTCTAATTGCTCCACCTTTACCCGATACGACGACCTTAATTTCGCCCGTTTCAAGTTCAAGGCGTTTAATTTTATAAATGCCCTTTTCAGAATCTTTAGAATAATGAAAGGTTTTACCGGGCGTTGCATCTTGTGAAAAGTAAACATATTTACCATCATGAGAAAATGCTGGTTCGCCTAAATCTTTTTGCTCATTAGGACGTTTGGTTAGCATTACGCCATTCCCGCCTGACTTATGATACATCCACACTTCACCTGCACCTAAAGATCGAGAGCCAGTGTAGTGTTTACGGCCAACAATATAATTGCCATCGGGTGACCATGCTGGGCTGTTTAATAAACGAAAGGTTTCTGTCGTTACCGCTTTTGCTTCGCTACCGTCAGCTTTCATTACCCATAAGTTGTCGCCACCATCTTCATCAGAAGTAAAAGCGATATACTTACCATCAGGACTAAAGCGCGGTTGCATTTGCCAAGCGATATCAGTCATCAATGGCGTTGCTTCACCGCCTGAAGCTGGCATGGTATAAATATCACCTAACAAATCAAAAACAATGGTTTTACCATCAGGGCTTAAATCAACGTTCATCCAAGTACCAGAATTTACATCTATTTCGGCCTTAGTGAAGTTACCTTGTGGCGCGTTGACCGACCATTTAGCAGTTGATTCTTCTATCGAGGCTTCATTATCAGTAGGTAATTGTGCAAAAGCTGAGGGCAAAGCCAACATTACACTGAGTGCGACAGCTGAAAGTAAGTGTTTTTTAGATAACATGGTTTTCGACGGCATAAATGCGTACCTTTGATGTTTGTTTCAATTAAATCAATTCATTTTAATGACAGGTACTTAATCACAATCATTCGAAATATGTAAGGGAATTACGTTGGTTAGTACAAATTGTAAGATACATGACTAAGGTAAAAACTGGCGTAGTGTACGCCTTTGCTGCCAATGTGAATGCTGATTTTCGCTATATTTGTGCTGTGTGAGGTTCGCTTTGTTCTTTTTGACTGAGTCGTTTAGTTTTTTAGTTATTTTTTCAGCGTTTATAATTGGCTTTCTATACGCCAATATCAGAACTACGGTTGTTTTTAAATGACGTAATATTCTACAGGGTGACTTGCCAATAACCGACATCTAACCAACGGTCAAACTTCAAACCTACTTCTTTAAAATGAGCGACTTTCAGCATGCCAAATTTTTCATGTAAAGCGACACTTCCCTCATTCGGTAGCGTAATACCACCAATGGCACTGTGAATTTTTTTACGCTTTAGTTCATCAAATAACACTTGATACAATTTTGTACCAAGTCCTTTTGAAATATGCTTGGGAGACAAGTACACAGTAACTTCAACAGAAAAGCGATAAGAAAATCTATCTCGCCATTTTGCCGCGTAGGCATAGCCTAAAATATTGCCCGATTCATCTTCAGCAACAAACCAGGGTAAATCATCGTCGGTAACTTTTGTTATACGTTTTAATATCTCTGACGCAGCGATGACTTCTTCTTCAAACGTGACAACCGTATTCTCAATGTAATGGTTATAAATAGTGCTGATACTGCTCGCGTCTTGTGCTTGTACTTCTCTAATCATTGAGCTGGGTTCCAATTTCATTATTAACTGCTTTTATTTCGGCCTTACATTCTGCATTTTGTTTACTTGAGCCTGAAGTACATGGCGCAGACGAGTTACCACCGAAGTCACGTTGAACGCCATAATACACGCAAGATGAAAGTAAAAAGGTACATAATAAGGCATAAATAAGTTTCATAATGATTCTTCTAATAAGTTGTTTGTTTTAATCGTTTTTCGTCAGTATTTGTCGATCTTCATAAATAATGAGAATTACGTCCCAGAATGAGAAAATCTAACATATTAGTTACGTTTTGTGATTGCTGCTAATCTTTGAAATAAACCTCCTGTATAACCACTAATGCCACAAATCTGACCTAATTTAAGCGCGAATTTATCACCAAAAACAGTCCGCTTTGCCAAAAGCGGTCATTGGTGACTATATTTTGAGAGCTAACTGAATACTAAGTGAGTAAATTGGGCCGTTAGCGACAGTATACTGAATTAATCAAGTCAAACCGTCGATGGCCCCCCAAACACGTCGAGCTAAGCAAGTAGTTCAAGCAATATTACTTATATATGCTTAATCAGTAAGAGTTCAGCTTGCTTCGTTTACAGCCTGCTCTAAAATTTCATCTACAACCTGCCTCGGCTGTGCCTAGCACTTATATATTCATCCTCTTATGCACATCTCTCGTCATAAATGAGCAATATACACAATGCGTTTTCTGTGATGTGGTACACCATATCCCTATTCGACAACATATTGGTTTGTTCGCATGAAAACTTGCACGCCACTTTCACCTCTAAATAACCCTTGGCGCGTTTCTGCGTTAAGATGGAGTAGTATGCTTGGAATGTAGGCCGTTTTTAAACATACCTCCAAATTTCTCACGTGCTGCGCCCGAACTTCACCAACTTCTATCCTCTTCAGGGAAGCACACACGCACATCATCAGAGAGAAAAGATACTGCTTTATTCAAGTCTTGGGATGACATTGCCTTGTAGTATGCTTGCAAAATCGAGAGCTCTTTTCTTCATTTATTTTTCCTAGTTTTCTCAGCCTACTCAATGGCACCACTACAACCATGGTTACTGGCAATCAACAGGTCTTTTAAGCGAAATTCATCTCGCCACGACCTAATTGCCGAGATCTCATTCCTAAGTATTCACAAACACTGATATCTGTGAACCATCTTCAGAGGCTCTTAAAAAAAACATTCGTTTAAACTCAGCAGAGTATCGTGTGTAACCTTTGCCTTTGGTCATAAACACCTTCAGATGTAACTATTCAACAATTATGAAATGTCCACGAAAGTGGAGTAAGCCGACAAAGCAGTCACTTCACTAAATCGCGTAATAATACACAGTTTGTACTTATCGTGATCAAAATAATACGTTGACTATCACCACTTATAGTTTGCGCTAATAGATCCGCCACTTTCTGAACCATGTGTAGATTCTGTGACGGTCATCCCGCCGTTAATTTGTAAAGCACTTGTCACATCACTCGTTAGGCCCAAGCCAACGATAATAGAATTTTCTCCACGGCTCTGGCCTTCAAAATCCTGTTTATAATTGGGATTTGAAACGAGCCCTGCACTGACCTTATGTTCGTTATTTTTTCTCGCATACCAGTCATGCTCATAACGGATATAGGCTTCTGGATAAATAGCATAATTTCGAGAAAGGCTAGAGAAGGTTGCGCTTAATCCAACGGATGTAATAATAGATTGTGCATCACTGTCATCCAGTTTCAGACTTAAGCTAGGGTCGCCCTTCTCTGAGAAGCCTTCCTGCTCAAAGTAAACATAGTTAAATGCGAGGTCAGGCGATAACGATACCCAATCGTTACTATACCAATTCATAGTAGCCATCACCCCAGCATAAACACTGTAACTGTTAAAATCAGCAGTGGCGTTACTAGTCGTATCAGATAATTGTACGAGGCGCGATGAACTGTGGTCACCATAAGCATAACCGAGTAGTGATCGTAGTTTCCATTGACCGACATCGGGTTGATTAAAATACACGCCAAAGTGATAAGCATCATTCGAAAAATCCTCTACCGCTCTATCATGCTCATCCATGTCATAGCTCCCGGCAGAAAGGTATACACCTAACGTCGCTTTATCGAACTCTGCGACATCAAAACCTAAAGTGAGGTGCGATAAGCTGTAATCAAAGTTCCCTAAATTATCCTCACCATCAACATCCCCTTTAATGTAACCTGCATCTAACCACATACCTTGGCGTGTAATTGCTGTTACATCCTTAGTCGCTTCATCTCGCTTAGGTGAAAAAGATTTCTTTCTAAGCTGAGAAAATACTGAGTTCATTACTGCATCTGTGTGTTCAAGTGCAACCGTCATATTTGATGAATAAGGCTCCGCATGAATACTGTTGAAATGACTGGCTAACTCACTATTAGTTATGCTCCCAAGGTTATTGATGGTGTCAGTGTTACCTTTATAATGGCTGTTGGCCAATAAATTAGCTGCATTTTGCAGGTTGTTTGAACCTGTGGCTGGTTGCAGTGTTGATGTGCTAGTGCTGACCTGAGTGCCGCCATCGGGTGTGGTAGTCGTGGTGGTTACTACTTGGGTAGCAACGCCGGTATTGTCGGGAGTGATCGTCACATTAGTTGCAACAGTATTACCACTGTCAGGCTCAACAACAATTTGACTAATTGTTGTTTCCTGATGAGCTGGAGTGATAGTAGGCTGAAGAACTAATGTTTGGGCGGGTAGTTCAGCTAATTGAACTTGAACTGGGCTATTGGCACTAGCTCTGTTGACCTGACCGGCTGTTAATAGAGCAGGAAAATTACCATCTAAGGTAATACTCGGATCGGCATCCGTTGTTGCACCATCTTGTAATAACACCAAATCATAGATACCATCGCTGGCAGCGCCACCTGTTGCATAGTCACTTGCGAGTAAAGAGTAATCTACCGATTTTAATTCAATGTTTAATGTATCAAAGCCGGTGACATTTGCCCGTTTAATGAAAAGCTGATTTGAGTAAGATTTTATGCCTGTTCCGACAACAACTTCAGCTCCGTTGGGGTCTATATTAGAGATAAACGTATTATTTCCTTGCCAAATAGCAGTCCCAAAATCAAATGTCATTCCTTGAGCGTATTTTTCGGTTCCACCGTCTTGCGTACTGAAACCAGGGGCAATTATGGAACTATTATTCAGCCAAATTAATGCGCCATTATTACCAAAATTCACTGAACCTGAAATGCTTGAATCTATAACATCTAACGTTGAAAGATTATCAAAGAAAACCCCACGTCCCTTATAGGCACTGTTGCTTATATTCAGTGTGGTTACATAGGTTTCGGCGGCGACATTACTTAAGTTCACGGTAGCGTTATCTATATCCCAAGTATCAGCTTGGAATTTTGAAGTATTGATGTCATTGCTATCACCATTTATCGTTGTTGTACCATTTTTAAAATAAAAGCTACCATAATTCGTCGTTGTAGCGCCTTCAGCTTGACCAATGAAAGTTGCGCCGTTGCCAAGGTTGATGGTATTATCGCCTTCGAAATCCACAATGCCTGCATTATTCCCGCCTGTAAAACGGCTATAGGAGCGAAAAAACGTATTGTTAGCTAATGTGATAGTCGAATTTCGAATAGTAGGGTTGGTTAGCTGCAAGCTTGCATGCGAAGCACCAAATGTGCCGGATATATTAACGATGGAATTATCGATGATAGATGGCTTGAATTTAGGATTTGATAGTTCTGAGGTTAGTACCAATTGGCTTGCATCAATGGTCAGTGTTGAGCCGCTGCCCGTTGAACCGTTGATGGCGAGATCACCATTAAATTCGTTAAAAATACTAGTGGTATTTGCTATGGTGAGGTCACTGCCAGCTGCAATGTTCAAGGATGTTGAATGATCCCTTACAGTTGTGTTATTCCAAGTAGCGGTAGCAATATCGAGAACATTACTAGTCCCCGTAACATTGATCTCGTGATCTCCAAGAAAGGAGAGTTCACTGGGACTATTACCGCCATCAGTGACCCGTCCCATAGTGAGCTTTGAAGAATTTAGATTAATCGCATCGTAAATCAGTAGCTCAGGCATAGCATTATTGTTCACGAAAGCTGGATTGTCAGTCACTTGTAAATGAATGTTATCTAAATTCAAGGTTCGCAGGATGTAGTCATGCCGATTAGTATCAGTAGGAGGAGCAGCAGTGCCAGCTCTGACAGCGACCATTTTAAAAATTTCTGTATTCGAATCGGTCCCTTCGACGTAAAAATTCTGTAGATATTTATATTGAGGTAAACCGACTGAGTCGACACCGCGGACATCGACATAAAATGCGTCATTGAATTTAGCAGAATAGCGCACGCCATCATAGTCGCCCGTTAGGTTGCCCAATAGGTCGTTGAGGACGAAATCACTAGTGCGATTCACTTCCCATAAAAACGTTTTACCAGCAAATTTTGCGTCGGCGGGCATCGGCTGCCTATCATCCATCACAAGCGTAGCGGCTTGCACCTGATTTAGGGTTAATGCCATACCCAAAGCGGTGGCTATGCGTGATAATTTTATTATTTTCATATTCTTTCCTTGATGGCCTATAAAGTCTGAACTACCCGTGTATCACTGTTTGAAAACAAAATAAGGTTATTATTTAATGTTAAATTACATTCTAAGCATTTAATAATATACAAGTTTCCACCAGATATATCAAATGCACATGCTTGATGAATAGCGCACTAATCTTAACCGTTTTAGCTCATTACACTTGATAAGAGGCACTCTTAACTCTTCAAGGTTTGGTATTCGCTCAACATTCTACGTAAGAACCATAGCTTGAGATCAAAGATTGTATTTTTAAGCTTTCTACGCATTACCTGAATATAAAGCGGACTAAAAGGGACTAGAGGTGGTAGTGTGCCTTTGCCAGTTAAGTTTTATCGTAAGGGTACTTATATTGATGCCTTGTATTAGCTACGATTTTTCTTTCGAAATTATTACTTATCAAACCATCTTGTTAGCTGACTTGAAAACACTTAGTCAATGTCGCTTAATCGCAATTTGATCTTGCCCCATAAAATTGTTGGCTAAAATAAGCTACGTAGGAGCAAAAGCCAACAATTCTTTGTCCTTTTGAGTGAATTGTTAGGCATTGTATTCTCTACTGTAAGATGCCTTTACGAACTTTAAGTACGAAACTTGGCTTTCACTTAGATGCTTCTGGATATCTTCATATGTAATATCAGATAAATGCCCCAAGTGTTCGATGACTTTTGGGTGCCTCCAGTTCATATTATTTGAGCTAAGGATTGAATAAACTACTTGTAACCGATCATATTGCCATGTAATCATTTCACAGGCGTTAATACAGTCCTGAAAATTTTCAATATTGAACATTTGAGCTTTTACAACAAGTGACTTTATCTTATGAACAGACGCAGAACAGGGTCTTATATAGTCCATTAATCGAGTAGCTGATTCGCGGCCTTCTTTTTGAATGTAGCGAACTGTTTCGGGGTATTCTAACTCTTTGTCTAAATCAACATCATATTGGCAACTTTCTATAGCAATATGAATATATTGAAGATGTTGTGCTGGTACGCTAACTGATTGAATGAAGTCATGAATAGAGTCCGTCAATTCATCTAGTAAAGAAGTGATTTTCTGTGATTTATGTTGTTTTTTCCAAGATGTTAAAGCCAAATATGCTATAACTAACGTAGCAACACCTGACAAGCTTTGTATTATACCTAGCCAATTCCAATCTAGTATTTCACAGAAAAACTTGATGATACTCTCCATTATCGACATATGCCTAAAGCCCATTTAAGGGGGGGATAATTGTTTACTAACATGTGTAGCGAATCGTAGACAACGGTTATATGCCCTTGTTATTTTCTTGTTAGCAGTTTTATGGGAAGTTCTTAATTAGCTTGTAAGTGATACTACTATTATCTGCTTTAATAACCTCTATAGAAGCACCTTTATAACCAATAATATTTGATGAAGATAAATCTTACTCAACATCGTTATTAAAAGCAGGTCTAGCACTGTTATTACTAAACTCGCGATAACCTATATTAATTTTATCACCAACTCTGCCACTATAAATTAATGTTTGTTGAAAGCTATTTCCTCTTTCTGATAGCTGTTTTTTACGATCGAATTCTCCGACGTAACAAGCGCTACCACCAAAAGTCGTTATTACGCATAACTCAGAATCTTTATTTTTTCCAAGTGCTAGAGCCTGAATTGGATCGGACAAGCCACCACGGACAACACCTGCAGCAGAGTAAAAGTCATTTTTATTATCGAAACCTACTTGAGGGTATTTTTTCGCAGGAATATCATACAAAGCACCGTCAATTCGTCGATGGACAAGCAATACATTCTCTTCTGTTATCGTTCCTTTTTGTACTAAATGATCACCAACATAAACTGTAATAGTTTTAGCTAACTCAGGGTAATTAACTTCTTTTACATATGTATCCGACCCATTATATTTTACTGAGGTACAACCAGTGGTAATTAATACAACGATAACTCCTAGTAATTTTTTCATTCAGGCCTTCATGACCAGTTTAAACTGCTAACAGAATATTATGGATATGTATCAGTAATGCCTGACCCATACCCATTGCTATATTCACACTAATATCCCACATTATCAATTCTTTAGACACCATAAGCCATCAAGATTTCTTAAATAATTGGATATTATTGATATATATCAGTAATGCGTTTAATCATTAGAGAATATATGCAAAAAAAGATTGAGGATAACGTCTCCTTTGCGCACTTAGCGGCCCTTATTTTCTTGCTATTTGTGAAGTTTCTTGTGATTTTCTCATGACTTTTGACGCAAAATCTTCAATTAATTTACCCTAATCTAGCTACAGTACAGAAAACCGTTAAACAAGAATTCTCACTTTATTTGAAGAACCACACATTGGTAAAATGTTTTTTGCACTGATAGGATTTTTTTACGGCCAAGGTCGCTGACTTTCTGCGTCAATCCATGCATTAACCCAATCAGGCACGTCAAAGTTAGGTGTCGGTTTACCATAGGCGGCTAACACTTCAGTAGCAGGCACTAAACCCTGTTTTGAGGTAAACGCTGCTTTAATTAATGCCGATGAACAAATTTTATCTTGAATATGGGTCTCTTGCAAAAAGTAAAACCAACGGCCATCATGACAAATGACTTGTGTAGTGACGGTAAATTTTTTCCAAAACGCAATTCTTCTGCGATAGCGCACACTCGCACCACCAACAGCAAAGGCCCATTTATTTTGTCTCATGAGACCAAGTAAACCAGTACGTTGTGCAAAATCCCAACGACCAAATTCCATATAGGTTAAATGGCGTGCATTGTTGAGTTCAATAAATACATCAATATCAGTTAATCCAGCGCGGCAATTTAGCACGCTTTTTTCATCCAAATTCATCTCAGGACTATTTTTGGCCCTAAACAGGGTTCTGATTAACTTGATATAAGGGTACATACTTTTTCTCTTGATTTTTATCATGTAAAACAAGAAGTAAGAGTACGCGTAAGTGTTAAAGAAGGAAAGTAATAATACGAAAAGGATTAAATTATTGGCAAGCTTAGTACTTCAAAACCATTAGGAATGTTGATTGATTATGTTAGCTGGATAATGAGATGAATAGTGCAATAAGACAAGGTTACAACACAAGGCTTGATTGGGGAGTATTAGTACTTACAACAAGTTAAGTTGTTGTGAGTACTAAAACGCATAAGGTTAATTATCAATACTGGTTAAGGTCTGTAATGCTTTGGCCATGGTTTTTTCACCTTCTTCTGTCACTGTCATGTTATTAAGCATTCTTTGTTTAAATAAACACTGCTGTGTTAGCGCTACTGTAGCTTCAATATTTTTTTGTTTGACTGTCGGGCGATATGGTGAACTTTTAACTAACGCCATCACTTCTGGAAAACGTTGTATAAATAAAGACAAAGTTTCGTTAAAGTCGGCTGCATTTTCTTTAGGACACGATGCTAACGCGCCATCGGTAAGTTGATATAAGCCTTTCACAATTCTGCTTTTTTGTTGTTCTATTTCAGATAAGCTCGCTGCGGTTACCGAGGAAGAGAGTAAAACGAGCATTAGTGTGACGTAGGTTTTCATTACAATATTCCAGATTTCTATCAAGTAAAATAAAAATCAGTTTGCCTTATAGATAAGAAGCAAACTGATTTTTTGTTAAGCGTTAGTGCTCAATGATCTAAGTTAACTATTAACAATAAATAGTCTTTAAACGCTCTATTAGTGGCAAGTCACTTTCAACAAGTGCTCCTAACATCAACCAATCAACCAGTAAATTACTTAAATCAATCTCAGTACCTGATTGCATTTGTTCTTGCATTAACTGCACTTGAACTTTCATACGCTGTTCAGCTAACTCAGTTGGAGAATCACTTTTACCCAATATTTCAATTTCTAATGTTTTGTCAAAGCGAGCGCCAGTTTGAGCTTCTTTTGTTAATTTAATATGCTCTTGGAAACGTTTTTGCCAAAAACCAGAGAGATTATGAAACATGGTTGAATTTTGTAATGCTGCCAAATCTTGGTTGTTTTGCGCCTGTAAAAACATTAACTCAAATAAATTTGACCATGTTTGTTGCTCTTTGGCTTCAGTCTTACTTTTGATCAATTGAACAATTTTCTTAATGGCTTTTTCAATGCGAGCTACGACAGGTTTAATTACAGGCCTATTTGAAATAACTTCTTTTAACAACTCTTGTGCTTGTTGTTCTATTGCTTGTAATGCCTGCTGATCATCTTCAACTGTTACAGCATTTAAAGACGCTTCAATGATAATGACTTTGTCAGTAAAGATTTGTTGTTGCGTCGATAGTACTGCTTGTTGCTCAGACTTAAATTGCTGTCTTTTACCAAATAACTCATCATTAACTTGACGGAATTTTTGCCATAACTGGTTTTCTTGATGATTGCCAGCAAAGCCAACTTTACGCCATGATTGTTGCAACTGCTTAGCAGATTCAATGGCCGCTAAAACATCTTCATTTTCCAATAAGGCTTCAGCTTCTACAATTAACGCTTGTTTTGTTGCGGTATTACTTGAATGAAAAACACCAATGGCACTTTTAATAGGTGCAATGGTATTTTTAAACTGCATCTGCAATTTTTTGTATTGGTTACGATCCACTTCACCCGCGTTATTCCATTGCTGTTGCAAATTATTGAGTTGGCCGTCGAGTTGTTTAAAATCAGGCTTCTCTGTTTCTTGCGCATCATTTAACTGAGTAACAAATAACTCGGCTTGTGCTAATATTTTTTGACGTTGCTCTAAATGCTGTAAGCGCAATTTATCTTGCTCTGCATAAAATAAACGACATGGGGCAAATGCTTGCTCGCAACACTGATTAAACTGCTCATTTAATTGTTTGTCTACATCTTCATCTGCATGACCTAACGAATTCCAAGTACTACGATACGCTTTTACTTTAGCGGCTTGCTCATTGGGATTATCCAATGGCGTGTCAACAAGTTCTTGAATAGCTAACAATAACTCTTGCTTACGTGGTGTCGCGATATAATGTTCCCAATCGCTCAGCTCGATCATTTTTTCACTTACTTGCTCAAAGTCACGTTGCAATTGTTGGTATTGTTGCGAAGACAGCTGATGAATACTTTCTTTCACGCCTTTAAATAAACCAAAACAAACTTTGTATTTACCATTGTTCAGTAAACGTTTTATGTCTTGTAGTTTTTTCTTGTGTTGAAAAAACAATTCTTTTTGCTGACTTTGCAACGCTTTTAACCCGCCCTGCCAAGTCGTAACGATTTCTTTTTGAGCTTGCACAATTGATTCAGGTAAAATACCGGCAGTTTTCTGCTCAATAACACGCCAAGATTTCAACCAATCATTATAGGTTTGATGACGATCGTTTAGTTCATCTAATGATTTAGGTAGGGTCAGTTGAGATATTTTAGAAATTAAGTGGGTCGCTTGACTAACTGATTCCGCTATCTCAGGAATTTCATTCAAGCGTTTTGTTAATTGCACCACTTGTACGATAAACACTTGTTGTTCGTCTTTATTAAGAACTGAAGCTCTAATACTCGTAGTTAACTTTCGCAATACTTCTTTAAAAGATTCCTCATCAAATTTGTCACTTGAAAAAACGGCTGTCGTAATCGATTGGCTAATATGATTAAGCTGTTGGGTAAAATCTTTTTTGTCTTGTTGTTTATCATGAGCTAACTTATCAGCAATGATTTGCTGCTGATAGTTTTCTGCTTTGGCAATGAACAGCTTTTCTAAATGCACAATTATACTTTGATATTTTTCACTAAACGCTAAGCTTTTTTCTTCAGGAAAAATGTCTAAATCTGTTGCTAATGTTTGCCATTCATTAATTAACTGTGCTTTACGGTTTTTATAAACACCATAGTCAGCAACATCTTTAAGCGCTTGCAGTTTAGCTAACGTCAGTTGTATTTGTTTTTCTAATTTTTGAGGTTTCTCAACGACTGCTTGTATAGCACTCAATTTATCTTGAATTTGTTGTGCTAAAACTTCATTACATGCTTTTTTACTTAATTTCTCTAAAACTTTAGCATCATCAACTTGGTTGATTATGTAAGCTTGAAAATCTGGGTCTTGTTTTTGGCTAAAACTGTGGGTTAATAAGTGTGTTGTTGTTTTACGCGCACTAATTTGTTGGTAAAGGGAAATCATAATAGCGCTATCTTGTTCATGCGCTAGCCAAGCTTCTAATAAAGCCGTTCCCAATAGCGGTGTTGATTCTTGCTGGGCTAAAAGCGTTTGTTTTTGCTGTGCACTGATCACGACATTATGATCGGTTGTTAAAATATCATGCACTTGTTTGGCAGCAAACTGTTTTACTTTTGTTTGGTCATTTTCTTGACTTGCTTCTAGGTAACACTCAAGTGTTCCTACTTTGATTAAGGCGGCGCGGCGCACTAAGTCACTGGTGTCTTGCTTGATAAGATCCATTAAAATGGCAAGTTGTTCACTGTTATCGGCAGAAAGCTCATCATTAATTGCTGTAATGCGCACTGTTGCGTCTTTATGTTGCCATTTAATTTTGGTTTTAAATAATTTGGAGAAGATCATAGTTTTTTAATTCATTCAGTTGGAGAATAACAAGAGCGACTTAAAGTCAGGACTACAGCTCATTGTTACTGAAATAAGCGATATCCGCTTGTGTTGGTTTGGTACAGCTTTTCAATTCTTCTTCAGCTTTGTAGCTCGAGAATTCAGATTTTAACTGACGTTTATTTTTTTCGACAACATGGCCGTCAGGACCGATAGTAAGCATTTCGTCATTTTTTAAATGTCTAGCTTGATAAGCCATACTTAATTGTAAAGCTGTGGCGCGTTGTGCTTCGTCGACAACGGTACCTTCAGGCCATTTTCCTGTTTCAGCAGCACATTTTAGGCGTAAGTACATGTCAGTTGACATCGCGTCTATTGTTTTGATTACATCCATTAGAATTCCGAGGTATAAGTTGTATGAAAATTAGGTATAAACATTTTATTCAATGCAGCTAAATTTTGTGTCAGAAAGGTTATCGCGCTTTGCGTTTGGTAAAGAGCAACATAGCACGGATGACAATATACATAACAAATCCGATAATGGTACTGACCATGGCGACATTATGTTGCCAAGTACCTGGCTCAACACCCTCCCAAAACATAAAGAGAAATCCACCACAAAATAATAACATGGCGATAAAAGAGTAGTTCATTAAGCGTTGCGTTTTATTGATTAAATTAACGCGGTTCAGGCTGGCAAGTTTATCGGCGTCGAGTTCAGATAAATCAAGATTACAGTGATTACAGATTTTTGCTTTATCGGAGATTTTCTTCTTACAACCCGGACAATTAGTAACGGCCATTTAGATACTCATGCAATGATAGTTAAATGTTTAAGCAAGTGCTTTACCTCTGCCTTTATATAGCAGTAAAAGTAAGGTCGCCTGATTTAATGTCGCTTAGTATACCTGACCTATTTTGCTATTTCACTAACCTAGCAATGAGAAATAGCTAAGAATGATTTATTACTGCATCGCTCAGTGGGTGAATAAGTTGTGTCATGAGGAAATAGCTCTAGATAACGTGCGTAATTGAGCTATTATGCCCCTTAAGAGAAGAGCCATATTGACTTGTCCTATTTTAATGAGTGTAAGTGAACTATTTAACTATTTTCTTTCTACTTTAATAGAAAACAATACGGCGTACACTACTGGGATAACACCTAGTGTAAATACCGTTGAGAACAGTAAACCTCCCATGATAGCTATCGCCATAGGTTGCCAAAACTCGCCACCTCCAAGGTACAATGGAATTAAACCAAAAACGGTAGTCGCTGTCGTTAATACAATAGGCCTGAGCCTTTGCTGAGCGGCATTGATTATTGCCTGAAAATGATTATCAGGAAGTGCTTGCTCCTCTATTTGTATACGTTCTAATAATATAATAGCGTTGTTAATGACAATACCGGCTAAAGAAACTATGCCAAGTAGTGTCATAAATCCAATGAATGATTGTCCTACTAATAAACCACTCGTTACCCCAATAAGACCTAGGGGAATCGTTAATAAGATAATGAATGCTTTTCTAATCGAATTAAACTGGGCAATTAGTAATAAAAGTATAAGAAAGCCTGCAATAGGTAACTTGTCTCCTATAGATTTATTCGCTTTACCCGATGTCTCATATTCACCACCAAGCTCAAAGGTATAAGTTAATGGCCAGTCTTTTTGCTGCGCTTCAAGCCAAGGCAATAATTCCTTAAACGCTTGGTTTGCAGTAATTGTGCTGTCTATTTGGCCACCTACGGTAATAGTTTTTAAGCGATCCCGACGAAATATTTGAGCGGATTCCCACACCACCTTAATATCAGCAACTTGTGTTAAAGGCACTGAACTACCATTTGCTTGAGAGTACACAGCCAGCGCTTGTAATTTTCCAATATCTTGGCGATCACTTGCGCGAGTACGCATCGTAATAGGAATAACAATATCACCTTCCCTATATTGGCTTAACTCTAAGCCAGACATGCCTGTCCGCAATGATACAGCAATGTCTTTACTCGATATGCCAGCACGACGAGCACGACTCTGATTAATGTTGACTTGTAACTTTTTAATCGGCATTCCCCAATTGTCGCTAATGCCTTTAACTCCGTTAATATCACTCATTCTTTTTTTAACTTGTTCTACCAAATTATATAATTGCTCAGTATCTGTACCGTTAATGCGAACTTCTACTGGATTTTCAATGGGAGAGCCATTTTCAATTTTACGAAGCTTAACTAATAGGTCTGGAAAATTCTCTACACTAAAGTGCTCCAACCTTGCCATGGTTAGATCCACTTGAGCATTGCTCGTTACATTGATAACCATTAAGGCGTAATTGCTACTGGTTGGTTTAGGGTTATGGGTAAGCAAAAACCTTGGACCACCGTTTCCTATGTAGCTAACCCAGTTAGTGACGCCAACGTCATTTATTGTGGTAGTTTTTAACTCCTCAGTAATAAAGCTTTCAATCTGTCGAGTAACACGCTCTGTCGCCGCTAACGTAGTGCCAATAGGCATTTCTACCTCCATTTTGAAAAAGGCACGGTCTGACGGTGGAAAAAATAGCTTAGGGATGAATGAAAGTCCCCATACTGAAACAACAAGCATAATAAGGGTTATGGATAATGTTACCCACCGAAACTCTAGTAAACGTTTTAAAACCGCCTGATATGCCAAAGATAAAGGACTATCAACCTTATCGGTTATCTTTTGTACTTTCATAAAGTTTACACAAAGCATCGGAATAACTGTCATCGTCAATAGCCAAGAGCACAATAAAGTAATGCTCACTACTTTAAATAACGACGCCGTGTATTCACCCGTTGCCGATTCAGCTAAAAATATTGGTAAAAATGCTGCGGCAGTAGTCAGTGAAGAAGTTAATAGCGGTACTTTTAGTTCATTAGCAGAATCCACGGCCGCATCGATGGCTTTTTTGCCTTTTTCCATCGATACCATTATGTTTTCTGACATGACTATGCCGTTATCGACTAACATACCAAGAGCAATAATTAATGCTGCTAAAGAAATTTGATCAATACCAATATTTAGCAGTGACATGATAAGTATCGCAAAAATCATACTCGCAGGGATCAGTACCGCCACAATGAGGCCCGTTCTAAAACCTAAACTAAATAACATCACCAAGGTGACGACAATGACGGCTTGAATTAAGTTTCCAGAAAAGTCATCAACCTTCTGTTCTACATCAAAAGGTAGAAAAGAGACTGCCTCAAAGTTTACGCCAATAGGGTAACTTTTATTTAACGTGGACAATAACTCATTCACCTGTTGTCCTAGCAAAATATTATTACCGCCATGCCTCATTGCAACAGCAATCGATAATCCTTGCTCTCCAGATAAGCTAACTTTACTTTGCACAGGGTCAACATAACTTCGTTTGATCGTCACCAAGTCACTTAAATAAAGCAGACGGTCACTACCCGGGATTTGAATAATTGTTCTTTTTATTTCATCAACATTTTCAAAATTACCACTAGGTTCAAGGGTGATTTTTTCATCGTCAATAATGATACTACCACCTGAGATAATAATATTACGACTAGATAACTGGTCGCTTAACTGGCTCGGAGAAATACCTAAGCTTGCTAGGTGCGCATTATCATATTCAAGGAAGATGTGTTCTTGCTGCTCGCCAAATACTTGGACTTTTGCCGTTTCAGATAAACGCAGCATGGCATCTCTGGTTTGATCTGCGATGACCTTCAATTCGCGGTAATCATAACCTTCAGCAGTTAAGCCGACAACAATCCCAAACACATCACCAAACTCGTCGTTAACGACTGATTGCTGACTTTCTGCGGGTAACTCAACTTGAGCCGCTTCAATTTTGCGACGCAAGTTATCCCAAATAGGACGTAAATCGCGGTAACTTTCTTTAATATTTACACTAATAATCGAGATCCCTGTGCGTGACTCACTTTTAACAAAGTCTAATTCAGGTAGCTCTTGAATAACGCGCTCTAATTTATCTGTCACCAACATTTCTACGCGCTGTGGGCTAGCCCCAGGAAATTGAGTAATAACTTGTGCGGTACGAATGATAAAACCAGGATCATAATCTTTAGGCATATTTTTAAAGGCGTTAATACCAAAGAACACAATCACCAGTAACAACATGTATGTTGTTCTGTTATTGGTAATTGCCATACGGGTAATATTCATAGCATTTCTCGGTTATTTTTCTTAGTGGGCGTTGTCGCTAACTCACTCGATTGAGTAAATTTGACTAAGCTGCCAGCAGACACCTTACTCATCCCAGCAGTGATCACATGATCCCCAGATTGTAAGCCCGCATTTGTACCAGATGGTTCCAAAGAAGCAAAACTGGTAAACACCTCAATACCTTGCGCAGTAATATTGCCAATAACCACTGGTTTTCTAAATATCTTTCCAACACCCGTTTTGTGTTCCTTCACGACATACACATAATTTCCTTGACTGTCTTTGAGTACGGTATGGCTCGGTAAATAAAAGCTTGGATAAACTTGGTTTTCACTTTGTTCTCGCGCAACCTGTGCGCTAACTAATGCTGTCATCCCCGGTAAAATCACATAACCATCAAGGGCTTTCATAGTAAAAATCACTTCGTACGTTTTACTGTGTTCATCAGCTAGGGTGGCAACTTCACTAAACTGTAAAGGGAAGTTGTGATCTTCAATTGAATTAAAGGTGGCACTGACCACACCTTGTGCAGCATTCTTTTTCAAGTGGATCATGATGCTTTCAGGGATATTTACAATCAATTGAATTTCACTTAAGTCATGTAACCGAACGATAGGTTCTTTAGCATTGATTTCTTGATAGTTTCTGCTATAAACCTTAGCAATAACGCCATCAAATGAAGCACGTAATGTACTATAATCAAGGTTGTTATTAGCACTGGCTAACTGTGCTTTGGCCGATTGAGCCTTGGCTCTGATCTGATCAAATTCTGAGGCTGAAATATAATTTGTTTTGACCAAATTTTTGGCCCGTGTTAAATCCGCCATTGCGGTATCAAAATGCGCTTGTGCTTCTGCTACATATATTTTTAAGTCAGTGTCATCTAGTTTTGCAATAACGTTACCTTTGTTAACTTTATCGCCTTGTTTAACTAAAAAATGGGTTAAGTTACCTGATATTTTAAATGCTAAATCAGCACGATTTACCGCATCAACCACAGCAGTAAATTCTAGAGCTTGGTTAACATCAACAGTCTCAACTAATAACGTTCTTACTGGCCTTAATTCTGGCTCTGCTTTTACTTTTAGTGTTTTATCACAGGCACTTAACAATGTAGTTGCCAAAATGACGATAGCTAAAGGTTTTATAAATTGGTCCAAACTCATCACAGATAAACTTCCTGATTGATTAATTATTTTGTATCTACTGAACTAAATGACGTGACTAGTGCTAGGCATCACCATACTTGTCAGCACGTATCTCAACTAAGCGGTCAACAAACTTTGTTGCCCACATATCAAGCAACTCTTTAACTACAGTCATATTATCTTCACCTGAATTAGCGATGGTGGTATCAACATACTTAGTGCTAATAGCAGCAAGAATCCTTTCTCGACGAATGCCTTTTAAAAATTCGATTTCAACAGAGACCTTGGTAGTAACATCGCTCTTATCAACAATTTGCAAATACGCCAAATTCCCTGCATTTATTACCATGCGAAATGGTACAAAATCAGTCGGCATTAATTCTGGATCCTCAAATGTCACCCCAGAAAAGGCACCTTGAATAATTAGTGTTCTTGGTCCAATCAGTTCAACTATTTCGTAATTATTAGCGCTTAGTCGACTACGCATTTGTTGATGGAAATATTGTGACAATTCATTTAACTCTTCTGAACTGAACTTAGCATCAGCTCCTGGCGTAACCCACATTTCAAAAGGTACTAATTTAATTCGTTCCATATCAGCAAGCATATCTATGGTGAAGTTGTTACTACGGTAAACTTTGGTGTAATCTGGATCATAAACATCTTTGAAGCCTTCATAATTTTTCAAAAATCCCGACTGTTGTTGATCAGTAATATTCATGCAACCACTAACGAACAAACTAACGAATGAAATACCGGTCATCATTGGGATAATTTTTTGTACTTTTAATAACATTACAGTCCTAGATAAATGAATTATTTACTACGGTATAATGCTAGAATTCATTTAATTTAGCTGAACATCTTGTGCCATTTTCTGTGCAAAATAGGACAATCTACTGACATAGATTCATTTCTAGTACTGATTATTGGTAAAACATAATATTGCCCTATGTAATTAATTCAATTGAGAATTTATGAGCCAAACGACCCTATCCACAATTCCTCGCCTTATCGGCCAAGTACTTTCTGTTTACGATGGAGAACATGGCAATGTTGTGGAGAATCGCAGTACAACAGACCCAAAATAATGCTATTGGCTTGGTTGCTGCTTCGTTATTTCAGCCGGCTTACCTAAAAAGCATTGGTATGGCTTGGCTTGCCAGTGTAAATTTAGAAGAAGGATTAAAACGGTTTGTTGCCAGTAGTCAGCTGGTTAATACCGAAATGCAGATTGAATTGCAAGAGCGTGATGGTGATAAAGGTAAAGAAATATTAATTCAATACCAGCGTCAATTATCCTCCAGCACGTTAATTAAAGTCCACCCTTGCGCAATTGAACTGGGCATTGGTTTTTTCTTAAAGATGTTCCGATTAGCCGCGGGTAAAAATATACCGGCTATTGGTGTATATTTTACTTTTGCCATTGAGGAGAATAACAACGCCTATGAAGAGTATTTTCAGTGCCCTGTATATGGTAATCAAGCAGTTAATGGCATTGCTTTCTCTAAAGCGTTACTCACTGAAACACTACCTACCCATGATGTAGAGTTAGTTGAAATGAACGAGCAGGTTATTAATAAACATCTAGCTTCAATGGATAATGGCGAAACGAGTAATAAAGTCATTAACATGATTAATGTGTTATTGCCATTAGGGTGTCCAACAGAAGAAATGATTGCCTATAAACTACATATGAGTAAGCGCACTTTGCAAAGAAAACTCAGTGTTGAGAAACAATCGTTTTTAACTTTACTCACTTCCGTTCGCCTGATGTTAGCTAAACAAAAGTTAGCGATAAAGAGTATGTCGATTACTGAAATAACCTATCAGCTGGGTTACAGCTCACCCAGTACCTTTGCCCGTGCTTTTAAAAAACACACCCAACTTTCTCCTCTTGAATATCGTACTCAAGTATCAAGCTAGGCATTATTTATCAAACTGATTAAGCTCAAGCCGTGATCCGCTTCATCATAAAAAACCAATAAAAAAGCCGTTCATCATGAACGGCTTCTGTTAAGTCAAAGCGGTTAACTAACCAGCAGTGTCTTTGTTTGTTGCTTTATTTGCTTCAGAGTTTTCTTTAGCAAAACGTTCTTCCCAAAAATCAGCATTTTTAATACCTAACGACTTAGGATCAAAAGTGAATTTTGTCACGCCTGCTTTTTGTTGTGCTTCATAATCTCTTAGCGCCTTTATTGCAGGCTTTGCCATAAAGAAGATAATGATAATACCGATGATATTAAGCCATGCCATCAAACCAACACCAATATCGCCCATACCCCAAGCTGCACTTGGTTGTGCTACTGTCCCATAGAACACAGCGGCCATAAGAATTACTTTTAAAACAAATCGTAATGCAGGAATTTTAATCGTTCTGTTGATGTATGAAACATTATTTTCTGCAATAAAGTAGTAAGCAAGTACTGTAGTAAAGGCAAAGAAAAATAACGCAATAGCGATGAATGGTTTACCGAAACCAGACAATACACTGTCTACAGCAATCTGCGTAAATGCAGGACCACTGATAACAACATCAGCCGCAAGGTTTTGCACTAAGAAAACACTGCTTCCTTCAGGCATTACGTTATAAGACTTAGTAATTAAAATCATAAACGCAGTTGCTGAACATACAAATAAGGTATCAATATATACAGAGAAAGCTTGCACTAAGCCTTGTTGTGCTGGATGTTCAACTTCTGCAGCGGCGGCTGCATGAGGTCCAGTACCTTGGCCTGCTTCGTTTGAGTAAACACCACGTTTAACACCCCAACCTATTGCAGCACCAAAACCAGCCATAGGCGTAAAGGCATCAGTAATAATTGACATGAAAATCGCAGGTAAGATATCAATGTGCAACGCGATAATAACGCAAGCAATAATGATATAAGCCAATGCCATAAAAGGAACAACAATTTGAGTGAAGTGAGCAATACGTTTTACGCCACCAAAAATGATAAAACCTAAGATTAAAACAATCATTGTTGCTGCATAAACTTTAGTTAATGGTAAGTCGCCTAAAAATGAAGAAACTGTGCCACCGTTACCAAAGACATTTACTAATGCATCACCAATACCATTAGACTGAACGACAGGTAATAACACACCACACGCCACTATCGTTGATATCGCAAAAATCCAAGCATACCACTTTTGTCCCATGGCTTTTTCGATGTAATAAGCTGGACCACCACGGTAGATACCGTCTTCTTCTTCTTTATATATTTGTGCGTTAGTTGATTCAATATAAGCAGTTGCAGCACCAAAAAAAGCGACAATCCACATCCAAAAAACCGCACCTGGGCCACCAAAACCGATAGCTGCAGCAACACCGGCAATATTACCAGTACCGACACGGCCTGATAATGAAACAGCTAATGCCTGAAATGACGAAATACCTTGATCTGAACTTTTACCCGAAAGTAATAAGCGAAACATTTCTCTAAAGTGGCGTAATTGAGCAAAGCGAGTAACTACGGTAAAAAATAACCCCGTACCTAAACACAAATAAATGAGCGCTGGGCTCCAGATGACACCGTTAATACTATTGACTAATTCTTGCACAGTTAACTCCTGTTGATTGTTATTATTCTTATTTTTGTTTTTTTATTGTAACGCGCGTTTAACTGAAAACTGTACAAACTTCATTGATAGAAAAAAGCACAAAGTTGACCGAAATCACTTAGTGCGTTTAACGTATTAATTAACCTATACAGTAATCAAATCAACTAACTAGCGTAAATCATCTACCATATGGTAAACACCTGTTAAAAAGTCTCTACCTAGTAAACTACTGCGTTCATCAGACCAACCTACACTGTAATCAGGCAATAAATCATTATCTTTAAATGGCATTTCAATAGTATAAGCTAAACACTTAAATTGGTTACCAACCCAGTTAGTACCAACGGTAGGGTTTGCTTTACCTGGTTCATCTTTATCGTAACCACGATCATCTTGAAATTCTGGTGTAATAGCGATCATGATTTCTTTAAACTTATCTTCAAGTGCTTTATGTCGAGCATCATAAGCAACAACGCCTTCACAACCTGCAACAAAGTTTACTGGTAATGCTTCGTCGCCATGAACATCTAAAAACATGTCCACACCAGTTGCTAGCATTTTTTCACGTACAAGAAATACTTCAGGACTACGCTCCATCGTTGGCTCTAACCACTCACGATTTAAGTTTGCTCCCACAGCATTCGTACGAAGGTGACCGCGGGCACTACCATCTGGGTTCATATTAGGTACGACATAGAACACGGTTTTGTTTAATAAAGCACGGGCAACACCGTCATCTTCATCAAGTAAACGGTCTAACATGCCTTCAACAAACCATTCTGCCATTGTTTCGCCTGGATGTTGGCGAGCAGTGATCCAAACTTTACGTTTACCTTCACCTTCTTCACCAATTTTAAGCAATGTCATATCACGGCCATCAAGTGTTTGACCTAATACTTGTAACTGACAATCAAGGTGCATTTGCGCGTTATGAATCAAATCTTGATGACGTTCATAGCTATAAGGGGCAAAATAAGCAAAATATACTGAATCGTATTCAGGTGTTAGTGTGATAGTTAGTTTTTCACCATCATATTGGGTAGGTACGCGGAACCAATGTTCACGATCATAAGATGCAACAGCTTGGTAATCTTCCCAACCTTCAACATAAGCCGCTTTACCTGCATTGTTTAGATGCATAACGTGCTCTAAACGATCACCATTAGCACTTAGGTCTGTTTGCAACTTAAAGTGAAACCATTGATAAAAATCAGACTGGTTGTCTTTTTTTATTTCTAGTTGGATATTGCTTGCATCAGATGCGTCAATAACTCGAATGTTACCGCTGTCAAAATTGTCAGTAATTTGCATAATAATTATTTCTTAGATTGTTTGGTTTAAAACCAATGAATAATTGAATAAGACAGTGTACACAAACAATTTGAAGATCACTACACAGATCGCACTAAAAATTTTTTATAATGATCGCAAATAAAGCCCTAACTCTGAAGAATATCCCATAGATTTACCAATTATCACATTTTCTTCATTTAAAACGTAATAACTCGGATATCCAGTGATTTCAAAAGCATGCTTAATAGCTTCATTACCCAAGGCGATCGGAAAGGTTAATTGGTGTTGACTGGTAAAACCCATGACTTCTTTTGCACCTGTATAGTCCATTGCGATGGCAACTACATCAATGTTTTCATTTTTTTGGAATAAGGCTTGTAAATTACCAATACTGGCATGGCAAATCTGACACCAAGGTGCAAAAAAATATAATATGGTGGTCTTGCTTTGCGCATTTAATGAGACAGTATCGCCCATCAAAGTGGGGACGTTATTAATGTCTAAACCCTGTGTCGCAGTAATAACTTCTGTCAGAGGTCTATCGGTGGCTAACATGCTGGTTTCTCTTAAAAAAGAAAGCAGTTGAAAGGCAAGTAGAAAGATTATAGCTTGAATTGCAATACTTCGTAGCAAAGGAAATTCCAGAAATAAGTAATTGTGTCTAGCTTAATAGACCTGATCACCCCGATTTATATTTTGTAAAATATTGTCTTAATTATTCTGGTTATGTGATTTTCTTTAAGATTATTTATTATTATCAAATAGTAAGATTAATTTTCAGGCGGAAATTTAAACATAATGTTTAAATTTCCGCCTGAAAATTAAACAGAATGTTTAAATTGGACAGCGATTTTCATCGAGTTTTCTAACATTTATGGCTACTGTATTCACTTACATTGTTTGTGAATAGAATAACCATATTAGTTTATCAATCTTTGTTGTTAAGTAATTTTCTGATGAATGTAGACACTAAGAATGACACACCAAAACCAACTACAAAATAAAGGACAAGCGCAAAGTTTTCTAAACTAGGTGTATAAACCTCACCACTTTCAAGCAGGCATTTAGCGGTCGAATAATCAAAAGCGCCGCCATGATCTAAACAATCATCAACCACCAAAAAGGTATGTAGCAACCAAATGACAAATAAACTAGTTAAAACACCAACGAGAGTCGGTAGAAGTGTACGATTCATATAATAGTAAAACCTAAGCTGGAAGTTTAAAAGCGAGTAGAATAACAGATAAAATGAAGTGAAACTGCACTCACGTTAGACCTTATACCTTTAATAAAGGCTGTTTAAGCAGGTCAAAGTATATTTAGTAAGCTTTTTTCAATGCTCACGCCATTTGAGCTGCAAACTTTAACCCTCAAAGAGAACGAGTATAAACATCTGGTTGATGCAATTCCATAAAAGAGGCCGGAGAGCTAAGCGCAGTAAAACCAAATTGCTGATATAAACCATGAGCATCACTTGTTGCAAGTGCCATCCGACGAATACCTTGTAATTTTGGGTGCTCTATAATGTTTTGCATCAAGTATTTACTTATCCCTTTGCCCCTATGCCCTTCTAATACAAAAACATCAGCTAAATAGGCAAACGTTGCGGTATCAGTAATCATACGAGCGAACGCAACTTGATTACCATCGTCAGTAAAAACACCAAAACATAAAGAGTTATTAATGGCTATTTCCAACGTGTTTACTGGAATGTTCTTTGCCCAATAAGACTGAGACAAGTAACCATGAATAACAGACAAATCCATATCACTAATCTGTGAACTAATTTTATAACCTACAACCAATGAAAGCCCCTTAAAATACTCAACTTTAACTACAAGTTAACACGGTTGAAAAACAAGTTCGACAGTTAGGGCTTTTATAACGGAAATAAAAAAGCACCGAGTAATTGCCCAGTGCTTTTTAAATAACTTAACAGATGTTTTATATATCTGTGTTGTTACTTACCAATAATACGAGTTTTGGCATTAGCGGCCATGTAAGCGAATATTGCATAGCTCGCAACATTATGGCGTAACTTTGCAGGATCCACTTTATCTAAGGTATCATCAGCAGTGTGGTGATAATCAAAATAATCGGTACCGTCTTGTGACAAAGCAAACGCAGGAACCTTAAACGGTCTAAGTGGAATAAGATCTGGTCCATTTCGCGCTGCATTGTTAGCGATATATTCAACATTTAACGGTTTCAGCATTGCTGCAATTTCATTAACTAAAGGTAATGAACTTGTATGAACATTTGATTCAAATGCCCAAATTTTATCTGCGCCGAAATCAGACTCTGCAGCCGCTACAATATTTGAAAGCGTTTTTTCGTTTGCCTTTGCGTAAGCTTTAGCACCCCATAAGCCAAATTCTTCTGCAGCAAATAATACTACTCGAATACTACGTTTAGGCTGGCCTTTTAACGTGGCAAATTTTGCCGCAGCCATTGTTATCGCAATACCTGCGCCATCATCTAAAGCACCCGTGCCAAGATCCCAAGAATCCAAATGGCCACCAATCAGTACGTGCTCTTTCGGAAATTCACTACCGGTAAACTCTCCAATAACGTTGTATGAAGTGCCCTCACCCATTGATTTCGCTTGTACATTAATATTAATAGTGACGGGTTTGCCTAAAGCAACTAAACGATGTAATTGATCAGCATCTGCATTTGAAATTGCTGAAGAAACAATTTTAGTTACCCCTTCTTTATAATGGCTACCACCAGTATGAGCAAAACGATGAGTGGCAGTACTCACTGAACGCATCACATAACCCACAGCACCTTTTTGTGCTGCTACTACAGCGCCCCGACTACGGGCTTTCACTGCTGGGCCGTATCCATTACCATCTCTATCGCGGTCCATTCGGTAGTTAATAAAAACAATTTTACCTTCAGCCGCATTGTCAGATGCACTTTCTAATTCAGCTAAGTTTTCAAATTCAATAACTTGAGCTTCAATACCCTCTTTAGGTGTACTAATACTATTACCAAGTGCTGTTATATGTAGCTGTTGTGGTGCTGGGCTAACAACGGCTGCTGATTCAGAGTAACGGATCCATTTAGGGAACGTAGCAGGCTCGGTCCATACTTTGTCAAAGCCCATTGCTTTAAATTTAGCAACAGCCCATGCCACACCTGCTTCATCGCCCGGTGTACCTGGCATTCTTGGACCAACTTCGGTCGTTAACGACTCGACTAAGTCCCAAGCGAGGTCGCTCTCAAGTGCTTGTTTTTTTATTGCTGTTACGTGTGATAACTGTTCTGCTGAAAAGTTATCTGATTTGGCATGTGCTTGGACAACATTAAGACTGAATGAAGCAAGAATCAGTGCTGATAACACTGAAGTAAAACGTTTTTTCATAGAATAAAGCCTACTGTAAGGTAAGTAAGAGGTAAATTTAAATTAAATGAATCATAGACTAACTGTGCTTAGCGTTTGATTTTTTTCATGTTAACCACGTCACGTGCTATTGCGAGTAACTCAGGAGAGATATCTTCAGCGCCATTTTTGATTAATTTGCTAACATCACCCGATGAGAACAGTGATCCTCGCTCAGATTTTACCCCCAGTGATCTTACATAATCTTTGGTTTTACCTGTGCTTGCAGTATCAATATATTTGAAGATTATTTCTTCATTAAAACCCTGTGGCTCTTGCTTCAAGGTCTCAATTGTTTGTGTAAGAGTTTTAATCTCTGACTCTAGGTTTGCGATTAAATCGGCAATATCGGTATATGGATTCATGAAATTATTTGCTCTTATAGGATTAGCTGGCGATGCAAAAAGCATCGGGAAAACAGACAAGTGAATTTCATCCACTTGTTTTTAGTATTGTACCGTGAAAAAAACTGAGTAAAAAGCTAAGCACTACTTAGATCGTACTTTTATTGGAAACACTAATGGTGTCATTAAGGAAATGAATGTGTACAGCATCAATGTGGGATTATAAATTTATCGGGTAAAGCTAGATAATGTAGAAGACACTACATTTTTTCTGCCCGCTCTTCTATACATTCATTCGAACCCATTTCAAATATGCGACAAACCCAAGGTCTATTCTCGTAAATACTACACATCAGCGTATCTCGATCTAATGCCGAGCACCAACCATCATCAAAGCGCAGCATAGTTTCTTTGCCATGTTCATCAACATAAACATGTCGATCAGGAACCCCTGTATCGGTAAGAAGCATCACTTCTAAGCTACAACAACATGCCTGACAGTTTGCACAAGTAACTTCAGGAGCTGAAATATTTTTTACGTTAATGGTCATAAACTACAACAAAATTTTTAATGGCGGCTAGCATACGCTATATATGGCTATTTCACGAGTTGTTACAGCAGGTTTACGCTGCCGTAAAAGAAAAAGTTAACTTACAGTCAATATATTTGAGCATACGGTTAACTATCTGCGGTACATCAACATATCCCGACTTTGAATCTGAGCTAACAGAAACTAAAATATCACACGCTGCTATCTCAATTCGCTGACGCACGAAATAATCATTTATCTCTTCAAAGTTCTGCTGTGTTAACGGTACGCAGGCGATATAACATTTATGTTCACTGTGTTCTTCATGAGTAGAGCCTAAAATTTCTCGTACTAAAGAATACGCTTGAAACTTGTCTAAACTCAAAAATCGGAAGCTGATGTCAGCTTCAATATTGTTTTTCTTCACCTGACTCTCACTATATTTATAAAGCCCATTAGCTGATTTTGATCAGAATTAAATTTTAGCTATACCTTAATTACTAACAATCTACTTTCTGCATCAAATGATTATTAGCACTGTTCAAGTTTATTAAATTGTTCTAACCAATCGCTAAAAGAATCAGACACTTTTTCAATCGTGCACAAACCATGATTATAAAACCATACAGCAACATCAACTTGTTGATTTTGACACTCAACGAGTTTGAAACAAAACATGTTGCCCTCAGAATCTGATGCAAATAATATATGCCCTTTTGGCATACCACTCATTTCATATAATTTAGACAGAGATAAGACATCATCTAGACTTAAAAAGTCTTGCACATCTGTTACCTCAACATTTAAATCAACGATTTTAGTCATTACGTTGGGTGTATGAACCAATCCATAAGTTGATATTAAGTATTTATATGAGTCGGGTAAAACAGCAGTTAATGCTGTTTCAAGCGCTTCAATATCATGCTTTTCAATCGGGACCATAGTTTGTTTAGTCCCCCAATTTTTTACAAATAAATCAATACTCTTCACGAAGAGGTACTCCAGATCCGATATCATCCAAGTCAGTGGATAAAATAGTGTTAGCTAAATAAGTAGTAGACGTTAATTAGCCTACTTAAGAGGGTTAATTATGTACATAATTGATAAACGGCGTATACGCGTATAATACTGCACTCTTTGAGTATGAGTAAGTACAATTATGATAGCTATGATGTGCTACTAAATTGCAGCCAAAGCTTATGCAAATTTGGTCGTGAGTTCAGTTGAAGTCTTTTAACTAGGTAGCGAGTATTCTGAATATCAAATACTATCGATAGCTTACGTTCACGGCGAACAACAATATTTTATCATTAGCGATAAACGCAGCTATGTTATGCAAAGTATCGACAGTTAGCCTATACGGTGAAGCGCACAAATTTTGTTGTCGGATGGATCGCGTAAATACGCAAGATAAAGTTTACCTATTGCCCCTTCACGAACACCAGGAAGATCTTCACAAGTTTTGCCACCATTAGCAACACCAGCGGCATGCCATGCATCAGCTATAGCAGGCGTTTTGGCCGAAAAACCAATCGTAGTGCCATTTCCATTACACGCTGGTTTGCCATCAATAGGTTTAGTCAATGCAAAAACACCACTGTCGGTAAAGTAAAAACAGCGACCTTTTTCATCAATTACACCGGCTTCGTATCCCATTTCACCAAGAATAGCGTCATAGAAAACCTTTGATTCTTGTATATCGTTTGCGCCAATCATAATATGACTAAACATTATCTCTCTCCTCATTAAAATATAACGATACCGAAAAGCGGTATACGCTATAACACCCAATACATGGGCTAAATTGCTTTGCTATGGTGGTCAGCTTATTACAGCTCAGCTATTATCATTGTTACTCTAGGTGTAGAGGTATTACTCAAACCTAGTAATAGCAATAACTTATGTTACTAACGATACCATAGAGTAAATAACTATTTCACCATTGATTACTACATTCATCATCATACGTAATAATCGCGGTTCATAATCATTACTCATAACCAATACTCATAAACATGGTTAGGTAAGGAAGTATCATCTGCCCTTTTTATTCAACACCGCAAGACGAGCTATATGTATAAGCAAACATTGAGAGCCAATATACAGTGACCAATTAACGTATTTCGCTGCAGGAAAAAAGCCTTCCCCACCATTACCGTAAATCCAAAATTGACCAATAACACCATCAGCAACTGCGGCTAACACAAGACCTATGGCAACGAGCCAAACGCCACGCTTTTTCACAGAGTTTCGCAGCGCTGTTATCAGGATGAAACCACTTGCACCAACAAGCGTAATGAGCACAGCATAACTACCTGTTACAATTGAAACGTGTGACCCGGTATCTGGTAGATGCATAGATATAAAGGATGCCGCCCCCACTAAGGATGCAATAATAATCCAAATAAGCAGCACTTTAGGTTTAATGCCACTGGAGATAGCAAACCAGCAAGCAATAGTTAGAAATAAAGCATAGCCTGGAGCAAAAAAAGTGACTGAATCAGCAAGGTAGTCATGTTTTACAATGCCACCATAGCGATAATATGTCTGGGGTAAATTAAAATTAACTACGTCGCCACAAACGCACAAAGCTAAAGCAAAAATCGTAAGCCAAGCACAAACCCGATGTGATGTTTCCGTCGAGTGACGATATACCCAATTTTTTATGGCATAAGAATTAACAAGAAGCGCAACAAGTACTGTGCTTTCAATAAACAAAATAACAAAACGTTCGTTGCCCGTAATAGACCAGTAACCCGCAAGGCCACCAAGTGATTCAACCGTGGCAACAAGCCAAATAATGAGTGAAGTAACGAGATATCTGTCTTTAAGGTTCATTGCATAGAACCGATTTTAAAAATCATCAATGCGTAGTCAAACACACAACAATGACGCGTTAACGCGTCATTGTTGCTGGGTGTTATACTTTGTCTAACGCTTGGCTAACATCTGCGATGATATCGTCAATGTGCTCGATACCGACAGATATTCTGATCAAATCAGAGCTAACACCTGCTGTCGCAAGTTCTTTCTCATTTAATTGTCTATGAGTAGTAGAGGCAGGATGACAAGCAAGAGATTTTGCATCACCTATGTTTACAAGGCGCAAAATCATTTGCAACGCATCAATAAATTTAGTGCCTGATTCAAGTCCACCAGCAATACCAAAACTTAAAATACCTGAAGCTTTACCAGAGGTGATTTTTTCACAATTTGCGCGGTAAGGGCTTTCAGGTAATGCCGCATAGTTTACCCATTCAACTTTATCGTGCTGTTGAAGATAGGCAGCCAGCTTTTCAGCATTGTCACAATGACGATCCATACGTAAACCAAGTGTTTCAAGGCCCTGTAAAATCTGGAAAGAATTCATAGGTGATATTGCCGCGCCCGTATTTCTTAATGGACCAACACGACAGCGACCGATGTATGCTGCTGCACCTAAGGCTTCTGTATATACCACACCGTGATAGGCTGGATCGGGTTCATTCAATACAGGGAAACGCTCTTTATTGGCTACCCAGTCGAACTTACCAGAATCGATGATAACACCACCAATTGACGTTCCGTGACCACCAATGTACTTAGTGAGTGAATGCACAACTATATCAGCACCTAACTCAAACGGACGACATAAATAAGGCGTCGCAACGGTATTATCTACAATCAACGGCACACCATGTTTATGAGCAATATCAGCTAAGCGAGAAATATCAACGACGTTACCGGCAGGGTTACCGATAGACTCACAAAAGATCGCTTTCGTTTTAGAATCAATTGATTGCTCAAATCCTTCGAAATCATCATGCTTAACCATGCGAGACTCAATACCTTGCTTAGGTAATGCATGAGCAAATAGGTTGTACGTACCGCCATATAGCTCGCTAGTGCTAACAATATTATCACCTGTTTCACAAATACACTGAAGTGCATAAGTAATTGCAGCCATACCTGAAGCAACACAAACAGAGCCTATACCGCCTTCCATTGCCGCGATTCGTTTTTCCAGTACATCCGTTGTTGGGTTCATAATACGTGTGTAAATGTTGCCCTGCACTTTCAAGTCAAATAAATCGGCACCGTGCTGAGTATCATCAAAGGTATAAGAAGTTGTTTGGTAAATAGGAACTGCAGCTGCTTTCGTTGTATCTTCTGATTTGTAGCCTTCGTGTAACGCTATTGATTCTAATTTCATTACGTCTCTTTCCATGGTTAAGTTTAAATTTGTATTGATATTAATATTTTTGGCTGAGTTTAAGGTTCATCAATAAATAACAACCTTAAGTGACAAAAAGCAATTGGTTAAAATAGTAAACTGAGAGAAACCAACTCTAACTTGTCCATTTATACGCCCTTATGGATAATCATCCATCAGGTAAAAATCTGCACAAAAATTTCACATATCGTGTAACCGACATTGTGATACTTTGCGGTACATTGTAAACAATGCGCTTTATGCGAGAGCGCAATTAATTACAATCGCCTTCCTTTGAGATAAACAATATCAAAAATGTTGAATTATTCGCCCATAATTACATTGAAAATACAACCTAGTCACAAGTCTGAATATTGAGGCTGAGTCAGCTTATTATGAATAGCATAAATAATCAAAATGAAATTACCCCCATTGATAAAACAATACAACTTAGATCAATATTTAGTCCAAGTATCTTATTATTCATCTCATATTTAAAACTAAACCATTTATCATCTAAGTTAAATATATACTTAATATTAATAACTTACTGCATAAACAAGGTTGCTAGTTACGCTAAAAATATTGATATATCAGACTTTAATAAAGTCTGATATATGTAAATGTTAAAACAAACAGGTTCGACGTTAGTACAAAAGAAATTGTTGAAGTAAATATATACCACAAAAAAGTAAATATTTATTCTAATGATGACAAGCTATTACATTCCTTTGAGGCAATAACTCTCGCTAATTACGTCCTACTACTTCTACAAGTAAAAATCTGTCGTTATCTTTATGAGTTCAAGGGCTAAACGAACAGTTTTTTGTCGTACGTTTTATGAATGAATTGTCTGAGAGTTAAAGTAAACGGCAACACTGAAGAGGTATATTGAAGAGGAGAACTAAGTTAGCGTATGAGCCGTCCCTCCACAATTGATAACAATATTATGATCGGTATTCATAAATATTATTTTGTGCGCCATATAATTCCATTTTACCTATAGAATTAAATCCAGCTTTTCTTAATAACGCGATAGAGCTAAAGTTATCTGGAGATGTTACCGCTAATATCCTTTGCAAAGAATGCGTTGTAACCCCATCATTGAGTATTGAAAGAGTGGCTTCATACGCAAAGCCCATACCACAAAACTCTGGTAAAAAGGCATAACCAACATCAGGATGTTCAAGCTCTGCTCTTTTCAACAAACCACACATGCCTATTGGTGTTCCCGTACTTTTTAATACAACGAGGTTAAGACCAAAACCAAAAGCCTGGTAGCTATCCAAAGGACCATCCAATAAATAGTTCTCTGCATCAATTTTCGAACGTACTTTTTTATCTGCAATATACCGGATAAAAGATTCTTCATTTAACAGTCTAATTATGAATTCTGCGTCTTCAAGCTGAAGATGCCTGAGAATCAACCTGTCTGTTTCGCACACGACTTTCATTAATACTCCCGCTACTTTGATAAACAGCTAACACCCAAGTACAAGTAAACTGTTTTTTGTCCTTTAAAATGACTTATTATGCCGAAGACTACTGATTAAGGCTTTTCTTCATGTACAAGCATGTTCATGAATTTTTCAAAGCGTCTTAGCCTAGTTTCAGGTTTCTTTGCGCTTAACAATCCGTAAGCAATAGTATAACGACTCGATTTATTGAGTGTTTCAAAAAACACTTTAACAGTAGGCTTGCCCTCCAGTGCTGCTAGGAAATCTGCGGGCACTGCCATTTCACTTACCACGTAAGCGTTTTCCCAACGCCCATCCGCTTTTGCAGCGCGAATATGTACCAAACCTGATTCCATCATCCGGCTCTCACTTATCAAACGTTCTGCATGTTCAGTGTTTCTTTTAGACCAGTTACTCCTCGCTTTTCTGGGAGTAATGCGCTGAAGGTAGGCTTGGTCATCAATTGACTTTTTAATACCGTCGATCCAACCCCAACATAAGACCTCAATCACGACATCATTCCATGTCACGCTTTGAATCCCCGTATTTTTCTTGTATATCTTTATCCAGAGTTCATTTTCAGAAGTGTGATTAACCTTAAGCCACTGACCAAGATCTTTTGGTGTAACAAATGATTTTATTCTCAATGGGTCAGGTTCTGGCATGCAATTTTATTCCCTGTGGCATAACAGCCCATAAAGTGCATAAAATGGTGACTTACATCAGCAAAGAGTCAACAAAATAACGGTGTTTCTCCTTGTTTTAACAATTATTAAAACACTTGCTATAACTCTTCTATTGCAAGTACTTCATTCATATTCTTGCCACCCAAAAAATTGGACCTAGGTGTATAATTAATCCAATCCGTCTGCTGGATAATTTTATAGTCAGAATCAAGTTCTAGTGTAATAACAAATAGCCAAGGTCCCAGCTTTTGTCCATCGTAGCTAAATAGATGAAAAAAACCTTCTGTTATCACGGTGTTTTTCGCAAAAGTATGTCTTGTAACAGTTAAAATTTTAGCACCCTTAAGGGTTTTAAAATCTCCTTTATTCCAGTCTAAAAAGTTCCTTATTTCAGCTTTGCCATTCAAGCTATTGCCATAAATAATATCCTTAAAATGGGCATTATCAGCGTAGTATGTCATAAACTTGTCGAAATCATCTCGTTGTGAGTAGGTATCGAAATACTCCTTCACAACTTGTGATAACTTAATGTTTTGACCTGTAGAAACACACCCATTTAAACAAAAAATGATTAGAAAACTTAGAATAATTCGCATAGTTTAGAGATTCGCTATTAGTTATATCGCCTTACTAAAGACAAAGTATGATTGGCTAAAATATGAACGCAGAGAGATAGTTTGTCATTTTATTAACTCGTCAATAGCAATTAAATCCAGCACAACTGACGGTTATTGAGGCTTAGCGAAAACTTGTGTCCAATAATAGTTATATGTTGCATCGCTATTTGCACTGCATGCCAAGCCCATTTCTGAAGGAGTCTCGCTCATAATATTTTTACAATGTCCGTCACTAGTCATCCACGCATCCACTACAGATTGTGCCGTAGTCTGACCTCCAGCAATATTTTCTGCCACATAAGACCAAGTGTAGCCTTGCGCTGTAACCCTAGTTGCCACTTTACTATCGTCAAGACCTGTATGACTAAAAAAATCATAATTAGCCATATTATTCGAATGTACTTGTGCAGCCGATGTCAATGAAGCATTCCAAGTTAACGCATCCACAGGACCATAGCTTTCACTGCCACAACTTTGTTGCTGTGCACGTAGTTTATTAACCAAATTTAAAACGACTGTCAGCTCATCATTACATTTGATATTACTATAATTGGTATCATCGTCATCACTGTCTACATCACTACTAGGATCAGGACTGTCATTTGAGCCTTCATCACTTGAAACGGTTTCATCTGATTCCTGATTGTCGCTAGAAACGCGATCATCACTACCACAGCCAGACATCAGGCCCACACAAAATAAACCCACTAACCAATATCGCATACTACTCTCGGGCTATTATTAAATAAAACGGCCCTCATAATAACAAAAGTTGTAAGATTTTAAAGTAATTGGTTCAAGCTTTATAGCTTCTAATGAGCTGGGAAATTATATGCATTTAATGCCCCAAAATTGGTCTAATTAATGACTATTTTAAATGCGAAATAGATCAGACTGTTACAAGTGATTTTGCGCCGATAAAATCGAGAGTGTCCACTATTATGGAGCAATTTCACAGTCACGTCTAATTGGTTTGTTTGACTTGTTAGGTGCTGCCCTGCGTATTAATCTAGCAACAGGCTTCTCAAAATATCTAAATGAGATATATGCTATTGAAATTGTTAAAGCCAGAGACAGTAAAAGTTTAAATTTAACACTCACATTAAGCTGATTTACGAGAGTAATTATTGGCATATGTAACAAATATAATGAGTATGATATTTTTCCGATGAAATCACTAAGCTTATTAGCCAATAATAAGTTGTTATTGGGCACTAAGAACACAATGCAAAAGAAAACGCTGCTCATTACAAGCAATACTTCATAGCTTAACCACATTCTAGTCTTAGCATCTGAAGTAATATTCGTGATTTGTGGATACATCATTGGAATTAGAAAAAGAACCAAAATAAACCAATGCTTCCTGAGGTACTTTGGCACTTTTAAAGAATTAAAATGCATTCCAAAGATAACCCCAATAAAAAAATAAGGCAGACTTCTTAGCGTATTAAACAAGTTGTAAGGGATGCCATTTAAGTCGCCATATACACGTGGAAAGTTTGTAAAAAACAGAAAGATCAATACCGCTATGATAGCAAGGTATATATACCCTATTCTGCTTTTCGCAAATGACCAAAATATAATAAAAATGAAGTAAAACTGTATCTCAGGTGGGATAGACCAAAGTACACTTTCACCATATACAAATAAAAGATGGCCAATCAATGTGTTGTGATTTGAAATATTATACAGGCTGTTATAATCGCCTATAGAAAGTAAATATGAGCTTAATACAACAATTAAATACAACGGCACTACCCTTGCCGTCCGTGCTAAGAGATAACGTTTTATATTAACCTTACTGAATTCTTGACCTAAATACAGGTAAGACATTAAAAAGCCACTCAATAAGAAGAATAACATTACCCCGTATGCTCCAGAGCCGCCACCTAAAGCGCCATCAAGCCAATTTGTTATGTCGCTAAAATGGGTAATAAAAACAATAATAGCAGCTAATCCACGCAACGCATTGAGTTTTCTAATTTCCAAAAAGTAACTCCACATTCGAACATTGTAGGAATATAACACCGTGATAAAAGGCTAAAAATAGTGCGATGAAACGAAGCGGAACCAAGTAAACGGTTACCAGTCCCACTCGAAATATTGTTAGGGAGCTACTTGCGACTAGGCTCAAATGAGTCATACCTTGGCAGCTTAGCATCGAGTTCTTCCCAGTTTGCTTTTGACGAAACAAAGTTATGTGAAATAGGCCTTTCAGTAATATCTGAATCTAGAATGCCCAATCTTATTCGATAACGGGTAGGATCTTGTTCATTAGAACTATAAACAGGAGAACCACAGCCAGTACAAAAATGTCTATTTCGACCAGGTTTAAAAGAAAAGGTACTTAAATTATTTTTACCTGAAATAATTTCAAATTCATACGCGTTTATGAAGCCATTAGTAGCAAAAGCAGTGCCGCTATTTTTTCTACACAAAGAGCAATGGCAGTGAATAATATCACTGATTTCACCTTTGATTTATATTTCTACTTCACCACACAAACATTTACCAAGATACATAGTTTTATATTACTCCCGTTGTAAAGCACCTTGTTAAGGGCCAAGTTTAGTTGGCTAATATGCTGAATGATAAAAGCAGTCAATTATGTTTTTCATTGATTTAACAGTTTGTTATGTGGTTTTTACTTTAAACGACGAACCGTATTTTATAAAGCCTTTTTTAATTGAACCAGAGAAACCTGATTGCTCAAAGAAATGATGAGTTTCAACTCTTAGATTAGAGCTCAGCAACATCATTTTTGAGCAATGATGAATGGCACAAATTTCTTCAACTTTATTTAAAAGGGCTTTGCCTATCCCTTGTTTTTCTGATGCTTTATCAACAACAATATTTTCAATTATTGCGTATGGTTGTTGTTTGTACATTGCATCAGGGCATATATTCAGCTGAACAGTTCCTACTACGGAGTTGTTTAAATCTGCCACTAATAAAAAATTGTTATTACTGTTTCGCAAGAAATTTATCTGCTCTTCAATAACATCTACATTGCCTTCTTGTGTAAGAGCTTCAAGTAATCTTTGAATACTATAAATATCATTTTGAACAGCTTCTCGAACTACGATAACCATACTCCTAGTAATCGAATACAAAAAAAATTTAAAGGGCTAATGTTATATATAGATTTAACCGTGATGTCGACGAATGTGAGTGATAAGACCCCTATCGTTAAATTCTACAGAAAGCACATTCGTTATTGTATATTCAACTATTTTATTGAGGTGGCTAGGTTTACCCTTGATTGTTTCAGTCATTTTAATAAAAGTAACATTTTTACCAATGATTAATTCATCAATTTTAATTGAGCTAAAAATGATTTCTCCAGTCATTTTAGCAATCATATCTTCTCTTAATTTAACTTTATCTGTGTATGTAAAGTTATATTTGATGTGCTCATCAATGAAATTGTCATCTAATAAAGAAATATAGTGATCAATATCTTCAATTTTGGTATCTGGTTGTTGTCTGGAATCTATTGCTTTAACAAAGTCATATGACAATTTTTCTAATTGTTCAGGAGTAAAATCACTTTTAGCGTGCGTCGCCATTGATATGATTATGAAGAAACTCATTATAAATTTTTGCACCGATATATCCTTGTATTCAACATGCCCCGTCAAGTGGCAAATTAATGTTGGTTAAAATGCTAAGCCGTACTCGCTAATTTTTATTAATTCTGCTACAACAGTTTGTTATATCAGATTATTTCCATTGACTTTAATATTGAGCCAAAGTATTTTCCAGCGCTCTATTTTTTCTTTTCCTTTAAGGCGTTTAGGAGAGACAGTAGTAGACTTTTGCAGAAGCGAAAAATCAGATAATAACGTTGAATTTAGCGCTCCTACCAGTTTATTTTCTAACTGTAAAGTTGCTGCTATGACTGTTTTACAACTTCCACATGTGACAAAGCCCGCTTGGTTGGAACCCTGGCGCTGTACTTCAAGAGGCTCGATGCTTTCAATTTCCAGCTCTCCATCAGGATGTGAAAGGTAGGAAATATCTCTAGAAATACAAAAGTCACAATCACATGCTCGAGGACTATATTGGTCTAGAGTTTCAGGAAGGTAAACTTTGACCTCGGTTTTCCCGCAGTGACATTTACCGATATTTGAGATCATAGCTGAATCCTTCTTGAGCATATAACGCCCTGTAATTTTCCAATTGAGCAATTTGTTAACTGTGCACAACCTATCCTTGCTTGTTACGCGACAATTCTTGTAGTTTGTCACTAATTTCTTTCACTTGGTACTCATCAGTTACTGACTTTTTAACGTCATTCAGCGCCATTTTATACGCCACATCTAAGGCATTCTCGTGTGATACTTCAATGTGAGGTTTAACACCAACTGACTCCCAATTTGTTTTTGTTTTCGGATTAACCGCCTTAGCGATAGGGATGCTAGCTCTAAAACCATTTCCTAACTCATAAAACTGCCAGGGGTTTGCTCCACCTTTGGTGGTTTCACCCACTAACTTAGCTCGCTTAAGGTGCTTTAAGTTATAAGCGAACTCTTCTGCCGCAGAAAATGTATCACGGCTGGTTAGTATGTATATGGGTGTCGTTAAACTGACTGAGCCGTTAACTTTATCAAAGGTATGAAATTCACGAGTGGTGTCAGTAGTCCGCCAATAAATACTGTTTAAATGGGTATTCGGTTTTAAAAAATAGCTACTAATTAACTGCACCATTTCAGCACTGCCGCCACCATTTTTACGAAGGTCAAAAATAAGAGCATCTACATTAGACACAAAGCCCATCACACCTTCTGCAACTTTTCTTGAATTGTCTGACAATGCATCAAACCCCCAAAAATCTACATAACCTATATTACCATCAAGTATTTCAACTCGATTAAATCCTGAATTTTTTCGACTTAATTTAGCAAACCAAGATTCATACTTTGTTTGCCGATCTTGGCTTTCATTTGGATTTTGCCATTGCACTGCAAAATGCTTGTCTATATTTTGTAACTCTGCAGTTAATAGAGAAGCAAATTGCTCTTGTGATTGGCTATTACTAAATGCGGGGCTAACTTTAAACTTTGCTAAAGCACTTGAAATTTTATCTATCTTTTTTATTTCAACATATTGTGACTGAATGTTGCTCGTAAGCGCATTCAATATACTATCTTTATCAACAGAGCTTATGTCAGCATGGGCCAACGAGGACAAAACTATAAAGTAGCTTCCTATAATTCCATTTCTAACTTTCATTGCTCTTCCTCTTTGAGTATTGTCGCCTAGCAGGTTTAAATGACTTGCCACCGCTTTTAATTTTAAACACCAAAACAAAATACTGTATCTTTACACTGACTTCTCAACAAGCCTAAAATTTGAAGTGCTCGGTAACGTAGCCATGAGCATAAAATTACTGTTGGCTAAAATGTTTGAGGGCGAAACAAAGCAAAAATTTTTTATCCTTATTTATTAGCTTGTTATACATACTAGCAACTTGCAATACTTAACTCTTCAGTTACTAATATATCTTTTATTGTTTTTAACATGATTAGTTTAAAAGGGTTTGTGATAGCTTGAGTTGTAACACAGTTTTCTCCAGGTAAAGTTAGAAAAACCTTAGCTCTAATATAATTGTTTTCTTCCGTAAAAGACTGAATATCAATAGTATAACCACCCGTATTTCTAGTACCCATATCAATTAATACAATTGTTTCTTCCTCAAAATTTACTGCTTCTACCGTTTCACTTGTTCTTTTAAGTAACTCATTTTCATACTCAGTTTGGCTTTTTATAACAAGAAAGCCTTTGCTTGTAGAATCTGCGTATTCATTGTAATGCGCTTCATGCAATATTTCATACTCAATGGCAGGAATAGGTGATGTTGCATTTGCATCATTGCAGCCTTGAATTTGAAAAATGAATGGAACGATAATTAGTAACCTTTTCATAATGTACACTCCTTGTATATATAACACGACTATTAGGGGCGAAGTAATTGTTGGTTAAATGTGTAGAGATACGGAACCAAGCCAACTTCACAGTCCAGCTTTAAAGGCTTGTTGTACCTATTTATTTAACACAGCGAGTTTTGAAGTATTTAAAAATATCCGATGTTCCAGTTACGGCATAAAACATGAAGAAAGCTCCCACCAAAGTAGAACCTGTTATTCCAATGTTATTAGTTTTAGGAAAGAAGGACAATCCTAAAAATACCATTGCACTTGCTAACAACATTGCCAAGCCAATAACAAAACTTAATGCTCTAAAAATTTTAATTCGATTCATTATCCATCCTAGATTACGATTTACGTATAACACCCAAATTACAGGTGAAGTAAAGATTGGCTAAAGTGAACGCAGCCAACTATTTTTTATCCTTATTAATTAGCATATTATTTGTAATTCAATCCAGTGGAACTAGTTCAAAATCAACAAAGTCATCCCATCTTTTAAACCATTCAGAGAACAGCTCAATATCATTTGACTCCATGAGTTGATAACACACATTAAGTTCTTTGTTCACCCAAGAATTTAGATAATGAAGTCCATCAGGGAACATACGACCTTGCGAGTTATACCTTTCATAATTTGCTTCAATACAACCTGATTTAAACTTTTCTACTACCATAAACTTTTTCAAATTTACGTTTCCTTGAGAATACCAAACGTTGAGTTATAACCTTTACACTGAAACCTATTGCCACGCTAAGAGGCAAAAAATTGTTGCCTAAAATTAGCGACGAAGAATAAAAAGCCACTGTTTCTCGTTCTTTTAAACGATTTGTTAGCCGTTTTATGTTACTTATTCGGAAGCTGATCATATTGTGGAAGCTCACTTGCAGGTGTGTACCATCCTGCCTTTGATGCGCAGAATATATTTTGGGATGGTTCAATTCCTGGGTGCTCGTCGAGTGAACCAGCTGGAACAACTACAACTCTTCCACCCTTGGCAAGCCATGGTAATGATGAGCCACATTGCTTACAAAATGAGGTTGCAAAATATTTTGTTTCTTTTGGAGCATAATACCCAACAAATGAGTCACCTTTACACCACGAAAACTGGTCAGGCGAAACAAAAAGATTTGATGCATGCGCACTGCCCGTAAATTTCCTACACTGGGAACAATGGCAATATTGAAAAATACCAATATTTCCTGTTAATTCGTAAGTAACCTCTCCACACAAACAACTACCTTTTGTACTAGTACTCATGCGTGATACTCCTGATTGCCAACGCCCTCGTTAATGGGCAAAATATTGTTGGCTAAAATGTTGGAAAACGAAACACAGCCAGCTGTATTTCGTCCTGATTTAACAGCTTGCTATAAGTTTAATCATCTCTACATGAACAAGCAATCTTTCCGTCTTTTACCCACTCCCGGTAACCAGAACCACATTTCATTTTGTAGTGATTACACGTTGCTTCGTTACCATAAGAAGTATTATCACCTGTAATTGCTGTTGTAATGATGCCATCTACAATTTCTTCTGACGACCAAGGTTGAATATCCAATGTCGAGCAGCTCGTAAGTGATATGATAAAAAGAAAGAAAAAGCTAACTTTAATTTTGTGCACTAAATCCATTTAATAAAACTCCAAAATTGAAAAACTTATAACGCCCTCGTTAATGGGCAAATAATAGTTGGTTAAAATACGCGACGAAGGAGCAAAAACCAACTGTGTTTTGTCTTTTTAAACGACTTGTTAACTACTCTTTTCAACTACCCATTGCTTTACAGGAACCACCCATTCAGGCATAGGTCTATAAAAAGCACCATGTTCTTCACCAGTAGTAATAGATATTTCATCAAATGAGGTTAATTGAGGGCTTCTATTTTTGAGTTTTTCACATGTAACAGCGCCGTCAGTAGTTTCATAAATGGATAAAAAAGCGCCATTCATTTTAATATCTGAATACTTATTTGAAACGATACGCCCACAACCAGCTAATAGAACAGTGTTAACTGGAGTTTCTTCTAGATAATGAGAGGTTAAACTAGTAATAAATGCTCCGCGAGAGAATCCAATAATAGTTATGTGGTTGGCTGCTACACCTTTTTTTAAGAGTTTCCTAACATCATTAGCAAGTGATTTTGCATGAACAAAAGGATCTGTTCCTTTGGGTCGATGATAAGCAATCAAGTTGTACTGACTGTCAGCAAGTGATTCTTTTATTGCAGGGAACTCATATACTCCCCACCTTTCATTCTTAGGGGTCGGATTTGTACCCTCAACAATAAAGCCATGCGAATAAAAAACATATTTTTCATTAGCTTCAATTTGTTCAGGGAATTTATCGTAAACCTCTCCTGCAAAAGAAAATGATGAAAACAATAAACATATTAAGATTGAAAATTTGATACGAACTCTCCGAGTAGCTAACAGCTTATTATGTAGACGTCTCAGTAATATGTCGATATGACGCGTTAAAATATTAAAACTGATTTAGCAATGCTCGTTTAACAGCCTTTCAATGAGAAGGTTTACTTATATCTGATAAAGTGACTCTCATCACAGTCAATTTTACAGGTTAAGCTTGTTCTACCTCTTCTTTGTAGATTTTAAAACCACGGGCTTTGTAGTTTTGCAAAGCACTTAGGTGATCAAGGCTACAGGTATGAAGCCAAACACGTTTTACATCAGGCAAAGTCCAAGCTGATTTAATAGCACGTGTAAGAAGGTAGCCGCCAAAACCTTTACCGATAAAATCTTCAGCCAAACCAAAGTACATGATCTCTACATCCCCTAATGGAGTATTTTGAAGTTCAAAATAACCCGCAATTGCGCCTCGATAATAGGCCACATAAGTACTGACCATTGGACTTTCAGCATAAGTTTTCCACAATTCATCACTGTGAGTAAGCTTATCAGTCCATTGCCACGGTTCTCCAACATATTGATATAGAAATCGATTGAATCGAAAATTCTTAATTTCAACTTCTGTAATGGTTAAACCTTTAGACTCTAGCTTGGGGTTCAGTTCATTTAGTGAGTTCATTTCAAGATAATAAATAGTTACTTCAGACATTTGTTAATCCTATTATATTTTTATTATTGGTAAGTGACGAAATACGACTAAGGCTAATAATTAGACTTTATGCTGTATACATGAAACCAAGCATGCCAAGAACAAAACCTAGTACTGCGCCCATTGGTGGAGCCCAATGTTTTTCTAGTTTTACTTGAGGTGCTAAATCTTGGAATATTGAATAAAGAATACCGCCAGAAGCAAAAAGCATGATCGCAGCGATTATTTCTGGGTAATCAGATAACCATAAATAGCCAGATACACCAGAAATTGGGCCAAGTAAGGCCATTAAGGTAAACATAGTGATAATCTTTCTCGGTTTATAAACCGCAGTCGTGCTCAATTCCCGATAAGCGCTAAACCCTTCAGGAACATTTTGTAGTGCAATTAATCCGGCAAGTAAAAAAGCGCTACTATCACCGGTGGCAAATGCCGCACCTAAGGCGATTGATTCAGGAATAAAATCAGAAAGCATTGCCGCGAGTTGACTCGCTGGCGTGTCTATTTTTTTAAGGTAAACATCGAGGGACATAAAGCTCAGCCCACCAACAATAAAGCAAAAACACACTGAAAGTGGTGCAAGCGTTGCCATGCCTTCAGGTACTAGCACTAACGCAACAGCTGACAATAGCGCCCCACCGCCAAATGCCATGACACTGTGCCTAAACTCTTCCTCAATCCACTTTTCTTTAATACGCTCAAAGTGGGCAATGCCAGCACCTAATGGCATTGCCAATCCAGCAATTAAGGTTGAAACGATTACGGTTAATAAAAGATACATGTGCTTATCCATGTTGGGGCAAAACGCCCTCTAAAAGGCAAGAAATGGTAGTGGTTAAAGTTAATCGCTAAAGTTGTCATCCATTGTCTGCAGATTGTCTCCTGCAACACGATGAATATTGGTGGTGTAGTAATTCAAACTGTATTCAATGTTCAATGAAAAATACAAACTTTGTTTTAAATGAGCTTTTATTGCCGCTTCGATTTCAAAGCTTAACTTTTGGGTAAATCTTTCGTCTCGGTGCGGTTTAGGTAATAATGAAACGGTAACGAGTAGGTGCGGGTATTTGTATTGAGAGCAAGGGTAAGCTCTTGATTTACATTCCCCTGCACTCTTATCTTGTTTATTAATGATCTCTTCAACCACGTCAAACACTTGATGTGTATCGAACTCGACATTATCTGAATATTTAATTTCTACATGAGGCATTTAAAAACTTCCCTAAGTTTACACGCTTAATAAAGATAATATGGCTGGCTGAATTTGAAGCGCAGTAAAGCTAAGACAATATTCAGCATTTACTTAGCGTCTCAAGTTAATTGTTGCTGATTTCTTTTAATTGGTGATTATGAATTTTTGTTAAGACAACCAATGAACAAATTGCTCCTAACAAGGCCAACCCCATATCTGACTGGGTGTCCCATATATAACCTTGTGTTCCTAAGAATGCCTCTGCATCTTCACCAGACATCAACGCCACCCACCATTCAATTAACTCATAGAAAGCACTGAATGCTAGGCAGATAGAAACAATAATCACATTACGCCAAACGTTACCGTTGACTACATTTTTACGAATTAAGATTTCTCTTGCTAAAAGCGCAGGAACAAAACCTTGGAAGAAATGCCCCACCTTGTCGTAATTATTACGTTCTGCACCGAATAAACCATCAAAAAAAGGCACTTCAGCATAGGTATAATGACCACCAATCATTAATACAATGCAATGTAATAATATAAAGAAATATAACATTGATGTAAGGCGAAATGAGTTGTAGGTAACCGTTAATAACACAGCACCGATTATTGCAGGAAGTACTTCAAGAAACCAAGTAAATTGATCTTTAGGAGATATTCCTGACCAAATCAACACAATGATAAAGATGACTATCCATAGAGGTTTAATGAGTAATACTCCTGATTAAGATCACGAACACTTAAGTAACTATAGCTGGTTACTTAACAAGTAAATTCATGTGAACAACTCTTTGTATTAAATCAGTTTAAAATATTGTTAATCACTTTTAAACAAAAATATAGTTGTTATAGATTATACCAACCATATTAGATACCGTAATCTCGTTCTACTTTTGAAATACGCACTTTGAACGACTCATACCATGATGTATGACCCGTTTTTTGTGCTTGTAAATGTTCAGCGTTCGACTTCCAGTTTTTAATTGAATCTAGATCTGCCCAATAAGAAACAGTAATACCAACCTCTTCACGGGCTGATTCTACGCCTAAAAATCCTGATTGCTGCTGTGCTAGTTCAACCATTCTGTTAGCCATTTCACCATAACCATTATCCCCTTCTGTCCGTGTGGATGTGAAAATAACAGCATAGTATGGCGGTTTAGGTGTTTTCGCGATTAATGACATTGTTTTTCCTCGTTCAGTTTTTGCCCAACAAGGCTAAAGTGTATTGCTAAAAGGTGATTGTTAAATCTAACAACAGAATTCCAAAATGCTTAACTATAATATGAGTTAGCAACTTTACGTATTATTTACTTCACATTAATTCCCACTGGCTCTCACTATACTGCTAACATAAATGATGTAAACCTCATTGATTTTAGAGAAATAATTATGCGCTTAATCATCTCATTAGTTTTATTATCAATCAGCTTGAATGCATTTGCTAATCCTGAGGCTGAAGAAAAACCTTGGGGTTTAGGCCTTCTAGTTAGAAGTGCCAGTATTCCGTTTGATGCCGAGGATGATAAAGTCAACAGTATCGTACCTATGATGTTTTATGAAGGAGATACTTTTTTTCTACGCGGTATTGAGGGTGGCGGACACCTGCTAAAAAAAGCTGACTGGGAACTTAATGCCCTAGGTCGCCTGCGCTTTGTCGATATCCCCAATGAATACCAAAATAAAACACAGGCAGATACCTTTGATTTTGGTTTTCAATGGCGTAAAAACACCAGTAACAGCCATCATTTTGATGTGGAACTTTTGAGTGATCTTAAGGGAAAGCCGTATGCAAATTTCATCAGCAGTTGGTACTTTCAACACAACAGTTGGGAATTTAGACCCAAATTAACCGCTCGTTATAAAAGTGCTGATTTTAATAGTTATTATTATGCCTTGAATGAATTAACCGATGAACGCATTGGTGCAGGTATTGATGTAAACGCAACCATTGAATCAAGATACCATGTCATTTCTAACTTATACTTCATTGGTTCACTCGGTGTAACCGGATTAGATAATAACGCTTATCAAAGTAATATTGTTGATAAACGCTGGCAAAGTGAAGCGTACCTTGGGATAGCTTTTTTCAATGATAAAACTAAAAGCAAAAAAAACACACTAAACAATGGCAGCTACCTTCGCGTTGCTCACGGCTGGGCAACACCCTCAAATATTGGCGATATTCTTGCGGGTGATACTGAAAAAGACGAATTTAACAACCAACTCACTTCTTTATTCTATGGCGTACCGCTAACAGATGAATTGTTTAGTTTACCGATTGAATTGTATCTCGTCACTGGGTTTGCTTGGCACTGGCAATCAGATGTACAAGATAGCGAACAGGAATATCAACTCGGCATCAAAGCTTATTATACCATTCATTGGCCAGTACGATGGCGCTTAGGTATTGCTGAAGGAATTTCATACATCTCTGATGTGACCTATATTGAGAAAACTGAGATGGAAGAAAAAGGATATAGCCCAAGTAAACTAATGAACGCGATAGACTTTTCTGTCGATATTAATTTAGGTGATATTTTCAATGTCCACGCGTTAAAAGCAACATGGCTTGGCTATGGCATTCATCATCGCTCTTCTATTTTTGAATCGGCTTCTCAGTTTGGGCGAATTAAAGGCGGTAGTAACTACAATACTGTTTATTTACAGTTTGATTTTTAGCAAATGAAAAGGCTAATTACATTAGAATAATAAACTCTACCTTTAATCGTATATCACGCAACAAAGTTTTTAAATAAGTCTGCATTGAGTAACCCTTTAAAAACAACGAATGTCAGCACTAGGAGTTTACTAATACTCATGGTCAGAATACTATTTATAGCGTAATATTTACCATGCAATCAGTAATAATTTCTTCAGGAATAATATCTATTTAATGGTTTTGAACATTCCACATCACTTCAATGCGCTAGTAAGGTTTTTTAAGATAAAAATCAAGCCGTTAATAGTGCTGTTATTGTTGCTATGTTTCACCAACGTCGCTTTTGCAAATAATTTAACGGTGACACTTGATGGTGAATTATCAAAAGCTGTTAAAAGAAACATCAATTCCTATTTAGGTGCTTTGCCAAAAACTGATTTAGAACGCTCTGCCTTTATCTATTCTGCCAAAGAGAAAGCGTTCAAGGCATTAAATTCATTAGGTTATTACCAAGCAGACATAAGTGTAGTTGTTGAAAAAGATCCTTGGAAATTAATACTTATCATCAAAGTAAACGAACCAACCCTACTTGATAATGTCGACATCAACATAACAGGCGCTGCGCAAAACGACCCCGCTTTTACAACCTTACTCAACAATATTGACATTCACCATGGCGATAAACTTCATCATGGTAAATACGAAAAAGTGAAATCTGACTTATTATCTTTGGCACTACAACGTGGTTATTTTGACGGAAAATTTGTCGATAGTACTATAACCATTAAACAAGGTTTTGATGATGTAAACATCAATATTACCTATGACAGTGGCCCTCGGTATCGTTTTGGTGAGGTAAATTTCAACGACTTCGACCTCAAACCACAACTATTAACGGGTATGATCCCCTTCAAAAAAGGCGATTTTTATAA